>Ga0209631_10000039_pt1 | contig 147779 bp, 136 predicted proteins | sample COG_08_FD_184752 | JGI IMG/M metagenome (GOLD analysis project Ga0209631, IMG submission 184752) | Pelagic Microbial community sample from North Sea - COGITO 998_met_08 (SPAdes) (version 2) | ecosystem: Environmental > Aquatic > Marine > Neritic zone/Coastal water | place: Helgoland, sampling...
TGATGCTTTATCTATGGGCAATGCAAGATTTTGGGCCATTTGGCTGGATGCTGACACTGCTATTCAGCGTCTCCATGGCTTTACGCCTCGCCCGCTTTAATACCATGCTTGAAGTTGATAATTTGCCCATTTGGACGAGTAACTTTTTTGCTGGCGTCCCGGCACCGGCTGCAGCTGGGCTGGTATTGATGCCAATGATCCTATCTTTTATAGTTGGAGATGAGTTTTTCCGTTCACCTTTCGTTATCTCCTTCTACCTTATTAGTGTCTCTGCCCTTGTTGTTAGTTCAATACCAACTTTTTCATTCAAGAAAATAAAAGTGCCAACAACGCGGGTGCTGCCTTTTATGATTATTACAACTGCCCTTGTAGCCGCTCTGGTTAGCGCACCATGGATGACTATTTCAGGAGTTCTATTTGTCTATCTGGCCACTATTCCCGTAAGCATCAAGACCTATCGCAAGCGCATAAAAGAAGATCCTATTCCCATTGCAAATTCTACTAAGGAAGATAATTTATGAGCCTATAAAATCATTTAGTAAAAGCAATCTCACCATCCTCACGTCGACGAACCTGCCAATCACAAAAATTAACCTTTATCATCAAGGCACATGGCGTAACGACTAGGGTCAACACTGTTGCAAACCCAAGTCCAAAGACGATAGATGTAGACAATTGTGCCCACCATTGCATTGAAGGGGCGCCAATACTGACTTCACGTGCTAGAAAATCAATATTCACACCACTGACCATTGGTAACAAACCTAATATTGTCGTTATTGAAGTCAGCAAAACTGGACGAAGCCGTTGAGCACCAGTTTTCAAGATCGCCTCCCTTGCACTTGATGCAGTTTCCTTCAGTCGATCATATGTGTCGATTAGTACAATATTATTGTTTACAACAATCCCAGCCAGTGCGATTACGCCAATGCCACTCATGATAATGCCGAAAGGCTGACCCGTCACCAGCAAGCCAACAAAAACACCAATGGTTGACATTATTACAGATGTAAGAATCAATAATGCAGAATAAAAGCTATTAAATTGGGTCACTAGAATAATTGCCATAATAAATAGAGCCACTAAAAAGGCTTTGCCCAAAAAAGCTTTAGCTTGTCTTTGCTCTTCATCCTCACCTTTAAAGGCTATTTTAATTCGCGAATCAATATTCGCAACCTCAAGAAGATTTTGCAGCTCGACAACTTTATCAGAAGCCAGTATGCCTTCCTTGACGTCTGCTTTAACAGTCATGACACGCCGTGCGTTTGTCCGCCGAATAGTTCCTGTTTTTGGCCTAGCTAGGCGCTCAACGAAGTTACTGATTGGAATGCGCCCATTATCCGTATGTATACGTATGTGATCAAGTTGATTAATAGTCCTAAACTTAGCCGGATAACGAGCCAGAATATCTATTTCCTCATCCACATCGTTTGGTCTGTAGCCTCCCAACTTGACACCTGTACTGGCCATTTGAATAGCACGCCCAATACCATCAACATTAGCTCCAAACTTCATGGCTTGAGTACGATCAACCTTCATTTCCCAGTCAATACCTGGCAGAGGGCGTGTATCTTCAATATTAATTAAACCCTTGATAGACGCTAAATTTTTTAACACCTCATCAACACCAGCACTAAGGAGCTCTGGGTATCGCGAGGACAATTCAACAACAATGGGCTTTCCGACAGGTGGCCCTTGTTCCTCTTTACGACGGTCAACAATAATACCTACAAGGTCAGAAGTTCTTAATTCTATTTCATCAAGAATTTGATCAGCCTTGCGACGAATCTGCCAGGGCATAAACTCTAGGGAGACTATGCCAATAATATCCCCCGATTCTTGTGAATTTCTTTGCTTCCCAGTGCGTAAATACACTGCATTAAACTCACTTCTTTCTTCGTTAATTTGAAGAATTCTGTTTTCTACTTCACTCATCAAGCGGTCCATTTCAAAGACCGATAGGTTACCCCGTGCGCGGACCTGGATTTTTGCAAAGTCTGGCTCAACGTTTGGGAAAAACTCTACACCTTTGCCAAAAGCCCCATATAAAACTTGGACAAAAATCAGCAGTGAAAATGCTCCTGCTAAAACCTTACTGGGGTGATCAAGTGCAGTTTCTAAGATGTTTACATACCCCTTTGTAAAATTAGAAGTCTGCTCGAAGAGATTTTTATCACCACTGGCAAGTGTTCGCATTTTGCCAGAAACAACCGCACTTGATTTGCCTATAAAAGCGCCCAGTGTTGGCACGAATATAAGTGCCATTAACAAAGAAGATGACAAGGTTGCAAGCAGGGTTAAGGGCAGATATTTCATAAACTCGCCAACTACGCCTGGCCAGAATAAAAGTGGCAGAAAAGCCGCAAGGGTCGTAGCCGTTGAGGCAATGATTGGCCAAGACATACGTTTTGCTGCGAGGGTATAGGCGATTTTTCTAGGTTCACCTTCGACCATTTTTCTATCTGCAAATTCAGTGACCACAATGGCACCATCAACCAACATGCCAACAGCTAAAATTAAGGCAAATAGAACTACAGTGTTAATAGTCAAGCCCAACGCAGATAAAACTAGGATGGCGGTTAGGAAAGATCCAGGAATTGCAATTCCAACCAGTCCAGCTGTCCGCAAACCTAGGGTGGCAATTACCACAATCATTACCAATATAATGGCGGAAATGACATTGTTTTGCAGATCATTAAGCATGACCCGAATTTCCTTAGACTTATCCTGGTCAAAGCCAATGTGAACTGTTTCTTGTAAAGGCGCCGGCCAGTTGTTTTTTTCCATTTGGACAACCTTGTGTACACTTTCAATCGTATCAATGATGTTCTCGCCGGATCGCTTAACAACTTCCAAAACTAGTGCAGACCGACCGCTAATGCGTGCAAAGCTCTGTGGGTCTTTGAATGTACGCCGTAATTCAGCTACTTCCGAAAGCGTGACAACTGAATCACCATCAATTTTGATCGGCAAGCGCATAATATCTTCCGTAGTTTCCAGCAAGCCTGGAACCTTCAGAGCAAAACGTCCACGACCAGTATCCTGGGCACCAGCTGCTACTAGCCGGTTGGATGAAGTGACCAACTGAATAGCTGTTTCGGGCGACAACCCATAACTTTCCATTCGAACAGGATCAATTAGCACTTCCAACATTTCCCTTCGATCCCCAGCAATTTTCACCTCTAAGACCGAGCCAATTCCTTCCAATTCATCTTTAAGGTCTCTGGCCAACCGTAACAGGGCGCGTTCAGGAATATTTCCCGATAAAGTCACTAAGACAACAGGGAAAAGGCTTAAGTTAACCTCGTGCATAGTCGGGTCATCCGTGTCGTTAGGCAAATCCGACTTAACCAATTCAACTTTTTCACGGACATCATCCATCGCTTTATTTGCGTCAAAGCCTGCATCAAATTCCAGAGTAACGCTGGCACCACCCTCATAACCTTTTGCCCTCATCTCCTTGACGCCCTCAATGCCCCTTAATTCCTGCTCTACTGGTCTGATCAGTAGGCGTTCTGCATCTTCAGGTGAGATGCCTTCATGGTTCATCTGCACATAAATAATAGGAATATTAATATTGGGAGCAGCTTCTTTAGAGATATTTAAATAAGAGATAGAACCCGCAATAAGAAGTAAACCCAAGGTCGCAAGAACCGTTCGGGAATGGGCTAATGCATTGTCGATAAGAGCTTTCATAACGCACTATCACTATCGATATTTAAGCTTCTAACTTTTTGGTTCGAACGAACAAATTCTTGTCCGACTACGATCAATTCAACCTCATCAGGTAAACCTGTTAACCATACACCTTGTTGCGTGTCATCAATGATTTGAACCTTGTGAAACCGAACTTTATCAAACTTGACTGTTTTTACACCCAACTCACCTATCTCATTCAGAGTTAATGCGGCAGGGCTCAGAAAATGGGCTTTTATTGCACCCTGATTAAGCCTCAGTTCTGTTGTGACCCCAGCGGCAATTGTCCCGCCCGGGTTAAGTAGAGAAACTTCGATGCGAAATGTCCTAGACTGGACTGATCCTACTTTAGATATATAGCTAACAGTCCCTTTCAAATTATTTCTTCCGCTCAACTTGATGCTAGCTTTATCACCTATCTTCAAAAGGCTTGATGCCTGTTCCGTCACTTCACCAACAATGAGGATTGGATCCAAGTCAATGATGTTTGCACACACGTCACCAATGGCTACATAATCCCCTATTTCAACGTCAACATCATTGAGAATGCCATCAAAGGGCGCTCGCACGGATGTACGCTCAATATCAACGCTGGTTGAACGCAAAGTAGCTTTGGCACTTTCCAGCTTTGAAAGGGATTCGGCCAACTGAACCTTAGAACGAAACTGCTTTTTAGAGAGATTCTTTGCTGCTTCATATGCGATTTTATATCTGTTAACTAGGGCCCTAGCCTCTTTCAACCGAGCCTGCCTATCAGCCATACTTACACGAGCGATAATATCACCTTCTTTAACTGAACTTCCTTTTTTCAGAGGGACTTCAATGATCCGGCCAGCCGTTTCCACCTTAAGCTGAACTGAGCGTGCACCTTCAGTTAGCCCGTAAAGCATAATAGAACGTTGATGTTCTTGGGCGCTAGAAAGTTTTGTCCTGACCTTAGATAAAACTTCATCAGAATCATCCAAAGTACTGGGTACAAATGTTTGCTTATCTTCAACACCTAAAATTGAGCCAGAAGCAACCCAAACGAAAGCTGCCAAAAAAACTCCACCAGCAATTTTAGTTGAGCGGTTCATTGGCCTAATCTTTTTTTATTAGTTAGAAGCAAATGTGCATTTTCTTCCATATAATTTACTAATGTACGATAAAGCACTCGGCCAAGGCCCCGAACAAACATTCTTCCTGGTGCGACTGTGTCATCATCTAGCGCCTCAAGCTTCTCAGATAAAGAACGGTAAAAATTAAGCTGTTGGTCAAGTACTTCATGCAAATGATCTTGATCTAGATATTCATGAAGAAAGAACATCACCATTACTTCTGAACGCAACTTATCTGCTGCTGGGGTTTTCTTCATGGCTTGGTATAAAGATTTATTGCCTTTATCCGTCAAAGTATAAACCTTCTTATCAGGTCGGCCTTCTTGCATTTCTTTTCGCATTGTAACTTTGCCCTGCTCACAAAGCTTGGCAAGAGAAGGATAAATTGAGCCGAAACTGACCTGATGGAAATGGGCAAATGGCCCATCCTCAAACATTTTTTTGATTTCATAGCCACTGGCGTCACCACACGTAAGCGCACCAAGACAAAGAATTTTTGCATCCATGGAGCATATCTTTCAAATTATCATCATTTGACATATATAGATGGTTTATATATCATATCAATATATAAATTTAATTACACTTCTATCATTCTATGCACCCTAGTTCGCCAAATGTGTAGATTAAAATATCAAACTCAGTAGGCAGTAATCTTATTAATATTAGTGTAACAAGACCAGTTGACATGCTTAGCGCCGTGACGATGTCACTGCAGTTTTTCACTTTGGCTCCGGGCTTGCTGGTTCACAAATAAGCTAATCTTAGTTTATGAAACGCCTTAATAGCATTAATGATCACGCATGCCTTAGCCCAAGATTTGCCTTCAGGCACTTGGGAAACACGTTGAGCTTAAATTAGATAATAAGCGCATCTGGCTAGCTGTGCGCATTAAGAATTCTTAATAAATTTTAAAATTCTAGTTGAGGCAAAATTGCAGAAAAGTAGTACACTAAGTACAAGCATAAACTTCCACAACAACAATAAAATGCACATGCAAATATGGAAGAAAAGAAATTAAATAAAATCCAGAGGCGGAAAAAAAACCCAATCTTGAGCAGTTAGCAGGCGAAACAAGAGCCATCTATTACTTCGATTTTTTTTGATAAATGCGGAATGGTAAAAAAATTCCTACTAAATTTACATTAAACTAAAAATTGTAAATGACATTATTTTTTACGGATAATTTGAAAATAAAATAAATCTTGTGATAAAAAAATTGAGTGGTATTTATATTATATCTCCATCTAATTCATAACGTCCTTTTGGATCTTCTATTTCAACAACCCAAAGATCAGGGTCCCGATCTATTTGACGTTTAATGTAGTACTCAGCTTCAATGTCACCTATTAATTTAGTGCCACAGCCATACATCCAACCTGGCTTGCCATCCAGACCCCTAACCTGCGACAAAACACAACAACCCGTCTTGCCACGATCAAGCTTTAGCAGGATCGCGCCGCAATCAGGATCCCCCTTTTGACGTACCATAATTGGAATGAAATTGAGGTCACACAACCTGATCTGTGCTTGCACCCAAAGACTAGCTTTTATTTTTGACGTCTCCCACAACATTAAAAATATTCCCTTAGGTGATTGAGTTTTGCTCAACAGTATTTTTACTTACCAGAAAAACGCTTAAAATGGCATTATAAAGGTTTAAACGTTCATAATTGCAGAAAGAAATACACTAGTGAAAAGTCGCGCTCTGGAGATTAAGTATAAACTGGATAACCCTGAAATGGGAGCCAAGTGCCTAGGCATGATTTTGTTAAGCACTGATTTAACGCTGGAGCGCGATATTCATCGTGTTATTCAAGACAGTTCAGTAGCCGTGTATATCAACAGGGTGACCTATAACAATCCAATGACAGTTGAAAATCTCGCTGCCCTTGAAGCAAGCCTTAAGCAGGCAGCAATTGATCTATTGCCAGGCGCAAAACTCGATGCAATAGCCTTTGCCTGCACATCAGGTGGGATTGCCATTGGTCCAGAGAAGGTTTTACTCCGGCTTGAGGAAGGCCAGCCAGGTGTTCCTTCAACAACCCCCATAAGCGCAGCTATGGATGCTTTTAAAGCTATGAAGATTTCCAAGATCGCCCTGCTAACGCCTTATCACGACAAGATTAATCAACCGATCCATGCCTATATTGAGGAAAACAACGTGGCAGTAATGTCAATGTCCACATTTGATATGGATAGCGATATCAACGTTGCACGCATTCCACCAGAAGCAATTGTCAACGCTGCACAGATTGCCGACCATAGTGACGCCCAAGCCTTGTTCCTATCTTGCACTGCTTTGCGTTCAATGGAATGTATTGACGCTTTGGAAAAACGGCTTGGCAAGCCCGTACTATCAAGCAACCAAGTCATGCTCTGGCGTCTGTTGAGACTGGCAGGTTGGAAAAATAAAATAGAAGGCTTCGGTAAACTACTAGCCCACAATTAAGCTGACGACAATAAAGTCAGAGATCTCTCTGAGAAATTTATAATCATGGCCTAGTTATTTAGTTCAGGCTACACCTCGTAGTCTATCACTGCGACGCCTTAGTAGCTCAATGGTCACTAGAAGTGCAATAGAGAGAAATACTAATATTGTCGCCACTGCGAGTATAGTCGGGCTGATTTGCTCGCGAATACCGGCCCACATCTGACGTGGAATGGTGCGTTGCTCAAAACCAGACAGAAACAAGACCGCCACTACTTCATCAAAGGATGTGATGAAAGCAAATAAACCACCTGAAATCATACCCGGCAGAATCAGTGGCATTGTTACATTGAAAAAGGTATAGCTGCCCGAAGCCCCTAGATTATTAGCAGCTCGAATCAGGCTTTGGTCAAAGCCAGTAAGGGTTGCTGTTACTGTGATAACTACGAACGGAGTACCAAGCGCTGCATGTGCTAAAATAATGCCAATATAGCTTTGTGTCAGTCCAACAGAAGAATAAAAGAAGTACATTCCAGCAGCCGAAATAATCAAAGGCACAATCATCGGCGAGATCAACAATCCCATAATAACGCCACGATAGGGCATTTCAGGACGACTTAGACCTAACGCTGCGATAGTGCCCAAGGACGTAGCAATGACAGTTGCAAAAAAAGCTATTATAAGACTATTTTTAGCGGAGTGCATCCATTGTTTGTTGTTAATAATATCTGCGTACCAGCGAAATGAATAGGCTTCTGGATCTAGACTCAACATCCCCGAAGTAAAAGAAAAATATGGCTCCGCATTAAATGACAAAGGAATAATAACAAGGACTGGCATAATTAAAAACAATAGAACCAGACCACAGAAAATCCTGTAGGCATAATACCAAATCGTTTCAAGTAGTCCGGCATAGCTTGGCAACAAGACTTTTATCCTAACTTCATATTGTCAACACCGACGATCTTTTGATAGGCCCAATATAGAATTAAAACACCAACGAGTAAAATTGCACCAAGCGCTGCAGCTAGCCCCCAATTTAGAGATTTTTGCATGTGAAAGGCGATGAAATTCGAAATCATCTGACCCGTTCGACCACCCACCAATGCTGGTGTGATGTAGTAACCAACAGATAAAATGAACACCAAAATAGATCCAGCACCGATACCAGGCACTGTCTGAGGAGCATAAACCCGGAAAAAAGCAGTAAGCGGATTAGCACCAAGTGACAGGGCAGCGCGCATATAACTAGATGGAATAGTTTTCATCACTGAGTACAGCGGCAAAACCATAAATGGAAGTAAGATATGCGTCATTGCTATAACTGTTCCCATCTGATTATAAATCATTTGGATTCGACCCTCTTCGTTAATGAAGCCTGTCCATACGAGAAGATCATTAATGACGCCGTTGGTTTGCAACAGAACAATCCATGATGTGGTTCGAACCAGTAATGAAGTCCAAAATGGCAGTAGTACCGCAATCATCAAAATATTTGAATACTTAAGTGGTAAAGTCGCAAGCAAATAAGCAAGCGGATATCCCAGCAACAGACCAAGCGCTGTAACCAACAGACTGATCCATAGGGTTCGTCCAAAGATAAATAGGTAAATCTGACGTTCTTCATTCTTCATGATAATATTTCCATCGACGTCATAGCGCATGTCGATGGCGGCGAGGTATTGAACATTAGTAAAAGGTTTGCCTATTAGCTTAACGGTCGCCCAAGTTTCACGTTCCCCCCACTTTGGGTTGATATTTATAAGGGCCTGCTTAAAAGGAGGAATCATTTTTTTAGCTACACGCGCACTGGATGTGAAGAGGCTGCGCACACCACTAGTTTCAAAGTTCAAACGTGATGCTATTCTTCCAATTGTTTTCTTCTCACGAGCTTGCACCAAGTCTGCAACCATTGCAGCGTAAGCATCTTCATCTGGCAAGTCTTTGCCATCCCATTGTTCAAGGGCGACAACAACATTTGGTAATCCTTCATATACAATCGGGTTTTCGATACTTCGGAATAGCATTAACAAAATAGGGAACATAAATGTAATAAAAACAAAAGCGCCAAGGGGAAAAACTAGACTAGCAGCGATCAACTTGCGTCTACGCATTGTTTTTTGAAGCCGTTGCTTCAACGAGGTTCCATCAGCCGCAAGAGCCAAACTCTCACCCACAGTTTCAGAAACTGGCCTCATTACTTTTAAAGCTCCAGATGGGATAAATTAGTAAATTGTAACTAAATAAGTTTAATCAAGGTTGCACTGCCGAGAAAAGACACAAATGTCTATCCTCGGCAATACCCTATTTTCTTACTTGGCCAACCAGGCACTAAATCTTTCGTTTAATTCGTCCTGATGATCAGCCCAGAATGCGAAATCATTTTGAAGTGCATTCTTTGTGTTGCCCGGAGCTGTTGGCATATGAGGTTTCATGTCAATGCCAGTCTCCGCATGCTTGCCAACCATTGGCGTAGCTGATCTTCTAACTGGGCCGTATGGTATGTAAGCAGCCTGATCAGCATTACGCTGTGTATCCGTGGAGAAAGCCACGAAATTCAGTGCGTCAGCTTTATTAGGCGCACCCTTTGGAATAACCCAAAGATCCAAATCCCAAATCTGACCATCCCAAACTATCACAAAAGGTTTTTTTTCTTCATTCTGCGCACCAAAGATACGCCCGTTATATGCCGTAGTAAGTGCGACCTCACCATCGGCCAGCATTTGAGGAGGTTGAGCACCTGCTTCCCACCAAACAACATCGGCTTTAATGGTGTCTAGCTTAGCAAAAGCACGGTCAACCCCTGCTTTTGTTGCAAGCATGTTGTATACATCACTAGGAGCAACGCCATCTGCCATCAGAGCCATTTCTAAGTTAGGCTTTGGCCCCTTACGCAAACCACGCTTGCCCGGAAATTTATTAGTATTAAAAAAGTCAGCCATGGTTTTGGGAGTATTGTTTGAAAACTTTGTTTTGTCATATGCATAAATTGTGGACCAAACTATTTGTCCAACGCCACAGTCTGTCAAAGTCCCCGGCAGAAAATCATCTTTCGCGGGGGTACCATCATCACCTGCAGGTAAAATATTAAGATCAATTTTCTCAAGCAGACCCTCATCACAACCACGAACAGCATCTGACATTTCCACATCGACCAAATCCCAGACAACTTTACCAGACTCAACCTGCGCCTTAACTTCAGCCAAACCCCCATTATAATCTTCAGAATTTATCTTTTTACCACCTTTTGCCATCCAAGGCTTGTGATAGGCCTCAACCTGACTTTTTGTGTAGCCACCACCCCAGGAAACAACAGTAAGATTGCCACCTTTTTTGTCATCAGACACCATTTCTTGAGTGTCAAATTTCCAGATTACAAAACCAAAAACAATAACTACTGCTATTGTTCCCAGTATCACTTTTAGATTTTTCGACATTATTTTTCTCCTTATTAATTAAAAAAAACTTCAACTTTAAAAAAAGAATTTTCAAGACTAAATAAAGTAAATTCTTTTGATTAGAGCCCTTCATAAACATCAAGAGCTCTGCAATCGTCAATTTTCCAACCAACCCTGACTTGATGGCCCTCGATTAATGAAGCATGGTCGGAAATATTAGGAACTTTGACAATAAAGTCATCGTGGCCACAAACATGAACCCTAGTACGAATATGATCCCCAAGGTAAATAAGTTCTTTGACTTTGCCCTCAAAAACGTTTGGATACGTTCCTTCAGAAGGATCAATTACCACCCTTTCTGGCCTGAGAGACAGGGACGTTGGACCACCTACATCACCGGCATTTACATCCAAAGCATGGACGATCCCAGTACCTGGTATATCGACAATACAATTACTTCCATTTTTGTCTTTAACTGTCCCGACAAGCTTATTATTTTCTCCAATAAACTGAGCACAAAAAGCATTATCGGGTTTTTCATACAGAACATCTGGCGTTGCTAATTGTTGAATAATCCCATCATTGAACACAGCTACCCGGTTTGACATTGTTAGTGCTTCTGACTGATCATGGGTTACATAAACAACGGTAACTCCAAGACTTTTATGTATGTGTTTGATTTCATACTGCATCTGTTCACGCAATTGTTTATCTAGGGCACCCAGAGGTTCATCCATCAATACCAATTGCGGCTCAAAGACTAATGCCCGAGCAACCGCTACTCGTTGTTGCTGGCCACCAGAAAGTTGAGAAGGCCTGCGCTGAGCAAATTCATCTAGCTGCACCATATCCAAAACACGTTTTACTTTAGTCTCAACATCTGATCTTCCTATTTTTCGAACTTTTAATGGGAACGCCAAGTTCTCATAAACCGTCATGTGCGGAAACAAGGCATAGTTCTGAAATACCATGCCAATACCACGTTTGTGCGGAGCAACATTATTAATCGGGTTGCCCTCGAGGGTAATCTCACCATGAGTAGCCGGTTCAAACCCAGCTAACATCATTAAACAAGTGGTTTTTCCAGATCCTGAAGGCCCAAGCATTGTCAGGAATTCACCCCTGATAACATCTAGGTTCAGATTTTTAACAACAAGTGTTTCACCGTCATAGCTTTTTTGAACTTCAATGAACCGTACTAACGATTCTTGCGCTTTTGACATTATTCCTCGCCACTGGTTACCGTTAACTGGCAAACCTATTTTTAATTATCAACCTGCTGAGTGGCTTTAACCTGCTCTTGGATTGTTGAGTGTGAATAAACAACATCATAGCACGGTTTTATAATATAAATCAAAGAACGTACTTTTATCTATATAAATCAATTATATAGCTATAATTGATTTAATCGGCATGCCTATTGCTTATTTGTCAAGAAGTAATTTCCATGAAGTTAATCATTTAGCGGCCAGTTACTGCGTAATGTGAAATATTAAATTTCAGATTAAAGTACTTTTTGTTGCAATGTCTCGACAAATAGCAATGTCGATTGGACTACAAAAACGAAAAGTAGAGGTGCGCTTGATTTTTATGTTAAGATTGACAGTAGATAGGAATTAAACAACTAGGCTTTTTGGATAACACACATCCCTACGTCTGCTCGTAGCAGTCAATGCCAATAGGGCCAGTAGCCAAATTTTTAACCCTACTTTACGAACTAATCAAACAATTACTCAAAAAAGTCCTAGAAACATTGACGAGGCAACCGATATAGAAACTACCTGCAGGAATACGTATGACTTGATCAAGTACGGGAAAGTGACGATGCAAAGCACGAGAGCCTTTTGTAAATGAACGGAAATAATTATGCCGCTATTGATTTGGGCACAAATAATTGCCGTCTACTGATTGCAAAGCCGTACGGTAAAACTTACAAGGTGATTGACTCTTTTTCTCGTATTGTTCGCCTTGGAGAGGGGCTTTCAAGTGGTTACCAGATGGATGAAAAGGCCATTGAAAGAGCCATAGAAGCACTCCAAGTTTGCTCAAAAAAAATTAATGCAAGAGGTGTAACTAAAACACGCGCTGTTGCGACCGAAGCTTGCCGCCAAGCTTCCAACACTGAGGAGTTCTATAAGAAGGCTCTCCAAGAAACAGGCATTGAGCTTGAAACCTTAAGCCCTAGACAGGAAGCTCAATTAACCTTGGATGGATGCGCTCAGCTACTCGACAAGAGTTCAACACCGGCTATTGTTTTTGACATAGGTGGAGGAAGTACAGAAATAATGTGGGCAAAAAAAACCAACAACGAAGAAGCCGTTGTCTTGGGCATGTTATCCATGCCGATTGGTGTGGTCTCTCTATCCGAACAATACGCGAACTGTGCAATAGGAATGGATCTATACGAGAAAATTGTGACTCAAGTTGACCAAAAACTTGCTCCATTTGACCGAGAATATGATATTTCTAATTATCTTTCCTTAAATAAAATACAAATGCTAGGAACCTCCGGCACGGTAACTACTTTGGGCGGCATTTATTTAAAATTATCACGCTACGACCGCTCAAAGGTCGATGGGCTTGATATGCGTGTAAACACAATAAGCTCCATCAGTGCGCAGCTTGTAAAGATGAACCATGCTGAGCGGGCCAAAAATGGTTGCATTGGTGAAGAGCGTGCAGGTTTGGTCGTTATGGGATGTGCCATCTTAGAAGCTATATGTCGAAGATGGCCTTTAGAGAAAATACGCACTGCTGACAGGGGAATCCGTGAAGGCCTTTTAAAAGGACTTGTGCGAGATGATTACAAAAATTCAAACAAGCCCACCACATGAACAAAAAAGTTAATATTGGCAATAAAAGACAAAAACTGTCTCGTGAGGAGAGCGGACCAACTGGCCGTGGTATGCACACTAGGGTAAAAACAGCAAAAGGTCGCAAGTTGTCATCAACTCTCTGGCTGCAGCGTCAACTGAACGACCCATACGTCATTGAAGCCAAAAAAAAAGGATATCCGTCCCGTGCAGCCTTTAAACTACGTGAATTGGATGATAAATTTCAGTTTCTCAAAACTGGAACGCGCATTATTGATTTAGGGGCTGCGCCCGGTGGCTGGACAAAAGTAGCAGTAGAACGGACAAAACCTACTACAAACGTTAAGGGCATCGTTATTGCATTGGACATCAACGAAATGGAACCGATTACTGGTTCTACAATCATCAGGCACGACTTCCTAGACGAGAGTGCATCAGACCTTTTGAAAGAAGCCCTTGGTGGCCAAGCCGACATTGTCCTCAGTGATATGGCCTCACCTGCCAGTGGACATGCTGCAACGGACCATCTTAGGATTATGGCATTATGCGAGGCGGCTTTAAGGTTTGCATTTGACGTACTTGCTCCAAACGGCACCTTCATAGCTAAAGTGCTACAGGGAGGCACAGAAAACGAAATGCTAACACTGATGAAACGTAATTTTAAAGTTGTAAGACACTCTAAGCCCCCAGCAAGTCGGTCCAGCTCATCCGAAATGTATGTTGTTGCTAGCGGATTTAAGGGCTTCTTTAATACAAAGGAACAGAGCTTGGATTAATCTACTTCTTCTGTATGATGACATGCCAGTTCACGATTAAATCACATTTAAATAAATTTTTAAGTACACCCAAAATAGTTCAACATTTAAATAATGATAAACCTAATTACTTTATCAGATTGGTGTTTATTCAATAAGGATTTGGCATGAAAATTAAAGAGGCTTTGACCTTTGATGATGTACTATTAATTCCAGCAGAATCCGATGTCCTGCCTGCTACTGCTGATACCCACACTCATCTGACCAAGACCATTAAACTTGGTATTCCTTTGATTTCGGCAGCCATGGATACGGTTACTGAAAGTAGTCTTGCCATTGCTATGGCTCAGGCCGGCGGAATTGGTGTAATTCATAAGAATTTAAGTAACGATGAGCAGGCCGCTGAAGTTCGACGTGTCAAAAAGTTTGAGTCGGGCATGGTTGTTGACCCATTTACAATTAATCCACAGGCCACTTTGTCTGATGCACTTCTAATCAAGGAAACACATAATATCTCTGGCATTCCTGTTGTAGAGGGAAAAATTGGCAAATTGGTAGGAATTCTTACCAATCGAGATGTTCGCTTTGCTAATAATTTACAACAACCTGTTGGCGAACTGATGACCCGCCATAGCAATGACAAACCGTTGATCACTGTCGGTGAAGACACAACACGCGATGAAGCAAAACGCTTACTCCACAAACATCGTATTGAGAAACTTCTAGTTGTTGACGATACCTTTCGCTGCATCGGGCTCATCACCGTCAAAGATATTGAAAAGGCCCAACAGTACCCCAATGCCTGTAAAGATGAGTTGGGACGTTTACGGGTCGCTGCAGCAACGGGTGTTGGAAAAGATGGCCTCAAGCGCACCGAGTCATTAGTTGATGCAGGAGCTGACCTTATTGTTGTTGATACAGCACACGGCCACTCAAAAGGTGTCATTGAGGCAGTGATTGCGATCAAGAAACTATCTAATTCCGTCCAGGTTGTAGCTGGCAATATTGCTACTCCAAATGCTGCCAGGGCGTTGATCGATGCAGGAGCTGACACAGTCAAAGTCGGGATTGGCCCCGGCACAATATGCACCACTCGAATGGTAGCTGGTGTTGGCATGCCTCAACTCTCCGCTATTATGGAAGTAGCTGAAGTCTGCTCAAAGTTAGGCATTCCGATAATTGCCGATGGCGGCATCAAGTTCTCAGGCGATATCGCCAAGGCCATCGCCGCAGGGGCAAGCTGTGTTATGATTGGATCTTTATTCGCCGGTACAGAAGAGAGCCCAGGCGAGACCTTTCTTTACCAAGGGCGCTCGTATAAATCGTATCGAGGCATGGGCTCACTAGGGGCCATGGCACGCGGTTCTGCTGATCGTTATTTCCAAGAAGAAGTCTCTGATAAATTGAAATTGGTGCCCGAAGGAATTGAAGGACAGGTTCCCTATAAAGGGCCAGTGGGAAATGTTATTCATCAACTGGTTGGTGGTCTAAAGTCTTCCATGGGATATACTGGATCAGCAACCATCAATGACTTGCATACTAAGGCCACTTTTCGTCGCATCACCTCCGCTGGGCTACGTGAAAGCCACGTCCATGACGTCTCCATCACCCGGGAATCCCCTAACTATCGTCATGGTGATTGAGAGTGACACCCGATGCACGGCTAAGCGCTACCATTGAAATCCTTCAAACTATCGACGATTCAAATACAGCAGCAAATAACATTCTTCGTGCCTATTTTCGTTCCAGACGTTATGCAGGCTCAAAAGACCGCCGCGCTGTTGGCAATCAAGTCTTCCGTGTGATTCGCCACCGTGCCCGTCTAGATTGGTGGATCGCTGGTGCATCAGGGAATTTGAGGCCCTCAGCAAGACTACGTGCACTTGCTTCAATTGTGATCCTTGATAAGGAAACCCCTGAAGGCATACGTTCTCTATTCCATGGCGCAGCCCACTCACCAGGATCACTTAATCCAAATGAAGAGGAACTGGTAAGCAGTTTGATAGGAAAAGCCATGCACCATCCCGCTATGCCAATGGGTGTCATCCATGAAGTTCCAGAATGGCTAGATAAACTCTTGCAAAAGAAATGGGGTGAGAGCTTTGGAACTGAAATGACAGCCCTTAATTATACTGCCCCAGTAGATGTGCGCGTCAATACCGGGCGTGTTAGTCGTAGTCAGGCTCGTAAATCACTCAGTATAAATGACATAAAGACCAAGCCAACCGTGCTTTCGCCAACAGGTCTTCGTCTGGTCGATCGGGCCGATCTTGAAAAAACCAAGGCTTTTAGAAAAGGCTTGATAGAAGTCCAGGACGAAGGCTCGCAACTTGTCGCATTGTTGTGTGAAGTCAAACCTGGAATGACCGTTGTTGATTATTGTGCGGGCGCCGGTGGCAAGACACTGGCCCTAGCTGACTTGATGGCGCTGCAAGGAGACGAGACCGATACAGGGTCGCTTGTTGCCTGTGATGTATCAGTAAAAAGATTGTCGCTTATGGATGAACGCTTGAAGCGAGCAGGCATACTCCGAGTACGCAAACTTGTTCTTGATGATCTTAACGCCGCTAAAAAACTTGAAGGAACAGTAGATAGAGTGCTTGTCGATGCGCCTTGTTCAGGTATCGGCAGTTGGAGACGTCATCCAGAGGCTCGGTGGCGACTGACACAACATGGACTTGATCAACACATTGAGAATCAAAAAAAAATCCTTGCTACTTCAGCAAGGCTTATTAAGCCTGGGGGTCGTCTAATATATGCAACTTGTTCTTTGCTTGATCAAGAAAACCAAAAACAAATTACAACTTTCCTCGCGGGTCATCATGACTTTAAATTAATGCCAATAAAAGATATTTGGGCACGAAGCGTTTGCACTGAGTGTCCTACTGAGGGCCAGGATTTGCTGTTAAGTCCTGCCACTACAAATACTGATGGCTTTTATTGTGCTGTATTGGAGCGTAAAGTTGCATAAAGATGATGACGCTTGAAAATTGTCTTACCACAACTCAAAAATTGTTAAAACCAATTCAAATCTGCTAACTTTCTTTACGATCAATGTTCCTTCAAAGCAGGGTACTAGTAAAATTATCAACTGCAATTATTTCATTCGCGCACCGGATCTAGTCAATACACACAATAAACCCTTAAGCTATTAGCATGAAGTAAAGATAAAAAGTTGCTTTGAAATAAAAACCACAATAATGCCCAGCAAGGGTATTCTTTATTCAAAATATTGAAAACTCTACACCCTTGCCATTAACCATTGTTGGGGAAACAATAAAATTAACAAAGTTCAGTGCAAAATATTTACCAACAAACGTTAATATCTATCTGTTAGTCACCTCTTTATCTCGCTATATATTATAATCCATTAACAAAATTCGAGATCCATGTAGCTATGTCTGAACGCATCCTTATTATTGATTTCGGCTCCCAAGTGACCCAGCTAATAGCAAGACGCGTTCGAGAGTCCGGTGTATATTCTGAAATTCACCCCTTTAATGCAGTAACTACCGAGACAGTTCGCACCTTTGCCCCCAAAGGTGTGATCCTCTCTGGTGGACCAGCCTCAATCACAGGCATAGATACCCCGCGCACACCCGATGGCCTATTCGATATGGGCATACCAATACTTGGAATCTGCTACGGTCAAATGGCCATGGCTGAAGCTTTAGGTGGCAAGATTATCTCAAGCGACCGCCGAGAGTTTGGCCGCGCCTTTGTAGATATAACTGGCGATTGCAAATTATTCCACGGCGTTTGGGATGTTGGCTCAAAGGAACAGGTCTGGATGAGCCATGGCGATCGCATTGATACGCCACCTCCCGGCTTTCGCACGGTTGCCTCGTCAGAAAGCGCGCCTTTCGCCACCATTGCCGACGATGAACGGCAATTTTATGGGCTCATGTATCACCCTGAAGTGGTTCACACTCCACATGGGGCTATGTTGCTTCAAAACTTCACACACCAGGTTTGCGGGTGTGTTGGCGATTGGACTATGGCGGGTTTCCGAGAACAGCAAATAGATAAGATTCGTGAGCAAGTAGGCAATGGTAAGGTAATTTGCGGCCTTTCGGGTGGTGTTGACTCATCTGTTGTGGCCGTACTGCTACACGAGGCAATTGGCGATCAATTACAGTGCGTTTTTGTGGATACAGGCTTTTTGCGCATGGGCGAAGCCGAAGAAGTAGTCTCCATGTTTAGGGACAACTACAAAATCCCATTGATCCACCGTAATGCTTCCAAAAAATTCATCAATAAGCTTGAGGGCGAGTCTGATCCAGAAATAAAGCGTAAGCTCATAGGCGCCACTTTCATTGATGTGTTTGAGGAAGAGGCTAAGAATATTGGTGGGGCAGATTTCCTGGCGCAAGGCACCCTTTACCCAGATGTTATTGAGTCTATCTCATTCACTGGCGGCCCATCTGTAACCATAAAGTCACACCATAATGTAGGTGGCTTACCAGAGCGTATGAATATGAACCTAATTGAACCCTTGCGTGAACTTTTCAAGGATGAAGTGCGCAAACTTGGCCGCGAACTTGGCCTACCTGATAACTTTGTCGGCCGCCACCCATTTCCCGGCCCCGGTCTTGCCATCCGTTTACCAGGTGGTATTACCCGTAAAAAGCTAGATATTCTCCGAAATGCAGACGCAGTTTATCTGGATGAAATTCGTAACGCTGGGTTGTATGATTCTATATGGCAGGCTTTTTGCGTACTGTTGCCTGTTCAGAGCGTCGGTGTAATGGGTGATGCCCGCACCTATGATTATGTCTGCGCCCTACGTGCCGTTACTTCCACAGACGGAATGACCGCAGACTTCTATCATTTTGACATGGAACTGTTAGCCCAAATTTCTAATCGTATTGTCAACGAGGTCAAAGGCATCAATCGAGTTACTTACGACATAACTTCAAAGCCACCAGGAACCATTGAGTGGGAGTGATTAAAAAGTCAATAAAATCAATATTTTATAGCAATGACATTATTGAGCCGGAGCAATAGAGAGCTGAAAATTAATCAATATCTTATGAGGTTGATTTTAGATTTTAGTCAGATGACAAACTGTGGCAAAGGTTTTCTGATTGACTCTGGGATGTGGCCACGCGGCACTCAGCCCTAGTGGCTTTTCAGAGGCTTGGCGTCAGGCAGATTTCAGGTCATGAAGTCTTTGAGGCAATAAAGCGAAAGGTTTGTTCTCCTGAATTTCCTGTTCGCTGAGCCCCTGTAATTCATGGGGAAACACAAGCCATTTCTCAGTCTCATGCACGTAGAAATCGGGTGCGGTATCGACTTTGCGTTTGTCCGGTTTGTAATACACGGTTGCCACTTTCATCGAGGGCGTGTTGCGTCGGGATAAACTTCGGATCGTGCCCAAGATCGCCTGGACGCTGTGTCCAGTGTCAAAAACATCATCTATGATCAACAAATTATCCTCCGCATTTACGTTTTCGATGATATAATGCAGGCCGTGGACCTGTACACTATCTCGGCGTTTGTCTATGCCGTCATATGACGAGGTTCGAATGGCGATGTGGTCAGTCGAAACGCCATGATATTCGAGTAATTCCTGAACCGCGATTCCAACCGGTGCGCCGCCCCGCCATACGCCAACAAGATAGTTCGGCGTGAACCCTGAATCCAAAACGATATGCCCCAGATGATAAGAATCCTGCAACAGTTCATTGGCGGAGATAAAGTGTTTCTCGACCATGTTAGCGCCTTTTAACCGAACACGTAATGCAGAACACCCAGCACCGCCACCAAGAACACCGCTGGGCTGGCCTCAGCGACACGCCCACTGGCTAACTTAACAACGGCGTAGGTGATGAAACCGATTGCGATGCCGTTGGCAATGGAAAACGTCAACGGCATTAAAATCGCAGCCAACATAGCAGGGGCGAATTCAGTCGCGTCGTCCCAATCAATCTCAACTATGTTGCGTATGAAGAACGTTGCGACGAAAACTAACGCCGCCGCTGTGGCGTAAGAAGGAATGCTTTGTGCCAATGGCGCTAGCACCAGACACAGAAGAAACAGTAGCGACACGACAACTGCGGTCAATCCCGTGCGTCCGCCTTCCTTGATACCAGCAGCACTTTCTATATAGGACGTGGTGTTGGAGGTGCCAAAGAGTGCCCCTGCAATGGTGGCGACGGAATCGCTGATCACCGCACGACCCACGCCGTCGATTTTGCCGTCAGCGTCAATTTTATTCGCCAGATTGGCAACACTGGTCAGCGTACCGGCGGTGTCAAAGAAATCAACAAATAGAAACGCGAAGACCACACCTATCATGGTTGCTATTAAAGCACCGGCGATGTCTAGTTTAAATAATGTCGGCTCCAGGCTGGGCGGCAAACTTGCAACGCCTTGGAAATCCGAGGAGCCAGAGACCCAACCGATAATGCTAACGGCCAATATTCCTATAATAATTCCGCCTGGCACGCGCAAACGGTCGAGCACAATCATAATGGCGAACCCTGCAGCGAATAATATCACCGGCAGACCCGTAACATCGCCTAATCCTACTAGAGTGGCAGGATGATCGACGACAACGCCCGCGTTTTTCAGGCCAATGATGGCTAAAAACAATCCAATACCAGCACCAATGCCCAGTTTCAGGGATTTCGGGATGGAGTTGATGACCCACTCGCGCAGCCCTGTCAGGCTTAAGATCAGGAATAGGACGCCGCTGACGAACACTGCGCCAAGAGCCACTTCCCAAGGCTGTTTTAGTCCCAACACAATGCCAAAGGCAAAAAAAGCATTGAGCCCCATGCCGGGCGCCAGCGCAACGGGCCATTTCGCCCACCACCCCATGATGGAACAGCCCACGACAGCAGCCAGAATAGTGGCAACAAATACGGCGCCAAAATCCATATCCGCCTTTGACAGGATGCTGGGATTGACGACAATAATATATGCCATCGTCAAAAAAGTCGCGACCCCCGCTAGAATCTCGGTGCGAACCGAACTACCTTTTGCTTCAATTTCAAAGTAACGATTTAACCAATCCATGATGATCCCCCACCCTAGGCTACTGATATATTACATTCCCCATCTGATCATTACGACCAGAGAGAATCCACTTTAACAAATCACCTCAATTACACAAATAATTTAATCTCAAACGCTTTAATCCGGTCCTATATTATCTTATAATAAAGTATACGTTTTTGTGTCACCCTTAAATAACTCAAACACATTATAGAATTAATAATATTGGTGAGAAAGTTCTACAATAACGTACGATACCTTCTTCTAAAGACGGTGTAATCATCCTGCGTTACTCCATTGCAGTTCGACTGGCAGTTCTGGCTAGCTGATGAGTAAAAAGTTGGGCATAGAGGCCACCCTTCATAAGCAACTCATCATGAGTGCCTGCTTCCAATACGTGGCCCTCGTCGAGCGCCACGATTATGTCAGCATTGCGAACTGTTGAAAGGCGATGCGCAATAACGATGGTTGTGCGATTAGCCATCAACTCCTCGAGCGCATTACGAACAGCCTGTTCGTTCACAGCATCTAAGTGCGACGTCGCCTCGTCGAGGATCAGGACGGGTGCATCCTTAAGGAACGCACGTGCAATAGCGACCCGCTGGCGTTGACCACCCGAGAGGCGCATGCCGCGTTCCCCGACCTCAGTATCCAAACCATCCGGCAGACCTAAGACGAAATCGCCCAGAGACGCCCGATTAAGTGCTAAAATCAAGGCCGCTTCATCAGCCTCCGGATTGGCGATCAAAATATTAGCTCTGAGTGTATCATTAAATAGGTAAGTGTCCTGTGCAACAAGAGCCAGTTTGCGTCGCAAATCATCGAGAACGTAATCCCGCAGGTCATGACCACCCAGACGTATAACCCCGTTCTCTGGATCCCAAAATCGCATCAGCAAATGGGCAATTGTAGTTTTTCCCGCGCCAGAGGCTCCAACCAATGCCACCGTCTTGCCCGCTGGTACCACAAGATCCACCTCACGCAATGCCCGGCGATTTCCAGCCTCGTATTTGAAGTCGACGGAATCCAATACCACTGTCATACCACCTTCAGTTTCTTCAGGTATCCGTATACCAATACCATCCGTTACCGGTACGGTTTCATTGTCCACTGCGTAGAGGCGTCGGGTTGATCCAAGTGTATCTGCCAGTTGCCGTCCAACATTAGAAATCTCTGATATTGGAAGGAAAGCAGCCATCGAAAGTAGGGTCAACAATGGTAAGATCCCACTTTCAAGCCGTCCGGCATCGACCAGTCCTGCTCCCGCGACAACGACAGCCAGCCCACCCAGGCCCGTCGCAACCTCAAGCAATGTTGTCTGTAAAGTAAGATCGCGAAAGAAAGGCAGGCGAACTAGATGATGATTCTCGGTCCTTGCGACGAGCTCAGCGCGGCGTTCGGGCGTCCGTTGGAAGGCGATGATTTCGCCAAGCCCTTGGATTGTGTCGACCGCATGTGCATTCAGTTCGCCGAGTGCCTCCCGTGCCTGGGAGCCCAGCTCATCAACCCGTTTTCGCATCAATAAGGGGCTTAGTACAACTAGTCCAAGGAACGGCACTAGGGCAACCGCCATTTCCCATCCGTAATAGATCAGAACGCCTAAAACCAGGCTTGGAACAAGGGCGGCAACGAAGGCTGGTGCTATCGTGTGCGCAAAAAAATATTCTACTGTTTCTACATCGTGTGTCACCATCGCTACCATATCCCCCGTACGCCGGCGCACCATATAAGCAGGAGCAAGGCGGTCGAGCTTCTCGAAGAGCGCAACCCGCATTTCCGCCAGCAAGCGGAAAGCCATATCGTGGGCGATCCACGACTCGAACCAATGGAAGATGCCCGCAATCGGCGCCAAGAGTGCCAAAAGAATTAGCAGGTCAACAAATGGCTCACCTGTCTTCACGGCCCGTACAGCCAATGCACTGATAGTACCAATACCAATAAACGCAATCACCCGAGTTACACCAAAGCCGAAGGTGAGCACTAGCTTCCCCTTGTACGGGGAAATATGCTTCATCAATTCTCGAATTGCCCCTGCCCAATTAAGCCCTTCAGCCTTCACAATAGCGTCACTTGCGAGGAACTGCGCTTGTTTACTATAAGTTGGAATAATTTCCATAGTCGCCTTCAAAGGTCCACAACCTTTAATCTCTTTTTGGCCTTCAGTGTATTCCTCGGCTTGTGCTGCCATCAAACGGTGGTAGACACCGCCCTGAAGCATTAAATCGTTGTGGGTGCCTGTTTCTGTAATTACCCCTTTGTCTAAAACAAGAATGCGGTCTGAACCGATGACGCTAGAAAGGCGATGGGCAAAAATGAGTGTCGTCCGTCCTTTCATCAACCGATCGAGAGCATCTTGAATAACTGCTTCGTTTTCAGCGTCGACAGCTGAAAGGGCCTCATCCAAGATCAAGATCGGGGCATCACGCAAGATCGCTCGCGCAATAGCGATACGTTGGCGTTGGCCGCCAGACAATCGGACACCACGCTCGCCGATCACTGTGGCGTAACCGTTGGGAAGTTTCCCGATGAACTCCTGAGCATTCGCTGCTTGGCATGCGGCTTCTATTTCATTGTCCGACGCCTTCGGTTTTCCGACTCTGAGGTTATCTTCGACTGAGCCATGGAACAGGTATGTGTCCTGATTAACGACCGCAATTTGGCTGCGAATATCATCGAAGGCAAGGTCGCGGAGGTCGCGTCCCCCGATCTTTACAGTTCCTTTATCTGGATCGTAAAAACGTAACAGTAAACGTACGATAGAAGATTTGCCGACCCCGCTTGGGCCAACAAAACCAACCCGCTCACCAGCCTTCACCTCAAAGTCAAGATCTTCATGGGCGGCCCGACGTCCACCGGGGTAGGTAAATCTCACGTTCTCAAAAGTCACGGTCGACGCGAGTTCAGCAGCGTGAGTAGCATTCGGGTTCTCTGCAACAATTTCTTTCGCATCAAGAAGTTGGAATATTGTCTGTGCGGAAGCCTGCGCGACCATCCCGTTATGCATCAATGAACGCATATCACGGAGTGGACGGAAGACCTCGACCCCTAGCATTAGGATTACGGTCAGCGCGGCAAGGTCAATGCTGCCATCGACGACACGAAATGCCCCTAGCGCCAATGTCGCAACAGCGCCAACTGCAATCCCTGTATCCGTGATTCCACGGGTGAGCGAGTTAGTCGCCAACACCCACATGGTCGCTTTGAAAAGATCGTCAGCCCTTTGCTTCAGCATCTTGGCGCGCGAACCACTTTGCCCAAACGCCTTCAGCGTGGTAAGACCTTGCACCGAATCCAGAAACTCGGCAGCAAATGCCTTGTAGGCACGCGACCGCCCAAGACTGTTGTTCTTGTCCCAACCATGGAAGATTTGTGGCGCGATTAACGTCACTAAGGCAGCCGCAAACATAACAAACGCCAGAGGTAGATCGAGGAACGCCACAACACCAAAGATAAGCAGCGGCGTAATCGCTGAAACTATTAACTGCGGAAGATATTGCCCGAAATATATTTCTAGCTGCTCAACACCGTCGATCATCGCCAAGATCGCATCACCCGTCCGCTCCAATCCAAAATGGGATGGACCAAGTTCAACGACTTTGTCGTAGATCACAGTACGAAGATGAAGCTGAACCTTGGACGCCGTTTCGTGCGCAACCATAGTACGTGAGTACTCGAGGCCGCCACGCACAACCATAACAACGGCTACGCCCAAAACGGGCCAGATAAATTGTTCGAGAGGCGCACCCTGAAAGACGCGGGAGATCAGCCAGCCTAGAAGCGCTAAACGGGTGATACCAAGAAGGACCGCTAGAACACCTATGATCACCGCGCCAAATATGCGCAATCGAACCCCTTTGGTATATCCCCATAGCCTCAAGTCAAAGTACAATCTACTCCCTTTCCTTTTTTCCTAACGTTTGAACTGTCTTTAACAGGCATTTTGTCATTTCATTTGAAAGTTGAGTTTCATAAAAAAAATTATTAGCGCATGCTATGTATTTGAATTTGTTTTATCTTTAAATCTTTGATTCTATCAGATTACAATCTCTCCTGACAAATATTGGAGAAAAAGAGTCTAAAATAAGGTTTAGTAATGGTTGAACGTAGTAGCTTAGATATACTTCATCGTGTATTAGCATGGGTTAAATTATTAAATGATGTAAATCAAATAGATAGTGGCTATACGTTTTTCAGTCATGGTGGTCTTGCAGTGCAACCAAGAAAAGGAATAACCTTAATTTAGCTCGCTGAGTGGACGCATCCATACAAGTTTAATGTCTTGAGGGCAGGTGATGATCATATAATCACTGCTTGGGTGAATTTCCCCTGATAATAAAAATTCACTTCAAGTTCGTGTAAAAATCGTCAACCGTTTTTGGTGTTTTACTGAATTAAGAAGTTCAATCGTAATAGATTAGCCCTACACGTTCTGTTTTGAGGTGGAGATAATGTTTAATAGAATTTATAGCGTTGCTTTCAGCCACCTTCTGGGAATTTTTCTATTTTGTATCATTATGAAGTCAGTTGACATGTTATTCGGATTAACAATTATTGATTTTTTGTTCGAGACGACCAAAGGCGTTTGGGCACTAAATGGCGTGGGTGTTCTGTCCGTTGCTTTTGCAGTTTGGGATGGTCAATTTGCAAAGATGGTAAAAAAAAACCATTGGAGTCAGAGAGAAAAACAACCCAATACAGAAGTTGACTGAGGATTATATTGCTTGTGTTAAAGGCCCATGAGTATTTCAGATTTGGAATAAAATAAATAAATGAAAAAAGCATTGAATAAGATTTTAAACTCGCTCAGCCATCGGCTTGGCAATAATGATTTATATGACTTGATGTTGCATAAGGCGTTTTCAGAGAGGCAGTCTAGGCATCCTAATCCACTGAATAAAAGTAAATTTTATGGTTTTTCACAAAATGATGAAGATGGAATAACTTTAGAAATAATTAAAAGAATTGGCCTCAAAAAAGGCTTATTTGTAGAGTTTGGAGTTGGTGATGGGTTAGAAAATAACACAGCTATCCTACTTGCAGCTGGGTGGAAGGGTTCATGGTTTGGTGGTGAAGAATTAGCATTCAGCTTAAAGAACTCATCTAAGTTAGAATTTAAAAAAGTATGGATAAAGAAAGATAATATATTTGAATTCTACAACAGTACTTCTGGTGTCGCTGATGTGGTGTCTATAGATTTAGATGGAAATGATATTTATCTTACGGATGAGTTACTTAGAAATGGAGTGAAACCAAAATTATTTATAGTCGAATATAATAGTAAATTTCCGCCACCACTTGAATTTAAGATTGAATATAACGAAGTCCACACATGGAGTGGCGATGATTATTTTGGCGCCTCTCTGGCTACATTTAGCAAACTATTTGAATCGTATGATTACCGTTTGGTTTGTTGCAACACGAGTGGTGCAAACGCTTTTTTTGTACACGGGTCTTTTACTGAAAAATTTAAAGACGTACCAAATGATATAAGTGAGCTTTACTGTGAGCCTTTTTATTTTTTACGAAAAAGAAAAATGCATCGACCATCCGCCGCCACTATGGAGCTATTAATTAAATAGTGGAAATTTTTCTAACGGCTTTAATTATATTCGATGATCTATACAACATTATCAAATAAAATACCCAAATATCACAAAAATTTAGAATTGCTGCCAAACTGCATCACCTGCGGAAATAATTCGATAAATTGCACCCTCGCTATCATCTGTCGCAAACCAGATTGCGCCATCAGGCCCAACCCTTACATCACGAATGCGACCAAACTTATTTTCCAGTAGTCGTTCTTCTTCAGACGCTCTGCCATTGGTAATTTTCACTCGAGCTATCATACGGTCGCGTAGCGCACCAACAAACAAATTGTCCTTCCAAGCTGGGAATAGATTACCGTCATAAAATGCTGCACCGGATGGCGCGATCGAAGGGTCCCAGTAATATAATGGGGAAACCACATCAGATCGCTGTGCAACAGGAAATGGTTGGCCGGTGTAATGTGTGCCATAAGAGACTTCTGGCCAGCCAAAATTCTTGCCTGGTTGTGAACGGTTAATCTCATCGCCCCCCGCTGCGCCATGCGATATTGTAAAATAAGCATCGTCTGAGAGACGCATTGCCGCTCCTTGCGGGTTTCGATGCCCAAATGACCAGATCTCAGGTAAAGCACCACTTTGCCAAACGAAAGGATTGTCTTTTGGAATTGAACCGTCTCGATTAATGCGAATGACTTTCCCGAAATGATTTGAGAGATTCTGCACAAGATGACGGTTTCCGCGGTCACCCAAGGTCAAAAACAACTTGCCGGTTTTGCTAAAAGCAATACGGGAACCAAAATGACGTCCCCCACTGCTAGGTGGCTTTTGCCTGAATATCACTTCTACCATATTAAGTTGCGGTTTCAAACCATCAAGTTGCAAGATACCTGTTGCAAGGGCAGTTCTTGCCTCAGAAAGCCCTATTGGTTCAGAATAACTCAAAAAAATTCGTTGATTATGAGAGTAATTAGGATCAAGTGCTACGTCCAGAAGTCCACCTTGACCTGATGCCCAAACATCTGGAACCCCCTCAACGGGAGCAGATATTTGTCCGTCTTCCACTAATCGCAAATCACCTTTGCGCTCAGTTACCAAATAGCTGCCCGCTTTGGGCAAAAAAGCTATGGCCCAAGGGTGATCAAATGGTCCAGCCATATACTCAACTTCCAGCAGCCCAATAGAGCTTTTGAAAGAACCACTTGTTTCTGCAATGGCCAGCGCATTGAACATCCAAACAGAAACAATAAGGATTATAATAGTTTTACACACACGCATGGTTTGGGTCTTAGTGATTCAAAATTGCACACTAAATTTTCAATATCAAAACACCAACTATAAAATATGACAAAAACTAAAAAGGATTATGTTAAGGATAATTTTAATTTGGTCCAACCGTTTTATTTAAACAAGTGCTCTGTAAACGAACAATTCAAGATTAATAGTATCTTCTAGATGGTAAACCTCCTTAATATTACTTATCTAACCCAAGATGAAAACCTGCTGAAAAAAATACCTTGCAACTTTGATTAATGTTATATTATAACAAAACATGTTTTGAATAAAACCCGGACAACAATAAGATAATCATGAAAAAATAAACTACAAATAACATCCCTGATTATCTCAGGTATAATTCTATTGTCTTCATCTTTCAGCAGAGGCTAACCCAAAGACCCAGCACTTGATGAAAATGATGAAAGCGCAACAAATGCAGCCAGACTCAAAGAAGGTGTAACTGGAAACGATGGCCACACCGCTACTCTAAAAATGGCTGCTGAATTTTAGTTCTTTTGGTTACGAACGTATGATCTGGAAACGCCTACGCAATAGTTAACGCTCACAGTTTTGCACTTATAGATGGATATTTTTTTGAAGAGTACATCTGCACCACCTCGTCTCCTTTTAGTTGGGCTTAGCATTCGATTGATATATTCAATCATAGCCTTAGCAGCCCTTTGGGCAGGATACTTTTGGGCAACTTCGTCGCCAGGAATGTTATGACAACAGCTATTAATTTTCAGAATTTGACCTTAGGCTACGATCAACATCCAGCCGTAAGTAAACTACAATCTGATATTGAAGAAGGCAGCTTGACCGCTATAGTTGGACCCAATGGTGCAGGTAAGTCCACTCTCCTTAAAGGTGTCGTCGGATCGCTCACTCCGCTAGAAGGCCAAATATTGCTCGGCTCACTTGCTTGCAAGAGCATGGCCTATCTTCCTCAGCAATCAGACATTGAACAATCTTTTCCTCTATCAGTAGTTGACCTTGTTGCCATGGGTTTGTGGCAAGAAATAGGGCCCTTCGGACGTCTTGACAAAGAACGGCGTTTTCGTGTTCACGATGCGATTTCAGCTGTAGGACTAACTGGCTTTGAAACGCGCATTATAGGCTCATTATCTGGTGGTCAAATGCAACGTGCATTATTTGCCCGACTTCTCCTTCAGAATGCAGCAATTGTACTATTAGATGAACCCTTTAAATCTGTTGATTCACGAACCATGTCAGATCTGATCTGCGTAATACAGGGCTGGCATCAAAAAGGGCGTACTGTGCTCGCCGTATTACACGATGACGAGACAGTTCGGGCACATTTTCCTGATACACTCATGCTTGCCCGTGAGCTCGTAGCCCATGGTCCAACTAGTAAAGTGCTGACAGCAAAAAATCATTTTCGTGCACGACAAATGTGTGAAGCTTGCGATGGCCCCCCTCACGTATGTGGACGTGATGCAGCATGATTTTCGACATCATCCTTCAACCCTTTTATGATTATGGATTCATGCGTCGGGCGCTCTACGGTTGCATTGCAATTTCATTTGGTGCAACACCTGTAGGTGTTTTTCTAATGTTGAGGCGCATGAGCCTGACCGGAGATGCAATGGCGCATGCTATACTGCCGGGTGCTGCTATTGGTTATCTTATTTCAGGACTGTCACTGGGCGCCATGACAACTGGAGGGGTAATCGCCGGCTTGGCGGTTGCCCTACTCTCAGGCTTTGTGAGCCGCCTCACCGTTCTGCGTGAAGATGCTAGCCTTGCTGCTTTTTATATGATCTCACTTGCACTTGGTGTTCTGATTGTCTCAACTCGTGGAAGCAACATTGACTTGATGCACGTGCTATTCGGAACTGTACTCGCGCTTGACAATGCCGCACTCATCCTATTGAGCTCTATTACAACAGTGTCGACATTAACATTGGCAATTTTTTTTCGCCCCCTTGTCCTAGAATGCGCCGATCCGCAATTTTTACGTTCAGTTAGCAGTCTAAGTGCAGTTACACATTTTACTTTTCTTGCTTTGGTAGTCCTCAACTTGGTCGGAGGATTTCATGCACTAGGCACACTTATGTCTGTCGGTATTATGATACTGCCAGCTGCTGGTGCCCGTTTCTGGGCAGTTAGTGTGGGCGGACTCATGGCAGTAGCATTCGTCATAGCCATACTGTCGAGCCTAATTGGACTATTGCTTTCATTCAATTTTAGCCTGCCCTCTGGTCCAGCAATTATTTTAGTAGCTGGTATAGTTTACGTGATCTCTCTAGCTTTTGGATCGGCAGACGGGATTATTACCCAATTAGTTAGGCGCTCACTTGTAACAAATTAAGGAAAATCATGAAAAACTTAAAATACACTGTCAAGACTGTAAGCACCCTCATTGCAAGTTCATTTATCTTATTAACTTTTTCGGCAACTGCAAAATCGAGTGAAAAGATTAAAGCTGTAGCAACCTTTTCAATACTTGGAGACATGGTAAAGCGGATTGGTGGCAACCATGTCCAGTTAACGACCCTAGTTGGACCTAATGGCGATGCCCATATCTACCAACCTACGCCAACTGCTGCAAAGGCAATGAGCGAGGCAAAGGTCCTCATTGTTAATGGCCTTGGATTCGAAGGGTGGCTTGACCGGCTTGTTGAAGCCTCAGACTTCGATGGAAAACGTGTAGTTGCGACATTGGGAATTAAGGCCATTGCCCATGAGGAAGGTGATGATCATGACAAGCATGCCGAGGACAAGCATGAAGATAGTCATGCTGATCACGAACATGGCGCATTTGACCCACATGCTTGGCAAAGCGTCGCGAATGCTGCAATTTACGTGAACAATATTACTGCTGCACTTTCACAAGTCGCTCCAGAAAAAGCTTCAACGTTTTATCAAAATCGAGCAGCTTACATTGCCGAAATAAATGGGTTGCATAATCAAATCCTTGAAATGGTTGCACGCCTGCCTCAGAACACTCGCAAGGTGGTAACGTCCCATGATGCATTCCAGTATTTTGGACGAGACTATGGCCTGGATTTTCTTGCTCCTCAGGGACTAAGTACAGAATCTGAAGCCTCAGCGCAGGATGTTGCCGCTCTTATAGAGCAGATGCGCTCCAAAAATATTAAAGCTGTCTTTATTGAAAATATCACAGACCCTCGCCTTCTCAAACAGATAGCAAAAGAAACTGGGGCCACCGTTGGAGGCACGCTTTTCCCTGGTGCACTCTCCGAAACAAACGGTCCGGCACCCACTTACCTTAAAATGATGCATCACAATGCAAAGACACTGACTCAAGCGTTAGGATCATAAAAAAAAGTTTCATGAATTTAAAAATAATTAAAATACTTTTAGGAACCTCCGTTAATGAACGGAATTAGGATCTGCAAAACAAGAGCTGGTCTTAATTCTATAAACAAGACGGGTACAGAACTTGTAATATGGAAGCGTTCGTTTTCCTCTAGCTTTCAAGATTGGATTAATGATACGGATGTTGAAAACCTTCCCGATGTTCGTATTCTCATTAATCCTTTTGAACTTCGGCCAGCTCTTGAACCACTGTTAGAATTATGTGGTTTAAAGGTTGATAATATACGGGACCAACTGTTCAATGACATTAAGGGCCTCGTCAATTTGTTTGCTCAGGTCACCCAAAGCAATGCTGTTGACGTGCGGTTGCAGCGCATTACAAACAATGCCTGTTGGAAGTTTCATCGGGACGTAGTTAAAACACGCCTCGTGACGACATATAGAGGCCCTTCAACAGAATGGGTTCAACACGCACATGCAGAGCAAGCTATACTGGAACAGCTTAATTATAGAGGTCCGCTTGAACACCTTGGAGATGGTGATGTGGCAATATTCAAGGGAAGCCGTACCCATGCAAATAGGGGAATAGTCCACAGGTCTCCCTCTATTGCCGGCACAGGCACTACACGATTACTGTTGTGTCTTAACCAACAAACAGATACGTCCCCTGAGCCGTGGGTAAAGGTTGGCAAAAATCTATCTCACCCAAAGGTTATGAAAAGCAATGAAATAGCATTAACAGACTGAGAAAAAAGCATTAAATGCCTTAGCGGTTTAGATGACTAAGATCAGACACGACAAAAGAACATTCAAATGGCTTTGTGCGCATTACAAATTCAGGAAATATACATTCTGTTTCTAAGCATGCCCTACTGAACAAGTTAGGCGTATAATTAAGTCATATCTGAATTAGGATCATAGTCAGGATCACAAATGTTATTTGGATTAGGTGAAAAATTATTTTCTAAACATTTTTTCCCAAGCATAAAATTTTTGGAATCCCTTACTGCTTCCACGGCAATTAGTTCTTGGTCACGATAACTCCAAAAAGAAACACTTGATTTTTGTTCTCCTGGACGCGTGATTTGATATATCTCGTTGTCACCCGTTGGAACAATTCCCACAGATTGTAAATTTGCATCATATTGATCTGACCAAAACCAAGGAGCCTGTTCTATTGGTGGGGTCTCGCTCATGATAGCTGCCGCTGCGCGAGCAGCAGTATCCTGTGCATTATGAACAGATTCAATTCGTAGAGAGTGGCCGCGCTGTAAAGCAACATCTCCCATGGCAAATATATTAGGGTTGCTTGTCTGCATTGAGGAGTTTACCAGGATTGCCCCACCATCAGGACGTTCAATCTCAACGCCGGCTTGTTGAGCTAATTTGCTATCTGGTATTACACCGATGCCAACAATCAACATTTCACCACTTAAAGCAGATCCATCTGTTAGAGTTACACCAGTAAAGATTCCATCACTGTCTAAAATTTTGTCGACACCTACTCCCGTATAAACTGAAACTCCATGTTCAGTGTGCAAATCATTCAGTAACTTAGCAACAGGTGGGCTTGCAACACGGGCTAATAGCCTATTTGCCATTTCAATTACGGAAACCTCGAGTCCCATTTTTCGCAAGGATGCTGCGACCTCAAGACCAATATACCCTCCCCCAATAATAACGGCACTTTTTACACTGCGCGCAGTTGTACGGATTGCTGTTGCGTCGTCAGGTTGCCGCAAAACAAATACGTTAGACATGCCATCCGTCGTGGGAAGTGATCGGGGCACTGCACCAGTTGCCAAAACGAGCTTATCAAATTCAAGCTGTTCTCCATTGGACAAAGTTACGTTCTGCGCAGACGCATTGATGCCTGTAACGTTCATTCCATGTTTTAATTTTATATCTTGTTCTTTGTACCATTTCCCTCTCTTTAACAAAAACATTGGGTTAACTTGATCTGTAGCTTCAAGTAAAAATGCCTTAGACAATGGTGGACGCTCCATAGGGCCACCTTTTTGACGATCAATTAATGTCAAGCTTCCAGTAAACCCATGCTTTCGCATTTGTTCAACAAAACTAATTCCTGCGTGACTTGCCCCAACAACAACAATGCGAGTGTCGCTACCTTTTATTTTTTCATCAATATCGGAATTAATATTACTATCAACTGTATTTTCTAGATCATTGGCGTTCAAAATGTATATCCTTCAGACATTATTATATTAGCAACAAGATTGAATTTAAAGGTACGTCAAGCACGTTTCTGTAATTTGATTATACTCACAGATTTCCTTAGTAAAAATCTAAATATTATGTTCACTTCATTAGGGAAAGTTGAAATAAAAAAGCTCACACAAAAAAAGCCTTTATTTCAAACTGCTGATTCTTCCAATTAGTCTAACAATTAAAAACTATACATCACAAAAAGCACAAAAAAAACAAGTAAAGGAACCTGCTATGATTCAAAAATTAAACGATGTAGACAGATCTTCCGCCATTGCTAAGCTTGAAAAATGGCAGGACGAAGGCGAACGAAACGCAATTAGCAAATCCATAAGATTCAAGAATTTCAATGAGGCTTTCGCATTCATGACACGTGTTGCAATGGAGGCTGAGAAGACCAACCATCACCCAGAATGGTCAAACGTATACAACACTGTCAATATCACTCTGACAAGTCACGATGTCGGTGGAATCTCTGAACGTGACCTGATGATGGCTCGTTACATAGACTCTATAACCAGACACTAAAAGAACATCATAAGCGAAATATGGCAAAGGTGTTTGCCCAGCATGAATGTTAGCGCTGTAAATAACTACACATCCAATAAAAAAAGGTAATACCATTTTGCTAATATTTAGACGTTAAAATTCCTTAGTAGTACCAGGCCGTGATTTATTTGACGGAACAAAGCCGGAGCGCTCTGCCTCTCGAGGTTGTCTGACCCAAACCTCACGATTTGGTTGCATGCCACCACCACGTGAAGCAGGAACAGCAGAATGACGCGCACAATGTAAAAGCCGGGTGTCCGCGATCCCACAAGAAGGATGAGTGCCACCGTTACTAGCAGTTTCTCGCTCCCAGTTAGCCTTGCGAATCGTATACGTTTTTAGGTCGTCAAGAGCTGAACAATTTAATTCATTTGTATTCAGGTCTGCTATAATTGTGTCGCCATCTTCAATGAACGCAATTGGACCACCAAGAGCCGCTTCAGGGCCGACATGTCCAATCACAAGTCCAACGGAGCCACCAGAGAAACGAGCGTCAGTCATCAATGCGATCACAATGCCCCTCTCGCGGCAAAGAGTAGTAATACGTGCAGTAGGATCTAGCATTTCAGGCATACCTGGTGAACCGCTTGGTCCTTCATAACGAACAATAACCATATCGTTGTTTTGAAAACTCTCTGGAGCTTCATCTAAAGCTTTGAGAAGATCACTTTGTCCATTAAAAATACGTGCCTTGCCATGAAACAGATTATCACTTAGCCCTCCCTCAACGCCCGCAAGCTTCAAGATAGCTGAGAAATCTGGTGATAGATTACCACTTAGCAAGCGCAAACCGCCAGTTGGTTTGTAAGGACTCTCAACAGTGTATACGACATTTCCGTCAGGATTTAATGTATTTAGTCGTTCAACCTGCGAACCAAGGGTTTCTCCTGTACAAGTCATAACGTCTCCATTAAGCAAACCCTTCTCCAAAAGTTCGCGCACAATAACTTGAACGCCACCAGCTTGATCGATATCGACCATGGAGTATTTACCGTATGGTCTGGCATCTGTAAGGACAGGCACTACATATTCTGAGAGATGATTAAATTCTTCTGGTGTCATAACGTCTTTCCAAAAGTTTCCATATCCAGCAGCGCGTGCAATTTCAGGCACGTGCAACACAACATTGGTAGAACCACCTATAGCTAGTGCAACAATCAATGCATTACGCAAAGAGTCGCGAACGACAATATCGCGTGGTTTTAAATCCATCTCAATCAACTTAGCTAAGTAATGGATTAGTTCATTTGGGAACTCGTTGAGGCGCCTTGGATCATCAGAAGCTGGTGCCACCATATGTAATGGCTGCATCCCTAATACGCCAATGAATGTTTGCATAGTGTTATAGGTAAACATTCCACCACAACTTCCAATTCCAGGGCATGCATGACGTGCAATGTGATGACGATATTCTGGGTCAGGATGGCCGGCGGCCTCGTATGCGCTAACAATGTCAATTGCTCCCCCCGTTTTGGGGTCAATTCCAGGATGGATTGGCCCGTCCGACATGATTATTCCTGGCTCATTATGTTCGAGGAGTGCAGCAAGTGTCCCTACAGGGGGTTTATCACAGGCAACGACTGCTATAGTGCCTGCAAGACCACTCGCCTCGAGGTGTTCGCAAAGTGCATCGTTAGTTACCTCGCGACCAATAAGAGAATAGCGCATTTCCCGCGTCCCATTTCGAATGCCGTCAGAAATAGCAACCGTATATTGTGGCTCAACAAGACGGAATTTGAGTTGGTTAGGTCCATCTCCAATTAGATCCCTAAGTCGATCGTGAATAGCATCAACTTTATCTGTAACACCTAAATAGCATTGGCTATCCCCCTTAGTTCCTACAACGCCAACTGAGGGTTCATGTATCAAGTTTGGGCTGGTTCCAAGTTCTTTTGCCATACCAATAGTTTGAGCTGAGCGACCAGGATGATGATCGATAAGTAGGGATTTAGATTTTGTCATGTAAACTCCTTAATGCAGAAAACCAGAAAAACACTGTTAGATTTTAAATTTATCCCATAACCATACCACCATCCACGTAGAGGGTTTGACCAGTCATAAATCTTGACCAGTCAGATGCCAAGAACAATACAGGACCCGTAACATCCTCTGGTGAGGCAATCCGTCCAAGTGGTGTTTGGGAAATAATAGCGTCTTTTATCCCCTCTTTCGTGCCTCGACTAGCATCGGTAGGATAGACCAGACCTGGCGCAACCGAGTTTACTCGTACACCCAGTGGACCTAATTCCATTGCCAAGTTCCGGCTATAACCTATGAGGGCAGCCTTTGCAGTTGTATAATCATGATATGGTACAGCAGGCCTTGCAACAAGATTAGTCGCAATGTTTATTATAGATCCTTCTGCCCTGCTCAGCATTGCAGGTAAAACAGCCTGAACCAAACCATGTGTAGATTTTAACGTGCCGTCAATCTGGCTTTGGTAGTCGGACCACTCTAACTGCCAATGCATCTTTCGTGCCTCAGGATCAAATGTATAAGGTCTAAAAGCATTGTTAACCAGCACATCTATTTTACCAAACTCCTCTAGGGTCTGGTGCACTAACTTGTCACTTGCCTTCCGGTTAGTCACATCTGCCTGCAGTGCCAAAGCCGTCCCACTCAATTCCTTGCATGCAGAAACCGTAGTACGAGCGGCTTCGTGATTCTGTAGATAATTTGCAACTACAAAAGCCCCCTCTGCTGCAAAAGCTTTGACAATAGCAGCACCGATACCGCGACTAGCACCAGTGACAAGGACAGTTTTACCAGTAAAGTTCATACACTTTACTCGGGAATAAGATCTGACTTAATTACTTGGCTCATCTTCAGCTTAGCCTTGATAAGACCATGCGCTAAATATGCATCTGCTCCAAGCTGTAAAACATCAATATCAAAGTGTCCCAGACCTCTAGTTTTAGTTGTCTCAGACTGTGCAGAGATATTACGAAGCTTGATGATATCCAGATTAACCGACTCATTACGGCCGTTAATAGAGCGATCAATAGCAATCCTAGCTGCTTCCTCTGGCTGTGATATCATCCAGGCAGCACTATCTCGGTAAGCGGTAAGGAAACGTCGCAATAAATCCTTATTGGCCAAATAATATTTTGATGTCACCACAAACATATCGCTTGGAACGTTCAGGTTATCCTTAACATTGATGACATTGACATCGCCGAGGCCTTTTAGCTTGCCAACATAAAGGCCTGTATCAGTCGCTGCGGTTGCATCGACTTGGCCTTGTATGACAGGAGCGAAGTTCAAAAGACCCGTTACCTGAATTTTTACATCAGCTTCACTAAGCCCCACTTGATGAAGCAAGAACAGTAAGTTCTGTCTAGTACCACTGTTCAGACTGTAAACACCAATTGTTTTTCCCTTAAGGTTAGCGGCACTTTTGATGCCACGGTCTATTGGTGAAACAACGTTGAAAACATTCTGCGGGTAGATGTTGTAGATTGCGACAAGGTTCTCCCCCCGATCCAGCGCCTGATAGAAAGAAGATGGGTCGGTAAAGGCAACATCGGCGGCACCAGTTAGCATATTGGTAATCGCGGAGCCACCGCCTGTTCCCGGCACATAACCCAGATCAATACCTTGCGCCTTAAAAAACCCCTTGTCTGGCTCGGCCAAGATATTAGTGATCTCGCTGATCGCTTTGCCCCACCCTGCGATAGTAACCTTATTTAATTCATCTGCTAGAGCAGTAGTTGAAACAAATGCAGAAACAGCAAAGGCTATAAGAGTTCGTGTTATCACTGTATTTCTCCTTTTGACCAGTTGCGCAGCAACCAGCGTTCAAACAGTATAGTAATTTGGTAAAATAAAACTCCCATCAGCGTGATGAGAATGAACAAGGCAAACATCAGAGGCGTGTCCATCATGCCCTGAGCAGCAATGATGCTAGCACCTAGCCCTTCACTGCCACCAATGAACTCTCCCACCACCGCACCGACCAAAGCCAGAACGATGGAAACCCGCACACCAGCCATAATGGTTGGCAAGCCTGCAGGTATTTTTAAATATACTAAGGTTTTCCAACGCCCCGCCCCTAACATCCGAAACAATTCTCTCTTTTCTGACGCGACGATCTGTAAACCAGTCATCGTGTTCTCTACTAATGGGAAAAAACATATAAGAGCTGTAATGACTACTGTTGAAGTCATACCGAAGCCAAACCAAACAATGAAGATGGGACCAAGCGCTAGTTTTGGGACTACTTGAGTAGCCAACACATAAGGCCAAATCAAACGACGTAAATTATCAACTTCACCTAAAATGACACCAAAAATGAAACCAATAGAACTTCCGAGTATAAAGCCAAGCAAGGTTTCAATACCTGTTACCCATATGTGGTGCCAGAGATACCCAACTAATAATCCGTCCCATAGCACCAACAAAACAACAGAAGGTGCTGGCACGACCAGGGCAGACAGGCCAACCAAGCGCACTATGGTTTCCCAAAAAAGCAACAAAGACACTAACAAGATTAGAGAGGTAATATATCGTCGCATCACATCCCCACTGGCATTTTCTGTATCATAGCTTCATGGATACTCTGGCAATAAATGGCAAAATCATTCTCATAGCGGAAATTTTTACTACGGGGATTTTTTGAATCGATTCTTACAAAATGTGGAATATGGCCCTGTTCCATCACTGCAACCTGATCGCCTAGATAAACAGCTTCGGCAATGTCATGTGTAACGAATAAGACCGTAGTTTTGCGTATTGTTACCAAGCGTAAAAGATCATCTTGTAATTCCTCACGTGTAATAGCATCAAGGGCAGCAAATGGTTCATCCATTAGAAGAGCTGGTGGCGAAGTCAACAAAACACGTGCTAAGGCAGCCCTACTCTGCTGTCCACCTGACAATTGTCGTGGATAACGTTTAGCCAGGTCGGCAATGCCGACTAATTCAAGCAGTTCAAGAGCATTTTTTCTATCTTGAGCCTGAACTGCCCCCTGCAATGATATAGGTAATAGAACGTTATCTAGCACTGGTAGCCATTCTAAGAGTGCTGGTGTCTGAAATACGAAACCAACTTTTTGCGATGGTCCCTTTACTAGCTCTCCTTTAAATCTGACCTGTCCATGAGTTGGGAGCATCAAGCCAGCGGCCAACTTTAGCAAAGTGGTCTTACCACAACCGCTACGGCCAACAAGGCAGTGGAACGCGCCTTCTGGAATACGCCAGTCAACATTAGAGAGTATTTTAGCTCCACTTTCATATGCGTAGCTTACTCCGTCGAAATCAAAAGTTATATCAGTCATCATAGGAAGCGAACTGATCTGCCGCAACTTCTGCCCTGCCGTCTATTTCCGTAATTTTAACCAAATCAAGTAAATTAAAACGTCCATCATGATGCCAGCCTGCCTCTGGCGAGGTCATATCACCAATTGCCGCAACACGTGTTACTCCAACCTCACCAAGAGAACTTGCCAGCGTCACAAGTTTTTCGGGAGGCGCTGCAATGCCAGCAGTTTGAAGCAGGTCACTGAAAGGCGCTAAAATAGCAGGTACTTTGGTAAGTGCATCTATGCCAACAACGCGAATCGTACGGTTCAAACAGCTTGGCAAAAAATTTTCTTCAGTTTGATGAGAGACAGCCCAAGATCCAGAATCTGCACAAAAAACCTTGCCTCCGGGTATCATCTCTTCCTTGTTCCGCCAAGAAACGATGCCGCTCGCCTCTGCTAAGCTCAAAGGTCTGAGTGGGAACTTCTCCTCAAAAACTGCCAATTCATACGCTAAGTATTGAGCAAACTTCTCTGGTGAGACAGAACCTCCATGCTCCACAAATACTATGTGGGGAGCATAACAACCCTGCTGATCATAACGGGCTACATCATATGCTACCAATTGAGCCGTTGTGGATGCTTTACTCGCATTGAGTGCCTCTGCAGATACCATAGCGAAGCTGACCTTATGGCCAAAGGCAAGAAAACGCTTGGTAACAGGTAATCGGCGTTTAATAGCTTCTAATGACTCATTTTGGCCATAGCCTAAGACAAGGTCAGACTCATTTAACACTGCCGTTTCTATCCCCTCATTACCACCTTGCCACCAGACAATAGCAAGGCAATCAGCTAATTCTGGCGCTACCTCAGCAAAGAGCTGTGAAAACCAGCTCGCAAACATGGGCTCCGCAGTTGGTATTTTGCCAATGTTGCCAGCCTTAACCAAAAGCCCTGCAACCAAGCTCCATAAGGGTAGACCCGGCACATTCCCAGCCCAAACATGGGTTAGAATTTTAGGACCAAACGCACAACCTAAACCACCTTTTGGCAAGGGCTGAAAACCATCAAGAATAGTTGGATTCATGAAATCCTCTGATAAAAACCTCAGCAGTTGCGGCTTGCGAAACGTTTTTAAATAGCTAGTCAGACCAAGGCGCACCATTTCTCGATCGTATCCTGTGATAATTGGCAAAAGGTGATCCATACGTCGGCGATAAGGATCTTCTCGATCTAACAAACGTGAGATAGTAAGGTCTATTGCATCAATAATCTGGCCTATTGGCCGTGACTTCAGTTTGAGGCGTGCCTGGTCACGAACATGACCAACTAACTGTGCTACTTGTCTCTCGTGTAATACTGGCAACAACACAGAAATTTTAGCACCTTCTCGTCCATACAACTTAGCCTGCCGATCTACTGAGTCGGCATCAACTCCAGGCAAATATCCGGCGTGCTCTATAATCACGTTCCAGCAAACCCAGTTGCTGTAAGGAATTCATCAACAGCCATCGAACAGCCTTTTGCCACAGTTCCTGCAGCACGCCCTAATAGGAAAAAACCATCATCAGACTCAATGCCTATATCTTCAGTAAGGATTGAGTTGACCACATTAATATGGGCTAAATCAGTATGAACCAGCACCCCTGCTTCACCCTTTGGCATGTCGGCACCAGTTAGTGGGTTAACCACCCGGGTTTTAATCCAACATGGGCCTGATTTAACAGATGGACTATTTGCATTGCCATTGTCATAGAACTGAGTGCTAAGTTCCGTCATGCCGTACATATTTATGCACTGATTTCGGGGTACATTAAATGTACTGCTGAGAGAGTCATAAAATTCATCTGGTGTCAGCTCACGAGACTGTCCTTTAAAACCACCAGTATCGAGAATTCTACTTCCAGTTGGAAGATTAACAGAAAAACCAAGCTTCTCCATGCTATCAAGTGCGTGAACGAGACTAAAACTCGCACCTAATAGTGCGTAGGGTTGCCCTGTCCTTTCAGCACGGGTGAGGCTAGCTATCAGTGAATCGAGGTCAATGCCATACCTCCCAATTAAATGACTGCTATCTGAAAGGCCAAAATTCATCTTTGCTAAGTTCAAGTAGTAGGCTAGTGACGAATTGGGCATTTTCTCCGGCGTTGGAAATAGAATACCCATATCCATGCGTTCAACACCACACATAAAGCGTTTTGAGAAATTACTACGCATGGATGCGTCATAAACACATAAGCTCTGATGATAAATCTTTCCACGCTGGTTGTTGGATGTCGTACCACTAGTCATAAACAATGCCTCCGCCTCCTCTGGACGACAGCATGACAATTCTAGGGTCTTGAAGGCGCTAATTGGAACAGCTGGAATATCTTTCCAAGATGTCACTGAACGAGGCGTTTTACCACGTGCCCGGGAAAACTTAGCGAAAGGCTTATTGTGAGCGAACTGATAAGCAAACTGTTGTAGTGCTATCCGGTTAAATTCAACATTGTTTGTCCTATCAGCTTTGATAAAAGACAAAAGATCAACAGTGATAGAATTTATATCCACGCACTTAGCTCCGCAATTGAACCAATCAGAGCGTAAAGAGAGTGCTAGTGCAAGCAAGTCCCATTTCCTACGCCGGCATGATCCGGTTCAGGTTCAAAGGGTCATTGAGCTTGTGATGCTGTTTAAAAAGGCAAAACACACCACCTATCAATATCTCAGCCTCTTATGAGAGACACCCCTATAGTTATATCATCTTAATTTTTAGATTCGAGATAGTCAACGTCCAGATAGGATTGTAATTATAGGTATTCACAGTGGAACTAGAATCGGCTGGATGAAAAACAGACTAAGACAGCTATCTGGGTAGGGCAATAAATGTACCATTATTTCGACGTGTCACTTCTCGCATTAAAGTTGCAAATCGACCAGTTGAGAAATTCGATATGAACCCCACTGCATGAATTCTGGCTAAAGGACGCCCCGATACGCGATTCTTATTCAAATTTACCACTGCATTGATAACTGGGTCATATGAAGAACCACTGTACTCATCTCCAAAAATATAAACCGAAAGTTTGGTGTTTGGATTTGCATAACTCCTCAACGCAACTTCTAACCCTTCAACCGGGCTACTGTTAGAGGCACTGTTCCAATTTTTGAAGAGACTTATGACACTCTCCCTTCTCTTTGGAGTGTCGGGTATCCAACGGCCTTTGTAACCAGAGAGAATATGGGCACCGTTATCATTGAGTATCTGAAAACCTTTAATCTTGGGATGAATACGGATGACATTTTCTAGTTCTTTGGTGACCCGGTTCCAAATCTCTTTCATGCTGCCTGACGTATCAACAATAAATACAACATAATCGCTATCTACTGGTATGCCCCCAACTTCTGCAATACGTTTTACCTCACTTCTTAGAGAGTTGCTTTCACTCTTTAATTTCAACAAGGAGTTTTGAACGAGCTTCAGTCCCGTCAAATCTTCTTGCAAATTCTCAGATAATTCAGCTGCTGAATTCTGCTGTAGTATAAGACTTTTGGATACATCTTGAACGTTTTGAAGCTGCAGTTCCTTTGAGGCGACATCATTTATTTCGTTCTCAAGATTCTTCTGTAAATCTTTTACAACCTTCTCCTTACTAAGAACCTGATGTAAGAGAAGTGTGACCTCCCCTTTAGAAGCGGGCAATGGCAGTGTAGAATTGCTAGAAATTAGAACGAGTATAACGACGGCACCAAACCCGCAGGATATGATGTCAAGAAAAGATAAGCTAAAAATATCTAAGTCCCGATGTTTGCGTTTCATGGCCAACTCGCAGCTGGGTTAATAAGTATGCCGTTTGTCCAAGATGTCCATTGCCAGTATTCACTAGAAGCTTCAGGGTCGCCTTCAATGGGTAAAAGTATGACATTAATAGTGACGCCCGGCAGCTTTATGGAGCTTACAGTGTGCCGAAACAGTTTAAGTCTACACTTTCCAGAAATAGAAGAAGCGCCACCCCATAAAGAATTACAACTGGCAAATGGATTTAGACTTTTATAACCATCGCTTCCGTCTGTTGGCAAACCATCGGTAATGAGGTAGAGATCTGTTGGGTTAAGTGCTGCAATTACCTCAAGGCCCGCCTGAAGGTTGGTTGGTCCTTCCGGTACAATTAAATCAAGATCTTTCAACAGACCATCTAATGCTATTGCATCACTTACTTTTTTCCAGCCTTTCCCTGCCAATTGAGAGGCAATATTATTATATGTAATTATACTAACATCCGATTCTTGCGGAGCACGCGCTAATAGCCATTTTACAATTTTCTTTGTACGCTGCCACTTAGGGCCTGCCTTCATGTTCACTGCGGTTGTGTTTTTTCTACGAATTACATCCACTAATATTTCGTCTGTCATCGATGAACTGCTATCGACAAGAATCCCAATTCTTTTCCCTTTAACTCGCAACCCAATTATATGCTCCACCTCACCAACAGCTTTTTTTTCAACAACACCGGATTTTTTAGAAATTTTGAGAGTTTTAATGAACTCCTCAAGTGTCAACTTACGGGTTGCTTGAGATTCCATTTCACTTCTAGATTTAGTGATTGCAGCGCTGGTTTTTTCTATCGCTTTTGAAACCTCCCCTATCCTTTTCAAGATAGTTGCTTTTTTAATCTCATTTTCAAGTGTATCTCTCAATAGAACTTTTCTAGATTCCTCTAAACGTTGCAAATCTTTTTTCAATAAATCTGTTTCCATAAAAGAGTTTTCATCATTAAGTTTAACCAGCATAAAAACGAGAATAATTGCACCCAGCCCGCAAGACATGATGTCAAGAAATGCTAGATTGAACCCCTCAGTTTTTCTACGAGGTTTCAGTCCCCACCTCCTGTGCTAATACGATTGAGAAGAAAGGACTCACAATAGTCTTGTGTATCAACAACAAGGCCATCCTGAAGACGCTGCAATTGATTTAAGAGAAACATTAATCCAATGCTAATTAGGAGGGCAACCAGAGTAGAATTAAAAGCAATCCCTAGACTTTCTGTCATTCCAGCGATATTACCCGCCAATGCCTGATCAGCCATGGAGAGTGCCTGACCAATACCTCGAACTGTTCCAATAAAGCCAATGGAAGGGATAGCCCATATAAGATAGCGTATCATTGAATTCTCAGTTTCCTGTTTCAGGGCCAGGGCCTCTACGCTTGACTCAATTGCGTCAGAGGTATCTTGAACGTTACTTGTGATCAAGTAACGACGTAGACTTGCCATTAAGGTACGCACTAAAGGGGTATTCTTAACTTTTACGGGAAGAGCCTCAAGAGACTGTAGAACAGACACTAAATCATCCTTATCCCCTGTACCTCCCTCAAGAAGATCGACATTAAACAAATATCGTTCATTTAGAATAACAGCACATTTTCCAAGAATTAGAAAGGTGCCCCAAAACATCAGTATAAGACAAATTTCTTGTTCATAATCCTTTAGAATTACAACTAAGTCGCGAGGCGCTGATTGTCCTGCATTTTGTGCAACCTCTATGACAAGCCTCGCCTCAGGTTGTATGTACCCCACGTAAGCAAGGTGAACAACTACGATGGAAACTATCAATCCAAGGACGCTTTTTACCATTGAAGACATTTCAAATGTCCACTGGGAAAGAAGCAGGAGAATTCAAATTAAACGCGCTTCCCAAAAGGGACTGCGCGTAAGCAAGTGTGATCATGCTCCCGCAAACTATCGAGACAAGTAATATTAAAATTCCTAACCGAGATTTTTTTTTAGTGTGCACTTGTGACTTCTTCTGCATGAAGATACCTTCCAATCCTAAATCCGACATCATTCCTTTTACTACTTAGCCCCTCCCGAAATGATGCACGTAACTGAGTCCGTGTTCCCGATCGCCAGCTTGAACCTTTAACCACATGCCCCTCTCCAAACTCAGGTCCTAGGGGATCAAAATGCACCTTTTTTTTATCCGGTGGGATTAGCGTATAGACGTCATGAACCCATTCGCTAGCGTTCCCAGTCACATCAAATAACCCTGAACCCTCCGCTGGAAATTCTCCTACAGATGCTAATTCCTTAAAACCGTCATTATAATTAGGAACATAAAAACGGGTAAGCCCATTAGCCGACTCATCTGCAATATTTCCTGTCATTTTAGGCACAATTGAATCATTTCCCCAGGGAAATACCGTTTGCTCTTTTCTACCGGCTTTTCTTGCAAGCCATTCCCATTCTGCTTCAGTTAGCAATCTATATCCGTCTGCCTTACTATTCACCCCTCTGAGTTTTGAATTATCTATGTTATAAAATGGCAATAATTTTTCTCTTTTACTAAGCCAGTTACAGTATTTAGCTGCATCTAACCAAGTTAACGAGACTGCAGGCTGGTTGACTGGTCCATTATGCTTTTTGCTAAACAACTTAAACTGGGCATTTGTAATTTCTCGTTTGCTCGAATAAAAAGATTTTTTTAGCACTACATTCTTTTCAAATTCATTTGCACGCTGCCCCTGCTGATGCCGAGGCGCTCCCATTTTAAACGAATTTGGCTCAAAGAGTTTTAGTTCTATTCCAACTGAATTCTTGTATTCCCTGGGTGACTCAGCCATGCGTGCCGCCAGTTCGGTCATTAGCCTCTCCCTAATGACAGTAGTATGAGCACTTGATGGCTTAAATTTCTTTTGGATCGTTCTATATCCCTGTTTTCGAAACTCAACTGTGTGGGCAACTGAAGAAAGTGCAAGATTGGCAGTCCCTTTTCCAACCATGATGCCATCAATATAGATATCAGCAGATGGAAAGGCGCTGATGTCTACTTTTCCAGTTTCAGATTTGAGAAGTAGATTTATACGTTTTTCCTCTCCCTCCTCTAAGATAACATTACGAGTGAGTGGGAAAAAACCTTCTAGGGTGTACGTTAATGCATGTTTGGTTTTTGAGTCTACTTCATAGCTACCTAACGGACTGACCTCTCGCCCATTAAGAAGCAATTGGCCACCCTCTGGCTCAACGGAAAAAGTGAGCGTTGAGGGCAAACGCTTCATTCTATAAGCTCGATCGACTCTATCTTTTGTATTTGAAAGAGTGATAAGTTCCTTAACGGTGACATATCCGTCTTTTTCTAAAACTATACTGTGCACTCCACCCTTGAGGCTCGTTTTATACGGCGTTTTACCAATTTCTTTTCCTTTAATACTTATGGTCGCATCAGGAGGATTAGATAAAATACTTATCTGACCACTGACCTGTTTTAGCTCAATATTCATTTCCTTCTTTTCAGCACGTTTTATTTCGAAAGGCCTATCTTCGATTACAAAATAAGGATTATCTATTTGAAGAGCGTATGACCCGTGCTCAAGTTCACGAGTGAAAGTCTTGCCAATTGAAAATAATTCCCCATTTATTAACCAACGTGTGTTCGCCAGTGCTGGTAACGTAGAGGCAATGATCGTACCCGGGACTGAAGTGAGTGTAATAGCTATTTTGTTTCCTTGTTCTTCATTTTCTATTGTTCGCCGTTGTTCACGAAACCCTTTTGCTCTAACGATTATGGTCGGCTTTCCTAATAGTCCATAAACTACTCTTTTATAAGCTATTGCGTAGCCTTCCACGACCCTAATTGTTCCTGTTTCTTCTGCCTCAATGGGTAAAATTTTGATTGTGGTGCCAGTTGTGGACACTAAGACACCAACCAAAAGAATCGTTACACAAATAAATGCAAAGAACGTGTAGGTGTATAGACGTTGCTGTCGTCTCCTTGCCACCTGAAAGTCTAGTTCAAACTCGCTCATCACTAAAAATCTTTACTTCAATGCTATTTGAATTAGGAGGGACATCGACTTGAATAAGTTTCGATCTATGACCAGTCCTTTTACCCTCAAACGTGTATGTGCCAGGCTTAAGGTCGATAACCTTTTCTTTAATGAAACCAACCCTGCCCACTCCTCGAACTGAAATATTGGTAACACCATTAGAAATGACCCTTACTTGTACTTTTGTCGAATATGCTCTCAAAAGATCTAAGAGCTTGGTTGTTTGATCTGCAAGAGAAAAGCTTTCAGATGATAAAGTCATGGCTTCATCAGTAAGAGTGCGTACGATTTCTGCCACATTAGAAGATGAGAGCCGATGCGCAGGAGCCTGCAGATGGAACTCTAGTTTTCTTCTCAAAATATTTATCTTTTCTGCTTTGGAGTGGAAATCCTTTAGATCCTTTCTGTTGGGTTGTAGTTTCCTAGCTTCCTGATAAAGTATTTCGGCAATGGGCCAATTATCTGCTTGAGATTCTATCTTCGCTTTGTTGAGCAGGCTCCCTACTTGAAACTCCAATTCAAGCGCTTTGACTTTTTTTAAAAGCAACTCTTTTTCAGATCTTTCCTTAAAAATGGATTCTGCTTCTTTCAGGTAACGCCTAGCAGCTTTCAAGTTTTTTTTGTCAACACTAACTAATCCTTCTTTGATCAACTTTGCGAATTTTAGTTCAAGAATTTCTTTATTTACAACTTCAAGGCGATCAATGTGTTCAAATCTTGATGGGTCAGTGTCAATAACCTTTTTTAGATATTTTACCTCTAATTCAATATCGTTTTCCGTACGAGCAACAGCTGCCTTTTGAATATTTTCTAACACAGTTGGCAAAAGAGAAATTTTTATCTTCAGTTCTTGGGCTTTAACTGATTGAGGCTTCAGCCGAAGAGCATTAGAGATGTTTAAAAAGGAGGCGTTAAAGTCATCTGCTTCATAGTGTTTACTAGCCTTTGATAAAGAAGCTATGAAATCAGAATCGAACTTAGCTACTTGTATCCCCGAATATTGATTAGCCATTTTCAATTTTTCGAGAGCTTGCTCATAATTACCCAAACTGAACGCCAGGATAGAGTCGGATTTTTTTGTGATAATATTTTGCTGTTCTTCAAAATTCCAATTTTCAAAACCCTTGCTCAAAACAACTGGTTCAACACTATTTTCAAATTCAAGTAGCAATTCTTTGAAAGCATCCCTTTCTTTATTAGCACTGGAGGAGTCATTCGGTATTAATGCAAGTTTTTGATCAAAAGCAAGAGTAGGAACATTGTTTTGAGCTAGCTGTTTTGAACGTTCTTCAGTTGCAGAATCTTTGGAAGTTTGCACAGAATTATTTTTTGCGGCAGATAAGGAAATTTGTTTCTTAGTCTCTTGAGTTAAACCAAGAATTGTCAGGTCAACCTTGATTGCACCAGAAAGCCAGAGTGACACCAACACCACTATCGTAAAGAGTAAAATTGCAAATTGGGTTCTTTTTCGCTTAGCTTCTTGGCTTGCTTTTTCAAGCTTGGTTTCCAGCATAAAGAGGGCCCGGCTTATAATTGTTTTTCAGGCGTCAGCTCCTGCGCATATATTTGCTGAAGGAATTTACGCCATTGGGAGAATTGTTGTTTTGCATCACCTGTTAATTCTAGTGTTTTTTCTTCAAAGGCGATCACACGTGGTGCTAAGTCAACATTGATAGACTCTCCAACTTCATTGAGTGTGTCCCGGTGGACCTTTGCTTCGTCGCTAGTTTGGAAACTTTTTTGTAGCATGGAAATACCGGCTGCACCCGCAACAATTCCACCTGTCATAGCTGCAGTGGAGGTGCCCGGGCTAATATTTGAATCAGATCCAGCAGCTACTGCCGCCACAGCTAATGCAATGGCAGCAACACCCATTACAGCCTCCCCTGCTGCCTTTAGTTGCGCATCTTGCTTTGCTTGAATTTCAAGGAGACTCTGCTCCTGCCAAATCAAGTAACTACTCCCCATATTATCACTAAACGAACGATACTCATCTTGAAGCCCATCCACAAAGAGTTGATCCCGCACTCGAATTGCCCTCGTTCGCTTTAGCATTGGGTCGTCCTCACTAGGAAAACTCGCAAGCTTAACTCTCCCATTCTCTACTGCAATATATTCTGAAAATGCGGCATCAGAAAAACTTGCGCCAAAGCGAAGATCGGCCACTCGAGTGAGTGTTTCTAACTGCTCTGTTTTATAATTTTCAAGTTCAAGGGCAATCCTATTTGATGCCTCTGCAAAAACAGGGTCGTATGGATCTTTTCCCTTGTTTCTGATGTTTTTATAATATTGAGGCTCTACCGTACGTTCAAAGGTTCTCGTGAACCAGTTCTTGCCAGAAATATCAACCACTTGGATATTTATCTCAATTGTTTCCCCATTTGACTCAATGATTTTTCCCAAAACATATAGATCACCTGTAGCTGAATTATCTGGGGTGACGCGCACAGCGCCGAACGCATTAGTGTCCTCTAGTGCTGTTTTTAACTTGTACGCAAACCTGTTTGCTTCTGCCCGCCGCAACTCTGGCCAGACACCTTCTTCCTTATATTCCTCCGCTTTTTTTGACAATCCGGGGTCAAAAATTGGAACTATAACTTCCAACTTTGTTTTATTTGGATCTACCCTTGCGATTCTTTTGGGGTCAAAAAAAGAAGAAAGAGCTGGACCTATGATAGTCTCGGTAAAATTTTTGTTACCAAAGCTCTTCTCATTTGTTACACAACCTGATAGTAGCAACACGCTACATATCGCATAAGCGCCTATCCTCTTAAAATAATGCATATGTGCTTACCCGTTTTAAAACCATCATTCAACCTGTGGCTTTCCTTTATACTTCCTGTATTCGTTCCATAGCTTAGCTTTGAGATTTGGATCTTTTTCATTGATAGCTGCTTGTCGAATTTGAGCCTGGAGCACGCTATCATTATCTGCATTGATTAAGTCTTCTGGGATTTTTCCATTGTCTAAAGAAAGGGAAAGACCAGAGGACGATCCATTATCAGTTTCATTCCTGTTCCGAGACACCGGTAAATCTGCATTTGCTTCGACGCCTTCATCAGTGCCCAACTGGTCTTGAGTCAGAGGCTTGTCAGTGCCAGACATATCTGATGAAGCAACTGATCCTCCGCCCGTATTTTGCTCCAAACCATTAGAACTAGAATTTCCCTCATCGTTGCTAGAATTCATTTTTGAAATCTTACAATCGTCAAATTTACTCAATGAGCGCAATAGCTCTTGATCCATTAAGGCAATTTTTTCTGCTTTGGTAAGCTTGGTGTCATCTGCATATTGAATATTGATTTTAGAACAGTCTACAGGGCCGGGGAAAGCCGAACCATTTCCTCGCTTGGGAATTGATTGCGCTTCAACTCCATAGGCAAAAAAAACCATACACCCTATGCCCAAAGCTAGGCTAAATACATTTGTTTCAGACAACATTATACTCATCTAATAATATTATATTGTATATTGTATATTGTCTTTTTTGTTTGAGTATAAAAGTAATTTTTTAAAGAAATATTTTTTTTGGTATTTTCCTTACTGCGCTCAGCCTCGATTTTAGGCAATGATACAACTCAAGGCACATAAAGGTTGAAGTTAAAACTAGCAAAAACAAAATGCGGTCACTCACTAATTTTCGACCAGATTAGAAAAAAGCATCGCCAGAAGGATCAATTCTTTATTCGACCGCGATCAAGGCTGCAGCTACTGGGCGCTCTTCAACTGTAAGAACATTAAACGTTCTACACGCTGCTCCAGTATCCATCCACTCAAGGACGATTCCTTGCTCTTTTAGTCCGTTGCGGAGAATATCAGGAATTGGTGAAAATTCATTACCACAACCTACAATTAGGATTTTAATCCTTTCAGCCTCAGTAATGATGGGACCTAGACTATTGAGGTTTATATCTTTAAAAGACTTGGCTTTCCAAGGGATTACTTTTTCTGGAAAAAGTATTTGCGAGCCCTCCAGCCTCCCAGCACCTGAAATACGAAATCCTCCATCTCCATAGCCTTGCAGAAGAATTCTAGAATCAGCTACTTGTGGTGTGATATCTAGCGAAATAGTTTTACAGCGCCTATTTGGCTGCCGCCCCCTCAACTTCATTATTGCCTGAGGATGAGCGCCGCTCAATCTTCATGTACAACAACACCGGCACGGCCAAACAAATGGAAGAGTAGGTTCCTACAAGGACGCCCCAGATCATGGCAAAGCTAAAGTCACTGATTACTTCACCACCAAGGACGAATAAAGCCGTCAATGCCAAAAGTGTTGTCACGCTAGTCATAACTGTTCGTGATAAGGTCTCATTGACAGACTTGTTAAGAAGTTCGCTGAAAGGAAGGGTTTTATATCGACGTAAATTTTCACGCACTCGGTCGAAGACAACAACTGTATCATTTATCGAATAACCCGCAATGGTTAAGATAGCCGCAACAGTCGATAAATTGAACTCCAGTCCCAGCAATGCAAAGATACCAATAGTGCTAATTACGTCGTGAACTAGAGCGAGAACTGCACCAATGCCAAACTGCCATTCAAATCGAAACCACACATAAACCAGAATGGCAATAATAGCCGCGCTAACTGCATAAATACCATTCCAAAACAACTCGTCACTTATTTTGGGCCCAACAAATTCTGTGCGACGATACTCAATACCATTACCTAAGGATTTTTTTACTTGTCCGATGGCCAATTGCTGGGCTTTCTCACCACCCTCTTGGGCCTGAATACGAATCAAAATCTCATCTGGCGCCCCAAACTCTTGCAAACCGATCTCACCAATGCCAAGGCCGGAGAGATTGGAGCGCATGGCCTTAACATTAGCAGGGCCACCGATGGTCTTAATCTCAATCAGTATACCACCCTTAAAATCAATGCCGTAGTTGAGACCATTTCTCAGGTACATGCATATAGAACTGACCATCAGCAGTACAGAAATGATAAAGAATATCTTCCTATGTGGGACAAAGCTAAGATTGATGTCTCCGGGAAGCAGGCGAAGTCCACGCATTATCTATTCCTATATGGGCAACGAGTCAGGACGGGATTTCTTGAGCCACGTCGCGACCATCAAACGAGTTAACATGATAGCTGTAAATAACGATGTAATGATACCAATTGCTAGTGTAACAGCAAAACCACGAACTGGACCAGAACCAAACTGGTAGAGCAAAACTGCTGCTATCAGTGTAGTAACATTGGCATCAATAATAGTTGTGATAGCACGAGAGTAACCCGCATCAATAGACGAAATCGGCGTGCGTCCTGCTCGCATTTCCTCTCGGATACGCTCAAAGACAAGCACGTTGGCGTCAACTGCCATCCCAATTGTAAGAACAATACCTGCAATGCCGGGTAATGTCAGCGTAGCCTGCAACAAGGATAGGGCTGCGCCAATTAAAATAATATTGGCAATCAAGGCAACATCAGCCATCAAGCCAAAACGACCATAAGCAACTATCATGAAGGCAATAACCATCGCCATACCAACCATGGAGGCAATTTTGCCAGCGGCAATTGAGTCTGCACCAAGACCTGGCCCAACAGACCGTTCCTCAAGGATAATTAGTGGAGCAGGAAGGGCACCGGCACGCAGTAGTAATGATAAATCTTGCGCCGCCTGTACAGAGAAACGGCCTGAGATAACACCACTACCACCTAAGATAGGTTCGCGGATAACTGGTGCACTAATGACTTTATTGTCGAGAACAATAGCAAATAACTTGCCAACGTTTTCAGTCGTCGCCTTACCAAAGCGCTTTCCACCCAAAGTATCAAAACGGAAACTAACAACCGGCTGATTGTCCTGAAAAGTTGCTTGTGAATCCGCAAGAGTGTCACCACTAATCATTACCCTTTTTTTCAACATATACATGCGCGGACGCCCATCAGAGCCCAACTCATCATTGGATGGCAAAAGGATTGACCCAGGAGGCACTCGGCCAGCTATTGAAGGTACCTGACGCTCATCAACTAGATGAAAGCTTAATTTAGCCGTCTTACCAAGCAGGCGCTTCACTCTCTCTGGATCATCAATACCAGGCAACTGCACCAAGATACGGTCTTCGCCTTGACGCTGAATGGTTGGCTCGCGCACACCCGTTTCATCAATACGGCGGCGAACAATCTCAATTGATTGTTCTATGGCAGCTGTTCGGCGATCACGTATTGTTTTCTCAGTCATTTTTAATCTAATATTACCACTATCTAAAAGATCAACATTCAAAGAACTATCAAGGCTCATCATGAGTTTACGAGCTTGTTCTACGTCAGCAATATCCTTGATGGTGACATTGGCTCCAAGACCATTAATTCCAAGATTACTGTAACGGATTCGGGCTTTCCTAAGAGCAGTTCGCATAGTGTCAATAAGTGCCTCAAGGCTCTCCTTCAGGACACTGTCAACCTTGACCTCAAGCAATAAGTGAGATCCCCCTTGCAGGTCTAGCCCCAAGCTTAACTGTTTGTGTGGCAACCATGACGGCAGGCTTTCTGCCTGTTTTATACTAAGAAAATTAGGAGCGACGAAAAGCACACCTAAGGCACATACACTTAGTATCAGCACAATTTTCCATCTGGCGAAATAGATCATTTCTTAATGCTTCCATTGGCCTTGGGCTTTTTCACCCAAAAGGCCTTTAAATTTAGAGGTAGAGTCAATTTAATTGGCACCTTTTTTCTTATCGCCTTTTTTTACTTTTTTATCATCTTTAACCGGCTCGGTTTTAGACAGAACGGTTGCAAGCAAACCACGCTGAACACGAACTTTGACACCATCGGAGATTTCGACCGAAATCTCATTTTCGTCGATCACTTTGTTGACAGTACCTATAATCCCACCACCAGTGACCACCTTATCACCGCGACGCACGGCTTCCAACATCGCCTTATGGGCTTTCGCTTTTTTTTGCTGAGGACGGATTAGCAAAAAATAAAACACAACAAAAATTAATAGTAGCGGTAACATGGCTTCTAAACCACTAGCACCGGCGCCACCGGCAGATTGAGCATAGGCTGGCGAAATAAAACTCATTGGACCCCCAAACAAAAAATAGTTATAGCAGATAATCTTGCAAGCGACGGACTATAACGTCCTTAACACGACTTGCAACTGCTAACAGCCTGTCTTAAAAACTAGACAGTCAATTTTAATAGAAAAAAGCTTCAATGACTGAAAAAGACCTAAAATCCTTGTTAGAACGCATTGCTGGAGCCCTTGAACGATTAGCCCCTCCTATTAGCAAGAGCAACGACATAGGGGTTGACGATGCTTTTATTTGGCATTCTGAAGGTGCTTTGCTAGAACCCATAATTCAGGTCAACAGGGTTGATCTCTCATTGCTTAAGGGCATTGATCATCAAAGTATAATCCTGCTTGACAACACCACCAACTTTGCAAATGGCCTGCCTGCCAATAATGCCCTGTTATGGGGCGCACGTGGCACTGGAAAAAGCTCTTTGGTCAAGGCTGTACACGCCTATGTAAATGAGCGAATTCACTCTGCACTGGTCTTAGTTGAGATCCACCGTGAGGAAATTCCCTCCCTGCCTCAGCTTTTAGCAATTCTCCGTCAAACAAAACGTCGTTGCGTATTGTTCTGTGACGATCTTTCATTTGATGGTGAGGATGCTACTTATAAATCTTTAAAGGCCGTTCTTGAAGGCGGTATTGAAGGGCGGCCTGACAATGTCATCTTTTATGCCACATCCAACCGACGTCACCTGATGCCCCGTAGCATGGTAGAAAATGAACGCTCAAGTGCCATCAATCCCTCAGAGTCAGTTGAGGAAAAAGTCTCTCTTTCAGACCGTTTTGGCTTGTGGCTGGGATTTCACAATTGCGACCAAAAGACATATTTTGACATGGTTGAAAGTTACGTTAAATTTTATGACCTGAAGATAGAACAAGACAAACTGAGATCACAGGCTACTGAGTGGGCAGTAACCCGAGGATCACGATCCGGTCGAACCGCCTGGCAATTTATTCAACATCTAGCCGGTCAGCTGGGTAAAAAGCTTTATTAGCTATACTTTGGGCAAGTACTTGATCGGATCAATAGCTTTTTTACCCTTACGAAGTTCAAAGTGGAGCTGAGGATTCTGAACGCCACCTGAGGAGCCAACCTTTGCAATAGTTTGCCCTTTTTTGATTTTGTCACCACGTTTGACCAAAAGTGTATCATTATGAGCATATGCAGTAATCCAGCCACCCGTATGCTTGAGTAACAATAGATTACCAAATCCACGTAATTCGTTGCCTGAATAGGCAACAACACCATTTTCAGCCGCCCTGACGGGGGCTCCACGTGGGGCTGATATATTAATACCGTCATTTTGCAAACCGGCAGACTTTCCTCCATATGAAGAGAGAACCTTACCTTTTACCGGCCACAAGAAGCCCTTTCCAGTAATTGCCGGCGGTGCTGGAACGGCTTTTGCCTTTCTCGAGGCCCTAGTTATTTTCAATCTACTCTCTGATGTGGCGATTTTAGCAGTTGGTTTTGGATCTAGGCGGGACCCGCTCAAATTAGGTAAAAACAGATTTTGACCAACATAAATAGTATATGGTGGCCGTAAAACATTCAGGCGGGCAATCGCGTACGTATTCTCATTATGTTTGCTGGCAATACTACTGATGGAATCACCACGCTTGACCACATAGTCACGGGCCCTAGGTAAAATAAGACGCTGACCACGACTAATAACATAGGGAGCTCTGAGGTTGTTAGCATCAATAATGGCTCGGGCAGACACCCGATGGCGTCTTGACAGGCCAAACACAGTATCACCCTTAACAACAGTGACTTCCATTACGTTTACAAAGGCTGAGGAAGAATGGCCCATTCTCTCAGGCTGGTTAGATGCACGAGGCTTGTTATTTTGCGGCGGCCATTCTGCCCAGCCACAAGCCCCAAGCAACATCAACATTACACTCAGAAAAAGAACATTCTCTATGGGTAAGATTCGAATCATCGCCAATTATCAATAAGAATTCTATTTTATTCAATCTATGACATGATAAAAACTAAGGCAATAGCCCAACCAAATCCCAACTTAATTTACATATCCAGAACTTCGATAGTCCACTAGCCAAGTCGCTGAGGTTACCAAGAGCAATTTTCACTAATTGCACCCGAAACAATTACTTTTGCACTCCTGAGGATTATTTATAAAAAGTAGCATCCGTATTATCCAATGGACCTAGGTTAACTAGCCTCTAAAATATTAGGGCTCATCCCCCTCAACAAGTGGAACAAAACGGGTGATACCTAGTTCATCGGTTTCTATACCTTCTTCGGTTTTAGTAACCTTAAGTAGGCGCTGGTCATTTTCGTCACGACCATCATTAACAGGTAGCACCATAACCCCCCCTATATTCAATTGTTCGACAAGAAGTGGAGGGATGTCATGGGCTGCGGCGGTAACAATAATGCGCTCAAAAGGAGCCTGTTCTCTCCAGCCAAGTGATCCATCGCCTACTCGTGTAGTTATATTGGACAGGCGAAGGACTGCGAAGCGTTCTTCGGCTCCTTGAGATAAATCTTTATAACGCTCAATGGTATACAATCTACGACAAAGCGGGGACAACACTGCAGACTGAAAACCAGAACCTGTACCGATTTCCAGTACTTTCATTCGGTCAGTCAGGTCAAGAGATTGAGTCATCAGGCCAACCGTTAAAGGCTGGCTAACAGTCTGGTGTAGACCAATAGGCAAGGCAATGTTTTTATAAGCTTGTTCACGTAGAGCCTCAGGAACAAATAATTCGCGTGGGATGCGTTCCATTACATCTATTACACGACGATCAGTAACACCACCCTGACGTAATTCCAGGATCAACTGAGCTTTGCCATCTTCAAACACCTAAAAAAACCTCCTTAAGCTTTTTCATCGAGCCCGTATGACTTAAGTCAGTGCATAAAGGAGAAATAGAAATAACACCACGATTGACGGCTTCAAGGTCCGACCCCCTTTTGAACTTGTCTTCAATACGTTGCGGGCCAACCCAGAAATAGGTATCGCCTCTGGGATCGACACCAGATTGCAGATCACATCCAATTTTACGATGGCCCTGACTGGTAACCTCAATACCTTTGACTTTTACTGCCGGAGTATCTGGAAAATTAACGTTGAACATGACTGATGACGGAAACGGGATCTCAACCAATCCTTTTAAGACTTTTGGCAACCATTTTTCCATAGTTGACCATTTAACCGGATGTTGATCGCTGCTGACTTGTGAAAAGGCTATTGCTGGAAAACCCAACAAGGTGCCTTCCATAGCAGCTGCCACAGTACCAGAATAAATTACATCCTCACCCAAATTTCCGCCACAATTAACACCCGAAAGCACAAGATCTGGTGGATTGTCCTTCAACACCTGAATGATGCCCAGAAGGACACTGTCTGTAGGCGTGCCATTAACTGCATACCGACGATTTGAGACCTTACGTATTCTTAGGGGCTGGCGAATGGTCAATGAGTGGCTTGAGGCACTCTGTTCTGTTTCTGGGGCAACAACCCAAACTTCCCCTGCAAGTTTACGCATTACACGTTCAAGTCTTTTAAGGCCTGGGGCATTAATCCCGTCATCATTAGAAATCAACACCCGAGCATTCTTCAAAATTTTACCTTGCTCAGCCATCTGCAATAATCACCTCTAGGCCACCCATGTAAGGGCGCAAGGCCATAGGAACGATAATGGATCCATCCTCTTGCTGATAATTTTCCAAGACAGCCACCAGCGTGCGGCCCACAGCAAGGCCTGAACCATTTAAGGTATGGACAAAACGTGTCTCCTTCTCACCTTCGCTACGATATCGTGCCTTCATACGTCGTGCTTGAAAATCACCACAGTTGGAACAACTTGAAATTTCTCGGTAGCGACCCTGTCCAGGCAACCAAACTTCCAGATCATAGGTACGCCGTGCGCTAAAACCTAAATCACCAGTACAAAGCGTGACCACTCGAAAAGGTAATTCCAAACGCTTCAAAACTTCTTCAGCACAAGATGTCATACGTTCGAGCTCCTCATCAGATTTTTCTGGCTTGGAAATAGTCACCATTTCAACCTTTGAGAATTGGTGCTGACGGATCATGCCACGGGTATCCTTGCCTGATGACCCAGCTTCAGAACGAAAACACCAGGTCATAGCCGTCATACGACGTGGTAAATCATTACAGTCTAGGATGTTATCAGCGACAGTGTTTGTCAACGGCACCTCCGCTGTGGGAATCATCCATAGACCTTGTTCAGTCTTAAACAGGTCCTCACCAAATTTTGGCAACTGGCCGGTGCCATAAAGCGCTATATCGCGAACTAAAGCAGGCGGATTGATCTCCATCAGGTCATGTTCTTCTGTATGTAGATCTAGCATGAAAGAAGCTAATGCTCTTTCCATCCGAGCAAGCGTGCCAGAGAGCAATACAAACCGTGCACCCGACATTTTTGCTGCCAGATCAAAATCCATGAGCCCCAATGCTTCTCCCAATTCAAAGTGTTCCTTTGCAACAAAATCAAAACTGGGGATTTCGCCCCACTTACGTTCTTCTCGGTTATCACTTTCATCAGCACCATCCGGAACAACCTCTGAAGGTAAGTTGGGAATAATTGACAGAGCAGCAGTGAGTTCTTCCATTTTAATCCGGGCTTCTTCCTCCGTTGTTGCTTGCGCTTTTTTGGAACGAGAGACCTGAGCTATTATTTCGTCCGCATCTTCACCCTTAGCCTTGGCTATTCCAATATCCTTGGACAATTTATTACGGTTAGCCTGCAATTCCTGGGCCCGAGCCTCAACCTCCCGCCGCTCTTTGTCCAATGCAATCAAAAAGGCTGACTTTGGCTCAAGATTCCTGCGTGCCATCCCATTATCAAACTCTTCTGGGTGTTCGCGTATCCACTTTATGTCGAACATGTTAGGTCTCTCTATTCATTAAGCTTTTCAGCACCATCTTTGCTATCGGTTTCATCGTTATTGGCCTCATATACGTCATAATCATCGTTATCATTTTCGTCTTTGACTGGCGGTTTCTGCACCATGGCAACACAGTAAATTGAGAGTTCATAAAGCAGGATCGTAGGTATTGCCAAGCCAACCTGAGAAATAACGTCTGGCGGCGTCAGTATGGCCGCGGCTACAAAGGCCATGACAATTGCATAGCGGCGCTTCTTACGCAGGCCATCCGCATTAATAATACCTACCCGCCCCAGCAAAGTTAAAAGTACAGGAAGTTCAAAACACAGCCCAAAAGCAAAGATTAGTTGCATGACCAGCGACAGATACTGATCTACTTTAGCTTCAAGCTGTATGGGCAAGGCCCCAGCACCACCAATTGATTCAAAGCTTAAGAAAAATTTCCAAGCTAGAGGAAAGATAAAATAATAAACCAATGCACCACCCAAAAAGAAGAGAACTGGTGTCGCGACTAAAAATGGCATCAGCGCTTTTTTCTCATTTTTATACAGCCCTGGTGCAATAAACATCCATAGTTGTATTGAAATAAAAGGAAACGCTAGGAATAGAGCCGCGAAGAATGCAACCTTGATATAGGTGAAGAAGGCTTCATGAAGGGCTGTAAAAATCAAACGGCGGTTTCCGTTTGTGCCTTCAAAAGCATCTGCCAATGGACGAACAAGAAAGTCATATAAGGACGGAGCAAAGTAATAGCACATGAAAAATAAAATGATGACCGAAGCAAACGCATAGATCAAACGTTGGCGCAGCTCGATCAAGTGCTCAAGCAATGGTGCTTTAATATCTTCGGCTTGTTCTGCCCGTGAATTTTCAGCCATGGCTCAAGTGTCCTTGTCTGAATTAGATTGAGACATTTTTGCCTTTTCACTGACAGGCTCGGAAGATAGGTCTGAAGGTAGAGCATTGCTAATATCTAATTTTTTACTGACATCTTCATTCAACTCCTCCTTAATTTCCGTCAACCCAAGATCACTGACTAAATCGCCCGTTGAGCCAATAGCCTCTTGTATCTGTTCGTTAATATCGCCATCAGAGAGGTCCTCTATTCTATTTTTCATATCAACTAAGTCAGCCTCGCGAACGACGTCATCAATGCCTTCCTGAAAATCACGTGCCATCATTCGGGCCTTGCGTACCAATCCCATGACAGTACGAAGTGCTCGTGGCAAATCCTTTGGACCAACTACAAGCAGAGCCAATATTGCAACGATAAAAAGTTCCTGCCAGCCAATATCGAACATGGCGAGACGCTCCCCCCGATGAAAGTAGATGAAAAAAACAGGGCGTAATTGGCCCCAAGTTTATCAACAATTAATAATCTTAAACGCTCTAATTTTTCTCAGAAGTGTTCTGGCTAATGGCTTCCGACTTTTCATCTGGTAATTTCTGAGGATCATCAGCGGTGTTTTCCTCATCCTTCATCCCCTTTTTAAAGGACTTTAGTCCCTTGCCAAAGTCGCCCATTAATGCAGAGATCTTACCCTTGCCGCCAAAAAGCACAAGAACAACAACTAGTACAATTACCCAATGCCAAATGCTAAAAGTGCCCATTATTTTAAACTCACTAATCTAAAATATTCTTCAAAATTGAATAATGGCAGAAACACTATTGCAGGGCAATGTCACAAACACTAATTCAATTTACGAAAAAGATATATAAGTTGTCAGATTGTAAAAACTTAAGATAAATTTTTGTCAGGTTGCATCGCTAACTTCTGATATATCTTCACTCAAATCAGCCGATAATGGTAATTCGTCGTCGTCTTCTTCACCGCACTGATCGACGCCTTCATCATGTTTAATATCTACAGGCGAAGCCAACTCTTCAGAGACACGATATGCATCTATGGCGGGACGTTTGTCCAGAAGGCCTGCTGATTTCAGTTCTTCAATACCCGGTAAATCCTTGATGCTCTCCAGACCAAAATGATCAAGAAACCCATCCGCCGTTCCCCAAGCTGTTGGACGTCCCGGTGACTGGCGACGACCACGAGGACGAATCCAACCTTGTTCAAACAATGTGTCAAAGGTGCTTTTACTTAGCGAAACGCCACGAATTTCTTCTATTTCACCCCGAGTTATAGGTTGATGATAAGCAATAATCGCTAGAGTTTCTATAGTGGCACGACCAAGTTTGCGGGCAACTTCAATTTCACGGTTCAGCATATTGGCTAGGTCACCAGCTGAACGAAATGCCCAAGATCCACCTACGTGCACCAAATTTACACCACGGCCTTCATAGTGGATTTTTAATTCCTCCAGCAAAGGGGCGGCCTCAACCCCTTCCGGCAAACGACGAGCTAGTGCCTTTTCCGTTACCAGATCCGTAGAAGCAAAAAGAATTGCTTCAAGTAACCTAATATTCTGGTTTAGCTTATTGCTCATTCATCGTTGTCCTTGCTGCCATTATCATTAGGGATGGCTTCGATAAGCTGTCCTGGCCTCTCGGTCAAGTCCCCCTCACTGCTACGCAGGAAAATTGGTCCGAAAAAATCATCCTGTCGTATTTTAAGTTTACCTTCGCGCACCATTTCCAAGGAGGCAACAAAAGTCGATGCAATGGCAGAACGGTAGGTCAGTCCATCTTTCAACTCGCCAGGCAAAAAATCCAGTAGTGTTTGCCAGTTAGGTAATTTACCAATGACTTGGTTCAAACGCTCAAGGGCGTCATCAACACTGTGCAAGTCCCAAGCTTTGATGTGCAGTGTTCCGTCACCCTTACTCCTGCTACCCGAGCCATAAGCCTGCAAAAGATCATACAAAGTGACATCAAAAATGGTTGTATGAGACAATTTGAATTTTTCAGGCAAACCGCGGCCAAAAAAGTCCTGCCCAAGTCGATTGCGTGCCATCAGATGAATTCCCGCTTCTTGAACAGATTCTAGACGCTTGAGTTGAAACGCTAATGCTAGGGCCATTTCCTCACCGGATGGCCCATCCTCAAAATCAAGGTCAGGTAACAGCAGGCGAGACTTCAAATAAGCTAGCCAAGCCGCCATAACTAAATAATCAGCTGCTAGTTCAAGATTATGCCGCCGGGTTAGGGTAACAAATTTTAAATATTGATCAGCCAATTGAACAATAGATATCTGACTAATATCAACTTTTTGATCCCGTGCCAGTGTCAGTAAGACATCAATGGGACCCTCGAAACCATCAACATCAACAACAAAGGTTGAACTACCCTGTTCTTCAAAAGCGTGTTCATCTTCAAACTCTTCGACAGTTTTCATTTTTTGCCTAAATCAAGCCTATTAGTTGGAATATCCACTTGTACAAAATGGTTGCCGGCTCAGCCACTAGCCACCAAAAAACATGTAAATTTACGCCGAGTTTTTCACCAATCCAAGGTAATAAAAAGATTCCCCCTAGAATAATCAAAAAGCCAACACGTTCCAAGCGTGCCAAAATTATGGCCATTGACTGAGGCAATAGCCCAATAGCGATGCGACCCCCATCCAGAGGCGGCAAGGGGAGCATGTTAAAGATTGCTAAAATCAAATTTAGGTAAACTGAGTTACTTAAATTGAACGCTATCCACTTAGAGACATCTCCAGACATATAGGCCAGAATATGCATGAGTAATGCTGATGTTACTGCCAGCACGACATTAATTGCCGGCCCTGCTATGGCGACGAGCACCATATCACGGCGCGGACTTCTAAGGCGGGAAAAATCAACGGGTACGGGTTTTGCGAAACCGAACATCAACTTACCACCTGATCCCAGCAATAGCAAACCCGGCAAAACAACAGTTCCAAAAGGGTCAACATGCCTAAGTGGGTTAAAACTGACCCGGCCACGTAAATAAGCTGTGTTGTCACCCAATCGCCAAGCAACAAAACCATGTGCAGCCTCATGGAAGGTAATTGCCACAAGCAATGGCAGCGCCCAGACTGAAACCGTAAACATCAATCCTTCCAAATCAAAGCCCATCAGGTCATCATTACTTTTAATTTTTGAACATAATCATCAAATACACCATCAATTGCCTCTTTGTTTTGAAGGCGCAGGTTCTCGGCTCTTTCAATGCGTTTGATAGCTTTATTAGCCAAGGGAATTCCACCCGATGCCACTTCCATCATTTCTACCATTTCGCCATTGCAGTGAAGCGCTACATCACAACCAGCGGCTAAAGCACCAGCAGTGCGGCTCTTAAGTGAGCCATCCAAAGCCTTCATTGATAAGTCGTCAGAAATCAAAACACCGTCAAAGCCAATGTCATTGCGGATTATATTTATGACTTTTACAGAAATAGTCGCTGGCATTTCTTCATCCAATTCTTTGTACAGCACATGTGCTGTCATTGCCCAAGGCATAAAATTCAAATTCTTGAATGGCACAAAATCACTAATTACCATTGTATCCATGTTCGCTTCAACGTATGGCAATGCCTTATGACTGTCTACATTAGCCCGGCCATGGCCAGGGATGTGTTTAATAACAGGCAATATGCCACCAGCGAGCAACCCTTCACATGCTGCCATAGCCAATGCAGAAATTTTTGATGCATTATTACCGTATGCCCGGTCGCCAATGATCATGTCGGCCCCTGGTTGCGGTAGATCCAGTACTGGTGCACAATTAATGCTTATACCAAGTTCATTTAGCTCATGAGCTATCAGACAAGAATTGAGACGAACAGCTTTAAGTGCTCGTGCCCTGTCTATATCAAAAAGATCGGCAAAACGCGACGCTGCTGGAACGTCACGCCAGATTGGTGGCTTGAGGCGTTGTACACGTCCACCTTCCTGATCAATAAGAATTGGGGCATTAGGACGTTGGACCACATCACGAAGAGAGGCAACCAATAGTTGGACTTGTTCTGGGTTATTACAATTGCGTTGAAATAGGATAAAACCCAGTGGATTTACTTCGGCATAAAAACGTCGCTCTTCCTCGCTTAAAACAGTTCCAGAACATCCAAAAATCACTGCTACAGGCGGGGAAACGCTCACCTTAACCGCCCGGTCGAACAATCAGGCAGCCCACCTTGCGCTTGCCAAGATTTTCACACAATGCTTTAGCTACATCCTCCCAGGCAATGGGACCGGCACGCAGACGATAGAATATACCTTTAGTTGGACCCAAATCGACACGTACCACCTTCAAGGAATAGTCACCCAACAAATCACCATGTTTACGTTTCAGGCGAGCCCATTCGCTTCTCGCTCGATCCGGCGTGCGTACAGCTGCAAGTTGAATTTGATACGCAATTCCGGAAATAGGGGTTTCAGATGACGATGGTAGTGCAACAGGCAAGGTCGGAAGAGGGGCTGCAGGAGCAGCCTTTGTTGCCTTCAATGGCGCGTCAACTACCTTTGGCGCTACGTCCTTATTGTTTTTAACAGCAGGGGCTTTGATTTCATTAGGTAATACAGTCTTTAAACTTTCAACATTGTTTTTTTTCATATTCTGTTTAGGTGGTACGATTGATTTTTTAGCAGTTGACTGGACGATTGATGGTGCTGGCACCGCATTAAGCTTAACTTTTGCAGAGAGAGGTGTTTTTGGAGTTTCAGGCAACGGCAGCAGACGTTCAATACGTGGATCCTCAACACCGCCATTCATACGGCCGTAAACAAGTTTGTCACGGTCAGGTATTTCCATGCCACCGGGTGTTTTTGGTCGCACTTTAACTGGGCCTTCTGCAGCACGAATGACCGGCAGTTGGTCGCCAACATGATGCATCAGTTGATCACCATAATATAACCAACCAGCACCTACTCCTCCAGCTATCAAAACAAGCAGTGAAAATAGCTTCCAGCCACTACGTTTAGGCCTGGCTAGTTTGACAGACTCAAACTCAAGAGCATCAGAAGGATCGGGAACTATTTCGTCTGCTGATTTTTCCACAGAAACCATTAGCGCATCTCTTTCAAAGGAACCACACCTATAATCTGCAACCCGGACGCGATCACAAACGCGACCCCTTTGATAAGAGCTAATCTTGCGAGGGTTAATTCACGATCGCCTTCCAAGATAAAGCGCATAGATGAGTCATCCTTGCCTTTATTCCATAAAAAATGAAATTGTGTCGCAAGTTCACTGAGGTAAAAAGCTATGCGATGGGGTTCGTGTGCCAATGCCGCCCCTTCAACCACGTAAGGCCAGCTTGCCATAAGTTTAATGAGGGATAATTCCGAGTTATCCTGCAAGCGTTCGAGCGGCGCACCCGCCAAGGCCTCAACAGAAAGTTCGCCATGTGTAAAGCATTCGGCTGAATGGCGAAAAACAGAATGTATTCGGGCATGGGCATACTGCACATAAAATACTGGATTATCTCGCGATTGTTCCGTGACCCCTACAAGATCAAAATCAAGTTGGGCATCATTCTTGCGGGTAAGCATAATGAAGCGCACAACATCCTTTCCTACGATATCTATAATTTCGCGCAAGGTGACAAAAGCTCCTGCCCGCTTAGACATTTTTACAGCCTCACCATTATCCATTAGATTGACCATCTGGCAAAGCTTAACATCAAGTTCGCCTTGACCCTGGGTTAAGGCTTTAACAGCAGATGTCATGCGTTTTACATAGCCACCGTGGTCAGCGCCCCAAATATTAATCATTTTATTGAAGCCGCGTTGATATTTGTCTTCATGGTATGCAATATCTGTAGCGAAGTATGTCCACGAACCATCATGCTTTTTGATGGTGCGGTCCTTGTCATCACCAAAGTCAGATGACTTAAACAAGGTCTGCTTCCGCGGCTCCCAATCGTCAGGCTTGCGACCTTTTGGAGGTTCGAGAACACCCTCGTATATCAGACCCCTGTCATTTAGCTTGCCAAGAGAGTTTTGAACACCACCTTTTTTGACAAGTTCGCGCTCAGACGTAAAGACATTGTGTTCAATTCCAAGAGCTGCCAGGTCCTCTCGTATAAGATCCATCATAGAAGAAATAGCAAAATTAGAGATCGGCTCAAGCCATTGTATTTCAGGAACATCTTTCCATTTGTCCCCTTCCAAATCAGCCAGTTTCTGGCCAGCAGAAATTAAGTATTCACCGGGGTAGAACCCCACGGGAACATCACCCGTCTCCTCGCCAAGGGCCTGACGGTAACGCAAGTGTAGGGAATGAGCTAGGGTTTTGATCTGCGTTCCACCATCATTAACGTAGTATTCGCGGGTTACTGCAAAGCCTGCCTTTTCCAATAAGGACGCCAATGCATCACCAAAAACGGCGCCTCGACCATGACCCACATGTAGTGGGCCTGTGGGATTAGCTGAGACGAATTCCACATTAACAGGTAAATTTTTACCAATTACTGATGCACCATATTTGACTTGAGCTTCAAGCACTTCTTTTAGGCGGTCAGACCAAAAGATTTCGTCCAATGTTAAGTTGATAAAACCTGGTCCGGCGATTTCCGTTTCACAAACAAATTCAAGAGACTTTAGCCGTTTTACAAGTGGTAATGCTATATCATATGGTTTCATGCATGCAGGCTTGGCAAGCAATAAAGCTGCGTTTGTTGTCACATCCCCGTGAGAGTGATCACGTGGTGGCTCAACGGCTATTCTCGAGGTATCAATCCCAACAGGAAGAATCCCATCGTTTACAAGAGCATCAATGATGACAAGTAAATGTTCACGGAAATGGTCAAAAAGATTCATGAATTTTTAGCCTGAACGTCAAATAAATTTTGATATTCGTCGAGAGCATAACGATCAGTCATGCCCGCGATGTGATCCACTACAACACGAGCTGTGTCAGCAGAATTTGGTTTTTTGCATTTCGCCTGTAATTCACCGGGCAAACATTCCGGTTCTTTTACCAACAAATTAAATAATTCCTTGACCACTCGCTTAGCCTTCGACGTCATTCGATTTAATTTGTAATGACGATACATATTTTCAAAAAGAAATTTTTTCAAAGCAGCATCATTAGCCCTCATGGACTCGGAGAAACCGGCAATGGGGCGGTCATTGGTACGAATGTCATCTGGTGATTTTGGATTTAGATCTTTTAAACGCCTTTTAGTCTCATCAAGTAAATCAATTACCATTTCTCCAATCATTCGTCTGACAGCCTCATGTATTGTTCTTGACTGGTCAAGATCAGGATAGGTTTTCTTAACTTCTGCGAAGACAGGACCTACAAGTGGCACATCGGCCAAATCATCGGTTGTAAACAAATGGGCGCGCAGTCCATCGTCGATATCGTGATTATTATAAGCGACATCATCTGCAATGGCAGCAACCTGTGCTTCTGCACTAGCATAGGTATGCAGTTCTAAATCATGTACCGTATTATATTCGATCACTGCACTTGGAAGTTCTGTGGCCTGTGTTGTTCTATTTAATAGCGGTCCATTATGCTTAACAACACCCTCAAGGGTTTCCCATGTCAGATTAAGCCCAAGAAAGTTTGCGTAGCTGGCTTCTAGTAAGGTCACGACCCTCAAAGACTGTGCGTTATGATCAAATCCATCAAAGGGCGACATCATTTCTTTTAATGCGTCCTCACCCGCGTGGCCAAAGGGTGGATGGCCAAGATCGTGAGCCAATGCTAGTGCCTCCCCAAGATCCTCATTTAACCCAAGGGCACGACAAACAGAACGTGCAATTTGTGAAACCTCCAAAGAATGTGTCAAACGAGTACGGAAAAAATCTCCCTCGTGATTAACAAAAACTTGAGTTTTATACTCCAAACGCCGAAAAGCTGCAGAGTGTATAATCCGGTCACGGTCACGCTGGAAACAAGTGCGCGTTGCACTATTTGGCTCTTCAAATAACCGCCCACGGCTATTTTCTGGAATACAAGCATAAGGTGATACAGTTGTCATAATGCAGAACCTACAAGATCAAACGGCTATAAAATAGAGTTATTTTTTAGAGTTTAACGGCTTTTAAAACCCAAGAAATGATTAACTACTCTCTTACAAACGAAAAAACATTACAACGTACGATATCCTTGATATTTTATTAATCAAAAGGTATGTTTCATAACAATCAAAAAATGGAATTTATTAAAATGTTGGACACTAACATAACTAACAGTAGTGGAAGCATTGGCATATCCGACGGTGCGGCAAAGCAGATTGCTAATCTTATTGAAAAAGAAGACAAGACTGGCATGCGTTTACGGGTGACTGTTTCGGGAGGAGGTTGCTCTGGCTTCCAGTATGGTTTCAGCTTAGACAGCATCACAAATTCTGACGACCACCTTTTTACGAAAAATGATATTGAGGTGATTGTTGATGAGGTCTCTCTGGAATATTTAAATGGCTCGGAACTCGATTACGTTCAAGACCTCATAGGTTCATATTTCTCCCTAAAAAATCCAAACGCTTCATCAACATGCGGCTGCGGCACATCATTTGCGGTATAGCTATATCTAATGTGTGGAAGAAGGCCTGTTCGATTAAGTAACCTTTTTGTATCCGGGACTTAGCTAATGATACGAATTGCCACGTGGAATGTGAATTCTATAAAAGCTCGCCTTGTGAACTTAGAACGATGGTTAAAGGAGACAACACCAGATATTGTTTTGCTACAGGAATTGAAATGCGTTGACGAGGCCTTTCCAAGAGCAGAGATAGAGGCACTTGGTTATAATGTAGAGACAGTTGGTCAAAAGACGTACAACGGTGTTGCTATTCTATCTAAGTTCCCCATTGATGTGGAATTAAGAGCCCTTCCCGGCGACGATAGTGACAAGCAGGCCCGTTATCTGGAGGCCTTTACTGGTTCAGTTCGCGTTGCATCTATATATCTGCCCAACGGCAACCCCTACCCCGGTGAAAAGTTTAACTACAAGCTGAGATGGATGGAGCGTTTGTATATTCACACTCTTAATTTGCTCAGCGGTGAGGACGCCTTTGTACTTGGGGGAGATTACAATGTAATTCTACAAGCTGGAGATGTTTACAACCCAGAATCTTTCAAAAATGATGCCTTGTATCAATTAGAATCACAAACAGCTTACAGAAAGATAACTAATCTTGGGCTAACAGATGCCTTTAGGGCGATTACATCAGAAACTGGACTTTATTCTTGGTGGGGCTACATGGCTGGTGGCTGGCCAAAAGATCACGGGGTCCTCATCGACCACCTACTGCTAAGCCCACAAGCCGCTGATCGTTTAAAGGACTGCCAGATTGATCGTAACCCGCGCGGTTGGGATAAACCATCAGACCACACACCCGTCTGGTGCGAATTAGAAGATTAATTTAACCGTCAAACATGAAAACTTTGATAGCCTGAATAATTTTCCTTATAGGAAAACAAGGAAGTATCAAGAAAAGTATCAGAGATTGATCACAATTTTTAATGATTAAAGGCAAATACTTGAAATCAGCGCAAATTTCAGGCCAACTGTTTCTTCTTGGTTAGTAATTCTGATTGTTACGGATGACGCAGTTTAAAAATTAAATTAAACTACAGGGTTGCGTAAAGAAAAACATATCCCTAAATAAAAACTTGCTAATGTTGTACCACGGTATAGGACTAAACGATGAACCATAGTCAAAATTCAATTCGCACGGCTAGATACTGTATTGGTGAGCTTGTACGTCACCGTGTGTACCCTTTCCGTGGTGCCATTTTTGATGTCGACCCTGAATTTGATAACGACGAGGAGTGGTGGCTATCCATTCCTGAAGATGTTCGTCCAAAGAAAGATCAGCCGTTTTATCACTTGCTAGCAGAAAATGACGACGGGCCATATATTGCCTATGTATCAGAACAAAATCTGCTACCTGATGAGTCCGGTGAACCAGTGAAACATCCCAACGTAGATGAAGTCTTCGACGGGTTTAGTAACGGCCATTACATTTTTTCTAGAGATCTTGCTAATTGATAAATTTTTTAGACCTGTCAATGATATTATTCAAACCATACAGCATATAGGTCTTTTATCTCGCGTAATATGCCTGAGTGGTGCACTGGACTATGTGATATCCACAGTTGTATGAACCAACTAAAAATTCATTTGATCAGTTGCCAACTTAGACAACATTGTTTAACGAATACCACAAAACTTGCATCATAAAAGTTCTGAACTACAGAGCTTTCAAGCGTGCAAGTGCCTCTATTAGTTTTCCTAAGATTAATGATTCTTCATCGCGGCGCTGACGCTCTGTTTCGATAATTGCAGCAGGAGCTTTTTCCGTAAAACCCTTATTAGTCAGTTTCTTATCATGCTTGGCAATGTCACCTTTTAGTTTTTCAATTTCTTTTTTTAAGCGTGCTGCTTCTGTCTCAACGTCAATAACATTGTCTAAGGGGAGGATAATAGTCGCCTCGTCAATAACGTCATGTAACGATCCCTTGGGGGCTTCGCCGTTGAGAACTTCTAACGAAGAGAGCCTGGCAAGTGATAAAAGAATACTGCGGTGCGTCTCCAGCCGTACCTCGGTAACCTCATTGGCACCCCTAATCAGCAGTGGAATTTTGGCCCCAGGAGAAACATTCATCTCTGAGCGTATTGCACGTATTTGAGAAACTAAGCGTACAACCCAATCCATTTCAGCCTCAGCCTCAACATTAATTAGGCTTTTCGATAATTGAGGCCAAGGCCCTAAAATCAGACTGCTACTTGCATCAAAATGGGATTTCCAGAGCTCTTCCGTAATAAATGGCATGACCGGGTGCAACAAGTGCAAAATCTGACCTAAAACCCACGCTGTCGTGGCACGGGTTTCTATTTTTGCCTCTTCAATTTTGCTCTGGAATATGGGCTTGGAAAACTCCAAGTGCCAGTCACAGAAAGTACCCCAGGTAAATTGGTAAAGAATGTTTGCGACATCATTAAAGCGATATGATTCAATAGCTGCAGCTGTCGCCTTTGCCGCTTCAGATGCTTTGCCAACAATCCATTTATTTATTGTTAGCTTGCAATTTGACGGATCAAAATCTTTGTCTGGTATACATTTATTCATTTCAGAAAAGCGCGCAGCGTTCCACAATTTAGTACAGAAATTGCGATAACCTTCAACCCTAGACTCTGACATTTTTACATCCCGCCCTTGAGCTGCAAATGCTGTCAGGGTGAAACGCAAAGCATCAGCGCCATACTTATCTACAAGCTTTAGCGGGTCCATGACGTTACCCTTGGACTTTGACATCTTCTGGCCCTTTTCATCACGCACTAATGCATGAATGTAGACTGTATGAAATGGGACTTCGTCCAAAAAATGCATGCTGAACATCATCATCCGGGCAACCCAAAAGAAGATAATATCAAAACCAGTGACCAATACATCAGTGGGGTAATAGCGGCTTACTTCTTCTGGGGACTTTTCGGGCCAGCCTAGTGTGGAGAATGGCCACAGGGCTGATGAAAACCAAGTGTCCAGAACGTCTTCGTCGCGTGTCAGATCAACAGTGATGCCGTAGTGCTTATCAGCAGCAGATTGAGCCGCATCTTCGTTAAGCTCAACAAAAAATTTTCCATCCGGTCCATACCATGCGGGAATTTGATGCCCCCACCAAATTTGGCGTGAGACACACCAAGGTTGAATATTACGCATCCATTCGTAGTATGTTTTCTCCCAATTTTTTGGAACAAATTTAGTTTTTCCCTGCTCTACAGCCTCGATGGCTGATTTTGCCAGAGTTTGCGCATCAACGAACCACTGATTCGTCAGCCATGGTTCTATCACAACACCTGAGCGGTCTCCATAAGGAATAGTCATCAGGTTTTCTTCTATCTTTTCAAACAGACCAAGGCCCTTAATTTCCTCAACTACCGCATCGCGAGCTTCAAAACGATCCAGTCCTTGCATATGAACTGGCACATTTTCATTCATGCGAGCATCTTGATCGAAAATATTAATAACTTCTAAATTCTGACGTCGACCAACATCAAAATCGTTAAAGTCATGGGCCGGGGTAATCTTGACCGCGCCGGAACCCTTCTCAGGGTCGGCATATTCATCAGCAACAATAGGGATTTTACGCCCAACGATAGGCAGGATGCAGTTGCAGCCAATCAGATTCTTATATCTTTCATCTTCGGGGTGCACAGCAACCCCAGTATCACCTAGCATGGTTTCCGGCCGCGTAGTGCCAACGGTTATAAACTCACCTTCATGGCCCTCAATAGGATAATTGAAATACCACATGGAACCACTAATTTCGCGTTGCTCCACTTCAAGGTCTGATATTGCTGTGTGTAATAAGGGGTCCCAGTTAACTAGACGTTGGTCACGATAAATCAAGTTTTGTTTATGCAGTTCTACAAAGACCTTTTGAACAGCTGCTGATAGTCCATCATCCATAGTAAAGCGTTCACGGCTCCAGTCGCACGAAGCGCCCAGACGACGCAACTGTTCTGTAATGGAGCCACCTGACTCACTTTTCCACTTCCAGACACGTTTTATGAATTTTTCACGGCCAAGATCATGGCGGGTGAGGTTTTCGGTCTCCATTTGGCGTTCGACCACCATTTGTGTCGCTATACCGGCATGGTCAGTACCCGGCTGCCAAAGTACATCTAACCCCTTCATACGTTGATAGCGTATCATGATATCCTGGAGCGTGATATTCAGAGCATGGCCCATGTGCAGATTACCAGTAACATTTGGTGGTGGAATGACAATAGTATACGTCTCTGCATCGTGACGTTCTCCACAAGAAAACGAACCGTTCTTTTCCCAAACCTCGTAGTGTTTTTTCTCGACCTTGGCAGGGTCATGAAACTTTTCCAACATTGTTCGCGCTCTTTATTTTTTTAATTTTAGTGAATTATATAGTCGAAAAAAAAACAACAGAAAGTGGGCTTGCATAAGACAACGAACAGCAAATTGCCAACAAATTTTGAGATACTATAAGATGTGGATTAAAGCTCTTCGAACATTTCTGCACGGTTAACCATTTTATCGATTTCTTTCTTTACCAAACGTTCGATTAGGTAAGGCAGGTTACGATCAAGCCACTCTCGCAGTAGGGGGCGCATCATCTCACGAACCATGCCTTCAAGAGTAACGTCCTTATCGCCCAGGCCCATCTCTCGGCGGTCCATAATAGCACGAGCAAGTTCACCCAGCACATCTGATGATGTTTGCGTGGTTCGCCCTGACATCAACTCATCGGCGGGGGCAATCATTGCCTCTGTGAGTTCAAGCACATCATCCCCGATAGGAGGTGGTGATTCTGAAGGTGGCACAGTTGATATATCTATTTGCTCCAGAACGGGCTTCTGTTCAGGTTCAGACACGTCAGATTGAAAACTAGGCTCATCTGTCTCAATGGCGGCGGACATCTCTGATCCTTCTTCAGATTTTTCTGCGGTCGCTTCTGTCTTGGACTCAGTAGAAGATTCACCTGCGACATCTTCGTCCTCTTCGGAAATAACCCGGCGAATATTTTCCAGGATATCATCCATTGAGGATTCATCGCTTGCTTCTTCCTGACCTTCTTCACTCATCTATTTATCACCTGATTGAAGACATCTCTGGTAGTACTTGCTCATCTTCACGAATCTGATTGTAAGATTCTTATTCACATTAATTCAGAAGTGTCCATAACGCTACCCGCAAAGGTGGAACTTTTTACCAAACTATTATATTGGCAAAAGTTCTTTATTTTTCGTTACCTTGGCAACTGTTTATTTTTACTCAGTTTTGCCAATGCTGCCACCAAATAATTTCAAGCGAACATCATTATAATGCTTTAGCGAATCGTAGGCGGTGACCGGCAGAGCCAACTGAGTTGCTGTCATTTCACCTATTGCACTTTTCAGCTCAAACTTTGCAATTGTCTCATCACGTTTAGCAGTAACGATACTCACCTTAGCATCAAGCAATTCCTGCTCCGCATCAAGTACATCAAGAACAGTTCGTGATCCAACAGAGGCTTCACGTTGCACACCTTCAAGCGCTACTTCGCTAGCCTTAATTTGTACATTTATAGAATCAATCCTTGCACGGCTAGTTTGCAGTGTTTGCCATGCACGCGTAGCAGACTCCGTAATTTTCCGACGAGCAGCATCTATTTCCCGTAGCCTTTTTGATGCTGTCTGACGGGCAGAACGCAGACGAGAGTAGACCGAACCTGAGTTATATAGGGGTATACTCACAGTTACCTTCCCAGAGTATGTTTCTAGGCTAGTTTTTTGGCCTGACGCATTTAGAGAACGCGAGGCGGTCCCTGACAGGTCCAGAGAGGGTAGCAACTCACTCTTCACTGAATTGATATTATTTTGTGAGGCACGCTGATTATATTCGGCACTAACAACATCCGGATTTTGAGCTAGAGCTAATTTGATTGTTTCTTCTGCACTGGAAGGTAAGTCAAGAGCCATTGTTGGACTGCTGAGGTTAACCGGCACTTCGCCAATAACATTCTGGTAAGTCGCTCGAGCGGATACAAGGTCACCCTCAGCTTGAATTCTGTCCGCCGTCGTCTTTGCCAAGCGTGCTTCCGCCTGGTTAACGTCAGTTCGGGTAATTTCTCCAACTTGAAAACGATCTGACGTCGCTTCAAGCTGACGTTTCAAGACTGCCTCGTTATTAACTCTTAGTTCCAGAACAGCTAAGGAGCGGTATACATTTACATAAGCCTTTACCGCATCTAACAAAACTTTTTGCTCAGCACCCAACAATGCGGCCCGACCCGCCAGCACAGCATTTTCAGCAGAACCAATTGCGGCGGTAGTCTTACCTCCACTGTAAAGGGATTGAGATAGGGTTAAATTTGTCGAATGAGGGTTGAAAGTAAGCTTACTTTCAGTTCGGGTGCTCGAAGTGGTTTCACTTCTGCCATAAGAACTTGAAGCCGTTATACTTGGCCGCCATTGGGATAGCGCTTGGGGCACGCCCTCATCAGTTGCTCTTAATTCAGCTCGCTTTGCCAGCAAGGCCGGGTTGCTTTCGTAGGCACTACCCAGAGCCTCTTCGAGACTTTGACCTTGGACTGAGGTAGTAATGATAAGGGCGACAAAAGCGCCCAAAAACAGACGCAAACATTGAGAACGTGAGAACATTAACAACTCCAAAATAAGCAGCAACCTAAAAAGAAAAAAAAGACTTTTTCTCAAAACCCGGCAAAGTTGGCGTCCCTGCATCAAAAATTTCTCGCGAGGTTACAATATCACCGTGGCTTGTAACCAGTGTTCCCTTGCCGTAAGCTCCATTACCAACAATCGCAACCATACGACCACCTTCATCAAGCTGATTGCTGAGGCATTCAGGAATTTCAGGCACTGCGCCATTAATCAAGACAACGTCATAAGGGGCCTGACATACATAACCATTTGCGAGCTCACCTTCAACAATGGCAACAGTATCTATGGACAGCTCTGAAAGTGTCAAATTAGCATGTTTGAGCAGCGTCTTATTGGTTTCTAAGGCAACAACAGTGCCAGCAAGATAGGACATCACTGCAGCTTCATATCCCGAACCGCAGCCTATCAAAAGAGCAACATCATTGGGTTGGACTTCCGCAGCTTCCAACAAACGGGCTAACACCCAAGCTTCCATTAAATAACGTCCCTCGCCAATATCTATTGCCTCATCAACATATGCAACGCCCTGCATGGCTTGTGGTACAAATTTTTCTCTTGGAAGCACAGCTAAGGCTTCCATAAGAACCGTATCCGTTACTCGATTAGGTCTTATCTGGCTTTCCACCATGTTATGGCGAGCGGATATGAAATCCATTTTGGCACCGTACAAATGATTCGGAAATATTTAAAACAAGATACCAGTGCAAAACAGATTGCTCAAGCACCATTATTAATGAGACAGAGGTCTTTATGTTTGTTTGGTTTTCTGCTTGTTTTAAACATTGTTTAAAGAAGCGCTGAACACTTCTTGACCGACCTTAGCTATGAGTCTAGATTTCCCAATCTTTATTGTTAGAATATTTCTTTGACAATCAGGACCTGCGACACAAATGCCACTAGTATTGCAGGTAGGGCGTAAATGGATCGGCGCGGTGGCGGAGTGGCTACGCAGCGGCCTGCAAAGCCGTGAACACCGGTTCGATTCCGGTCCGCGCCTCCAAGCATTGATCCGGCTTAGTTCAGTTGGTAGAACGGTGGACTGTTAATCCATATGTCGCAGGTTCGAGTCCTGCAGCCGGAGCCAATAATATCAAGGCCTTAGTGGGAGACTGCTAGGGCCTTGTTTCTTGGTGATCTTCAAAAATAGACACATAGTAGACACAAGGACCCATTTAACAGTTCTATTTAGCCACCTACTCAACCACCTTGATGCTTTAGGCTCTATTTCTAGGGGCAGGTGTGGGGGCTGGGGGTATCGATTACTATATAAAATAGACCCTTAGATTATCTCAGAAAAATTCTTGATATCGGGTTTCGCAGATTCCAACCTAGCCAGATTCTTTTAGGGGGGCATTCACCTTAAAAAAAATACTCCTCAAAGAGTTTGAGAGAAAAACAGTTTTTACATTTTCCTTTTGCATAAGTTTTCTCTTACGAGATGAAGAAGTATTTTTCTTTTGATATTATTATAAAATATTAAATTCCCGCTCTCTAAAATAAATACACCTAATATGTTTTGATCACATCTAAGGTACAATATGCCAGTCACAACTGTATATCTCAAAAATTTACTGTGGCATTCACTTTATAGCTGACATACAAATCTTTGCCAGCAAACCTAAAAGCAATTGAAAATTTGAGAGAATATAATGAGCAAGACTTTTGTAAAAATTTTGGCTTCTTCTATTTCACTTTTGACAAACATACAAGGCCCCGAACGAGCCGAGAGAAACCGACTTATTTTACGAGATAAGCTCACACAACGTCACTCAATTGAAACCAAGAAAGGTGCAATTACACTAATCTGCAATAATAGGAGAGAAGTGCACTACGCACACCATTTCTTGGAACATGAACCCTCTACAATTGAATGGATAGACAGTTTTGAAGGGCCATGCACATTTTGGGATATCGGCGCAAACACAGGCATTTACTCACTTTATGCAGCTCTGAGGGGGGACGTTAGTGTATATGCCTTCGAACCCGGTGCATCGTCCCATGCCGCCCTTTACACCAACATCCACGCTAATTCACTCGATGAACAAATCGTTGGTTTATGTATGGGATTCTTTAATAAAAGCAAACTCGAACAACTACATATGAGTTCCGTAGAGGCCGGCGCAGCCATGCATAGTTTCGGTGATTTAGGGCCAACATCTGAACCTAATGATTTTATTAGACATTTGGAAACTGTTCTTACCTTTTCTATAGATGATTTTCGCAGAATATATCAATTATGTGCCCCAGCGTATTTAAAAATCGATGTGGATGGAGTTGAAGAAGAAATTTTATACGGTGCTACGAACACACTGAAAGATAGAGGAGTTCGCTCGATTTTAGTAGAAATGATAGACCGTAATTCTGCTAATAACGAGCGTATAACTGAATTTTTAAAAAGTCATAAATTTACTGAGCAAAAGAATCTAAGCGCCGATGGAAACGTTATCTTCAGTCGCTGGTAAAATCTCAAGTTACAATAAAATAGAATATAATCGATTATGATAACATTGGTTTGAATTTGAAATGTATATCGTACCAATAAAGTCATTGTTAATATTATTATATATTTGGATTATAAGCCCATTGTAATAATGCTTGACGTTGCCGCGGACGACAGGACCAATTGCCTGGTTCACAGTTGCTAAGAACTTGTGCTTCATGGCGCCTAAAAGCTTTCCACCTCTTAATTTGATGTTGATCAATATCGAGGATTCTTCGACCCAAATAATAACGACAATACCATTGAAACCATCCACGCGGGTCTGGGCCAACAATCCAACCCTTCCGTTTCCATTCGGACAATGATTGACGACTTTTAATAGAAAAGTAGTTTAGATCTGGATTTGGAGACATACTTGTTTTTGCATTTTTAAACCAATTCGAGGGCAGTTCCACTTGACAATCATTACAATATTTTCCTTCAAAAACTCCCATTTCAAGCATTTCTCTTGGACTAACGTGAGGTTTAAAACCAGGATCAAAGTTCTTGCCAGTCTCTTCAGTCAACACATACTCATATGACTGCTGCATACAATCACTGACAATAATTTTTTCGCCTTTCTGGTACATTTTTAGAGTTACATACCTGAAAAGTAATGTACTAAACGTGGCATAAGCCCGTTAAATCTCAGTGGAGCCTCGCTAGCTATCAAACAAATACATGGTTCATTGCTGCCCACGGTAGGTTGGTGCTCGATATCGCCATCTAAATCAGCTATGTCTCCAACACTAAAATATCCAATATCATCACTGAACGAGCCTTTGAGAACCTGAGTTAACTCGATACCTTGATGACCGTGTTCAGGGATCTTTACACCAGGTTCAATATTTAACATGCTCAAAGTACCGCCATTAGTCTCTAAATCTGGTATTGCGAAGTACTTGATACCGGGTGCCAGCGATTTCCATTTTACATCATTTAAACTATCAGGCACATAATTTTGCAGTGGCCTAGGAATCACAGATCGACAGTCTTGTGATAATTGCACATCTGTTGAAGAGTTCAATGAATGATCATTTAAATCAGGATCAGAATTTTGTTCTTGCTCTTGTTCATCCAAGATAGTCAATACATTTTTCAAAGCGAGTTGTGACATGTTTTCAGGCTCAGAGTTCTGTAAATAGGCACCTCCAAGCTCTTCTAATTTTTTAAACTTGTCTTGACAAATTGGGCAAAGGGAAATGTGGTTCGCAACCACAAAAGAGAGGGCTTCACTCAGAGAACCTGCAGAAAAAGCTCCTAAAGTAATGTCAGATAAATGATGTTTAATGGTCATACCTTCTCCTCGGTTTCTAAGTAAACGCTGTCCCTCAAACGAGCGAATGCTAGACGTATTCTTGATTTGACAGTTCCTAATGGTATTTCGAGTTGTTTCGCAATCTCGCTATGACTAAATCCATCATAGAAAGACATCCGAATAATTTGAGCTTGGTCACTTGGAAGATCAGTTAATGCAAGAGAAACACGCCTGTTTTTTTGCTCTTGGTTAATTTTATGTTCTGCATTTTGCTGATCATCTTCAATGGTAGCCAAGTCAAAATCAGAATCAAAAAAATGCTTTTGCTTACGCAACATGTCTATACGAATGTTACGTGCTATTCGGAAAATCCAAGTACTGGCAGCGGCTTTTTGTGGATCATACAGTTGTGCCTTTCTCCAAACTTGTAAAAGAGTTTGTTGTGCTAGTTCCTCAGCCATCTCGTCTACACATCCAAGTTTCACCATGTACGATTTAACGCGTGGTGCAAAGTGTTGAAAAACATCAGCGAAAGAATCTCTATCTTGATTAAGTCCAATATTTGACAACAACATTGAGAAATTAGGATGTTTTTCAACATCTGATTCCAAATCTCTTTGCCTTTGCTTTCTTTTAGATACGTCTATATCTATCAATTTTAACTTACCAATTATTTATTATACGATTAGGTTTTAGGATTGGATCAAACACCCCATTGCAGTAGCACATATAAATAAAAAGCAGTAAAAATAATAACATCTCACATGTGGATGTTTCGATTGTTAATCTTGACAGTGATCCAACAATCACTTTTTTTTCGTATTATTGATTGAAGGAATAAATTTGCAAAAAAGTAAGTTCATAAAGCCAAAAAAAATAGCTGTCATAGGCACTGGTATAGCTGGAATGTCTGCGGCTTGGCTTTTATCAAAAAATCATTCCGTTACTGTGTTCGAAATGGACAAACGTATTGGTGGACATAGCAACAGCGTGATCGTAGATGATCTGAGCATAGATACAGGTTTTATAGTTTACAATGTCAAAAATTATCCTAACCTGATAGCACTATTTGAGCATTTAGGGATAGAAACTCAATCTACAGACATGTCTTTCGGTGTTTCTGTTAATCAGGGAAACTTTGAGTATTCGGGGGGCAGCATTCTGGGGTTATTTGCCCAAAGATTAAACTTATTACGACCCCGATTTTGGAGAATGATAAATGATATCTTTAGGTTTTATCGCGAGGCACCATTAGCAATTAACAGCGATACAAATTACAATGTCACACTTGGCCAATATCTCACTAAACAGGGCTATTCTGATACTTTTCAAAGAGATCATTTATTACCAATGGGCGCGGCAATTTGGTCGACTCCAGTCGACCAAATACTAGAGTATCCTCTGATATCTTTTCTCAATTTTTGCAACAATCACGGCCTTTTGCAAATAAATGATCGACCTGAGTGGAGAACAGTAGTTGGGGGTAGCAAAGAATACGTCAAATGCCTTGTGGAAGATTATCGACACAAAATTCAAACTAACAGGGCTGTTAAGCAAGTTTGGAGTGACACCGACCGGGCTTATGTTAACGATTACAACGATAACATTTTGGCCTTCGATCATGTAGTAGTGGCGTCTCATGCAGATCAAGCTTTAAATATGCTAAAATCACCCAACACAAATGAATTAAGACTACTCAGCGCTTTTACCTATCAAACTAACAGGGCTATATTGCACACTGATGAAACCCTAATGCCCAATAATAAAAGGGCTTGGTCGAGCTGGAACTATTTAAGAGCGAAAGCCGACGGGAAAGATAGTGTCTGCGTCACTTATTGGATGAATAAACTTCAAAATCTTAGTTCGGATACAAATTATTTTGTAACACTCAACCCCTCAAAAAAGCCAAATGAGAGTAGCACCCTTCGCAGCTTTATTTACCAGCATCCCGTGTTTGATCGCCATACAATGACTGCACAAAAAAATTTGTGGGACCTTCAGGGGAAACATCGCTTGTGGTTCTGTGGTAGTTACTTTGGACACGGTTTTCACGAAGATGGCTTGCAATCTGGTTTGGCAGTCGCCGAAGAACTTGGTGGCGCAAAGCGGCCCTGGTCAGTAAAAAATCAGAATGGGCGAATTCATCTTCCTAAAAAATGGCCTGGCCATAATGTAGAGAAAGAAGCCTAGAATGTCCGAATTTCTCAGCAATGTATATGAGGGGCGGGTACTTCATCAAAGGCTACGTCCGCAAAAGCACCGCCTTTCCTATAAAGTTTTTAGTATGCTAATTGACCTTGATGAATTGTCCCTGCTTAATGATAAATTGAAATTCTTCAGCCACAATCAATATAATCTTTTTTCTTTCTGGGATGAAGACTATGGCTCTGGAATGGGAGAAGCACTTTCTATATATGCACGTAAAGTTTTAAGTGATGCTGGTTGGGATTTGCCCAACGGCTCCGTAAAGTTGTTATGTTATCCGCGTATATTTGGATATGTATTTAATCCGCTTAGTGTCTATTACTGCTATGACTCATTATGCACTCTGAAGGTGGTTATATGTGAAGTCAGCAATACCTTTAATGAGCGCCACAGTTACCTCATTGAGGTTGATCAATCTAAAAGCCTCCACACTCACCATTCCTGTAAAAAGAATTTTTATGTATCACCTTTCATGGACATGGATGCAATTTACCACTTTCATATAACCGCACCAACAGACCGCTTGACCGTGTTCATTGACCAGCATGATGACAAAGGACCATTGCTAAAGGCTAGCTTTTCCGGGCACTCAAAAATATTGTCAGATAAGTCTCTAATTTCGCTTTTAGTGAGATACCCATTAATGAGTGTAAAAGTCATTGGCGGAATACATTGGGAAGCACTGAAATTATGGAGCAAGGGTCTTAAAATAGTTAGTCGGCCCAAGCCACCGAAAAATCCTATTACCATTGTTAATACAGAATCATTAAAGAATAAAACATGACAGAAAAAACCAGTAATTTCCTCTTAAAAAATGAATATCCCAAGAAAAAAAATCCGTGGCTCAAGATGCTTCCAGCTTATTTTACTGATATTAAGGGTGGTCAGTTAACGTTAATTCTGCCTGATGGTCATGTACTTAAGTTCGGGCATGCAAATGCTGATAACCCGCAAGCACTTATAAAATTGAACTCATACAAACCTCTCTCTGTGCTGTTCGCCAAAGGTGATTTAGCCTTTGCTGAGTGCTACTTACAAGGTGAATGGGAATGCCCTGACTTAACTGCTCTGTTTGAGTTTGGTCTTGTTGTTGAAACTAGATTTAAAATAAACTCATCCAATAACTTAGTGTTAAAAATTGTTAACCGTATCCGCCATGTTTTAAATCGAAACTCTAGAAATGGTTCCCGTCGCAACATTGCTTTTCATTATGATTTGGGAAATGACTTTTACAAACTCTGGCTAGATGAAACAATGACATACTCATCGGCGCTATTTAACTCTCCAAACGATAGCTTAAAACAGGCTCAACTGAATAAATATCAGGCTATTGGTAAAATGCTTAACGTCACTGAAATGGATCGGATTTTAGAAATAGGATGTGGTTGGGGTGGCTTTTCTAAATACATAGTAAAATCCAAAGGATCAAGCATTGAAGGCCTGACGCTTTCAAAAGAACAATTAGAGTTCGCAAATGCTAGTTATAAAAAAGCAGGTATCGCAAAAAAAGCCAAAGCGTCACTCACAGACTATCGAGACAGCACGGGTGAATATGACAGAATTGTCTCTATAGAGATGTTTGAAGCTGTTGGAGAAGATAACTGGGACACGTACTTTAAGACAATTTATGATCGATTGGCACCATGGGGCACAGCTGTGCTGCAGATTATAACAATTGACAATGAACGTTTTCATTCTTACAGAAAAAATGCCGATTTTATTCAGCGCTATATTTTTCCCGGTGGAATGTTACCAAGTTTAGAGGCATTAGAGAAAGCTATAGGGAGAAATGGTTTGACCATACAAGACACCCATTTTTTTGGCACATCCTATGCGCAGACTTGTGCTACCTGGAATGAAAGATTTCAGAGTGCTTGGCCTAAAATAGAATCTTCAGGATACTCACCCCGTTTTAAACGAATGTGGGAATATTACTTATCCTATTGTGAAGCAGGCTTTAAGGCGGGGAGCGTTAATGTTGGCTTATTCAAAATTACGAAAGCTACATAAAGGCCTATACGCTCTCCCAGCATTTGTTCTGGCACTTCCAACTATTCCTGTATTTGTTTTAATGCCAACCTTTTACGCTGAAACAATGGGACTTGGTCTAGCTTCCGTGGGCGCAATATTTCTTGGTCTTCGGCTTTTGGATGTTATCAGTGACCCTTTTCTGGGTTATGTTTCTGATCAGATACCATCACACCTGGGTAGACGAAGGCTGCCGATGGCAGTAGGCGCGGTGATTGGAGCTCCAGCTTTAATAATGTTGTTTTCCCCTGCACCCGACGTGACGCCTGCATATCTTATCGGCTGGGGTGCAGTTCTTTATCTGGCATGGACTGCAGTGCAGATCCCATATGTGGCATGGGCCGTTGAACTTGAATATGACTATGCTGCACGTGCCCAACTCAACGGCTATCGCGAGGGAGCTGGACTGCTAGGAATTATGGCAACAGGAGTTGCTGGCATTCTCATGGTTACGTTTACAGAACAAGAACGTTTTCAATTTTTGGCTTGGGCAACTGTTTTTTTAGGAAGCTGTGCGTTTTATTTGGCCTTACGTTTTGTCCCTGAAGGTCGACCTATTCCACCCTACAAATCACAAGGACTGTCATTTCCATGGAATAATGGTCTTTTCTTAAGGGTTTTGACATCCTGGTTCCTCAATGGGCTGGCAAATGGACTGCCAGCTGTTTGTCTGCCTTTGTTTATGGTTCATATTTTGGGCGCGTCCGAAAAGGATCAGGCTGTATTACTATTTGTTTATTTTTTATTTGCAGTGGTTGGGATACCGTTCTGGGTGTGGCTTTCAAGAATTTACGCCAAACATTCAGTTTGGTGCTTATCTATGGCCATAGCTTGCGCTGTATTCTTGTTTGTTCCTCTATTGGATACGGGTGACATACATGCTTTTGGGATCATTTGCGCTCTTACTGGACTTACACTTGGCAGTGACTTGTCCTTACCTCCTGCTATACAGGCCGATTGCGCAGATTGGGACTCCTACAAATTTCATAAAGAACGAACAGGAACGTTGTTTGCATACTGGAGTATGTCAACCAAACTCGCGTTAGGTTTGGCTGTGGGATTTGCATTCCCTGTGCTTTCGTTGGTGGGATTGGACAATGAAACCCAAAGCGCCACAGTTCATTCTAAAACAGTGCTAGTGGTGATCTATGCAGTGATCCCAATCGTACTAAAAATGATTACTATATCATTAATGAAAAACTTTCCCATCGGACCAAAACAGCATCAGGCAATAAATCGCCGCTTAGAGAGTAGGACATGAGAAGTTTAATTGGATCAACATTAGTTATATTGTTACTAATTGGGTGCAGCAGTATGAAACCACAAGACTTCACGGACAGCCGACATAAGTTATCTTTATTCAAATATTTTAAAGGCAAAACATCGGCATGGGGAATATTTGAAGATCGCTTCGGTAACATTCGCCGTCAATTTCAAGTCAATATTGATGGAATTATTGAAGATAATATTCTTATTCTTGATGAACGGTTTTTGTACGATGATGGGGAAAAAGATCAACGTATTTGGCGGATACATAAAACTGGGGATCAAACTTTTGAAGGCAAAGCAAGTGATGTGATCGGTACCGCTCAAGGAAAATCACAAGGGAATGCCTTGCACTGGGAGTATTTTCTCAATCTTAAAGTCGGAAATAATTCATACAAAGTTCACTTCGACGATTGGATGTTTTTGCAACCGGGTGGTGTAATGATTAACAGAGCAAGAGTGAGCAAGTGGGGAATTGATATTGGTTATGTGATACTATTTTTTAAGAAACCCGCAAATGGCGTTTGATAATTCTTATAGTGGCTCCGATGATCGGTAACTTTTCATAAAATTGTTCCGCAGCATCCCAATGATCCACGTGTTGGCACACAAGTCCCTGTTTGTTGAAATTAATTTCACTCATCCCTTGCACTTTCCAGTAGTTAAGACCTCTTACTTTGCCCTGAAAAGTCCACCGCAAAAATAATACATCTTTCGTCCAAGCGCGATGAGTGACATCGAACCTTAGATCTTTTACATCGTTTAGCATTTTAACAAGTAAGCGGCGGAAATGATCAAGTCCAGATAAATCATTAAATGGATCTTTGAATTTAATATCCACACTGACAAAACGTTCAATGTCTTCAATTTTTTCCAAAGACAACTCCTCAAAGAGTCGTATGTATAGCTCACAGCTATCTGCTTTTTTCATGTTCGCTTGAGCATTTTTCGAGCTAAGTAGAAATACAGCCGATACGGAATGATTTGGAGTAATTTCATACGCCAGACAAAAACTTTAGGGATTGCAATTTCAAATTTATCACCCCTCAGGCCATGCCTAATTTCAATTGCTGCTTGTTCAGCACTTAATAGGTTAGGCATTTCAAAATCATTTTTATCAGTCAGAGCACTTTTCACAAAGCCAGGATTAATCAATTGAACAGTTGCAAAACTATCTTGCAATTCAGCTCGAAGACTCTCGCATAATGAAATTAAAGCAGCCTTACTTGGCCCATAAGCAGAAGCGTTTGGTAAGCCTATATACCCAGCCAATGAGGCAACAATAGCAATTTTTCCCCCATTTTTTTTCATCTTTGGCAAAACTGCCTGAATGCAATTTAATGTACCAAAATAATTCACCTCAAAAATTTGACGGTGTTCATTTAGAGAGCATGTGTTAGTCAACCCTGGCCTGTAATTTCCAGCGTTTAATATTGCCAGGTCAATTGGTCCTATTTTTAACTGTGCTGATAACACCTCATCCTTATTCTTAATGTCACAAACGACCAGGCGAATTTGTGGGGATAGCCTACTAACCTTTTGCAGTCGCTGTTGGTCTCGACCAGAAATTACAACGTCCCAGCCATCTGAACAAAATGATAAGGCTAAGGCCTTTCCAATCCCACTACCACCACCTGTTATCCATACTGTACTCACAACTGTGGCTTACAAGTATTGCAAATGTATTTAACGATTGAGCCGTCCCGAGCTTTAAATTCCAACTTGGACCAGCGACCCCTAGAGTCATACCAAACAGAAGTATCAGTTAACTCACCTGAGTAGTCATAACGAGTTGCAAGAATGTAGCTATCTTTGATAGGAATACGCTCCTCCCCTTTATTAATGAAATCTACCTGATTAATTTTCCCTGTGAGAGTATTTAAAACCCTGCTTTGCCTGACTACATCAGCGTTCCAGTGATTTGTTGAAATTATTGGACCGCGTGCCGTAAAAGTGCCTGATGGAGATGTTATGATTAATCCTTCTGCGTTTAATGAAGAAGATATCTTGAATTGATCAGCTCCATCTTTAACGTCTACATCAAGACGTGATAACACCCCATCTGACCATTTCTCAACTGAGGTATAATCAAATAAATATACTGGTATTCCAAACAAAGTAATTTTTAGATTCATTTTTGACTTAACAGTCAGATCTGAGCCATCCTGCAAAAAAGTAGTAGCGTGTTGGCCTACTACCTCTCCATTTCTTACAACGTCAAAACCAATTTTGTTATTATATGTATCAATTGGTTTTGTTTGAGAATATGCGGGTTGAACGGCCAACAAAACAATAATCATCAATACTATCTGTCGCAATTTTAAAGCCCTTAATCCGTTTGATCACCATCTTACGTCGAAATATTAAGTGTGAGACTTGCTCACATTTAAATCTGACAACTTAACAGACTTAACTTTGTGTCAATATCTATAAGTTGGTCCTACAATTAAAATATTACCTTTATTAGATCTGTTATCTATCTTGTTACGTAAAAATTAATAGTAAAAATAATATTTAAGTTTAAAAGATTAGCTGGATTAATGTTATTACAAATTTTAAACAAGATTAAATTATTGAAAATAGTATGATTCAAACATGTGAAAAATTTGTGATATCACATGAGCTGAAGGTCAAAGGTTCTTTAGAGGCCGAACAGTCTATTTCGAAGCTATGAGTTCCATGATTGATCTAGAGTCCTTTGGTAGGAATTTAAATGTTGTAGTTTTCGGTGCCACTGGCGGCATTGGAAAAGCCTTAACACTTAGTTTTTCTACAAATCCAAATACAAAATCTATTTATGCTATATCGCGCTCCAAAAACGAGTATCCCTGCCCAAAAATTACTTCGTTGCAAGTTGATATCGGTAACGAGCACGACATTGTACGTGTTGCAAAAGCTGTTAAGTCAATTGTCAGTGAGCTCCACATAGTTTTGGTCGCGACTGGAATATTGCACGTTGGTGATGATATTAAACCTGAAAAATCATGGCGTGCGCTTGACCGTATTTCAATGGAGGCTGTATTTCGGGTCAACGCCATTGGTCCAGCCTTAGTAGCAAAACATTTCTTGCCATTGCTCGCACAAAATAGAAAGTCCGTCTTTGCAGCGCTTTCAGCAAGGGTGGGAAGCATAGAAGACAACCGTCTAGGGGGATGGTATGCATATCGTTCATCAAAAGCCGCACTCAATATGTTGATAAGAACACTTTCAATCGAGCTTGCTCGCCTTAATCCCTCTGCACTTTGCGTAGGACTGCATCCTGGAACTGTTAATACGTCGCTATCAAAACCATATCAAGGGTCAGTTTCCAAAGAGCATCTTTTTTCAGTGGAGCGGAGCGCTAGTCATTTACTACACGTGTTAAATAGTCTGCAACCTGAACAATCTGGTCAAATATTCGCATGGGATGGAAAACCTATTTCTTTCTGAAAAAAACCTTATTTTTTGCAGAGCGTCAAGCCATCTTACAATTTCAGTGTGTTGTCTTCGTCAACCCGTTAGCGAGGAAGAAATCACATTAGTAATCCGTTGATGGATTTAATACGTAGTATTGTACAATTAGTATTTAATATTATGAGAAATAGAAAATGATTTTTCGATTTATAATTGTACTTTTACTTCTGCAAATTCATGGGGGCGCTGTGGCATCCGAGATGAAAATAAAGTCTGCCCACGACTTTACATTTAAAACGATTGAAGGTGAAAACCTACCTCTGTCTATGTTTAGTGGAAAATCTATTCTTATAGTCAATACTGCTTCATTTTGTGGTTTTACAAGACAATACACAGACCTGCAGGACTTGTGGCAACGCTACCGAAACCTAGGGCTGATTGTTCTTGGAGTTCCTTCAGATGATTTTGGTGGCCAGGAACCAGGATCAGAAACCGAGATTAAGTCCTTCTGTGAGACCAACTTTAACATTAGTTTTCCATTGACAGAAAAGACAAACGTTAAGGGTTCTAACGCTCATCCATTCTACAAGTGGGCAACGACAGAGCTTGGGTTGGTTGCAAAACCTCGGTGGAACTTCCACAAATACTTGATAGCCCCCGATGGCAAGTTGGTGAACTGGTTCTCAACGCCAACCTCGCCAGTGGCGGGACGGGTAATCAAGGCAGTTGAGGCAACTCTTCCACACTAAAATTGTTGTAATGATTTATTTAAAAGTATTTGCTGATTGTAAATAAGATTTTTGTGCATAGATAGATTGAATCATTAAATATTTTATTTCTAAATTAGTTTCACTCCACAACAATGAGTTTGAGTACCTTCCTAGGCAGTCATCAGAACAAAAAGGGGGGGGGGAATCAATTGCTGAATTTTACTGAATTGTAGAAGTTGGCTTTCATTATGCCTACGGATATCTCTGATTTTTGTTTTTTTAGTTCACTCAGAGTAACTGAGAGCTAATGATATCTTGCTTTTGTTTATATGCTTCACATTATAAGCTTCGTTTTAACGTGTCGAGTAAATCACACGCTTGTTTATGTAATGCAGTCCAGCTACATATGGGCATAAAGCAAGTAAGAATCAGTGCATAAACAGGTGATTAACTATGAAAAAATCAAATCAGTTTTTTTTTGAAGTTGGCGGTCATGGTGATTTGCAAACTCTAGAATTAATGGAGGACGGACAAATAGTTGTTAAGCTCGGTCGAGCAAACATTTCCTGGTTTTATCAAGGAGAAGTAAAACATAAGCCTAGTCCAGAGAAATGGACTATATTCTTAGCTAAATTAGATGAGCTGCAGGTATGGGATTGGAAGGCATCTTATCACCGCACTGATATGTGCGAGGGTTCGCAGTGGGAACTTCAACTGGCAATTGGTGATAAAAATGTCAAAAGCTATGGATCTGGCTTGTTCCCAGAAAAATTTGACCAATTTAAGGAAGCTCTGGGCAAATTGCTGTCTAAATAAAGGATGACAAAACTAGTTATCCGTTTGTTGAAAAAACCTGTATACAGAACTCCTGTCTAAGCCTCTAGATTAGACAGAAAGGATCAGATAATAACTTAATATAAATATGATTACTTTATTTTCTGGTATTGAAGGTCTTATACAACAGAAGATGCTATAATTAATTATCGCAATGCCTGCAACAATGCTTACAAAAATTGGGGCTGACTGAATAAGCCATACAATCAAAGATCATACTTCGGGGACTCATAAATCAAATGAATGCGCTAAGCGCCAATGTCCAGACGAAAAATCAAACTGACGATGCCAATGATGCCGAGCTTCTTGAAGCGCAAGCAAATATCCGGCACCTAAAAAAAATCATTGAAGCCCTTCGCGACGAGATGGAGAGTGTCAACTTCAATAAGGACGGTGCTGTTCAGGAAGCAGTAGCCATATCCAATGATGAATTGGTACAGCTAAGAAATGCTGTCGTCGCGTTGCGTGATGAACTTGAAAATATGAGATTTCAAAACGACAAAGATGTCCAGAATGCCGTCTTAGCTGCAAATGATGAAATCATACAATTAAAGAAAACAGCAGGCGCATTGCGCCAAAGTCTGGAAGACCTCCGTTTTGAAAAGGACAAGGAAGTTCAGAATGCCGTCGCCACCGCCAACGATGAAATTACGCAATTAAAAAATAGCTCAATCACTCTACGTGAAGAGCTTGAGAATATGCGGTTTGCAAAAGATAAGGCCGTCCAGATCGCCGTCTTATCTGCAAATGATGAAATCATACAATTAAAGAAAACAGCAGGCGCATTGCGCCAAAGTCTGGAGGACCTTCGTTTTGAAAAAGACAAGGAAGTTCAGAATGCCGTCGCCACCTTTAGCGATGAAATTAAGCAATTAAAAAACAGCTCCACTACTTTACGTGAAGAACTTGAGAATATGCGGTTCGCAAAAGACGAAGCTGTTCAGAAAGAAGTTACTCAAACAAGTGATGAAATTACTCAACTCAAAAGCACCATCCATGCGCTACGTGATGAACTGGATAAAGTCTCTGTAGATTATGAAGAAAAAATCCAAATACTAAAATACAACGCCCGGGATGAAATAGCTCAGCTTCAAAAAATTATAAATAAATTACGCAAAACACTGGAAACTAGGGAAAAGCTTCCAAAAAAGCCAAAAGCCAAGAAAAAAGGCAAGTAATATGGAAAAGAAGGTCACGACAACAAAAAAAGCTGCAACGCGCAAGGGAACACACGAACAGCGTATGGTCCAGGCAGAAATGCTTCTTGATGTCTCACGTAAAGTAGCCGCTATCGATTCTCTTGACGAAGTCCTTGGCGTCCTTATGGAAATGAGCACTTGGGAGCTTGGTGCAGAGCGAAGCTCGCTTTTTTTAAACGACCCACAATCGGGAGAACTTTACTCACGTTTTGCCCAAGGCAATTTCCAACGTGAAATCCGTATTATTAATGATAGTGGGATTGCTGGTTCAGTCTTCCAGAGCGGTATAGGAAGGATTATCCACGATGCTTATGAAGACAAGTCTTTTAATAGTTCCGTTGATGAGCGGACTGGATATACCACACGTAATATGATTTGTGTGCCAATCAAGACCGTCAAAGATGAGGTAATTGGTGTCGCCCAAGTATTGAATAAGAAGAAAGGCCGCTTTACCAAAGAAGACCTTACCCTGCTCGAAGCAATCACGACCCAAGCGTCGATTGCTTTGCAAAGTACCCAATTTGTAGAAAAAATGATAAAAACCCGCGAAAAGGAAATGGAATTCCTTGACGTGGTTTCGGATGTAACCTCAGAAATTGACCTTGACACCATGTTAGCTAAGGTGATGCATGAAGCAACCCGTATGTTGCAAGCGGATCGATCAACGCTTTTTCTTAGTGATGAAAAAACTAACGAGTTATTTTCCAGAATCGCAATGGGTGATTCAATCGGTGAGATACGACTTCCCAATCACATAGGTATTGCCGGTGCAGTGTTCACAAGTGGTAAAACTGTCAATATCCCCCACGCATACGCAGACCTACGTTTTAATCCAGCATTTGATAAAAAAACTGGGTACTTCACCAGATCAATTCTGTGCGTTCCAATTATCAACAAAGATGGAAAGACTATTGGCGTGGTCCAAACCCTTAATAGACGCGGTGGCCCATTCACTGACGAAGACGAACAGCGTCTGAAAGCGTTTACAGGTCAGGTAGCTATTGGCCTTGAGAATGCCAAGCTATTTGATGATACACAGAACCTAAAAAATTATAACGAGAGCATGCTGGAAAGTATGACCAACGCAGTCATCACTACTGATGAAGACGGCAAGATCATCACCTGTAATGCAGCTGGAGCAAAGATTTTCAAGATTTCTACAGAGGTAATTCTTGGACAGAAAGTCGATGACTTCTTTGTTGGCACAAATGCATGGATCATGGAATATATCACAAAGGTTGATGCGACCCTTGAATCTGATTTAGTAATGGATGCTGATATAGAGGTAGGTAATGACGAAGATGAAAACAAGGAAAAGATGTCGGCCAACGTGACATTTCTTCCCCTAGTAAACGCCGAACAAAAAAAACTTGGCTCCCTAGTAATGGTCGAAGACATTAGTACCGAAAAGCGTATGAAATCTACGATGTCACGTTATATGGATCCAGCACTTGCCGATCAGATGATGTCAGGTAGCGGAGAGGCTGAGATGATGGGTGGGCTGGATACTACTGCCACTGTCCTGTTCTCAGATATAAGATCGTTTACAACGATCACAGAAGCACTGGGCGCACAAGGCACAGTGGAGTTTTTGAACGAATACTTTGAAATCATGGTTGACTGCATTACTTCGGAAGGTGGCATGTTGGATAAGTTCATTGGAGACGCCATCATGGCCGCCTTCGGCATTCCCATGCAACATGATGATGATGAAGACCGCGGCTTACGAGCTGCCATCGCCATGATGACACGGCTTAATGAGCACAATGTAATTAGACAAGAAAAAGGCCTAATGGCCGTCGACCATGGAATGGGCTTAAATACTGGAAAGATTGTTGCTGGTAATATCGGCAGCAAGAAGCGCATGGACTATACCATGATAGGCGATGGTGTGAATCTTGCCGCGCGACTGGAAAGTGCTTGCAAGCAATACTCGGCGCATATTCTTATCAGCGAATATACCATAGCTAATTTGAAAGGAACCTATCGCACCCGCTATATTGATGACGTTGTAGTCAAAGGTAAAACTAAACCAGTTGGCGTCTACGAGGTGTTAGACTACCACACAGAAGAGACCTTTCCCAACTTGATGGATAACGTAAATTATTTCAATGAAGGTCGACGTCACTACCGCGAAGGTAATTGGGACAAAGCCATAAAATCGTTCCAAGAAGCGCTCAAAGGGAACCCAAACGATAAGTTAGCCAATACTTACATTGAAGAACGCTGCAAATACTTGAAAAAGAAAAACCCAAAAGATTGGGATGGTGTTTGGGTTATGACATCTAAATAAAACATACTAGCGTCATGAAGTTTAGTTGTGTAATTATAATTAAAATGTTGTTTAGTGCCTTATAATTCTGCAGAAAAATCTAATCATACTAATCGCTCAGGTGTCACAGATACGGTTGGAAAACCGTCAGCCTTCCATTCTGGATAGCCGTCTTCTAAACGTCTTGCCTTAATACCTTTTTTTCGCAACAAACGGACTGCTTCATAAGCAAAGACACAGTATGCGCCTCGGCAGTAGGCAATAACCTCTTGATCATCTGGTATTTCTGAAAGGCGTGCTGAGAGTTGCTTTATGGGAATGTTAATAGCGCCTGGTATATGCGCCATATTAAACTCGTCTTCTGGGCGGACATCAAGTATCGTTACGATGCCTCTTTCCAAGCGCTCAATCAACTGCTGACGTGACAAAGATTCCATCTCATCGCATTTTTTGAAATAACTAGAAACGATCTCTTTAACTTCAGCAACATGTTCCTCACTGGTCCGTTGTAGCGCTGAAATTAGGTCAATAACCGTGTCTCCACTTAGCCTACAAAATACATACTTACCCTTTTTTCTGGAACTCACCAAACCAGCAACACGAAGGCATTTGAGATGTTGTGAGGTATTTGCAAGAGTTGAGCCCAAAAGTTGGGCAAGGACATCTATGCTACGCTCTCCCTGAGCTAAATGCTCAAGCAGTTCCAGACGCTTGCTACTACCAAGCGCGCTGGCAACCTGGGCAAATTTATCAAACACTATATTCTTTGGATTATTTTCAGGCACTTAAATTCTTTCAAATTTCAATTCACTAAAGAAATCATACTATAATCTTTAGACATTCTATGAACAACTCCATTACCTTTCTTGACGAGTAATATATTGTTCATATCTAGTTCATTTTGCCAACAATGTTTAACTATCTTGATTTGTTTTTCAAATCACCTGATGATACAATTTAATAATTATTTGTTTATTTAAATAAGTAATTTGGATCAATATGTTGGAAGCAATACAGAATAGTGAAGCGGCATTCCGTTTTTGTTTTTTCCTAGGTGTTTTAGTTCTTATTGCTCTCTGGGAACTAGTTGCACCCAGACGTAGCAGTATACATTCTCGCTGGACACGCTGGCCATCCAACCTTGGCATAATGGCGGTCAACACAATAATTTTGAGGATTTTTTCCCCTATTGCCGCTGTTACCATAGCCACAAGCGCATCAACCAACAGCTGGGGGATATTCAACCTGTTAAAACTTCCTTTATGGTTTGAAGTGGCTCTTGCTGTAATCCTACTTGATGTAGTAATTTATTTTCAACATAGGTTGTTCCATGCGGTTCCAATCCTATGGAAAAGTCATCGCATGCATCACACGGACATTGATTTTGATGTCTCCACCGGGGGGCGATTTCACCCCATAGAAATAATTCTATCTACGCTAATCAAACTATCCGCTGTTTTTTTACTAGGGGCTTCAGCGATAGCAGTTATTTTTTTTGAAATTTTACTTAATGCTACTGCCTTGTTTAATCATGGAAACGTTCGCCTTCCAGCAGGTTTAGACGGCACCTTACGTTTGTTTATTGTTACTCCTGATATGCACCGGGTCCACCACTCGGTTATTACTAGTGAGGCCAATAGTAACTTTGGATTTAATTTGCCCTGGTGGGATCATCTATTTGGCACCTACCTTGCCCAACCCGACGAGGGGCACAAAGGCATGAGTATTGGCACCAATGGCTTTCGCAAAAAAATAGATCAACGCCTAGATAAAATGTTGATGCAGCCCTTAAAAGATGATGCTAGAGGTAATACATAAAAGATACACAAAATTCAAACCCACATAAAAAATGAAATATTGATAGCATTGATTAATAAAGAAATTTAACTTTTACTTTCCAGCTCAGATATCCCAAGATTATTTAAATACGCTGCAGGCTTAAACTTTAAGGACATCTTTACCCTGAATAAAAAGCAGATTAACCACAAAAAGATAAGAAAAAAAAACGAACACAATTGTGTTGCACAAAAAAAGTGAGAGTTATCATTTATTTATTTGTCAAAAAAATGATTTCTTTTTAGTTAAATTAGTAAGCTAATTTCTTCATTGAAATAGTGTCTGTTTTTTTTGCTGAAGATTTTTTAGTATCTGTAATACTCATGCATATATATATTAGTATTAGTTTTTTGATATTTCCTATTTCCTTCAAATAAACAGGGTTAAAACTCAATGATACTTACTCAACGTTTTTTTCTAATTGGTGTTATGGGATTGATATTGGCCATGACCATTCAGCCCTCTTCTTCACATGCTGAAGTGTCTGAAAAGGAGGCCGAAGCCTTTATTTCAGGTCTAGCAGATCAAGCCATTGAAGCCATGACTTTGCCCAACGTTTCCAGACTTGAACGTGTAGAACGTTTCAAAGTTTTGTTGAAAGAAAATTTTGCAATAAAAACTATTGCCCGTTATGTTATCGGCAGATACTGGAAGAGAGCTACGCAGAGTGAAAAAAAAGAGTATCTAAATTTATTCCAAGGAATGTTAGCCATAAATTACGTCAATAGATTTTCGGAGTATGCTGGTGAAAATCTAAATGTGATTAAATCTTCAGTTAGTAGTTCCAAAGACGCGATTGTGCACTCTCAAATTGTTCGTGATGGAACACAACCTGTCAGTGTCGATTGGCACGTCCGAAGCAAAGATAATATAAGTTTTAAAATTATAGACATTAAAGTTGAAGGGGTCAGTCTTGGACAAACGCAAAAATCCGAATTTTCCTCTGTAATCCGACAGAACGGTGGCAAGGTTGAAGGCCTGCTTGCAATGCTTCGCAAGCGGGTCGATTAAGTTTTAGGGCGAAGCTGTGGCCCATTACATGGAACCCTCTTTAACCACAGAAGCCAAACACGAAAATTTCCCAGTAGGATCTTGGTTGTTACCTAACAAGTTGCGCCCTCATATTGCTTGTTTTTATGACTTTGCGCGCTGTGCTGACGACATCGCCGATAACCCCGAAATGAGCTCAGAAGAGAAAATCAAACGCCTTGAGGGTTTTGAAGAAGCTCTGCTTGGAAAAGGTAGTGGAAACTCAGCCTTCCAAAAAGCCTTGAACATGCATGAAAGCCTGAAAGAAAGTGGTGTATCCCCCCAACACTGTCGAGATTTGCTTTGTGCATTTAAACAAGATGCAATCAAGTCCCGATATGATGACTGGGCAGATTTAGTTTCTTATTGTGCTTTATCGGCTGCGCCAGTCGGTCGATATATGATTGATTTACATGGTGAGCCCGACATGAGTTACAAAAGATCCGATTCCCTTTGTTCGGCCTTACAACTTATCAATCACCTGCAAGATATTGGTGACGATTACCGTACCCTGGATCGGGTTTACCTGCCCATGAACTGGGTCCATGATGCCGATCTCAACTTGATTGACTTAAATTGCAATAAAACTACACCTGCACTCAGACGGGTACTTGATTGGACGCTAATAGGCATAAACGAACAATTGGCCGATGCTGAGAACCTACACGCCAGTTTGAGCTCCGTACGCTTGTCACTTGAAACATCGATAATTTATCAAATTGCCCGAAAACTGCACCAGAAACTTGGAGAAAATGACCCTTTGTCAAAGCGAATTGAGCTTTCAAAACTAGAACTCGCAAGTTGCTCTTCAAAGGGCGTAGCCACAGGTCTTTTATGCAGATTCTGAGGGCTAGTGTCCATAAAGAAGAGGCGTATATCAAAAAAATAGTGATGCGCTCCAACACTTCTTTTTATTGGGCCATGCGATTATTACCACGTAAAAAACGTGCCGCCATGTTCGCTATTTATGCTTTTTGCCGTGATGTTGATGACATAGCTGATGGATTGGGCACTGCTCATTACAAACGCATGCGCTTGCAAAAAAAACGCACAGAAATAGTGGCAACTTTAGATGGCAATCCCAATAATCCACTAAATCGACAACTACTGTTGGCGAAAAACCGTTTTAAACTGAAAAGCAAGGACTTCCTGGATATCATCGAAGGCATGAGCATGGACGTTAGAGATGAACAGATAGGTGAGCGTGTCCGTATAGCCAGTATGAATGAATTAACACTTTACTGCGATCGAGTTGCTGGAGCCGTTGGAAGACTGTCAAATAGCGTTTTTGGGCTAGTTGGAGAGACTAGTGACAGGCTAGCTAGCACCTTGGGCCGGGCCCTACAAATCACAAATATTCTTCGCGACTTACTTGAAGATGCTGAATCTAACCGGCTCTACCTGCCTCAAGAAATATTAAAAAAACACGGTATTAAAAAAACCGAACCTGAAGAGGTGCTAGCTTCCCCACAACTTGCCAACGTATGCAACGAAATTGCCACAATTGCCAAACAAGACTTTCAGGATGCTGAAGCTATGCTTTGTTTGTTTGAGCGTAAGAAGATCAACCCTATCATAATAATGAAGAATATTTATCTACCCACTTTGCAGCGCCTAATTGAGCGTGGCTGGGTTGATTTGGAACAGCCTGTTCGCCTTTCCCGTCCAAAAAAGCTTTGGACAATCCTCAGCTCTGGGTTTCTAGGTCGGTGAGTGTCCACATTATTGGTGCTGGACTTGCCGGACTAGCCTGTGCGGTTCGCCTCACAAATAGAATGATACCAGTCACAATTTATGAAGCAACAGATCATGCAGGGGGGCGTTGCCGATCTTTTTTTGACAATGTGCTTAAACGAAATATTGATAATGGTAATCACCTACTGCTTTCAGGCAACCGTCAGGCTATAGCATATATGCAGGCCATCGGTTCCTTACAAAGCATGTCTCCCGCTTTGCGAGCTTCCTTTCCATTTCTTGATCTTAAAAATGGCGAACGCTGGTCAGTTGAGGCTAGTTGGAAATTGCGAATACCAGAATGTTCCATATTGGACCTACTGTCTTCTTTCAAGATAGCATGGGCACCAAAAAACTTAACTGTCGCCGAGACACTAAACACTTCTCGCCCAATATATAGAAAGCTCTGGGAACCTCTATGCATTTCTATTCTGAACACAGCCCCTGAAGAAGCTGCTGCGTCCCTTTTATGGTCTGTTTTTAAACAAACATTTGGGCGTGGTGCGCAAGCCTGTAAGCCCTGCATCGCCCAACATGGTTTGAGCAAAAGTCTAATTGATCCAGCCTTGAGTTTACTTCAACAACATGGAGCAAATGTTAGGTTTAATGAACGCTTGAAATCTATAAATTTTAAGGATGGACGTGCTGTAACCCTAATTTTTGGACATAATCAGATTTCTCTTAGGCCAAACGATAGGGTTATCATAGCTTTACCCATTCCAGCCACTAGCGCTTTGCTTCCTGGATTGAGCTGTCCAAATCAGTACAGAAGTATAGTCAACGCCCACTTCGTATTACCAAAAAAGAGCACAGATTTAGATTTTTTGGGACTTGTTGGCGGTATATCCCAATGGCTTTTTGTGCGGGAAGATATAGTTTCTGTAACCGTTAGCGCGGCTGATCAACTGGCCAAAAAAACAAATGAGGAAATCGCCAAAATCTTATGGCCTGAAGTTCTTCGTGCCCTAAAACTAAATAATAAACCATTACCAGCTTATCGCATCATTAAGGAAAAGTGTGCAACATTTGCACAGACACCCGAACAATTGCTACTGAGACCAAAATCTCAAACTGAATGGCCTAACGTTTTATTGGCTGGTGACTGGACTGATACAGGCCTTCCAGCGACGATTGAAGGGGCGGTAACTTCTGGCCATAATGCTGCTGACGCAGTTCAATAGATCATACCTTGTAATGCTTGAAGGATTATTCAGCGTTTCTATATTTAAAGAGAACATGCATAGTTGCTAGGGCAATTATTAAGAATATATAATTGTTGCATATAACTTCTAGGCCACCCACACGATCTTACTATGTCAAAGCGACAAGAACCAGAAAACACGTATTTTTTCAACGTAAAAGAATATTTCTCCGATTCTCTTAGGACTTTTCTGTGTCTAATACGCAGATTAAGTCAACTTATTATATTTAATGAAAAAATATCAATGTTAATTTGCTAACCCGTTATAACTAAACCTTTAATTAGCCTAATCATTGGGCATCAATGGGTTCCCTTAAGATCATCGGCAACTTAAAATAAGTATTTTCAATAATATCTGACGTTTCCTTAATTCTTAATTCACCCAGGATACTCAGACGTGCAAGCAATTCTTCAACCAGAACCTCAGGTGCAGAAGCCCCTGCAGTTATGCCGATGGATGAAACTCCATCCAGCCACTTTTCATTCAGGGCATCAACATCATCAATCAAATAACTTTTAACCTGCATCTCATCTCCAATTTCCTTAAGCCGATTAGAATTGGAACTATTTTGCGCACCTACAACCAACAACAGATCAATACGCCCACAGATGTCACGAACAGACTGTTGTCGGTTTTGGGTAGCATAGCAAATATCTTTCAGGTCTGGGCCCCGAATGTCTGGGAAGCGCTTGCGCAAGGAATCAATGATGTTTCTGGTATCGTCAACACTAAGGGTCGTTTGTGTAACAAAGGCAAGTTTTTTACTGTCATGTACTTTGAGACTCAAAACATCCTCACTGCTGGATACAACCTGAACGCCACCTGGGATACGTCCACGGGTTCCTTCAACCTCTGGATGCCCATTATGACCTATCATTATGACCTCAAGACCCAGGTCCGCATGACGACGACCTTCAATGTGGACCTTTGAAACTAGCGGGCAAGTTGCATCAATGACAGGCAAGCCACGTTCATTGGCATTTTTTTCAATAGCTTCCGATACACCATGGGCACTAAAGACCGTGACCGCACCGTCAGGAATTTCTTTTAGCTCCTTGACAAAAACGGCGCCACGGGCACGTAATTCTTTAATAACCCGCTTGTTATGAACAATTTCGTGGCGCACGTAGACTGGTGCCCCATATCGTTCAATTGCCTTGTTGACAATTTCAACAGCCCTAACAACACCAGCACAAAACCCACGAGGACTGGCGAGAAAAATATTAAATTTTCGTTTCATTTAGGAGACCAATACTTTTTTTTCATTGCTTCATACTTCAATACATAAGACCGAATCATCAAAAGCACAAAGATAAAGAAACTGAACCACTAAAAGCAAAGAGTTAGTACAATAAGTTATTTGATCCAATCGTGAAATTTGATCGTATTAAATATAACTTTTTATTATAAATTCTATACAAAGGTCACTTTTGAAACTTTTATATATTTTTTGAACTGCCAAAACAATTGACACACATGACGCATTTGATAAAATTATGTGTCGGTGCCTACAAGGGGCCGAAAACTAGCCTTCTCGACCTTTAAGGTGGGAATGTCTGGCTATTCTATAGCTCCGTGATTTTGCCAAGGCACGGCGCTCAACCGTATTGCTTCTTTGAGGAGGATATGAAATATGGCAAACGTTACAAATTTCCCAACGACATCCATCGATGTTGGACTAACAAGCTTTTTTAAGGAAGCTTGGTCATACCCTATTCTCGAAAAAGATGAGGAATACATGCTCGCCAAGAGCTATGCTGAGCATGATGATACTGATGCAGCTCACAAACTAGTAACGTCACACCTTCGCCTTGTAGCCAAGATAGCTATGGGCTACCGCGGGTATGGGTTACCAGTATCTGATCTTGTGTCAGAAGGCAGCATTGGTTTAATGAAGGCAGTTAAAAAATTCGACCCTGAAAGAGGTTTTAGATTATCTACTTATGCTATTTGGTGGATTAGAGCATCAATTACAGAATATGTTCTGCGTTCTTGGTCAATGGTTAAACTTGGCACCATGGCAGCACAAAAAAAGCTTTTCTTCAGCCTGCGCAAGACAAAAAGTCGACTTAACATACTTGAAAGTGGTGACTTAACTCCAGATCAGCTAACCCAACTATCTAAAGCTATGGATGTGTCAGAGGTTGAAGTTAACTCTATGAACCGCCGTCTGATGGCAAGGGACACCTCCCTGAATGCCCCATTGTCACAAGAAGAGGAAGGTGCCGAGTTCCAAGATACATTGATCTCCGAGTGCCCATCACCAGAAGCAATTACGGCCGAAGGACAAGAATTGTCTTTCCGTCGAGGGCTTTTGAAGGATGCCATGGCAGATTTGAACGATCGCGAGAAAGATATCATCACTGAGCGTCGCCTGATAGAAAATCCTATGACTTTAGATGAACTTGGTTCACGTTACGGCATCAGTCGCGAACGCGTACGCCAGCTTGAGGCTCGTGCATTTGAGAAGATTAGTATTGCAATGAATAATGCACAGGAAAGTCTTGAGAATAGAGCTAGGTCAAACGAACACACTTTCTAAAATGAAAGCTATACTCTAAAATTTTCTATTTGTTCACTAGGTTCATGTTATTTAATCAAGTTGTGAACTCCTTCGCTAAATTCCAATGTTGTAATATTATTATAAAGCTACATTGATTTTAAGATGTTTGGTGTAGCAACTAAAAAAAGTCTGGAACATTTATATGGCCTTCGATATACGCTTTTGGGGTGTTCGCGGAACTATTGCTTGCCCATCAACATCACATGCAAAATATGGTGGCAATACCAGTTGTATCCAAGTGACGGTTGGTGACAGAATTATCATTTTCGATGCTGGCACAGGAATTCGCGATTTAGGTAACGAATTGCAGAAGCGTGATGTTCGGGACGCTCATTTGTTAATGAGCCACACCCATTGGGACCACATTAATGGTTTTCCATTCTTTGTTCCCGGCTACGACCCAAGTTGGTCACTTCATATTATGGCTGGGCATTTGAATGACGCAAATGGCAGTATACGAGACGTCCTTAATGCACAAATGCTTGGTCCCATGTTCCCAGTGCCTCTAGAAACAATGCAAGCTAAAATCCGTTATTCAGATTTCAAAGCTGGGGATCAATTCAAGATCCACTCTGACATCAATGTTCGAACCGCCCCATTAAGACATCCTAATGGTGCGACAGGATATCGTATTGAACACAATGATAAGTCAGTATGCTACATCACTGATACGGAACATGTTCCAGGAAATCCTGATCAGAAAATTCTTGAGTTGATCGAAGGATCAGACTTAGTTATCTACGACTCTACTTATACTAAAGAAGAATTTACAACCAAGATCGGCTGGGGACATTCAACTTGGAACGAAGGACTTGCCCTATGTCAGGCTGCAAACGTCAAAAAGTTTGCAATATTTCACCATGAACCAGACCATGATGATGACTTCATGGATTCAGTCGAGATGGAGGCTCAGGATATGTGGGAACACAGTTTTGTCGCTCGCGAGGGAATGATCATCAGTCTAGACTAAACTTCACTCTTTTTTTGGCAATACAGAAGTTGACTTAGAATTACTTTTTATTCTTTTCTTTTCTTTGTCGTCTTCTTCACCCATTTTTTGCTTAACCAATCCATATTTAGCATCTCCAAAAACCTGTGCCCGCTCTTGCAGAGACATTGCTGTAGCAGTCATAACGATCCGGCGATTTTCCATCTGATTTTCAGTAATAGGATTACCTTCTTTATCCCGATTAGGGTACTTTGGACGAGTATCAGCTAGACCCGCGGCCTTCATACGACGACGATCCATTTTCAAAGAAATAAAGTATCGAACAATACTCGTAGCACGCCCAGCTGAAAGTTCCCAGTTAGATGGAAACTTAGTAGTTCTAATGGGGTCATCGTCCGTATGTCCCGCAACCTCAATTTGATACGCCTTAAATCGCGGAGCGTTCAAGAGCTCCCCTATTTTTTGCAGCACAGGTATTGCTTGAGCACGAAATTCTGCTGAACCAGACTTATAAAAAGCGGCCGCCGCCATTTCAATTACCAAACTTCCATCTTCGTCAGTTTGCACATCTACAACCTGATCTGCCTGCATTTCAACAATAATGTCCTCAACTGCTTGCTTCATTACTTCAACAGGTTGTTCCGCTGAATTTTCACCCATACCAATTTCATTGGCAATACCAGCAGCGACAGCCTCAAACTTTGGAATGTCAATCTTTGAAAAATTAAGCAGCATCACGAAGAAAGCCATAAGTAAAGTTACCATATCGGCAAATGTCGCCATCCATGATTCATCAGGGGCTTCTTCTGGTGGTTCTGGCTTTGGTGCCATTAGCTATTAGTTCCTTAATCTGGGGAGCTATTTTTTCATCTTATCTATATCAAAATGAATGGCAGGATCTATAAAACTGTTCAGCTTATCCTGAATATAACGAGGACTTTTACGCTCGGCCAACATAACCAATCCTTCAAGCACTATATAATTTCTAAATTTTATGATCTGCTCACGCTGTTGAACCTTTGACGCCGCTGGCATGAAAATAACACGTGCAAAAAATACACCATAGAGAGTGGTGATCATAGCAACAGCCAAACCGGCTCCCAATTGGGATGGGTCGCCGCCCATGGCGCCCAACATAACGATAAGACCAACTAACGTGCCAACCATGCCAAATGCTGGGGCACCCGCACCCATGTCTTTGATGATTGCTACAGGCACCGTATTGCGTCCAAAGGTTGTCTCTACCGTGTTGGTCAAAATTTCACGAACTTCGTCGCCTGTGTATCCACTAATTACCATTTCTACGCCAAATTTCATAAATCGATCTCCCTTAATTGCACTCTTAGACTCTGATTCAAGAGCAGGCGCACCATTTTTTTGCACCGCATAAGACCATTTAATTAGGCGGCCGATTTCTGCCTTTAGCATGTCACGCCCCATACTAGGTGCGCCAAATATTTTAAAAATCAATTTAAGAGAAAGTATGACATAGCGTGGTTCATATGAAATGAACATCGCCGACATGGTACCTCCAAATACCATGATAAAACTTGAAAGGCTGAGGAACACGGCAACATTGTCAGTACTTATAATGATGGAACCGGCGAATAGACCGAAACAGCCTATAATTGCCAAGATTGTCGATATCGACATATTTTTACCCAATCACAACATCGTTTCAACGAAAACTTATTACCTGCACGGTCGACCAAAACAAAAACTTTTACAACGGAAACAACTGACTGCAGAATCTTCTTAATAACATTCTAATTGCTTAAGACCCCTCTCGGCAAGCAGATGCTATGCCATTTTAGAATCTAAATCTAACGTTCTCGAGAGGATTCGTGATTCAACTGCAAGATCGGCATGAACAGAAACTCCATAAGTGATCTTTCACCAGTTTGGATATCCACTGTTGCCTCCATGCCTGGTGTGATTTTGTAAAGCTTTGGATCACTACCCAGATAAGATTTGTAAGTTTGAACAAGAACCTTGAAATAAGGCTTACCTTTTTCATCAATGCTTGCAACTGGCGCAACCATTGTCACGTGCCCTTCAAGACCACCAAAACGGACATAATCATACGCTGATAACTTAGCAACAGCCGGTTGATTTAATACGGCAAAGGCTCTGTCTGCGGGATTGAGCTTGGCATCAATAACAAGCGAAGCCCCCTTGGGTACGATTTCCATAATTGGCTCGCCTGGGCGGACAACCTGACCTATATTGTTAAATTTCATTTTTTTAACAACACCATCAATTGGCGAGCGTATCATCGTACGTGTGCCCTGCTCATCCGAAGAAGCCAGCAACATTTGTATGTTGTCGATTGTTTGTTCAATCTTGAACAACTTTTTTTGAGCAATACTGCGAAACCGGTCTTGCTTTTCATCAAGTTGTTTCTGGGCTAGGGAAACAGCTGCTTTTGCTAGTGGCACAGAAGACTTAAGGCTTTGGTGTTGAACTTTTAGGCTCTGCAATTCAGCTTCTAACTGTAAATGCTCTGTTTCAGACACTAGACCATCATTTAGCAAATTTTTCGACATTTCAAAACGCTTCACCCCTAGCCGAAAATTATTCGTCACGGCCCTGAGTTGACCCTCTTGTTCTTTCAACTCCTTTCTACGCTGTTTGATCGTCTGGACAAGCGATTCAGAAGATGAGGCTAATTTTTGACGCCGTGCATTAAAATTTTGACGCTGCACGATAACTTTCTTGGGCAAACGCTCAGCTAACTCATCAGAATACTCAAAATTATTTTTACCCTGAGCTTCCGCATCATAGGGTGCTTTTAACAAAAACTGTTCGTCAAGACGAACTTGCAGTTCCTCACGGTTAACACCAGTTTTTGCAAGATTGATTAGAATTAGTGGGGCATCCATGTTTACAATTTGACCTTCTGAAACATGAATTCCCTCAACTATACCACCTTCAAGATGCTGAATTGTCTTTACCCCGAGAGGTGAAACAAAAACCCCATGAGCCACCCTCACTTCTTTAATTGTCATAAAACTAGCCCATATTAGAACGAAAACGAGCAAGAACATCACAGGCCAAGCAGTTATACGCCAGTTTGGAACCGGGTGGCGCTCAACAAGCGTATCAAGCTTACTAAACGTCATAACTTCCCGCTTTTGTTTTCAGGCGGCGCTGAGGTATTTACAGTTTCTTCCTTTAATTTAGGTTGCTCCTCTGTTTGTGCCTTAACAGAACTATCCGGATTAGGTGTCACGTTGATCGTTGGTGCTTTATTTGTTCGCACCGCTATGAGTTTATTACCCTTTGCGGAGACTTTTGTCTGGGTCTGGACTCGAGAAGCGTCTTGTGTATCGCCAATTTTATTTTGCTTTTGTCCCTCAAAATTAAGTGGTTCGTGAGGCCTGACATGTCCAGGTTCAGCACCGCTACTAAATAGCTTAGGTAAAACATCCTTAGGAAGCCCAGTTAGATCGATTTGACCTTTATCTAGCGCCACTAGGTCATCGCAGCCACTAAGAAGAATTGAACTGTGAGTGACTACAATGATATTACTTTTCATGCCAATGTACGTCAGTGTTTTACTTAATTCTAATACAGCTTGACGATCAAGATTACTTGAGGGCTCATCAAGCAGAACTACTGGAGGATCTCCAACAAGCGCGCGGGCAATTGCGATACGTTGACGTTGACCATAAGACAAACGGTGGCCAGCTTCTCCTATTGCCGTGCTGTAGCCATCTGGCATATCAACAATAAACTGGTGAGCACCCGAAGCCTGTGATGCTCTCAAAACGTCATCATCAGAGGCACCTAGTTGGCGGCAAGCAATATTGTCGCGAACGGTCCCCGTAAATAATATGCAATCCTGCGGAACAAATCCCATCCATGTCGAAATCTCTCTGCGTGAGAATTGCGAGATATCCGCTCCATCTATAAGAACCCGACCACTCATGGGCTTATATAGACCCTGGACTAGATTAAGCAACGTCGACTTACCGCTACCGTTAGGCCCGACAAGAGCATGTACGCCACTTGCCTTAAACGTAATTCCAATGTCATTAATCACATTGGGCAACTCAGGAGAATAAGCGAAGGAAATATTTTCCATAGTAATTTCGCCTCTAGGCTTACCCATACTGACTAGACTTGCTTGACGCTCACTGACTGAATTAAATAGTGCGCCAAGTCTATCAACAGACTGACGAAACGAATAATAGGTGCGCCAATTGCCAGCGAATTGGTTCAAAGGGCTAAGCAAAAGGCTGCTAAGCATAGTGGTGGCGACTAATGTTCCAACGGTCAGTTGTTGGCCAATAATGGCCAGCGCGCCTACTGTGGTGACACAGATAAAAATAGCCATGTTCAGGCTTGCACTCAAATTGGAAAAGTTATCGATTTTTGTACTCCGCACAACCGAGGCCTCAATATTTTTTGCCTGCACATCTTCCCACATAGGCCCCATCACCGTTTCAAGCGATAACGCCTTAATGGTGCTTCTAGCATTAACGATTTCTGAAACCAATGAAGCGCGGGTTTGTTCTGTTTGCCTCTCAGCCTGATTAAGCCCTTCAATAGCAGTTGAGAAGCGCCACGCAAAAAACATTGATGTGGACAAAACTATCAAAAATACCCATGCAACAGGTGTGGCGATAACTAAAATGATAATAAGAAAAAGAATAACGAACGGTAAATCAGTAATTAGAGTCGCTGATTTACCAGAAAGTGCCTCACGTATGGTATCGGCATCACTAAAAAACGACACCCAATAGGCCGCAGGCTGATTTTCTAAGGTTTGCATAGGAAGCGAGACAAGCTTATTAAACAATTTGCGGCTAACATAGACATCAATACGAAGTGCTAAATTTTGCAATATACGCGAACGTGCCTGTCGCAAAATAAAGTCAAACACCACAATAACAATCATGCCCACAACAAGGCCCTGCAGTGTAGAAAAACCAACATGGCCAACAACTCGATCATATACCTGCAAAGTAAAAATCGGCACGGCTAGGGCCAAAATATTAATAAACACAGACATGGCAACGATCTCGTTAAAGGTCTGCCGTAAAGGCCTTAGAAAAGGATTAAGCCATGTTGACGTTGAGTTTTCAGCCATTTGTGTTGAGAGTATAAGCCGCTCTCGTCCCCCTTATTAATCTATGTGTTTCATAACACCTTGAGATAATTACCCAGTTATAATTGACTGACATTTATGTGTTGATCTTGGTAAATTTAATTAGTGTTGTAGTTGGTATAGATTTAATTATTATTAAAAAACATTATTTAAATCTAAAAAAAACAATTGAAGATAGGGGGGCTTAAAATGGGTGCACGCTTACGGCACGCCTTTTCCATGGAAAGAATAGTTGGAATTGCGATGATTATTGGCTTTCTTGCTATTTACCAAAATGATCCATACCCCGTAGAATTTGTTCGAAATAAGACATTTGATTTCTTCCAAAAACTAAAACCACGTGAAATTCCTCCTCCAGCAGGAAAGCCTGTAACCATTGTTGATATTGATGAAAATTCCTTGGCTGAAATCGGTCAGTGGCCATGGTCGCGGGATGTCTTGAGCAAAATGACGCATAATTTGACCAAGATGGGTGCGGCACTTGTAGCATACGATGTTGTTTTTGCCGAACCAGACCCTATGAACCCATCTTTGATAGCAACCTCCTTGCAAGGGATTGACAATGAAACAAAAGCAAAATTGCGCCTACTGCCAGACAATGATCGTGCCTTTGCCAAAGTTATCAAGAAATCTACAGTGGTTCTAGGTCAGGCTGGTTTCTGGGAAAAACGAGATGCAGATGATAAGGCGCCACCCCCTATAAAAAAATCTATTGCACTTAAAGGCCAAAAACCACATCCGTTTATAAGCAAGTTTCCCTCCCTAGTAAGGAATATACCGATTATTGAAAAATTTGCTGCTGGGCATGGTGTTTTCACCGTCGTGCCTGAGCAAGATGGTATAGTTCGACGTGTACCCACACTCTTCAATTATAATGATGACTTGTATACAGCCCTTTCGGTGGAAGTGATGCGTGTTGCCTTTCGCCGTCCAACCGTTTTAGTGTCAACTGACGCGGCAGGAATTAAGAGCATTGGCATAGCTTCCAAAAGGATGTTTCCCCCGAATGGATTAATTCTTCCAACCGATAAAAATGGTCGTGTCTGGCCCTACTTTTCCAAGAGCGATCCCACTAAGTATGTGTCCGCACGCGATGTTTTGAACGGCACGGCAAATCCAGCATTGATTAAAGGAAAATTGATAATGGTGGGCACTTCAGCTGCTGGACTTCTTGATATTCGCTCAACCCCTATAGATCCAGTTATTCCTGGGGTTGAGGTCCACGCTCAACTGGTTGAAGCAGCTATGCACAACGAGTATCTTTCCCGCCCTAATTATTTCAATGCAGCTGAAATGTTCCTGATTATCGTCGGAGGCCTATTAATGGTGATTTTAGTGCCATGGATCGGTGCCAAGTGGACAATGATGCTCTTCATTACTGTAGTTGGCGGTGCCGGGGCAACATCGTGGTTTTTATTCGCCGGTCTTGATTTCCAGCCTTTGCCTGAAATTCTACCCGCCCTTTCCTTAAAATTGGAGGGTGGACTTTTATTTGATGCAGTCTTCGCAGGAGCAACCATTTTATTGCTATACACTACGCTTACCTACACAGGCTATGCTAAGGAAGAGGCCCAACGACGCCAAACCCGTGACGCTTTCTCTAAGTACTTGTCACCAGACATGGTGGAAAGGGTTGCTGGCAACCCTGGCGAGTTGAAACTTGGTGGTGAACTTCGCGAACTAACACTTCTATTTTGTGATGTGCGCGGCTTTACCACCATTTCCGAACAATTCGACGCAGTTGGCCTGACCAGTCTGATAAATAAATTATTGACCCCACTAACCAATGCCATTCTTGATCGTCAGGGTACTGTCGATAAATACATGGGGGACTGTATCATGGCGTTTTGGAACGCCCCCATTGATGACAATGACCACCATTTCAACGGGTGTACTTCAGCTCTTGCCATGTTAGCCGAAATGGGCCCGCTGAATGAAAGACTGGAGGCTGAAGCAAGGACAGAGGGGCGCAAGCACATCCCTCTTATTGTTGGTCTTGGACTAAATTCCGGTCAGTGCGTCGTCGGCAACATGGGGTCTGACCAACGCTTTGATTATTCGGTTCTTGGTGACTCAGTGAATCTTGCTGCACGCCTCGAGGGGCAGTCTAAAAGCTATGGTATGAATGTGGTGCTTGGCCCTACCACTAATGCTGCGGTCAAGGATCGCATGGCAACCATTGATTTGGACTTCATTCAGGTCAAAGGCAAGACCTCGGGTACCTATATTTACGGTCTGATGGGCGATGCCAATCTTAAAGAAAACTCGGCCTTCATCAAACTGCAGAAAATGATTTCAGATGCCATGGAAACCTATCGGTCTCAGGATTTTGACAAGGCCACGGAAATGTTCAACACTATAAGAACCTTGGGTGGGGTAGACCATAGACCTTGGTCACTGGACATCACCCTAGATACATTTTGTGACTTGTATGATGAGCGTATTACAGAATACAAAGCCAACCCTCCCGCCAAAGACTGGGATGGCGTCTTCATCGCAACCACCAAGTAGGCTTATTTTATAAATTGCCTAATTACAAACCATATACTACAAATTTTAAAAGTATTTATATATTAATTTAGTCTCTTCATAAGCTAAGCTAGAAGATAAGGAAAAAAAACAAATCTTTTGATAACTTTAGTGGGTTCAGGGCTTTTTTATCCTCAGCACAGGAAATCATTTTCTTTAAACAACGAACTATCGTCTTTACCTCCGACTAGATTTCAGGATTCTTGATGCTTTAGAAGACCACACCCATTTTCAATGAAAACATATATCTTGCAATGACACCAACTGTAACAGGCCTCAGGGGGTTGTTTTACAAATCGTGATAAAAATTGCAGCGATGTTGCTCCCCCTACTCTGTTTCTGAAGGACGGTGATGGAATCCTACATACTCTACAAGGCTATTAGGATGGGAACTTGAGATATAAGAAAACACCTAAGAGCAAAAGTAGAAAGAATATTTATTGAATAAATTTGACGTTATTATCATCGGAGCTGGCGCAGCTGGTTTAATGTGCGCTATTGAAGCCGGCAAGCGTGGTCGTTCTGTACTGCTCCTCGACCACACAAAAAAATTAGGTGAAAAAATCCGTATTTCTGGCGGAGGCCGCTGTAATTTTACAAATCTTGTTGTAAGTCCAGAAAACTTCTTATCAAACAACAGACGTTTCTGCATTTCAGCTCTCAAGCGTTTTAATCAACATGATTTTATTTCTTTAGTTCAAAAGCACGATATTGCTTATCATGAGAAAACTCTTGGTCAGCTTTTTTGCAATGAGTCATCAAGACAAATTATCGACATGCTCTTGGTAGAATGTGCTGAAGCAAAAGTTACTATTCAGACAGAAACGACAATTAAAACTGTTTCTCCCAACTTTCTGTTGAAAACAGATCAGGGAAACTACAAGTGTTCCTCGCTAGTTATTGCCACAGGTGGGCTCAGCATTCCAAAAATAGGCGCCACAGGTTTTGGGTACAACATAGCAAGACAGTTCAAATTGAAAGTAATACCGCCTAGAGCTGGGTTAGTGGCACTAACATTTGAAGACTACCTGTGCAGAGAAACAAAAAAACTTGCCGGGATTTCTGTTGATGCTAAAGTAGAAACCAATAGCCACAGCTTCTCTGAGGCTTTGCTGTTTACACACAAAGGAATAAGCGGTCCAGCGATTTTACAAATATCGTCCTACTTGATCAATGGTCAGGAAATTGTAGTTGATCTAGCACCCAACATGGATATTTTTGAATTACTTAAATCCGCAAAACATAACCAGCCAAAGCAGGAACCGGCAAAAATATTGTCTCGTGTACTTCCCAAACGTTTGGCCCAACTAATTACAACTGGTCAAAGTTTAGAAATACGCCTTGCCGAAATCTCTGATGAAAATCTTAAAAAAATTGCAGTAGCCATTAACAATTGGCAAATAACTCCAAAGGGAAACGATGGTTATCGCACAGCCGAAGTCACCTTAGGAGGCATTGACACCCAAGAGCTTTCATCCAAGACATTCGAGGCAAAGAAAGTTCCAGGCCTATATTTCATTGGTGAAGTAGTTGACGTCACAGGCCACCTAGGAGGGTTTAATTTCCAATGGGCATGGTCTTCCGGCCACGCTGCAGGACAGTTCGTCTAGTCTTTACTATCAACACACATAGATCAATCTGTGTCACGCTGCTTGTATTAATCAAGCAGCACATGATAATTCATGGAGGAATGATATGAATAGCGCTGAAAGGTCTTTAAACGATCCAAGAAAAAGCGTATTTTAAGAAGCAATCAAAAATTATTGAAATGGCCTACTTGATCTCTCAATCGCCCTTAAGTCCGACTAGAAATCACTATATCTTTAACAAAAAACAAAAAAAATTCAGCGAAGTCTATTTTATGGGATGAATATGTTTTGAATTATTCTGCATTTTTCCATCCCAGCGGCTAACCAACTCACGAGCCACATCAAATTGATCAAGAATACGCATGACTATATGGTCAACCATGTCATTTAGACTTTTGGGATGATTATAAAACGCTGGCATGGGAGGCAGAATAGTTACTTCCATTTTTGATAGCTTCAACAAGTTTTCCAAATGAAGAGTACTGAGTGGTAGCTCACGAGGCACTACTACAAGCTTGCGTCTTTCCTTGAGGATAACGTCAGCAGCACGGTGCACCAAATGATCACCAAGTCCGTGGGCGATAGACGCCACACTACGCATTGAACATGGCACTATCACCATGCCATCCGTATGAAATGAGCCAGACGAAACTTTGGCACCCATATCACCAACACTGTAAGTTTCACTCGCCAGTTCGCGCAAAGAGTCTAGGGTATAGGAGGTCTCATGTTCAAGGGTTCGCTGGGCCCATTTGCTGACAATCAGGTGAGTTTGAATATTCGTATCAGCCAGCACCTCAAGCAGACGCGCACCAAATATAGCCCCACTAGAACCTGTCATACCTATAATCAATTTATTCATAAAAATATTATATTCGACCTAAACCTTGGACACAATGGGCTCTGATCCCAGACTGGCATATAAATATCTTAAGAGTTTTTAAGGGCAAAGGAGGTACATACGTTGTGCTAAGAATATTCATTGTGTTCGCATCAACTTATTTAAACAAAATTAGCAGAGTAGATTCAAGCTCATTGAATTATTCACAACTAAGGCGTTAGAAATTAGCAGATGCAAAACTTACAAGAAAAAAATTTAGATGACTGTTTGGTTTGTCAACGCTAAGTTATTTTTTAATTAATGTATTTTATTCAATCAAGATTCAAAAATTATGACCAAAAGAAAAGATATCAACCTGCAGGCACTGAAAAAAAAATTGCTAGCTCATCGTCAAGATATACTCAATGATGCGGCAAGTAGTGAAGCATCCCGACAACCAGTTCAACTTGACCAAACCAGCATCGGCCGATTATCACGAATAGATTCTATCCAATTTCAATCTATGGCGCTAGAAACGGATCGACGCAGGCAAGTTGAACTTCAACAAATTAAAGCCGCTTTGAAGCGCATTGATGAGGATGACTTTGGGGAATGTACGATCTGCGGAGCATTTATAAAGGCTATGCGTTTAGAAATAAACCCCAGTGCGACTATCTGCATTGATTGCGCAAATAGAGCATAAAAAAATCTTACTTCTATAAAATACTAGACTAAATTCTAATAAATAGATTTTTTAATTACAGAAAAAAATGGCATACTGTTTATTCAACATAATCTTTAGTTTTCAAGAAGCGGATGTTGGGCCAATCCTCGATTCCACGATCCAGATGCCATGCATTGCGAGCTAAGTATACAGGCGCGCCGTCATGGTCATCAGCGATAGCTGTTTTATTAGAATCAATAAACTTTTTCATAAGTAGTTGATCATCAGCCTCAATCCAACGAGCCACATATAGACCAGTTGGCTCAAAATGCACGGGTACATCAAATTCTGTACGAATACGGTCAGCCATAACCTCGAACTGAAGTGGCCCAACTGCACCAACGATCCAGTCTGCGCCTATTACTGGTTTAAAAACACTGGCAGCTCCCTCTTCCGCCAGTTGCTGCAATGCCCGTCCCAGATGTTTAGCCCTAAGTGGATCTTCAGGCCTAACATTTTGTAAATGCTCAGGGGCAAAACTAGGAATACCCGTGAAACGTAATTCTTCTCCTTCACTAAGACCATCACCAATCCTAAGCACACCGTGATTGGGGATGCCAATAATATCACCGGGCCAAGCTTCTTCGGCTAGTTCCCGATCTTGGGCTAAAAACAGAACGGGATTGTGCACATTCATAACTTTACCAGACCGTGAATGCTTGAGCTTCATACCTCGCTTGAATTGACCTGAGCAAATACGTACAAAGGCTATGCGATCACGATGTTTGGGATTCATATTTGCCTGAATTTTGAAGACAAAACCACTAACTTTGGTTTCAGTTGGTTTAACGAGGCGTTTAACGGTTGGTTGAGAGCGAGGTGGAGGAGCCATCTCAGAAACACCAGACAACAACTCGGATACGCCAAAATTATTGATAGCACTTCCAAAATAAACTGGCGTTAGATGACCTTCAAGGAAGGCCATCTCATCAAAGGGTTTACATAAACCACGAGCCATGCCTACTTCTTCGCGAAGTTTCTCTAGCGCGTGGGCTGGAAGTAATTTATCCAGCTTGGGGTCATCCAAGCCATTGCAGCTTTCATTTACCTCTGGAAGTCCCTCACGGGCTCCTTTTTGGCTTAGAACTAATCTATCATTAAATAAGTCATAACACCCGAGGAACTCCCGACCCATTCCAATAGGCCAACTTGCAGGTGTTACGTCCAGTGCCAAGGTTTGTTCAACCTCATCCAACAAGTCAAATGGATCACGGGAATCACGGTCCATCTTATTAATAAAAGTAACAATTGGCATATCTCGAAGTCGGCAAACCTCAAATAATTTTCTAGTTTGAACCTCTATACCTTTGGCTGCATCCAGAACCATAACTGCACTGTCAACAGCAGTAAGAGTACGGTAGGTGTCTTCACTGAAATCTTCATGCCCCGGAGTATCAAGCAGATTAAATATATTATTATTAAAAGAAAATGTCATTACAGATGAAGCAACCGAAATGCCCCTCTCCCGCTCGACCTTCATCCAGTCGGAGTGAGCTCTACGCTGTTGTCCCCGTGCCTTAACTGCCCCAGCAAGCTGAATAGCGCCTCCAAACAGTAACAATTTTTCAGTCAGCGTAGTCTTTCCTGCATCTGGATGGGAAATAATCGCGAAAGTGCGCCGACGGGAAGTTTGGTCGTTAAGTGCATTCATTTAAATCTACTTGAATTAAGAGGGCAAAAATAATGCTTGGGATTTAAACTCTTTCGACAAAAACAACCAGTGATTTTTTCAGTGAGGAAAACTACAATAATAAAATCATTAACTTGGTCATAAGTTTTTGGGAGGCAGGCGGAAAATAAAAACAAAGACAAAGACTGCATTTAAGAACGTTATAATTTATAAATTACACACAAAAAAAATATTTTTTTTAAGCTTATTTAAATGCTTCGCATCTCCTAAATAGATTCCATTTTCATGGACCCTAAACTAGTAGATTCAAAGCTCAAGAGAACACTAGTCTATTCAACCACCGCAAAGGTTAGTTCGTGAGCCAAATCTTCACTCACAAGTCCATCGTCAATAGCATTAAGTTTTGCCATTTTAAACAAATGTTCATTTGTAATTAAAGAACCGTATCCAGTAATTGAATTATCCGTAAAAATTTCATAAGTTTGAATTAGTTCTCCTTTAGCATCTTTAACTTCAATGTTAGGCACCATTTCCTCCAACTAAAATTCTTAGACATATTTATATTTTTATCAATAGGAAACGATAAATCACAGAGGGAAAATTTCTTTTATTTAGAAAATCAGATGCTGCATCATACTGGAACAAGTTGACTTTCAAAACGACGTTCATCTGGCTTCCAACGATGTGTCTGAAAGAGAGGTCGCTTTGTTAATCCTTGTTCATAATCACCTTCACGGTTGTCACTCGACAATGAGGGAACAATTGATGCATTACAGGTTTCTAATTGCACGTTAAATTGTCTATGCATGTGTCCACAGAACAATTGCACGATCTGCTCGTTACTCTCAACCAAGCCCAAAAGCTCATCCGCTGTAGAGGTGTCGCTAAACTGGAAAGGATACTTTGACGTGGGCACTTGAAATGCAGGGTGGTGCATGAATATCGCGGTTGGCATATCAGGTTGTTCCTTGAGCATTTTTTCCAAAATACCCAATCTTACTGAACATGTAGTGCCAACTCTATCTTTTCTTTTCTGGGTATCCATGGCAATTAACCGCACGGGGAACCCTTCTATGCTGTAAATGAGGAAACCGTTGACCAGCTTTGCCCCACCAAGACTCTTGAGGCCTTTAACTAAATTTACATCTACATCCCTATTCCCAAGGGCAAAAAAAACTGGGATATTAGAGTCTTTCATAATGGACTTAACAATTTCATATTCCTCTGGCTTTCCATTTTGAGAGACATCACCAGTGTGTAGTATCAAATCTGGCACTTCCTCCATATTGCTTATATGCTCAACAAAACTTCTTAGCGCAGATATGCGCTCGAGAGTGTGAGGTACTCTTGAATTAGGTTGAGAAATATGGGTGTCGGAAATTTGTACAATCAGCATTGGGTTATAATTATATTGGCACCTTGATAGTTCCATCAACTTCTGGCTCATCAATGATCGCGCCACCTGCTTCGATTTCTTCAACAGTGGCATCACGGACACTCAATATTTCCAACTTAAAAATAACAAGACGGCCACAAAGCGGATTATTGCCATCGACCGTAAGGGTCTCATCGTTCATCCGAGTCACTATGAAGTTACGCGGATCACCCTTTTCACTCTCCATGGTGATGGTGGTGCCGACTTCCCGGTAGCTTTCGGGAACATTATCGATGCTGTCCGTAAACACCAGTGCTTCATCCCTAGGGCCAAAGAGCAAGTTGCCATCGATAGGAACCTCGACGACATCGCCCACTTTTTTGCCCTCCAACTCCATTGTGACACTTTCGTCTAGGGCACTATCTTGACCGTGAACATAACCAATAGGAAATTCAACTTCAACAAGGGGGTCCCCCGATTTTTGGTCTATTACCTTATAGCTAAGCTCAACAAATTTGTTATCCTGAATGAGTTCTCTCATGTTGTATTACAACCCAGGCGCTAAAAAACTGACGCGCCAAAAATCTTTATTTCATCTTGTTCATTGCACCCAAGGACTAACCGACCAAGCCATTCACCCTCTTTTTTTGTACTATGAACTCGGTAAAGAACTGTCACGTGCTCACCACGGCGAATGAGGCCAAGATAGTCGTATACCTCAGAGAGGCTCCTGGTTAGTTCACTCTTGGCGAACTGCTTTCCAATTTCAATTTCGTTAAAGCCTTGGATCAAACTATTGTCAAAATTACGGATAAATTTACCATACTTACCCTCGTTGGAAGCCCTGACGAGTTCTATCCACATAGGTTCCCCAACGGTTAAAATCTCTTCATCTGTGAGGTCTATAATATTCATGAGTGTCCTTAGTCACATTGGCACAACTAGGTTTTATAGAAAAAAATAAGTTTCTTGATGTTTTTTTACAAATCAAACAGCGATATTAAAGTTCTAGTAAATAGCAATTTGATTAAATGAGACCAGCAACGTTAAAACTTAAAAAATTTTGCAGGAGTGAAGAAGATCAACATACTTTTGTTGATCTTCTTCAATTATCCTACAAACATTTTACTAAACTCTACTAAAATATATAGAGTTATTCTGCTGCAATAGTTTCAGTTGGCTCTTCTTCACCAACGGAATCCACCTTCACATCTTCTAAATGATACAAAGGAGCCTTCTCCATAGTATATTGGCCAGTCTCTGGGTCACGACGGGATACAGTTAAAACATGCCAGTTCTCATCGTCTAATTTCATAACGTCACCGCGGTAGTAGTATCCTGGCCAGCGAGTTTCTTTGCGAAATAGAGTGTGCTGCATCACGCATTCAGATGTACGGTGGCGATGTTTGACTTCCCATGCACGCAATAGCTCGTGGAGATCCTCAGCCGCAATTTTTTCAAGATCTTCTTCCATTATTGCGAGTTTCTTAAGACCAATATTCAAAAGCTTTTCGTTGGTCATATAGTTTACTGTCAAGCCAGCGCAATATTCATCCATGAGTTTTTGTAGACGATCAAGGAATTGGCGCGGATTGTGGTAATGCGGGTTGACCGAGCCGGCAACGATCTCATTACGATAAAGCTTATAGTGTTCCATTGGCTTGAAAACTTCTTTTTTCAACTTTTCAAGTGTCGCACTAGTAACCTTTATATTTTCACCTTTACCATCATCGATGTACTTACAAGCTGCTTTAGCAGCCAGGCGACCTTCGGTAAATGAACCAGACGAAAAGGCGTGGGGCGTGCCTCCTACAGCATCACCTGCACCGAACAAACCTTCGATAGTCATCATGCGGTTGTAACCCCATTGATATTCCGGTGGGGATACGTCTTCGGGACCAGAGCACCAAGCTCCACAACCAGTCGCATGGGAGCCCATTACGTATGGTTCTGAGGTTGTCAATTCTGGATTTTCGTTCTTGGGATCGATATCCGTGGCAGCCCACAAGACAGCTTGACTAACTGTCATGCCTAAGAAGTTGTGCCAACCTATCTCTTCCAAATGAGGATCCTGAAATGAGTGCATGGTAACCATGTGAATTGGACCGCGACCTGCATTAACTTCGTTAATCAAGGCATGGTTACGAAGGCAGGTTGGTATCGGACGGTGTGTAAGGTGTGATGCTTCTGTATCCAAATATTCCTTGCCGACCATTTCCGTAAGTTCGGGGAACCACTTGGACTCGTACTCTTCACCAATGCCATTCTGTGTATATGTCTTCAAGTGCAAAAAGTAAGCACCCACTGGACCAAAACCATCTTTAAAACGAGCCAAGACAATACGATTTTCCATTTGAGTCATCTTGGCGCCAGCATTGATCATCAACGCATAAGCAGAACCAGATGACCACGGAGCGTACCAAACTCTACCGGCACCCTCACCCGTGGAACGTGGTTTAAAAATATTGGATGCTCCACCGGCTCCACAAACAACTGTTTTGGATTTAAAAACGTGAAAATTACCGGTTCGAACGTTGAAGCCGACAGCACCCGCTATACGATTTTCCTTGGCTTCATCCATTAACAGATGGGTAATGCATACGCGGTTGAAGACTTTGTCTGCTGATTTCTTGGCAGCTTCAGCTACGATTGGCTTGTATGATTCACCGTGAATCATAATCTGCCAACGACCCTCACGTAAATAGGTGCCGGCTTCTTCGTCACGCATTATCGGCAGGCCCCACTTCTCAAAATTGTGGACAGTGGAGTCGACGTGACGAGCCATATCGAACAGCAGATCTTCGCGCACCATCCCCATCAGATCTATTCGGGCATAGCGTACGTGGTCTTCCGGATTGTTTTCGCCAAAACGGGTGCCCATATAACAGTTAATAGCGTACAAACCCTGGGCAACAGCACCAGAACGATCGATATTGGCCTTTTCAGCAATGACAATTTTTTTATCTTGACCCCAGTAACGAGCTTCAAAAGCCGCTCCAGTACCACCAAGTCCTGCACCAGCGACAAGAATGTCTATGTTGTCTTCTACTATAGTTTTAGGGGCCATTAGTAGGATACTCCTAGCTTCATTTTAAGACCATTTGATTTCAGTGTATGCACGTCACCATCATCCATACGTATCATTTCTGGTTCACTGTAAAGATGCTGACTGTCTCGTTGTTCCTGTGTAGGTGCAGGAGCGTCTCTTAACTCAGGTTGCCCAGAACCCCAAGGCACCGTGGTTATTGGAGCCATCAAGCTTACATCTTTTTTGCCATTGCGAAATTTGACACGCCAGGCGATAACGCCTTTCTCCTCATCACGGTCAACTCTGACGCTGTGGCCAAGCGGAGCAAAATCCGCATATCCCCGAACATCAATTGCGCTCTTGGGACATGCTTTAACACAAGCACAGCATTCCCAGCACATGCTTGGTTCAATATTATAAGCTCTGCGATAAGTTTTATCGATATGCATGATATCAGATGGACAAATATCTACGCAGTTTCCGCAACCATTACATCGTGTCATGTAGACAAAGGTAGGCATTTTTCGTTTCCTTTGATTTATATATAAAGAATTATTTTATAATTTCTAATAGTGTTTTGAAGTATCACGTCTCATTCCAAGTCCCATATTAGGGGGGTTTACACCCATATACTGCGGAATGTCAGGGTACATTTTCTGTAATTCAGGGTCTGATAAGTCACCAATCTCAGGTAGATTTTCACGAGATCCGTCTGCAACGGTAATTCGTCTATTAAATGCCGCAGCTGGCTTAAAAAACATGTGCGCAAGCTTTGACCAATACACAGTGCTGAACAATATGGTTGCAGAAGCGATGAATAGGGCTAAAGGGAGCATGGAAAAGGTGGCCGCGCCCATGGTTAGAGATATGGACCAAATTAAACCAAAAGTTGTAGTGCCAAGAAGCGAGAGCACGAACAGGTCTGCTTGGACGACACGATTCCATGGCACACCCTCTGCAGACACATCAACCCTTATGAAAAACCAAAACCAAAATCCCCCAAACACAACCATTGCAGCACCTAAATGCCATAATTGAGACGCAATGGCTGGAGCTTCATTAGTTGGGTATGCGAACACTAACGCGAGCGTAGCGAGCAAAAATATAATAAAACCATACATTGTAAATAAGTGTGAGATTCGACGCTTCCAATTACAAAAATCAGCAGAAGTCGCAACTTCAACTGCTAACGTGCTAACGGCGGCACCAATTTTGTCGCCCGGTCCAAGAATGCGTGTGCGTGAAGATTCTGCTGCTTTAGCTTTGGCGAAAAAGTATGCAGCATTCTTCTTGAGGATCATGTCTAGTATTGTCCCCCCAACGACTAGTACAATCATTAGTATAACATAGCCTTGTATAACCTCTAGTGGAACTATGGTCGCGAGAGCAGCTATCGGATTACTGGCGAACATTAATTTCTCCCTTGTCGCAGTATTCATACAATTAAATTTGTGTTGGCAAATTTGTTTTCTATAAGAAATAGACTATATAATAGAAAGTCGATTTGACAATTACAATGAACACTTAAAATTTGACTTTTCACATTGTGGAAAGTTTATTGAAAAAAAAAATTTGTAGTAATTATTTAATAGTTAAATAAATTCATACATATTACGTAAAAGCTGCCCGGCCAGATCATTTTTTAATCAAAATATTTTCAGAATTCCCAGAAATTTAATATTTTTCAAAGCGAGCATTTAGCTCCCCAAACTGCAGAACTTAGCGAATCCGTCGATTTTTCAGTGGCTTTTTAATCCAAATCATAAGCATACAAAAAAGCTACTTCCCTCTGTTAGCACCTTCGTGTATAGAAAACCTCATATTCTAAAAACAATATGGTCTTGGACCTATTTTTTTGAAACAAGTTAATTTTTACAACAAAAATAAAAGGTGTATTTAAAAATGGGTAAAGTAAACGCTAAAGCCCCAGTCCCTGATGGAATAAGCCAATTCTGCACTACGAAACAGCAACCAGAGAACGAGAAAGGTTTTGTTGGCTACCATACGGAATGGGTCGAGTGGCACAAAGAGATCCCTTACGAAACTCCTAAAACTCCCTGATTATCTTTATAATGTTGAGCTGAGTAAAATTTTATAACCACTTGGTCTAAGCTCAGCTCAGCCTTTTGAGGTCAGAATTCTGTTGAATTGGATCCACCCAATTTTCTCATGAATTCAGCGCTTTTCTTAGGGTCTTGAACAATACTCTCATCAACCAATACACCCATGAGATGCCATTCAATTGAACCATCTTCATATTCTACTGCGGGACCGTCTTCGCGGTGCAGAAAACCTTGCACCCACCATTGTTGCATTTCATTATCTTCAATTACTGCAGGGCCATCCTCGCGATGACGCACCCCATTAAACCACCACTGCTGCACGCCATCTGGTCGTATTACTGCTGGGCCATTTTCTCGGTGGGCTACTCCGTTTTGGTGCCACTCAAGTGTGCCATCGGATTCCATGATGGCAGCCCCATCCTCGCGGTGCAATTGTCCGTTTAGCCACCACTCTTTAGTTCCATCACCGTGCTCCACAGCAGGCCCATCTTCGCGGTGACGTTTTCCTTTGATAAACCACACTCGGGTTCCATCGGGAGCTTCCACTGCAGGGCCGTCTTCTCGGTGCAAGTCCCCATCAAGATGCCATTCAACTAATCCATCATCGCTTTCGGTTTTTTGGGGTATTTTCAGCAACTTACCATTTTGCCACCATTCTTTAGTTCCATCTTTATGCTCTACGGCGGGACCATTATCACGGTGCTGCTTTCCGTTACTAAACCAGACCCGGGTTCCATTAAGCTTTTCAACAGCAGGCCCATCATCACGGTGTAAAAGTCCATTAAGACGCCACTCGATCGTTCCATCTTCATTTTTTGTTTTTTCTGGCTTTTCGAGCATTCGTAAAATCCATTCATTTAGTTAATACACAAAAATTCAACTTACTTTTTTTGTAATGCTGCGCTCAGAGAACACATCCATCTCTACTTAATATTATATATTTGACTGAGCAAATCTATATTTACCTTCCCTTTACCTCAACATGCTTAGTCTTAACATTCAGATGTAAAATAAAGGCATAATATAAAGGAAAAAACTATGACAACCTTAGACACCAAAAACAACATGAGAATCACTGGTAATGTTGCAGGCGATATAGCCGGACATATAATTACAGTTTCAAAAAACGGATGCGTTAATGGATCCCTCGGTGCGGACACCGTTGTTATCAGTGGGGCGGTCAGCGGCATTGTTGAAGCCAATGTAATTGAAGTTCTATCTACAGCGTATGTCACTGGCGAACTACGTTACGACCGCCTAAGTGTTAATTCTGGAGCTCACATGGAAGCACGCTGCACGCCATCAGTTGCTTAAACAAGCTGTGCACAGTGGCGGCCTAGATATAGGGCTCAAACAATAATTGTTGCAAAGTCTTTGATATACTCGTCAGCCGACTGACTGCACTCACTATTTGATACACCCACAAGTATATTTGGTAAAATATACTATTTAGATTAAGACTTTTTTTTCGGAAGATTAGTTCAAAAATTTCACCAAATACATCAAGTGTAGTCACAAAATATGTGCACCCATAAATTTGGTGCACTAAAAGGGGGAAGGATAGCCAACAGAGGCAAGAAAGCTTGCTTGAGATTCGGCTTGAATCAAGGCTAGAGCACAACCCAGAGTTCTGTCTTTGCGCTCCCCAATGGGGGCACACTTTGCTTCCGACAAAGTTGGGTGTGGATGTTCTGCATCCTCTCCAACGGCGGAAAGGGCGCCTGGCAAATCAGACTCACGGCGGCGTTGGGCGGATACCCTCTCAACTTGTGTCTCAGCTGCTTCAACGCTTTTCTTCACCACAGCTAAGGCGGCGGATTCATCTTTTTGTTCTTTAGGTATAGGAATAACTTCAATATCCGGGATGATGCCTCGGGCCTGAATGGCGCGGCCAGCTGGGGAAAAATACAGCTGAGTAGTCAGGCGTAGTGCCCCCTCCTGAGGTAATGGTGTAATAGTCTGGACTGACCCCTTGCCAAAAGATCGTTGGCCCATAATAGTAGCGCGATGATGGTCCTGCATTGCTGCAGCTACAATCTCGGATGCCGAAGCCGAACCTGGATCGATTAGCACAACCATGGACGCCCCACCTGCCAAATCCCCAGATTCTGCCTCAAAAACCTGCTGAGTTCCCGACCTGCGGCCTTGTACAGAGACAATTATACCTTCTTCAAGGAAAGCATCGGACAGTGCCAATGACTGATGTAGTAAACCGCCTGGATTGCTACGAAGGTCAAGTACGATTCCAGCAAGCCTATCACCAAGTTCTTCTGTGATGGCTTCCATTGCTTTATCTATGCCTGAGGCCACTTTTTCTGTAAAACTAACTACTCTTACATAGCCGATGTCACCTTCTAAATGCCAGCGGACAGACTTTATCTTTATGATAGCGCGACGGACTTCTACGTCAAATGGTTCCATCTTAACGCGGTTGATGGTCAAGCGAATGTAAGTGCCGGGCTTGCCGCGCATTAACGAGACTGCATTATGGATGCTCTTCCCCTCAATCGCCTTACCGTCCAAATGGGAGATCAAATCACCGGGCTTGAGCCCAGCGCGGAAGGCAGGGGTACCTTCAAGGGGCGAAATAACTTTGACGAAATCACCCTCCATGGTGACAGTTATTCCCAAGCCACCAAATTCTCCCCGGTTAGAAATCTTCATTTCCTTTAACTCTAACGGGTTCAAATAACTTGAATGAGGGTCAAGGGACGTCAACATTTTGTCAAGGGCCACCTCAATAAGGAAGGCAGGCTCGACACCGCCCAGTTCGAGACCCGGATCAGCTGACTCCATTCCTTTGACGGCCATATCAACCAACTCGGATACAGGAACGTCCCTAACATATTCATGGCGAACCCTTAACAAGGCGTCACGAAACTGATCCATATTTTGTCTGTGAGTTTGGTCGTTTTTGGGGCCGGGAATCACATATTTGTTGTACACAGCCTCAAAACGATCAAGTTCTGATAGTGAACTTTCGGCCAATTGGGCTTCATTGTCGTAATAGCTTGTTATGCCGCCAATGACATTACAACTACTTAAAGAAGGGCCCAGCGAGGCCCCAAAAGCCAAGCCGACTATGACATACAAAAATCGGATAGGAGGTTTCCGCTTAAACATAAAAGTATAGTCTTCTTCTTGATCTAGATGAAATGCTCTTGTGTAAGCCTATTGAAACTACTTTGACATTTAGCTCACTAAGTATTTTGTTCAGTGTCATGATTTTCAACCCGACAGCTAACAGCTCAGTATAATAGCCATCATCAGAATTTGGCATCAATACTAAGTTGTTTAAAAATTGCACTTTGTTATGAGAAGTTTTACCGCATACAAAAATACAATTCTGCAAATTTAGGCACCAAAAAGAGTAAAAATATTAGACTTTGCATACATTTAAAAACAATTTAAATGATTGGTTTTGTAGATCATGTCTAGTAATCTGAAATTGAAAAAACCTTCTCGTCTTAAACATTATTAAATTCACGCGCCATCCAAAGCGCAGCCATAAAGACTACAACAGCTCCAGCCTGATGGAGGGCAGCAAGAGCAATCGGGATTACAAGTAGTAAAGTTGTTATACCAAGAGCTACCTGAACCAATACGACTGCAGCCAGAAAATTTACAGCAAGACGTCCTCGGGGTCTTAACTCAACATTACGTGCTTTTAACCATATGATGGCAACCAGTACGAATAAGATTTCCGCCAACAGGCGATGGTTGAATTGGACACTCATGACATCTTCAAAGAAATTAAGATAAATTGGGGAAAGCTGATAAAGATCAGCTGGTAAAAAACTCCCATCCATAAAGGGAAAAGTATTGTAAGAAAAACCTGCATCAATTCCAGCGACAAAGCCCCCTGACAGGGCCGTAACAAAAGCCCACAGAAGTATAATTATAGCAAAGAGTCCAAGGGGTGCCTTATCTTGAACTCCTCTAAACTTTGGAAACAGCAGTCCCAATGCAACATATTCGATTGTGCCAATAATTATAAGAGCCAGTGAGAAATGTGCTGTCAAGCGGTACTGACTGACGTCGGGCCTGTCAACCAAGCCACTTTTAACCATGTACCAGCCCAACACCCCCTGCAAACCGCCAAGCAGAAACATCAAAATTAATTTTGGGGCAAGTCGTTTGTTAACCCAACCGCAAACCAAAAAGAATATGAAAGGAAGAAAAAAAACTACCCCGATCAACCGCCCCCACAAACGATGCAAAAATTCAAACCAAAAAATAGATTTGAATCCATCTAGATTCATCCCCTTGTTAATTTTTTGAAATTCAGGAGAAAGTTTGTATTTGTTGAAGACTTCCAACCAGGCAGTCTCACTGAGGGGTGGCAACCAACCGGTTATAGGTTTCCACTCAACCATGGAGAGACCAGAATGAGTCAACCGGGTGACACCACCAATCACAATCATGGCAAAAACCATAATAATAAGAATTATTAACCATGAAGCCATTATCATATCACGTTGTCGTGAATCAATTGCTGTAAATAAACCCATATATTAATTCAAACCATTGGTGATGATTTAGACAAATGATTGATAATGTATTTTACGCTTGAAATCCTTTATTGGATTATAAGGTGTGGATGAAAAGTAACTTCAAGATTTTTTTATGTTCAATGTCAGCCAATTAGATAACACAGCGTTTAACTGTTCCAAAGACTGAGAATCAAGCTCTAAATCTGTAAAACGTTTGCCTTCTTTAATCCTAAAACGTAGCATATTCATGCCTCCTTCATAGGATATATTTTGCAATTTAATCGTTTTGTTCCAGGGAGCAGATATAATTTTTAGATCAGTAATGGTTTTTTGATCACTCAAGGTCGCATTCTCCTTAAATGGTGATGCGTTCAAAGTAACGTGCTCTTAAAAAAAGGCGCTGCCTGATTTTATCATCTTCAAAACCTGTTCGATTGTGCAAGACATTATTTGATAATATCCCTTCACCTGCGGCCATGCGATATCTAAAAATAAAAGAGCTATCGCTGTTTAAAAGATTGTCTAGGAATTTCACTGCTGCCGTTGTCACCTTGTCTTGACGCCATTTTATTGATCGTGTGCGTGCAGTATATCTCATGTGCAAGGTTGCATCATCTTTGAACAAAGAAAATACAGGTCCCGATTGAACCGCGCGTATATTAATATCGCCTTCATTATTCTCAGGAATTTCCATAGCTTTAGGGTGCGTCAGTGCACGAATAAAATCAGGGTTTTCTTCACGTAATAGAATGTACACTATTTCTGGGTCCATTAGGGCATTTTCACCCCCTACTGCTGCCGGGCTAATGCAGTGCAGCCCCATACCCCTAATTTTTCGATCTGCTGAATTGTAATACCCATCCGTATGCCAGTTAATAGGCTTATTGGTATAGGGTATATAGCGGCTTTTACGAATATCTTCTGACACAGACAAAAATGTATAGTCGTCTTCGTCAGAACATAAATTACTGTCTAAAGTTTTTAATCCCATAAGTAAACCTAGGGTGCTGATGGCACGTTTAGTGCTGCCAACATCATCAACATTGCCTCGAGTACATGAGTACAAGGCCATATTGGTTTTATTAATACACTCTTTCAATGCCGTTACTTCAGAATCGCTAGGGTTTTGAAAATCTGAGATTTTAATCAACAAAGACTCAACTTTTTCAGGGTAACCTCTTAATTTCTGATTACGCCAACACTCGTAAGCATTTTTGTCTTCTAAATCAAAAAGAAAGCTCATGTCAGAGGGTTTGTTCACCAAGGAGTCTCTCACTATTTGGGAATTTTCATGTTTTTTAATTTTCCAATACCCAATCAAACAAACCAATCAAAGCTTCAAAAGAATTAAAAAAAACAATATTTACCAACACTTAACACGCAAACTAAGAAAAAAAAAAAAATTAAAAGAAATCTGTAGATTCAACATGCCATATTAGATTAGAGTAATATATAATTAAAATATTGAATAGAACTGGCGCAACAAAAAAATTAATAACTTGTGATTATTGGAAACGGGGCTGCACAAACAGAAACTATAACTTCTTTATGTTGGCCGGATGGACATCTAATTCAAGTAGCAAAGTGTGTGCAACCAAAAGTTACACGGCGATCTTGTTAAAATGTTGAGTAGGATGAATGAAATTTCTGTCTGGCCCGCCCTCAAAAGGAAAGTTTTTACGGATTTACATAAATAATCCGTAAAAAAAGAAGTTTAATAATTTTAGTAGAGGATTTTTTTCATGGCTAAGCAGAGACCAGAAACACCACTGCTGGACCAACTAGAGGGTGGCCCGTGGCCTAGTTTTGTTAGTGGCCTCAAAAGACTGGCGGATGAAGAAGGCAAGCAATACGCACCAATAATGAAGTCACTGCTTGGCCAACTTGAGCATTCCTACGATACCCGAAAGGGCTATTGGAAAGGTGGCACTGTCGGTGTAAGAGGCTATGGAGGTGGAATAATTCCTCGGTTCTCAGAAGTTGCAGGCAAATACCCTGAATCAGCTGAATTCCACACCATGCGCGTCATGCCTCCAGCTGGAATGCACTATGACACAAAAACCCTGCGTGACTTGTGCGATATATGGGGGAGATGGGGCTCTGGCCTTATTGCCTTCCACGGCCAGTCTGGTGACATCATGTTTCAAGGAATCTCCTCAGCAAACATCCAATCTTGTTTTGATGAATTAAATGATAGAGGTTTTGATCTCGGTGGCGCAGGTGCGGCTATTCGTACTTCCATGAGCTGTGTGGGCGCAGCACGTTGTGAGCAATCAAATTATGATGAAGCACGTGCTTTACGCACTGTCATCAACAATTTGTTGGACGATATGCATCGGCCCAGCTTGCCGTATAAAATGAAATTTAAATTTAGTGGTTGTGCAAACGATTGCGTTAATGCCTCACACCGTTCTGACGTGGCTTTTATTGGAACTTGGCGTGATGATATAAAAGTCGACCAGGAAAAAGTTAAAGAATTCGTGGGTGAAAACGGACGCAAAATGGTTAATGACCAAGTCATTAATATGTGCCCAACACGAGCCCTCTCACTAAATGATGATGACAGCCTAGATATTGATAATCAGAGCTGTGTCCGTTGCATGCATTGCATTAATGTAATGACTAAAGCACTCTCACCGGGAGACGACAAAGGTGTATCCATACTTGTTGGTGGCAAACGAACCTTAAAGATCGGTGATCTGATGGGCTCCATGGTTGTTCCATTTATGAAACTCGAAACAGATGAAGACTTTGAGAGACTAACAGAACTGACTGAAGAAATGGTTGAATTTTTCGCTGAAAATGCACTTGAGCATGAGCGCACAGGTGAAATGGTTGATCGCATCGGTCTGGTCAATTATCTGGAGGCTCTTGGCTTAGAAGTTGATCCTAACATGGTCTCGCACCCTCGGACGAGTTCATATGTGCGCATGGATGATTGGGATGAACAAGCGGAGAAATGGAACAGGCGTAAATCCAATTCAGCTGCAGCGGAATAAAACATGCTCACGTTAAACATATTGGAGAAAATTGCATGAGTGAGACTAAAGAATCACCACGGATGCCCATAGAGTCTGGCGTCCCAGATCCAATGCCGCTGATGCACCCGATGATGCGCAAAAATTATGGTGCTTGGAGTTGGCATGACCGCCCGCGTCCCGGTGTTTTGCGCCATGTGGCCAAAAGCGGTGATGAAATCTGGACTGTTAAAGCTGGTACTCAGCGCCAAATGGACCTACATACTATTAGGACCTTGTGTGACATAGCTGACGAAATGGCTGATGGTCATGTTCGTTTTACAGCCCGTTCCAACATTGAATATATGGTCACTGACCAAGCCCGCGTTGAGCCGCTTATTGAAAGGCTTGAGTCTGAAGGCTATCCAGTTGGAGGCACAGGTAATTCAATCTCAATGATTTCTCACACCCAGGGCTGGCTGCATTGCGACATTCCAGGCACTGACGCGTCAGGCGTCGTAAAGTCCTTGATGGATGAAATCTACCACGAATTTACCCATGAAGAGATGCCAAATCGTGTAAAGATTACGACGTCCTGTTGTCAAATCAACTGCGGTGGACAAGGCGATATTGCTATCAATATTCAGCATACCAAACCACCGATCATAAACCATGATCTCGTTGCAAACGTTTGCGAGCGACCTGCTGTAGTTGCACGTTGCCCAGTTGCTGCTATTCGTCCTGCCTTGGTCAATGGCAAACCAAGTCTTGAGGTAGATGAAAAAAAATGTATTTGTTGCGGGGCATGTTACCCTCCCTGTCCACCCATGCAGATTAACGATCCAGAGCACTCGAAGCTAGCAATCTGGGTTGGTGGCAAACATTCTTCCACAAGAACAAAGCCAACTTTTCACAAATTAGTTGTCTCAGGCCTTCCTAACAACGCACCACGTTGGCCTGAAGTGGCAGAAACGGTCAAAAAAATTCTTAAAGCATACAAAGAAGATGGGCGTCCGTGGGAACGAATGTCCGAATGGATTGATCGAATTGGCTGGCCACGTTTCTTTGAGTTAACAAGCTTACCATTTACCAAACATCATATTGAAGACTGGCGGGGTGGACGTAACTCCCTCAATCAATCTTCCCACGTTCACTTTTAGAGGTTTGAACTAATATGAAATTCGGAATCCTTGTCAACGAAGGTCCCTTCACCCACCAAGCTTCAGATACTGCCTACCATTTCGTCAGTGCGGCGATAGAAAAGGGCCATCAGGTAATGCGTGTGTTCTTCTATTATGACGGCGTCAACAACGCCAATAAGTTAAGCGCGCCGCAAGCCGATGACCGTGACTTAGTTAAGCTCTGGGGTAAATTAGCTACACAACATAATGTTGATCTCGTGGTCTGCATAGCCGCAGCCTTGCGCCGTGGCATTATTGAAGAAAATCTAGCTGATGGTTTTCGCATTTCGGGTCTAGGCCAATTGACAGAGGTTGGCATCGCCGCAGATCGCCTTGTCGTTTTTGGGGACTAGAATAATGAGTGAAGAAATTGAATACGACACAGCTGGTATCACCAAAAAATTTATGTACGTTAACAGGAAGGCGCCATACGGGACTATTTATGCACTAGAAGTATTGGAAGCTGTCCTCATATCTGCTGCTTTTGAACAGCATGCTTGTATCGTCTTCGTAGATGATGGTGTCTTTCAGATCAAAAAAGGACAAGACACTCAAAGTGTTAACATGAAGAATTTCTCAAAGACCTATGGCATCATCGCAATGGAGAAAGAAGATGCCGATGAAGACGAGGATATGGATATGGTATGGCGTATTATTGTTGAGCGAGAATCAATGGAATCACGTGGGCTATGTGCCGAGGATTTTGTAATTGATGTTGAAGTTATTCCTAGCGCCGAGCTTGCAGTTATCATGAGCGAACAAGAAATTGTCATTAGCGGATAATCGAGGTAACTAGGAAATGATACACACTGTCAACAAATCTCCTTTTGAGCGTAACAGCCTCGACAGTTGCTTGAGGCTGAGCATTAAGGGTGCACCAATACTTTTTTTGGAGGACGGTGTGTTAGCTGTCACTAGTGGAACATCAATTTCAGATAAAGTGGCAAATGCACAGAGAGATCATCCAATTTTTGTCCTTGGTCCAGACCTGCAAGCTAGGGGCATAGCAGAAGGCGACGTCGCCGAAGGAATAACTATTATAGATTACGGCGAATTTGTTGACTTAGTTGTAGAACATGGAACTGTTCAGTCATGGCTTTAACGGCCTGTACCACTTTTTTTAAAGGAGAATTTAAATGGCATATGAAGTAAACGGAAAATCCTTCGAATCTGATGAGGAAGGCTACTTGGTCGACATAGCTTCTTGGAATGAGGAATTAGCTAATCTGATCGCTAAGGACGAAGAGATCGATATGACCGAGGAACATTGGGAAGTTGTTAACTTCTTGAGAGACTACTACAACGAGTACCAAATCGCACCTGCTGTTCGTGTTCTTATCAAGGCAGTCAAGAAAAAAATGGGAGCAGATAAAGGATCAAACAAATATATGTACGAATTGTTCCCTTATGGCCCAGCCAAGCAGGCTTGCAAAATCGCGGGCTTGCCGAAACCGACCGGCTGCGTCTAGCGTTTAATAGCATGTCATCGGTGACACTGACTTTCGCATTGGGTTTCTACTTTGCTGGAGCTGTCATGATAGTTGGACTTGCCTATAAGATCAGGCAATTTTTGACAACTCCAGTCCCGTTGAAGATACCTCTTATGCCTGCGCCACTCACGCAAAAGGGGGTGGTTTTTCGTATGGCACGTGAAGTGATCTATTTTGAAAGCCTTTTTAAGTCTAACAAATGGATCTGGATTTTTGCCGTGCTATTTCACGTGGGATTACTTCTCGTATTGCTGCGCCATCTTCGTTACTTCACCGAGCCTGTCTGGTTTTGGGTCGTCCTAGTACAGCCATTTGGGATTTACGCAGGATACGTGATGGTAGCAGGGCTCATGGGACTCTGGGCACGACGCTTCTTGGTTGCCAGAGTTCGCTACATCTCAAGTCTGTCTGATCATTTGATGCTGACCCTGCTGGTCATGATCGGCGTTACTGGTCTGACTATGAAGTACGTTGCCCCCACTGATATAATTGCTGTCAAAGCTTTTTTTCTTGGACTGTTACGCTTTGACATACAGCCCCTACCATCAGACCCATCCCTACTTCTACATTTGGGACTTGTGGTGTTTTTGATGATTATATTTCCGTTTTCCAAACTCATACATGTTCCCGGCATTTTCTTCAGTCCAAGCCTGAATCAAACTGATGATGCACGAGAAAAGCGCCACCTACCAACATGGGCAGCAAAGCTGGATAATCATGGAGGCAACCTTTAAGTGGCAAAAAAACAAGAATTTAGCACTCCAGCATTTCGCCCTAACCTTGAAAACCCTGACCTATGCGAGGGTGCAATGGCGCATTCAAAACCTTTTGTGGCGGCCGCAGAACATCAAGAGGCATTGGGATTCCCCGGTGAATTGGTAGAAAACTGGCAAGAAAAAGCCGTCGAGAAATTAGGAGCTCTTGTAAGTAAGAACCGCGCCCTCCGCGTCTATTTGGACAGTTGCGTCAAATGTGGAGCATGCACGGATAAATGCCACTATTTTATTGGCACTGGTGACCCCAAAAATATGCCCGTGGCCCGACAGGATTTGTTGCGCTCAGTCTATCGTCGCAACTTTACTTTAGCTGGAAAATTAGTTCCCAGTCTGGTTGGTGCTAAAGATTTAGATAAGAAAATGTTAGACGACTGGTACAAATATTATCACCAGTGTTCCCAATGTCGCCGTTGCGCCGTTTTCTGCCCTTATGGGATCGATACTGCTGAAATTTCCATGGCAGCACGTGACATCATGGATCACATTGGCCTCGGTACAAAATATAACAATGAAATTCTCGGTAAAGTCCACAAGATTGGCAATAATTTGGGTCTACCTAAAAATGCCCTAATTAACACCATGGAAGGTTTAGAGGAAGACGTCGAAGAAGATACCGGTATCAAAGTTCGTTTCCCAGTAGATGAAAAAGGTGCCGACGTTTTGCTGGTCACCCCGTCAGCTGACTTCTTCGCAGAACCACATGTTGACGGCCTGATAGGTTATGCCAAAGTATTTCATCAGGCTGGCATCAAATGGACGGTAAGCTCTTATGCATCAGAAGCAGCAAATTTTGCTATGTTCATTGGCAATTATGAGCAAATGGAAAAGGTTGCTCTTCGCATCAGGCAAGCGGCACTTGATTTGGGAGTCAAACGAGTAATCTTTGGAGAATGTGGACATGCTTGGCGTGTCGCATATAGCTTTCTTAATTCACTGGCAGGCCCCTGGGAATTCCTTGATCCTAAATATCCCAAGCCACAGCATATTCTTGAGGTTACCAACGAACTAATAAAGCGGGGCGGTATCAATCTTGACCCGTCTGCAAATGACGACAAAGTTTTGACGTTTCATGATTCTTGTAACGTGGCACGTGCAACGCGTATGGGCGGTATTGAAGGTGGCCAGTTCACCATCCCACGAGATGTAATTAAGGCAAGTGTAAATAAGTTTGTTGATATGGACCCCGCAACTATTCGCGATAAAACATTCTGTTGCGGCGGCGGCGGTGGCCTTTTAACCGACGATTTGCTCGAATTACGCGTCAAAGGGGCCCTTCCAAGAATGGAAGCGTTAAAGGACGTTGTCGATAACCAAGGTGTCACTCACATGGCGGCGATTTGTGCTATCTGCAAAAGTCAGTTTTCTAAAGTAATGCCATTTTACGATTTCCCTATGGACATGATTGTCAGTGTTCACCAACTGGTCAGTGACGCGATCCAGTTAGGGACCAAAGATTAAGGATTTTATAAATGAATGTCACTGAAGCTAACAAGTTATCTTTTAGACGCTATGAGGATGGCGACAAAATATATGACGACTTTACAGAAAAAATTTTTAACGCGGGTTATACTCATAAATGCCCCACTTATGTTCACAGAACTCCACCATGTCAGGGCTCTTGTCCGTCTGGTCATGATGTTCGCGGTTGGCTTGCAATCGCCCGAGGACAAGACAAGCCTGCCAACCCCGACACGCCTTGGCAACAATACGCCTTTGAGCGCATGACCGAATCCAACCCGTTCCCCAGCGTCATGGGACGTGTATGCCCAGCACCATGCCAAACCGGTTGCAACCGTAACGAGGTCGATGACTTTGTCGGCATTAATGCGGTGGAACACTATGTCGGCGACTGGGCTATTGAGAATGCTGTTACGTACCCACAAGCAGCTATTGATACAGATAAAAAAGTTGCCGTTATAGGTGGTGGACCGGCTGGCCTCTCTGCTGCATACCATCTTCGCAAGCTGGGCCACAAGGTCACAATATTTGATGCACATAAAGAGCTCGGCGGCATGATGCGCTACGGTATCCCGGGCTACCGAACACCACGTGAGATGCTTGATAGTGAAATAGGACGCATTATTGACATGGGTATTGAGGTCAAGACGTCGACCCGCATCGGTACCGACATTACTATGGAAAAAATAGATGATGATTTTGACGCTGTGTTCTGGGGCATTGGTGCCCAGTCGGGGCGAGCCTTACCCGTTCCCGGAGCAGACGCTTCCAACTGTATCACCGGTGTTGCTTTCCTTGACGCTTACAACCAGGAACGCCTACAACATGTAACTGGCCGGGTAATTGTCATCGGTGGCGGTGACACTTCTATAGATGTTGCCTCCGTTGCTCGACGCCTTGGCAATATCACCACCACCAATGAGAATGACCGTCCTGAAAACATCGTCCTGGGTTATATGGCGCACGATGTGGCATCAACTGCCGTTCGCGAGGGTGCCAACGTAACACTTACATCACTATTTAAATTTGATGATATGATGGCTTCTGCCCGTGAGCGCGAAGATGCAGTTTCTGAAGGCGTTGATATCAAAGGCGGTGTCATGCCTATTGAGGTCATGCTTGACGAAGATGGGCGGGCACGTGCTCTAAGAATGTGTAAATGTGACATGGATGGAACAAGACCTGTTGCCATTGAAGGCACAGAGTTCGAATTAGAATGTGATCTAATTGTCTCCGCTATCGGTCAAAGCGGCAATCTTGAGGGTCTAGGTGAATTGGATAATGGCAGGGGTTTCATTGATACAGACAAAAATTACAAAGTTTCCAACAAAGCTAATCATTTTGCTGGCGGCGACATCATCCGTCCTCACTTGCTAACCACTGCTATCGGTCATGCCTCTATTGCTGTTGAGGGCATTCACAGGTTCTTAATTGGCCAAGAACAAGCAGAACGTCGTCCCAAGGTTGATGTCAATCACTTCAATTTACTTGGAGAGTTGCACCAACGTCATCTTGAACCTGATGCACCAACTAACGAGCCAATACGCGGCACTGCAGAAAACAACTTTGCGGTTCATAACTATGAGGATCGCTCTGACAAACAGATCATTCCACATGATCAGTTATACCTTGGCCATTTTGGCTATGAAGAGCGCAATCTCCGCCCTGAGATTAAAGTCAGCGCAACTGAAGTTTTAGGTAACTTCAATGAACGCTTGGACATAATTACTGAAGAAGAGGCTCAGGCCGAAGGTGAGCGCTGTATGAGCTGTGGCATGTGTTTCGAATGTGATAACTGCGTTATTTATTGTCCGCAAGATGCTGTTTTTCGTGTCAAGAAAGATCAAGTTGCAGTCGGGCGTTATGTGGATACTGACTATGCAAAATGTATCGGTTGTCATATTTGCATGGATGTCTGCCCGACAGGCTATATTCAAATGGGGCTCGGTGAGTAAGAACCAGTAATGCACCACTATAAGATCATTTTGGGAGTTTTATTAATAGTCTTAGTGGGTTTTGCGATTTCCAGTGTTCAGGCTAAACACGGAAACATCCCACTGCCCCACCCAGCGAAGGCAACTGGTGGCGATCAGTGCGTTGAACCGAATGACATCATGCGCCGCAATCACATGACTTACCTAATGCATCAACGTGATGAAACCGTGATTGAGGGTATCCGTGGAAAGAAATACAGTCTGCAACAATGCATTAACTGTCACGCAACTGTCGACCCTGAAGTCCAAGAGAGCAAAGTTCGTACCATTAAGCCCTTTTGCGCTGAATGTCATTCCTATGCTGCCGTCAAGATTGATTGCTTTGCTTGTCATAATCCAGCCTTACCTTTGGAGAAAATCTCAGACACACCCCTGAGCAAGATGATTGCCGCGCATCTAATTGAAGCAGGAGATTCAAAATGACCATTGATGCCACAAAGCGCGAGTTACTAGTAAGTGGCGCTGCTGTTGCTGGTATGGCTATAGCGTCGGGTGTCACTCTAGTAGCGCCCGCTTCTGCCCGCAATGCGGGCGAACCAGCTTCCAACAAGGTCCGATGGGGCCTTTTAATAGACTCAAACAAGTGTGATACGGGTTGCGATGAATGCGTTATAGCATGCAAAACAGAAAATGGCTGGCAAGGCCAAGACCGTCCTACTACTGATCCCCAGTGGATCCGCAAGGTTAATTTAAAGGACAATAAGACTGGAGCGACACATTCACTCCCTGTTATGTGCCAGCACTGTGAAAATCCACCTTGTGTCGATGTATGCCCAACTGGAGCATCCATGCAACGGGCAGATGGGATTGTCTTAGTTAATCGCCACACCTGTATTGGCTGCCGCTATTGCATGTTGGCATGCCCCTATAAGGCACGGTCATTTGTTCATGAAGATGTAACAGGTCAAAAACCGCACATGCCTCGTGGCAAGGGCACTGTTGAATCTTGCACCCTTTGTGCACATCGAATTGACGTTGGGGGGACGCCGGCATGTGTTGAAGCATGCAGCACAAAGGCAGGAAAAGAAGCAATAATGTTCGGTGACTTAAATGACCCAGAAAGCGATATTGCTAAAGAGTTATCAAAACATGTGACAACCCGCTTGCGCGCTGATCTGGGACTCAAGCCCGGTGTACATTACCGTGGCATTTAGTAGAGAATGAATGGTATGAAATCAATTCGCTTTACTCAAATTGAAGGTAGTTCTGCTAAGTACTGGATATTTCTCGGTTGTGTCGCATCTTTTATAATTGCCGGACTGAGTGCAGCCTGGCACATGGAACACAATGGCCACTGGGTCACCGGCATGAACAACCAAATTGTCTGGGGAACCCCTCATGTATTTGCGGTGTTCCTTATAATTTCAGCATCTGGGGCACTTAATGTTGCATCAATTTCCTCTGTCTTTGGCCGGGTTGTTTATAAACCCCTGGCACGCCTTTCTATCTTGTTGGCAGTATCGTTGTTAGCTGGCGGCTTAATGGTGTTGGTACTTGATCTAGGACGTCCCGACCGCCTAATCGTGGCGTTAACCACGCACAACTTTAAATCTATCTTTGCATGGAATATCTTTCTCTATAATGGTTTCTTTGTGATTGTCGTCGTCTACCTGTGGATAATTATAGAACGCCGGATGAATAAATATACCAAGGTCATTGGGTTGGTAGCTCTTATTTGGCGGCTCGCACTTACAACTGGGACAGGGGCAATATTCGGATTCTTAGTTGCCCGCCAGGCTTATGACACTGCAATTATGGCCCCATTGTTTATTGCAATGTCTTTTTCATTTGGCTTAGCTATTTTTCTGCTGGTCCTGATGTTTAGTTACCGAAACACTGAGCGAATTCTGGGTGATGTTATATTTCAGAGGCTAAAGAACCTACTAGGCGTCTTTGTGGTTGCAGTTTTATACTTCGTAGTCGTTCAACATCTAACTAACCTGTACGCTTCAGAACATCATGGTATTGAGGCCTTTGTCCTACGCGATGGTGGAATACATACTCAGATTTTTTGGGTTATACAAATAACAATTGGCGCGCTTGTACCGCTGATCCTGCTTTATCATCCTAAAACAAGTAAGAATCGAAATGTGGTGGCGTTGGCAGCATCAATGATCATCGTCGGAGGCTTAGCACAACTTTATGTAATTATCATCGCCGGCCAAGCCTTCCCTCTATCAATTTTTCCAGGCTTTGAGGAAACTAGCACCTTCTATGATGGGGTCGTAACTTCTTACTCACCAAGTCTACCAGAAGTTTTGCTTGGCCTTAGCGGCTTTGCAACCACATTTTTTATTGTCACTATTGCCCTTCGTGCCCTGCCCTTCCTTCCAGAAACATTGGCAGATGCTGATGTTGATCCGAATTATGTATTACTAGAACTAAATGGGGGCGAAGAAAGAAGAGATCTTGAAATTGAAAAACTTTCAAAGCCTTCTTAGGATTCTTATAATTTCTCAGATTGATTGCGTTAAATGAATGATTTGTGACTGGTTCAACCCTCTAACTTTGAATGACTTTTCATGACTGAAGAACATCCCTTCGCACAATATGTCCGTATCCTTGGCAAAGGCCCAAACCTCTCCCGCCCTCTAACGGATGAGGAAATGTACCAAGCTGCTTCCATGATCATGAAGAATCAGGTCGAACCTATGCAAATTGGGGCTTTCCTGTGTATTCTGCGTATGCGTACTGAGGTTCCGGAAGAAGGTGCGGGCTTCGTGCGTGCCGTTCGTGACACACTAGTTCAACCTGAGAACATGCCGAAAGTTGATTTGGATTGGTCATCCTATTCGGGGAAAAAACGCCAGCTACCATGGTTTTTGCTTGCTACTCAATTATTAGCATCAAATGGCATCCGTATTTTTATGCAAGGAACTGAAGGCCATACTGTAGGAAGAGTTTACTCTCATTCAGCCCTTTTATCACTTGGAATCCCTGTAGCAAAATCTCTGCAAGAAGCAGCAGATCACATCCGTAATAGTAATTTTGCATTCCTGCCACTCGCCCATTTATCACCTAAGCTACAAGAACTTATTGATTTTAAGTCAATTTTAGGTTTGCGTTCTCCAATAAACACATTCGGACGTATGGTTAATCCATTTAGCGCAACCCATGAAATCCAAACTGTCTTTCACCCCAATTACCGGGACATTCACCGGGACACAGCCAAGCTACTGGGTCAAAAGCATATGGCTGTCTTCAAGGGGGAGGGAGGAGAAGTTGAGCGTCGCCCGCAAAAACCAGTATTAGTGCAAAGCCTTCACAATGGAATATTAAGTGAAGAAGAGTGGCCTGCCCTTTTACCAGAAGACAATATCAAAGTTGATGAGTCCATGGACCTAAAACGTTTAAAAACAGTATGGAGTGGCGAAGAGAAGGATACCTATGCCACCGCTGCTATCACTGGTACAACTGCTATTGTCCTGCGCTTGATTGGCCGAGCTGATAACCCAGTTGATGCGACTGATCAGGCTAAAAAAATGTGGGTTTCACGAGATATCTCAAGGATTACAACCTGACACCATGCCCCACATTCTAATTTCAGCCACCCGTAAGTCTTCTGGAAAAACTACAATTGCAGTAGGAATTTCTGCAGCACTTGCCAAAACAGGACTTCAAGTGCAAACATTTAAAAAAGGGCCGGATTACATTGACCCAATGTGGTTAAGTCGAGCAACTGTTCGCCCTTGCCGAAATCTTGATTACTACACCATGAGCCAACAGGAAATTGTAAACTCTTTTTCATATTATTCGCATAGGGCTGAATTTTCTCTAATAGAGGGGAACAAAGGTCTTTTTGATGGTCTTGATTTGGACGGCAGCAATTCTAATGCTGCCCTCGCAAAGCTTCTAGTTGCTCCCATTGTACTGGTCATTGACACAGGTGGCATGACACGTGGCATTGCACCGCTTATACTTGGTTATTTGGACTTTGATCCAGCCCTAAATATAGCTGGGGTCATCTTGAATAAGGTGGGTGGCGCACGTCACGAGAAGAAATTGCGTGCTATAGTCGAACATTATACAGATGTACCCGTGCTAGGCGTTCTTTATAAAGATGAACTCCTTAAAATTCCTGAGAGACACTTGGGACTAACCCCCACCAACGAATCACCTGAAGTACTGGAAAAGATAAATACTATTGCTTCACTAATTGCGGAGAAAATTGACCTAGATGCGATCAAAAAAATTGCCAACAAAGCTGTTATGATGCCTATCCCTGTACCAGTTCGCATCCATAAGGGAAAACCCGATATTAGAATTGGAATAGCTAGAGATTCAGCATTTGGTTTTTACTATCCTGGGGACCTAGAAGCCCTTGAGGAATCAGGGGCTACATTAGTCAACATCGACATGATTAAAGATACAGTGCTTCCCAAAATTGATGGCTTGTTTATTGGTGGAGGTTTTCCAGAAACCCAAATGGTTGAGCTTAAAGCTAATAGTTCTATGATGGATAGCGTACGAAAAGCTATCGAAGAAGGTCTTCCAACCTATGCCGAGTGTGGCGGACTTATGTACTTGGCCCGCAGTATAACTTGGCAGGGCATGACTCAAAAAATGGCCGGAGTCATAGCAGGTGACATCATAATGCATGACAAACCACAAGGACGTGGGTACGTACGTCTGCGTGAAACAGGAAATGGTCCTTGGCCATTGAAGGGGGTGGGCGAAATTTCAGCTCACGAATTTCATTATTCATCACTTAAAAATCTTGAAGGTAACTTTGAATTTGCATACGAGATGTTGAGAGGAAATGGTATTGACGGCAAGCACGATGGACTTGTTTACAAGAACCTGCTTGCTGGATTTTCTCATCTGCGGGATGTAGAGGCTAACTCATGGGCTACACGATTTGCGAATTTTGTCAGGCTAAGTAAAAAAACACAAATACAAAAATCACCTAAGCGAGGAGCTGTTTGAATGGATGCTCATCCTACCGTTTATATCGTCGGCGCTGGACCCGGCGATCCGGAGCTCTTGACTGTGAAGGCCGCCCGTCTCCTCAAGGAAACCGATGTCCTAGTCTATGACAGACTAGTGTCCGAGGAAATTCTCGCGATGGTGCCATCTAGTGCTACTCGGATTTTTGCAGGAAAAGCAGCACGAGATCATCATATGCCACAAGATGAAATTAATGAATTATTAGTTTCCCTTGCCAAAAGCGGGCAAGTGGTTGTCCGCCTTAAGGGTGGTGATCCATTTATTTTTGGCCGCGGTAGTGAAGAAGCCATTGTTTTAGCTAAAAATAACGTCCCTTTCGAAATCGTTCCTGGTATTACTGCCTCAGCAGGTTGCGGATCATACGCTGGAATTCCTCTGACCCACAGGGGAATGGCAACTGGTGTGAGGTTCGTCACTGGCCATTGTCGTGATGGAACGCATTTAGACTTAAACTGGCAAAGCCTAGCTGACCCAGATACTACTTTGGTGATATACATGGGGTTAATCAACGTTGAAAAAATCAGAGACGAATTGATTAAGGCTGGGTTGCCTGCTAACACGCCTGCTGGGGGTATAGAACGTGGCACAACGGACAAGCAACGCACTATTCTTACAAATCTTGAAGATCTTCCTGCAAGTGTAAAAAAAGCAAAGCTCAAAGCGCCAAGCCTGTTGATCATTGGTCGTGTTGTTGAACTGGCTGAAGAATTAAGTTGGCACATCCCTGCCTTGAACTCCAACCTTAAAGAACAAGACTAACTGTGAGTAATAAAACCCTCCTGCTGGCTGCACACGGATCGTCCCAGCATGACGGGAATAATCCAATACTGCGTCTTGCTGAGACACTACATGAACAAAAAATATTTAATGAAGTTCTATGTGGCTTTTTGCGGCAACAACCTTTTTTAAGAAATGTTTTGTCGCAAATCCAGGCGACGGAATTGAGTGTTATCCCCATGTTCAGCGGCTTTGGCTATATTACTGATACGCTTATCCCCAAAGCCCTTGGCCAAGTTAGCAATGAAATCACCGTACACCTTTATGACCCCATTGGCGTCCACCCCAATATCCCTATGATAATGGCCAAGCGGGCATCTTCCATAATAAAAGAACACGGGCTGCATCCAGCTGAAGTAACGGTGCTGGTTGTGGCTCATGGCCACACAAAAAACTTTCAAAATGCTGATCAGACAAATGCCATGGCCGCCGATCTAAAAAAAATAATGAATGGCATTACAACTAGCACTGCTTTCATTGAAGAAGCCCCGCTAATTTCTGACTGGCCAAAATTTACAACGGCAGAACACCTGATTGTTCTGCCATACATGATTGGCGGTGGGTTACATACACAAGAGGATGTTCCAATCATGCTTGGTTTGAACTCAGGGGATTATGACCAGACGCCGGTAACTGGCCCTCTTAGCGCACACGGAAAAACTATATGGTATTGTAGAGCATTTGGCTTCGAAGAGGCACTCTCTGACATTATTGTAGGCATTGTTTCTGAATAGGTTTATTCCATTTTAATAGAAAGAACTAGAATGTTTGGGCGGTACGATATCTTACGCCTAACGTCTTATATGAGTGGATTTCTAACAAATATAATTATCGGATACATTCCAGAAAACAACAATACCGTTTGGCTCTAAACTAGTATTTTTTTTTGGACGAAAAAAAAAGTTTCTATTATTATTTCGATTATTTAATCTTCTAGCAGATCCCGACTCAGAGCCTTGTTCAATACCATGTAAAGCTTACCCATATCTGACGATAGGAAGATGGTGGACAATACGCCTTGCTGATCGCGCTTGCGTGCTTCGTCCAGAAAACTTTTGAATTCATCCAAATATCTTGACACATAATTGCGAAACTCTTGATCGTTCTGGTAGCGCTGTTTGATAGAGGCTAAACGCGTCTTTTCTCGAAAGCCAAGTATTTTACGAACAAAAATTCCCTTTTCACCCTTATTAAAGCGCGCCCAGTCTTCCTCACTAATCGAGGTCTCCATCAAACGGCTCATATCCACAGCTAGTGACTGTAAACGTTCCGAGATAAAGGTTGCGCGGCGCAAGAAGTCGTCGGTGCCGGCTTCCTTTGCATGAGCCCTCAAGGCTACCAGAAGTTCTGATGCATCACCAACCGCTATTTTCATTTCTTGGGTCTGCTGATTTAGCGCATCTGTCACGGACTTCCCCTGCTTGTTAACTTGATTTGCCGTTTTACCCAAAATCTCTGAACTTTCACGAACCAGCGTATCCCAGTGGTTAATCTGGCCCATGGCCTCTTCGGTTACCTTACTAATCTCATTTGCACGCTCTCCAATAGAACCTGCTAGCGATGATATGCCGGCATCTGCCTTTTTATAAGCACCTGAAAGCTCATTTAACTGCTGACTTAGTGTGTCATAAGCACCATCCATGGACGAGGAAATCTGATTCGTATGGTCTTTGGCATCATTAGAATGACGGCGCATCAATTCACCTATTTTTTCCAACTTGGCAACACCATCTTCTGTAACTCGCCCCATTTCATTACTCTGTTGTGCCATCGACAATCCAACACTTGAGAGCTTTGTAGTAGCGTCTTTAGAAGTAGCACTCAACTCCTGTGACTGTTTGTCCAGTACCCTTACCACCCTGCCAACATCATCTGCTGTACGCTTGGCGCTATTGGTAATACGTTGAGTCGTCTGATCCATAGTATCGCCCAATTCAACAATTTCACGCGTCACACGTGACCCTGTTTGGTCAATGTTCTCAGTCTTTTCATCGAATAACTGGCCAACGCTCTCAAAATTTGTTTTTACTTTCTCTGTACTAGCATTCAGATTGATACTGTGATCATTTAAAGCTTCAGTCACTAGACTCATTAGCTTGGCAGCACGATCAACACTGGTAGTCACCTCATTGGCGCGTTCATGCAAGCTAGCACTAACTTGGCCCATGTTGACCAGAGCACTATCTGATACATTTGACAGTCCAGAGGCCTGTTGGTTGATTTGAGCTCCAAAAGACTCGAGTTGACCACTTGCCTCATCATAAGCAGTGTTGAGATCTTTCGTACGTTTTTGAAGCAACTCACCAACATCGCCCAGTTTGTTTCCAGCACTGACAAGCGATGTATCCAAGTCACTGCTGTGCAACTTCAAGGAAGAGGCTATACTTTCTAGGCTGCTTGTAGCCCGTTCAGTTGCGTCTGTTGCGTCATTGACTTGGTTTCGCAGGATCTCCCCAACCTGAAGCAAGTTTTTTGATGCTGCTTCGGAAGCTTGGCCTACCTCGAGTTGACCACTTTGCAAGGACTTCGTCACTTGCACAAGCATTTCAGTGGCCTTGCCCTTAACTGATTGTAAATCTTCAATCTGGCTCTTAAGTGCAACACCTGAATTTGCAAGCTGTATAGCAGTTTGCTCGCCTACATTAGTTAATTCTTGCGAACGCTCATTGAATTCCTGCCCGGAAATTCTAATTTGTTGTGATGCCTGATCACTTGCTTTAGTGAGATCATCTGCTTGACGATTCATGGTACTTGAAACAAGTGACATTAATTTTGCTGCTTTCTTGGAAGCAATAGCAATATCACGTGAACGATCCTGCAGGGTTGAACCTACTTTGGAAATTTCATCAAGAGCGGTACCAGAAATATTTTCGAGCCCGTCAGATTGTTTTTGTAGTGTCACACCTGCAGAGAGCATTTGGGCAGCCGCTTCATTTGAAGCCGTCGTCATATTTACTAGCCCAAGGTGAATTTCTTCACCGACACCTCTGAGCTTGAAAACAGCTTGGTCCGAGGTCTCTTCCAAATCACCGGCATGGCCTTGAAGGGATGTGCCAACCTGTTCAAGTCCGTCACCAACCCTCTCAACCTGGCCCAACACTGCTTCCGATACTCGTGATAAGTCTTGAGTAGTCTGTCGCAGAAACTTACTGACGTTTGAAGTCTTTGTCGTAGTTCGTTCTGCAATGTTGTCAAGCTCTTCTGCCTGCTTACTAAAACTTTCACCACTCTTCTTAACATTAATAGTTACCATATCAGATGTTTTGACCAACTCGCGTGCTTGATCTGCTAAAGCTTCGCCAATAGCTCGAACTTCTAATGAAACCTTATCTGATGTTTCATTTAGCAAGCGAGTTTGTTGGCCGATTCTAGCCTCAATTTCAGAGGACTGTGCAGCAACTAGACGACCTGTATCAGACAAATCATCACTTTGACGCTTCAACTCATCACCTATGAGGTTCGTTTGTGCTGTAATACGATCTGAACGCTGACTTAAATCCTGAGAGTGGCTATGCAAAACATCAGAACTTGCCTGTACTTTTTTCGCCGCTTCATCAGAAGACGTCAAAAGTTCACTTAATCGATTATCCAAGTTCTCATGAACATCGCCAGCCATACTGAGGGTATCAACTGACATGACGTTAAGTTCCTGAACGCGCTCACTAAAATCATTTGCAGCAACACTAACCTTTTCAGCCACTTCTCTAGCAGTCGTCAAAAGTTCATCATTTCTTCTTCTCAATAACTCGCTAGTATCCTCAACCCGTGTCGAAACACGTTCGGACGAAGTCAACATATTATGAGAATTTTTATAGAGAATTTCACCTACTTCTTCCGCTCGAAGTGCTGCGTTGGTTGTCACTGAATGCAAGTCTTCCGACTGGCGGCGCAGGGATTCAGCAATGGCTTGAGCACGCAGGTCAGCATCTTCGGAAACCTTAGACAGTTGTAGGGTACGTTGTTGAACCTGTTGTGAGGCTTTTTGAGCCCTTTTAGCTGCTTCGTCAGAGGCTTTGCTCAAATCACGGGCCTGACGGCGCAGGGAGTCAGTAATTTCTTGCATTCGCTTCTGAGACGCATTCGAAGGATATGCAAGTTGACGCATTTGCCAGCTTAGTTGCTTGGCTTCATGAGCAAACTGTCTATTTTTTTCATAAAAAGCAATAACCATCCATAAAAGTGCCAAAGGTGTCAGTGTACCAGCAGCCATTCCACCAACTTCGTGGGGTAATAAATCACCCAAATTTGAAAACGGGATTTGATTATTAATGAAACTGATACTAAACCACAGCCAAGCGGCGCTCAGAGCCAAACCAAGTATTGTTGCAATTTTGTAACGTATATAGAATGAATTAGTTCCAGCATCACCCAAGACATCATCGTTCTGTGGCTTGGTTGTGCGTTTTTTTGGCGCCCTGACCGCCGCAATTCCTTTTTCTAGCTCTTTATCGAGCCTAGAAGACACCACTAGGTTTTTATTGCTTTGTTGAGCATTTTCGCCATTGGTGACTTTTTTGACCATTGCTTTATCCTTTTATGAGCCCCGCAAGGGCGCAAGTTCAAACGCATGCTTTCTTCAACACAATAACTACATGTAGACCAAAAATCTATGAAATTTACAAAATGTTGTAGATAAAGTGGAGACAGCGACTAAAATAAATGTTGGCCGCCAGTGACCCATACTTCCGTACCGGTGACATAAGCAGAATCGTCCGAACAAAGGTAATAAATTGCTGCCGCCACTTCACGAGTTGTTCCCATGCGATCAAGGGGAATTCGGGGAATCAAAGCCTCATATTCCGGCTGAATCATTGAGGTTTCTATTTCACCGGGCGCTACCGCATTTACACGCACATCGAGAGCAGCAAACTCGTTGGAAAGTTCACGCGTAAGCGCAGAGAGAGCAGCCTTGGATATGGAGTACGCGGAACCGGCAAAAGGATGAATTTTATGTCCTGCAATAGAGGTAATATTAACAATTGCCCCTTTTCCCTTATGTAAGGGTGAGGCAAAACCACGGGCCAGTTTTAGCCCGGCAAAGAAATTCAACTCAAAGACTTCACGCCAAGCGTCGAGATCACCATTCAAACACCCCAGGCGTTCCTTGAAGGGCGTCTTTGGCGAGACGCCAGCATTGTTGACCAGCGCATGCAAGGGCTGACCATCCAACGCCTCAAGTGCCTTTTCAATGAAATTGGCAATACCATAAGGATCAGCTAGGTCCGTTGGTATGTGATGGGTCCAATTTGGATCACGCTTACATTCGGGCGGCGTCTCATTACGCGAACAGGTTATGATCCGCCAGTCTCGTTCAAGGAAAAGGCTCGCGGCGGCATGACCAATCCCGCGACTAGCACCTGTAATAATAACTGTTTTGCGTTCTTCTGATTTTTCAACACCCATATTTTAAAGCTAGAACAAAACAGGGAAGATTGAAACCAGTTCTATAACCTTGCCCAATTTATATCTTAAAGATATTTTTGATGATTTAATGCATCACAATACTACACACACTAGGAGGGTAATGGCAAAAAGACTTATGGTTGTTTAAAATTTATTTGATGAATTTAAAACCAACAATATTGGAAGGTTGACGAAAAGCGTTTGCAACGAGACAACAGCCATTTTATATGACGTTGGATAGTGGGGTGCTAAATTTAAAAAATTAAATTCGTTGTGCATATATGATTAAAATTAAGGAGCGGGATCTTAATGATCACAGTATTTTACGATGGTAAATGTGGATTATGCTCAAAGGAAATCCAACACTACAAACGAATAGCGCCGGATGGTGTTTTCGATTGGGTAGATATTACAGTTTCTTCCCGTGGTCTAAAAAAAGAAGGAGTAAGCCTGTCCACAGGTCTTAGATTGCTCCATGCCAAAGATAACAATGAAGTAATTCACGTAGGAGTGGATGCTTTTATTTTAATATGGAAACAACTTCAGAATTGGCAAATTTTAGCGACATTTGTATCTATTCCTATTATTCGACAAATAGCCTATTTTATATATAATAAATTTGCTAATTGGCGCTTCGATAGACTTGAGCATTGCCAACTTGCCGCAAAAAATGAGAGTAAATAATGGTGTCCCTAAAACCCAAAAATTAAAAATGTCTGGAAACCATGTTATCTAGTGTAAGTGTTTTGTTTTTTTTAATTCCAAAGTTCTCAACATCTCTAGTAACGATAGGGGTAGATACATCCTCATCCTTGATACTAATTTCACAAAAATCCCCGTCAAAATATGTATCTTGAGAAACAGCCTCACCTAATCTCCTTTTATATAAAATAACACGGCACTCAAACCAATTCCTGCTAAGCCATTAAAAAAATTAGTGACCCCGGCAAGACTCGAACTTGCTACCTCAAGATTAGAAATTACGAGCTAGTCAATAAAAACGCGTTTCTCAAACTAACATTATGTGTACTAAATCCCATGTAAACGCAGTATTCATGCCTTCTTTTCAGTATCCCCTATAACCAAGGTTAACATCTACTAACTAAGTTTTCTGTTAGCCCAGTCGTTGGCCCGTGTTAGCCCAAAGGTCAAGATGCTAAAACAAAAATTATTCAGATAAGACAATTAGTAATGCCAAGCCCCCTATTCTAGTGTCCCCCTAGCATTTTTTAAAAAAAAGGGCCTAGCAATTATCTTCTAAGCCCTTGATAAATATGGTGCCAACATCCGGATTAAACCTGGGCCCCACTGATTACAAGTCAGTCGTCTAATACTAGCTAATGATATAAATTACTTCCATACTAATCACATTTAAGTTGTTACACACCAGAGCTAAATC
>Ga0209631_10000041_pt1 | contig 145053 bp, 140 predicted proteins | sample COG_08_FD_184752 | JGI IMG/M metagenome (GOLD analysis project Ga0209631, IMG submission 184752) | Pelagic Microbial community sample from North Sea - COGITO 998_met_08 (SPAdes) (version 2) | ecosystem: Environmental > Aquatic > Marine > Neritic zone/Coastal water | place: Helgoland, sampling...
CGTCGCTGTATTTATACGTCGTTCGGGGGCCTGGTTTCGGCATCCTGGATACTCCTGAATTGTTAGTTCAGGGTGTCCACTAAACCGTAGGAACTATCGGGTCAGCTGCAGCGCCTTGTTAGCCATCAGCCCTCCGAAAAATAGTCGCTGTCAATTCTTTTGAGCTCATACGTTGCTTCTAGCGAAACGCCAACATTGTTATCGATCATATAGTCGGCCAGGGTCGGACCGTCTATCAGGATAATTTTGGTATCAATGTTTTTAACATAGTCCGTGGCTTCGCGACTGAACGACGACGTTGTAATAAAGATTCCTTTTCGGGCTCTCTGCCCTTGTAGCGCGCCTGCGAATTTCTGGATTTCTGGGCGGCCTACGACCGCCTCCCAACGTTTAGCCTGGATATAAATAATGTCTAGGCCGAGCCGATCTTCCTTGATGATTCCGTCAATCCCTTCATCACCGGATCGACCGATCGCTTGGCCCGCTTCCTTTCGGGAACCTCCGTATCCCATTTTTACGACGAGATCGACAACCAAATCTTCGAAAAATGCCGGTGAACAACCCTTAACCGTTTCCAAGATTTCAGTCGCTAGATCGGAGCGCAGGCTCTGATAGGCGCTCTCTAATGTCTCCTCAGGCGTCGAATCGTCCGTTGACGAAGTTACGGGTGGCGCGGCGCTCGATTCGTTCTTCGGATTTCGTTGGGTCCGAAATGCTAGGAACTCATCGAACTGTTCGAGGAACGAAACGTTTATCGACAGCGGGTTTTCACTAAGAACCTTCGAGCCGCGAGGAGTAATTTGGAACAGACCACGCTTCGGGGAGTCGAGCAGCTCGGCCTTCGTCATATATGTTCGAGCCCAGCCGACACGATTGTCGAAAGTAGGCTGCTTCCCGCTTGGCAAAAGCTCGCGCCGCTCTTCGGAGGATAGCCCGAACTCTTCACCAAGTTTCTCTACCGCTGAACGAAATCGGTGAGTTTCACCATCGGACGCCAGCCGCAAAAGAGGAAGCATGATTGACTGGTAGTCTGGAATTGGCACGGTGTTTCCCTAATGGCTAACGCTACGATGAGCCGCGCTTGACGGCGACCGAACGAAGCGACAGCGCAGTGAAAAGAGCGGTCAAGCGTCGGACTCGATCGTTTTGTTAGATTTTTTCTTGTGCATTCGCAAATTTCTCGATTATTTCGGCAGCAAGCAACGGCTGTGTCTGCAGGATCATATGTGGAGCCTCGATCTGAGCCACTTCAACGTCGGGACGCAGCTCCTTAATTCGTTCGAGGTTACCTGAAGGCACCACATAATCGTGCATAGCCTGTATGTACATGATTGGGACTGGACACGCCACCAATTCCCTTGTCACGTCGATGTTTATCACCTCTTTAACTCGTGAAGCAACTACAGCAGGAGCAACGGTAGTCAGGCTGCGGCTGATTAGTGCTCGAATTTCTGGTGTGGAGTAACGGCCAACCAGTGATTTCAGTTTTGCCAAAGATGGCGCAGGGTAAAACATAGCGGGGACTATTAGGTTTGCCGACCAAGCGGGGATATAGCCGTGAGGACAAGTTACGAATGATGCGGACAAAATGAGTCCACGAAGCCCAGCGGGATTGTTCTCGGCGAGCTTGAGTGAAAGTGGCCCTCCGTATGACTCGCCGAGCAAAATGTAGGGCTCGTGCTTTGGCAGTTGCGGCAGTATGTGTTCGGCTAAGTCGTCGTAGGTCGTCTCGCGGTCCGGTGGGTAGTCGAAAATTACTGTCTGGGCGTCGGTGGAGAATGACTGACAGAGAGGCTCGAAAAGTAGACCGGTTCCGTCGAGACCCGGTAGGAGCACAATATTCATCTATGAGATGTCGAAAAATCTAACAGCTAGTAGCGTTCTTGTAGCACGGGTCAGAGCGAACTTTGGTTCGGGCTAAAGCGGGACGTTGGAACACTAATCCGGTCTCTTTTTGTTGGCGTTGGTTTCGTATAGCTGTTGTAAGTCTATGCTGTCAAACGGAACTTGGGGTGGATCGCGGTTTTTCGTTGGGGTTTGGGCTCGGTAATAGCGTGCCATTGGCACGGTTTCTCAATTGTGCCGAAAACGATTACCACGTAGGCTCCGTTTTAGACGTGGGTTTATGCAAGGAGGCATGCCATGGGATCAGGACGATCCGCCTTTCTCGACGAAGTTCGCGATGCAATTCGTGTCCGCCACTATTCGATCCGCACAGAAAAGGCTTACGTTGACTGGATTCGACGATTTATTCGATTCCATGACTACGCGCATCCGCGTGACCTGGGGGAGGAAGAAGTTTCCCGGTTCCTGACTTACCTTGCGGTTGAGCGCGAAGTTGCCTCGAGCACTCAGAACCAGGCCCTCAACGCCTTAAGCTTCATGTATTCGAACGTGCTCGACCGGCCTCTTGGCGAGATGAGGAATATCACCAGGGCCAAGCAATCGCAACGCCTACCCCGAGTCTTGTCTGAACACGAGATTTCCATCGTGCTGCGTGCGGTTGAGGGCGACTACTGGTTAATCGCGTGTTTGCTCTACGGGTCAGGGCTTCGCGTCATGGAAGCGTTGAGGCTGCGCGTCGGGGATATTGATTTCGGCCATCGTTGTTTGTTGATTCGCGACGGAAAAGGCGCAAAAGATCGGGTGGTGACCCTCGCCGACGAACTCGTTGTCCCGCTCAGAAGCCATTTGGCGAAACGCCGAATCCTCTGGGAGCGCGATCGCAACAATGGCGTTGTTGGCGTCTACCTACCCTATGCGTTGTCGAGAAAGTATCCGACAGCAGGTATCGAGTGGCCGTGGCAGTACGTGTTTTCTGCGAACAAATTGACCGTCGATCCGCGCTCCGGGTTGGAACGACGCCATCACATCCACGACTCTGCGATGCGTAAGGCCTTGCGAAACGCGGTGCTTAAAGTTGGACTGGATACGCGTATCAGCTGCCACACCCTTCGACACACGTTTGCAACTCATCTGCTCGAGCGGGGCGCAGATATTCGTACCGTTCAGGAACAACTGGGGCACGCGGATGTTTCCACCACGCAAATCTATACCCACGTCATCAAGCGCGGTGGGTTTGCGGTGAAAAGCCCGCTGGGATCAATCCTTGGATTGCCGCCCAGCGATGACACGCCGTATTCGGACGATAGCGAACCCGATCATCCTGGCTTTCCCACGGGCCGCGAATGATTGTTTATTCGGACTCACGCGCCACCGCTCGATAGCCGATATCGCGTCGACAGAACATGCCATCCCAGTGGACTTGGTCAACGCGCGCATACGCTCGCCGCTGCGCTTCGCTGACACTGTCGCCAAGGCCAACGACACACAGCACGCGCCCGCCGCTGGTAACGCATCCGGAATCATTGAGCGCCGTACCCGCGTGGAAAATACGTGCGCTCTCGCTGTCGCCGTCGAGACCGTGGATAACGGCACCTTTAGCGTAGTCTGCGGGGTACCCGCCGGCGGCAAGTACGACCCCGAGTGCCGCGCGAGTATCGAATTCAAGCACCACCTTGCTCGCGTTGCCGTCGAGCACCGCGAGGCAGGCTCCGACCAAGTCGGTTTTCATGCGCATCATGATCGGTTGCGTTTCCGGATCACCAAAACGGCAATTGAACTCCAGCACTTTCGGTACACCATCCGCGCCGATCATGAGGCCCGCATAAAGAAACCCGCCGTAGGGTCGGCCGTCTTTCCGCATACCTGCGAGTGTGGGTTCGATTACCGTGCGCATAATCGTGGCTTGCATGGCGTCATCGATAATCGGTGCAGGTGAATACGCGCCCATGCCGCCGGTATTCGGGCCGCGGTCGCCATCGTCGCGCGCTTTATGATCTTGTGAGCTGGCAAATGGTATAGCGGTGTCGGCGTCGCACATGCAGATGAAACTCGCCTCTTCGCCGGCCAGGAATTCCTCAACGACGATGCGCGCGCCAGCCTCTCCGAAAGCATGGTCGCCGAGCATCGCGCGGGCGGCGGCGACGGCTTCGTCTCGTGTTGTAGCAACAACCACGCCTTTACCGGCCGCAAGCCCATCGGCCTTGATCACAATCGGGATAGTGCAGGTTTCGAGGTGGCTCAGCGCTTTATCAAGATCCGCGAACTTTTCGTAAGTAGCAGTAGGGATGTTGTGGCGTTTGAGAAAATCTTTGCAGTATGACTTTGATGCTTCGAGTACAGCTGCCGCTTCGGTAGGCCCGAAACAATGGAGATCCTGTGCACGGAAGACGTCAACAACACCCGCGGCGAGCGGTGCTTCGGGCCCAACAATTGTCAGGCCGATTTGTTCAGCGGCTGCGAACTCGACCAACGCTTCGATGTCTTCTGCGGCGATCGCAACATTACGTACACCGGGTTCGCGCGCAGTACCCGCATTACCAGGCGCGCAGATCACTTCCGTGACCTGCTCGGACAACGCACACTTCCATGCCAGTGCGTGCTCACGACCACCGCCGCCAATGATCAGTACTTTCATAGATAGCTCTGTTGCTAATTCAGGCTGGGCACGAAATGGGGCACAACGGACCCGTTGCGACTGCCCTGGCTGAAATATAAAAAGAAGCCGAAGGTATCGCTGCTACCCAACTATTGATGCACTCCAGCGATTCGGCGTCCGTGAATGTTAAGGGCTGTTTATTAGGCCGCCATGTGCCGGTACGCGTCGTTTAGCCCGATTCTAATCGAGAGATAAACCTTCTGTGCGCGTGCAGGACTAGGCGAAATTGCTTTCTCAAGCGCAGCTTACATAAAGTAAGTGAGCATTGAGAAAGTATTTTTAACGCCGTCATGTGCGCGCACAGGAGGTTTAGGCTCGATTAGTGGCGAAAGTGTCGTTCATTGGTAAACACCATCGCCATGTCATGCTCGTCGGCCGCGGCGATCACTTCTTCATCCCGCATCGAACCGCCTGGCTGAATCACCGCCCGGATACCGACTTCTGCCGCCGAATCAATCCCGTCACGAAATGGGAAGAACGCATCAGATGCCATCACCGATCCCGCCACTTCAAGTCCCTCATCGCCGGCTTTGATCGCGGCGATGCGCGCGGAGTACACGCGACTCATCTGGCCGGCGCCGACACCGATGGTGCGGCGGTCGCGTGCGTAGACTATCGCGTTCGACTTCACGCAGGCGGCGACGCGCCAGGCGAACAGCAGGTCGCGTAACTCGTCGGCGCTAGGCGCGCGTTTGCTCACCGTTTTCAGGCTACTTGCTGTGGTGATCTGCGCATTGAAGTCGCGGTCCTGTACCAGCAGGCCACCCATGACGCGTTTAAATTCGAGTTGGCGCACAGGGGCTTGCGGCCATTCGCCAGTCACGAGCACGCGGACGTTCTGTTTTGCCTTTAATACCTCGCGAGCCGTGTCATCGATGCTCGGCGCGATAATCACTTCGACGAATTGACGGTCAATGATGGCGCTGGCGAGCGTGCCATCCAGCGTGCGATTGAACGCGATGATGCCGCCAAACGCTGACGTCGGATCGGTCGCATAGGCCAGCTCGTAGGCGCTCGCTAAATCCTGTGCCTCGGCTACACCACACGGATTGGCGTGCTTAACGATGCAACACGCGGGGTCCTGGAAAGAACGCACGCAATCGAGTGCAGCATCGGTGTCGGCAATATTGTTGTAGGACAGTTCTTTGCCCTGGATTTGTTCGGCGGTTGCGAGCGTTGCCGCAGGCGGCGCAGCATCAACATAAAAGGCGGCTTGCTGGTGCGGGTTCTCGCCATAGCGCAGCAGCTGGCGACGGGTAACGCGCACATCGAGCTGGGCTGGGAAGGTCTCGTCAGCGTCACCAGCGCGGGCGGCCAGGTAGGTGCTGATGGCATGGTCGTAATGCGCAGTATGCGCGTAGGCTTTGGTCGCCAGTCGGTAGCGGGTTGCGGCGCTGACTTCACCAGCCTTTTCGAGTTCATCGAGAATGTCCGGGTAATCGCCTGGATCGCAAACGACTGAGACGTACGCGTGATTCTTCGCTGCCGCGCGCAGCATGGCCGGCCCGCCGATGTCGATATTCTCAATTGCCTCGTCGAGGCTGCAATCGGCGCGTGCGACGGTTTGCTCAAACGGATAGAGATTGACGATAACGAGATCGATGGCCTCGATACCGTGCTCATGCATCACAGCGTCGTCGGTACCGCGGCGCGCCAGAATGCCGCCGTGCACTTTGGGGTGCAGAGTCTTCACGCGGCCGTCCATCATTTCCGCCAGGCCGGTGTGTTCGGAAACATCGCGAACTTCAAGGCCGGCGTCGCGCAGCAGTTTTGCCGAACCGCCGGTCGAGAGCACGCCGAAACCGTGCGCGATGAGGCCGCGCGCGAGTCCTTCTATGCCTTGTTTATCCGAAACGCTGATTAATGCCCAAGCCGCGGGCGAAGATGGTGGTGCAACCATTTATTTTGTATTGAGGCCGTATTTTTGCAATCGTTTGCGCAGGGTGGCGCGATTCATGCCGAGCATTTGTGCGGCACGTGAAACATTGCCGCGGGTTTCGCGCAATGCGATTTCGAGCAGGGGACGTTCGACCTGCGAGATGACCAGATCGTAAAGTTCAACGGCAGGTTCACCGTTCAGATCTTCGAAGTAGCGATCGAGCGATTGGGTCACCATCTCACACAGCGGTTCGTGCGCGCGCTTTTGTTTAGGTGCTGTCATGCCGCTGCTTTCAACGTCATGTCGCAATCAAGGCTGTCGAGAAAGCGGTGTTGTGTAACAGTGTCTTCGAGGCGGTTAAATCTGGCCTTGTAGGCACGCCCGTCACTGAGTCCGTCGAGATACCAGCCAATATGTTTGCGCGCAATGCGCACACCTGCCGCACAGCCGTAATGTTCGTGCAGTCCTTCGAGATGTTCACGCATCACCGCGACGCGCTCGCGCCAGGTTGGTGCGTGCCATGCGCGGCCGGCGAGAGCCGCCTTAATTTCACCAAATAGCCACGGATTGCCGTGCGCCGCGCGGCCGATCATGAGGCCGTCGGCGGCGGTGTAATCGAGGACCGCGAGCGCCTCGCTGGCGCTGGTGATATCGCCGTTCGCAACGACCGGAATATTCAGTGACTGTTTCACTGCGGCGATAGTGTCGTATTCAGCCGTGCCGCGAAAAGCGCACGCGCGGGTGCGACCGTGCATGGTCAGCGCGCTGATGCCGCAATTCTCAGCCAGGCGTCCAATCGCCACGCCATTACGTTCCGTGGTCGTCGAACCGGTACGGGTTTTCAGCGTGACAGGAATATCAACGGCGTTAACGACGGCGCTCAAAATCGCCGCGACCAGCGGTTCGTCGCGCAACAGCGCAGAGCCGGCCAGTTGCTTGCAGACTTTCTTGGCGGGGCAACCCATGTTGATGTCGATAACGTCCGCGCCGTGCGCCGCCGCTCGTTGTGCCGCGTCTGCCATGGCGTGCGGATCAGCACCAGCGATTTGGATGATCAGCGGCCCGCGTTCAGCGTGCATGTTCAGTCGGGTACGGGTCTTGCGGCTCGACCACAACGAGGTCTGCGAGGTGATCATTTCTGATACGGCGTAGTCTGCACCGAGGCGCCGGCAGAGCATGCGAAACGGCCGATCGCTCACACCCGCCATCGGGGCCAGAGCAAGCGGCCGTCGAGAAAGCAAATCACCGAAATTCATGTCAGAAACAATCGCCAAAGTCTCAAAGACCCCGTCGCAGCGAAGAGACCCTCGCTGCGAAGCGGTGTGTCGTCGGGCAACCCATGCCCGAATGTTCCCCCGGGGCATGGATGAGAGGGCTCGATAATAGCCAGATTGCGGTCAGGCTGAAAGGGTATCCGGTAACCCCGGACGTTTTTTTTCTCAGGCTGGCCGAAGAGCTTCGGCAAGCCTTTGAATTTTATCGGACGGGCCGCGATCTGGCTGCCCACGCGTGCGCCAATTTGGCCGGCTCGGGTAATGCAATCGTCTCGAGACAGTCCCGCGATGTTGAATGATATTGCTCACGGCACTGCCGTGATTGCCGCTGACCCTGGCGAGTGCTACAAGAATGTGAACTCGAAACTGGTCGCACGCGTCGCGTCGCCGCCGAGTTCCATCACCACGAACACCGGTTGCGCAGGCGTCATGCCGTTTTCAAGTGCAATGCTGCCATCGAGATATTCCGCCGGTGCAAAACGTCGCGCACCGACGAGCTCGCCGACGCCGTTGTGCAAGCGCAATTCGATAATCGGATAGGGCTCGGCGCGCTCGCCATTGTTGATGATGGTCGCGTTGACCAGCAAGGCCTCGCGATACTGCGGGTGATCGCGGACATCGCGGGCGAGCAACTGCACCGCCGAAACCGCCGGCGTATCTTCCCGGCATTTGATTTCCTCGCATACGCGCGCAAACAGCGCAGTGCTTTCCGGCACCGCGAGCATGACTTCTGCGCGGTATACAAACGCAGCTTGCGAACCACCAAGGAGCAGTAGCACCAGCGCTGCAAACGTCCATAGTGCCCTGAGTGCCGGGCGGGGTGGTGGTGCGCCGGCGAGCGCCGCCAGGTCGTCTTCGAGAGCTACCGGAACCGCATCCGGTACAGTGTAGTCCTGCGCCACCTCGTCTTCGGCTGGCGCAGCAAGGACATCATTTTTCGACTGCTCCGCGTCGCCATCACTGCCGGGTTCGGTAAAAAGAATGGCGTGATCGGCTGCGCTTAGTGTCGAACCAGATTTAGCGGGCGGGGCAGCCGGGCTGTCGTTGGGGTCATCTGGCGGTGACCCGAAATCGAAATCGTCAAAGAGATCTTCGTCAAAGCTGGTGGTTGTCGACGCTTCAGCGGCCAACGTGTCGACGGCGTGTTCGGCGTCCTTACGCGCTACTTCGACGTCCGGCTTGATGCTGGTATCCGTCGGCGCAGTGTCGATATTTGAATCCGTCGCGCCGACGCTCGCTGTACCCGCGCCGGCCGCTAGGACCGACGCTGCGCTGGGCGGGGTGGACGTTTCTGACTTACGCAGGTCCTCTGCGGGATCATCAGGCGACGTGTGCCCGGCTTGCATCGCGACGGCGGCCGGTTTCGTGAGCGATGCGTCGGGAACCAGCTCGGGTAAGTCGAGCGGGGCTGGGGTGCCTGCGCCTGGCTCGGTTGCGGGTGGCGCACTGTCAACGACCTGTTTCGTGCCGGCGGGTGAGGTGGTTGCTGCGGGTGTCGCGGTTGCGGGCGGTGCGGCTACTGCCGGTGCGAGTGGCGTTGTTGACACGGAACCCTGCGCAGAATCGTCGTGCTGCGCGGGCGCTGGTGTCGATCGTGCGGTCTGCGTTTGCGCGTCACGCGCTGGTTTCGATGTCGTCGTTGCAGTGCCCGGCGAAGCGCTTGCAGAGGTAGCGTTGCTGGGCAAAATTCGGGCGTCCGATTGGCCGGATAACGCAGCGTCGGAAGGGCGGCGAGGCGCAGCCGGTGGCTGTGGCGCCGCTGGGGACGCGAGCGATGGCGATGGCGATGGTTCGTCTGTCGGCGTTGCCGCCGGTTCGCTCGGGGTCGCAATCGTAGCCGTGGCAGCAGACGCTTCGGTGCTTGCGGGCGGGGGTTGGGCGGCCAATATCGCGGGCGGCGATTCGACCGCTTGCGCGGACGACGACAACTCAGTTTGTGGACTTGCTTGCGGCGCGGCAGCGGGAGCGTTCTGCAGCACGGGCGGCACGCGCTCTTCGACCAGCGTTTCAAGGGCGTTGAAAACCGTATCGCATTGGCCGCAGGTGACATAGCCCGAAGCCGCACTCAGATGTTCGGCACGAACCCGAAACCAGGCCTGGCAACTTGGGCATCGCGTTATCAAAGCCAGTGTCCTCGCTAGGTCGGTGGCGAAAGTCTAGCAGGCTGTCGGAAAAGTCTCAGGTTGCCGCCGAACTCAGAGCACACGGCCAAGACATAGCACCGAAGACCTTGGGCAATGTGAACGTAGTGGCTTGCGTTATGGTGGAACAGTGCTCGCGCTGCTACTTCTCGCGCACTACACACGCTGCCTGGCGTTCATGCCTGCGCGGGTCGGCGGCGACCCGCGAGCAGCGCCCATTCATCTCGCACGACCGCCGGTTCAAACTCAAAATCTGACGTGTAGGCGTCGAGGACGCTATCAATTTGGGTTTGCAGCAGACCGGCCATAGCAATGTGCCCGCCGGGCGCCACACGCGCGACGAATTCGGGCGCGAGTTTCAACAACGGGCCGAGAAGGATATTCGCCACCAGCATCTGCACCGGTGTCGCGGCCAGCTCGCCAGGCAGTGACACCTCGATGTCATCCTGAGCGTGATTGAGTTCGATATTTTCGCGTGTTACCAGCACGGCCCTGGCATCGATATCGACCGCTTTAATGTTGCGCGCGCCGAGCCGCGCGGCAACCAACGCCAGAATCCCGGAACCGCAGCCATAGTCGAGCAGCGTCCGATCGCCGAACGGCGCCTGCGCAACCAGCCAATCGATACATAAGCCGGTCGATTGGTGGCTGCCCGTGCCAAAGGCCTGACCGGGATCGAGACTCACCACATGGCGGGCCGTCGGGGGTGGTTCCAGCCAGCTCGGACACACGCACACGCCGCCCGAGAACGACAAGGGCGTCCAGCCTTCTTTCCAGCGCTCAGCCCACGCTTCTCCGTCAATCGGACGGCGCGCGAGTTGAATGCCAGGTAACGCCTGACGCAAGGCCTGTTCAATGGTGTCGGCCTCGGCGATATCGGCAAATAAAGCCTCGGCTTTGAAGCGCGACCAGGGTGTTTCGACAACCGTATCGGGCTCGGCGAAAACGTCCACATCGCCGTCACTCTGGGTGATGGCGAGTGCGCCGAACGCTTCCAGCAGCGCCTCGAATTGCGGCCACTCGGCAACAGAGATTTCGCACTCGAGTGCAAACATCGTTCAGGCCAGCCCCAGGCGACGCTCCAGATAGTGAATGTCGGTACTGCCGGTACGGAACGCCGCATCGGAGACCAGGTCGATGTGCAGCGGGATGTTGGTATCAATGCCTTCAATGACGAGTTCAGTCAGGGCATTCTCCATGCGCTTGAGGGCGGCGCTGCGATCCTCGGCGTGGCAAATGAGTTTGCCGATCAAAGAGTCGTAATACGGTGGCACCGAGTAACCCGCATAAATGTGCGAGTCGATGCGCACGCCAGGGCCGCCGGCCGGATGGTAGACCGAAATCTGACCCGGTGACGGTCTGAAGGTGTAGGGGTCTTCGGCGTTGATGCGGCATTCAACCGCATGCCCGGAAAAGCGAATGTCCTGCTGGCGAAAAGCCAGCGGTTCGCCGGCCGCCACGAGTAATTGCTGCTTCACGAGATCGATGCCGGTAATCATTTCCGTGACCGGATGCTCGACCTGGATGCGCGTGTTCATTTCGATGAAGTAGAACTCGCCATTCTCGAACAAAAATTCGAACGTCCCGACGCCGCGATAACCGATGCGTTTACACGCATCGACACATAAAGCGCCCATACGGTCGCGCGTGGCGTCATCGATGCCGGGTGCCGGTGCTTCCTCGATAATTTTCTGATGGCGACGCTGCATGGAGCAGTCGCGTTCGCCGAGATGCACAACGTTGCCGTGTTCGTCTGCGAGCACCTGGAACTCGATATGGCGCGGGTGTTCGAGAAATTTTTCGAGATACACGCTGTCGTTCTGAAACGCGCTTGCGGCTTCGCGCTTGGTAAGCATGACGGCGTGGCGCAAAGACGCTTCACTATGCACCACACGCATGCCGCGTCCGCCGCCGCCACCGGAGGCCTTGATGATTACCGGGTAACCGACGCGCCGCGCGATTTCGATATTTTCCTGACTATCATCGCCGAGTGGTCGACCCGAACCGGGTACGCAGGGAATACCAGCTTCCTGCATCGCGGCGATCGCGGAAAGTTTGTCGCCCATCAAACGCATGGTGTCGGGGCGTGGACCGATAAACACAAAGCCGCTCTTTTCAACACGCTCGGCAAAATCAGCGTTCTCGGATAAGAATCCGTAGCCGGGATGAATAGCCACCGCATCGACAACCTCAGCAGCCGCGATCACGCCCGGGATACTCAAATAGCTGTCGGACGCCGCAGCCGGACCAATGCACACCGACTCGTCAGCCAGGCGCACATGCTTTTGATCCCGATCGGCGGCTGAATGCACCGCCACAGTTTTAATGCCGAGATCCCGGCAAGCGCGGAGTATGCGCAGCGCGATCTCGCCGCGATTAGCAATAACGATTTTATCGAACATGGTGGCGTCTCTATCTTCGCCTGGCGTTCACGCCCGCCAGTGGCTGCGGGTATCGCGAACGCGGCGGCGCGAAAGTCAGGTTCGCAGCTGGGTTCGCGCGCCGAAATGGCGCACCATCAGGCAACGATGAACAAGGGTTGATCGAACTCAACGGGGTAGCCGTTCTCGACCAACACGGACGTCACCGTGCCGCCGACCTCAGCCTCGATGGGATTCATGATCTTCATTGCCTCAATGATGCATACCGTATCGCCAACGCTAATTGTCTGGCCGATTGAAATGAACGGCGCGGCTTCGGGTGACGGTGCGGTATAAAAGGTCCCGACCATGGGCGATTTCACCACCTGACCCTCGGGCGCGCTCGGTTCCGGCACGCTCGCCGGTGCGGCAGCGACCGGAGCCGCAGCGACTGGCGCGGGTGCAGCGCTCGCAATCGGCCCTCTGCTGATGCGTACCGATTCTTCACCTTCGTGAATCTCGATTTCCGCGATGCCGGACTCTTCGAGCAGCTCGATGAGTTTTTTGACTTTTCTGATATCCAAGCGTCTCTCCAGGCGCGGTCTGCAGCCGCGACTTAGTGTTCGTTAGCTAGTTAAGGTGTCTGTGGGCGGCACGGATGGCGAGTTCGTAGCCGAGCGCACCGAGGCCGGATATCACGCCAACCGCGATATCGGACAAATAGGACTGATGGCGGAACGATTCGCGGGCGAATACGTTCGAAATGTGTACTTCTATAAAAGGTATGGCGACCCCAAGAAAGGCGTCGCGCAGCGCGATACTGGTATGGGTGTAAGCGCCGGGGTTGATAATGACGAAATCGACGGCGTCGACGCTGGCCTGATGAATTCGCTCAACAAGGCCTGATTCACTGTTGCTCTGATAGCAGCTGGCGGCGAAACCTTCTGCCGATGCTTTTGCGACTAAATCTGCTTCCAACTCTGCCAGCGTCAATGAACCGTAAATCTCGGGTTCGCGACGGCCCAGGAGATTGAGATTGGGGCCGTTGATAAACAGCAGTCTGGACACGATGAAAATCCCGTAGGCGCGTGAGTTGTGGTGTGCGCAAACTACCACAAAGCGCGTTAGGCGAAAACACGTTTCCCGATTTTAGACGCCAGATTATCGTGTTATTTGGAGGTTTGTGGTGATTTCATGAAACTGAGGAGTAACGCCTCGGCTTCATCGGCGTCCCACTCGCCCTGATGGGTATAGCGAATCTCGCCGTGATGGTCGAGCACCGCCGTGTAGGGCAGCGCGCCGATGTCATTGCCGAGCTGTTGCATGAAGCGTACGACGGCCTGATCGCCCACCAAAACCGGGTAGTTCACGTCATTGTCCGCGACAAAACCCTTCACCGCCGCCGCCTCATCGAGAGCGACACCAACAAATTGCAGCCCCTGCTCGCCGTATTGCTGCTGCAAGGCCACAAAAGCCGGGATTTCGCGCAGGCAAGGTGGGCACCAAGTGGCCCAGAAGTTAACCACCAGGACATCATCAGCCCACTCGCGCAGCGCTCGCGGCGGACCGGCGAGAGATTTAAACGTCCAATCGAGCGCATTCTCGGCGCTCGCAGGTGTCGCCGGCGCCTCGCTACGTGTCGCCGTGACCAGCGGCGCCGGCGCGGGGGGTTTGGCGAGCCCGCGGTGGGTAATGTATCCCGCGCTGCCAGCCAGCATCGCGAGCGCGACCAGCAGGATGGGATAGAAACGCATCAGGGCGCGCCGGTCACAGCGTCGAGCAGTCCGGCGAACGTGTCGGCATTGGCAAAGCCGATGAGGCGACGTTCGCGCAGTTCTTCACCGCCACGAAAGAACAGCACAGCGGGCGGACCGAATAGCTCATAGCGCCGTAACAAGGCCTTGTCGATGTCGTCGTTGGCAGTCACGTCTGCGCGCAGCAACAACAGCTTATTAAGACGTGCCGCGACAGTGGGGGCAGTGAAAGTCTGGCTTTCCAGGTGCTTGCACTCGATACACCAGTCCGCGTAAAAATCGAGCATGACGGGCTGATTGTTTGCTTGGGCGCTGAGCAGATGGGCTTGCAATTCGTCGGCGCTTTTAACCGCGACAAACGGACTTGCTGTGGGTGTGTGCGAACGCGCGCCAGCCAATGGCGCCAGCGGTTGGAGTAAGCGCGTTGCACCTCCCGCGGCACCGACCAGTACGATAATGCCGTAGACGAGCAAAACCACGCCGAGCGCCTTGGCCAGGCGGTGAGTCGCGCCGGCATCGTTGTCCACTCTACTTAGTGCACCAAGAAATACGGCACTACCGATGAACAGTACCGCCCACAACATTAACGCCACGGGCGGCGGGATAACCCGTTCCAGGAACCACACCGCGACGCCAAGAAATACGACGCCAAAAATTTGTTGCACGCGAATCATCCACACCCCGGCCTGCGGCAGGAAAGCACCTGCTGAAGTGCCGATCGCAATCAACGGGACACCCATCCCCAGACCCAGTGCAAACAGCGCTGCGCCGCCAATCAATGGCGAACCGGTCTGGCCGATATAAGCCAGCGCGCCGGCCAAGGGCGGGGCGACGCAGGGGCCAACGATAATGGCCGACAGCACGCCCATAATGGCGACGCCGGTGTAGCTACCGCTGCGTTGCTGGCGCGACAGCTTATCGATGCGCGATTGCAGCGCCGCAGGTACTTGCAACTCATAAAATCCGAACATGGAAAACGCGAGCGCGACGAACACCGCTGCGAAGCTCACGATAACGGCCGGGTGCTGGAACGCTGCCTGCAGATTCTGCCCGGCCAGGCCGGCGACCACGCCGGCCAGCGTGTAGGTCAGCGCCATCGCAAGTACGTAGATGCTCGATAAACCCAGCGCGCGGGCGGTACTGGCGGGTTGCTTTTGACCGACGATGATGCCGGACAAAATGGGCACCATCGGCAACACGCAGGGTGTGAGGGCAAGCAACAGGCCGAGGCCGAAAAAGGTGACCAGCGTTGCAGCGAGAGAGCGCTGACCAAGCTCGAGAGCGATACGGTCACTGGCAGACAAACCGCCGGTCGGTGCCGGCGTGCCGAGCGGTGTTGCGGCATGCGCTGCGTTAATGAGAGAGAACCCGACGGTTTTTTTGATGGGCGGGTAGCAAATGCCGTCCTCCGCGCAACCTTGGTAGCGCACCTCGGTTTCCAGCAAGCTGCCGGCAAGCGCGCCGGTCGTGAAGGGCACGTTAACGGTCAAGTCGTGTTTGTAGACTTCGACCCGGCCGAATTCCGCATCATCCTTAAACTCGCCTGCCGGCATCTGTGCGGTACCGAATTCGACGCCGGCGGTCAGCGGCGTGACCACAAGCTTGTCGCGATACAGGTAGTAACCCGGCTCGATTTGCCAGTGAAACTCGAGTTCACCTGCTGCGTTGATGCGCTCGCTTAAACGAAAAGCCTGATCGGGGGGCAGAAAGTCTCGTTGCCCGCCAAGTTTGACCGGCGCGCCAATGCGCTCAAGCTGCTCGAGCACGCCTGCGACCGTGTGGGAGCAGCAGACGACCAGCAGGAGCGCGACCAGCACACCAACCAGCTGGCGAGGGCGGACGCTATGCATGCGATGTACGCTTGTTAGCCATATGCGATACGGACCTCGATAAGCTCTGGGAGTTCATACGCGTGCGGTTCCTGGACTGACTCGGATGTGCCACGGATGCGGGCACAGGTGCCGCCAGGGTCAAAGTCTGCCACACGGATTCCTGCCCGCAATCAAATTTGCGCGCTCCACGGTTCGGTTGAACCTCGTGTTAGCGAGATACTTCATTTTCGAGCGCTTCAGCACAAAATGCATTCAAGCTCTTACCGTGTTTCACCGCTTCTATCGCCAGCCTTTCATGAAGGGTTTCGTTCAAACGTAGATTGAACTTTCCGGAATATTTTTTTCCGGCCATACCCGGCGGGAGGCGCTCGTTGTCATTCTCAGCCTGAGTAATCCATTGTTCGATTACTGTGCACAATTCTGCGAATACTTTCTGTTCGTTCTTCCCATGTACACCGCCTAGCATCAGCTCCGGGCAACGACCGACAAAGCAATTGTCTTCGTCCGACCATTCAACGATTTTGAGATATTGAGCGGATTTCTTCATTTCGACACCTGTTCGAGTGCAGCTTTCACTGCTTTCTCCTGGTACAGCTTTGCGTCCGAAGTGGTAGCGCCACTTATTGTGATACGAGCGCCGCTGGCGTGTATGAAATTGCGGTGGCTGCCTTTACCACTGCGTTCCATGAATCCCGCAGATTTCAGCGCGCTTAGCAGTTCTCTGATTTTCGGCGGCATCGAGAAATAGTACCATGCCAGTACCATTGCTTAATCTCGCCAGCACGGCGCAAGCGGCGCTCGGCGGCAGCTCAATCCACGCAATCGTCCGTGATATTGTAAGCCGCCCATGAGCCCCGACTTGAATATTTTGAACCCTTCGCTGCGACAACCTGGCCGCGGTAGTTGTTGTTTTACACGCAAGCAGGAATTGCCATAGTGCCCGTGTTTCTAATCTTGCTAATCGGGCTGATCAGTATTCCGCTCGCGGAACTGTATGTGTTGCTTGAAATTGGCGGGTCGATTGGTGCCGCGTCGACCATCAGCCTGGTCATCCTGACCGCCGTACTCGGGGCGTGGTTACTGCGTCAGCAAGGCATGGCGACCATCGCGCGTGCACAAGCGTCTATGAATGCCGGCGAATTGCCAGCCGTTGAACTGATGGAGGGCCTGATTCTCCTGCTAACCGGCATTTTGCTGTTAACCCCGGGATTTATTACCGACACCCTGGGGTTCCTCATGCTGTTGCCGCCTGTCCGTCGGCGTTTCGCGCTTGGTTTCGCCAAGCGTATGATCGTGCGTCACGCGGGGCAGCGCGGTAGATCGCCAGGCGCTGGCCCTGCTGGCGGCCCGCATACGTTCGACGGCGAATTCAAGGTCGACAACAACGACGGCAACGATTTACTGAAATAGCCCTGCGACTGAATCCCGGCGACCAATCCCGAGCGCTGATTAAAGTGCGACGAGAATGCCCGCTGCCTTATGGAGCGTCGCGTCCTCCTTGCAGAAACAGAAGCGGATATAACGTTCTTCCGGCGGCGACTGATAGAACACCGACATCGGGATCGCTGCCACGCCAATCTGCTGGGTTAACCAACGCACGAAAGTCTGGTCATCGTCATCGCTGATGGCCGAATAGTCGACCAACTGAAAAAACGTACCGGCGCTCGGCGTAAAACGAAAACGTGAAGCACTGAGCGCTTCGTTGAAAAGATCGCGCTTGTGTTGATAGAACGCGGGCAGCTGATCGAGATGTTCCGGGGTCGAAGCCATGAAGTCAGCCAGCGCATATTGCACTGGCGTGCAGGCGACGAAAGCGACGAATTGATGGACTCGGCGCAGCTCCGTCGTTAACGCCTCCGGCGCCACCACGTAACCGGTTTTCCAGCCCGTCACGTGAAACGTTTTCCCGAACGAGGAGACCACAAACGCACGCGCAGCCAGGCGTGGTTCGCGCAGTACGCTGGCGTGTTCGCGGCCGTCATACACGAGGTGCTCATAGACTTCGTCCGACACCACGATTAAGTCGTGCGCTTCAGCGAGTGTAGTGAGTTGGCGGATATCCTGTTCATCAATCACGCTGCCGCTTGGATTATGTGGCGAGTTGATCATGATCATGCGCGTGCGCGGCGTTACCGCACGCGCTACCTGATCCCAATCGATACGGTAATCAGGTGCTGCAAGACGCAAGTGCACCGGGATGCCCCCGCTCAGACGCACAGCCGGGTCGTAGCAGTCGTAGACCGGATCGAACATCAGCACTTCGTCACCGGGTTGAATCACGGCGGTAACCGCGCAGTAAATCGCTTCGGTCGCGCCCGGCGTGATGGTGACTTCGGTATCGGGGTTGGTTGTGTGCCCGTAAAAACGCTCGATTTTGGCTGCACATTGCTCGCGCAGGGCGGCGATCCCCGCTAACGGTGCATATTGGTTATGGCCGTTGCCGGCGTACCAACTCAGTCTTTCGCGCAATAGCTCAGGCCCGTCGTAATCCGGATAACCCTGGGAAAGATTTATCGCCCCATAATCGTGTGCCATTTGTGACATAACGGTAAATATTGTCGTGCCAACATCAGGCAACTTGCTCTGCAGGCTGGGGATGCGAATACTCATAGGAATGGGTCAACCAATGCAGTCAAAAATGTCACACTCGGATAGCGCCGCGCGCGCGCGGCCCAATATATTCAACCACGACGCCGGCTCATTATTCGCCCGGCCCGTAGCGAGCCGTGAGTGTTACCGGCGCTGTACCAGAGATCAACCAGGCGCCACGCTTGGGATGATGATTCGATGACTTCGTCAACCGTGTTGCCAGGACTTGCGAACGTGCCGCCCGCGTTGCGTCCGCAGGTCGAGATTTTGCTCGAGCGCTTTGCTCAGCAGGCGAGTGACAACGGCCTTGCTATCGAGATTAGCGAGGAGGTGATCAAGGTTTTTACCGCCAGCCCGTTCGTCGCGGAGCTCGCCATTCGGCGGCCAGAAGCATTCTGGCAGGAAATTCACTCGCCGCAGATTCATCACGCGCGCGACAGCGAGGCATTCGCCGCCGCGGTCGCCGAGGTGTTTAAAGACTGCACGGATTTGGCCCTCGCCAAACAGGCTTTGCGACAGTTGCGGCAGATTGAAATGCTGCGTCTCGCCTGGCGCGACATCGTCTGCGGCACGCCGCTTGCGACGGTGATGCGGGAACTGTCGGAGTTCGCTGATGCCGTGGTCAGTGGCGCGGTGAGCTGGTTACACGAGCAGGCGGCGGCGCGTTTTGGCCGCGCTTATAACGATGCCGGTCAGGTGCTGGAATTGGTTGTTGTTGCCATGGGCAAGCTCGGCGGGCACGAACTCAACTATTCGTCCGACATCGACCTGTTGTTTGTCTTTGGCGCGAGTGGCACGACCCGCGGCGGGCGTAAGGAAGTCGCACACCAGGATTATTTTGACCGGCTTGGGCGCGAGCTGATCAATTTACTGAATGACATCACTGCCGACGGTTTTGTGTTTCGCGTGGATATGCGCTTGCGGCCATTTGGCGATAGTGGGCCGTTGAGCGTATCGCTGAACGCGCTCGAACATTACTACGTTGTGCACGGGCGTGACTGGGAGCGCTACGCGGCGATTAAAGCGCGCAGCATTTGTGGTGATCCGGCCAGCCGTGAGGCGCTGACGGCGCTGATGCGACCGTTCGTGTATCGACGCTATCTCGACTTTGGTGCGCTCGATGCCTTGCGCGACATGAAGCAGCGCATCCATCGCGAGGCGGGCGCTGGCGCCCTGGCCGATAACGTTAAGCGCGGCCCCGGTGGCATACGGGAAATCGAGTTCATTGCGCAGTTTTATCAGCTCGTGCGGGGTGGTCGGGAACCGACCCTGCGGCATAGGGGGCTGTTTGACACGCTGTCGGCGACTGTGCAGCTTGGCTTACTCGAGGACGATGAAGTGGCAGCGTTGTGCGCGGCCTACGAATTCCTGCGCGTTAGCGAGCATCGCTTGCAACAGGTCAACGACGCCCAGACGCATACACTCCCCGACGATGACATCGGCCGGACACGCCTCGCCTATGCGTTTGAGTTTCCGGATTGGGCACACTATGCGCGCCACATGGAAGCTCACCGGGCAGTCGTTCGCACCGCATTCAGTCGCTTGCTCGAGGGCTCGCAAGCGAGTGACGAGAATGACGACCGACCGCCCACACCCTGGCAGACCCTGTGGCAAAGTTGCGACGACGAACAAACGCTCGGCGAAGATGCTCGTGGCCTTGCTCTTACGCTCGAAGCGGCGCAGCAGCAACTATTTGTTGGCCTGAAATCAGCCCGCGAACTGAATCGTCTGACCAACGAGAGCCGCGCACGACTGGACCGACTGGCGCCGCTGTTACTTGCCGCGACCGATCGCTTGCAACTATCGGACACCGCTATCCAACACCTGCTTCGGCTGACCCATGGCATCGTCAGACGCAGTGTTTATCTGGCTTTTCTGGCCGACAACCCGGGCGCACTGACACGCCTGCTGGAGCTGTTCAATGCCAGCACCTGGATCGCGGAGCAAATTATTGCGCAGCCGCTGTTACTTGATGAATTACTTGACCAGCGCACTTTGTTTACGCCACCCGAAGAAAGCGAACTGCGCGCTCTGGCCGGTAACCGTATACGCGTAGAGGATGGTCTCGAAGTGGCCATGGAGAATCTACGCGCGTTCAGAAACCAACAAGTATTGCGTGTAGCTGCCAGTGACATCAGCGGAGAATTTCCGGTCGCGCGGGTTAGCGACCAGCTGTCGAGCATTGCCGAGGCGTGCGTGGAGAGCGCTTTGCGTCTGGCCTGGGGCGATTTAGTCAGCCGCTTCGGCGAGCCGCATTGTGATGATGGCGCCGGGCTACGCCCGGCCGGTCTGGCAATACTCGCTTACGGCAAACTCGGTGGATTCGAGTTGGGTTACGGTTCGGATTTGGATCTGGTCTTTGTTCATGACAGCAGCGGCGCGGAACGTTATACAGATGGCCCGCGGCAAATCGAGAACGATGTTTTCTTTACCCGGCTGGCGCAACGTTTCATTCATATTCTGTCGACCACAACGGTCACCGGTCGCGCCTATGAGGTTGATATGCGTCTGCGCCCGAATGGCGAGTCCGGCATGATGGCGCCGTCGCTCGGCGCGTTCAGCGATTATCTGCTGCACGATGCGTGGGTATGGGAGCATCAGGCACTAGTGCGCGCGCGCGCCATCGCCGGTAATGAGCGTGTCATGGCGCGCTTCACAGAGGTGCGCAACCAGGTTCTGGCCGTGCCTCGCATTGACCACGAACTCAAGCACGAGATCGCCACGATGCGGGCGCGAATACTTGAGCAACATGGCACTGACCAGTCCTCAGGCTTCGACCTCAAACGTGGTCCCGGCGGTATGACTGATATCGAATTTATGGTGCAATACGCGGTCCTCCGGGGAGGCAGCGCGCATCCGTCGCTTCTCGACTGGACGGATAATCTGCGCTTGCTCGAGACAATAGCGACGCTGAAGCTGCTGCCAGGCGAAGCGTGCGAACGTTTGCACGACGCCTACTTTGCGTATCGCGCCGACATTCATCGCTGCGCATTACAGCAACGCGATAGTGTGGTCGACGACGAAAAATACCGCCAACACCGTCAGCATGTCATCGAGATCTGGAACACACTATTTAGTTAACCCTTTTGGGCAGGAGTTGAACCGATGAGTTACGCCGACCGCGATGGTGTGATCTGGATGGATGGAAAAAACGTGCCGTGGCGCGATGCCAATGTGCACGTGTTAACGCATTCGTTGCACTACGGTGTGGGCGCGTTCGAAGGCATTCGTGCTTATGAAACCGACAAAGGCACGGCGATTTTTCGACTCGACGATCACGTTCAGCGCCTGTTCGATACGGCGCATATTCTCGAGATGGATGTGCCTTTCAGCGCTGACGTTATCACCCAGGCGTGCGTGGAATCGGTCAAGAACAACAAGCTCGATACGGCCTACATCAGACCGCTGGTCTATTACGGCTCTGAGGGCATGGGCCTGCATGCGAACGACCTCTCCGTACATGTCGCGATTGCATCATGGTTCTGGGGTGCCTACCTGGGTGCCGAAGCGCTTGAGAAAGGTATTCGTATCAAGACATCTTCATATACCCGTCATATGGTCAATAGCGTCATGTGCCGGGCAAAGGCCTGCGGAAACTACATCAACTCGATCATGGCGCTGCAGGAAGCGGCGCGCGATGGTTACGATGAGGCCTTGTTACTGGACGCTGAAGGGATGGTCGCCGAGGGCAGTGGTGAGAATATTTTTATCGTGCGCAAGGGTGTGGTCTACACACCGGAACTGACTTCCGCACTCGAAGGCATAACGCGTGAAACGATCATGCTGATCGCCGAAGAGGAAGGCATGAAAGTCGTCGAGAAACGCATTACTCGCGACGAGGTCTACATTGCCGACGAATGCTTTTTTACCGGCACCGCCGCTGAAGTCACACCAATCCGCGAGCTCGATAATCGCCAGATTGGTCAGGGCTCTATCGGGCCCGTCACGAAAAAGCTGCAACAGGCCTATCTCGATCTCGTCACCGGACGACGTGCCTGCCCGTCCGATTGGCTAACGATCGTTAGCTGAATCGATAGCTGCAAGTCCGCAACACGATGACTGACAAGCGTCTCGTGGTGTGGCAGCTGAGCGACGGCAAGCGCGGGCATGAACGCCAGTGCGAAGGACTCATCACCGCGCTCGATGAGCTCGTCGCACTCGAATGCCACCGCATCAGGGTGACGACGACGCGCATGCGCGCGGCCATCGACGCAGTGCGTTCTGTCTTCCCCGCCGGCGCAGCACTGCCGGCACCAGCACTGATTGTCGCTGCTGGCAGTGCTTGCCAATGGCCGTTACTGGCAGCTCGGCGGGCCTATGGTGGACGCTCGATTTATTTGATGCGCCCGTTACTCCCACGCGCCTGGTTTGATGTTTGTGTCATCCCTGCACACGACCAGCCCGCACCACATCGCCACGTCATCGTCAGCGCCGGACCACTGAACCCGATGCGCTCCAGCGAGCCTAAAGACGCGACGCTCGGCATGATTCTGGTCGGCGGCCCATCGGCGCACTATGGCTGGGACACCGCCGCCGTGGTAAGCCAGATTGAGCGCATCATCGGCGAGGATAGAAGTATCCGCTGGCAGGTCACTGACTCGCGGCGCACGCCAGCTGCGTTCGCTGCCGCTGCGCGTGCCTCACCGGTAATCCAAACGTGTTTCAAACCGGTTAACGAGTGTGGGCCAGAGTGGTTGCAGGTGACGCTTGCGCGAGCGAGCCAAGCCTGGGTAAGTGCTGACAGCATTGCGATGATCTTCGAAGCACTCAGCGCCGGGGCCCGAGTCGGTCTCATCGAGGTGCCCGTGCAACGCGATGACCGTATCTCGCGGGTGGCCAGCGACTTGGTTGCGCGTGGTTGGGTTGGCCGCTTGGGTGCTCCGGCGGCAAGTGCGCCTGAGCTAAAAGAAGCGCAACGCTGTGCACAACTATTGGTCGCGCGCTGGCCCGATCTGGACCGTGTGGGGAACACCCGATGACCGCTCGGCTGACCGTGTTGCAAGTGTTGCCGGAACTGGAAGTTGGTGGCGTTGAACGCGGCACGCTTGAAATTGCTGACGCGCTAGTGAAAGCGGGCCATCGCGCACTGGTCGTGTCGGCGGGTGGTCGCCTGGTCGAGGAATTGATTGCCTGCGGCGGCGAGCATATTGAGCTTGATGTGGGTCGTAAAAGTATCACCAGTGCGGCACATGTCGGAACGCTGGCGAACCTTTACGCGACACACGAAGTCGACGTTGTCCACGCGCGATCGCGTTTGCCTGCGTGGATTGCGTGGTGGGCACGGCGCCGCTATCGAGGTTCACGAATACCCCGCTGGGTGACGACGGTACACGGTCCGTATTCAGTCAACCGCTACAGTCGCATTCTGCTGAGTGGCGAGCGCGTGATTGCGATCTCCGAATTTATTCGCGATTACATGACGCGCAATTATCCGGGCTATGCGGACGGGCGTATCGAGATCATTGCGCGGGGTGTCGACCGCACGTATTTCAATACCGGCTTTACGCCCGCTGCCGAATGGCAACGCGAGTGGAACAGCGCGCAACCGCGAACCCTGAATAAAATATTACTGACCATGCCCGGCCGTTTGACGCGCTGGAAAGGGCAACTGGATTTTATCGCTGTGCTGGCCGGTTTGCGGCAGCGAGGTTTGAATGTGCATGGGCTGGTCGTTGGCGGAGCTCATCGGCGCAAGCCGCACTTTGCTAACGAATTGCGTGCAGCTGTACAAACAGCGGGCGTCGCTGATGACATCACATTTCTGGGCAATCGCAACGATTTGCGCGAGATTCTGGCTGTCTCAAGTCTTGCGTATTCGCTGACTGGCGAACCGGAAGCTTTTGGTCGCACGACGCTGGAAGCATTAAGTCTGGGTACGCCGGTGGTCGGCTACGATCACGGCGGTACCGGAGAAATATTGCGACGGATGTTTAGCGACGGACTGGTACCGTTCGCTGATACCGATGCCGCTATTGAACGTAGCGTCGAACTGCTGGCAGCCAATATGCGGGTCGCCGAGTCTGAGGATTTCAGCGTTGCGCAGATGCAGGCTCGCACTCTGGCGCTGTACAGCGAACTTGCTAACGCAACTAACTGAGATCGCTTGAACGCACGCGATGGTTCACCAACGGGTGTAGTCGTAGCCAAGTGGGTAGCGCAAGTGTTGAGCACACAAGTCGCTAAACCACTCGCGTGCCGCGCCATCGAAATGATCAAGCGGCGCCTGCGTTGACGTGCGCACCGCCCCCGGGGGACGGGCCGGATCATCTTTTGCTGCCATGGCGCTTTTGTCCGATGCGGCAATGCCGTGTTCGAGCGCCTCTGGTTTGAGCCCCAACTCCCACGCCACGTTGACCCGAGACAACTCGCGATAGGGATCGCTCTGCAAATCCTCATAACGTACCAGGGTGGTAGCGCTCGCGGATTGGGTCAGCAACGGACCCCAACTATTTAAAAAACGGAAGCACCACCATACGTCGCTGTTATAACGTCGACCATGCGGATCGCCTTGCAGATACTCTTCGAAATCAACCCCGTACCGAGTTGCCCACTTGGCGTAGTTGGCCACCAGCGCGACGCGTACATCTCGCACCAGTACGACGTAACGGGGTAAGCGCAGCCAGCGCTGCCCGAGCCATGGATGGGCGATACTGTGACTGCTTAGCAAATGTGGCAGTGGTGCGTGGCATGGCGGGTCTTTGGGTCCGCCAATATAATCGTTGGCGTGATTGAAGCGCGGCGGCGGCAATTCGTATTGATACGATAGTGCATTGGCCAACATGAACTTTAGCCAATGGGTTCCGGACTGGTGCATGCTGACCAGCTGCCCGTCGCAATGCCGATGCCTGATCAACGAGAAGTTGCCGATAGCGCGACGCCAGGCATGAAAGCGAAAATGCGCTGGGCTGGGGTTCATTGACATGGCGACTCTTTAATCGGCGCTGCGACGGCAACCGCTATTATGCCGTGCATCGACGGTGTCGTTTCTTCTGAGGGCAGGACTTGGATTTTCTATCGCGGCCAGGTGAGATTAGGGTCGCGCGCAATCCGCTCCTGAACTGCCGCCCGTGCTTTGTCAGAGCGGTCGCTATCGATACGTATTTCAGACGAAAAAACCTGACGATTGGCCTGTGCGAAAAATTCTGATCCTGAAATTCGGCGCGCTTGGCGATGTAGTGATGGCTACGCCGCTGGTAGCTGCGATCTGTGCCAAACATGACGATGCCCATTGCAGTTTGCTGACGACGCCGGCCTTCGCGCCACTATTTTCCGGCTGGAAAGATTTACACGTCGTTGCTATTGACCGGCATGGCTTGAGGAATCTGTGGCATATGTTGCGCTTTATCCGTGCTGGCGAATTCGAGCGCATTTACGATTTGCAAGGCAATGATCGCAGTGGCTTGTTACTTGCCTTGGCGGGGCGGAGCGAGAAGGTCGGCATTCATCCGCGCTTCCCCTATACCCATCATCCGGATGAGAAATGGGACGGTCAGTCGCATATCTTTTCGCGCATGCGCGCTGTACTGGAAAGTGCGGGGGTGGGCGACGTGTCCGATCGACCCGTGCTGCTGGTGGACGACGCCATGGTTACGCGCGTCGCCCAGTGGCTGGAGAAGAATGCTCTCGCACGCGGCAGATTCGCGCTTTTGCATGCCGGTGCAAGTCCCACGCGGCCGGGTAAACGATGGCCGTATTTCGATGCGCTAGCACAGCGTTTACTGGCAGCCGGTATTGAGGTCGTGTGGCTCGGCGGTGAATCCGATCGGGATCTGAATCGACGCCTTGCGCGCAATGGCGGCATCGATGCGGCCGGTGCGTTTACGATTGTCGAACTCGCTGAGCTTGGACGTTCAGCACGCTTTGCCGTCACCAACGATTCTGGACCGATGCATGTTTTGTCGGCAGCGGGGATTCCGGTTTTTGGTCTGTTCGGGCCGAGTGACTGGCGTAGAAATCACGCGCTCGGACAGGCTAATCGTGTCATTACACCAGACAACACGGGGTCTGCTTCGGTCGCCTCGACCGGTGGCGATATTGCAAACATACCGGTCGATGAGGTTTGGCAACGTTTGCTTGACGAGCGCCTGCTTGACGACCCGACCGTGCCAGGCGACTTATCGCGATGACCGCGTCCTGAGCAGGTCGAAAATCGACTAACTCTTATCGATCGCTTCGCCCTCGAGCCTAAGTTTTTCGAGCTCGGTCGCGACAGCTGCAACGCTGAGCTCGTTTAAATTCCGATTGGGAGCAAGCATGATGCGAGCGTGTGGTCCCCACGGACGATAGCGCTGCGGTTCGCCCGGGCCGAATAGGGTCAGTGTTGGAATACTGAGAGCTGCAGCCATGTGGCCAAGGCCCGAGTCGTTGCCAACGAATACACTTGCCCTCGCCAACAACGCCGCCGCCGTGTTGAGCGTTGTGCGGCCACTGACATCGAGGCACGGCAGGTTGAGTTCGGCAACATCCACAGGACGTGCCGTATCGGCACCGCTTCCGAGCAGAATGATGCCGTCAAAAAGCCCTGCGCTGCTTTTAAGCAAGTCGTGATAGCGCTCGACTGGCCAACGCTTACCCGGCCAGTTTGCACCGGGCGCGACAGCCAGCCATTGGCGGCCGGGCAAGGACTGTAACAATTCTCGCGCTTGCGCAACGCTGTCTGGATCAAGATAGAGCCGGCATGGCGGCGGAGACGCGATGTCCAGGAGCGGCTCGAGCACGGCGTAATGCGTTTGAACAGCGTGTCTATTTGGATCGCCTCCGCGCCGATTAATGACCCGTTGCTGCGCACGAACCAGCCACGGAATCATCTTGGTGCGCAGATCAACGGCGACCCGATAAGGGTGTTGTCGAAGCGCTCTGAGCAAGCGCCATTGTGCGCGCCAACCCGCACCTTTTTCGCGATGGAAAATCTGACCGGTATAAGGCGCAGACTGCAGCAACGACGACGAGCGCCGATCGGCGACGATGTCGATCTTGCAGTCAGGATAGTGGCGAGCGAGAGCTTCGAGTACCGGTGTGGTCATGACGACATCACCGATGTTACTCAGAGTCACGACCAGAATGCGTTCATCTTGCTGCAAAAAGTTTCTCGCCGCGTAGTTACTTGCCGATACAAAAACGCGAGAAGATATCGCCGAGCAAATCTTCGCTGCTGTAACGTCCGCCAATGGTTTCCAGCGCCAGGGTCGCTTCGCGGTAGTGCTCGGCAGCGATCTCGGGATGACTGACCAGGATTTCTGGCGCGATGCCCTGTAGCGTTTGCGCCGCGCGGTTAAGCGCATCGAGGTGTCGGGTGTGCGCGCTGAAATCGCTCTCCGCCCCGTCGACTAAACCCATAGCGTCCGTTATCGCCTCAGCAAGTAAATCAACACCGTCACCGGTTAAAGCTGAAACGTAGACGCGTACCGGGTCGAGGAGGTGATCGCGGCGGGGCAGCACGGCATGTGCGTCAATTTTATTGTGTACGATGATGACGTCACAAGACGGCCTTACGTCTAGTCCAAGTTCCTGCCAAGCGAGGACGGCGTCGATTGGTCCGGGTTGATCCACGACCAGCAAGGCGAGATCCACGGTCTTGAGTTCTGCGTGAGCGCGGGCAATTCCTTGCTGCTCTATGTCGTCGTTCGTCAACCGGAGCCCGGCGGTATCGATGAGACGAATAGGCAGACCGTTAACGACGATATCGGCATCCAAAAGATCACGCGTGGTACCCGGCTGGTCAGACACGATAGCCCTGTCCTGCTCGGCGAGGCGATTAAGCAACGAAGATTTCCCGACGTTGGGTGCGCCCACGATGGCGATAGACGCTCCACTACGCAAGCGTGATCCGCGCTTGGCACGATTCACGATGTTTTGAATCGTTTCGGTAATTTCTTGAATCCGAGATTGCTGCTGGGCAAGGAGATGATCGGCAATAAGGTCGTCTGCAAAATCGATGCTTGCTTCGAGTTCGGCGCGCGCGATTTGTACATTGTGGATAAGCTCGTTAACCAACCGCGCAAAATCGCCATTGAGCGTGCGTTGTGCGGAGCGCAGCGCACGCTGCGATTGGCTCGCGATGACGTCGGCAACGGCTTCGGCTTGCGCCAGATCGAGCTTGTCATTGCGAAACGCGCGCTCAGTAAATTCCCCGGGCCGGGCCAGTCGCGCACCTAAAGTGCAGCAAAAACTGATCAGACGCTCCAGAAGCAGGGGATTGCCGTGCGCCTGAAGCTCCACACAATCGTCGCCGGTATAGGAATGGGGACCGGGGTAGAAAACTGCAATGCCCTGGTCGATGAACTCACCGTCGTCGCCGGTAAAACCGCAGTAGGTCGCACTTCGCGGGGATAAGGATCGGCCCGTGATATGTTGCGCGAGTTCTGAAGCTAGCGGACCACAAATGCGAACAATGCCAATGCCGCCGCGACCAGGGGGGGTAGATACCGCAACGATAGTGTCATTAAACACATGCGATCCAGGTAAGGCGCTTGAAGGGCCTAGGCAGCCGCCTTCTCGATTGCACGGGTGATCTGCCATTGCTGGGCAATTGAAAGAATATTGTTAACCAGCCAGTAGAGCACCAGACCGGACGGGAAAAACGCGAAAAATATCGTGAAGACAAATGGCAGAATCTGCATGACTTTCGCCTGGATCGGATCGAGCGGTGCGGGATTAAGCTTTTGCTGCCCCCACATACTGATGCCCATCAGTAGCGGTAAAACGAAAAACGGATCGCGCGTTGAGAGATCGTCCAACCACAAAATAAAAGGTGCCTGGCGCATCTCAACACTTTCCAGCAGGACCCAATACAGTGCGATGAAGACCGGGATCTGAATAACGATGGGCAGGCAGCCACCGAGCGGGTTAATTTTCTCGTCTTTATACAACTTCATCATGGCCTGATTGAGTTGTGCTTTGTCGTCTGCGTATCGATCGCGCAAGGCCAACATGCGCGGCTGCACCTGGCGCATATTGGCCATCGACCGATAGCCCGCGGCGGATAACGGGAAGAAAAATAATTTCAGGGCGATGGTCAACAGAATAATGGCCCAGCCCCAATTGCCAGTCATGTCATAGATATATCGAAGGACGCTGAATAAGGGTTTGGCAATGAACCATAAAACGCCATAGTCGACGGCGAGCTCGAGTCCCTCTGCTGTTTTACCCAGACGGTCGTGTCGTTTCGGTCCGATAAAAGCCTGGCTGGTGAAGGTGTGCGATTGCCCGGGAGCGAGAGTCGTGGCCGGACTCAAAAAACCGACCAGATAAATGTAGTTATCGAGGACCTTTGAATAGTATTGGTAGGCCTGTCCCACGGGCGGAATTAATGCAGCTACGAAGTAATGCTGAATGATGCCGACCCAGCCGTCGCGAGCGGTCTCGGCCAGTGGCTGGTCAGTTAGATCATCGATGTCGAATTTCTCGAAACGCTTTTCTGGTGTCGAGAGGGCCGCACCGGTAAACGTATAGACCATACCCTGGCGCGACGATTCTTCATTGCGCTTGAGTTGTTCGTACTGATGAACGGTGATCTCCTCGGGAGAACCGTTGCTGACAATATATTCCACATCGACTGAGTAGCTATCAGGTTTAAATCGATAGCGTTTTTCAACGGTTACGTTTTTGTCGTTGCGCCATTTCAACGGTACAACAAGCTCGTCCGTGCCGGACATTGAATAGCTCGTTTGAGCGGCGGAATAGTTAGCATGATGAGTCGGTAGGTCACCAGCCCCCGCCAATCCACCTTGGTAGACATATATTTTTGGCGGATGCTCGGCGAGTAGTTCTACTGCGACGTCCGGTGCTTTTGGATCGACCGGATAAGCTTTCAGAGCTACGCGTTCCATGTTCCCGCCAACAGTGGAAACGTCAATGGAGAATAGATCCGTTTCGATAGCTATCGTTTGTGGTTGCGCTGTTTGCGGGCTAAGGATTGTTTCTGCGGCCGGAGGGTTAATGTCAGGCGCCACTGACGACACGGGTGGTGGGGACGGGATTTCCGGCGCGTCAACAGGCATCGGGGTGGACGATGTCGTATTCGTTACTTGTGTAACCGGGGGCGCGGTGGGGTAGTCCTTCTGCCACGCCTGCCAAAGCAACAACGCGAGAAAGGCCAACGTCGCAACGAGGAAAAGTCGAATGTTGTCCATTAGGCCTGATCTTTTGCGCGGGTGGTGGGTTGGCTCGAATTAGATTCGCGACCCAATCGTTTGAAAACAGCTGTTATCACAGACGCTAGATCAGTTCGTGTAGTTGATGCTGCGGCTGGCTTTGCATTGATGACGATATCGAAGGCCGGAAGGCCGGCCGCTGAGTGGCGGAATCCTTCACGAATGATTCGTTTTACAGTGTTGCGGCGGTTGGCCCGTAATGAAACTCGCTTACCAACCGCGATGCCAAGGCGCGCTTGAGTCGCACCCGTTCGATAGTAATGAACCGTAAACTGTGCGACGGAAAAGCGCTGACCCTGACGCATAACAAGAATAATTTCTGAGCCGCGCAGCAATCGCTGCCCACGTTTCAGACGGGCAGTGGCGATCGGCGTATCGGACTGAGAACGGTCGATTAATCGGCGGCCAGTCTGGCTCGTCCGCGAGCCCGTCGTGATTTGAGTATGAGACGGCCACTCTTCGTTTTCATCCGTGCCCGAAAACCATGTTTGCGCGCGCGTTTCAGTCGGCCGGGTTGAAATGTCTGTTTCATGATTCAAATGATGCTCAGTTGAGTTACCGTCGGCACTGCGGAGCAGCGCCCTAAAAAAGGGCCGCGATAGTAGGCCGACACGTCGAAAAAAGTCAATCTTTTCAGGTTCGTATTAGCACCGGGGAGGGGTTGTGGATAAGTTTCAGGATCGCGTATACACTCGCTCGGACCCGACTCACCGATACAATTATAAAGAACCTCACGCGGTGCAAAATTCAATCTGGCAACAGTGCCTGGTGCGGCTCGAAAGCGAGCTCTCGCCGCAGCAATACAACACCTGGATTCGGCCACTACAGGCTGTGGAGCAGTTGGAAAGTGTCGAGATCCTGGCACCCAACCGGTTTGTGCTCGATTGGATTAGGGATAAATACAGCGATCGCATTCAGCTGATCCTCAATGACCTGTGTACGACGGACAGCATCGCTTTAACTATTGGTGTTGGAACGAAACCTCAACGGGTTGTTTCCGCGCCGGTGGTGGTAACCGAAAGTAAAGTGAGCAAACCAGCTGCTCCGGGTGGACAGACGGGTAGTGGTCTCAAGGCCGACTTTACCTTTGAGTCGTATGTGGAAGGGAAATCCAACCAGCTCGCTCGAGCGGCTTCTCTGCAAGTCGCTGAAAATCATGGAAAAGCGTATAACCCCTTGTTCATTTGCGGGGGTGTCGGACTGGGCAAGACCCATCTGATGCATGCTGTGGGTAACCTTATTTACAGCAAGAATTCAAACGCGAGAGTGGTGTACCTCCATTCCGAACGATTTGTCGCTGACATGGTGAAAGCACTACAGCACAACGTGATTAACGATTTTAAGAAATTCTATCGCTCCGTCGATGCGTTACTTATTGATGACATTCAGTTTTTCGCAGGTAAGGAGCGGTCTCAAGAAGAGTTCTTCCATACCTTTAACGCACTGCTGGAAGGCCAACAGCAAATTGTGCTGACTTGCGATAAATATCCTAAAGAAGTACCCGGCGTAGAAGAGCGTTTGAAATCTCGACTCGGCTGGGGACTTACCGTGGCAATTGAGCCGCCGGAGCTGGAGACCCGCGTCGCCATTCTGATGCGCAAGGCTTTCCAGGACAATATCGATTTACCCCATGAAGTCGCTTTCTTTATTGGGAAAAGGTTCAGGTCTAATGTCAGGGAGCTTGAGGGGGCGTTGCATAGGGTGATAGCGAACGCTCACTTCACAGGTAATCCGATTACTCTGGAATTTGCTAAAGAAGCGCTGCGAGATTTGCTTGCATTACAAGACCGGCTCATCACGATGGATAACATCCAGAAAACGGTCGCTGAGTACTACAAGATCCGTGTCGCCGATCTGTTGTCCAAGCGCCGCAATCGGTCCATTGCACGACCACGTCAGGTAGCTATGGCACTGTCGAAAGAATTGACTAATCACAGTCTTCCAGAAATTGGTGATGCCTTCGGTGGGCGAGACCATACAACAGTTATCCACGCATGCCGGAAGGTCATAGAACTGAAGGCAAGTGACAACCGAATACAGGAAGATTACGCAAATCTGGAGCGCATATTGACGTCTTGACTGCAAACTAAGTGCAAACAACCTGTGGATAAGTGATCACGCTCGTAAGAGACTAAACTGTCCACAGCTTGCAGACAGCTTGCTCGATTTTTTTAGTCGAAAATAGTCACATAAATATCTGAAATATAAGAATAAATAAGTTTTACCCGTTTCCATGGCGACTAATAGATACAACAGATGAAGATCAAACTCTCAAGAGAATTATTATTACCTGTGCTGCAGGCAGCGAATAATGTTGTTGAGCGGCGGCAGACGTTACCGATTTTGAGTAATCTGCTGTTTCACTTCGAAGGCTCAGCGTTGCAGGTCACCGCAACGGACATGGAAGTTGAATTGGCCTGCGAACTCGACGCCAACCCCGGTACCGACGGTGACCTCGCGCTACCTGCACGCAAGCTGTTCGATATTTGTCGAGCGCTTCCATCGGAAGCCGAGTTACTCATCGAAGGTTCAGGGGCGAAAACAAAGATATCGTCCGGCCGAAGTCGATTTTCCCTGGTGAGCATGAAGGCAGATGAGTTTCCTTCAATTGGATCTTTCGACGCGTCAGTCGATTTCGAGATGGAAACGGACTTGCTTCGTGATCTTTTGGAAAGCACCCATTTCGCAATGGCCCACCAGGACGTTCGCTACTATCTGAACGGACTTTTGCTGGAATTGGATAATCACCGCATCCGGGCTGTCGCAACGGATGGACACCGATTAGCATTAACGGACAAAGTCATCAATCTGGAGTTAGATGCGCCCAAGCAGTTTATTTTGCCCCGCAAAGGGGTGTTGGAAATTAACAGGCTGCTTAACGTTGCCGGTGAATCCGTAAAAGTCTCTATTGGCGAAAACCATATGCGAGTCGACTGTGGGTCACAATCGTTGACGACCAAGTTGATTGACGGGCGATTCCCGGACTACGAGCGTGTAATTCCGAGGGAGAGCGACCACGCTATCTTGGCCGATCGGGAAGTCCTCAAATCAGGTTTGAGTAGAGCTTCAATACTCTCAAACGAGAAATTCAGAGGGATCCGACTCATATTAAAGGAAGGTCTTCTGACTGCCGTCGCACACAATCCTGAGCAGGAGGAAGCGGAAGAGGAGATCGAGATCGACTATTCCGGTAGCTCTATGGAGGTCGGCTTCAATGTTTCGTACCTGCTCGACGTTTTGGGCGTCATGCGATCAGACGTCGTGAGGATTGATCTTGTTGACGCCAATAGCAGTTGTTTGATTCGGGTACCTGACGAGGAGGGGTCCCGATACGTTGTGATGCCGATGCGCCTTTGAGGAGTCGTTGTCGAATCCAGCTTAGCCGCGGCATCCGGAATTTCTGTCGATGCAATTTAATTCGGTAGACATCCACAACCTTAGGTGTCTTCAAGACATCCAGTTCGTCCCAGATGCCGGTACGAGTTTGATTGTAGGTGCGAATGGAAGCGGTAAGACCAGTGTATTGGAAGCGCTCGCGTTGGCGAGCCTCGGGAAATCTTTTCTATCTAATCGCTCCTCGGATATTGTCAGGAGCGGCGCGCAGGGGCTTTCTGTCCGCGCGATGCTTAGTGATCCCGACAGCGGCCCGTTTGACGTTTCGGTCCGGAAGATAAAAGGGGAGACGTCTATCTCTCTTGATGGGATGCCAATTATGGCAGCGTCGGCCCTGGCACAGCGGGTCCCGCTCGTGGTGATCAATTCGAAAGCAGCCGATATTCTTGGTGAGAATCCCAGTAATCGTCGAGCGCTCGTTGACCGAACGATGTTCCACGTGGAACCAGCCTACGTTAAATCATGGAAAGGCTATCGTCAGGCGCTGCGGCAGCGCAACGAATTGTTGAAGAATAAGGCACCAAGATCAGAAACAGGCTTTTGGCACGATACGTTAGCCGAATTGGCAGAAGCGATTGACGAGAAGCGTCTACGCGTCGTATCGACAATGAATAAGGCTCTTGAGTCCTGTCCGTTAGGTGAAATTCTCGGCCCTTTAAGAATGAACTACGCGCCAGGTTGGAATAGAGGTAAGTCCTATCGAGAGCAATTGGATGAATCCTGGGGTCGAGATTTAAAGTTCGGGCATACGTCGCTAGGCATCCACAGAGCGGACTTAACGCTGAAGGCTGACGAGCGAAGTATCGCGAGGCGATTATCCAGGGGTCAAGCGAAATTTATCGTATGTAATTTGCTTTTATCTCTAGCCGACTTTGTAAAGGCGGAAAGCGCGAAAGCTTCGATTATCCTGGTTGATGATCTTGCTGCAGAGCTCGATGATAAAATGCGCGCTGGCGCGGTCGAAATGGTTAACCAGCGTGGGGGACAGCGGATTTTCACTGCTATCAAGGCCAGCGAAATTCCGGAAATTAGTGACGTCACTAACAAAGTGTTCCACGTGGAACAGGCCAATCAGGTTGTTACCGCCTGACTTGTGGAGAGAAAGATGACCTACGATTCCAAGAACATCAAAGTACTAAAAGGGCTGGATGCGGTCCGTAAACGGCCGGGCATGTACATCGGCGATACGGATGACGGTACCGGGCTTCACCATATGGTGTTCGAGGTTGTCGATAACTGTGTCGATGAGGCCCTGGCTGGGCATTGCTCTCACATTGAGGTTCGAATTCACACAGACGATTCCGTCACTGTTATCGACGATGGTCGTGGTATACCCGTAGATATGCACGAGGAAGAACAACTTTCCGCTGCTGAGGTAATAATGACGACCCTGCACGCGGGCGGTAAGTTTGACGACAATTCCTACAAGGTCTCAGGGGGCTTACATGGCGTGGGCGTTTCTGTTGTTAATGCCTTGTCATCGGAATTGACACTGACGATTCGTCGCGAGGGTAAGTTGTGGCGCCAACAGTATGCCTATGGAAACCCCGTCAGCCCGCTGGCCGAAGTCGGCGAAGTTGAGACGTCCGGCACGGAGGTCCGTTTCCTGCCGAGCACCGAAACCTTCACGAATACAGAATTCCACTACGATATCCTCGCTAAACGGCTTAGAGAGCTATCGTTTCTGAATTCCGGATTGCAAATCGTTTTATTCGATGATCGCAGCGATAAGACTGATACGTTCGAATACAAAGGTGGTATTGCGGCATTCGTTGAACATCTTAATAAGACGAAAACGCCGTTACATCAAGATGTTATACACATAAATTCTCAAAAAGATGATGTCGGGGTGGAAATCGCCCTGCAGTGGAACGATACGTATCAGGAAAACATATTCTGCTACACCAACAATATTCCTCAACGGGACGGTGGAACCCATCTTGCCGGACTGCGCGGTGCCTTGACCCGCACGCTGAATCAATACATCGACCGCGAAGGGCTTGCGGCAAAGAACAAAGTCACGGTCGCGGGCGAGGACGTACGTGAAGGTCTAACCGCTGTGTTGTCGGTGAAAGTCCCGGATCCAAAATTTTCTTCGCAGACTAAAGATAAATTGGTTTCAAGCGAGATTAAGGGCATCGTCGAGTACGTTGTCTACGACAAACTGAATTCGTTCCTGCTGGAACATCCGCAGGAAGCACGGTCGATCATGGCCAAAATCATAGACGCGGCCCGCGCTCGGGAAGCGGCTCGCAAGGCGCGCGAACTGACCCGACGGAAAACGGCACTCGATGTAGCGGGATTGCCTGGCAAACTCGCAGATTGCCAAGAGCGTGACCCAGCAAAGTCAGAGTTGTTCCTCGTCGAGGGTGATTCTGCAGGCGGATCTGCCAAACAAGGTCGGGATCGCCGCAATCAGGCCATCTTGCCGCTGAAAGGGAAAATCCTTAACGTCGAAAAAGCTCGGTTTGACAAGATGCTTTCTTCAACCGAGGTCGGCACACTTATCACGGCGCTCGGATGCGGCATTGGCGCTGAAGAGTATGATCCGGAAAAGTTACGCTACCATCGCATCATTATCATGACGGACGCCGACGTCGATGGCTCTCACATACGGACCTTATTGCTGACCTTTTTCTTTCGCCAGATGCTCGAACTCATCGAGCGCGGTCATATTTATATCGCTCAGCCGCCGCTCTACAAAGTTAAAAAAGGCAAGCAAGAACGTTACCTGAAAGACGATGCAGAACTGGGCGATTATTTTATGGAAGTCGCCACCGCCGGCACCTTGCTGGATCTTGGTGATAGCCAGGTTGAGGGCGAAAAACTTATTGAGCTGGGCCGCGAGTTCCTGTTGTTAGAACAAATCAATAATCGTCTGGAAATCCGTTATCCGGGCATCGTCCTCAGCGCGTTGAGGCGTTGCTCAGCCCTGGAGAATCCTACGGAAACGAATAGAGATGCTGTTTCCGATTGGGCCGAACGAATCAAAACCCATTTGGGCAATGAAATGGGGCAGCGGAATGTGCTCGGGGTCGATGTTTCGTTTACGGGCCCGGAGCGTTGGAATGTCGAGATTCGATTGGCCAGTAACGGCTCTTTATTAGTAGCAAATCTCGATCGCGAGTTTTTCGCAAGCTCTGAATATCGGCATTTAAATCGTCTTGGCCGTCTGTTTGATGACCCCTTAGCGCCAGTTTCTGCCATAGAAAAAGGGGAAGAACGTAGTCCTATCAACAACTTAACTAGTGCGTTCACTAAATTACTTGGCGATGCACGGCGTGGCACATCAGTACAAAGATACAAAGGTCTCGGTGAAATGAACCCCGACCAGCTTTGGGACACCACCATGAATTCGGAAACCCGGAGCCTCGTTCAAGTCCGCATTGAAGACGGTATTGCGGCAGACCAAATTTTCTCGACGCTTATGGGGGATCAGGTTGAGCCACGCCGCGAGTTTATCGAGCAGCATGCCCAAACCGTGACGAATCTGGATACCTAGCACCTAGCAGCGCAGGGGACTCCACATCACGAGGCGGCGAAGGCGGCGAGGTGAATTTCCGCCGCGCCAGCTGCTGATAACGATCGTGCTAGTTCAACGACGGTTGCGCCGGTCGTGATGACGTCATCTACGATTAATATTCTGGTCCCCTCAACCACTTCCGTACACCAAAAAGCACCGCGGACATTTCCTGCGCGGGCCGCCGCAGGCAGTGTCGATTGTGCTGGGCGATGAAGACAACGACGCACCACATCGCGGCCAAGAGGAATACCCTTGGCTATCGATAGCGGCCGGGCGATCTCTACCGCTTGATTGTAGGACCGGGAGATGTAGCGCCGCGTGCTCAACGGTACCGGAACGATCAGATCCAATTCTGGTAAGTGATTACTAACTCTCGAGGAAAGCAAAGTGCCGCAAAGTTTCAAGGCTGCCAGATCGCTTGAAAACTTCGCCCTTCGAATGATCCGGTCAAGTGGATAGGCGTAGTCAAAGGCGACCAGCGTGGTTTGTATAAACGGGAAATCAAAAGAATTCCCGCTCTGCCTGCGCCAAGGCAAATCGCCAAAACAGCCGTTGCAGATCCCAAAAAACAAACCCCTGGCGTTGCACAGGAAACAAGGCGGCCCCGGCCGGGCTATGCTTTCTACGTTGTACAGTTTCGCCAACTCACATAAAGTTGACAGCTCGTATGCATCGTCCATGATGCCAGCCCCCATAATATTTCGTCGCGGCTTAAGGCCTCGAGCACAGGATCAACAGACTATGCACGCTACGACCTCCATCGCGCCTGAACTCAATAACCACTTGCGCCATGATTGGACGCTTAAAGAGGTTCGGTTATTATTCGAACTTCCGTTCAACGAACTCCTATTTCGCGCCCAAGGTACCCACCGATCGAACTTCAACCCTAATGAAGTTCAGCTCAGTACGCTACTCAATATCAAAAGCGGCGGCTGCCCGGAAGATTGTGCGTATTGCCCCCAAAGTGCACGCTTCGATACCGATGTTACCGCCACGCCGGTGCTTGATTTAGACGCCGTATTGAGCGCTGCACGAGCGGCTAAAAGCGCCGGCGCGACACGTTTTTGCATGGGTGCAGCCTGGCGTTCACCAAAGGATCGCGACCTCGACAAGGTCATACCACTGATCGAGGGGGTACGTGAACTTGGATTAGAAACATGTGTGACCCTTGGCATGCTCAATAACGCTCAAACCCGCCGCCTCGCTGATGCCGGTCTCGACTACTACAACCACAACCTTGATACATCGCCTGAGTTCTACGGGGAAATCATCACTACCCGAACTTACGAAGATCGCCTGGATACCCTAGAAAACGTCCGTGATGCGAACATTAAAGTCTGCTGCGGAGGCATCGTCGGTCTGGGAGAAAGTACAGACGATCGTGCGGAACTGCTCCGCACTTTGGCGAATATGCCCAGCCACCCCGAATCAGTGCCAATCAACCTCCTGGTCCGGGTTGAGGGAACCCCGCTGGCGGAAGCCGGTGCGGTTCACCCGTTCGACTTTGTTCGTACGATTGCTGTGGCACGCATCCTCATGCCCGAATCGTGGGTCCGCCTGTCTGCCGGGCGCAGCGCAATGACCGACGAGCTCCAGGCATTGTGTTTTTTCGCGGGCGCGAATTCCATGTTCTACGGCGAAGAACTGCTTACCACCGAAAACCCATTAGTCGCCGCTGACCAGGAACTGTTCTCACGACTGGGTATCTCGGCTACGCAAGCTCTACATAGCTGAGTCTGTTCGCAAGCTATCGTGAGTGAAGCTTTTCTGGCACGCGTCGACGATGTTGTCAGTGCCGCGAAATCTGCCAGCCTCCTACGTACGCTGGATAGCCGAATGTCGGCGCAGGGGGCCGAGATTGAGGTTGAAGGTCGCCGCGTAATCAATTTCACGAGTAATGATTATTTGGGTATGGCAGCCCATCCGCGTGTAATAAAACGAGTACAAAGCGAAGTTTCCCGGCACGGCTTTGGCGCCGGTAGCGCCGCGTTATTGTCCGGCCGTAGCACGCTCCAAGCCGAGTTAGAGCGTGAGATCGCCGCCTACACCGGTGCTGAATCCGCACTCCTATTCAGCTCAGGATACCTGGCCAACACCGGTACATTGCCGGCCCTGATCGGTAAATCGGATTTCGTCGCTCACGACCGATTCAACCACGCCTCCTTAATCGATGGGGTCCTGTCCAGCAAGGCCGCCCATCGCCGTTATCCCCATTTAGAACCCGCCACCGTTACCGAATCAATGGGGCGCTCACGGGGTCAAAATTTTCTCGTCAGCGAATCTCTGTTCAGTATGGATGGCGACCAAGCGCCGTTGCCGGAACTGCAAACCACGGCGGCAGAACATAACGCCGTTCTTTATATTGACGATGCGCACGGCTTTGGCGTCACGGGCGACGGCCGCGGCGCGTCCGCCATTCTCGGTCGCACCGGAAATCGTCGACCGACCACTATCATCATGCTGACGCTCGGTAAGGCGCTCGGTTCCGCCGGGGCGGTTGTACTGGCGCCGGCGTCGGTTAGGGAATACCTCGTTCAGCGCGCGCGCACGTTCATCTATGACACCGCTCTGCCGCCAGTGTGTGCAGCCGCAGCGCTGGAAGCGCTTGAAATCATGGCGATTGATAATCAACCTGTCCGCCAGTTACAGACCAATATTGCAACTTTCCGCAGCCTCGCCAAAGAAGCTGGGCTCGTTCTGCTTGATAGCACCACACCCATCCAACCGCTAATGATCGGTGATGATCGGCAAGCGCTGGAGGTGTCGAAAAAACTGTACCAACAAGGCTTTTATGTTCGTGCTATCCGCCCACCCACGGTGCCTCGCGGAACCGCACGCCTGCGTATAACTTTGACCGCGACGCATACCTCTGTACAACTGGAAAATCTGGTGGCGGCGTTGCTCGCGACTCGCAACCTATGAAACAAGACGGACTCAATCAAATCGACAAGGCCGTAGTGCGGGCGCGCTTCAACAAAGCTTCCACAACCTACGATGCCCACGATTTCCTGCAGCGTGAAGTCGCCAAGCGCGCGCTCGAACGCCTTGATTTTGTTACGGTCGACGTTCAAAAAGCGATCGACCTGGGTTCCGGCACCGGGCGCTGTGCACGCGAACTGTCGCAACGTTACAAAAAAGCCCACATCACTCATGGCGACCTCGCGTGGTCAATGCTGGACCGCGCTCGCAGCCTCGCGCCCCGCTGGTTCTCACGCCAACAATATGTGTGTGCAGACGTTGAGCAGCTACCTTTCAAAGAGGATTGTTTCGACCTCGCCTTTTCAAGTCTGAGTCTGCAGTGGTGCTTAAGATTGGAAAATGCCTTCAACGAAGTTCGTCGCATCCTGAAACCCGGTGGTCTATTTATGTTTACCACGCTGGGGCCCGATACGTTGAAGGAATTGCGTCAGGCATTTGCGACGGTGTCCGGCAGCGAACATGTGAATGCCTTCATCGATATGCATGATATCGGTGATCTTCTGGGCGGCAGCGGATTTGCTGATCCGGTCATGGAAACCGAATACCTGACCGTTGAGTACGACGATGTCATGACATTAATGCGCGATTTAAAAGGTCTCGGTGCGGCAAATGCTGCGCTGGAGCGCGGCCGCGGCCTACTCGGAAAAGCGCATCTCAAGGCGCTTATCGCGGCCTATGAACAACACCGTCGTGACGGTAAATTGCCCGCCACCTACGAGGTCATATTCGGTCACGCCTGGGTGACCGCCGGCCCGGTTCTCCAATCTGGCACTGAGCACGTTTTCCCGCTCCAGCAGTTGCGTCGCCGCCGATGAGCATCTTCATCACCGGCACCGATACGAGCTGTGGCAAGACTTTTATCAGCTGCGGTATCCTGCGCGCGCTTGCCGACAACAGTCGCCAGGTCATCGGGATGAAACCGATGGCGACCGGTGCTGAAGCTGTTGACGGCGAATTACGAAATGAAGACGTTGATGCACTTCAGGCCGCTTCCAATACAGATCTGCCTGCCTCTGTGCGCAATCCCTATTTGTTTGCTCCGCCGGCGTCTCCGCATATCGTCGCTGCGCAGAGCGGCGTTGAAATCGAGCTTGACGTGATTACGAGTGCTTTCCGTGCGTGTGTCGATGCTACCGATTTTGTCGTGGTCGAAGGTGTCGGAGGCTGGCTAGTCCCGATTAACGAGACCCAAACGGTTGCCGATTTGGCAGCGAAACTGGGCCTACCGGTATTGCTCGTAGTCGGGGTCCGTCTGGGCTGCATTAATCATGCTCTTCTCAGTGCCCACGCAATCACTGCCAGTCGCCTGCCGTTCGTTGGCTGGGTCGCTAACATTGTTGAACCGGATATCTATGCGTGCGACGAGGTTATCGAAGCCGTGGCGAGGCGAATCGAAGCACCCTTACTCGGTACGGTTGCCTGGAACGACACCGGCGCCCTGACCGAAATTGCAGCCCGCTTAGCGGCAAACAAAGCGAGTCCAGTGCCGCCGCCAGTCGCTCGAAGCTAGTTTGGTCACCGAACTACCCACCAGCCCGGACGGTAGCGAGGTTTGGGAATTGCGGCCTACCCGTTCGATGACGTGGCCCGAGGCCCGCCAATTGATTATCTGCGTGACGCTCATCAGCGCCGCCATCGGAAGCTTCTTTTTCGTCCTCGGGGCGCCATATGTGTTGCCGTTTTCCGGGTTGGAGGCGCTCGCGGTGGCCGGCGCCTTTTATGTGGTGATGAGAAGCGGCGAACGTCGCGAAATCGTTCGCTTCGAGGGGCATGACCTGATCGTAGAACGGGGTCGTCGCGAGCTCGAGGAACGCGTGCAATTCAATCGTTTTTGGGTTCGCGTCGAACTGCGTGCGCCCGTCAACCGTTTCCACCCGCAAAGGTTATTAATTGTCGCTCAGGGACGCTCCCTGGAACTTGGCCAGTTTCTTACTGACGACGAACGCGAATCATTTGCGACTAAGCTGATTAACGCGCTGAAAAAAAAACGGTAAACTACCGCCCTTGTCCCGACAGCAAAGCCGGTAGAACCACGTGTGGGCCACGCGGTTTCGCCCGCCGGGTCGCGCGCAGCTACTGATTAGTGTGCCAGACCAACGTCAGACGATAACGACACAAATAAATTCGCAATCAGAATATGCACCAGTCCGCCCCGGCTTGGCGGTACGGAGAGCTAGAAGCATGACATTCTCAAAAATCTTCGGATCCCGAACAAAACAGGCGGTGGTCGCCGCGATGCTGGCTCTGCCGGCGTCTGCGAGCGCCGAATGGGGTCTGAATCTGCCGCGAGGCGTAACGCCGTTCAGCCGTGAAATCTACGACCTGCATATGCTCATTCTGGGTATTTGCGTGGTGATTGGCGTTGCTGTGTTCGGCGTGATGTTTTATTCCATCGTCGCCTTTCGCAAGTCCAAGGGCGCACAAGCCGCGCAATGGCACGAAAGCACAGTCGTAGAAATGCTGTGGACAGTCGCGCCGTTTCTGATCCTGGTTGGCATGGCGGTGCCCGCTACCAAGGCACTCATCATGATGGAAGACGTCTCAGGTGCAGACATGACCATCAAAGTCACCGGATACCAATGGAAATGGCACTACGAATACATCGAGGAAGGCGTCGAACTGTACAGCACGATATCGAGCGACAGTAACGTTGCGCGTCGCCTCGACTCAGGAATCGACCCAAACACGGTGCAGAATTATCTGCTCGACGTGGACAATCGCCTGATCGTCCCGGTTAACCAAAAGATTCGGTTCCTGACCACTGCGGGCGACGTTATCCACGCCTGGTGGGTACCGGCACTCGGATGGAAGCGCGATGCGGTACCCGGGTTTATCAATGAGTCCTGGGCGCTGATCGACGAGATCGGCGTTTATCGCGGCCAATGCGCCGAGCTGTGCGGGAAGGACCACGGTTTCATGCCCATCGTCGTCGAGGCGGTAAGTGAAAGTGACTACGCCGCCTGGATCGAACAGCAAAAGAGCGAATCGGATCAGCCGGTCGCTCTCAACATCGAACACAACTAGTCAGCATTCGTGCGTAAAACAAGTTCGCCATTTTTTTGTAAGGAACCGCGTCCACAAGCGGTCTCAATTGCAGAGGTTAAATCATGAGTGAGGCAGCGACCCACGACGACCATCACGATGATCATCACGATCACCACCCAAGCGGCCTGATGCGCTGGATAACAACGACCAATCACAAGGACATCGGTACGCTTTACCTGTTGTTCTCGCTGACGATGTTTTTCATTGGCGGCATCATGGCGATGGTGATTCGTCTCGAATTGTTTCAGCCCGGGCTGCAATTCGTCGATCCCCAATTTTTCAACTCCATGACCACCATGCACGCGTTGGTGATGATTTTCGGCGCTGTTATGCCGGCCTGGACAGGGTTCGCAAACTGGATGATTCCGATCATGATCGGTGCCCCGGATATGGCCCTGCCGCGTTTGAATAACTGGAGCTTCTGGATCTTGCCGTTCGCGTTCACCTTGCTTTTGAGCACCCTGTTTATGCCGGGTGGTGCGCCCGCCGGTGGTTGGACGATGTATCCGCCGCTGGTCCTTCAGACTGGCGCCGCGTTCCCTTTCCTGATCTTCGCGGTCCACTTCATGGGTGCGTCATCCATCGCGGGCGCCATCAATATCATCGCGACCGTATTCAACATGCGGGCTCCCGGTATGACGTTGATGAAGTTGCCATTGTTCGTGTGGACCTGGATCATTACAGCTTTCCTGCTAATCGCCTCAATCCCGGTTCTCGCCGGTGCCGTGACCATGTTGTTGACTGACAAGTTCTTCGGCACTGCGTTTTTTAGCGCAGCAGGCGGCGGCGATCCGGTTATGTTCCAGCATATTTTCTGGTTCTTTGGTCATCCTGAAGTCTATATTTTGATTTTGCCTGCGTTCGGTATCGTCTCGGCGATCATTCCAACGTTCGCGCGCAAACCGCTGTTCGGTTACAGCTCCATGGTCTACGCGACCGGCGCGATTGCATTCCTGTCTTTCATCGTGTGGGCGCATCACATGTTTACCGTCGGCATGCCGCTGGCTGGTGAACTGTTCTTTATGTACACCACCATTCTGATCGCGGTTCCCACTGGCTTGAAAGTCTTCAACTGGGTTGCGACCATGTGGCGAAGCTCGATGACGTTCGAAACGCCAATGCTCTTCGCACTGGCATTCGTCGTGCTGTTCACGATCGGCGGATTCTCTGGCCTTATGCTCGGTGTCACACCAGTCGATTTCCAATATCACGACACGTATTTCGTCGTCGCGCATTTTCATTACGTATTGGTTACTGGCGCTGTCTTCGCGCTCATGGCTGGCGCTTATTTCTGGCTGCCGAAATGGACCGGCAATATGTACGACGAAAAACTCGGCCAATGGCATTTCTGGACGTCCACAATTTCCGTGAACGTGCTGTTTTTCCCCCAGCATTTCCTCGGATTAGCCGGCATGCCGCGTCGAATTCCCGACTATGCTGTGCAGTTCGCAGATTTCAATATGGTTTCGAGCATCGGCGGATTCGTTTTTGGCCTGTCGCAATTGCTGTTCGTCATGGTGGTAGTCAAATGCATCCGCGGCGGTGAAAAGGCCACGGACCAGGTCTGGGAAGGGGCCCACGGTCTGGAGTGGACCTTGCCGTCTCCGCCGCCTTATCACAGCTTCACCGTTGCGCCGGAACCCTCAAGCATTGAAGGCGGCATGCGCTAAGCGCGGCTCCAGGCATGTCGCAGTTGAATGACCAGCGGGAATCGCAGCGCAAGTCGGCTGTGCGCACGGCGCTCGCGCTGGGAGTGGTCGCGGTTGCGGTCTACATTTGGGCAATCGTGACGCATTTGTAAGCGGTATGTCAGACGCCAAACTTAAGCAAGCCAACAGCCGCGTCGTGAGACGATTGCTTGCGACGACGGTTTTGATGTTCGCTTTCGGATATGCGTTGGTGCCGCTGTATAACGTGTTCTGCGAGATTACCGGGTTAAACGGTAAAACGGGCCGTTTAACCGACGTTGAGGCGGCCGAAACAACGGTAGACATGTCCCGCGAAGTGACCATCGAATTTGTGACCAATGTCAGCTCGGACATGCCGTGGGAATTCCGCCCCTTGCAGAGCACTATAAAAGTACACCCGGGCGTAGAAACCATGGTCGAGTTCGAAGCGATAAACATCGCTCAATACGAGGTCACCGGCAGCGCCGTTCCGAGCGTCGCGCCAAGTGCGGCAGCGCGGTATTTTAATAAGACCGAATGCTTTTGTTTTTCGCAGCAATCACTCGCCGCCGGCGAGACTAAAGTGATGCCGGTGAGGTTTATTGTCGATCCGGGATTGCCCCAAAAGGTCAAGGTCGTCACGCTGGCGTACACTTTTTTTGAATCGTTGAACACGGCAGAAACTGCGCCGCAGCTCGCAACGCCACCGCCGTCCTAACCCTACTTACTAACGCTAAACAGAGATATACAAGTCATGGCCGAAGCACACTCTGATTACTATATTCCCGAGCCAAGTCACTGGCCGGTAACCGCCTCATTGTCAATCTTCACGATGTTCGTCGGCGGCGCGACGCTGCTGAATGGTGCTGACGTTGGTCAGTACATCCTGGGTCTTGGCTTCCTGCTGTTCGTGTTTATGCTGTTCGGCTGGTTCGGGGTTGTGGTCAAGGAAAGCGAAGGTGGGATTTATAACGACCAGGTCGATGTCAGTTTCAGAATGGGCATGGCCTGGTTCATCTTCTCCGAGGTAATGTTCTTTGCTGCATTTTTCGGAGCGCTCTATTACGCGCGTATGTACTCTGTACCGTGGCTCGGCGGCGAAGGTTCCGGCGCTGCGACGAACCAGTTTTTGTGGCCTGAATTCGCCGCAGCCTGGCCACTTTTCGAAGCACCCTCCAATCACGGTTTCAATCATTTTAAAGAGACCATCGGGGCGTGGGGCGTGCCGTTCTGGAACACCGCTATTTTGCTGACCAGTGGCGCAACGGTAACCTGGGCTCATTGGGGCCTGAAGATTGGCAGCCGCAAACACCTGATCGCCGGCCTGGCGGTCACAGTTGCACTGGGCGCACTGTTCGTTGGGTTTCAGGCGCAGGAATATGGCCATGCTTACCACGAACTCGGACTCACCATGAATTCCGGAATCTACGGCGCGACATTTTTTATGTTGACGGGATTTCACGGCTTTCACGTGACCATGGGCACGATCATGCTGGCCACCATCCTCGGCCGTTCGATCAAGGGACATTTCACGCCCAAGCATCATTTTGGTTTCGAAGCGGTGGCGTGGTACTGGCATTTCGTCGACGTCGTGTGGATTGGTCTGTTTATTTTCGTTTACTGGATCTAGTCCAAGCCTCTCACGCAGACAGTCAGCGCCACTTTACAAGTGGCGCTTTTTTTCCGCAGGCATAAAAACGCCGGCAGCAAACCCCCGCGGCTTCGTTTTCAGTTCGGTGTGATGAGGCCGAGTGCGTTGAGTATGACAATCGCCAGAACCAGCGCAATTGACAGTATTACCCGGACCGTAAGGGCTTTTACGGTCGCGGTACTGTCTGGGTTTTTGCCGCGGAACAAACTCAGAAAAGCCGATCCGAGTGATATTAGGATCATGACAAAGATGGCGATGATGATCGCTTTAAAAAATGAAGAGTCAGTCATGTGATTCGCCGGAAACGAAAGCCTGCAGCATTATCAGGATTCACCCGCACATCCACAATTAGTTATGTATAGCCGAATCGTTTTGGTGCTGTTATTCGGCGTTTCGTGCGCAGGCCTGACGAGTCTTGGGTTCTGGCAACTTCAGCGAGCCGAAGTTAAGCGTGACCGTCATGCTGCGTTTCTCTCTGCTCATCATCAGCCAGCGTTATCTTTCGACACTCTCGTTGAAGCGGTCGGAAACGAATGGAGGAAGACCACGGCGGAGGGCCATTACGGCGGCCAACACATCTTGTTGGACAACCGCATCCGTAATGGGCGTCCTGGCTATGAGGTCTTAACCCCTTTTCGCACGGACGGTGGCCGGACCATTCTGGTCGACCGTGGTTGGGTCGCGTTACTCGGTGCCCGCGAGGTGATACCCGACGTTAACGTCTCCACCAGCCACGCTACGGTGTCAGGATACCTTGGCCCCCCACCTGTTGTCGGTTTGACGTTTGACGAAAGCACGGTGACGACAGAGGCACTATCGGCTAGCGTATGGCGCCTGCAACGCATTCAGTTCGAGACCGTGTCGGCCCTTATCGACACGCCGGTGTGGCCCGCAGTTGTTTATCTCGACGCGGATAGAGAAGGCGCATTGTCGCCGCAGTGGAAATTACCCGGCGATGGTTCTGACCGCCATACGGCCTACGCGGTGCAATGGTTTGCCATGGCTGTTGTTCTCGCCATGATTGGCCTTTATAACCTGCGCAGAAGTAGCGGCCAGCATGACTGAAAAAGAGCGAAATTCCGGCAATCACCCACGTTTGATTGCTACACTCGTGGTCACGCTATTTGTCGGCCCTATTTTGCTCGCCTGGTGGCTGGCTGTTGCGCGGCCGAGCATGACCGAAGGTGCGCTGCTGAACCGCGGGACTCTTCTGGTCCCCCCGGTAGACCTTCAGCGTGAAACGCCTCTACGCCCGTTGCAGGACATACCCCTGGCACCCGGCGAGTGGGCCATAATCTATTTCACAGCCGCCGCTTGTGCCGAGCAATGCATGCAGACTCTGGGACGCCTCCAGGTCATTCATGATGTCCTCGGGCACGACAGTACGCGGGTTCGCATTGCCGCGTTGTTCGATGTTGATAACCCCAGCAGCCCGTGGTGGATGCTGGCGAGCCCTGCCGCCCGAGGCCATCTGGCCGGATCAATTGCGGAACGCACCGGCACCACCGCACCTGAGCAGGGGATGGTATTTCTGGACTGGCGAGGACAAATCATGATGTTCTACGCTGCGGACACCGAATCGGTACACATAAAGAAAGATTTGAAGCGTCTGCTGCGCGGATCGAAAATAAAATAGGATGAATCTGTATCGCGCTCTTAGCTGGATGTTGCCGGCTCTGGCTTTGCTGGTCATTGTCTTCGGCGCTTACGTCCGCCTCAGCGACGCCGGCTTGGGTTGTCCGGATTGGCCAGGTTGCTATGGTCGCCTGTCGGTACCGCAGGATGTAGCCGACGTGCATCTGCAGCAGCCCGACTGGGCGACGCGCCCGCTCGAGGCTGGCAAGGCCTGGCGCGAGATGATTCATCGCTATCTCGCCAGCGCCCTGGGCCTCGGTATTGTCGTTTTGGCCTGGATGGCGTGGCGGCGACCACACCCACGAGCGACCCGAGTTGCTGCATTTTGGCTCGTTCCTTTGGTCGTCTTCCAAGGGATGTTGGGCATGTGGACAGTCACGCTGTTGCTGAAACCTGCCATCGTTTGCGCCCATTTATTGGGAGGTCTGACGACGCTTGCATTGCTGTGGTGGAACTTCCTAAACGTCGAGACCGCGGCGCAAGCGCGTAACAGCCAGAAGGGATTGCACGCCATGGCGTGGGTTGGCCTCGGGATGTTGGCTGTGCAGATTTTTCTTGGTGGCTGGACGAGTGCGAATTACGCGGCGCTCGCGTGTACCGATATTCCGACTTGTCACGGGCAATGGTGGCCGAAAGCGGACTTTGAGGAGGCCTTTATTCTGTGGCGCGGCCTCGGTGTAAATTATGAATTCGGGGTTCTCGATACACCTGCCCGAACCGCCATTCACCTTACTCACCGTATCGGTGCGGCGGCCACAACGATTGTCATTGCGTGCCTCATTTGGGGCGCACAGCGCAGCGTGGATCCATCTTTACGACGTCTTGGCTGGTGTATACTCGGCGCGCTCGCTGCGCAAATTACCCTCGGCATCACCAACGTACTTGCCGGTCTGCCGCTGGTTCCCGCAATCGCTCACAACGCCGGCGCAGCCGTTTTACTCATGAGCGTGCTCACGCTACTGCATGCGACCCGCGGAACCTTGAAAGACACTATTTCTGATGACTTCTAATTTCATCGTCACATCAGCCTTCAGCCAGTGGCGCGACTACGCCGCGCTATGCAAGCCGAGAGTTGTCTTTCTGATCGTCTTCACTGCCATTATCGGAATGTTTCTTGCGACTCCGAATGGCGTGCCGTGGACCTTATTCCTGTCGGCGACCGTTGGCATCGGCCTTGCTGCCGCCTCCGCTGCCGCTCTGAATCACGTCGCCGATTATCGAATTGACGCGTTGATGGCCAGAACCCGCGACCGGCCCCTGCCCCAAGGAGGATTGGAGCGTAACCAGGCGCTCGGCTTTGCGCTGCTGATTGGCAGCATCTCGATGTATGTATTGGTCGCGTTCGTTAACCTGTTGACCGCTGTGCTGACCTTTGCATCACTTATCGGTTACGCGGTGATCTATACCCGCTATCTGAAGCACGCAACACCTCAGAACATCGTGATCGGAGGTGCTGCCGGTGCCGCACCCCCGGTACTTGGCTGGACCGCCGTGACCGGCACAGTAGACCCGCATTCCTTACTGTTATTTTTGATTATTTTTGCGTGGACGCCGCCGCATTTTTGGGCGCTCGCAATTTATCGGCGTGAGGAATACGCGAAAGCGGAAGTTCCAATGCTGCCGATTACGCACGGTGTTGAATTCACTCGGCAACAAATTCTGCTTTATACCGTGATCCTGATACTCGCCACGCTCCTCCCTTACGTGACCTATATGAGCGGGGAGATTTACCTGACAGGGGCGCTAGTACTGGATGCGATCTTTTTGTATTACGTTGTCCGTATGCAGAGCGATCATGATGACGAATTGGCTATGCGGACCTTCCGCTACTCAATCGTGTATCTGGCGTTGCTATTCGTCTTCTTTTTTCTCGATCACTACGCGCCACTAGCGGTGCAGTTAATCGGCAGCGCCTGAACGCTGCCGAAATCGCTCAACTATCGACCGCACCTAATTCAAGCTCCGGAATAATCCCGCGCATTTTCTCAAATGCGCTCTTTTCCAGCTGTCGAACGCGCTCGGCAGAAATTCCATAACGGCCTGCCAAATCGTGAAGCGTCGCTTTCGGTTCGGTCAGCCAACGGCTGACGATAATGTCCCGACTGCGTTCGTTGAGCGATTCCATAGCGTCGCTGAGCTGGCCCAGCCTTTGCTCGCTATGCTGTGTCCGCTCATAGGCGGCCGCTGGTTCAAAGCGTCGATCTTCAAGGTAAGCCGATGGCGCAAACGCGTCCTCATCACTATCACCATAACCGTCAAAGCCAACATCGTGGGCACTCAGGCGTTGCTCCATGGTTAATACTTCGCGGACTTCGACGCCAAGCTCCCGCGCGACCGAATCAACTTCAGTCGTGCCCATCCATCCGAGCGCTTTTTTTGCACTGCGGAGATTAAAAAAGAGCTTCCTTTGTGCTTTCGTTGTCGCGACCTTAACAATGCGCCAGTTGCGCAATATGAATTCGTGAATTTCAGCTTTAATCCAGTGCACGGCGAACGACACCAGGCGCACCCCGAATTCCGGGTTAAAGCGCTTCACGGCCTTCATTAAGCCGATATTGCCCTCCTGGACCAAATCGCCCTGCTGCAGCCCGTAGCCGCCGTAGCCGCGTGCCACTTTAACCACAAAGCGTAAGTGAGCGAGCACTAACTCGCGTGCGGCTTCGATATCGTCGTCATCGCGATACCGCTGCGACAGTTGCTGCTCGCGTTCGAGGGTCAACAAGGGCACTCGGTTCACGGCGTCAAAGTAGCTTTCCAGCGAACCGGCGGTCGAAGGCAGACGTAAATTCAGTGCAGTAGTCATCGTGCGCACCTCTCCAAGAATCAATACCTCAATTTTAGCACTCCATCGAATAGAGTGCTAACGCGCCTGGGAGTTCCCGCCCCGACTCGAAATACCTGCTGCGTGCTAATTATTCAGTGACAGGTTCGAACTGATGCAAAGTCCGCAAAGTACCCAGCCACGCTCCAAGCCACCCGATAGTTGCGGACAGCGCAATCAAATCGGCGAGATAACCGGATCCAGGCGAGTCGAGTCGGAATTCACTGACGTAAGCGCTCGCAAGATCCGCAACCGGTCCTGCCAGCACGGCGAACACCACCTCAAGCATGGCCGCCGCCAGAATCCCGGCCAACAAACCGTGAATTGCGCCGCTATATAGGAAAGGTCGGCGCACGAAAGCATCCGTGGCGCCCACCAGCTTCAGGACCTCAATCTCCGCAAGCTGCTCCTGGACCAGCAAGCGCACCGTATTGCCGATCACGAGCACGATCGTAAGAAGCAACGTGACGCCGAGTATCCAGACCCCGCGCTCGGCGAGCGCACTAAAACTGCGCAACCGTTCGATCCATTCGAAATCAACTAACACAGAGTCGACCAGCGGTTCGGCACGCAGGAACTTGAGTAGTTCACCGTCTCCTCGATGATTCCAGGTCAACGGATCGGGCGTGACGATCAACACGTTCGGCAGCGGATTCGGTGCGTCGTCCGAGCCCTGCGAAAATCCAGTAGCGGCACTGAATTGCGCTAACGCCTTACTTGCAAAAATGACCTCAACGGCGTCAATTTGCTCCTGTTTGCGCCACTCTCCGGCGATTCTTAGGGCTTCTCCCTCGGGGCTGCCATGGGCGAGAAAGACCGACAGCGTCGGTTGCGAGCCCCATTCCGAGAACAAAGCTCGTTGGTTATCAAGAAGCGCAAATAGCGTCGCTGGTAAGCCAATCGCGATGGCCATAACCGCGACACTGACTCCGGTTGGCAGTACGTTCGCCACCAATTGTGACCAGCCATCGCGAAGTGCCCGCAGGTGCGCCAGCAGCCACGGATTGCGCAGCCCGCGTCGGGCGCCTGTCAGGCTCGCTGCACCCCGCGCCATCAGGATTCACCAGCGCCACTAACCACACTACCCTCACGCAGCTCAATGGTGCGGCGCGGATGCAGCCTTAGCACTTCGGTGTCATGGGTTGCGATTACAACGGTGACCCCAACGCGGTTGAACTGCTCGAACAAGCCGATAATCTCGCGGGACAGCGTCGGATCAAGATTTCCGGTCGGCTCGTCGGCGAGCAACATCATTGGGCGATTGACGACGGCGCGTGCGATGCCGACGCGTTGCTGCTCGCCGCTCGACAACGTGCTCGCAATGGCGTGTTCCTTATGCAGCAAACTTACTTTATCGAGTGCCGCACGGACCCGCTTGCGGATTTCTGATGGGCCGATCCCGCTAACCCACAGGGGTACAGCTACGTTGTCGAAAGCACTGCGGCGAGCGAGCAGGTGATGTTCCTGGAATATCATCCCCAACGCGCGCCGATGGGCGGGAATATCGCGGGTCTCCACTCGCGCCAGATTGCGTCCATCCACCAATACCTGCCCACGGCTCGCGCGTTCAAGCAAAGCGATCAAGCGCAGTAGGGTACTTTTTCCGGCCCCTGAATGCCCGGTCAGGAAAACGAACTCGCCGGGCTCAACAGAAAAACTGACATTGCGTAAACCTTCGTTCCCGCCCGGAAAAACTTTGGATACGTTATCGAACCGAATCACGAATCGGAATCTTTGCCGCCGCCAAAATCTTCCAGTAGCGCGGTGACGAAATCAGCAGCCCGAAAAATCTGCAAATCGTCTGCTTGCTCTCCTACCCCTACGTAGCGAATGGGCAACTTGAGAACCTCGGCGAGGCCGAAAATCATTCCGCCGCGGGCCGTGCCGTCGAGCTTGGTCAGCGCCACCCCGGAGACGTCGACAGCAGCGCAAAACTGCTCTGCCTGGTTGATAGCGTTCTGTCCCATCGTTGAGTCGAGCACGAGCAGTGTTTCGTGAGGCGCGGCCGCATTGTGTTTGCCAATCACCCGGCGGACTTTGCCGAGCTCAGCCATCAGGTTGTCCTGGGTATGCAGGCGCCCAGCGGTATCCGCGATGAGCACATCAATGCCACGAGCCTTGGCGGCAGCGCAAGCATCGAATATTACTGAAGCAGAATCAGCGCCCGCGCCCTGTGCAATGACCGGTATATCCAGACGCTCGCCCCAGGTTTTGAGTTGCTCGACGGCCGCAGCGCGGAATGTGTCGCCGGCCGCCAGCATGACGGTGCGACCGTTCGCTTGGAGCTGTCGCGCAATCTTGGCAATGGTGGTGGTTTTGCCGACTCCGTTGACGCCCACGACAAGGATCACGAACGGGCCAGCTTCCTGACTCTCGAATGTCAGCGGTTGTTCACAAGGCGTCAATATTTCCAGCATTTCTCGTTCGATGGCAGCAGTTGGCGTGATGCTGCTATCAATCGTCCGCACCCGTTCAACCAGTCGCCCAGTGGCTGCTACGCCGACATCGCTCGACAGCAGCAGGGTCTCCAGTTCTTCGAGAGTTGCAGCATCGAGACGGTCGGTTCGACCTACAAGTCGCGAGATGCCGCTAACCAGGCCCGCACGGGTTTTTGCTATGCCAGCTTTAAGGCGGGAAAACATCGATGAAATAGTTACTCTTTCCGCATCGCGCGGGTCCGGCGGTCGGCAAATTTATGCAGGCGCTATCCTAGCAGCCTAGCGGCGAGAGGCAATCGCTCACTGCCCAGCGATTGGTAGCTACCTGGCACAGACCTCGAGCGTACTAGCGATTGTCCCGCCGTCCGGCGGACTGTTAGCATCGACGTCGCTTCGATGTCAGCTACTTATTGCGGGCCAGAACCACACGAGTTCCGTTGAATTATAAACGGGCACCTGCGGCCAGCCAGCCGTCTGGCATCCGATCCACTCGTGCGACTGAACGAAATCGCTGCTCCGCAGTCGATTGAACCAGCAGCACGTTTTTACAGGAGAGAGAGTTTTGCGAACGTTTGCGATGATCGCGATTTTAGTGGCGTCCAGTGGATCGCCTTTGGCCCTGGCTGCATCTGAGCGCACCCACGAATTCACTCTCGATAACGGGCTTGAGCTGATTGTTCAGGAAGACCATCGAGCTCCGGTTGCGGCAATCATGGTGTGGTACCGGGTCGGCTCATCGTATGAGTACGACGGCATTACGGGTGTTTCCCACGCGCTCGAACACATGATGTTTAAAAGTACGAAAACGCTTGGAGTCGGGGAATTCTCTGCGATCGTGGCGGCAAACGGCGGGCGAGAAAACGCCTTTACCAGTTCCGACTTCACCGCTTACTTCCAACAATGGTCGGCCGAGAATGTCAGCCTGAGTTTCAAGCTCGAAGCCGATCGCATGCAAAACCTCGTTATTGATGACGCTGAATTCGCCAAAGAGATCAACGTCGTACTGGAGGAGCGCAGGCTGCGAACGGACGACAATCCTCAAGCGCTTGCTTCTGAGGCAACTCGTGCTGCAGCCTACCAAACCAGCACTTACCGATACCCGGTCATCGGCTGGGAATCCGACATTCAAAACATGACTGGCGATGACTTACGTCAATGGTATTCCCGCTGGTATGGACCCAATAACGCAACTGTCGTTGTGGTCGGCGATGTCGACGCGCAAGCGGTTCTGGCACTTGCCAAGGAGCATTTCGGTCTGATCAAGGCGCGCACCATCGCACCACCAAAGCCGCGTCCTGAGGTCCCGCAGCGGGGCATCAAACGGGTTAGTTTCAGCAGCGACAAAGCGCGGATTCCTTTCCTCGTCATGGGATACAAAGCGCCGGTGTTGCTGCAGGCGGTCGCAGATTCGGACATCGAAAGCTGGGAAATCTATGCTCTGGATGTGCTGTCCGAGGCACTCGATGGCGACGCCAGTGCGCGACTGCAGCGCAACCTGGTCCGCGGCCGGGAAGTGGCTTCCCACGTCAGCGCCGGGTATTCGTCTGCGCAACGCATGACGACCTTGTTCCAGTTCAGCGCCGTGCCGCGCGACGGCACGTCGCTTGAGCAACTCGAAAAAGCAATTCTTGCGGAAATCGACGAACTTAAACGGGTTCCGCCGACTGCGAACGAGTTGGAGCGTATAAAAACCCAGGTTGTCGCCGACAGCGTTTTCGAGCGTGACTCCATGCAGCATCAGGCCATCATCATCGGCAGCCTTGAATCTGTCGGGTTGGATTGGCGCCTGAATGACGCTTATACCGCCAACATCAAAGCGGTGACCAGCGAACAGGTTCGCCTTGTCGCCGAAAAATACCTGCGCCCGGAATCTTTGACCGTCGCTCATCTGCTCCCGGAGGCAGCACAATGATTGCAAGAATAAATCGCTTCCTTTTCGTGCTGGGCAGCCTCGTGCTATCCGTCGATTCAATCGCAGGGCCGAGTATTGAGTCCTGGACGACTGACGCCGGCGCTCGGGTTTTGTACGTTCAAGCGCCGGAAATACCGATGTTCGACGTGCGTGTGACTTTCGCAGCCGGCAGCGCTCGCGATGGTGAGCAAAAGGGCGTCGCAAATATCACCAGTGCCTTACTGACCCAGGGTACGGATGAACTCGACGCGAACGCCTTCAGCGACCAACTCGGCGCCACCGGCGCAAAGTTGTCGACCGGCGCGCGGCGCGATATGGCCTATTTAGGGCTGCGCACGATGGCACAAGAAGAGTATTCGGTTCCGGCACTCGCCCTGATGGAGGCGGCGATGGCCAGGCCACGCTTTGCGGTTGATGCGATTGACCGTCTGAAGGCACGTGCCATGATCGCGTTTCGGCACAAACAGCAGTCCCCCGGAGCGATCATCGACGAAGCTTTTTATGCTGATGTTTACGGTGAACATCCCTACGGATCGCCGCCCGACGGCAATGAGGAAAGTGTTGCTGCGTTAAAGCGCGACGATTTTTCGGCTTTCCATCAACGCCACTATGTTGCGCGCAATATGGTTATTGCCATCGTCGGGGCGCTCGACAAAGATCGCGCTCAAAGTATCGCTACCCGTTTAAGTGCCGCATTACCTCAGGGTGAAGCGGCTCCTGCCTTGCCAGAAGTGCTGCCTACCACGGGCGCTTCGCGACACATCGAATTTTCGTCGATACAAAGTCACGTACGAGTTGGCTTGCCCGGCATGCGTAGAGGGGACGCTGACTATTTTCCTTTGCTGGTCGGCAATCACGCACTCGGCGGCAATTCGCTGGTGTCGCTGTTGTTTAAAGAAATTCGATCCAAGCGTGGCTTGAGTTACAGCGCCTCCAGTCATTTCACGCCGATGGCGCAGGCCGGACCGTTTGTTGCGACCCTACAGACAGATCGTTCGCAACAGGACGAAGCGGTGCGAGTGCTAAACGAAACGCTCGCAGATTTCGTCAACAATGGGCCCCCCGATGATGCCCTCAAAGCGGCGAAACAAAACTTGGTCGGCGGTTTTCCACTACGCATCGATAGCAACCAGAAGATCACCGAATATCTCGCGATGATCGGCTTCTACAAATTGCCTCTCGATTACCTGGATACCTTTACCACCAGCGTGGCAGCGGTGACGTCCGAATCGGTTCGCGACGCCTTCAAACGTCGATTGGTGCTCGACCAACTGGTGACGGTTATCGTGGGTCGCGCAAAAGCGAGTGACGATTCCTGACCCAAGTGAAAAATAGCCGCAGCGGTGTCCGTATTATCGGCGGTCGCTGGCGTGGCACCCGTATACAGGTTGCCGACCGCGACGGACTGCGGCCGAGCAGCGACCGCGTCCGTGAGACCTTGTTCAATTGGTTGGCGCCAAGAATTGTCGGGGCGCGTTGCCTTGATCTATTTGCAGGTAGCGGGGTGCTCGGATTCGAGGCCTTGTCCCGTGGCGCAGCCGCAGCGACCCTGATCGAAAACGATGCCACGCTGTATGCCGGGCTTGAGGCGCTTAAGGGTCGTCTTCAAGCAAGCACCGCGGACATAGTTCTGGCTAATTCGAAGCGTTGGCTGACGAATCCACCGCATCCATTTGACCTCGTATTCGTCGACCCACCGTTCGCCAGCAATTTACTCGAACTGAGTCTGGCACGCGTGCACGATGGCTGGTTGGCGCCGGGTGGTTTGATTTATATCGAAACCCAGCGCGGCAATAACAACTTCGGCCCGGCCTGGCAAATCGTCAAATCGTCGCAAACGCAACAAGTTTTCTACGCCCTGCTCGAAAAATCAGTCGCCCGCGCCGATGATGTGACCTGAAATAATGCAACCCGCCTCGTCGCGAAATCGCATAAGGTGCCGGTGCGACTTTTCAACACCACCCGATTAGTCAGCGGTTAGGTTTAGAATGTGCCTCCGCGCCGTGACTAATAGATCAGGGCAGCCTATAGATACATCACAGTCGCGAGGTGTCGCGCAAACTGAGGAACTCAATTGGCCACCACAGCTGTCTACCCCGGGACATTCGATCCGATCACGCTTGGTCATTGCGACATCGTCACTCGTGCAGCGCCATTGTTCGATCGACTGATCCTTGGTGTCGCCGGGAGCACCGGCAAGAATGCTGTGTTCTCCACCGAGGAGCGAGTCCACCTGGCCACCGAGATCCTCGCCGATTTATCCAACGTCGAAGTCAAGCGCTTCGACGGTCTGATGGTCGATTTCGCGCGTGAGAATGGCGCAACCGTGGTGTTACGCGGGCTGCGGGCGGTCACGGATTTCGAGTACGAATTCCAGTTGGCCGGGATGAATCGAAAATTAATGCCGGAAGCGGATACGATCTTCTTGCCGACCTCTGAACAGCACACCTACATCTCGTCATCGTTGATTAGAGAGATTGCGAAACTGGGTGGCGACATTACCGACTTCGTACACCCGCTGGTCAAGGATGCCCTCGACGAGCGCGTCGGTAGCCACAAGAAGACCGGCGCTAGCTGATTTAGCGTCGCAGATTTAATGGCTCTCAAAATCACCGAGCAATGCATTAATTGTGATGTGTGTGAGCCAGAATGTCCGAACGAAGCCATTTTCGATGGTGAGCTGCATTACTTGATCGACCCCGACAAATGCACGGAATGTGTCGGGCATTTCGATACCCCGCAATGTGTCGAAGTGTGCCCTGTCGATTGCATCCCGAAAGATCCTGAACGCGTCGAGAGTACCGTCGAACTGATGCGCAAATATCAACTGCTGTCGGCTCCGGCAGATTCTCTGAAGGTGGATTAAGCATGTTGCGTCCTATTGTGCATTTAGCGCTCGGTATTACCTGCCTGGCGATGGTCAGCATCGTCACGGCCACGGACGGCGACAAACCGGGTCAACACGCTGTTGCATCAGCCCACCCGGCAGCGACAGCTGCTGGCCGTGAAATTCTCGACGGCGGAGGCAACGCTTTCGACGCGGCCATCGCGGTGGCCGCGGCACTAGCGGTCGTGGAACCCTACAGCTCTGGCATTGGTGGCGGGGCGTTTTTTCTGCTCCACCGAGCGGCCAGTGGCGCTGACATTTTTGTTGATGCCCGCGAAACCGCACCGGCCGCGGCGACCGCTGACATGTATCTCGATGCGCAAGGCGAATTTGTTCGCGACCGAGCGCTGAATGGACCGCTCGCTGCGGCGATTCCCGGCGTGCCAGCCGCGCTCGCGCATCTCGCGTCCCGCTACGGTAAGTTGCCGTTAACCACTAGCCTCGCGCCCGCAATTCGTCTGGCAAAAGAGGGTTTCGCGATAGGCCCACGCTACAAGATGATGGCCGGGTTTCGAACCAAAGCCTTCAGCGCTTCTCCTGCGGCTGCGGAAATTTTCCTGCGCGATGGCGTCGCCCCGGAAGTGGGCGCGCGTATCGTCCAACTCGACCTGGCCGCGACTCTGGAGTCAATCGCAAGTGATGGCGCCGAAAGCTTCTATCGGGGTGCTTTGGCTGAGCGGCTGGTAGCAGGCGTGCGCGCTGCCGGCGGTATCTGGACGCTCGCGGATCTCGCCGGTTATGCAGTCAAAGAACGTCCTCCCATTGTGACCATGTATCACGACATCAAGGTCGTCTCGGCGCCGCCGCCGTCGTCCGGCGGAATTGTGCTGGCAGAAGCTTTTAATATTCTGGAACGCTACGACTTGGCGGCACTTAGCGAAGTCGACCGAGTGCATGTCGTGATTGAAGCAATGCGCAGGGCCTACCGGGATCGCGCGGATTTTCTCGGCGACCCGGATTTCACGACAATCCCAACTGCACGACTGTTGGCCAAAGCGTATGCAGATTCGCTGGCAAAAGACCTGAGTCTTGAAACAGCCACACCGAGTGCCGCGCTACCGGCCATCGGCATCAAACCAGAAGGGGAGGACACCACACACTTCTCCGTGCTGGATGCCGACGGAAATCGAGTCGCCGCCACGCTCAGCGTCAACTATCCGTTTGGGGCGACCAGCGTCCCGCCGGGTACGGGCGTGTTGCTGAACAACGAAATGGACGATTTCTCCGCCCGCCCGCTGACCCCGAACGCCTACGGGCTGGTCGGCGCCGGCGCAAATGCTATCGCCCCAGGTAAGCGCCCACTATCGTCTATGACCCCGACTTTCCTGATAACGCCGCGACGAATTGGCATCATCGGTACACCCGGTGGGAGTCGAATTATTTCCATGGTCTTGATCGGGGCACTGGAATTTGCGCGTGATTTACCGCCGTCTGAGTGGGTGAGCGCCAAGCGTTTCCACCACCAGTATCTGCCCGATGAAGTGCAATATGAGAAAGGCGGTTTAAGCGAGGGCTTACAAGATGCGCTCGCTGCGAAAGGCCATTCGCTGAAAGAGCTGACGCGCAATTACGGCAATATGCACGCAGTGTTGTGGGACAAACGAGCTGGCGTTGTCGACGCCGCCAGTGACCCCCGTGGTGAGGGCGGCGCCCAGGTCTGGCGCCCGCAACCGTGAGGGTGCGCGCCGGGTCAGCGCTGGCAACTACTGCAAAAAAAACTTGAGCGTTGTCCGATAACGCGTGTCGTGAGCGGCTTGGCGCACACCACACACGCTTCTCCCCCACGCCCGTAGACCAACAGCTCCTGACGAAAGTAGCCTGGCTCGCCATCGTTGTGAACGAAATCGCGCAAGGTGGTGCCACCGGCCTCGATGGCCTCCGCCAATACTGCCCGAATATGCTCAACCAACTTGTCCAGGCGCCCCAGGCTGATGCGCCCGGCAGCACGTTCCGGATGTATGCCTGCCCGGAACAGCGCCTCACTCGCGTAGATGTTGCCGACTCCGACGACTACGTGGCCGTCCATGATGAAGTTCTTGATTGCCACGCGCCGCCCCCGCGCCTGTTGGTACAGGTAGGTGGCAGTGAATTCGTTCGCCAGGGGTTCCGGACCGAGATGACACAATAATTCGTGTTCAAGCGGGTCGGCCTGGGTCCACAGCACCAGACCAAAGCGGCGTGGATCACGAAAGCGTAAACACTGGCGCGCTCCGAAATCGATTTCCACGTGATCGTGTTTTAGCGCCGGTTCGCTTGCTTGTACCACCCGCAGGCTACCGGACATGCCTAAATGTACTAATAGGGTGCCAGCGCTGAAATCAAACAGCAGGTATTTTGCGCGCCGCCGCACCTCGCGTAAGCGAAGGCCGCTCAGCTGTTGCGCCAAATCATCCGTTACCGGGCGGCGCAAGCGCGCATCGTGCACGGTCACCGATCGCACGCAGCGGCCACGTAACAGGGGTTGCACGCCGCGCCGAGTCGTCTCCACTTCGGGTAGTTCAGGCATGACGCCGCTGCCACCAAATCAATAAACCGTTACACAACAGACCGAGTGGCACGACGGCCACGAAAACCAGAAAAATCGCCATGCGCTGCCACATGGCTAAGTCGAGCGTCCCATCCGGTATTTCGGCCACTGCGATGTCGATCAAGTTGTCGTCAGCGGCGAGCCATTCGAACAGTCGTCGGCCGAATTCCCGATTGCCGAGATTGGCGACGAAACTGTTCGATAAGAAATCGCCGTCTCCGACAATCAACACGCGCTGCTCGACACCGTCCGCCGCTGCTTTGGTTAACGCCAGCGCCAGATTCAGCTCGCCCTGGATTTCACTTTCGGGATCGAAGCCTACATTGCCTTCGAACGTACCCGTCTCGTTCCATGCCTGTGCTGTGGTTTTCGCGATGACTGTGGCGTCCCAATCGATGTTAGGTCGCGCGACCAGAGCGGCCGCATAGGGGAACACCACCGTCTGTTCGAACTCAGCCACAGTCGGGTGATCGGGATGGTTGAGTGCGACCGCATAGGCGGGGTTCTGAAACTTTGTCAGCCCGACCGGATCCACTACCGTGCCCGTTAGCACCTCAACGCCGAGGGCGCTGGCTAACTGCGACATCTCGCCAGGCTGATCGGGCTCAGCCAGCCACAACAGGTTACCGCCACGTGCGACGTAGCGCGTAATGGCCGCAAGCTCACCCGGTGCGTAGGCTGCTCCGGGTGACGCGATCACGAGCACCGCGGTGTTGTCCGGAACGCTCGCGTGCTCACCGAGGTTCAGCCCGCGGACGTTGAGCCCGCGTTGTTCAAGGTAGGCTGCGAACTCAGAAATATCATGGTTGGCGGCGCGTCCGAGTTGGCGCTCGGCGTTGGCCGCTAAGAACGTCAGATAGCGGTCGCGCCCACGCAGCAGGCGTGCCAGTGCGTTGGTGACCTCACTTTCGCTAAGTTGGGTGATGCGTTCGTGCCGACCTTCGAAGCTCAGCACAATCTCGCCCAGACGTGCGCCGAACTTGCGCGCCTTATGCAGGTCCGCGCGCGGGTCGATAAAGGCGAGAGATAAATCACTTTTGTGGCGCTGAAAGCGCGCGAAGAAACTTGCCACGCCACGATGCAGATCCGGATTATCAGGTACGAAGGCGGTGAGCGTAATTTCGCCGTCGAACAATCCCAGGACTTCGACACTTCTGGCGTCGATAGAGTTGCGTGCAGCGCGCGAAAAATCCGTGATGTGGTTGTGCTGGTTGGCGTAGTTTATGAGGCTCCAAGTGCACGTCGCGACCAGCGCGATGATGAACAAGTAGCGTGCGCGTAGCGAAAATCTCATGCCAAATCGCGATCCATGCTCACCAACACAGCGGTGATGATCAGCAAAGAGATAGTGGCAGCAAAGAAGTAGACGATGTCAGCACTCACTAACAGGCCTTCGGCGAAACCGCGTAGACGAGTCAACGTCGACCAGCGACCGATCATAGACGCTTCCGGATCCAGCCGGGCTCCCCATTCTGCGAACCACAGCAAAAGCGAGATCATCAGCGCTATCAGCGCACCGGCGACCGGTGCACGGGTCAGCGCCGAAGCCATTAGCCCAAGGGCGTTATGCATCAAAGAGAACAGCACCAACCCGATCACATTGGTGGCATAGACCCCGAGATCAATTGGCGCTCCCCATAACAGCGTCAGCGGAATCAGTGAGAGCAGCACGACGTGAGCCATCGAGAGACTCAACACGCCGGCAAATTTTCCCAGCACCAGTGCGCTGGTTGATAGTGGTGTGGCGTAGAGAAAACGCAGCATATTGCTGCGTTTATCGCCGGCGATGGCCGCCATCGTGAGCAGCGGCGTTAACAGGATTACGCTGACGAAAGCCACACTGAAATAGCGCATGATAATTTCGACCGTAACGCCAGTTGTCTGCAAATCGCCTTGATTCTCCAGAAAGCGGACCACCAGTAACAAGAAGTACAGGGCCAACAGGCCTTGACCAAAAGCGAGGACCAACCAGCCGAACGGGCGTCTGAACAGACGTGCCGTCTCATAGGCTGCGACGGCGCCGAATCCAGACATCATGCGGCTGCTACGACCGAATCACCCGCAGTGAGGCGTAAAAAGAGATGTTCCAGCGCATCGTAGTTTTTGATCATTTCGGCAATACCCCAACCTGCGCGGACCGCACATTCTGCGACTCGCGGCGAGCAATCTTCATCGCAACGAAGCAACCAGTAACCCTGTTCGTGCCACTCTGCAGCGACCACACCATCGATAGCCGTGAGCGCCTCGACTTGCGGTTGGTGCGCGAAACTTACCCTGAGTGTGTCCAGTGCGGACCCATTGGGCGCGTCGTGGACAACGCGGCCCTCGTGCATGATGACAATGCGCGTCGCAAGCATACGAACTTCCGACAGGATGTGTGTCGACACAATGGTCGCACGTTGCGGGGCGAGGCTTGTGATGAGTTCGCGTACGTCCCGAATCTGCGCCGGATCGAGTCCGTTTGTGGGTTCGTCAAGAAGTAGCACCGCAGGTTCGTGCAACACAGCCTGGGCGATGCCGACCCGTTGTTGATAGCCTTGTGATAGATGTCGAATCAAGCGTCCCACCACGTCGCTGAGACCGCATCGCGCGGTGGCGCGCTGCACGGTGTCGCTGAGTCCGGAACGTGGCACGCCCTGGATGCGGGCGATGAAGTTGAGATATTCGGCAACTTTCATGTCGTCGTAAAGCGGCGGGGTCTGGGGCAGATAACCAATCAGCCGCCGCGCAGCTCGCCCGTCGCCGGCCAGATCATGGCCGCAGATACTCACCTTACCCCGGTCTGCGTTGAGCGCCCCGGCCAAGATCTGCAGGGTGGTGGACTTGCCGGCGCCGTTCAAACCGAGCAAGCCAAGCGTTTCACCGCGACCGACTTGCAGTTGTACGCCGTCCACCGCTCGAATGCGGCCGTATGAGCGAGTTAGATCTGTCGCCGCCAGCAGCATGTCTTCAGTCATGGGGCGCTATTATTGGGGAGCTTTGTCTTTGTGCCAACCATCGCGCGCACGCACGCTGCGGCGTCTTGGCGCGATTGGCCGTCGCGCAGTGATAATGTATCGCTCATGAATATCATCGGCATCGATACAGGCGGCACGTTTACCGATTTCGTGGTCTACGATGGCACCTCAGTTCGGGTCCATAAAACGCTTTCTACGCCCGATGCACCGGAACGTGCGATTGCCGCCGGGCTGGCCGCGCTGGCTATCGACAAGCATGAACTGACAGTTGTGCACGGCTCGACGGTCGCGACCAACGCCATGCTGGAGGGCGCCGGCGCCCGCACGGTGTTCATCACCAATCGTGGATTTTCCGACACACTGACCATCGGCCGCCAGGCGCGTGAGCGCTTGTACGATCTTACACCGCCGGTGCCCGTCCCACCGGTACCACCTGACCTATGCCTGCAAACTGGCGGTCGCCTTGGAGCCGATGGGCAAACTCTCGAGCCATTGTCGAGTCAGGACATTGCGGAGTTGCAAAAAGCAGTGGCGCAATTGAAACCGCAGGCGATCGCCATTAGCTTGCTGTTTGCTTTCATGGACGACCGTTTCGAACGTGAAATTGCTGCGGCCTTTTCGGGCGACGTATTTGTCACCTGTTCGAGTGATGTTCTACCCGAGTACCGTGAGTACGAGCGTGGTATCGCGACCTGGCTGAACGCCACCACGGGTCCGGTGATGAGTGGGTACTTACACCGGTTGTCACAGCAACTCAAACCGGCCGCGTTATCTGTCATGCAAAGTTCGGCGGTGACCTGCGACCCGGAGTTCGCCGCCAGTCACGCCGTAAATTTGCTTCTCTCGGGACCGGCGGGTGGCTTACTGGGTGCCCGCCATGTGGCCCGTGAAGCGGCAGCTGAACGTATCCTGACCTTCGACATGGGTGGCACATCAACCGACGTCGCGCTGGTCGATGGTGAAATAAGACTCACGCCGGATGGTCGAATCGGCCGCTACCCGGTCGGTGTTCCAATGGTCGATATCCATACCATTGGCGCTGGCGGTGGTTCGATCGCGCGCGTCGACGCGGGCGGCTTGCTGCACGTTGGGCCGAAATCGGCGGGTGCGGTACCAGGCCCGGCTTGCTACGGCGCTGGCGGAACTCTGGCAACCGTAACCGACGCCAATCTGGTACTGGGGCGGATCCCCACCCACGTTCGTCTGGGTGGTCATATGGCCTTGCGCAAAGAGGCGGCAGTGGCGGTTATCGGGAACCTGGCGCGGGCGATGGGAGACATTCCACTACAGGATGCCGCTCAGGGCGTGGTCGACATCGCCAACGATCACATGCAACAGGCGCTGCGCGTGATTTCAGTCGAACGCGGCATCGATCCGCGTGACTTCACCTTGGTGTCATTCGGTGGTGCCGGCGGCTTACACGTATGTGCGTTGGCGCAAGCCTTATCGATGCGCCGCGCCCTGGTTCCAGCTCACGCGGGCGTGTTGTCGGCGCTGGGTATGGTGGTTGGACAACCTGGGCGCCGATTGTCGAAAACCATACGCCGTCCGCTTGGAGACGTTAGTGCGTTAGCGATCGAATCATTACTCAGCGATATTGCGCAGCCGGCGGTCGCCGATTTACAACGAGAGGGCTATGCAAAGAGCGACATGATCTGCCGGAATACGCTAGACCTGTGTTACCAGGGCCAATCGTTTGCACTCAATATTTCCTGGGACGGCAGCGACGTCGCCGAACAATTTCACGGTGAACATGAGCTGCGTTACGGCCATCGGCTCGATTACCCCGTCGAACTCGTCAATCTGCGGGTTGCCGTAGACGTTGTCCGCGCGCCAGTCCAGCTGCCACCAGCATCTGTGGCAAAACATCCGGCGGCTGGTGAAAGCCGATTTCCGTTGTTGTTCCGTTCGCAACTCGCGCAGGCGGAAAAGATCAGCGGGCCTGCGGTGATTTGTGACGACATCGCGACAACATTTGTCGATGCCGGTTGGTGCTGCGCCCTCGATGACGCTGGCAATCTCATACTCGAGTTGCGGTAGACTGCGGGCAAGGGCGCTTAATCTGGTCCCGCTTCACGATGTTTAACGATCGTGGCGCTTTCAAGCCTAAAGAACCGGATTAAAGTGCTAAACCTTCGAGAGCTTCAAGGAGGAGTTCATGCAGCACGGTTTGATTGAGCTGCCCTGGTGGGGCTATGTCGTCGTCGCGCTTGTCTACACGCACATAACAATCGCTGCGGTGACAATTTATCTACACCGCGACCAAGCCCATCGGGCCGTCGAGTTGCATCCTGTTGTGGCACACTTTTTCCGCTTCTGGTTGTGGCTGTCAACGGGCATGAACACACGCCAATGGACGGCTGTACACCGCAAACATCACGCTGCGGTGGAAACTGCCGAAGATCCACACAGCCCGGTTGTGCACGGCATCAAGAAAGTTCTGCTGACCGGTGCCGAACTCTACCAACGCAACGCCCGAAACCAGGACATCATCGACCAGTACGGCTTCGGCACGCCGGACGATTGGGTTGAGAGGCACTTGTATACCGGACGCAGCTTTCTCGGCATTGGGTTGATGTTTACCAGTAATATTATTTTGTACGGACCGTTGGGCGTAACCATCGGGGCCATTCAGATGATGTGGATCCCGATTTTTGCAGCCGGCATTATCAATGGTGTTGCCCACTGGCGCGGTTATCGCAATTTCGAAACTTCCGACTGTTCTACGAATATTGTGCCGTGGGGTGTTTTGATTGGCGGCGAAGAACTCCATAACAACCATCACGCATTCGCCAGCTCGGCCAAATTTTCCGTGCGTCCTTGGGAATTCGATTTGGGCTGGATGTATATCCGGTTGATGGAAATGTGCGGGCTCGCCGAAGTTCGCAAGGTCGCCCCGCCGCGCCCGGCTGTCGACACCGACAAGCCCGCCGCCGATTTTGAAACTTTGTCAGCAATCGTCGGTAGCCGCTTGCACGTGATGGCGGATTTCAGTCGCATGGTTATCAAGCGGGTGCATCGCGAAGAGGTTCGCAACGCGTCCCATGATGCGCGCTGGAAACTCAAACCATTAGTACCGTTGATGGTACGCGCTGATGAGCGCCTGAACGAGGCGGAGCGCGGTGCATTGCGCGACGCGCTGCGGCAAAGCGAACGTTTGGAGGTTGTTTACAGCTTTCGCCAGCGTTTGCAGGCTATTTATGAGCAGCGAAGCGAAAGTCGAGAAGCGCTTTTACGTCTCATCCAGGAATGGTGTCAGCAAGCCGAAACGACAGGCATACAGGCGCTGCAGGACTATGCACGCATTCTGCGCGGCTACACGCCTGCAGCAGTCTGAGTGTGAAGAACTGAGCGCCAAAAAAAACCCCGCGAGGCGGGGTTTCTTATCGGTATCAAAGCGCTATTTTATCTTCGCTTCTTTGTAAATCACGTGTTGGCGAATGACCGGGTCGTATTTGCGACGTTCAAGCTTCTCCGGATGCGTGCGCTTGTTTTTCGCTGTGGTGTAGTAATGCCCGGTACCGGCACTCGAGACGAGTTTGATTTTATCCAGCATGACAGTCTCCTAAACTCTTTCGCCGCGGGCGCGAATGTCTTTAAGTACAGTATCGATACCTTTTTTATCGATAACCCGCAATCCTTTCGCACTCACGCGAAGCCGAACCCAACGGTTCTCGCTTTCAACCCAAAAGCGATGGTTATGCAGATTCGGTAAGAAGCGCCGCCGCGTCTTGTTGTGCGCGTGCGAAACGTTGTTACCGGCGACCGGTCGTTTGCCGGTTATTTGGCATACCCGAGACATGCTGTTAATCCTATTAAGGGCGCGGAAAAGGCGCGTGATTCTAGCTCGTTTCCGTGCGTTCGCCAAGCGTCGGTGTCAGAACAGCCCGCGCGCCGCCATGGAAACCGCCTCCTGCTCCCCAACAACCAGATGATCCAGGACCCGCACGTCGATAAGGCGGGCCGCTTCCACGACTCGCCGGGTCAGCGCGCCGTCTGCCGTACTTGGTTCGGCGACGCCGGATGGATGATTGTGGGCAAGGATGATCGCGGCGGCGTTAAGCTCCAGGCACGACTGAACTATTTCGCGCGGATGGACGGTTGCGCTGTCGATTGAGCCCAGAAAGAGCTCGCGAAACGCGATGACGCGGTGGCGCGTATCCAGATAAAGACACGCAAAAACTTCGCGTCGATACCCTTTCATCCGCGAAACCAGATAGTTACCGGCTGCGTCGGGGCTTTCCAGAGGGCCGTCTCGCTCCAGTGTGGAGTATAGGTAACGACGCCCCAATTCGAGCGCGGCGTGAAGTGTGGCGAAGGTTGCAGGACCGCAACCACGACTCGTGCTAACCGACGTCAGGCTCGCTTCCAGCAGCGCACGCAAGCCGCCATGCTCGCTAATCAGGCGCCGCGCAAGTCCAACTGCATCAACTTCCGCGGTGCCGACGCGTAGCAACACGGCGACCACCTCGGCATCGGAGAGCGCGCCGGTGCCCTGATGAATCAGTTTTTCACGCGGCCGTTCTCGCTCGGGCCAATCCTTGATAGACATGCGGTTCCCCTCCATGGGTTCCGAATTAGGTACCTCGCAGTATAGGCCGGCGACGAATGTGGACAAAGCATGCCGAAATTTGCGTAACGCGTCTGACGGCTGCGCGGTCGGGTCAGGTAATATCCTTTCCACCACCCGTAAATTAAGGTGAAAGAAAGCCCATGATTAGCCTGAACGGCAAGCGCATCCTGTTGCTCGTCAGCGGGGGTATTGCTGCCTATAAATCACCTGACGTTGTGCGTCGATTACGTGATGCCGGCGCCGAAGTGCGTGTGATCATGACGCCCTCGGCCACCGAGTTTATTACGCCTTTGACGCTTCAGGCGGTATCCGGTCACGCGGTCCGCTGCGACTTGTTTGACCCAACTGCGGAAGCCGCCATGGGACACATCGAGCTCGCACGCTGGGGTGACGCGGTGGTGACAGCTCCTGCGACGGCGGATTTTTTGGCGCGCCTGCGCCTTGGCCAGGCTAATGATCTCGCTACCGCTGTGTGTCTGGTAAGCGCCGCACCGGTATTGGTCGCTCCGGCGATGAATCAACAAATGTGGCAGCATCCGGCGACCGCCGAGAATCTGGCCGCGCTGACTGCGCGCGGCGTGATTATCTGTGGGCCTGGCAGCGGCAGTCAGGCCTGTGGCGAAGTGGGGCCCGGGCGAATGGCCGAGGCCGACGAGATCGTGAGTGCTGTGGCCCGGATTTTCGCAACTGGACGCCTCGCCGGGCGTCGCGTGCTCATCACCGCCGGTCCGACCCGCGAACCGATCGACCCAGTGCGCTACATCTCTAATCACAGTTCCGGCAAGATGGGCTATGCGTTGGCTATTGCTGCGCACGAAGCTGGCGCCCTGGTGACGCTTGTCAGCGGCCCCACGGTACAGACCAAGCCCGAGGGCGTGACAGTCAAAAGTGTCGAGACAGCCGCGGAAATGTACAGCGCTGTCATGCAGGAGCTGGAGACTACAGAAATTTTCGTCGGTACTGCGGCGGTCGCTGATTATCGCCCCGAGTTCGCCAGCGCCGGCAAAATAAAGCGCGATGGTTCCGCGCTGGAACTGCGTTTGGTGCCCAATCGCGACATTCTTGCGGCAGTCGCTGCCAGTGCGAATGCGCCTTTTACGGTGGGCTTCGCTGCGGAAACCGATAATCTCATCGCCAATGCCGAATCCAAGTTGCAACGGAAAAAACTCGACATGATTGCCGCTAATCTGGTTGGCGGACACGAGATTGGATTTAACAGCGATGATAATGAGCTGACAGTGCTCTGGCCAGGCAGCTCAAAAGTTCTCGAACGCGCGCCAAAATTGCGCTTGGCGAGAAGCCTGCTCGAGGTGATTGTCGAGCGCTTCGAGAGCCGTAATTCCGGTTCGAATTAAGATGTATTCGCCGCGCCTAGCTTGTACACTTGGAGCGGCGGTCACAGGTCCCGTGTAAAGTCGCGAATTCAAAAAGATAAATGAAGAAACTTCCCCTGAGTGGAGACGATCTGCGCGCCTTGTTCGAGCGCATTCCGCGTACCACGCTGATCATCGCTGTGGCGGTCATCGGGGCGGCGGCCATCGCACTAATTACGCTCAACATGCTGCGTGGGGACCACGCCTCAGCAAGCCAGACAGCGTGGAACGCCGCCTACGAAGAATTAGCCGACGAGATGGCGCAAATCCTTGCGGACTCGTTAGAGCCTTACGCCGATGCGGTCCGTGAAATAGCAACTGATGGCGACGTCAGGGCCGTCCTGCAGACACACGATCAGGCCGGGATGGATAACCTGGCTGAGCGGATCCAGCCGCCTTTAGCCGGTGTACTGCGATTGCGCCTGCTGCCGGCTGCAATCCGCGATCCGCAGCTGGAAGCGCGCCCGCCACTTACCTTTGCCTCTATATCAATGCTGAGAAAAGCTCGCGAGGACCGTAGAGTGCCTGCTGCGGAGGTTCATCTGGTCGGTCACGAAGATGAGCATCTCGTCTTGATGCACCCCGTCGAGATTGAGGCTGCGCCCGCCGCCAGCGATGCAGCAGGCGACGACGCCAACGCCGAGGCTGCCCCGGCGCAGCTACTCGGGTTTGTTCATTTGAGCGTGAACCCAGACAACCTGCGGCAAATTCTTGAGGACGGTGCGCCGAGCGGCATTTTTGCTGAAATTCGCCAAGGCGCACGGATCCGAATCGCCAGTTTCGGTACCGAATCAGATGGTGGCGCGCCGTCTACGCTAGCGCGGATTGGCGGTACTTCGATGTCGGTCAAGTACACGGCTCGGGGAACCTTGCCGGCCGCCGAACAAGAGGGCGTACCGACGCTGGTGATAGTTGCCGGCGTCGCACTTGTCGTCGGTTTACTGGTTGGCGGCGTCTTCTATTTTAGCCAGCGCCAGGGGGTCCGAGTGGCGTCTGTCGCGGCCGACACGATCATCTATCAAGGCGCGATAAAAGCCATTTTTGATGGTGCTCATCCTGGCCTCGAGCAACTGATGCCCGGAGCAAAAGCGCAAAAAACGGATTTCGACGTCGCCGCCCTGGACGAGACAATTGAGGGCGACATCGCGGCACTATCTGCGGCGAGCAGTACGGTTGATGATCCGACCATACCCGGCGCCGCCGGCAAAAAGTCGGGTGCCACAGAAGCCGTGCCTGAAGTGCCTGCGTCAATTTTTCGTAGCTACGATATCCGTGGCATTGTTGGCGAGACCCTGACCGAAGAAGGCGTTTATCAAATTGGCCGTGCACTGGGCGCCGAAGCAGACGCGCGCGGTCAGAAGACCGTCGTTGTAGCGCGTGATGGCCGTCACTCGAGCGAACCCTTTTTACAAGCGCTGTCACGGGGATTGCTTGAATCCGGACGCGAAGTCTTGGATATCGGGCTGGCATCGACGCCGGTACTGTATTTTGCGACCCATCATCTGGATGCCCGTAGCGGTGTCATGATCACCGGCAGTCATAACCCGGCTGAATACAATGGCCTAAAAATCGTGCTGGACGGCGAAACCCTGTCCGGGGATGCGATTCAGGCAATACGGCGGCGCGTTGAAACACAGGATTTCATCGAAGGCACCGGGTCGATGCAGTCGACGGACATTATTGCTGAATATATCCGCCGTATCAGCGAAGACATTCCGGTCACTTTGGGCAACGCCCTGAAGGTTGTTGTCGATTGCGGAAACGGTGTTCCGGGTACGGTCGCTCCAGATATTCTGCGAGCCATCGGACACGATGTCATCGAACTGTTTTGCGATGTCGACGGCGATTTTCCGAACCACCACCCGGATCCCTCGCAGCCTGAAAATCTGCAAGCCTTGATTGATACCGTCGCCGACGAAGGCGCTGATCTCGGCCTGGCCTTTGATGGTGATGGCGATCGGTTGGGCGTTGTTGATAGTGAGGGGAATGTGATTTGGCCAGATCGCCAGATGATTTTGTTCTCGCGCGACATTTTGTCCCGCAATCCGGACGCGAAGATAATCTACGACGTTAAGTGCTCACGTCTTCTGGCTGCCGACATTACCGCCCACGGCGGCGAGCCAATTATGACCAAAACCGGGCATTCACTAATTAAAACCAAGATGCAGGAAACCGGCGCCCTTCTGGCTGGAGAAATGAGCGGGCACATTTTCTTCAAGGAGCGCTGGTACGGATTCGACGACGCCTTATACTCGGCAGCCCGCCTACTCGAAATTCTGGTCAATAGTTCGCAATCGCCAGCGGAATTGTTTGCAGATTTGCCAAGCGGCGTCGTGACGCCTGAATTGCGCCTCGATATGCCGGAAGAAGCGCACCAGGAATTTATGCAAAAAGTCCTCGACGCGGCGAAGTTCGACGACGGCGCAATCAGCACGATAGACGGCCTGCGGGTCGACTTCCCCGATTCATGGGGCCTGGTCCGCGCATCGAATACAACGCCCTGTCTGGTTTTGCGCTTCGAGGGTGACGACGCGGCGGCACTGGCGTCCGTGCAAGAGCGTTTTCGCGAGCTCCTCATCGGCATCGATGCGTCGTTAAGCCTGCCGTTCTGATGCTGTTGCCTGCGATCGGGCGGTGCTCGAAGCATCCGCTGCCCTGCAATTGTTTTCTTCCCTAGCTGGCGTCCTCTGCTCCGGAACTTCCATGGCACTTGACCCAAATCGCGCCCACAACACAGCCCACGTGCTGACTGCCGCGCTGCCCTATATCCAGCGCTATCAAGGCAAAACTATCGTAATCAAATACGGTGGTAATGCGATGACTGACGCGCACCTGAAAGAGAGCTTTGCTCGCGATATCGTGCTGATGAAGCTGGTCGGCATTCGTCTTGTTATCGTGCACGGCGGCGGCCCGCAAATCGCCGAGCAATTGAAGCGTGTCGGTAAGGAGTCGAAGTTCATCGATGGTATGCGTGTTACCGACGCGGAGACCATGGATGTGGTTGAGATGGTGTTAGGTGGCTTGGTGAACAAAGACATCGTCAATCTGATCAATGCCCACGGCGGACGCGCAATCGGACTGACCGGGAAAGATGGGCCCCTCATTGAAGCGCGCAAGATGATACTGGCGAATAGCGAAACCGGCTCTTCGGCATCGCATGCCGCCGATCTTGGGCACGTCGGTGAAGTAGAACACGTTCACCGAGAAGTCCTCGATTACTTTGCGGCCGGCGATTTCGTACCGGTTATCGCGCCGATCGGAGTTGGTAAGGACGGCGCTTCGTACAACATAAACGCCGATCTGGTGGCAGGAAAGGTCGCCGAGGTGATGCAGGCAGAAAAACTTATTTTGCTCACTAACACCGTCGGCTTGCTTGATGCACAAGAGAATTTGTTAACCGGGCTAAGTGCCTCACGAGTCCGCGAATTGATCGCTGACGGAACGATTCACAGCGGTATGTTACCGAAAATTGGCAGCGCGCTTGAGGCAGTAGAACGTGGTGTCCGGCGTGCTCACATCATCGACGGGCGGGTCGAGCATGCGTTGCTTCTGGAATTGTTTACAGACGAGGGCATCGGCACATTAATCGAGTAAAAGAGCGACTTAACCGTCGTCAGCAAATTCTTGAAGTGCTGGCCGGCGAGCTAGAAACCAAACCTGGTTCGCGGATATCGACCGCTTCACTTGCGGCGGCTGTCGGTGTTTCCGAGGCCGCGCTGTATCGTCATTTCGCCAGCAAAGCGCAGATGTTCGAAGCACTTATCGAATTCGCTGAACAGACCATCTTTGGTGTGTTCAATCAGATCATGAACGAACAAGCCGAGGCGGAAACACGGTGCCACCATATGGCGACCGCGTTGCTGCGTTTCGCGGAGCGAAATCCAGGCATTACGCGCGTGTTACTGGGGGATATTCTGGTCGGTGAGCAGCAACGTCTTCGCGCTCGCGTGTCGCAGTTTTTCGCGCGAGTTGAAACTCAATTCAAGCAGGTCATGCGTGAAAGCAATTTGCACCAATCCGCGGAACTCGATGCCACGCAAGTGGCTGCTATTGCGCGATTGCTTTTAACGGTAGTCGTTGGCCGTCTCGATCAATTCGTGCGCGATGATTTCGCTGCATCTCCTGCGCAGGATTGGGAGCTGCAATGGACCTTGGTTTGCCGCGGCATTTTTGCCACGCCGACAACAGACGCTGTCTAGCGCTGACCCTTCAGTTCCTTAAAGCGGGAAATGTCTGCCGCAAAACGTTCGCGAATATCGTTTTGCTCATTCCTTTTCGCCGCGATGAAGTCTTCGTTTTCAGTAATCTGATTACGCACGCTCTTTATATTTGCGACCATATCGTCGCCTGGCTTGTCACCTTTGCGTTCTACATCCGCCGCCTTGTCGACTATTTTGTCGAGGTTGAGCTGCAGCTTATCGATATGGCTTTGAGTGAGGCGAATTTGCGAGTCGAGGTGGGCGATTTGCCCGTCACGTGTGAGTTCCATGTCGTCCGCGGATGTGAAGGTATCGAGTAACACACGATCCTTCTGTTCGCGCTTCTTCTCTTCCAACTTGGCGACCTCTTCGAGCTCCTTTAACTTGTTTTCTTCCCTGAGCTCTTCGACGGTTTTTGCGGCCCCCTGCGCCTGTACAGACAGACCGCCCTTTTTGATCGTTTCATGGCCCTGTTGCGCGTACTCAGGAGGTACGGCATTGCCGCACTCACGTACACCCTCCGCGTTCTTCCAGCACTTATAGGCGGCCTGCGAGGGTGCTGAAAGGATCAGCATGACGAGGGTAATGCTCGCCAACAAGGAAGATCTTCCAGCTACGTAATGCGTGTTCATAAGTCACCTTATTCGATTGTTCCCGAAACATGTCGCTGGGCAGACGGAGATTGCCGCGTCGACAAGACTATATTATCGCAGACTGAATCTGGCCTGAATCGAACGCCGTGGGGCGTTACTGGTCAGATCCCATACTCGCTTCGATAGGCTTCGATGCGATTAATTTCTTCATCGAAACCACCGACGCCCTGAAGATGCGTAACGATATCGGCGAGACCGATGATACTGTGTACCGGGATACCGTGGAGCTGCTCGACTGCTTGCACAGCAGAACGCTCATCAGGACCACGTTCCTGCCGGTCAAGAGAAATCATGACACCAACGGCCTGCGCGCCGGCTGCACTAATCAGGGTCGTCGATTCATTGACCGACGTACCCGCCGAGATAACGTCGTCAACAATGAGCACTCTTCCTTGCAGTGCCGCGCCGAGCGTCGTTCCGCCTTCGCCATGATCTTTCGCCTCTTTGCGATTGAAACAAAACGGGACGTCTAGGCCGTGGTCGGTATGCAGAGCAATCGCGATGGCGGCGCAAAGCGGTATGCCTTTGTAAGCGGGGCCGTACAGGATGTCGAATTCGAGACGATTGCCGACGATTGCCGCCGCATACGCGCGCCCGAGGCGCGCCAGTGCCGCGCCGGAATCGAACGCACCGGTATTGAAGAAATACGGACTCAAACGACCCGATTTCAGCGTGAATTCACCGAAACGCAATGCGTTATTGGCCAACGCGAACTCAATAAACTCGCGTTGATAAAGGTGTATCGTGGTGCTGATTACTCGTCTCCCGTCGGCAAGCGGGTATCATATCCGCGCCGACAACAGCCTGCACATTCCTGACCCGGAAATCTATCGAGAATCGTCATGCGCATTATTTCAGCCAACCTAAATGGCATCCGCTCTGCCCACCGCAAAGGATTTCACCTTTGGTTGGCCAAGCAGCGGGCCGATGTCGTGTGTCTGCAGGAAACCAAAGCACAGGTCGCGCAATTAACCGACGAGGTTCGCTCACCCGGTCGCTGGCACACCTACTATGCGGATGCCGAAAAGAAGGGCTACAGCGGCGTTGCGCTGTTTTGTCGCCAGGAACCGGACAAAATTACCACTGGCTTCGGCTTCGACGAGTTTGATCGGGAAGGTCGCTACATTCAGGCAGATTTCGGCAAATTGTCGGTCTCGTCCGTGTACCTGCCGTCTGGTTCTTCTGGCGATCACCGCCAGCAAGTTAAATTCGAGTTCATGGATAAATTTATGCCCTGGCTTGCCAAGCGGCGTAAAGATTCCCGCGAATACATCGTGTGCGGCGATTGGAATATCGCGCACCGCAATATCGACCTGAAAAACTGGCGTTCAAATCAAAAAAATTCCGGATTTCTGCCTGCAGAGCGTGCCTGGCTGGACCGTCTGTTTGACGAGGTTGGTTATGTCGACGCGTTTCGGCAAATCAACCAGCAGGAAGAGCAGTACACGTGGTGGTCAAATCGAGGCCAGGCCTGGGAAAACAATGTGGGGTGGCGGCTCGACTACCAAATCATCACGCCCGGACTCGCGGAACGAGTGCGTAAGGCATCCATATATAAGAAGAATCGTTTTTCCGACCATGCACCGCTCATCATCGACTACGACGGCGACATCACCGCTTTCTGAATCGTTGCTGTGCGTGCGAGGCGGACGGAGCCGCGACGCGTTACTGGCGTCGCCGAATCCGATAAATCGCGATCTCAGCGAGTAAATTCGGCAGCCATTGCATGCCGCGGCGCGCATGGTGTTGTGAGTCTACGATCGCCCGTTCTACGACCTCTGTGCTCTGTATTCGACACAAATCATCGAAATCCTTGATAGTGCACATATGAATATTCGGCGTGTCGTACCACGTGTTCGGCAGATGCTTGGTGACCGGCATACGCCCGAGCGCAAATTGCATGCGACATTTCCAGTGCCCCATGTTGGGAAACGTCACAATACCCTCCCGTCCGATGCGCAGGATTTCGTCGATTAACCGATGCGGGAAGCGCATGGCCTGCACAGTTTGGGTCATAACGACGAAGTCAAAATAGTCTTCGTCAAAGTCGCTTAAGCCCTCGTCGAGGTTGGTGTGAATGACATTCACGCCGCGCTCCAGGCAGGCTACGATGTTGTCGGATGCAATCTCGATGCCATAGCCGGTGACGCCTTTTTCTGCCTGCAACATGGCGAGAAAGCCGCCGTCGCCGCAGCCCAAATCAAGCACGCGGGAGCCCTCGGTGATCCATTCGGCGATTAGCCGATGTTCGGCACGCAGATCGAGTTCACTCACGTGCCAATCTCAATTCGGTTGAAATAGGTCTGCAGGATTTTGTGGTACTGAGGAATGGGTAATAAGAATGAGTCGTGGCCAAGTTCCGATTCAATATCGACGTAGCTTACATCGTGATCGCAATCGAGCAGCGCGCGCACGATCTCGCGTGACCGGGTGGGCGAAAACCGCCAGTCGCTGGTGAAAGAGACAACCAGAAAGCGCGCCTGGCATTCCCTCAACGCCGCAGTCAGGTCGCCGTCAAATTTTTGTGCGGGATCGAAATAATCGAGCGAACGTGTCATTAACAAATAAGTATTGGCATCGAAGCGCCCGACGAACGCTTCGCCCTGATGGCGCAGATAGGATTCAATTTCAAATTCCACCCCGAAACCGAAACCGATTTTAGAGCCGCTTAACTCACGACCGAAGCGCGTATGAAGTACGTCATCGGACAGATAAGTAATGTGACCAACCATGCGCGCGAGTTTGAGCCCGTGTTCCGGTACGACGTCATGTTCATAGTAATGACCGTCACGAAAGTTCGGATCGGAGCGAATAGCCTGCCGAGCGATTTCGTTGAAGGCAATGTTCTGCGTCGATAGCCGAGGCGCGGCGGCAATCACCAGCGCGTTGCGGATGCGCGCCGGATAGTCGATGGCCCACTGCAGTACCTGCATGCCGCCGAGACTGCCGCCCATGACGGCCGCCCAACTTTCAATTCCGAGTACATCTGCCAGACGTGCCTGACTTTCGACCCAGTCACGGACAGTCACGATCGGAAAGTCAGGTCCGTAACGCTTGTTGGTTTGCGGGTTGATTGCCAGCGGGCCGGTAGAGCCGCCGCAGCCGCCCAGATTGTTTGGGCAAACGACAAAGAAACGATCGGTGTCCAGAGCCTTTCCGGGCCCGATGCAATTGTCCCACCAGCCCGGCTTGCGGTCGTTCTCTGAGTGAAACCCCGCTGCATGATGATCCCCCGTCAGCGCATGACAGACCAACACAGCGTTGTCTTGCGCTTCGTTCAGGGTTCCATAGGTTTCAAAACAGATATCGTAGCCGTCGAGCACAACACCGCAATCAAGTGCTAGAGGCGTGTCGAAGTGCTGGGTCCTGGGAGACACCAGGCCGACACTGTCGGCAGGTATCGGGTCAAGCATGGACGGAGTTGGTCCTGATTGCTGGGGGGCAGAGTCTAATTAGACTTAGGAGGCTGAGCAAACCGGGGGCTCCTGCGCGCAGCTCACGCGGCTCATTGTCGGGTTCACCAAGTCAGCTTGGAGGCTGCTACCTGCTTTTGAGCGAGCCGACGAAACGGTCACTAAAGCACGATCACCGCTGTTGCCCATCGAGCTTCTCACAGGAACGACAGACCGAGATCCCGCAGTGGTTGTACGACGAGCATCAAAGACAACTGCAAACCGACAATCACGAGCATTGGTGACAGATCGAGACCGCCTAGAGACGGAATGGCGCGGCGCGCTGGTCGGAGCAATGGCTCAGTCAGGGCATGAATCAGGGAGATGATCGGGTTGTATACGCCCTGCCCGACCCAACTCATGACGATCTGGATAATAATCGCACCAATGTAGGTCCAGACAACTTTACTGAGCAATTCGGCAGCTGCAATCGTCAGTAATGCCGGCGCGTTAGGACTTGCGCCCACGATCATGGCGACTGCGCCCGTATTCATCATCTGCAGCGCCAGCAACAGGATGATGGACGAGGTATCGATGCCAGCGATGGATGGGATCACCCGTCGCATCGGTATCAGTGGCGGGTTTGTGATGGTGACAATTGCCTGACACAAGGGATTATAAAAATCCGCGCGTACGAGTTGCAGCAGCAAACGCAGCAGGACCGCGAAGATGTACAGGCCGAAAACGAAATCGATCAGGAAGACGCCGGCATTCGAGACATAGCCCCCGCCCATTACGATTCGACCTGACGGGCTAACGCGATCGAGCGATCACGAGCCGCGGTCAAGGCCTCGCGGACAAGGTCTTCGAGGCCGCGTTGTTCAAATACGGCCAATGCGCTGGCAGTCGTGCCGCCGGCGGAAGTGACTTGTTCGCGTAGCTGGGCCGGCGCCTGCTCGGAGCTGTGCGCCAGCCGCGACGCACCCAATGCGGTGTCTATAGCCAGTGAGCGAGCTAAGGTCTGCGGTAGTCCAAGCTCGCCGGCAATTTTCTCTATCAGTTCTATAAATAGGAAAAAATAAGCCGGCCCACTACCGGACACCGCAGTTACGGCGTCCATGAGGCCTTCATCTTCCAGCCACTGGGCACTACCAACCGCGCCCAACAGACTATCGGCTAATGCGCGTTGCGGCGAACTAACGCGAGCGTTCGCGCACAGTGCTGCCGCGCCACTGCCGACCAGCGCCGGTGTATTCGGCATGCAGCGAACTATCGAACGTGTGGGCCCCAGCCAGCGCTGCAAATGTTCGATGGTGATACCCGCTGCGATCGACAGATAGAGGACAGAGTCGCTCGCCGTGTCTGCCAATTGCCCGGCAACATCGCGCAATTGTTGCGGTTTAACTGCGAATACCACCACGTCCGCGTCGACTACCGCGTCCAGATTCTGTTCGTACACCTGAACGGAAAACAGTTCACGACATTGTTCGCGCGATGGCGCGAACGCATCCGCCACACGAATCTTGCTCGCCGCATGTCCTGCCTGCAGCAGACCTCCGATCAGGGCGCGGCCCATGTTGCCGCCACCGATAAATGCGAAAGTGGGCTGCATAGCGAGTGTATCGTTCGAATGGGCGGCGATTTTATCACGCCCCCTGGACGCGCGGACCGAAAACCGCCGTGCCGAGCCTAATCAGCGAGGCACCCTCGGCAATCGCAGCGACATAATCCAGCGAAGTGCCCATGGACAAGGTCTCAAGTGCCGACTGGCAGTTGCGCGCGAGGGCAGCGACTTGCGCAAACGGCGCACGTTGCCCGGCGAGTCCGTCGACCTGGGCCGGCATGGCCATCAATCCGACCAGGTTCAGACGAGGCAGTGCGGATATTTCGTGCACGAGCTCACCCAGCGACTCGGGCGCAATCCCGCTCTTGGTCGTCTCGCGGCTGATGTTGACCTGAATCAGCACGTTTAATGGTGCAAGTTCAGCCGGTCGTTGCCGGTTAAGGCGTTCGGCGATGCGGACGCGGTCGACGGTATGGACCCAATCGAAGGCGCGCGCGATGTCGGCAGTTTTATTGCTTTGTATCGAGCCAATGAAATGCCACTCGATATCAAGCTCGGCGAGCTCGCGCCGTTTGTCCAGCGCCTCCTGGAGGAAATTTTCACCGAAGGCACGCTGGCCAGCCTCCCAGGCGTCGCGAATCGCACTGGCGGGCTGGCGTTTACTGACCGCCAGCAGGCGAACGCTGTTCGCCGCACGACCGTACTCCAGCTCACGGGTGCGGATGTCCTGTTTCAGGACACTCAGGTTCTCAGCGATATCAGTCACGGCTCGAGGGCAACGCGTACAGGGTCAGTTGGTACATGGTATGTAAGGACGGTTCTTGGTAAAGTTTCCGGTGTTATCGCAGGCTATTGCCCCAGACTAATACTGGCAAGCCCAAGCCTGCAAACTGTGCTCGGTGCCGCTTCCGAATCGCATGAATTTATCAGTTGTCTTGAGAAAAGGTTATGGATATCGGTGAGCTACTTGCGTTTGGCGTGAAGAACGGTGCCTCGGATATGCATTTGTCGGCTGGCTTGCCACCGATGATCCGGGTGGACGGCGACGTGCGCCGTATTAATGTCCCAGCGATGGACCACACCACCGTTCATGATCTGGTCTACGACATCATGAACGACAAGCAGCAAAAGGATTATGAGGAATTTCTTGAATGTGATTTCTCGTTCGAGATTCCCGGGCTGGCTCGCTTCCGGGTCAACGCCTTTAACCAGAATCGCGGTGCAGGTGCCGTGTTCCGGACGATTCCATCTGAGATTCTGAGCCTGGAAGACTTAAAGGCCCCAGAAATTTTCAAGGAAATCGCTGATATTCCGCGTGGGGTCGTGCTCGTAACCGGGCCGACGGGTTCCGGCAAATCTACCACCCTAGCGGCTATGGTCAATCACAAGAACGAGACGGAATATGGCCACATCCTCACGATTGAGGACCCGATTGAGTTCGTTCACCAAAGTAAGAAATGCCTGATGAACCAGCGCGAGGTGCACCGCGATACGCTCGGTTTCAACGAGGCGCTACGCTCCGCCTTGCGCGAAGACCCGGACGTGATTCTGGTCGGTGAAATGCGCGATCTGGAGACCATTCGCCTCGCGCTTTCCGCGGCCGAAACGGGTCACTTGGTATTCGGTACTCTGCACACCAGCTCAGCCGCAAAGACCATCGATCGCGTCGTCGACGTCTTTCCCGCTGAAGAAAAAGACATGGTGCGCGCGATGCTGTCGGAATCTCTGCGTGCGGTTATTTCTCAAACACTGATGAAAAAGGTTGGCGGCGGCCGTATTGCTGCCCACGAGATCATGCTCGGGACACCGGCAATTCGAAATCTGATTCGCGAGAATAAAATCGCCCAAATGTATTCCGCGATTCAGACTGGCCAACAGTACGGCATGCAGACCCTCGACCAGAATCTGCAGCAAATGATCGACAAGAATTTGGTGACTCGCAACGAGGCGCGCCTCAAGGCAGCGAATAAAGACAACTTCTAGGTCCGTTTTAGATTTAGACCGCAGCAAAATATCGAGCTGAACCGGAGGTGCGAGATGGAACGCGAACAAGCGATTAAATACATGCGGGATCTGTTAACCCTGATCGTTGAGAAAAAGGGTTCGGACATGTTTATCACCAAGGACTTTCCACCGGCGATGAAGCTCGACGGTAAAGTCACGCCGGTTTCCAAAACCAAACTCAGCGGCGACAACACCAAGGCGCTCGCTTACGCGATCATGAACGATCGCCAAATTAAGGAATACGAGGCGACGAAGGAATGTAACTTCGCCATCGCCCCGGCCGGCATCGGTCGCTTCCGTTGCAATGCTTATATTCAGCAAGGTGCCTGTGGTCTGGTACTGCGTGTGATCGAAACCGAAGTGCCGAACCTCGATAAACTCGGACTGCCGGAAGTACTGAAAGAAATCATCAGCGCTAAACGTGGTCTCGTTATTATGGTCGGCGGTACCGGCTCAGGGAAATCGACCTCGTTGGCGGCCATGATTGATCACCGCAACGCAAACTCCTACGGCCACATCATTACCATCGAAGATCCGATCGAGTACGTCCACCCCCACAAAAATTGCATCATCATGCAGCGCGAAGTGGGCGTCGATACGGACGACTGGGACATCGCATTGAAGAATACGTTGCGCCAAGCGCCTGATGTGATTTTGCTCGGCGAGATTCGCGATCGCGAGACCATGGAATTCGGAATCGCTTTTGCTGAAACCGGCCATCTCGCCGTGGCTACACTGCACGCGAACAGCTCTAACCAGGCGCTTGATCGCATCATTAACTTTTTCCCGGAAGAGCGTCGTACTCAGTTGCTAATGGATTTGTCGCTCAACCTGCGCGCCGTGATTTCCCAGCGTTTGTTGAAAAAGACCGATGGCAAAGGGCGCGCCGCCGCCATTGAGATTCTGCTCAATTCACCACTGATCTCTGACCTCATATTGAAAGGCGAGGTGCACGGTATTAAGGAGATCATGTCGAAGTCGAACGAAATGGGCATGAAAACATTCGACCAGTCGCTGTTCGATTTGTATGAAGCCGACGCCATTTCGATGGATGACGCAATGCGCAATGCGGACTCGCAAAACGAGTTGCGTTTACGCATTAAGCTCGAAGGAAAAGCGGCCAAAGGGCGCAACATACTGGACGAGGCAGGCGGTTTGTCGCTCGAAGAAGAAGAGGAAGAATCAGGTATGCTGCGCTAGCTTTTTAGCACAGCGCCAGGAAAAAGAATGGATATCACGCCCTACCTCAATCTACTGCGAGACAAAAGCGGTTCCGATTTGTTTTTCACCGTCGGCGCACCAGTCAAGATCAAGATCGAAGGGACTATCAATTCGGTCGGCAAAACTGAATTGACTGGCGATCTGGTTAAGGCAGCAGCCTACGGCATCATGAATGACCACCAGATAAAGGGTTTCGAGGAAACCCTGGAATGTGATTTCGCCATCGCACTGGCGGACAAATCGGCACGTTTTCGCGTCAATATTTTTCGCCAGCGCGGTGAAGTCAGCATGGTGCTACGGCGCATTCCTGCTGAGATTCCGACCATTGAACAGCTCGGTCTACCCGATATTCTCTCTGAGCAGATAATGAACAAGCGCGGCCTGATCCTGATGGTAGGTGCTACCGGCTCGGGTAAATCGACAACGCTCGCTGCGATGCTCAATCAGCGCAACAAGAGCATGACCGGACACATCCTGACCATCGAGGACCCGGTCGAATTTTCCCACCCGAATCTGAAGTCCATCGTGAATCAGCGCGAAGTTGGCGTCGATACGCTGAGCTATCGCAATGCGCTCAAAGCGGCCATGCGTGAGGCACCCGACGTGATTCTGGTCGGTGAGATTCGTGAGCGCGAGACGATGGAGGCGGCTCTTGAGCTCGCCAACACTGGGCACCTGGCGATTTCGACGCTCCACGCAAACAATGCGAATCAGGCTATGGAGCGCGTCATTAACCTGTTTCCACAAGATTTACACAAACAGTTGTTCATGGATTTATCCCTGAACATCCGCGCGGTTGTGTCCCAGCGCCTGGTTAAATCGGCGGACGGTAAGCGCGTCGCCGCCATCGAGGTGTTGATCAACACGCCGCACATTGCGGACTTGATCCTCAAGGGCGAGCTTCATGAACTGAAGGAAGCGATGGAGGGCAGTGGTACGCGCGGCATGCAGACCTTTGATATGGCGCTGCATACCTTGTTCAAGGAAGAACGTATCTCGCTCGAAGAAGCGCTCAGCAATGCCGATTCGAGGACGAATCTTGAGGCGAAAATTAACTTCGGATAGCGACTCACTTGCCGCGAGCGACTGAACCCACGCCCGACGCCGAAGTACCCGCACATGGATTGTGTCCGCGCGCGCTCCGCACGGCACTTCCGACAGCCGATGTGCGCATCAGACACGCCTCATAAACACACGCTCATGTCAGCAAATTCTAATTCCGTACCGTTACTGTCGTCGCGGAGAATCTAACCTCATGTGGTGGCGCGCAATGTTGTTATTCTTCGCCTTCATCGTAGTGCTGCAAGCTGCACCGCAACTGCAGTGGGCGCCACTGGCCGGCTTGTCGAAACCGATGAAGATCAAGCTGCAGCATTTACGGCGTTCGCGCTGCCTGCCCGCCTCGGATGAGGTGACGATGCCGGTTTATCCCGCTGCCGTGGCAATCGGACTCAACTGGGGCCGCGTCAAGCCTTTGTGTGTACGTCGCGATGGCTGGCAGGATCTCGGCAGCCTGGTCCTGGCTACGGTTGATGATGAGACGCAGGTCGCCGCGTGGTACGCATCCAATCTGGATACCTTTGTACAGTATCGCTCGGAACGTGACTTGCTATTTATCAAAGCCTCGATCGAGGATTTTTTGTGGAAACGGGACTACTACAAGTATCCGAATATCTCGATTCGTCGCGCAAGCGGGGAGTGGGACAGCGCTGGCTACACAACCATTATTGAACTCAATCGACCGTCGCTGAACTGAGTGACTATGGCCGAGTCGAATCAGCTCTACGCGACGCGTGAATGAAAATGTGCCGAGAAACTGGATAATCAATGTCCCCTAGCGGCACCACGGGCAGACGGCGATGAGCAACTCTCGACCTTCAGCAATAGCGACCAGGCAAATCGAGACCGAGCGGGTCATCGTGACGGAATGGCGTTTTGCTGCGGGTGCGGAAACGGGATGGCATCGGCACGCTCATGACTATGTTGTTGTTCCGATAAGTGACGGGCAGCTGCTGCTAGAGACCAGCGATGGCGATATTACGGCCGATCTGAAGGTCGGCCAATCGTACAATCGTTCGCAAGGCGTAGAGCATAATGTAATTAACGCTAACAATTTTGAGTTCGCATTCGTTGAGCTTGAGCTCAAAGCCTGACCGTCCACGATCAAACAGGAGGGCAGTTCGCGTTAGCGCCTCACCATTCGGCGCGCCCGTGGATGTGACCGATTGTTGGTAGGTACGTTGTGACGAATCTCAATTTCGCGTGCTGTGGCTTGAGATTTTTTATCAGTACTCTGCGTGGCCTCAATCGCGCGCAGGCGCAGACTAAGGATGAGTTCGATGATGGAGATACCGCAACCGTTTACCACCGCCAGCATTGTTGACCATTACGAACTGACGTTCGATGGTGGTGACCAGGCCAACGGTAGCCTCTACCTGGCTACAATGCGCGGCGCTCGTGAGGTGGGTAAGCAAATGGAACTGCTGCGAGCTGCAGGTTTATGGTCGTCTGACGCCGAAAAGCATGTCACCGACGATCAGCGCGATGCCTACAAAGCCGGCCTGATATTTGTCGCTGCCGTGGCCTACGCGCTACCCGACGGCTACTTTCTCGCCACACGTTTTGATCATCCCAAATTCCCGTCCGATGGCACACGTTGGGATGCCTGGCTCACGACTCTGGATAGCAGCTACGAACGCAGCAGCTGAGTGTTTCAAAGCCAGTTGCCTGTGCGGCGCAATTCGCTTTGAGATTACCGGGCCCGTGCAGTCAATTCGGCACTGCCACTGTTCTATGTGTCGCCGCCAGCACGGCACAGCGTTTTCGAGCTACGCACAAATCGCGAGGGCTGACCTGCACATCAGCGCCGGCGCCGAGCTTATCGAACGTTTCGCATCGTCGCCCGATCACGAACGACATTTTTGTCGCGTGTGCGGGAGCAAATTGAGTTATGCGGCTAGCCATGCACCGGAACTCATTCGAATCGCGGCTGGCCTGTTCGACGATCCACTGGACGTCGCCGACAGTTTTCATTGTTACTGTGCTTCGGCGGCATCGTGGTATCAGATTAGTGACAGCCTGCCGAGGTTTTCTGCTGATGTTCCGGCACCATCCAGCTAGCGCGAGTTGGTTGTGGTGAAGTGCCAGTGACAATCTCAGCTTGATGACGAATATCGTGGCAGGCTGGACGGATAGCGACAGGACCCTGATTCGCCTGCACACAATGGATTTGCCGGGTCGAGGCATGCGCATCGTAACCACCCCACTGCTGCGCGTAGTCGAGATCGAACAAGGTTGAGAACACCGCCAACTGCGCATACCCCGTGCCCCGCGCAAGTGAACTATGCTTAGTTCCACTATGGACATTTATTCATTTGTCATGGACCGGCCTGGTGCGCAGCGTTCGAGCAATGTGCGACGAGCGGTGGCGTAATGGCTGGCGGAGCGGGTCGCAATCAACGCGTCTGGGAAATCGTCTCGTGTATCCCCATGGGTCGGGTTGCGACCTACCGACAGATCGCATCATTGGCGCAGATCGAAGGCTCGACCGGCCCTCGCCAGGTCGGTTACGCACTGGCCGCGCTTAAGCCGGGCAATGATATTCCCTGGCATCGGGTGATTAACGCCCAGGGTAAGGTGAGTCCGCGTGGCCGTGACGGGCGCGTTAACGAGCAGTACGAACGTCTCGCGCTCGAAGGCGTGCAGGCCGACGCCTCGGGCCACATTCGACTGCAAGATTGCGAGTGGGATTACGGTGTCTGAGTCGCGCAGCGAACTGCGCGTGCCGTGGTTCCGCAAACCGGGTGCCGTCCTCGCCGTCATCGTATGTACCTGGGCGCTGGTCCTCATCGTGCGCTCGCCGGCTTCTGTGCGACCCGTGATGTGCGATGTCGATTTTGCGCCGCAAGCCGACACGGTCGTGATGCTTTCAGCGTCGTGGTGCGGGTACTGTCGTCGCGCACGCGAATTTCTTCAGCAGCGGGAAATCGCCCACTGCGAATACGATATCGAGACGACCGACGAGGGTCGGCGCCGATTCTCTCAAACGCCAGTGAAAGTGATTCCTATCATCCATATCGGTAAAGACACACTGGTTGGCTTTGATGTGCTGGAGCTGTCGCAAACGCTGATTACCAACGGGCTGGCCGATTTCGAAGATTACGACCGCCTGACCGAAGCGCAAACGCGGTAAAGCGGCTGCCCACTGGCCCGGTACTTGCGCTCGAAGGCCGTCTCGGGGTGGGTGGGTGTCCATGCCTGAACGCTTGCGGGCGAGTTGCTCAGAAAGTCGAGACTAAACGCGAACTCTTCGGCGTAGATTCGCCAGTTCGTGCGTAACTCAATCTCACCACCCAGTTCCAGCATGCTTGGCAAAACCGGATGCGCGTGCCAACGACGCATCAGTTGATGCTGCTTCGGCCACGGGTTCGGATACAACAGATAGTGGCGCTCAACATGCCAACCTGCCGCCGCTCCATGCGCAAAAAGATCACATAAATCCAGGCGCAAAAAAATCATATTCGCGCGCGGCGTGGCGCGCTTGTGCGCGATATCCAGACGCGCGGTACTTTTGTCGATCCCGGCGACCAACGCGAGCGGATAACGCTCGGCGAGCACGAACGTAGACTCGCCCGTGCCGCACCCACTGTCGAGAATCAGTGGTCCACCGTGTGCATCCAGTGCGGCACTCAGTTTTTCCAATGGCCGTACGGCATGGGCGGCGATGGGGCGTCGGAAAGGCGTGTTGCGGTGACGCGTCAGCACTTCGGCCAAGCGCGGATGGGGAGTAAGTTGGTTCGACGAAACGCCGCGCGCAGGCGAACTATCCAGGGAAGACAATTTGCTCGGCTTCGAATACAGGTCCGTCGACACAGACCCTTTTCATGGCCGGGCCGGCCGGTGTGTTGACCCGAACTGTGCACCCGGCGCAGCCCCCCACCGCGCACGCCATGAACTCTTCCAGAGACAACTGCGCGGGAATTCCCAACGCCAGCGCGAGAGACTGTACCGCGCGTAGCATCGGCGTTGGACCACAGGCAAATATCTCGAAATCGCCACGCTCGGGCGAATTTTCTACGATCTGACGCGCTAGCTCGGTCACCAAACCATCAAAGCACCCAGCATAGCCCTGGGTACTCGCCAGCCGGGAAGCGATGCCCCAATCATCGAGTAGTGGCATCGCTGCAATGGTGTCTGCGGGCAGCCCCGGCAGCATAATCTGTGACGGTCGGGCGCGAAACGGAAATGGCACCTCAGAACCCATCAACACGAGCGGTTCGACCTGGGGTCGCAAACTGCGCATCGACTCGGCGAGAAAAATCATTGGCGGGATGCCAACGCCACCGCCGATTAGCAATGGCCGCGGGCGATAATCTTTCGCCCTAAACGGTCGTCCAATCGGCCCCAGCACGCTGACAACATCACCAACCTGTCGGTTTGCCAGGCGCGCTGTGCCGTGGCCGTGCACTTTGAATAGCATGTCGAACCAACCGTCTCGCGGGGAAGCACGCATGACAGACATTGGCCTGCGCATCGCGAGTTCGTCATCACATTGCAGATGGACGAATGAGCCAGCTCGCGCGTGGGTCGCAAGTGGCGGGCACTCGATGCGCATCACGACCTGAGCACCATCGTGGCGATCGATGTTGAGGATGGTGCCGTTAGCGTACTTGATGGTGCCGCGATGTGCGTTGGGCTTGACGCCGCTGGTGGGCATTGAAGCAGGGTTGGATTGTCCTGCCATGTCAGCGCCGACGTTCAAACACAACGCGACCGCCAACCAGGGTGGTGGAGACCTGGCCGCGCATAGTGCGGCCAATAAAAGGAGTATTTTTACCCTGACTGACGAGCGAAGTTTCGTCGACCTGCCATTCACGCTGTGGATCGATAACGCAGATATCCGCGATCGCCCCCACGCCGAGAGCTGCGCTCTCAAGCCCAACGATGCGTGCCGGTTCAACCGCTGCTGCGCGAATCGCCCCGGTGAGATCGAGGTCGCCGTTTTCGACCAACCCAAGCAGTAAGGGCACGTAGGTATCGAGACCGGATATACCCGCCGCACTAGTCGCAAATGGTGCCGCTTTGGCGTCTGCGTCGTGCGGTTCGTGATGCGCAGACAGGGCGTTGATCGATCCGCGCGCGAGTGCTTTGCGCAGACCGTTACGATCACGTTCACTGCGGAATGGCGGGCGCACATGATGCGCCGAATCGAAATTAGCGACGTCGTTATCGGACAGGTAAAGATGCGCAATGCCGACGTCGCAGCTGACCGTCAGACCGAGGCGTCGCGCCTGGCGAATTTGCGCTGTTGATTGGCGCGCAGACAGCGTTCTGAAATGGGCCCGCACACCGGTTTGCTCGACGACCGCCAGATCCCGCGCGAGTCCGATCAACTCGGCCGCCGCCGGCACCCCGGGCAGACCCGCGCGGGTGCTGGCAGCGCCCTCATGCATGACGCCGCGCGCACCGAGCCACGGATCTTCGGCATCCAGCAGCACGAGTAAATCGAGCGTCGCGGCGTAGGCCAACGCATTGCGTAACACGCTGGTATCCCTGATCGCGCGACCGGCATTCGACACCCCGACACAGCCGATCTCTTTCAGCGCTTGCATCTCTGCCAGAATCTCGCCGTCCAAATCGCGGGTCAGTGCACCGATACAGCGCACCCGAGCGCCCCGCACGTTGCGCGCGTGCTGGCTAACAAGCTCAACGACTGCCGGCGTATCGATAACCGGATCGGTGTCCGGCGTGCAGCACACGGTGGTGAAACCACTGCTCGCCGCCGCACGCAATTCGCTCGCAATGGTGGCCTTGTGCTCCGCTCCGGGTTCACGCAGGCGCGCGCCGAGCTCGACAAATCCGGGGCAGACCAACTGTCCTGAGGCGTCAATCTCACGAGTCGCAGCGAAGCCACCTGGCTTGCGTCCGACGCCAACGATCCGGTCTCCATCGATCCACAGGTCTACCACCTCGTCGCGGTGATTTTCCGGATCAATGACGCGGCCGCCTGTGATGCGTAGTTTCATGCTGGGACGTGCGACCCCATGGTCATCGACATCACTGCCATGCGCACGGCAATGCCATGAGTAACTTGCTGCAAAATCACCGACTGCGGACCGTCGGCTACCGTAGAGTCGATTTCGATACCGCGATTAATCGGGCCGGGGTGCATCACGATGGCATCGCGCGCCGCGCGCTTGAGGCGGGCAGGCGTAAGGCCGTAAGTATGGAAATACTCGTGTCCGCTCGGCAGCAGAGCGCTTTGCATGCGTTCTTGCTGCAGGCGCAACATGATCACGACATCCGCCTGATCGATGCCGCTGTCGAAAGAGTTAAAGACCTTGACCCCGAGTTGCTCAACGTCCGCTGGTAGCAGTGTGCGTGGTCCGACGACACGAATTTGTTCAACTCCGAGCGTCTTTAATGCATGAATTTCTGAACGCGCGACGCGCGAATGCGCGATGTCGCCGACAATGGCGACGATCAGGCCTTCGAACCGCGCCTTGTGGCGCCGAATCGTAAACATGTCGAGCATCGCCTGGGTCGGATGCGCGTGGCTGCCGTCGCCCGCGTTAATGACACTGATGCCGGCCGCCACCTGGCGCGCAATAAACTCGGGTGCGCCGCTATCCTGGTGCCGCACCACGAACATGTCCGCCTGCATTGCCTCGAGCGTGCTGAGGGTGTCGGCGAGCGACTCGCCTTTACGCGTCGCGCTCGCTTCAATGCTGAGATTGAGGACGTCCGCAGACAGACGTTTGGCTGCGAGCTCAAAGGTGGTGCGTGTGCGGGTACTCGGCTCGAAAAAAAGATTGACCACCGTCTTGCCGCGCAGCAACGGTACTTTTTTCACTGCCCGGTCGCCGACGACAGCAAATCCCTCTGCATGGTCGAGGATTTCTACCAACAGCTCGCGCGGTAAATGTTCTATCGACAGGAAATGCCGCAATCGGCCGTTGTCGTCGACTTGTATGTCGTCGTGTGAAATCACCCTGGACGGTCCGCGGATTCGAAAATAGGAAAGCGCGGCGGCGCCGCGATGGAGCGGCGGACGGTGAGCGTCCAGGTGTTCAGGGCTTGGTCGCGCAAATCTCGAGTCGCAATGGATCGGGCCCGAGGAGTTTAACATGCTGGTCGGGCTCGAGCGTGATTCGCGTGCCGTAAATGTTCGCGTCGATGGGTAATTCACGACCACTTCGGTCGGCTAAAACGATTAGCGTGATCGAGCGTGGACGGCCGTAATCGAATATCTCGTTCATCGCTGCCCGAATCGTCCGGCCGGTGAACAAAATATCGTCGACCAGGAGCAGATCGCGATCATCGATCGCAAAAGGAAGTTGCGAGGGCTCCACCGTCGGATGAATACCGATGCGGCTGAAGTCGTCGCGGTAAAACGCAATATTCAGTTCACCCACAGGTCCCGTCATACCAAGCAGCGTCTGCAAACGCTCCGCCAACCACACGCCACCCGTACGGATACCAATAATTGCAGGATCGGCTAGTCCGTGGGATTCGATTCGTTCGGCGACACGAGACGCAATATCCGTAATCAACGTGTCGACGTTTATCTCGGCAATGTCTGCCATGGTTGCTTTCACTTGGGGGCGTTTTCAGCTAGCCAGGTTTCAAGAATAATCCGTGCGGCTACGGCATCAAGACCGCTACGTCGCACTTCAGTGCCGTCATTAAGTGCTGCATATGATGACAGTCGTTCATCTATATACGAAACGGGTTTGTGATATCGACCCTGCAGGCGGCGTGCAAATTTATCGATCGCCCGCCCGAGTGTTGTGTCGCTCCCATCCTCGTGTTGCGGCCGACCGAGCACAAATAGGTCCGGCTGCCAAACCTCGACCAGGCTGGTAATGGCATCCCAATCCGGCCTGAGATTGTTTACGGCAATCGTTTCGAGTGCCTGAGCGGTGCCGCTGATCTGCTGACCGACCGCCGCGCCGATGCGTCGCAGTCCGAAATCGAATCCCAGCGCAATCAGCGCGCAGGACCGGTCAGGCGTGGCCGACATCGTGCGAAATCGCGCTGATGTCGATGCCGATCAAGTCTGCCGCGCGCTGCCAGCGTTGTGCAGCCGGCGTCGCGAATATGATGCTGAGGTCGGCCGGACCGCTAAGCCACGCGTTGGCGGCAATCTCCTGTTCCAATTGACCACCCGTCCAGCCGGCGTAGCCGAGCGCGACGAGGCTTTCGCGTGGTCCTTCGCCAGCAGACATCGCTTCGAGTACGTCCCGCGAGGTTGTCACTGCCACATCGTCGGTCACTTTGATCGTTGAATCCCATTCGCGGGCCGGGCGATGCAATATAAAACCACGATCGCCGTGCACCGGGCCGCCATGATAGACAACTTGGTCAGCAATCTCGTCCGAGTCGGCATTCAGATCCATCTGCTTCAAGACTTCTCCAAGTTGCAGTTGCAGCGGACGATTGATGACGATGCCAATGGCACCCTCGTCGTTATGCAGGCACACATAGGTGACGGTCTGCTCAAAATTCTGATCGAGCAAAGTCGGCATCGCGATCAGAAACTGGTTGGTGAGGTCGAAGCTCATGCGGCCAGTATTCCTGCCCGATTGGTCAGATTCAAGGTCCAGCTTAGTTTGCTTTGAAGTCCTGGTTGTTTACAAACTTCCAGGTGCGGGTGATATGCAGCACATCCACTTCCTCGAGAACTTCGTCGGGAAAGGGCGCGAACGGCGACGCCAGCTCAACGATGCGAATGGCAGCGTCGTCGAGTACTTTGTGCCCCGACGAGCGTCGTACGGTGATTTCTTTCACCGCGCCGTCAGAACTGAGCGCAACATCGAGCAGCAAATTGCCGGACAGTCGCCGCTCGCGCGCTGCGTTCGGATAGTTAATGTTGCCGACGCGCTCAACTTTGGCCCGCCACGCCTCCATATAAGCCGCATAGCGATACTCGCGGGTATTCGCAGAAATATATTTGCGCCGCGGGCGTTTGGCTTTGGAATCCAATCGTTGCTGCAATTCGGCGTTCAGGCTCGCGAGGGCGAAGGAGCGAGTCAACAGCTGCGCTGCGGTGGGTAGTGGCGGTGAATCAATCGGCTTTTGAGGGGTCAGCGGTTCGGCGTCCGGTTGCTCAACTGCGCTCGATTCGACTTTTGCTTCGCGGCGTTTGTCGGCCACGGCTAAATCTGCCTGAGTGACTTCCTCAACGAGGCGCTTGTGGACTTGTGCAAGGCCCGCGGCAGGGGGTGCTGGCGAGGTTTCCGCTTGCGGTGCTGGCTCAGCAATTGTCGGCATCGGTGCCGGCACGGCCTTAACTGCGGGTGCCGGGCTAGAAGCTATTTCAGCATTCTGGGCCGGAATCGGCGCTTTGACCGGCGCCGCAGGTGGATCGCTTTTTTCGGCGTCCCCGCCGCCCTGGAGATTGGCTTGGGCGAGCATGTCCGCGTCGTCGGGCGGGCGGTCGGATTTTTCTGGAACGAGGATTATCTCTAACGCTTCGAAGCGCGCTTCCGGGATTGGTTCGGGCGCGAAACTAACGCCCAGAACTACCATCGTATGCACGATGACGGCGACGAACATAGTCAGCCCGAGACGATCGTCCGGGCCAATCTTCGGGCGAATCGCGGCAGTCGTCATGGCGCAGGTCGCAGCGTGTTGCAGTGCAGGCCGGTGACCGAGCTTATCCCAGGCGCCGGTTGATTGCCGCCATCAGCAAAGCACCAATGTCGACATCGAACTGGGCTTCAATCTCACGCACGCAGGTGGGGCTAGTGACATTGATTTCAGTCAGGCGGTCGCCAATCACGTCCAGACCAACAAACAGCAGGCCGCGCTTTCTGAGTTCCGGTGCAACCCGCTCGCAGATGCGCCTGTCGGTGTCCGTTAGAGCCTGTGCGACGCCGCTACCGCCGGCCGCCAGGTTGCCTCGCAACTCTCCGGGCGCCGGGATGCGGGCGAGCACGTAAGGCACAGGCTCGCCATCGACCATCAAAATACGCTTGTCGCCTGCGGTGATTGCCGGTACGTAGCGCTGCGCCATGCAGTAACGTTGTTGTAGCTCGGTCAGTGTTTCAAAGATGACGCTGGCGTTACTGTCGCCGGCGCTGACTCGGAAAATTGATGCACCGCCCATGCCGTCCAGAGGTTTGACGACAATGTCCCGGTGCAATTCGAGAAAACCGCGCAGGTCGCGGTAGGTGCGCGTGACCAGCGTGGGCGGGCACAGGTCGGCAAACCACGCGGTAAACAATTTTTCGCTGGAATCGCGTACACCGCGCGGATCGTTGACGACCAGGGTGCCTTCGCTCTGGGCCCGTTCGAGCATGTAGGTCGCGAACACGAACTCCATATCGAACGGCGGATCTTTGCGCATCAATACGCAGTCGAGCTCGGCCATCGGCCGCAGGTTTTCCTCGCTGCTGTCTTCAAGCTCGTACCAGTTGGTGAGGTCGTTCATCACCCGCAAAGCGCGCATGCGGGCGCACGCGCGACCGTCACGCAAGGCCAGGTCGGCCATTTCCATGTAAACGAGCTCGAACCCTTCGTGCTGGGCGGCCAGCAACAAGGCCAGAGTGGTGTCTTTTTTAGGGTTGATCCCGGCGATGGGATCCATGATTACGCCTAGGCGTCGGGCCATTCGTAACGACTCATTGGAGACCTAACGGGGACACACCTTACCACATGAAAAGCTGCTAGCATTGCGCACCGAATGTTACCTCGCGCGGGAACCTCACAGCCGAAACATGGCGCTCAAGGCTTCGATTTTCTCTCATCTCAAAGCGCCCGCCGCTGGTGCCTTGCTGCGCCACCGGGTGTGACCGCCGATGGCGCAGTCGCTTCCGACCATCATCCGCATTGCCACCCGTGCGAGCCGCCTTGCCCTATGGCAAAGCGAGCACGTCGCGGCGCTACTCAAATCTCACCATCGAGATCTGGTCGTCGAACTCGTCCCGCTATCTACAGTTGGTGATCGAATCCTCGATAAACCGCTAGCGAAAATCGGCGGCAAGGGTTTGTTCATCAAAGAACTCGAAGTTGCGATGTTAGATGGGCGGGCTGATATCGCCGTACATTCGATGAAAGACGTGCCCGCCGAGATACCGCCAGAATTCGAGATGCCAGTCATTCTCGCGCGAGAAAACCCGGATGACGTGCTGGTCAGCATGGCGGGCCTCGCACTCAGCGATCTCCCACCGGGCAGTCATGTTGGTACTTCCAGCCTGCGCCGGCGCAGTCAATTACTGGCGCGCCGACCGGATCTCGTCATCAGTGACCTGCGCGGCAATGTGCCGACCCGCTTGCAACGCCTTGACGAGGGCGCATTCGACGCCATCGTGCTGGCCGCGGCAGGTCTCAAGCGACTCGGCTTGCTCGACGCACGCTGTCATGCGCTCAGCCACGATGAGGTCCTGCCGGCAGTCGGGCAGGGTGCGATTGGTATCGAAACCCGCCGCGGCGATCGTGCGATTGGTGCACTGCTGGCACCGCTCCACTGCCCGCAAAGTGATGCCACCGTCGGCGCTGAGCGAGCGATGAACAGTACCCTCGGCGGGAGTTGTGAAGTCCCGATTGCCGGGCACGCACAACTGCACGGTGATGCCATCGAAATTCGTGCTCTCGTGGCCAGTCACGACGGTCAGGAAATTATTCGCCGCGAAGCGGTCGGCCCGCGTGGTCAGGCCAAACAAATCGGCCGACAGCTCGGTGAAACGCTGCTCGCCGCTGGTGCCGGGCGAATTTTGGCACTGTCCGCCCCCGACTGAACCTGTGCGCGCTGCAACGGCCTCGTTGGCGGGTGTTTCGGTGTTGGTCACACGCCCAATCGAACAATCCGTCGGCTTGGCCACCGCGATTGAAAAACGCGGAGGCATCGCCATTCGGGCGCCGATGATTGTCATCGCAGATCTGAGTGCGGGCGATCCAAACAACCGCTCCAAGCCAGCACCAGCGGATTTCGATATCGCGATTTTCTCCAGCAAGAACGCCGTTGAATATGGCTTGCGAAGCGTTTCTGCCGCCGGGACTGCGGTGAGTTTGACCGATAAGGCCGTCTATGCGGTCGGGCTGGGTACAGCCGCAACTTTGGCCAATCACGGCATCGCTCAGGTCAGCGTGCCGGGCGACGGCTTCAATTCGGAAGGATTGTTACGGCTCGACGGCTTAAGCGAGCGGGCGGTCAATGGTCGTCAGATAATTATCTTTCGCGGTGTCGGCGGTCGCGAGTTACTCGCTGAGACGTTGCGTAAGCGAGGTGCCAAAGTGCAATATCAAGCCTGCTACGAACGTCGCAAACCAGATTTTCAGCTAAGCGCGGTTCTCGCCGCACATCGGGTAAAATCGCCGGACGTTGGGCTCGCGACGAGCATAGAATCGCTGCACAATTTAATTGAAAAGATAGAAGACGAGGGCTTGGATCTGCTTTTCCGTATGCAGATGCTGGCGGTGGGTTCACGGGTGGGACGGGAAGTTGAGTCGCTCGGTTTTACACGCCCCGCACTTGTCGTTGAAAACCCCTCCGACGAGGGCATAACCGAGCAACTGGTATTGTGGGCTGCGGATGAATCATGACTGATAAAGAGCACGAGGCGCTACCCGACGTGAGTGCCGAAGAGGCCCCATTGGCGGCCGACCAGACGACCGAAGACGCCGACTCGCTGGCACCAGCGTCCGCGCGCCGGACAGGCCGTATCTGGACATTATTGCTGCTAATCGTGTTAATCGGTGGCGTTGCTTATTGGGTAGCATTCATCGCGCAACCGGCTCACCGGGTCACAGACGACCGCATTGCCGGGCTCGCTGCAGACAACGCAAAGCTGCGGGCGCAACAAGCGCAAATGGAACAACAGCTCGCACAGGTGCAGACATTCGGCGCGCAAGCACAGGCCGCTTCCGCCGCCCTACAGGAGCTGGGAAAGTCGCAAGAGCAACTGCACGATGCGGTCAGTGGCCTGTACGCCAAACAAACCCAAACCTCGCTTGATTGGGTGCTCGCCGAAGTCGAGTACCTGATTTTCGCCGCGAGCCAGAGGCTGGTGCTCGAACGTGACGTAGCGACAGCAGCGGCGGCCCTCAGGTCGGCCGATCAACGACTCAGCGCCGCGCAGCATCCGGACGTATTCGACCTGCGCGAGCAGCTGGGTCGCGACATCGCGGCGTTAGAGGCAGTCAAGCAGCCTGATGCCGAAGGGCTGGCCATATATCTTGCCAATGCGGTGGGCATGGTCGATGGCTTACCGACTCGCGCCATCGCTGATCTCGACATGTCGTTTTCGCAAACCAGCACCGAATCGGTAAGTGCCGAAAACTGGCAAGGTGTTGCGCGTGCGTTGTGGACGGATCTGCGCAGCCTGGTTGAAATCAAGGATGGCGAACTTGAGGACAGCGTGTTGTTTGACCCGGAATTACGTTACTTTCTGCGCCAGAATTTGCGCCTCGAACTGGCCAGCGCAAGACTCGCTATTTTGCGGCGCGATAGCGCTAACTTTCAGGCTGCCATATCGCTCGCCATCAATCTGTTGAACACGTACTACGACACCGAAGACGGTGCGGTGAGCAGCTTGATCTCACGACTCGACGGGCAGTTAGGCCTGCAACTGGCGCCGCCCATTCCGTCGGTCTCAGGCAGCCTTGATGCAGTGCGTGCGAAACGCAACACGGTCCGCGAAACATCTGAAGCGCCAGCAGCGACATGAAGCTCCTGCTGCTCGCCCTGCTTGCCCTGATTGTTGCGGTAGTCGCTGGCCACTACGTGGCCGACGATCCTGGCTTTATTGTGATTGGCTACGGTGGCAAGGTCCTGCGCACCACGTTCGCGTTTTTTGCTCTCGTGATGTTAGTCGCGGTTGGCGCATTGTTCGTATTGCTGAAAGTCCTCGGCAGCACCAGCCGATTGCGCACACGCTGGCAGCAGTGGTCGCAGCGTCAGCGTCATGAGCGCGCCAGCGATGGCCTGGGGCGTGGCATTGTGGCGATGGCGAGTGGCGATTTTGCCAGCGCGGAACGGCTGTTTACGCGCAATATCGACGACCAGCATCAACCCGAAGTTCATTATCTCGCCGCAGCCTATGCGGCGGAGTCGCTGTCCGCATCGGCTCGGCGCGAAAACTATTTGTCGTTGGCACAAGAGAACAATCCGCTGATTCGCAATGCGATCGACGTCAAACGAGCGGAATGGTTACTCGAAGACGGCCAGGTAGATGCCGCCGCCACCCTGGTTGAGAAACTACGTGCCAGTGAAATCGGCAATGCTCAGGTGCTCAAATTACACATGGCTATTTGTCGGCACAAACGTGACGACGAGACCTTATTAGCCCTGATCCCCGATCTGCGACGCGATCATGTGCTGGGTCTTGATGAGGTGAATGCACTGGAGCGTCAATGCGCGATGAACCTGCTCGATGCGCGCGGCCAGAATATCGAGCAATTGAAGGCGCGCTGGCGCGGATTGAGCAAGAATCTGCGGAGCTCGAGCGTCGTTCTTGGAGCCTACGTGCGCGGTTTGTGCCGACATGATGCCGTTGATGAAGCGGAAACCCTGGTACGCAAACAACTTGAGCGCGCGTGGGATTCGCAGCTAGTCGAACTCTACGGTGAAATTCCCTGTGACCCACCGGCGCGGCAGCTGCTTAAACTCGAAACGTGGTCAGTGACGCGTGGTGACGACCCAGGATTGCGGCTTGCGCGCGCCCGGCAGGCAATCCGGGCGGAGCTGTGGGGCCAAGCTCGCGAACAGCTCGAAGGGCTACTGACGGTTACGCCGAGTCCGTTGCTTCACCAGTTACTGGCTGAAATCGCCGATGGGACGAACGATCCGGACGCAGCTCTAGCGCACCGACGCCGAGGCCTTGAGCTCGCCACAGGTGCTCGTAGCCTGCCACTTTTGTCCGCCCCGGAGCCCGCTCTGGCATCTCCGGCAACCTAGCGCCCGGCGGCCAGATTAGCTGTCCGCCGGACGCGGCGGTGCTGCCTGCCGCAAGACTATTTTTCCGGCGTCTGGGTTCTTTTTGCCCGCGTTTTTGCCGGTACCCGTCCCTGCCTTTTCTTCTTCTCCGCGACCTTCGCCGGCAGGCTGCGCGAACTCGCCAACCAGCGTAATAGTGGCCGCCAGTACTCGCGGTCTGCGGCAGTGGCGAGGGGAGCAAACTCAAAGATCGAGATCCCGCGTTCAGCCGCCTTCATGTAATTCGAACTTTGCTTAAGCAGGGTCAGAAATGGAAAGCGTCGACCAGACGGCAGTTTCAGGGCGTACAGGAAGTCTTCCAGCGCGTCCGTAATATGCCCATTGTCACGGACGCGGCTGGCGACGGTCGCGATTTTGATGTCATTTTTCACCAGTGCCCGAACTTCCCCTAGCTCGACGAGGAAACGTTCGGCTGCGCGGATGTCGATGGGTGACGGCACAACCGGGATGACAACGGTCTGCGCGCGGCGTAACAGGGCGACGAGTTGCTCCTCGTCGTGGGTGCGGGACGGCGCATCGATGATGACAACATCGGTTTTGCGCGGCACCCGAATCCGCATGTCCGGCGCTTCGATGGCGGCAATCGGCGGGTAGTCTGCCGGTCGTTGCGCCAACCAGTCGAGGCTCGATCCCTGAGGATCGCAGTCAACCAATGCGACTTTCGTGCCTTCTGCGGCGTAATATCCGGCCAAGTTTGTCGCAACGGTCGTCTTGCCGCTGCCACCTTTTGCGTTTAAAACCAGAATTGAGCGCATCTACCTCACCTTTTGCGACAGTATGCCGGCGTCAGTATAACGGCGTCGCATGCAATTTCGGGCAGCGCGGGTTCCGCCCTATGCTTACGCGGCGCTGGGTTTGCGGACCATATCACGGCGTTCGATCATTCGTTCGATGACTGGGTTCAAGAGTAATTCCATCGCGAACACCATCTTGCCGGCCGGAACGACGATGGTGTCTGGCTTGGACATGAACGACCCTTGCAACATTTCGAGAAGATAGCGGTAATCCGGCGCAATTTTGCGTCGATTCGAAATATGTACCACCACCATGCTTTCATCGTTGGACGGAATTTCTTCCAGCGTGAACGGATTCGCGGTATCGATAGTCGGGACGCGCTGGAAATTGACGTCAGTGCGGGAAAACTGGGGACAGATGTAGTGCACATAATCGGGCATGCGGCTCAGGATCATTTGTGTCGCTGCCTCGATGGAATAGCCGCGTACCTTTCTGTCCCGGTGAATTTTCTGCACCCATTCGAGGTTGATAATCGGCACCACACCGATCAGCAAATCCACATAGCGGGCGATATCCGCCTCGCCGCCAGCAAAACCACCATGCAAGCCTTCATAAAACAGTAAGTCGGTATCGCGCGGTAGCGGCGCCCAATCAGTAAATTCGCCCGGTCTGGCACCGTGTAAGCGCTCGTCTTTATTGGTGTGGGCATAGTGGCGCCGTTTACCACTGCCGTTCTCGGCGTAAGTGCAGAACAGCGTTTCCAATTCGCCGAGTAAATTCCCCGACGGGCCAAAATGGGTCAGCGTCTCGCCTCGTTGCTCCGCCTGTTCGACCTGTTTTTCCATCTCGGCGCGATCAAAGCGGTGGAAGCTGTCGCCTTCGATAATCGCGGGATTAATGCCTTCGCGACGGAAGATATGCTCGAACGCGGTTGTCACACTGCTGGTTCCGGCGCCCGATGAGCCGGTTGCGGCGACGATGGGATGGCGTTCTGACATAAAGTAGGAATCCTGTGGGCGCTCGGCGGCGCGGTTGGCCCTATTGTAAAGTGCCGCCACCGGGTCCACCAGAATACGCATCCCGAATCGCCCGTGGTGCAAATTTTCCGCGCCACGGGCATATTAGACGGATGCTTCTACGCGATCCCCATTCCGTCAGTATCTATTTGAGATTACTCGGGTTTGTACGCCCGTACTGGCGTCTGTTTACGCTTTCGATTGTCGCTATGCTGGCGCTCGCGGCGACCGAATGGATGCTCCCGGCGCTGCTTAAACCGCTGATCGATAGAGACTTTGAACTGGCGGGTGGCACGCAGGTGTATCTAACCCCAGTTCTGTTGGTCGGTTTATTCGCTCTGCGCGGACTGCTCAGCTATGCCGGCACCGTGAGCCTCCATTGGGTCGCCCAGCGCACCATCATGGATTTGCGTGCGCGCATGTTCCAAACCCTAGCGCGATTACCGGCACCCTTCTTCGACGCTCACGGCGCTGGTGAGCTGATTTCGAAATTTACCTTTGACGTGACCCAACTGGCCCAGGCAACGACCCGTGTGTTGACTGTTTTGATTAAGGATTCGGCGGTTATCGTCGTGTTACTCAGCTATTTGTTCTACCTCAACTGGCGGCTAGCTCTGTTTCTGTTGTTTTTTGCACCACCCATCGGTTTTATCGTCGGGCGGGTATCGCGACGCATGCGCGACACCAGTCGGCGCCTGCAAGATTCTGTTGGCGAGATTAATCAGGTTGCCGAAGAGGCAATTCGCGGCCAGCGCGAAATTAAGGTATTCGATGGCTTTGCCTATGAGGCGGCGCGATTTGCCGACGCAATAAATGGCGCGCGCAAGTTTCATATGAAGGTCGTTCAGACCAGCGCGATCATGGTCCCCTTGATTCAGCTCATTGTTGCGCTCGGGATCGGGATGATGATCGTCTTCGCCCTGCGTGAGGCTGCCGCCGGCGGGATGACGCGCGGCGATTTCATCGCGTTCGTGACCGCGACCGCCTTATTGCTGCCGCCGACGAAAAGGCTTGCCGCGGTGAACGAATTTCTGCAGCGGGGCATCGCAGCATCAGAATCGGTGTTCGGCCTGATCGATGCGGAGGTTGAAAGCGATGGCGGCAGCCGTACCGATCGCCCGCGTGGCGATCTGACTTTCGAAAACATAAACGTTATCTACGGTGAGCGTACGGCACTCAGCGACGTTTGTTTACACATCAAGGCGGGTGAAAGCATCGCACTGGTTGGGCGATCGGGGGCAGGAAAAACTACCCTGGCGAATCTTGTACCGCGCTTCTACGAGCCGACCGCCGGCCAGTTGCTACTCGATGGACGTCCGATTAGTGAGTGGTCGTTACCGGCCTTACGCGCCCATATCGCCTACGTCGGCCAGAACATCGTGTTGTTCAACGATTCAATATTCAACAATATAGCCTATGGCGCGAATGCATCCGCGTCGGCTGCTGCAGTTGAGGCGGCAGCCGAGCAAGCGCAGGTGTTGGCATTCGCGGCGGATTTAGCAGAGGGTTTGCATACACCGGTCGGCGAAAACGGGCTGCGTCTGTCGGGTGGCCAGCGGCAGCGCGTGGCGATCGCCCGTGCGCTGTTAAAAAACGCACCCATTCTTATCCTCGATGAAGCAACGGCAGCACTGGATAACGAGGCCGAACGCCTCGTACAGGGTGCCCTCGAGACCTTGCGCCAGGGGCGCACCAGCCTGACTGTGGCCCACCGATTGTCGACGATTGTGCAGGCGGATCGTATTGTCGTACTTGAAAACGGCCGTATTGTTGAAACGGGTGCGCATCAGCAATTAGTCGATGCTAACGGAGCCTATGCGCGGTTGTATGCCGCTGGCTTCGATGCAATGTAGTGACGCGATAAGTTTAGCGTTACTCACGCGATGGGCGAGAAGGCTTGAAGCGTCGCACGCGGCTCATCAGTTGGCGAGCATCGAGGGGGACTCTGCCATAGCGAGTTTGGGTGTAAAGCCGGGTGATTTGCGTGACCTCCCCAGCAGGATCCGCACGCTCGCGTCTGACCCGATGCGCGTAAGCCAGGGGCGCTTCCGAAGCACGTCTATATAATCCGACCCGCGCGAGTTTAGCGCAGAAATGCAGCCAAGCCTGCTGGGCCAAATCGTGTTTCATGCGCTCGCTGCGAATCAACAACCAGGCGAGAATCAGCATCGCAGCCGCAAGTGTCAGGGTTAGCGCGAAGACCAGATTGCCGTAATCCCAATCTTCCAGTCCGAGATCCTCAAGTAAGCGCTCCTGCTGTTGCGGGGTGTAGCCCAATACCCACTGATTCCATCCGTAAGTGACCGCGTCGAATGAATCCCGCAGACGTAACCAAAACGCCGAGGCCACACCATCACGCCCGATTGCCGCCAGTCCTGAGCGGCGCGGCAGCGTCGTATCGATGCCGAGCGATACGCGCTCCGGGGCAACTGCGGCGGTCGGGTCGACGCGCAGCCAGCCACGCTCCGGGTCATATATTTCTGCCCAGGCGTGGGCATCGCGCTGCCGCACAATCATGTAATCACCGACGGAGTTGTGTTCACCGCCCTGGTAGCCGGTGACAACGCGGGCGGGGACGCCGGCCGCGCGCATCAGGACCACAAAGCTACTTGCGAAGTGTTCGCAGAACCCCTCGCGCGTGTCGAACAGAAACTCGTCTACTGAATCGTTCGGCAGCAGCGGTGGGGTCAGTGAATAGTAAAATTCCTGTTGACGAAAAAAGTCCAGCGCCCGTGCAGCCACTGCCGCCGGTGTCGAGTCGATGGCGCGCCACCGCTCGCCCATTTCGCGCGCACGGGGATGCCATCCGGGCGGCAAGGCCAACGCAACGCGACGCTCGTGGTCACTGATCTCTTTGCTGCGGAAATCGACCACCGAACTCAGTTCATAATTCAGCCGCCTGCGCACGCGCTTGGGTGATACGAGCCGGTGATCGCTGGTGCGTCGTGCGTTGATTTTGCTCGCCACAACCATTTCCAGACCGATCAGCCAGTGCAGACGGTGCGGTTCAAGGGTGATGGTGTAGTCGTATACCGGACCGAGTTGTTCGACATCTGTCCGCGGCCCATCACCGGCATCGCCGGCGGTCCACGTTTCGCCATCGGTATTCCACAACACCGGGCCGCGCCAATACAAATCACGCGCGCGCGGCTCCTCGTTCAGGAAGCGAACCCTGAAGGCAGTCTCGTCCGACAAGCCGAGGCGCGCAATCTGGCCGACCTGCATGGTTTCACTCAGCCCTGACACACCGTCAAAAGCGTCTTGCGGCAGGCCCCAGATTGGCCCGGGGATGCGCGGGAACAACACAAAACTGACCAGCATCAACGGCACCGCCTGAGCCGTCATGAGCGCCGCGAGCTGAGCGATGGTGCGGTTGTTGCGGTACCCGACGGGTGTGTTGAACTGAATCAGTGTGGCGGTAATAAAAATGACTAGCGCCAGCATGTACAGCGCTGTCAGCATGGTTTGTGAGTAGAAGAAGTTCGTCACGACCAGGAAATAGCACAGGAATGTCACCACGTAGTAATCACGGTCGTTGTGCATCTCCAGTAATTTCAGGCCGAGCAGTGCGGCCAGCAACTCAACGCCGGCCTCGCGGCCGAGCTGACCGTGGTAGGCGATGTAGACAGATACAAACGCGGCGACCGCGAACCCTTGCTTGGTCAGCCAAAGTAGCAAGTGCGCCCGTTCCGGCAACGGCAAACGTTGCATGGACCCGAGTACGCGCCACAACACCGCCGCAATAAACATCAGCGTCAAGGCCAGCGGAAAGCGCTGCATATGCGGTGCCAATCCGAACAGAAGCGCGCTGGCGGCCCACAGCACTTCTCGCGATGACAGCGTTGACGAATTCATACCCGCGGTTTAAACAACGCGAGCGCGCGCAAACAAGCGTCTCGGTGCTGCTGCCCGTAGCCGAATTCGATGTGGATGTCAGGGATGTCGAGACCGTAACTCGAGCCTCGTTGTTCCGCCTCTAGCACCCACGCAGTGAGTTGCGACAGGCGTGCTTCGGTCCCCGATATCGCAGAGACGGCGGACCACTCCAACCATAAACGCGCGGTGGTCTGGCCGTGAAATCGTTTGACCATCAATTGCTGATCTTTAGCCAGACTTTTCCACGCTATCGCGCGTACCGGATCACCCGGCCGATACGGTCTGAGGCCGGCAAAGTCGTCGTTGCCGAGATCCGTTTGGGCGGCGCTGCCCGTCGCCGCAGCGCTGGCCACGGGTAGCGGTAGATCGCCGCGCGGCAGCGGATAAACCAGGCAGCGCGCGTCCGATTGGAAATAAGCCCAAGCGCGCAGGATGCCAAGTGGAAATTGGCTGTGCAGCGTCACGCGCTCGAGCGCCAGCCAGCCACGACGCTCGGCATCGACCGCAACACTGGCGCTACCGAGCGTGCGGGCGGAAATGTTGAAGCGAGTTTCGAACTGGCGAAGGTAGCGGCGCTGATGGCGATTGAGTTTGCGCGGCCAATGTTTGAGGAATAACTGTAGCCGGTGTCGTCCACTATCGTTGTCCAACAGACATTCGAACTGAGCCCGGTCGCCGACAAAAACAGGTTCTGCCCGTGCGCCAAGGAAACGCAACCCGGCCAGATTGGCGAAAGTATGTAGCATGGCAACCATGACGAGGCCGCTGAGCAGGAATGCCAGCAGATAGGCCAGTGCGTTGTCGTAGTTGATCGCGCCGAGCAGGATGATGATCAGCATCAGCGCGAGAATGAAGCCCGGCCGGCTTGGAAAAATATACACACGTCGACGGTCGAGAAGCTGGATCTCGCTCGCTGGCGCGGCTGCGGCGTTCACGGGATCGGCACTGCGTTAAGCAGGGTCTCGCTCACATAACCTGGCTCGCGGGTGCGCTGGTCCTGGACGGTACGCAGACGGTGTTCGATCACTGCTGGCAGCACGGCCTGAATGTCGTCCGGTAGAGCATGGGTGCGGCCGTCGACCATAGCCCAGGCGCTTGCCGCACGTATCAGGGCGAGCCCGGCGCGAGGTGACAGCCCGGTAACGAACGCTCCGGATTGGCGCGTATAGGCGATTAAATCCTGGACGTAATCGAGCAGCGGATCGGAAAGGTGAATGCGTTGAACCTGGGCTTGCAGGGCAAGTAGCGAACCGGCATCAAGAAGTGGCGCCAGTCCGGCCAGCATTGCGCGTCGATCCTCGCCGGTCAGCAACGCCCGCTCGGAGCGCCAATCCGGATAACCAAGTGAGATGCGCATCAGGAAGCGGTCGAGTTGCGATTCTGGTAGCGGAAACGTCCCCACTTGCTCAACGGGGTTTTGCGTCGCGATGACGAAGAACGGCTTGGCGAGCAAATGAGTCTCGTTTTCTATTGTGACCTGTTGCTCTTCCATCGCTTCAAGCAGCGCGCTTTGAGCACGCGGCGTAGCGCGATTGATTTCGTCGGCGAGAACAACGTTAGTAAATATCGGCCCGGGGTGAAAAATGAATTTGCTGCTGTCACGATCGTAGACATAAACCCCGGTGACGTCCGCGGGCAGCAAATCGCTGGTGAACTGCACAAGTTGAAAATCGAGCCCGAGGAGCCGCGCAAGCAGATGCGCGAGGGTGGTCTTACCGACGCCAGGCTGATCCTCAATAAGCAGGTGTCCCCGCGCGAGCAGGCAGGTTAATGCCAGACGAATCTCGTTCGACTTCCCGACCACCACGCGCCCCGCCTGCGTGATAGCGTTCTGAATCTGATCGCGGGTGTCGAGGGCGCTGCCGGCAGCTGGGTTTCGGCTCTCAAGAACTGTCACGGTAGTGGTCATCCATTGGTTGAACAGTGCACGCGACCGCTTAGGCTAATGTTTGCGGCGGCCAGTTCCAGATCGTTTGCCGCGCAGGCCAGGCCAGCGTAATTCGCGGATCGCATTTCTTTGCGCCGCGCGCGCAGGAAGCCCGAAGCTTAACCAACGCGTATGCAGAGCGCGAGTCGCTACGCCTCGGATTGCGTACTACCTGGCAGGAGAGATCACGACTCGCGCCACACTCCAGCAAGGTAATTGTGAGTTGCCTGTCCGAGTTACGGAGTCGTTATCTTGCCCGGATCAAAAGTGCAAAATCGACCCGGTGCGCATCGCTGATAACGATGCTGACAAAATCTAGTTGCCTGCGATCGCGAGGCGGTCGACAAGAATCGACCCGGTGCGCAAACTGAGGCTGTTGTCGACGTCGGCCCCGACCTCAACAATGCCGAGCAGGATGTCTTTCAGGTTCCCGGCGATCGTGATCTCTTCAACCGGGTAGGCTATCTCGCCATTTTCGACAAGAAACCCGCTTGCCCCACGCGAATAATCGCCCGTCACGGCATTGACACCAAAACCCATCAGGTCGGTGACCAGCAACGCGCGATCCAGCGAAGCGATAATTTCTTCGAAGCTACGCGTACCCGGTGTCAGTAGGAGATTATGTGTACCACCGGCATTGCCAGTTGGTTCCAGACCCAGACGACGCGCCGAATATCCGCTGAGTATGTAGCTCGCCAGGCGCCCCCCCTCGACGATGGTTTTATCGAAAGTCGCAACGCCATCGCCGTCGAACGGCGCGCTGGCCGTGGCACCGTGAATATGTGGCCGTTCAACCAAGTCGAGTTGCGCAGGGAGTACAGCTTCGCCCAGGGCATCGAGCAGGAAGGACGCTTTGCGATACTGCGCGCCGCCGGAAATCGCGCCAAGTAAATGACCGATCAATCCCGCAGCGAGGCGCGGTTCGAATAACACCGGCATTTCTGTCGTCGCGATTTTTCGTGCGCCAATTTTCGCGGCCGTCCGTTCTGCCGCCCTTAATCCGATCGACTCGACGGCCTCAAACTGTGCTGCATCGCGGCCATTGGCAAACCAATAGCCACGCTGCATCGCGCCGGACTCGTCGCTGCCGATCATGACCTGACTGATGCCATGGCGCGTACCGCGATAGGCGGCGTGAAATCCATGGCTGTTCGCGTACGCGCGCGTACCCCGATAACGATTGATGCTGGCCCCATCCGATTGATTAACGCGCGAGTCAAAGTCGAGCGCGGCGCGCTCACAGTCGATGGCGAGTTTGATGGCCGCATTGGCATCCATATCCCACGGGTGATCGAGATCCAAATCGGGCACTGCGGTGGCGAGAAATTTATGTTCTACCAGGCCAGCGTAGGGATCACTCTCGCCGTGCTCGGCAATGCGGCGTGCCGCAGCGACCGTCTCGGCAAGTGCTTTGGAACTGAAATCCGAAGTCGTTGCGCTGCCTTTCTGGCCATCGAGGTAAATCGTCACGGCGAGTGACTTGTCGCGCTCATACTCGACCGTTTCAGCCGCGCCGCCGCGCACGCTAATGCTGAAACCTTCTCCGGCCGAGGCGCCAATCTCGACTTCCGCCGGGCCACCGGCGTTGGCCATTTCCAGCGTCTCACAGGCAATCCGATCGAGTGTTTCGGGGTGATTGAAGTCAGTTGTCACAGGTGCATTCATGGGCGGTATCGTAACCGCTTCGCCTGGCACTGGCGAAGCTGATGGTGGCCTTTGGGCTGGCTGCGCTGGCGAGTACACTAGCTGAGTCAGCCAAACTGTAGATAAAACTCCACGCGGCACATCGCGACGTTTTGAGTTAGCACCCAATGTCCCGTTGCCCTTGGGACGAAACGAGCTCCCCATAGTGAACTCGTCGCTACTCAGTTGTCCGTGGCGCGGCCAATAAACTGCTAGCACTGCGCGTTCTTCAGGCAACAGGTCAAGCAAGCCAAATATGCAAGATGATTCGATCCTCGCTCCGCTAAATGAGCACCAGCGTCTCGCAGTCACTTCAGCTGCGCCACAAAACCTCGTATTGGCAGGCGCCGGCAGCGGCAAGACCCGCGTCCTGGTGCATCGCATCGCCTGGGCATTGCAGACTGGCGAGGCGTCGCCGCTGGGCATTCTTGCAGTTACGTTTACGAACAAAGCTTCGGCAGAAATGCGTGGGCGTATCGAGGCCCTGACCGGGCGTCCCATAGGCGGTATGTGGGTCGGCACATTTCACAACATCGCGCACCGTATTTTGCGCGCACACTGGCGCGAAGCGGGGCTTAGCCAGCATTTTCAGATTATCGACTCCGAAGACCAGTTGCGGGTCGTCAAGCGGGTTATTCGTGGACTCAATCTGGACGACAACGAGTGGCCAGCCAAAGAGGCGCAATGGTTTATCAGCGCGCGTAAGGATGACGGCCAGCGCCCCGCCCATATCGATGACTATGGCGACGCCAGCCTGCGCACCATGATCGATATCTATCAGGCCTATGAAGAAGCCTGTGAACGTGCAGGACTGGTCGATTTCGCCGAGCTGCTGTTGCGTGCCCACGAACTGTGGCAGTCGACGCCTGGTTTGCTGCGTCACTATCGCGAGCGATTCTGGCACGTCCTGGTGGACGAGTTTCAGGATACCAACGCCCTGCAGTACGCCTGGCTCAAACAACTTGTGGGTGACGACGGCATCATTTTCGTTGTTGGGGATGACGACCAATCGATCTACAGCTGGCGCGGCGCTCGCGTAGAGAACATGCAGAGCTTTCAGGATGATTTTCCGCGCCACGAAATTACCCGTCTGGAACAGAATTATCGCTCGACCTCGACGATTCTGAGTGCCGCCAACGAACTCATTTCCAATAATCCGACCCGACTCGGTAAGCAGCTCTGGACGGATATTGGCAAGGGTGAGCCGATTACGCTGTACGCCGCTTACAACGATCTCGACGAAGCCCGGTTTGTTGTTGACCGTACCGTGCAATGGCGTGACCACGGCGGACGTCTGTCCGAATGTGCAGTGCTCTATCGAGTCAGCGCGCAATCGCGCGTACTAGAGGATGCCCTGCGCCAGGCCGATTTACCTTATCGGGTGTACGGCGGATTTCGCTTCTACGAACGCGCCGAGATCAAGGATGCGCTCTCGTATGTGCGGTTGGCCACCTCGCGTATCGACGACGCGGCGTTTGAACGCATCGTGAACGTACCGACCCGCGGGATCGGTCTGCGCAGCATCGAGGAAGTGCGGGCCGTTGCCCGGCGCGAGCGTATTACCCTGTGGGAAGCAGCGCGCCAGCTCATCGAGACACGGGAATTAACTGCGCGCGCACTCGGTGCGCTGCAACGCTTTATGGACTTGATCGATCGCATGAGTGTCGCGGTCGAGTCGCTCGAGTTGCCTGAGTTGTTGGAACATATCATCGGCATGAGCGGGCTAATCGATCACTACAAGAAAGAAAAAGGCGAGCGCGGGCTCGACCGTATCGAGAACCTGGAAGAGCTTGTCACGGCAGCGCGCGACTTCTCGCCGGCCGCCGAAGACGACGAGATTCCGATACTCGCAGCGTTCTTGACCCACGCGGCGCTGGAAAGTGGTGAGGGCCAGGCGGACGCACACACCGATTGCGTACAGATGATGACTCTGCACTCAGCCAAGGGCCTAGAATTTCCGCAGGTCTTTCTGGTTGGGGTTGAAGAAGGTCTATTCCCTCATCAACGCTCAAGTGAAGATCCGGCCCAGCTCGAGGAAGAGCGGCGCCTGTGTTATGTCGGCATTACTCGCGCGATGCGCAAACTCGTCATCACCCACGCTGAGTCGCGCCGCCTGCACGGCTCGGATTACTATCCGCAGCCCTCCAGATTTTTGCGTGAAATCCCGGCCGAGTTATTCGACGAAGTGCGCCTTGGTGGACGGGTCTCAAGTGGTCGCTCTTCCTACCTCGCAAACGACGACGCCGAGAACGCCTATGGTCTCCAACTCGGCCAGCGCGTCGCGCATCGTATTTTTGGCGAAGGTGTGGTCCTGCATCTCGAGGGGCATGGCGAGCATTCCCGGGTGCAGGTCAATTTCGAAGCCGAGGGTACCAAGTGGTTGGTCGCGGCCTACGCTGGGCTCGAAGTGGTGTAGGAAAAAGCCTGATTTGCGGCCACGCGAGGCAGAATATCCGCTCCGACAGAACGGACGTTAGTCCCCTGCGACACAGCTATAGAAGGCTATAAGCGTCGAAACGGCGCGCACGGCCGAGCGCCCAAGGGACCGCCAAAACGTGCGAACTAAGAGGTCCGAAAGCAAACTGTACCTGGCGCCGAGGAACCCCGGCGCGAAGTCGTTACCGCTGTGCTGACAGGCTTATTCGGCTTCGGAAACCATGTAATCGACGGCCGCTTTAACGTCGTCATCGGAGAAATCCGGGCGCCCGCCTTTAGGCGGCATCATGCCGGTCGTACCCATAAAGCCGTTCAGCGAACTGTGGTAGAGCGTATCGATGCCCTTTTCAACTCGTGGCCCCCAGGCCTCGTTGTCGCCAAGCTTCGGCGCACCGGCGGCCCCCGGCGTGTGGCACACAAAGCATGCTGCATCGTAGACTTCTTTGCCGCGCCCGTTATCGGCGACTTCGTCGGCCGCAGCAGGTGCGTCCGCGGCGTCCTCAACGGCTGCTTGCGGCGCTTGTTCTTCAACAGCGGGTGCAGCTTCCTCGCTGCTGGTTTCAGTTGCACTGCCGTTACCGCCGACGGCCTGCAGCATGTAATCGACCGCCGCCGTCACCTCTTCGTCGCTTAACGAGGGCAGGCCGCCACGTGCCGGCATCATGCCGGTCGAACCGGTGAAGCCATTGATTGCATTGGCGATATTGCTGTCTCGGCCGTTATTCAGGCGCGCTTCCCAGGCTGCCATATCGCCAAATTTAGGTGCACCAGCGATACCCTGAGCGTGGCAAGAAAAACAAATTTTGTTGTAGGTCGCTTCTCCCGGGGAGCTTGCGGTCGGGGCTGCCTCAGTACTGCCACCGTCGCTATGGGCAGTCGCGCTTGCGGATTTGGCCATCGCGATGGCCTTCTCGCTGGTATTAACCTTGCCCATGGGCGCGATCCGGACTGCGACCGTCTCACTCGCGTTTTGAGTTTCCTGGAAGCTGCGGTTGACGATCTTGGCCAGAATGAACGCGGTAATGCCGATGACGGCCAGCCCGACCAGGACCATAGAAAAATTGCGCACGAATACGTCGTCGTCGTGATTGCTCATGATTGTCTCTCGAGTTGAGTCGAAGTGGAGTGCAGGCCGGTGAAAACGCCATCTAGTCGCCGCGCAAACCCGCGCGCATTATAGCGAAAATGCTCGCTTTCTCTAGACTTGGGCGCGGTCCTTTCGGCGGGCACGGTTTTCGACCGGCCCCGATGGTCCTGGCCAAAATTATGTCCGCACGGCGCGCGGACATAATTGGACGATAATTGGCGGCGCGCGAAACCACCTACACTTCGTGGTCTCGCGAACGGCAGGCAGGGAATCCAGGCGCCGGGCTTCCCCGTTGCGCACCGCGAGATCGTGAATCGAGCACAATCGTTCGCGCCAACTAGCTTATAATTTGCCCACGCGCCCGTAGCTCAGCTGGATAGAGTGCTGCCCTCCGAAGGCAGAAGTCACAGGTTCGAATCCTGTCGGGCGCGCCATCATTGCCCACTTACTTATCAATTCGCTATCCGTTCTAGCAATCGCGTTCATGTAGTCAGCGCATGATTTTTGGTGCTTAACCTAGTCCTACGTGCGAACTCTGATACGAGATCCATCTATCCCCATTAAGCCTGCCTCACTATCGTAATATTCCGGTATTCCAGTTGTGCAACCATTCGATATGAATGGTCGAGGCTTGGAGCAAAGATGATGAGACGAAAACGACCCAATCCTTCCCGGTCATCCCAGTTTCGCATTTCTGTTTCGGGATTTAGTCATAGAACCGTCGGGCGTCTACTTAAGATTTTACAACGTAGTGCCGTGCCACCAACTGTCAGGCCGACGGATCCCGGATGGTCTGCATCACGGTGCTGTCGGACTGGCAGCTTAATCGGCGTGTGGCCTATCGCCGTCGGCAGGTACTGAGCTCCGTCGCTTTACCTGCAGGTCACCTCAAAATCGAAATCTTTGGGCGTGTAATCTACATCCATTTTTCCACCGGATTTTTGCGACACAATCGCTGTACCAGACCCTTTCGCACCACTTTGATGAACCGTGTACGTTAATAATTCTTCTATCTCTATGTTGATGTACCCATCCTCTGTCACCTTGTTCAGCGTCAAAAGAACATCCAGTTTTTCACCCGGCTCCAGATTAGATTGAACCCCCGACTTTATTGAGCCTGGGGTGTCTTCGAAATCGTTTACGAAAAAGAACTCTTCCTCGCTACCTATAAATCTACAACGACCGCTAGTTTCAAAGTGCGTACTTCCAACTGTCGCTTCGAAAGCACCTGGTGAAGGACTGTCATCCAGTACCGCATTGCTACCGTCGCCATCGCCGCAAGCTGTCAGAAACAAAATTACAAAACCAGCTACGAGTACTTTCATACATCCTCCTTTGCTTACGACTATAAGACGAATAAGCCTGCTCATTCGCTACTCAATGGTTGAATTGTCGGGGCGGTAGGTGTCCTGCATGCCTTGCAAGAAGTTGCGCAGGACCTGATCCAGGCACGGCCGATAGTGCTTGTGTCCGGGCTTACGAGAGAACGCACTCAACTCGTGGCGGCTGAGTGTGAGCTCTCGCGCACAAATCATGTCGAGCACCGCATCTGCCTTCAGGTCGAGCGCGATTTTCAGTTTAACCAGGATGACGTTGTTCGTGAGCGAGGTTTCGGCCACCGCCGGCGGCCCGTCACGGGGACCACGTCGCTTGATGATGAAGCCGTTGAGAAACGTCGCCAACTCATAGTCGTTCATTTCAATCGATTCAGGGTCGTCTTCATTCTTCAGCCAGCTGCTCACTTCGGCGCGCGTCGCCTCGTGATCCGCAAGGCCAAAGACCGTGATCATTTCATTGTCGTCGAGATCAAACGTGTAGCGCACTCGCCTGAGGATGTCGTTGTTATTCATTCGGGATGGGCTTCCTGGGGAAACGTCGGCATATCGATAACACGCTTGTTGAACACGCAGGGAAAACACGGCGGCCCTCGTTTTGCCATCTCGCACGCCCCTGTAGATATAGCGGAGTGGGTGATGTTACCGGATACGGTCGCCGGCGTTCGTCTAGTCGGGACGGCAGGACGTGTCTATTTCATTCAGTTCAAGAAAAGTTTTGCGAGTAAATCATTGTTTGCGGCCTGAATTCGACTTTGAACACTGCTCAAATCGGCCATGGGGCGCCCCGGCGCTTCAGACCTTCCGCACAGTGTTCATGTCGCCAGCCGCGTTCTCGGCTACAGTTAAGGTATGGGTACGCCGAATCGCATGATGGTCGCTGAACGCTTGGTCGCCTTGGGTCTGGGTAATACACTCGTCGCGGTGCAACGCGGCGGTGAGTACACGGTGAGCCGCATCAAGACGAAGGGCGATGGCGTCCGTTTAACCGCGCAGGGGACTTTCAACACCGAACACATTCCGATCATCGGGCGCATTGGTCTGCCCGATCCAGTGCTCGGCATACCGTGGAAGAACAGCCTGGCGTTTTACGGTAAATGGTTCGACGCCATCGGCGAGACGGATCCCGGCTACCGCATTCGCAAGAACATCTCGTCGTTGTCCCACCAGGCTCAGCTCGAGCAAATTGGTCGTGACGAACAATATGCCCTGGTCGGGAGTTATTACTCCGTCTTTCAGACCGTGATGAACGTTAAAGGTCGAGTTCCACTCGTGTTAATCGACGATACCTATCTCGAACTAGTCAGTTTCCCGGTCGTTCTACCCCTCATCGCAGATTCCGAGTTCGAGCAGAAATTGCTCGACATGCTGGGCTTTATGATGCGCCCGGACAATTCAGCCACCGCTGAGCGTGCGCCCGACCATCTGAGCCTGGATGGCTTCGAAGTTGACGATGGTTGAGTTTTGGCGGCGCGAGGTCAACGTTCAAATCTCGCCTGGTCCCGGGATCTTTACGCCATAGCCAGCAACTGACGAACGTCATCGGGTGACGCCACGTCGCGCCCGAGAACTGCTGCGCGGGCGGCGACTTCGGCAACTAAAGCCGCGTTGTCCGGTAAACCGCTTTCGCTGCAGGGATAATCGCCCAACCCGAGCGCGATGTGTCCGCCTTCGTCGATGATCTTGTCAGCTAACCCGCGGATGTCGCCGCCGTGATTACACACCGCCCATTCGATGTGGCGATCGTCCGGCAACATCTGCAGATGCGCATCAAGGCCGGCCGCCGTGCCGGGGTGCCCGGCGAGTAGATTGCCATCGGTCAGCACGAACAACAAAAACAGCGGCTCGGGTAATAGCCCCATATCCATGAACGCCAATGCCTGACGCGTAAAGCCAAGACTCCACGAGACGACGTAATGTTTCATGCCGGCTGCACTGATGGCGCCGGCGAAATGCTGGAGGGTCGCCGTACTGTTTTTATAGATAGTATCGGTACTGAGAAAGCGTCGCGATTTGGGATCGTAAAAGTCGAGATTCGCGCTGCCCATGTCCATCGGCGCGAAATCGGCGCGCGTTGTGTCGTCACGTGCGAGCGACAAAACAGTCTCAATGCGTTGCTCGGCAGGCGCATCGTGTGACGCGGCTCCAAGCGTCGGATGAATCAGCACATCAGAATCTGCGCGAATCCGGCGAATAATGTCCGCGTACGCCGCACGGCTGTGTTCGGGTTGGCCGCGTTCGTCACGAGCATGGAAATGCACGATTGCTGCACCGGCTTCACGGCAGCGTCGCGCATCTTCGGCAATCTCACTCGCGCTCCATGGCACGTGCGGATTGGCTTTGCGGTTCGCGTACTCGTTGATACGCGCTTCGATGATCAGTTTCTGCATGGCGATGTCACTTCTATTGCATGCCGCGGGGCGGACTTGAGTATAAAAAGTGTCGTCACTACAGCGGGACGCCCATCTCGCGCAACAGCGGCATGATCTCGCGTTCGAACCGAAGCGTATCCTGGTAGTAATCCAGCATCACCATCAAAAAGCCGTCCATGCCGCCGTCATAAAGCACCTTTAGTTGTTCCGCCACATACTCGCGCGTGCCAACTAGCGGTAACGCACCACCGCCAAACGCGTACATTTCGGCCGTGAAATTATCGAACGAACCACTTTGGATATTCAGACCACGTGCCCAGTTATCAACCGCGACCCGGTCAATGTTCTCGACCACGCGACGACGTTCCCGTTCAGCTTCCTCCGCGCTATCTCGCCACAACACGAACGGATAACACGCGCACTGGACTGCACGCTGTTGCGTGGCAGCGCGGGTCTTGATGTCCGCCACTACCGCCGGCGCCTCGGCCACGGAAGGTGGACTGATGAAGGCCCAGTCGCACCACTTGGAAACAAGATCCTTGGCATCCTCAGAGACCCCAGCATTGGCAATCGTCGGGTGCGGCATGGCAGTAGGCTGCGGTCGCACGTTGCCGTTGGTAATGGTGTACCAGGGGCACTCGAAATTAAATGTGCCGGGTGGTTCCGTCCACAAGCCTTTAAGAATCTCGATATACGCTGCGGTGCGCTGATAGCGCTCGGCGTGTGGCATGACATCGATTCCCATCATGCCGAATTCGTGTTCGCTCCAGCCGCTGACAATGTTCAGGCCCCAGCGCCCTTTGCCGATGTGATCAAGTGTTGCGCCCATTTTCGCTGTCGCAACGGGATGAAACACGGGCACATGCACCGTTGAGTAAATATGAATACGGCTCGTATTGGCGAGTAGTGCCGAAGCCCAGGTGAATGTCTCCAGTGAATTGGCGAGATAGTCCGTCTCGCCACCGTAGCCCTGCCATTTGGCGACCGGAAATAGAAAATCGAAGCCAGCGGCCTCGGCTGCCAGCGCTATTTTCAGATTGCTCTCGTACGTCCAGTCACCGGGGTCGGGTTTATAGGTACTTATCGAATAAGCGTTACTGCAGTTAGGCATGAACAGGCCAAGTTGCATGCGCCGCTGTGGGTTGGTTTCGGCTTGAGACATGTCAGGATCTGGTCCGGTCAGGCGTTGAGTCGCGGCGGTAGCAAGCGACCTTCGATGTTGGTCAGGATGTCGTCGGCCCAGTCGAAGCGCTCATCGTCCTGCTCGAGCACGCCGGTTTTAAGCGCCACGGCGTCACCCACCCGCGCGAGGAATATCGGTGAGGTCACCGGGTAGTAACCAATATCACGCAGCTCATTCAGGGTCAGAATGAAGCCTTTCATAATTAGCGTGCCGCCATCTTCGCGAGGCATCGACGTCGATATCAGCCGTACCCGCCCATCTTCTGAATGGACCACAAAATTCATCACCCCCAGGTTCGGTGGAATTAACACGTCGCCACCGAAGCGATAGGCGTAGTTGCGACCAGAGGCGTGACGATTGTCCTGCGACTCGCGAAAGCGGAGCGCGTTTTCACTGTCGTCCCAGCGGACCTCCAGGTAGCTCGCAATAATCCGCGCGGCGGTATCAAAGGAGCGACGAAAGGCGACGTACTCGCCGATATAGGCCGCTACGGCCTCACGTTGATAGCCGCCGAAGCGCGCCGGTGAGCGACTCGCGTCGGTCGGCTCGTCGGTATTGAACTGGACGCCCAGGGCTTGCTCAATCCACTGCAGCGTCTGTTGCCGCACCGTTCGGCCTGCGCGCAGGCGCTCGACGGTTTTTCGATCGACGCCCGCTTTTTTTGCCACGTCGGCGGATGACAAACGCGATCGTGTCAGATGGTCATTCAGCTGCGCGGCGATGCGCTTCCAATCCGCGTTCGACATGGCCAGAGCCTATCCGTCTGGGGAGATTAGTCAGTCTATCAGCCCCCCGAATGTAGGACAGCAAGGACACCAGCGGTAACTTTGCGACAGTTCGCGGTGCCGGCCTTTCCGGCGACTTTCCCCTTCCCGCCGCCCGTGTCGCAAGTGCCGACCTAGCATGGATTCATGTTCTACCAGCGGAGTTTTGCCATGCATCTTCAACGCCTATTCACCCGCGCAATGTGCCTTGCGCTATGCCTGCTGTGGGCCACGCAGGCGCCCGTTGCACAAGCCGAAACCGGAGCGGAACCGTCGATACTGCACTCCGTAAATGAGGTTGAACGCGGCAGCCTGTTACTGCGGAATGGACAGGACCGGGCTTTCCTGTCCGCGCCGCTACTCGATACGGAAGTCGCAATTAACGTCACGGCCATGATTGCGCGCGTGACGGTGCGCCAGACTTTTCGCCACGTTGGGTTGGATCCGGTAAATGGTGTGTATGTCTTTCCGTTGCCGGAAGGTTCCGCCGTTGATCGCCTGCGTATGCATATTGGCGAACGTGTAATCGAGGGTCAGATTAAGCCGCGCGCCGGCGCTCGAAAAATTTTTGAAGCCGCCCGCTCAGCGGGGCGCAAAGCGACCCTGGTCGAACAGCAGCGGCCGAATCTGTTTACTACCAGCGTTGCCAACATCGGCCCGCAGGAATCCGTCACGGTTGAGATCGAGTACCAGCAAACGCTTGCTTACGAGGCGGGCTGGTTCTCTCTGCGGTTTCCGCTCACCGTCGGCGTTCGCTACATTCCGGGCACGAAAAAAGTAACCGGGTTTGATGGTGGTGGCTGGTCCTACAACACCAATGCGGTACCGGACGCGAGTTCCATCACGCCGCCCGTCGGTGCGGCTGGGGAAGGCCACAATAATCCCGTCACCATCGATATCAACCTCAATCCCGGTATGCCTCTGGCCGGGATTGAAAGTCTTTACCATCCCGTGATCACTTCCGAACCCGGGCCGCAACGGTATCGCGTGTCGCTTGACGATGGTCCCACCGCGGCTGACCGCGATTTCGTGCTGCGCTTCAAACCCGCTGCCGGGCATGCGCCACGCGCGGCATTCTTCCGTCAGGAACTAAACGGTGAAACCTATGGCCTGATGATGCTGATACCCCCGCAGGCAGATTGGTCTCGCAACGCACGCCCGCCACGCGAACTGGTGTTAGTAGTCGATACGTCGGGTTCCATGCACGGCACATCGATAACGCAGGCTCGGGCCACCCTGCGTTTCGCCCTCGCGCGCCTGAGTCCCAGCGATACGTTCAACATTATTCAATTCAACTCGGGCACCGAGAGTTTCGCCCCCACCGCGTTACCTGCAAGTCCAGCGCATCTCGCCCGAGCAGCAGCCTACATCGACGCCTTGCACGCCGATGGCGGTACCGAGATGGCCGGCGCGTTGCGCACAGCGCTTGACGCCCGCAGCGAAAACGAACGCATTCGCCAGGTCATCTTCGTAACCGACGGCAGTGTGGGTAACGAGGCAGAGTTGTTCAAGATTATTGATCGTCGACTTGGCGCTTCGCGTCTGTTCACTGTCGGTATCGGATCTGCCCCGAACAGCTATTTCATGAGCGAAGCGGCACACATCGGTCGTGGCACCTTCACCTATATTGGCGACGTCGCTGAAGTGCAGGAGAAGATAGCTGCGCTCGTTCAGAAGCTCGAGTTCCCGGTGTTGGCGGACATTCGGGTGCGCGGCGCGAGCGCCGATTTCGCTAGCTCGCCCAATCCGCTGCCCGATCTTTATGTGCACGAACCGTTACTGGTGAATCTGCGTCTGGGCGACGAACAGGCGCTTGAGATTGACGGACTACTCGCCGGTAAACCGTGGTCGACTCGCGTGCCAATCACTAACGGTGGGCAGGCTGCTGGTCTCGACGTCGCTTGGGCTCGCGCCCGCATTGCCGGCCTGGAACGTAGTCTTGCGCGCGGTGCGAATCGCGAGGAAGTGACATCGGCGATCATCGCTCTGGGTCTCAAGCATCACTTAATAACGCGTCACACCAGTCTTGTTGCGGTCGATGTAACGCCAGCACCGCTGCGCGCCGCGCAGGCACGCGATAGTCATGTTCCGAATAAGATGCCCGCAGGTTGGCAAATGTCCGCACCTGCAGCGCGGTTGCCGCAAACTGCGACTCCGTTGGCTCTGCATGGACTGTGTAGCTTGTTCCTTGGCCTCGGCGCGTGGTGGGCGCGACGACGCGCGCTGCGCTCATGAGTCGGCCTGTCTTACGGGTCTGGTTGCCGCTACTGTTGGTGCTAGCGGCGCTCTATCAGGCGGGCAGCGGATTGCACATCGTGGGGAAAGCGCATGTGGCGCAATTTCTCCTTGAGCACGCGTGGCAGGAATCAGCCGCCGCACAACAACCGGTGCGACCGTGGCCGTCCGCCGATACGTGGCCGGTAGCGCGCCTGTCATTTCCAGAGCGCAACAGATCGTTGATTGTTCTGGACGGTGCGTCGCTGCGAAACCTTGCGTTCGGCCCGGTGGTTGTAAAGGGCGAAGAGGGAATTGAAGCCGTCGGCGCGGTCGTGATTGCCGGCCATCGAGATACGCATTTCGCTGTGCTCGCCGATCTCAAAATCGGCGATCGCATTCGCCTCGACCGCGACCACCAATCGGAGGTTTTTCGGGTCGCAGAAATGTTCGTCGTCGATCAGAGCTCAACTCAGATGCTCAGCGATGACAGCGATAGTTTGTGGCTCGTGACTTGCTATCCATTCGTCGCCGTTAGTCCCGGCACGCGCTGGCGCTATGTGGTGCGCGCGTTCCCGGAACGACGCTTGACGAGCGTCGGGGCGTGAAGTCGAGTGGTCGACCCACGCCGCGGTCGTCATTAATCGCCCAGCAGTTTGGCAACTTGCTTGTTGGCCACTTTGGCCGGCAGCGGAATATAGCCGTCCTTGATGACAACTTCCTGGCCGCTTTTCGAGAGCACCATTTTCATGAACGCTCGTTCCAGTGGGGCGAGAGGCTTATTCGGGTGCTTGTTCACATAGACGTAGAGGAAACGGCCCAGCGGATAGCGCCCCGATACGGCAGCTTCCGGAGAGGCTTCGACGTACTCACCGCCATCCTTTGCCGCTACCGGCAAAGCGCGTACGCCTGAGGTGCGATAACCGATGCCGGAATACCCAATCCCATTAAGGGATTTAGTCACGCCCTGAACAACGGATGCTGAACCCGGTTGTTCGTTGACGTTGTTTTTGAAGTCACCTTTGCACAGACCCTTCTTTTTGAAATAGCCATAGGTCCCGGAGACCGAATTGCGTCCGTAAAGTTGCGTCGGGCGGCTGGCCCACTCACCAGTTAATCCCAATTGTCCCCAGTTCACGATGTCGCTCTTGTAGCCGCATTTACGCGTCGCCGAAAATAGCGCGTCGACCTGCGGCATGCTGATGCCCTTAAGTGGATTGTCTTTGTGGACGTAGACAGCCAGCGCGTCGATTGCGACCGGTATGGCAGTTGGCTTGTAGCCAAATTTATCTTCGAATGCCTTGATCTCGTTTGATTTCATTTTCCGGCTCATCGGCCCCAGGCTGGACGTGCCCTCGGTCAATCCGGGTGGTGCGGTAGATGAGCCTGCGGCCTGAATCTGAATATTCACGCTGGGATAGAAACGCTTGAACGATTCAGCCCACAAGGTCATCAGGTTAGCCAACGTGTCCGACCCAAGGCTGTTTAAATTGCCGGAAATGCGGCTGGTTTTCTCGTAGTCCGCCAAGTCCGGGTCTACTTCCAGAGCCGCGGCTGGACCGGCACTGAGCAGCGCGGCCAGCGGCAAGGCGAAAAGGTGTTTGTTCAGCAACGTAAATCTCCTTGAATTGACCTGAATGCAGGCTTGGTCCCGTGACCTTGCGGCGCATTATCGGAGACGATTGTGACGATTCGATGACAGGGCCTTGTCACGCATAGAGCTAGAAGCTAGGTCCCTGCGCGGCCGTTTCTTCGTTGTTGCGATGTCGGAAAACCGGCGCAAGCTTGGCGGGGCTTCCGCGCGCGGGTTATCCCGACGTGCGACATAGCGGCAGCTTGGAGAGGTGGGTAGTCGGACTTCTGCGTATGCAACAGGGCGCCATAGCCCAGGCGCGTCGTCAGCGGTGGCCAAGACCGGACTGTCGGCCGAAGTAGGAATTCCCGCGTAACGTACCTGCTGCTGCGCCTTGGTAGCTTGTGAGTGCTATTCGACGCCCGCTTCGGCAGCAGCGAGGGTATCGACCAGCTCCATCAACTTCTCATAGGTATCAGTACGCCGGGCGCTGGAGCGGTATTTGCCATTTACGATGACAGCCGGTACGCCGGTAATGCCGTACTTGCGGGTCAGGGAAATCGCCGCGCGTGATTTACTGTCAACGTCGAAGGAGTTAAAAGCTTCACGAAACGCGCTTTCGGTCACGCCGTGTTCGGCGAAGAAAGCGGCCAGTTCATCTTCGCTGAAAATTTTCCGTTTGAGAATGTGCAGGGCATGAAACAGCGCTCCGTGGGTTTTATCGAGCACCCCGAGCTGCTCAGCGACGTAGTAGGCGCGGGCATGCACTTCCCAATTTTTCGCAAACACTGCGGGGACGCGCACGAACTCGATATAGTCCGCTTTCTCCTTCAGCCATGCGTCGATGGCGGGTTCAAATTTGAAGCAATGCGGGCAGCCGTACCAGAACAGCTCCACGACTTCGATTTTGCCTTCCGCAACTTTCGTTGGCACGGCGGGTTTAACGACTTCATAGTGCTTGCCGGCGACGAAAGATGGCTGTTCTTCAGCGTGAGCCGACAGCGCGAAGAGAAGTCCAACGAGAACGAATCGAAACATCATCATGATTACCAGTTAGCTACCAGGCTGTTAGGCGTTCAAATGTCTGCAGGGTTCCGTTGAGAATCGAGAACCAAATCGCAGCTTAGTGAAGTGAAGACACATAGCGAGCCAGGGATTCGATTTCGGCATCGGTCATTTTCGCAGCGATATCCCGCATCACTTCCTGGGCATCAGTCGTTCGACTGCCGTCACGATAGGCTTTCAATTGGCTGATGGTGTAGGTCGGATGCTGTCCGCGCAGCGCAGGAAATGCGGCTGGGGCGTTACCGGCGCCGCTGGGTCCGTGACAGGCCATGCAGGCGGGTAAGTTGCGCGCCGCGTCGCCACCCCGGAAGAGTTTTTCAGCTGCGCTGAAGTCTTCGTCGCCCATCGGCGCGATTTCTGCAGGTAGGCTCGCGAAATGATCGCCAACGACCTTCATATCGCTGTCCGATAACTGGGCTACCATCTGCGACATGCTCGGATCGCTGCGGACACCGGCTTTGAAGGCCTTGATCTGCGCTACGATGTAATTCGAGCCTTGCCCTGCCAGCGAAGGCCAGATTGGCGCCGGGCTAACACCGTTGGCACCATGGCAGGCTACGCAACTGGCTGCTGCCGCAGGTGTTTCGGCACTTGTCGCGGTCATCACCAAAGGCAGGCCGAACAAGGTTGCGAAAAGGAACAGCTTCCTCAAAGTCATCGTCTGGATCTCGAATTAGATAAAGTTGCCGAGATTATATACGCGTGCGGCGAGGTATTCTTCACCGTTTCACGACCCGACCATTGAGCATTAGCGCAGACATGTCCGAGCCCACGATAGATACCAGTGAAACGACCGAGTCGGCGCGCAAGCTGCTGCAAAACGCGCAGTTTCACAGCAGCTATCCGGAGCCCGCCCAACTACCGCCGGACGTGGGTGTCGAAGTGGCTTTCGCGGGTCGTTCGAACAGCGGCAAATCAAGTGCCATTAACGTGCTTTGCGCGCAAGGCAACCTGGCCCGCACCAGTCGTACGCCAGGGCGGACGCAGCATTTGGTTGTCTTCGAGCTCGCGGCGCAGCGGCGCCTCGTTGACTTGCCGGGTTTCGGTTACGCCAAAGTATCCAAAAGTCTGCGGGCCCACTGGCAACGAGCGCTGCCTGAATACCTCGAGCGTCGCCGCTCGCTGGCCGGCCTGATCTTGCTCATGGACATCCGCCATCCGCTTAAACCGCAGGACGAGATGCTGGTGTCGTGGTGCGCCAAAGCAGACGTCCGCGTCCACGTGCTACTCAACAAATCCGATAAATTGAGTCGAGGTGCGGCTAACTCAACGTTGCTTCAGCTGCAGCGGGATCTGGCGAAATCTGCTGCGCACGTGGCCTCTGCACAGCTATTTTCAGCGCTGCGGCGAAGGGGCTGCGAAACGGCCTGGGGCGTACTCGGTAAGTGGCTTGTGGAGAGTTAAAAAGGGCCCCGGTACAGTTGTTGGGGGATTTACGGAACCGGGGCCACTATGCGCCCGCCTTGGGGATGGCGAGCAGCGCCCACCTTGGGAGGGGTGGTGGACTCGTTCTGGCGAACGTATCAGTTATGACTGAGCAGTTCGGCAATGGTTCCCTGCAAAGTGCCTCTATTTCACGACTTTGATGCGTGAACCGGCGGCCGCACCAGCTGCGTCGCTACCGTTTAACAGCGCCAAACGGGCTTCCGCTAGCTTTTTGAGCGGTGAAACCTTAGCGAGCGTCGCCCAGCTGATACTGTTTTTGATGCGTGTCACTGCCAGCACTTGAGGTTTTACCGCCGCTTTTTCCGCTGCCGAGAGGCCCCGGAAGCTGGCAGAAACGGCGGAAAACGCCGAGTCATAACTGCCGAGCGCCTGCCCATCTACAGTAAACCCAACAAAAACATAGCCATAGTCGCCAGAAATGACTGCGGCGACGCGCGCTGGACGGCGCGTACCTTCAATATCGACCTGTGCGAGCGCCCGAACACCTCTCCGGCCGCCAGGTTTAAACGCCTCGACTTGACTGAGTGGCCCTATACCGAGTTTTTTGATGACCTCTGTCGGTGCTAAACCGGCCTTGGTTTTTGCGAGGCGTACGAGCATTACCGCCTTGCGATTCGGATCGGCCAGAATCAGCTGTTCCGATTGATTTTGACTTTGCCACCCTGCTGGAATATCGAAAGCAACACCGAGAGACGGGTGGATGAAGCGGTTTTCAACGATGACACCTTCGTTCGGATTATTGCCGAATATCAGCCCGTCCAAGTGGTTGAGAAAGCGCTCCCGGTGACGTTCGCCGCGACTGTTAGCAGGGGTCTCGGCGATGATTTCCTTTAATCGGGTGTCGTTGTCCGGATGGGTCGAAAACAAGCCGTGATAGGCCCGCGGTTCCCGTCCCTCTGCGCGGGCGAGTTTTCGGTCAAACAGTTCCTGATTTTTGAGAACACGTATCACGTCAAACATGGCGCCAGAATCGTAGCCAGTCGCCCCGATGTAGCTCGCACCAAGCCGGTCGGCCTCAAGCTCGTGCTCGCGCCCGTAGCCGCTAAGCATGGCTTTGCTGAGCAACCCGATACTTTGGCTCATGCCGGTACTGCGTAACTGGGGGAAAAAAACGGCCAGCATGCCGCTGCCGATGTTGGCGGCTTGTGCGGAAGACGCCTGGCGCACGCCATGACGAGCAGTGACATGACCAATTTCGTGCCCCAACACGGCCGCCAGTTCAGCCTCAGAATTCAGATAAGCCAGCAGCCCACGAGTGATGTAGATGTAACCTGCGGGTAACGCGAAGGCGTTGATTTCGTCGCTATCGAGAACCGTGAAGGTGTATTGCAAATCGGCCCTGTGACTCTGCGCGGCCAAACGCTGACCGACCGAGTCGACATATTGTGCGAGCGCGGCGTCGTTGTAGGTCCGATATTGTTGCAGGGTCTGCTGATGTGCCTGCTTGCCGAGTGCAAGTTCTTGCGCAGAAGACATGAAAACCAAGTCCTGCTTGCCTGTAACAGGATTGGTGGCGCAACTTGAGAGGCCGAGGACTATTAATGTCGTCAGGAGCGCGAAAACGCCCCTGTTTGCGGGATTCCGGCATGCCGGAATCAGTCCCGCACTATAGCGGCTGGATTTCACGACAGCGCCGGTGCGCCTGTGGACAGGCTCAGGAGCGACCGAATCTACGTTGGAACTTATCGATGCGGCCGGCTGTATCGACGATTTTCTGTTGCCCGGTATAAAACGGGTGGCAGGCAGAGCACACATCGAGATGCAACTCTTGATCGGAAAAAGTCGAGCGAGTCTCGAACTTATTGCCGCAGCTACAGGTGACAGAGATCTCTTGGTAGGTCGGGTGTAATTCGGGTTTCATGCGGCGATTTCGAGTGGCTCACGAAGGGGCCGGGATTCTAGGTCGCGGGGCCTGCTAATGCAAGTGCCAGCGCCGATCTCGCGGTTGGCCAGGCGCGCTGCGCTGCACCGGATGACCCACCGCAGATCCGCGGTCCCTGGGGCTAGACCCTGAAGCCGCCGTGACGCTTGCGATTGAGGAGGTCAACGACATATATCGCCGCGCCAAAACCCAGCGCGATCAGTGCCAACACCCCGAACACGATAGTCAGTAAGTATTCTCGGACGACCAGTGGTACTAAGGCTGAGGTCGCGGTCAGCGAGGCGCGCGCAGATAGTTCGGCGACTTTGTCCTCGGCTTCATCGAGGGCGTTGGTGAGTTTTTCTCTGTTGCGTTCGAGTTCGACGATGCGTGCGTCCGGAGGCGCAGTGTTGTCGACGACGCGCGCCCGCAGGCCGGCCAGCTCGCTTTGCAACTTGCCGGCGCGCAGAAGCTCGTCGGACAACTTACCCTTGAGCTCGGTGTTTTCTTTAGTTAATGCATTGACTTGCCCGGCATCGCTGCCGGTGGCCTCGTCATTGGTACCCGCGCGCAGCGCCTGCATTTGTTTCTCCAACGCGTTCTTTTCGCGCTCAACGGCGGCGAGTCGGACCGATGCAGGGGCAGTGTCAGTGAGGTACGCACCGTCGACCCAGCCACGCACCTTATCCGGATCTTCGACATAGATGAGCTCGCCATCCCGTTCAAGCACTTCAAGTTGTGTGCCTGTCGGCAGTACTTTGATGATGGCGCTATCGAGATTCTTGTCGGCGTGGACCCCGACCAACAATTTGTCGATGACGTAGCTTTGCTCAGCGAGCGCCGGGAAGGCACTTGCGAACAGTGCGAGCAGGAGGACTAGGGCTAGGCGCGGGTGCATAAGTGCTCGATTATCAAGCTTGTTCAAGCGATCAGTCCAGCTTGTCGCAGCAACGGCTCGACCTCTGGCTCGCGTCCGCGAAAGCGTTTGAACAGCGTCATGGCGTCTTCCGCGCCGCCTTGTTCGAGAACGGCCTGACGAAATGCGGAGCCCGTGGCGGAGTTGAACAGGCCCTCGTCCTCAAACCGTGCGAAAGCGTCGGCAGCCAGTACTTCGGCCCATTTATAACTGTAATAGCCGGCCGCGTATCCCCCGGCGAAAATATGCGCAAACGAATGCTGAAAGCGATTCCAGGCCGGCGGTGTCGCGACGGCGACGCGCTCGCGAACGTTGTCCAGCAATTGCTGAATGTTAAATCCTGGCCGATATTCCATATGCAAGCGGAAGTCGAACAGCGCAAACTCGACCTGCCTCAGTGTTTGTAATGCCGCCTGGTAGTGTTTGGCCGCCTGCAACCGTTCGTAGAGCTGTGCGGGTAAGGGGCTCCCGTCCTCGTAATGAGCTGCTATCAAATCCAGTGCTTCACGTTGCCAACACCAGTTCTCGAGAATCTGTGACGGCAATTCAACGGCGTCCCACGGCACGCCGTTGATGCCGGCGACGCTGCGATAATCGATCCGGGTCAACATGTGGTGCAGACCGTGACCAAATTCGTGAAAAAGCGTTATCACTTCGTTATGTGTGAGCAGCGCCGGCTCATCGTTCTGTGGCGGTGTGAAGTTGCAGTTGAGATAGGCGACCGGTAACTGCGTTCCGGCGTCGCTGCGCCAGCGCACGAGGCATTCGTCCATCCAGGCGCCGGAGCGCTTGCCGGCGCGTGCGTAAATATCGAGAAAAAAGTACCCAATCGTGTCACCGGCGCCGTCGCTCAACGCAAAGAATTCGACGTCTTCATGCCAGCTCGAGATCGGCTGCGTCAGTTTTTTGATATGTACATTAAATAACTTCGCGACGACATCGAATAGCCCGTCGACAACACGCCCGGCGGCAAAATAGGGTCGCAAGTCCTCCTGAGAAAATTCAAACCGCTGTTCCCGATAACGCTCCGAACAGTAGGCTAAATCCCAGGCCTCGATGTCCTCGAGAGCCAGGTGGGTGCGCGCCCATGCTTTCAGCTCGTCGAGTTCTCGTGCTGCAGATGGCTTCGCGCGATCGGCGAGCTGGTGCAGGAAATCCACTACTGCGGAGGTGGAGGGCGCCATCTTGGTCGCCAGCGAGAGTTCCGCAAAGTTGCCGAAGCCGAGTGCTTTGGCGAGCGTCTGGCGTCGGCCAACAATGTCATTCATGACCTGCGAATTGTCACCGGCGGCGTCTGCTGGCGCCTGGTCCGAGGCTCGCGTTGCGTATGCGCGATAAAGGGCCTGGCGCAGTTCCCGATCTTGCAAGTGCATCATCGCCGGCACATAGCAAGGCAAATCCAGGGTTAGCGTCCAGCCAGTCTGGCCATCTGAGTGGGCATTCTCGCGTGCCATCGTGATGACCGAGGCAGGCAGTCCAGCGAGTCGCTCAAGGTCGGTAATGTGCAATCGAAATGCCTGCGTCGCGTCGAGCAGATTTTCTTCGAAAGCAGTCGTCAGCTTGGCCAGCTCGCTGCGCAGCTGCTTGACCTCGGCTTGCTGGTCGGTGGCAAGCGCAATGCCGCCGAGACGGAAATCCCGTAGCGCGTTATTCACGACCCTGCGCTCCACCTCGTCGCGCAATGGAAAGTCGTCTTGGGCAGCGATGTGGGTGTAGCAGGCGAATAATGCCGCGTCCTGATCGAGCTCACTGGCGAACTCGGCAATCAACGCGACACATTCTTTATACGGTTCGCGAAGTTCGGCCGTATCCGCGACGTTGTGTAAATGGCTAATGGGTGAATAAAACCGGTGCAATTCGTCAGCCAGGGCCTCGAGCGCAGGCACTAGGGATTCGAATGTGCATTGCTCCGGATGTCGCGCGAGACCGCGAATTTTACTGCGCTGTTCGGCTAACAAACGTTTGAATTGCGCAACGATGTCGGCCGGTTTTATTGCAGTAAAATCCGGCAGGCGGGCGAGCGTGGTTTCGATATTTTCGGAGTTCAGCATCGCTCGCATTATGCCGCTGGCCGCGAGGTCGCCCAAGACAATTCGTTAAAGGCTGCTTCGATGGGTGTGCACCTTTTGTTTTCAGCTTGTGCCCAGACGCAGCGCTACCGACCAAAGCGTGACCACGATTATCGGCAAGCTGAGTGCGAGTAGTCCGATGCAGTAGCGTCGATAGCGCGCGAGGATTTGCTCTTCGCTGCCGGCGTGGATAATAAATGGTCGGCGACGATCGCCTGTGTGGCTGAGCAGGTCGACCGGCGGCGGGGTTGTCGATTGGTGTTGTTCGGCCGCGACCTGTTGCCTCGCCTGTTCGCGAGCTTGGTCCCATTCTTCGAGATCAATTTTGCCGTCTTTGTTGGCATCGAACCTATCCAGCAGGAACCCCTGGTCGCGCTTCCACTCGCGCAATTTGTCCGCCAGCGCACCCGCGCTGTCGAAGCGGACGGCAGCGCCGCCATGGGTCGTGAAATTGCCAATCGCATACAGTTCCTCGCCGGGCTCAATCCAGCGTTCGGTGTAGCGATAGGATTGCGTGCCTACAGCACCCTTTGCGCGTGCCCACCAGCGCCCGTCCGTCGCATGGAAGCCGCCTGGAACCCGGCTATTGCCGTACCAGGTGTTGTCGTTTTTTGGTGTGACCGCAGCGCCATCGGGGTCGATGGCACAGCGACCGGTGGGGTCCACCAGATAGAAAATGCTGTCGCTGGTACCACTTTCAACAGTCTTCCAGCGGGCATCTCGCCCATGCGAATTAAAGCTGCGCTCGCGCTTCTCGATTTCGTAGCTGTACCAGACGCAGGTTCGCAACGACACCGGCGCGAGCTGGCTGTCGCCATCCATTAACTCCGCGTGTCCCTGCAATTCCAGATAGCCCTGCGCGGCTGAGCGAATAAGCGCCGTTGGGGTATCCTCGATGACACGTCTGCGATTAAGAAAAACCAACACCCACCAGGCCAGGCCCGCGCCGACGATTAACGCAATTGCCGCCGAACACCAGAATTCGGTCGGTGACGCCTGGCGGGTCCAAAGCGCGAGTTCGCTCAACATGCCGGGGCTCGCGCAACGCCGTGCGGGCCATGCACGTCGGGGTGCGTCCTCATGAGCTCGCCTTAGACGGCCGCTGCGGCTTTGAGATTGGGTTCCACTGCGCCTTAATCAAAGAGCGCCTTAACATCCACATCCTCTTTTTCCGTGTCCGAGAACTCCAATAGCGAGCGGTGTCCGAAGCCAAACCAGCGAGCGACGAAAAAATCCGGCACCTGTTCAATGCGCACGTTATTGCGATTGACGCTTTCGTTGTAAAACTCACGCCGGTCGGCGATGGTATTTTCGAGCGCGCTAATGCGCTCTTGCAGATGTTTGAAGTTGGCATTGGCTTTGAGGTCCGGATAGGCCTCGGCGACCGCGAACAAGTTGCCAAGTCCGCGCCTCAGCTGCGTTTCAGCAGGTCCTAATTTCGAGATGTCGCCGGCCTCGCGAGCCGATGAGACTGCCGAACGCGCATTGACTACACGTTCCAGTGTGTCCTTTTCATGCGCCATGAACTGTTTGCAGATCTCGACCAGCTTGGGGAGCTCGTCGTGACGCTGTTTTAGCACAACGTCGATGTTCGACCATGCCTTGGCGACGTTGTGCTTCAGAGTGACCAGGCCGTTGTAAATCAAAATCCCGTAAACCAGCACGGTGGCGGCTACAACCAGGACAATTATCGAGCCAATATCCATTTCGCACGTTCTCCTGACCGTTATCTCAGCGATCGTATTATTGCGATTCGGACCCTACAGCAAAAGCGCCTGCAGTCCCGAGCGTGGTAACTTGAGTGCCCGCCAGGAGAACCTCTATGCAAGGTGATAAAAAAATCATCGGACACCTTAATCAAGTCCTCAAGAATGAACTAACTGCAGTTAATCAGTATTTCTTGCACGCACGTATGTATAAGGACTGGGGACTCAGCAAGCTCGATGAACACGAATACCAAGAGTCAGTCGACGAAATGCGCCATGCCGACGCGTTGATCGAGCGCATACTCTTTCTCGAAGGGTTACCTAACCTGCAGGATCTGGGGCGATTGCGCATCGGTGAAAGCCCGCTTGAAATGCTTCGAGCTGACCTCGAGCTCGAAAACAGTGCGATTCCCGATCTGCGCGGTGCCATCGAAGACTGCGAGAAGAGTGGCGATTTCGTATCGCGCGATCTGTTTGCGATGATCTTGAAGAGCGAGGAAGAACACGTCGATTGGCTGGAGACGCAACTGGAGTTGATAGGCCGAATCGGGCTCGAAAATTACCAGCTCGCAAATCTCTAGAGCCAGTCTGGGCGATCCTCAACACCGCCCCATCCGTAGTCCGTTTAAGCGCCATCATGAGCTATTGGCCGACGCCTCGTTGGCGTCAGTTAAGATTGTTGCTAATGGTTCTCATTTGTACTACCGTTACGATTAAGCCAAACGAATAGACCTCAGATGTACGTTTGTATCTGCAATAACGTGACCGAAAGCGACATTGAAGACGCCGTTCGAGCCGGCGCCTGCACGCTGGATTGCCTGGCCGACACCCTTGCGGTGTCGACGTGCTGCGGCCAATGCGCCTGCTACGCTGACGAATGTCTGCAAATTGCTCTCACCACTGTCGGGGCTTCAACGCCGCGTCACGAGGCTGGGTTACAGCTGGCGCGCTAAGGTCCGCCGTCTAGCGCGGCTAGCCGCACCGGCTCGAACCTCTTTCTTGCCAACTTTCCAACCCGCCCGCTCCCGCCTGGCGATCGCCCTTGACCTCTGAAGCGCCACCTTCGCCGCCGCGTGTCGTCAGACGAGCGACGCCCCCACGCGTTCACCCGGTCACCCGATTGCACCGTCTGCTCGGCATTGGGAGCGCGATGATTGTGGTAATCACGATTGCGACCGGTCTGATCCTCAATCACACCGACGCACTGCAGCTTGGCAGCAAACATCTGCGCCCGACCTGGATCAACGCATGGTATGGGCGTGCCGCGCCGACGCTCGAGCACGGTTTCGAGACGCCGGTGGGATGGTTCAGTCAAATCGGGTCGCAGCTGTTCTTCGATGGGCGCGAGTTTCGTCGCGACGTCAGTCCCTTGCGTGGCGCGCTCTGGAACGGCACGGTGCTGTACGTCTTGTGCGCCGACCATGTGCTGGAGCTGGATAAGAAGCTGACGGTGCTGGACCAATACACGTCCCTGGACGGTCTCGCCGCACCTCTCATGCGCATCGGTCTCGCCGGCTCGGGTGTTGTTATTGAAACCGCTCGCGGCGTGATGGAACTCGACCCGGTTACCGCTACATGGGGCACTTATGCGGCATCGTCGCCGCCGCGCTGGAATGAACAGGACGCATTGCCTGCAGAGATAGCGAGCGACGTCGCCGCCCAGTTCGCGGGTGAGGGAGTGACGGCCGAACGCGTCATGCTCGATTTGCACAGCGGGCGACTGTTCGGTCGTTGGGGGGTGTGGATTGTCGACGCGGCCGCGGTTGCTCTGCTGCTACTCGCCCTCAGTGGCGTGTATCTCTATTTCAAGTTTAAGCGGAACGGCAACGCGCCTAGGCGGGTAGGACCAAATCCGCCGCCATAATGCTCGCCAAGGCGCGCGAGCACCACGACGAATCTCGATCCTGCGCGATTAACCACCACACTCAGGGCACTTCGGGTTCTTGTTGAAGCGCATGGTCTGCCACTCCATGCTGAAGCCATCGAGCAACAGCAAACGCCCTTTTAAATCCTGTCCGATTCCCATCAGGACTTTCAATGTTTCCAGCGCCTGCACGCTACCGATAATGCCGAGAAGAGGTGCGATCACACCCGTTTGCGAACACGATTGCGCGACCGTCGAGTCGCTGCTGTACAGGCACCGATAGCACGGGCTGTCGTCATCGGCTGGGTGAAACACCGTCACCTGACCTTCGAAGCGTATCGCTGCGCCAGAGATCAAAGGTTTGCGATGAACGACGCAGTGATGGTTGATCGAAAAGCGAGTTTCAAAGTTGTCGGTCGCATCGACGACCGCATCCACATCCGGTAACAAACGATCGAAATCGGCCTCGTCGAGGCGATGATCGATCACTTCGACAGCGCAGTGCGGATTCAGCGCGAGCAAATGGTCGCGCGCGGACTCCACTTTCGGTCTTTCGAGGTCTGCCGTTGAGTGAACGATCTGACGCTGCAGATTCGACAGCTCTACAACATCGTGGTCAACCAGCACCAGCTTCCCGACCCCTGCCGCAGCCAGATACATCGCGATTGGTGAGCCGAGGCCACCGAGCCCAATGAGCAACACGCGCGCCTCACGCAAGCGGTTTTGGCCATCGATATCGATTTCCGGCATGAGAATTTGCCGGCTGTAGCGCAGTAGTAGTTGATCGTCCATAGCTATTACCGATTCAGCGGATCGCCCGGCACAGATCGTACTCGGGTCTTGCCGCGATGTGCGCGCTAATTTACGCACGTCCCGCAAAATTGAGCGCGCACGCCGCAAAGTAGGGTGTGTGGTGGCGAATCAATCGAGCAGTTGATCGATGGTAAATGAGTATTGCAGAACGCCGTACGGCGCAGCAGCTTTTGCAGAGATTCACTAAGTCATTTGGGCCAGCAGCCACGCGTTACCCGTTCGTGCTGGTTTAGATCGCGCAATGTTTCGATACGCGCATACCCGTGGCACCTAAACAGTTCCCTGACTGCGCGCCCCTGCTCGTAACCATGCTCAACCAGTAGCCACCCGTCCTTGCGCAGACGACTGGCGGCCGCACTAATAATGATGCGCAAATCCTGTAGTCCATCGCGACCGGAAAATAACGCGTCCTGAGGCTCATGGCGAAGCCCGCTATCGAGAGATGGGCGCTCGTCAAGGCCGATATACGGCGGATTAGCTGTGATCAATTCCCCACATCCGACCGCAATCGCGCGCATCCAATCGGCCCTGATGGCGTTGGCGTTGGGTAACTCGAGGCGTTTGAAATTTCTTTGCGCGAGCGCACACGCTGCCGCGCTCCGGTCGCTGGCGAGTACGAATGCCTGCGGTCGCTCCTGCGCGAGTGCAGCGGCGACGGCGCCGCTGCCGGTGCCAAGATCAATCACCGTGGTGTCAGTTTGGGACGGGATCAGATCGAGGGCACTGGCGACCAGAATTTCGGTGTCAGGGCGCGGCACGAGCACGGCGGATGTAATCTCTAGCCGCAGTGACCAGAAATCTGCCCAGCCGGTCAGATAGGCGATTGGCACCCCATCAATATAGGCATCGAGCAACTGTTCGAAAGTCGCGCTGGTGTTCTCGTCGAGCGGTCGTTCAGGAGCCAGATAAAGTGCTGTACGGCGCACCTCGAGCACATGGGCGAGCAATGTTTCTACATCCTGACGCGCGCCGGGGGCGTTGCCGAGTTTGTGCGTCGCGCTACTCAGCAACGTGCCGACGCTAGCCCGAGCGTCAGCCAACTCAGTTATCGGCAAGCTGCGCCATCAAATCTGCCTGGTGTTCGGTAACCAGCGGCTCGATGACCAGATCGACACTGCCCTGCATCACTTCGTCGAGTTTGTATAAGGTGAGGTTGATACGGTGATCGGTCACCCGGCCTTGCGGATAATTGTAAGTTCGAATGCGTTCCGAGCGGTCGCCACTGCCAACCAGATTACGTCGCGCGTCGGCCTGCTCGGAATTAACCCGGTCGCGTTCGGCACGTAACAGGCGCGCTTGCAGCAGGCTCATGGCACGAGCTCGATTCTTGTGTTGCGAACGTTCGTCCTGACACTCGACCACCACGCCGGTCGGCAAATGGGTAATCCGAATAGCCGAGTCAGTTTTGTTGACGTGTTGGCCGCCAGCACCCGAAGCGCGGTAGGTATCAACTCTTAAATCACTCGCATTGATGGCGATAGCCTCAACTTCTTCGAGCTCGGGCAGCACCGCAACCGTGCATGCGGAGGTGTGAATGCGTCCCTGTGATTCAGTTTCCGGGACGCGTTGTACACGATGCGCGCCCGATTCAAATTTCAGGCGTGCATACACGCCCTGGCCGGTGATGCGTACGATAGCCTCTTTGTAACCGCCGACTTCGGCTTCGTGTGCAGTGATGACCTCGGTCTTCCAGCCTCGCGATTCGGCATAACGCAGGTACATGCGCAGCAGATTGCCGGCAAACAATCCGGCCTCATCACCGCCGGTCCCGGCCCTGATCTCGAGGAACACGTTGGCATCATCATCGGGATCGCGCGGAATCAGTAGCGTCTGAAGTTCCAGCTCCTGGCTATCCCGCAAGTCGCTCGCGGTATTCAATTCATCCTCGGCCAGGGCTCGCATCTCCGCATCGTCTTCGCGCATGAGTTCTTGCGCGCCGCTAATAACTGCCAGCGTTTCTTTGTAACGGGAGAAGGATTCGACCAGTGGTGATATCTCGGCATGTTCTCTGGCCAGGCCGCGGAAACGAGTTTGGTCGGAAATAATCTCTGGCGCGCCGAGCATGCCGTCGAGCTCTTCGCGCCGCTCGGCGAGGTTCTGGAGTTTTTGCAGGAGTGATTCTTTCATGGCTTAGATTATTTGCTGCGCAATCCTAGCAGGTCCCGTGCCACGCGCAGGACCTCTTCATCGCCGGCGCCACTGCGCAGGCTTGTGGTCGGATGGTGCATGAGTTTGTTGGTGAGCGTATGGGCAAGGTACTCAAGAACCGCCTCCGGCCGGTCGCCTTTTTCGATGCGCTTCAACGCCCGCCCAAGAATCTCGTCGCGCGTGCTCTCACCCTGCGCACGATACGCCGCGATCGTCGCGCTGCTCGATTGCACCTGCATCCAGTCCATGTGCTCCTGGACCTGCAGGTGAACCATTTCCTCGGCCTGGGCCGCTGCCTCATGGCGGAGCTGCATATTCGTTGCCACGACATTTTCCAGATCGTCGACGCTGTACAAATAAGCGTCGTCCAATTCGCCGACCGCTGCTTCGACATCGCGCGGGACCGCGAGGTCGACAATGAACATTGGCTCGTTGTTGCGTTTCTGTAAAGCCAGTTCAACGATTCCCCGGGTCACAATCGGCAGGCGACTGGCGGTCGACGACACGACAATATCGACTTGCGGGAGATAGGTCGCGATGTCGGTCAGTTCGATGGCTTCGCCGCCATGACGAGATGCCAGCGTCGCCGCATTGTCGTACGAGCGATTGGCAATCACCAGACGGCCGATGTTGGCGCCGGCGAGGTGGCTCGCGACCAACGAAATCGTATCCCCGGCACCAATTAACAGCGCCGATCGCGGTTCCAGGTCGCCATGGATTTGTTGCGCCAGCTTAACCGCGGCATAGGCAACTGACACTGGTGTGCTGCCAATCTCTGTTTCAGACCGGATCAACTTTGCGGTCGAGAATGAGAACTGCATCAGGCGGTTGAGGAACTTGCCAACTGTCCCGGCTGATACCGCGCTACGATAGGCCTCTTTCATTTGGCCCAGCACTTGCGGCTCGCCGAGGATGAGCGAGTCGAGGCCGCTGGCAACACGTAGCGCGTGGCGCACTGCCAGCTCGTCGCTGAGGCGATACAGGTGCGGCTCGATTTCAGTTTGGGCAATAGCGCCGTGTTGTTGCAGCCATGTCTCCAGATGGCGTGCACCGTCGCTTTCGACGTCGCAATACAGCTCGGTTCGGTTGCAGGTCGACAGAATGACCGATTCCCTGACCCCAGTTGCTCCATTCAGCTCATCGAGCGCGCGCGGTAGCTGCTCCGCGTCGACTGCGACTTTCTCGCGCAGCTCCAATGGTGCGCTTTTGTGGCTGAGTCCGAGTATAAAAAGGGCCATGATCTCGGCAAGGTCACAGGGTTAGGGGCGCTCTGCAATAGGGCTGGTGCAGCCGGTTTGTGGCTCTGCACGTTCCTCTACGCTGCGCATATATCCGCATGGACTGCCCCCAACGAAATCTCGGGCACAGCCGCTCGGGCCTGTTCACGCATCATTCAAGAGCCGCCTTCGTGAAGCGCATCGCTGGCTGGTGGTCGGGCACTGTACCGGAACGCATCGCAAGACGTGCTTTCAAGGCTATGATTGTCAGCGAACTGCGATATAGTTTAATCAGAGAAGGCCCAAACCACTAACGAACTCGCAATTACCCGCCCGCGCCGCGACCGCCCGTTGAGTCCAATCAATACATTGAACCGAATTGTCCCCCAGCTATCGACTAAGTCATTGCCGCTGATCGGCGTGATGGTAATGCTGACTATCGTCGCCGGTTGTGCGGCACCACCCGCTCGCGCGCCGCTGGTTTCCTCGCCGGCCCCGGTCGTGCCGCGTGCAGTGGTTGCGCCAGCGCCCGTCTTTGAGTACGAACAGGACCCGATTTACCGACTGTTGATCGCCGAATTCGCCGGTCAACGCGGGCACCTTGACGTTGCCGTCGCCCAGTACATGGCGCTCGCCGAGTCGTTGCGCGACGTTAATCTCGCACAGCGCGCGACCCGCATTGCCGTGTTCGGCCGTGACGACGGGGCCGCGCTGGCGGCCGCATCGGTGTGGGTTGAGCTGGCGCCCCTTGATATGGAGGCGCGTCAAATTGTCGCTGCCATGTTCATTCGCCACGGTGACGCAGACGCGGCGCTGCAACACCTCGAATACATCCTCGCCCACGATCATGAGGAACCCGGCAACCGGCTGCGCATGATCGCCAATCTGCTCGGCCGGGAAGCGGATCGCAATACCGCGCTGGAGGTGATGGGGCGATTGCTCGAGAAGTTCGATGACGATATGGACGCCTTGCTGGCCTATTCACTACTGGCCATTCGCGCCGAGAAGCTTGATCTCGCGCGCAAAGCGATGATTCGTATCGCCGAGCGCACCGAGTTGAGCTCGAATGTCGCGATGGCCTATCTCGCGGTCCTGCAAAAGCAGGAGAAGCTGCCTGAGGCGATTGATTGGCTCGACCATATTCTCTCGATCAATCCCAAACAATTCGGCCTGCGTCTGATCTATGCGCGCCTGCTCGCAGACGGCAATCGCTACGAAGAGGCGCGCATCCAGTTCAATGTGCTCTCGGAAGAGTCGCCGGACAACACGGATATCGCCTTTGCGCTCGGCTTGCTCAACCTGCAAGCTGGCCGTATCGACGACGCTGCGATCAATTTCGAGCATCTCATCAAACTCGATACGCGCCGTGACGAAGCACATTTTTATCTTGGAGAAGTGGAAGAGGCGCGCAAGCATCCAGCCGCCGCGATTGCGCACTACCTTGCAGTCGAAGGCGGTGCGAACTATTTCGCCGCCCAGTTACGCCACGCGTTGGTGCTGTCCTCGCAGGATAAAGTCGACGAGGCGATTAAGTTGCTCGATTCGGTGACTATCGAGCCGGGCCGACAGATCTATGACCTCGCGCGTGCCAAAGGCGAGATTCTGACCGATCACGAGCGCTACGCAGAAGCGCTCTCGATATTTGACAGCGCCCTCGCAAACGGCGAGTTCAACAGTGAGTTGCTCTATACGCGCGCCATGCTCGCGGAAAAAATGGGTCGCGTCGATTTGCTCGAGCGGGACTTGCGCACCATCATCGAAGCCGAACCTGAAAACGCGCAGGCGCTCAACGCGTTGGGTTATACGCTTGCTGATCGCACCGATCGCTACGCTGAAGCTCACGAGCTCATCGCGCGCGCGATGGCGATCAGTGCCAACGATTTCTACATTCTCGACAGTATGGGCTGGGTCTTATACCGGCTCGGTCGTCTCGATGAGGCAGTTGCGCATCTGGAGAAGGCCCGGCAATTGCGCAATGACCCGGAAGTTGCCGCGCATCTTGGCGAAGTGCTGTGGGTGCTCGGGCGCCACGACGCCGCGCGGAACGTGTGGGATTCAGCGCTCCGCGACACACCAGACGACCAAAAGTTGCTTGACGTTATCAACCGCCTGAGCCGATGACGCGAGGAAAACCGGGCTCCCGGCGTGTACGGGCACGCCTGATATGGCCGGTTTTTGCCGTGCTCTTATCGGCCTGTTCGACATTCGACCGCAACACGACGGATTCGCCTACGATCGATCCGTCTGCCCGAATCGCGGTACTGGCGGGTTACGATACCTGGCGCTTGAGTGGCCGAATCGCCATCCAGCATGACGATAACGGCGTGACAGCAAATCTCGACTGGCGCCAGCGTGGGGAGTCTTTCGATATACGGATCATCGCCCCGCTTAACGGTGGGACGTTCGCGTTGCGTGGTTCCGATTCCAGCGCGACCTTACTCACGCCGCAGGGCGAAACGTTTAGCGCGCCGAGCGCCGAAGCATTGCTCGCCGCCCAATTGGGTTGGGCCATTCCATTACGCGGCGTGCGTTACTGGATTCGCGGCATGCCCGCCCCAGACACGGCGGCTAACCAGCAGCGTTTCGACGAGGACGGCAAATTTACCGACTTTGAGCAACAAGGCTGGCGGGTCAGCATGCTCGATTATTTCAACGATATGGATCCTCAGTTGCCAAGAAAACTCTTTCTTAACCGTGCAAACCTGAAAGTGCGCATGGTAGTCAGGAAATGGGAGCGTGATTGAGTGCCCGTCTCCCGTCACTGGCCCGCACCGGCCAAAATCAACGTTTTTCTGCATATCACCGGTCGCCGAGCTGACGGCTACCACTTGCTTGAGACCCTGTTTCAGTTTGTCGACGTTTGCGATGACTTGGCTTTCGCGGTGCGCGAGGATGGCCAGATTCGACGTCTGTCGGAAGTCCCTGGGTTGGCCGAGCAAGACGACTTGGTGGTCCGCGCGGCACAGGCTTTGCAACGCCACAGCGGGACGGCGCTGGGTGCTGATATCGAGCTCGAGAAGAGACTCCCGATGGGCGGCGGACTTGGTGGTGGTAGTTCGGATGCCGCGACTGTTCTGGTCGCTTTGAATGTACTGTGGAAGCTCAACCTCGGGCTCGATGAGCTGGCGCGATTGGGTTTGGCCCTGGGTGCCGATGTGCCCGTCTTCGTGCGCGGCCAATGTGCCTGGGCACAAGGGGTTGGAGAACTATTGCAGCCCTTCGAGCTGGACGAATCGCCGTTGCTCGTAATTACGCCAAATTGTGCTGTTTCAACCGCCCAGGTGTTTAATGATGCCGATTTGACACGTGATACCCCGCCCATCAAAATGCACGCCTTTTCACTCGCCGGCTCGCATAACGATTGCGAACCTGTGACGCGGCGTTTGTACCCCGAAGTTGGCAAGGCGCTGGATTGGCTGGCCCAGTTCGCGCCGCCTCGGATGAGCGGAACCGGGGCCAGTGTATTCGCGTTTTTCGATACGTCCGCCGAAGCCGCGGTGGTTGCAGCCCGGGTTCCGGAACAATGGAGCCAGTTTATTGGCAACCGCGTTAATCGTTCGCCATTGCTGGACAGACTCGCGCAGGCTCAAACGGAAATCTGAGCAAGAGGAATTACGAAAACAGTTTTGGGGTGTCGCCAAGAGGTAAGGCACGGGGTTTTGATCCCCGCATTCCCAGGTTCGAATCCTGGCACCCCAGCCATTAAGTGCGGTCGATTCACGAAAAGTTGACCATGGGCTTCGACCCACAGAATGCTGCGGATGCGCGGCGTCATAATCATCGAGCGGAAGACTGGATAGCGGCCGCCCAGTGCCAGCGAGGGAGCAGGCGACGATGCGAGAAGACTCGATGATGCTGTTTACCGGCAACGCCCATCGTGAACTGGCCAATGCCGTCGCACGACATCTGACTATTCCGCTCGGCAAAGTGTCAGTGGGGCGCTTCAGCGACGGCGAGATCAATGTCGAGATCGAGGAAAACGTCCGCGGTCGTGATGCCATCGTGATTCAGCCGACCTGCGCGCCGACGAACGACAACTTTATGGAACTGATGGTGCTCATTGATGCGCTCAGACGCGCGTCGGCGCAGAGCATCACCGCAGTGATCCCTTACCTCGGTTACGCGCGCCAAGATCGCAGACCACGTTCGGCACGCGTGCCGATCACCGCCAAGGTCGTTGCCAACATGATCACGAGCGTCGGCACCACTCGCGTTCTTACCGTTGATTTGCACGCTGAGCAGATCCAGGGCTTTTTCGATATCCCGATGGACAATATATATGCCTCACCAGTGCTGCTCGGCGACATCTGGAAGCATGAATACGAAAACCTGATGGTCGTATCGCCTGACGTTGGCGGTGTAGTGCGCGCTCGTGCCATCGCGCGCCGACTCGACAATGCCGATCTCGCCATCATCGATAAACGTCGTCCGGTCGCGAACGTATCGAAAGTGATGAACATTATTGGTGACGTCGACGACCGCACCTGCGTCATGGTCGATGACATGGTCGATACTGCAGGGACCCTGTGCCGAGCTGCCGAAGCGTTGAAAGAAGACGGCGCGCGTAAAGTCGTTGCTTACTGTACCCACCCGGTACTGTCCGGCAATGCGCTGGACAATCTGAACGAATCGACGCTCGATGAACTCGTCGTTACCGACACTATTCCCCTCTCCGAAGAAGCGCGCAGTTGTTCGAAAATTCGCCAACTGTCGGTTGCCGGGTTGATTGGCGAGAGTATCAACCGAATTTCTTCCGGGCAGTCACTTAGTTCGATGTTTGTCGACTAGGAAACCGCCCGTAGGGCCTTGGGGCCTTGCTTCGCAGATGTGTGACGAATTGAATTGAGCGAGACGGAATCATCCGCCTCAAATACCGCTTAGCGGTGAGGAATGAATTGGCTATGCGGGTCAGACCGCGCGCCAATCTGTAAGAGTCAGCCGGAGTCTGGTCGCGGTTCCGGCAGGACAAGTTTTTTAACGAGTTAATCTTGGAGATACGAACAATGAATGAGTTCGAAATCGAAGCCGAGACCCGTCATGTCAAAGGTAAAGGTGCGAGCCGCCGCCTGCGTCGTGATGGAAAATTTCCCGGTGTTGTCTATGGCGCGCATGAAGACGCAGTTTCAATCCAGCTTGGGCAGAACGACATGCTTTTGCACACTGCGCATGAAGCATTTTATTCGCACATCCTTGATCTGAAGATCGACGGCAAACCCGAGAAAGTTGTCGTCAAGGATATGCAGCGCCACCCGTACAAGCCGTTCATTCTGCACATGGATTTTCAGCGTATCGATCAAGCGGAACAGCTGAGCCTACGTGTGCCACTTCATTTTATTAACGAAGACATTTGTGTGGGCGTTAAGCAGGATGGCGGTATCGTTTCGCATTTGATTTCCGATCTGGAAATCTCTTGTTTGCCGAAGGACCTGCCCGAGTTCATCCAAGTCGATGTAGCTAACGTCCATGTTGGCGAGTCCGTGCATCTCGCGGATTTGGTCATGCCTGAGGGAGTCGTAATCACTTCGCTCACGCACGGTGGCGATGACGGCTTGGCAGTTGCGCAGGTCGTTATGCCGAGAGCCGCACAGGTTGAAGACGATGCTGAAGACACTGCTGCTGACGCACCAGAAGAAGCAGCACCGTCCGGCGACGACGAGTAAGATTGAACCGGGGCGGCATTCAGCGTTAGCTAGTCATGGCAACCGCCGAGCCAATCCAGCTCGTTGTCGGCCTCGGTAACCCAGGTGCCGGTCATTGCGATGACCGGCACAACGCGGGTTTCTGGTTGGTCGAACGGTTGGCCCGTGACCTCAACGCTGAGTTTCGCGAGGAGTCGCGATTTAAAGGCGAACTTGCGCGTAGCGCTTCAGGGGTGCGGATCCTCAAACCCCAGACCTTCATGAATCTAAGCGGCGAAAGTGTCGCACCGTGTGCGAAGTATTTTCGCATCCCTCCGTCGTCGATCGTCGTGGTGCACGACGAACTTGATCTTGCGCCGGGCGAGCTTCGTCTCAAACGGGGTGGCGGCCACGGTGGCCACAACGGTCTGCGCAGCATCGATAGTCAGCTCGGCAGCAACGCCTATCTTCGCGTACGCATCGGCATTGGCCACCCGGGCCACGCACGCGACGTGAGTCCCTACGTGTTGAGCAAGCCAGCGCGCGCCGAACGCGAAGCGATTGACGATGTTATCGATAGCGTCATCAAGAATTTTAAATTGATCGCGGCGGGTGAGTTTGATCGCGCCATGAATACATTGAACCGGCGCAGCAAGCAGCCCTAGCGGGCCGGTTCGCAGGAGACGACGAGATGGGATTTAAATGTGGCATTGTCGGCTTGCCGAACGTCGGCAAGTCATCGCTGTTCAACGCGCTCACCAGCGCAGAAATCGCAGCCGAAAACTATCCGTTTTGCACCATCGAGCCGAATGTCGGTATCGTCCCTGTTCCCGATCCACGACTGAACAAAATCGCCGCTATCGTGAATCCCGCAAAAGTCATTCCGTCGACGATGGAGTTTGTGGATATCGCCGGTCTCGTCGAAGGCGCTTCAAAAGGCGAAGGGCTCGGTAACAAATTTCTCGCTCATATTCGTGAGACACAGGCGATTTCGCATGTCGTGCGTTGTTTCGAAGACGACAACGTGACCCACGTTGCCGGCAAGATCGATCCGCTCGCCGATATCGAGATCATCGAAACTGAACTCGCGCTTGCCGACCTGGAGGCGTGCACTCGCGGTCTGGAGCGCGCAGAGAAACAAGGCAAATCGGGCGACAAAGAACAACGCCAGCGTGCAGAAAGCTACAAAGTATTGCTGACGGCCCTCGAAGCAGGCACGCCCGTCAGGACCCTCGATCTGGATGACGACACTGCTGCGCTGGTTAAGGAAATTGCGCTGCTGACCGCAAAACCCGTGTTGTTCATCGCAAACGTGAGTGAAAGCGAGCTGGAAGGTAACGCCCATTCGGAAGCAGTGCACGCCTACGCAGCCCAACACAGCAGCGAATGCGTAGTTCTGTGCGCGGCGCTCGAAGCAGAAATCGCCACACTTGCGGCAGATGAACGCACTGAATTTCTCAACGACCTTGGCCTCGAAGAAGCCGGGCTGGATAAGGTCATCCGCGCGGGATATCAGCTGCTCGGATTACAGAGCTTCTTCACGGCCGGCCCCAAAGAATGCCGCGCCTGGACCCTGCGTCAGGGCACGCTCGCACCACAGGCCGCGGCGGTTATCCACACTGATTTCGAACGCGGATTTATTCGCGCTGAGGTGATCCACTTCGCCGACTTCATCGAATGCGGTGGTGAAGTGAAGGCGCGCGAAACGGGTAAGCTACGGGTTGAAGGGAAAGAGTACGTATTCGCAGATGGTGATGTGGTGCATTTCCGCTTTAACGTCTGACCGCAGCGCAAGCGACCTCGATTGAATCCGCCGCAGCTGAGGTTCTGTCGACTGGTCCAATCGCTCAACAGTTCTGAATCTCGCAACTGAAACTTGGACGTGATCGATGTTTTAGGATGCGTCGTGAGAGCGTCTTGAAGCCATCTCCTGTCGCGTTAAATATTCCATATCGGATTCAGACCGTAGCAACGAAAATTCATAAAACTTCGTGCCATCGCGAATAACGTCTACAGTCTCCAAACCTTGATGCTCGAATTTTTCTTTTGATTGCTGTTGTGGCATTTTACGCCTCCAGATAGCGTCTAAGGTTTCGTGGTGAGCTACGTGTGTGCCGAAGTTTCTCTGGTTTGAAATAGCCAAATAATACGGAATCCAAACGATTGTCCGAAGCGTCCTCATCGAGCGAATCCCGGTACCGCGCGAGCCTTGATCAAACCGGTCAGTGGCTACTTGCGAGCGTGGCGAAAGGGAAAGGCGGCTCTTGTGCGCACTATTCGCCGCTTTTGGGTTGGTCGAATCCGTATCCGGAAACGACCGGGTATCTCGTCCCGACCTTACTAAAACTCGCGAATTACCTTGACCAGCCGGCCTACGTCGCGGCTGCGCAGCGCGTGGGTGACTGGCTGTTGAGTATTCAAAACGCAGACGGGTCCTGGTGCGGGGGCCTCCATCCGAACAAAAAACCTGACGGGTCGGTATTTAATACGGGGCAAATATTGAAAGGCATGACGGCCTTATACCGCCATGCGAATGAGGAACGCTATCTGGCGGCAGCCTTAGCCGGTGCGCGGTGGTTGGCCAACGGTGTGAATGATGATGGTTTGTGGCCGGCCGGCGATTACCAGGCGAACGAAACGCCTTCCTACTACACCCACGTCACCTGGCCGATGCTTGAGGTTTGGCAGGCGAGCGGTGACGAAGCGATTAAAGCGGCAGCGATCGCGGTGCTCGAGAATTTTCTACAACGCCGTACGGACAACGGCGTTTTTCGTCGTTGGGGGTTTGGCAATAGTGGCCCGGCATTTACTCACACCATCGCCTATACCATCCGTGGCTTCCAGGAGAGCGCGAGTTTATTGGATGACTACGAACGCTACGGCGCTCCGGTCGAGCAAGCGCTAGATACGTTACTGCGCATCGCGGAATTGAAGGGCGGGGCGCTGAGCGGCGCCTTTGATGAGATGATGAAACCAACCGCCAGCTATGTCTGTTTAACTGGCAACGCGCAAATAGCCATCTGTCTGTTATTACGTGAACAACGGGAACCGGATTTGCGTTTGGTCAACGGGGCCGCGAAATACCATTGCGATGCGCTAATGCGCTTGCTTCATCGCCTACAACAAGAATCATAGTGCGAATTCTCGTATCGGCCGGCTATAACAAATCGAAGGCGGCTATCGCCATCTGCGAGATTGTGCGACGTAGCGGACATGAGGTCGCGGGAATACTGGTCGTGTCGCCGTACAACATTCGGCGCTTGCGCCAGCTTGTCGTACAGCGTGGCATGGCGGGTT
>Ga0209631_10000042_pt1 | contig 143913 bp, 127 predicted proteins | sample COG_08_FD_184752 | JGI IMG/M metagenome (GOLD analysis project Ga0209631, IMG submission 184752) | Pelagic Microbial community sample from North Sea - COGITO 998_met_08 (SPAdes) (version 2) | ecosystem: Environmental > Aquatic > Marine > Neritic zone/Coastal water | place: Helgoland, sampling...
GGCGACGACTCGTCGCCGCCACTCTGCTTCTGCTCTCGGGCATGGGCTGCAAACCGATTGACCCGACATTGCTCCCGGACGCTCAGTTGATCTCGGAGCTTGGCCTCACGGAACGGGACAGGGTGCATACCGTGTCACTGACGACGGAGGCAGACGAGCGTGCCGACCCCGACTCGATCATCGTGCAGATCGGGGACTACCTGCAGTTCGTTTCTTCCGATTGGCTCATCCACGAAGTGCGTTTTGACTCGGCTGAGATGAGCGATCGGACACGATCCTTCATGGTTTCGACAGACCAGATGAGGTCTCCGCCACTCCTTCAACGGGGCGCTCGATATGTGCTCTCCTTCGCGGATGCACCTCAGGGCGCCTATCCGTTTTGGCTGGAAGGGAATCGTGGCATCGGAGGCGGTGTGATCGTGGTGGCGCCACCCTCGGGCATGCCGTAGTCTGCCGGACGTTTCCCTGCCTTCGCCCTTGGCCCGAAAAGTCTCGAGATGCCCCGTATCGCGCTCATTCCTGGTGACGGAATCGGAGTTGAGGTAGTCCGCGAAGCCCGACGCGTTATCGAGTTCGTTGCCGAGGCCGAGGGCATCGACTTCGAACTCGTAGATTGGGATCTCGGTGCCGACCGTTTCCTGCGGGACGGCATCACCGTCACCGACGAGGAGTTCAGGTCACTCGACGAGGATCATGACGCTGTCCTGCTCGGTGCTCTGGGGGACCCGCGCGTTCCGAGCAACCAGCACGCGAAGGACATTCTGCTGGGGATGCGCGTCAAGCTCGACCTGTACTTGAACTTCCGCCCGTGTGTACTGCTTTCGCCTGAGTTCTCTCCCCTGAAGTCAGCGCAGCCGCTTCGTCTGGAGATCTTTCGCGAGAACACCGAAGGTGAATACACCGGGATGGGCGGGGCGATCAGAGAAGGGACTCCGGCCGAGGTTGCGATCGAGGAGAATATCGCCACCCGACTGGGCGTAGAGCGGATTGTGCGTGCTGCGTTCGAGTTCGCAGAATCACGTGGGCGAAGTCGGGTGACGCTGGTCGACAAGGCCAATGTCATGCGGTACGTGGGAGGACTCTGGCGTCGCGTCTTCGCCGAAATCGCGAGTGAGCACCCGGACATCGAAGCGGACGCAATGTACGTCGACGCCATGGCGATGGATCTGGTTCGCCGCCCTGAGCGCTACCAGGTCCTGGTCGCGTCCAATCTCTTCGGCGACATCATCAGCGACCTCGCAGCGGAGATTACGGGCGGAATCGGCATGGCTCCGTCGGCGAATATCCATCCGGGCCGTAACGCACTCTTCGAGCCCGTCCACGGATCGGCCCCGGACATTGCGGGTCAGGGAAAGGCGAACCCAGTCGGAGCGATCCGCTGTGTGGCGCTCATGATGGATCACTTCGGGTTCCAGGAAGCCGGCGAGCGTATTGAGGCCGCCGCTGTCGCGTCGTTCACGGCGGGACAGACGACACCGGACCTCGGGGGCTCTCTGACTACGACCGAGACCACGACGGTCATCATCGATCACCTGCGCTCGGCCTACTCGGCCAGGGCCTGACCTCGAGGTGTGATGAGTGAACGGCGGACGATCGGTGTTGTTCTGCTCGTGAAGAGCCATCGGTTCGGGATCTCTGTCCGGGGTGTCCGCGCCCGCTTCTAGTGGGAGGAGGACGGCGTTGTCTCGAGGTGTCCGCTGTCGACGTGGGACGCTCGGCTCACGAGCAGCAGTACCGCCGTTCGGGTGGCGGTCGACTCACTCGCCGACGAGTAGGATAGCGAGCTCCTGAGGTACGGCCCTCGGGCTCCTCGTGGCCGACACGAGTCGCTACATCGGTGAACTACGCGCAGTCCGAGGGGTAAACACCGAAGCTGATGTCCCCCTTTTCATTTCGTTCACTTCGAGGCTTCATGGCAACGCAGGGTCATTCACGTGAGGTAGTCGTCCTTTCCGGTAAGCGCACCGGATTCGGGACCTTCGGTGGCTCCCTCAAGGACTTCACAGCGACGGATCTCGGCGTGTTCAGTAGCACGGCTGCCATTAAGGCGGCGGGTCTGACCCCCGATCAGGTGGATCACACCTTCATCGGGAACGCACTCCAGACCTCGTCAGACTCCATCTATCTCGCGCGACACGTGGCACTTCGCTCCGGTGTTCCTCAGGAGAAGCCTGCGCTCACGGTCAATCGTCTGTGCGGGTCAGGATTCGAGGCCATCGTCCAGGGGGCCAAGGAGATCGTACTCGGCGAGGCCGATGTCTGCCTGACGGGTGGCGCCGAGTCGATGAGCCAGGCCCCACATGTGATCCGTGGCGCGCGCTGGGGCAAGGCGCTCCGCCTCGGGCCGGCTGGAAAGAACTTTGAAGACCTTCTCTGGGAAGCGCTTCTCGACACCAACTGTGACCTCACCATGGCCCAGACGGCCGAAGAACTCGCAGATCGTTATACCGTGACGCGTGAGGAGGCTGACCAGGTCGCCGTGAATTCCCAGCATCGTGCGCAGGCCGCGTGGGACAACGGGTACTTCGATGCCGAAATCGCCGAAGTCGTGATCAAGTCACGAAAGGGTGAGACGAGCTACGCCGCGGACGAGCACATACGTTCTGATACCTCGATGGAGGCCCTCGGCGGTCTACGTCCGTACTTCCGAAAGGACGGTCTCGTGACAGCGGGGAACGCCAGCGGCATCGGTGACGGTTCGGCGAGCGCCGTTCTGGCGAGCGCCGAGTGGGCGGAGGCCAACGGTGTGACGCCGATCGGCCGGATCGTGTCATGGGGCTTCGTGGGTGTGGAACCTCAGATCATGGGTATAGGGCCCGCACCGGCTGCGTGCATGGCGCTCGAGAAGGCAGGGCTCTCTCTAGACGACATGGATCTGGTAGAGGTCAACGAGGCCTTTGCGCCTCAGTACAAGGCGGTCGAGAAAGAGCTGGGCCTCGACCCCGACAAGACGAATGTGAACGGTGGCGCGATTGCGTTGACGCATCCGCTTGCGGCGTCCGGGGCACGGATCACGATTCATCTTCTCCACGAGCTTCGGCGTCGTGGCGGCAGGTTTGGGCTGGGCTCCGCCTGTATCGGTGGGGGGCAAGGCGGGGCGGTCATCGTGGAAGCGCTCTAGGTCGTGAGGCTGAGGATTCTTCCCGCGTGAGTGACCAGGTCGGTGGAAGCCTCACGCGGGAGGAGTTCGACGCGGTGATACGTCGGGCCGCCGAGTTGGCAGCGTCCGATCCCGATGCCGGCGAGGGGCAGTTGAGCGAAGTCGAGCTTTACCGGATCGCCGGTGAGGTTGGTCTTTCGGAAGGGTATGTCCGCACAGCGCTCGCTGAGGTTCGCGCGGGCGAAGGAGGGGGCACGGCCCTCGACCGCATCTTCGGGCCCGCGACAGTGCACGCCTCGCGGATCGTCCCCGGGACCATTGCTGAGCTGAAGCTCCAGCTCGACGACTTTCTTGTCGCGACACAGTTGCTCCGGCCGGTTCGTCGGGCGCCTGAGCTGCTCCTGTACCAGCCTGCGCTCGACTGGGCGTCGCAGCTAGCCAGAGCCGCGAGCTTTACCTCGCAAAAGTACTACATCGCGTCGGCGAAATCTGTGGAGATCCGGTTCGAGAGTGTCGACGATGAACAGACATTGATAGAGTTTCTCGTGGATCCGGGGACCCGGCCGTCGGACATCGCCGGTGCCGTACTTGCCGGGAGCGCGGCCGGTGGTGTCTCCGGGGCTCTCGTGGGTGTGGCCGTGGCGTCTGTACTGCCTTTCGCATTCGCGGTCGGTGCTGGTGTCGTCGTGGGCCTGGGCGTTTGCGGTGGGGTGAGCATGGCCGCTGGGCGTGAGCATCGGAGTAAGGTCGTCCGGGTTCGGGCCGAGGTAGAAGGCGTGCTTGACCGACAGGAGGTCGGGGAGTCTCTGGAACCTCCGCCCGCCTCTTGGCGGCGCTGGGTCAAGAAGCAGTTTCACGGGGTAGCGCGTGATATGACGCGTATCGAAGAAGATTTGAAATGAAGATCACTACACGGAGGAAGCGTTGAACATCAGCAAGGTCGGGGTCGTCGGCTGTGGACTCATGGGCAGCGGGATCGCCGAGATCGCCGCGAAAAGCGGCTTCGAGGTAAAGGTTCGGGAGGTCAACGACGACTTCCTAGAGATCGGGAAGAAGAGGATCCGGAAATCGATGGATCGGGCTGTGGACAAGGAGAAGCTCACGGCCGAGGATCGCGACGCCGCGTGGGCGCGTCTAACGTTCACCACCGCCGTGTCCGATCTCGGTGACTGCGACATCGTCATCGAAGCGATCGTCGAGGATCTCGAAATGAAGAACGCACTCTTCGGAGAGCTCGACGGGCTGTGTGGAGAGAGCACGATCTTCGCGTCGAATACGAGTTCTCTGACCATCACGGACATGGCGGCGCATGCCCGGGCCGATCGCTTCGTCGGGCTTCACTTCTTCAATCCCGTCCCGGTCATGAAGCTGGTCGAGGTTGTGCGTACGATTGCGACGAGCGAAGAAACCTATGACCGTGCCTTTGAGTTCGCGAAGGCCCTGGGCAAGGTACCGATTGCGGCGAAGGACAACTCGGGCTTCGTCGTGAACCTGCTCTTGGTGCCGTATATGCTCGACGCGATCCGTCAGCTGGAGCGAGGAGTCGCAACCATCGAGGACATCGATACGGGCATGGCGCTCGGATGCGGCTACCCGATGGGACCGTTCACGCTCTGCGATTTTGTCGGCATCGATACGCTCTACAAGATCTCCGAGATCATGTTCGACGAGTATCGCGAGGAGCGGTACGCTCCGCCGCCGCTACTCAAGCGTATCGTCGCGATGGGTCGGTATGGCCGGAAGTCCGGTCAGGGCTTCTACGACTGGAGTGGCGAGAAGCCAGTCCCTCTCCCGGTCTGACGAATGGGTGCCTCCCCCTCGTGGGGAGGCACCCTCCGTCGACACTCGGCCGTGGCGAGCCCGCGGGCGGGTCAGCGACTGCTCGGCCTGCTCTCCCCGAGCCACATCATCTGGGGCGCAAAAAAAAGGCGGTCCCCGTTCAGGGGACCGCCTTGGACGTCCGTCATGATGGGACGCTAGCGGGGCTTCCGGCGCTGGCGACGACGCTCGCGACGAATTGCTGCCTCACGCTTCCGCTTGCGCTGCGCGCTCGGCTTTTCGTAGTAACGACGCTTACGCAGTTCCGAATAGAGACCCGAGCGCTGCACCTTTCGTTTGAATCGGCGCAGAGCGCGGTCGAGGCTCTCGTTGTCCTGTACGACGACTTCCAAGACGATCACATCCTTTTGTGTATCACTACTTTCGAGCGTAAGAAGCTAAATAGGCCTGCTGGAGTGAGCAACAGCGTTAGGGAAGTCGGCCCTCACGGTGCAAGGTGTGGGCGTAAAGGCGGTACGCCCCGGGGTGTTTCAGGAAGTCCCTCGCCCAGGACTCGAAATCCGGTAGGGGCAGTAACGCCTCGATGTGATCGACCACGATGCGGGCAAACTGAACCCTGTCCTTTGCACGGAAGTCGATCCGTTCCCCTTCTAGAATCCGATCGACGGCATGCCCGAAGTCATCGGGGTCAATGAGCGAGATGAGGTGGCACACCTGATCGATACGGTACGACTCATAGAGAGATCGCAAGCGTTCGCGCTCGTCTCTCGTGAGATCTAGATCGCCGGCGGTCCATTCACCAGCGATCTCCACGGAATTGGCGTTCAGCAGTGTTCGGAACTGGCCTCGTAAGTGCGTCGGGCCGTTGTCCCTGCGCCCGATTGTATGCCGAGCCGAGTCGAGGAGTCCCTGGAGTAGCGGTCGCCCCAGGCTGCGCGCCTTCTCGTGAATCTCCGCTTCCGAGCCTTCTACGAAGATATTCGCGGTATGCACCTCGTCTGAACGGTGCTCGGAGTGGCTCGGACGGAAAGAGAAGAAACCCTGCCATGTCGCCTCCGTTGCCTGAAACGTGACGAGGAAGCAGGCCCAGGAGTCTGATCCTTGTCCAAGAAAGCCGACGGATCGCCGTCGCTCGGACGAGCTGGGGGTCAGGGGGGGGGGAGGGGCCTTCACATCACCGTGGATGGATGACAAACGGTGCATGGTCGAGAGAATGATGCCCGAGCAGTGGGGGCGGGGCAACCACTCTGTTTACGCCAGAGCATTTTCCTTGCAGTCACCGTAAACAGATTGTTATCCTGAGAATCCGACTCTTTCTTCCAAGCAGGATCGAAAGGGTCGGATCCGAATGGAAATTGAGCGTCCCTGGCTGAGTGGCCGGGGCGCTTTCTGTGACATTACGCACCTCGCCAAGCTCCGGAGGAGCCGCGATGCAGCTTGATTCGACAACGACCGAAACGCGCCCGGAGGCGATGGGTGACGTCCCAGGTATTTGCGAGCTTCCGCTCACACGGGCCGTGGTTCAATACCGCGACCTCCACGAGATGGATGCCGCCGGTGGGCGTATCGAAGACATCGGTCTGGCCCTCGTCATAGAGGGCAAGTTTGCCTCGACGGCTGAGGTGGTGGATCTGGGAAGCGGAAGCGTGAAGGTGCTGGATCTGAGCACCGAGCTTGTGGTCCTCGACTGGGTGTACGACCCGACCATCGAACACGTCGCCGAACTGATTACCGCCTCTGCTGCTACCCGGCAATCCGAGGAACTCCAGTCATACAGTCGGCAGCTGGGACTGCGTGTCCTCGAGCGGATCGGGTTCGGACCACTCTCGCGCCCGACGTTTCTTCGGGTCGGATTTCGCGACATCTGTCGCGACCTGGATTTGCACGAGGGCACATCCATCCGGTTTGTGCTCGGTCCGGGCCGCCTGACGCGCGCTCACCTCGACTACGATGCCTGCGCGCTCGTCTTCAGGACCGCGTTCGCTGAGCCGGATGGCCAGCTCGAGCATGCGCTCAGCGTCGCCTTCCCCGAGGCCGACTTGCATCGTGAGGACCCTTGCTCGCCCACGGAGGCCGTGTCGTACCATGTGCGGCTACCAATACCCACGAGCTTGGTCGAGACCAGACAGGTACTTGGTCGTATGCGCCGCGGCCTGGCGGCGCTCATGGCCCGTTTCGAGGCCGACCGCTACGTATCGGTTGAGACCCTGATGGAGACCTTCGGTGCGAGAGAGACGCTGGCCAGTCTCCAGATCTACGAGCCTAGCGTGAAGACCGTCCGGGTACGTCCGCCGATCGCCGGATCACAAGTAGTCCATTGATCGCCCCGCTCATCGAGGTTCTCGGGACCGACTTCGACGACCTGCGGCGTGAGTACGCCGAATACCGCATGAGGCAGGGCCGTGAGCTCGTGTTCCTGCTGCCGCCGGATGCGGTTCGTCCACTGCTGCGGAGGATGCACCGGCAGGCCGTGCCTGCCGATCGGCTCAGGGACGACCCTCTCGCTGCTCTGGCCGACTACTGCGCAAACCTTCTTCCCCTGCCTCCGTTCGATGTGTGGCTTGGTGATGTTCGAGAGCACCCGGACGAGTACCTCGAGTCTCTGGACAGTCCGGGTGGCGCGCCAACCGTGTCGGCGCCGGCCACCCTGGACGCTCGGTGCTTCGAACGAGCGGGGACCGAGTGGATCGCGCGTCTTCGCGCGTTCCGGGATCAGGGCGCATGGCGTGGTTTCATCACCTTCCACTCCAGGGACGGCGATCCCGTGCAGCGTACCTCTCTCGTCTTCCGTGAGGAGGGTCCACGGGAGGTTCGAGAGCGTTTCCTCACCTTCGAATCGGCAGCTCTGGAGTCGTTCCTTCGCTCCGCGATGTCCTGACGGTTTATTGCGAAAAAGCGGTCAGGTATTGTCGCTCAAAGCTCGCTGCCCTGACCTCCCAAAGCTGATGTGGTGCTTGGACTTTCGCTGTGTTGTGGCGTCCGCGAGTAAACTGCGTCCGGGCTGAGGAACATTTGGTTTTCGATTTTTCGGCTATTTTTAAAGCGTTGCAGCGCAACGACTTAGGGATTTGCTAAAAATTCCCGGATCAGCCGGGGGAGGGGGTTGCGTCCCCTCGTGAGGCCATTTAGCATACTCCCACTCGAGGTTGCTAGCTCCTCCCGCCGCTCTCGCTGCAGTAATGACATGGCGAGGCTCGGCACCCCAAAAAAGTGTAACTTTTCCAAAATCAATGGTGGGTGAGGTGTGTCTATGTGGGAGACGCGTTCCGTAGAGCTCTCCGTCCGGCTTCCGGCGGACATTGCGGATCAGGCGGAACAGATTCAGTCCTCCGACCCGGAGTTTCTGAGTCGAGTGATTTTGTACGGGATGACGCGGCGGTCTATCTACCGTCACCTTCGTGAAAACGAGGGCGAAACGCCGGACCTCGACCTTCAGGCGGAATCAGTCCACGTGTAAGGCCCTTTTATAAGTCTTGCTTTAACAGGCCCGTTGGACCAATCGTAGGACCGGATCTAAGCCCGCTTAGACCGGCCCCTCCAGGGTCGACGGGCTTGTTCACGTCCGGTGGAGGCATCGCAGTGGACGGGGCCCAAGGCTCGGACGAGCCACTCCACATTCTGCGCGCGAAGTACCACGACTACTGCTCTGCTCAGGTCGCGGATCTGCTCGTGTATATGAGTCCGGACGAGATCTACCTTCTGGCGCACCGAGCCCGGCGTGAAGAGGGCAGTGCCGACGACATCTCATATGCCGAGATGGTCCGCATTGCCACCGAGTGGCTCAGTCGACGTGTAGCCCTGCCTCCGTTCGAGGTCTGGGTGGAGGATTACCGGAAGAATCCACAGCGTTATGCGGAATACTTCATGGGGCTGTGGGAGTCGGACGCTGAAGAAGGAGAGCCGGCTTCCTGACCGGAGATCGCTCCTAGAAAGGCAAGTCGTCGTCCGGCTCATCCGCCTGAGTCGCTGGTGCACTGCCACCGCCGTAGTTTCCGCCACTGTCTCGGCTACCGCTGTCGGGGGAACTACCGCCGCCCCCACCCGAGGATCCGAGCATGACCATCTCGGTGATGACGACGTCGGTCCAGTACTTCGGTCCACCGTCGCCCTCGGTCTGTGAGTACTCGATGCGGCCTTCCACGTAGAGGCGATCGCCCTTCTTTACGTACTGCTCGACGATGTCGACCAGACGACCAAAGAAGGTCAGGCGGTGCCATTCCGTCTTCTCGCGCTTCTCGTTGGTGTTGCGGTCGGTCCAGGCACGATTCGTTGCCAGTGAGACCTTGCCGATGCGAGCTCCGGATCCTGTCGCGCGAATCTCCGGGTCGTTCCCGACGTTGCCGATCAGCATGACTTTGTTGAGCGAACGACTCATGGCAGCACGACTCCTCATTGGGTACCGCCCGAACGGGCGAGACGGGTATCGGCACCGATAGATCGTTGCCGGGAACGATCGGAAAGTAAGCCCGGTTTCGAGGTTTTTCCATGAGGTTCAGGGGCGCTATGTTTCGCCCTTCTCTCCATCCGACCATGCCTTCCGGAGTTCCTTTCCATGGGCGATCTGACGTACATCAAGGTCGAGCGCGACGACGAGCTCGCGATCATCACCATCGATCGGCAGGACAAGTTGAATGCCCTCAACTCGGAGGTCGTCAGAGAGATCGGTCAGGCGTTCGACGGGGTCCGCGATGACGACTCCGTGCGCGGTGTCATCCTGACCGGGGCGGGGGAGAAGGCGTTCGTAGCCGGTGCCGACATCGGCGAACTGGCCACGATGAACTCGATGACGGGCGTCGACGTGAGTCGATCGGGGCAGGATGTCTTCAGGGCCATCGAGCTTTTTCCGAAGCCGGTCATCGCTGCCGTCGGGGGGTACGCACTGGGTGGTGGCTGCGAGCTCGCCCTGGCATGTCACATCCGCATTGCGAGCGAGAAAGCTCGGTTCGGTCTTCCAGAAGTCGGCCTGGGCATCATTCCGGGGTACGGTGGGACAATCCGACTCACCCGTCTCATTGGGCTCGGACGTGCGATTGAACTCACGCTGACCGGGGAAATGGTCGGGGCGGAGAAGGCGCAGACCCTCGGCCTGGTGTCCAGCGTTGTCGCTCCGGACGCACTCATGGACGAAGCCACGACCCTCGCTCGGAAGATTACCAGCAAGGGGCCGGTCGCTGTCCGCCTCGCTCTGGAGTCGATGTACCGGGCGCTCGACACCGCGACAGCCGACGCGCTGGGCTTCGAATCATCCGCATTCGGACTCCTCGCGTCGACGTCCGACATGAAGGAAGGGATGCAGGCGTTTCTGGAGAAGCGGAAGGCCGAGTTCAAAGGAGCCTGACCGAACCCCGAAAAGCCTGAGGAACAAGGCCGTTTCGGAGTTCTCGGCACTGGTCAGAGTCGTTAGATTTCCGCATGCTTTTCGAGACCGCCCCAACCTGCGAGCCGTGCACCTGAGCGAGCTCTCGCTGAGGCACTTCCGGAACCTCCGAAATCAGGAGCTGGAGCTGCCGAGCGAAGGTGTCGCCCTCATCGGCGACAATGCGCAGGGCAAGTCGAATTTTCTCGAGGCGATCTACTACCTCGAGACGCTTCGCTCCTTTCGGGGTGCCCGTGATGCGCAGATGGTGTCGTTCGGTGATGATGTCTTCCGCGTGGTCGGGACGACTCAGGGCGGAGCAGACGAACCTCGTGGAGCCCAGATCGCAGCCGCCTTTCAGAAGAAGGGCAAACGCAAGAAAGTGTCGATCGACGGCGTAGAGCCTGATCGGCTCACGGACGCGCTCGGTCACTTTTCAGCGGTGATCTTCTCACCGGCGGACGTCGATCTGGTCAGTGGAGGGCCGTCCGAGCGGCGGCGCTTTCTCGACATCGTCCTGGCGCTCAACGAGCCCGGATACGTCGGCGCGCTCTCAGACTACAAGAAGAGCCTCATCCGCCGGAACGCCGCGCTCAAAGCCAGGCAGCCGACGTCACTGGTCTCGGTCTGGGATCAGGGGCTGGTGCGAGCAGGCGCGGAGGTCATGGTCGCCCGTCGCGATTGGATCATGACCCGTGCAGATGCTTTCGATGACTACTACGCACGGGTCAGCGGCGGGCGCAGGGCTCGGATGACGTACCGGCCGAACGTCCAGCTGGACGACACGACGAATGTCGAAGCGGCTCAAGAAGCATTCCGGGAGGCGCTGTTGGGCGCACGAGATCGTGAGGAGCGTCGAGGGGTGACGTTGGTGGGACCTCATCGGGATGACCTTCGTCTCCATCTGTGCGACGAGGGAGAGGAGTTGGACCTCAGGGACTACGGTTCCGGCGGGCAGAGGCGGACCGCCGCGCTGGCGTTGAGGTTGGTCGAGGCGATGACCATTCGTGAGCGCCGAAGCCGACGGCCGATGATCCTGCTCGACGACGTATTTGCCGAACTCGATGGTGGCCGAAGTGAGCGGATCCTGGAGTTGATGGAAGGCGAGGACACTGGGCAGGTAGTGCTCACCGCGCCCAAGGAAGCTGACGTCAGGCTTCGCCGTGACGCACTCCCGCGCTGGCGAATTCAGGGCGGGGAGATCACCACGTGATGAGTGCGCCTCCAATCAAGCGATATGGTCGCGGCCACGGCGGCACGGACGGACAGGGTCGGTCCAAGCAGCCGGTTGCTCTAGGCTCCTTCGTCGACAAGATCCTCGCGGAGCATGGTGTGCTCGATCAGGTGCGGAGGATGTCCGTGCTGGACGTGTGGCCAGAGCTGGTAGGTGAGGCGGTGGCCAGGGTGACGCACGCGCGCAGCGTCGAGGATGCGGTGCTGATCGTGGAGGTCCGCAGCAGCCCGTGGTTGATGGAATTGAACATGATGAAGGGTGACTTCGTCCGGCGTGTGAATGAACACATGCCCGAAACGCCTATTGAACGAATCGTCTTCGTGCAGGCAGAGACTGAATAGACGCGATGCTGCGTCGTACAACGCTTCGGAGTAGAGATGGCGAACGAGAAGAAGCAAAAGGGTAGCGACTATACCGCGGGGCAGATCCAGGTCCTCAAGGGACTGGAGGCGGTTCGAAAGCGGCCCGGGATGTACATCGGTTCGACGTCCAGTCGCGGGCTGCACCACCTCGTATACGAGGTCGTCGACAACTCGATTGACGAAGCAATGGCCGGGCACTGCTCGCAGGTCACGGTCACGATCCATGAGGATGACTCGATCACCGTCGTGGATGATGGTCGCGGTATCCCGGTCGATATCCATCCTACGGAGGGAGTGCCGGGCGTCGAGCTCGCGATGACGACGCTCCACGCGGGTGGAAAGTTCGACAAGGATACCTACAAGGTCTCGGGTGGGTTGCACGGTGTGGGGGTTTCCGTCGTGAACGCGTTATCCACGTTTCTCGAGGTGGAGATTCGTCGGGGCGGGAAGCTGTACCACCAGCGCTACGAGCGAGGTATCAAGACGAAGGAGCTCGAGGAAACCGGTAAATCGAAGGGGAACGGAACGCAGGTCACGTTCAAGCCGGACGACGAAATCTTCACGGAACTCGTCTACTCCTTCGAGGTTCTGTCGAACCGACTTCGCGAGCTCGCGTTCCTTAACAAGGGACTCAACATCATCCTCGTTGACGAGCGCGCGGACGGTGTCGAGGAGTCGTATCAGTACGAGGGAGGGATCGCCGAATACGTAACCTTCCTGCGTGGGTCGCGCGGTGCGCTGCACGACAACATCTGCTACTTCGAGGCCTCGAAGCCCGAGGCCGAGATCGAGCTCGCACTCCAGTACGACCAGGGGTTCAGCGAGAATACGCATTCCTTCGTGAACAACATCAATACGCACGAAGGCGGGATGCATATCACGGGCCTGAAGGCTGCCCTGACGCGCACCATCAACGACTACGCTAAGCGCAACAACATCTTCAAGAAGGGTGAGTCGCTCTCCGGCGATGACGTTCGCGAAGGCCTGACCTGCGTGCTCAGTGTGCGGGTGATGGAGCCGCAGTTCGAGGGGCAGACCAAGACGAAGCTGGGTAACAGCGAGGTCCGTGGGGCCGTTGAGGCAGCTGTGAACGAGCATCTCGCGATGTTCCTCGATGAGAATCCGAAGGCCGGGAAGGCCATCATCGAGAAGTCTCTGCAGGCGGCCCGTGCACGGGATGCGGCGAGGAAGGCACGAGACCTCGCCCGGAAGAAGAGTGCCCTCGAAGGGGGCGTGCTCCCGGGCAAGCTCGCGGACTGCTCGATCTCCGATCCTTCCATGTGCGAGCTGTACTTGGTCGAGGGTGACTCCGCAGGCGGTTCGGCCAAGCAGGGCCGCGATCGTGGCTACCAGGCGATCCTGCCGCTCAAGGGGAAGATCCTCAACGTCGAGCGTGCGCGCATCGACAAGATCCTCTCCAATGACGAGATCGGTGCGATGATCACGGCGATCGGTGCTGGCATCCGAGAGGAGTTCGCGCTCGACAAGGCGCGGTACCACAAGATCGTCATCATGACCGATGCCGACGTGGATGGAGCGCACATTCGCACTCTTCTGCTGACGTTCTTCTTCCGTCAGATGCGCGACCTCATCGATGCCGGCTACATCTACATCGCACAGCCGCCGCTCTACCGGGTTCGAAAAGGCAAGCAGGAGGTGTATTGCTACAACGACACCGAGCGGGATGATGCTATCAAGCGGTTCGGCGGCAAGGAGGGTGAGAGCAGCAAGGGGATCCACATCCAGCGGTACAAGGGTCTGGGTGAGATGAACCCGGATCAGCTGTGGAAGACCACCATGGACCCCGAGGCCCGCACGATCCTCCAAGTGCAGATCGAGGACGGCGCAATTGCGTCGAATCTCTTCGATCGACTCATGGGTGATGAGGTGGCACCGCGCCGCGAGTTTATCGAGAAGAACGCGAGGTATGTGAAGAACCTGGACATCTAGGCGGCGTCACCGACCAGGTCAGACGCACTGACGATCCTGGCGTCGTCCCGCCGGGCCGCCTCCCGGCGAAGCCAAGTGGGTGTGGTCCGGCCCGTGAAGATGAGGCGAACGCGGCGTTCCCGGCCGAAGCCGTAGCGCGTCTCGCGGATGTTCCGGTCCAGGAGTTTCAGCGAGGACGGTTGTGGTGTTCGAGGGGGGCTGGCAGGCGGATCCCACAGGCACGAGCCGTAATAGACGGCTCCTGTGCCCAGCGTCCCGGCGACCGGGATGTCTGCGTCGGCGTTCCAGATTGCTCCACTCTCGCGGGCGTTGGACCCGAAAGTTTCCAACGCGTCAATCTCCATGTGTCGTCGGCACAGCGCGGGCATCATGTTCTGGAGATGGTCGCGAATGCCCGGTCGGATCGTCGATGCGTAGTGCGGGACGATCTCTGTGTCTCGCTCGGAGGTCCTCCACGGAAGGACGAAGCGGAGCCAGAAGGCGAGGAAGGGGTCCGTGAGGGAGTACCGGGTCGACCGACTGCGTGGCGCCGAGTCGAGCGAGCGACGCGTCTCGATGAAGCCGAGTTCGACAAGCCGCCCGAGGTACGGTGCGATCTGCCCGCTCTTGGTCAGATCGGGGATCGCTTCGGACAGGTCCGCCCATGCCGCCCCGCCCTGTGACAGTGCCTCGAGGGTGGAGACATAGCGGGTAGGGGTCTGAACCGAGCGCTCGAGCCAGCTCATCGGAAGGTCCGCGAGGGCTCCGCTGTCCGGAAGGAGCAGGCGGCGCACATTGGTGCCGACAGTGAGCGACCTATCCAGATGTGCCAGAACGCCCGGCATCCCACCGAAAACGCCGTAGGCTCGGATCTTGTGATACGGTTCGCTCCCGGGGAGGTGGGGAACAGCTGCCCGCAGAGGCAGGGGCCCGACATGGAGCTGCAAGGACGGGGTGAACATGTTGGACGTAGCCCCGACCTCAGGCATGGCGCCGGCTCGCCCAGCGAGGACCACATGAAACGGAAGCTGTGATGCCCGGGCCTGGCCCAGAGCGTCAGCCAGTCCTTCGTCGATGCGGGAGCGAGCGTCAGCCAGTCGATGGGCGTCATCCAGAACCAGAACGAACGGTCCCTGACCGGATGCCTGCTCGGCGAGCTTGGTCAGGAGTGCGGCCCAGGTGGGCACGGTGTCGGCGTCCCAGGCCGACTCACTCGAGACCTCCCTCCCTATTCGGCTGCTGAGGGCGGCACGGATCAGCGGATCGGGGCGAGGTGGGCAGCGGAACCTGACTCCAGCGTACCCTTCGGCCGCATTACGGATGAGCGTAGATACACCTACGCCCGGGGGGCCTGATAGAGTGATACAGCGCGCTTCAAGTTGATCAAACTCGGTCCGCAGGATACCGAGTTCTCTTGATCTTCCGATAAATTTCACGGAATAAGCGATTGATTAAATATGAAATAATAAAATTAGCGTAAGATAACTTATCCTATTTTGGATGGGTGTGGGGTTGAGCGCCGCCGGGGGTCCTATCAGGTTCTGAGCAGTTGAAGTCTTACCCCTAATCGGAGTTCTCCATGTCCCGAGTGATCCCCCGCTTCGACACGTTGGCTGCGGCGCAGTACGACTCGACGCCGAGTGTCGATAAGCGTCACCGCACGAACCTCGAAGAGGTGTTCGGGGAGAATCTCTTCGGCCTCCATGAGATGAAGTCGCGCATGCCGAGTGCTCCGTATGAGGCACTCCTCTCGACCATTCAAAACCGGTCTGAGCTCGATCCGTCCGTTGCAGACGCCGTTGCCCTGGCGATGAAGGAATGGGCGCTCGAAAAGGGTGCCACCCATTACACGCACTGGTTCCAGCCGCTGACCGGCAGCACGGCCGAGAAGCACGATTCCTTCCTGAAGCCGACCGGTGACGGACGTGCCATCACCGAGTTTCGCGGAAAAGAACTCGTGCAGGGTGAGCCGGATGCCTCGTCGTTCCCCTCCGGTGGGCTGCGGGCCACGTTCGAAGCTCGCGGTTACACCGCGTGGGATCCCACGTCTCCTGCGTTCATCATGGAGGGCCCGGGTGGAGCCTATCTCTGCATCCCGACAGCATTCGCTTCGTGGGCCGGTGACGCGCTGGATAAGAAGACGCCGCTCCTTCGCTCCATGGATGCCATCGACGTGCAGGCTCGGCGAGCCCTGAAGCTGTTCGGCTCGCCGGACAAGCCCGTCAGTGCGACGTGCGGAGCCGAGCAGGAGTTTTTCCTGGTCGATGAGGAGTTCTACTACCGTCGCCCGGACCTCCAGACCGCCGGTCGTACGCTGTTCGGTACGAAGCCCCCCAAGGGACAGGAGCTCGACGATCACTACTTCGGCTCCATCCCGGACCGCATCCTGGAGTGCATGAATGAAGTGGAATTCGAGCTCTACCGCCTGGGCGTTCCACTGACGACGCGTCACAATGAGGTTGCGCCGGGTCAGTACGAGATGGCGCCTATTTACGAGGATGCGAACCAGGCTGCCGACCACCAGCAGCTCGTTATGTCGACGCTGCGCCGGATCTCGCGAAAGTACGGCCTCGTATGCCTGCTCCACGAAAAGCCGTTCCAGGGCGTGAACGGCAGCGGTAAGCACCTCAACTGGTCGATGGCCACCGAAGATCAGAACCTTCTCGAGCCGGGCGAAACGCCGCACGAGAACATGCAGTTTCTCTTCTTCTGCTCAGCCGTGCTCAAGGGTGTGGCCAAGCACCAGGACCTACTCCGTGCTTCGGTCGCCCATGCTGGTAACGATCACCGGCTTGGGGCCAACGAGGCTCCGCCCGCGATCATCTCCGCATTCTGTGGAGATCAGCTGCAGGACATCTTCGAGCAGATCGAGAAATCTGGGGAAGCGACCAGCAGCAAGCCTTCCGGCCTACTTGGCCTCGGCGTGAAAGTGCTACCTACCCTTCCGAAGGATGCGGGCGACCGGAATCGTACGTCGCCCTTCGCTTTCACGGGGAACAAGTGGGAGTTCCGCGCGCTCGGATCATCTCAGAGCGTGTCCTTCCCGGCGATGGTACTGAACACGATCGTGACCGAGGCGATCGATGACCTCTGCACGAACCTCGAGGCTTCGCTCGAAGACGGCACCTCGTTCGATCACGCACTGCGTGATCTCCTCGCTTCGGAGATCCATGAGTTCAAGCACGTGATCTTCAACGGCGACAACTACTCCGATGAGTGGGTGACCGAGGCCGAAGGCCGCGGGCTGCTTAACCTGCGCAGCACGATGGATGCGCTTCCGAAGATCGTCGACGAAAAGAATCTCAACCTTTTCGAGAAGTACGGAGTTCTCTCGCACCGCGAGCTCGAGTCTCGCTATGAGATCTTTGTCGAGCAGTACTTCATCGCGATCAACATCGAGGGCGAGACCGCGCAGTACATGGCGCAGACGATGTTCCTGCCCGCGTCGATCCGATACATGAACGATCTGCTTAATGCGGCTGAGCGCGCCGATGACCTTGGCCTGAGGGCCGAAGGTGTCATGGCAACCGCCAAGGAGGTCATCACGCTGGTCGATCGGCTGAACGAGACCATCACTGCGCTGGCCGAGCAGAACCAGGAGCTGGGTGGTGATGACGTCGTCTCGAAGGCAGAACACATGCGGACCAACATCGTCCCGGCGATGAATGCCGTCCGCGACGCGGTCGATCGCCTCGAACGCATCGTGCCGGACGACCTGTGGCCCGTCCCGCCCTACCGGGACATGCTCTTCGTGAAGTAGCGAAGGCGCGGTGCCCGTACCGGGTGTCCGGATGAGGAAGGGGCCGGCGGAGAGATCTGCCGGCCCCTTTTGCTCAACAGCCCCTGGCTGGCTCGGCCTCGTGTCGGCTAGCCTCCCAGACTCTCTGGCTCACGGAACCGGGATCAAATCGGCCGTGATTGATACCGGAATCACGTGACATTCGTCCTCGGTGATCTCCACACCAGCACGGGTCCAGGCCTCATAACCGGGGTGTTCTACCGTCACAGCGTAGGTGCCGGACCGTTCTCCCGCGCCCTCGAGTGTCGTGCCGTCCCACGAATCCGTGACGACTTCCACGTAGGCGCCTTCACGCAGTGTCAGCGTGGCATCCTCCGCCTTCGGAAGTGTGCTCGACTGATCACGCACGGTCACGGTCAAGCCAAACACGAACTGACTGGTACAGGCGATCGGGCCCCACGGGTCGCCCTCGTAACACGCAGTGACCGAGACGAGCACACCGATCGCTGCGGTACCGCGCGCGATGAACCGTCCCCATGTCCTCATCTAAGTCTTCCTTCGGGTCTGTTTCAGGAGGTGCTGCGCTCAAGCACGCGGACGCATCGACAGGGCGCTTGACCGATCATCGTACGTGTGACGAGAGGACTCAAGCTCAGGGCTTCGTCAGTTCGTGGAGGCCATCTCTCCCATCGCCTCGAAGATCAGTCCGAGAACCTCGTTGAACTGGTTGCCACGAATCCAGCGTGCCACGACGACGAGCTCGTTGGCCGGATCGACGTAGACCAGGTTCGATCCCGCGCCCGAGTGCGTCCATGTGTAGTCGGGTGCGTTGGAATACCGCGCGCCGTTCTGGTTCAGCATGAAGTTCATGAAGCCATAGCCCTCGTTCACCGCTCCCCCCGTAGTCGACAAGTCGATCCATTCTTCGGAGATGATACGCTGATCGTTCCACATGCCTTTGTGCATGGTGAGCAGTCCAAAGCGTGCGAGGTCGAAGGCGTTGATGAGCATGCCACCGCCCCAGTGACTGCCCCCGCTCGGCGCCTGGACCATGTTGCCATCCATCGTGAACCAGGAATTCTCGTAGCCGTGCCACCGCCAAGTGGGTGACGCCCCAATGGGATCCATCACATGCTCACGGAGCACCTTTGGGAGAGGCTGGCGCCAGACGCTGGTCGCCGCGAGCGCGAGCAGGTTCACCCGTGTGTCGTTGTACTCGTAGACAGTGCCGGGCTCCACGCGTGGACGCGTCAGCCAGGTCGAGCGGTCCTGGTCCGGACGGTCGGCCCACTCGGGCTTTCCCCAGAGTGTTCCCTCCCAGTCACTCGTCTGACGCAGGAGGTGGTCCCACGTGATCTTCCGGTTGTTGTCTGATTCGAACAGGAGCTTCGGGCGCCGTCCGTCCTGGTCACCGGGTTCACCATCGCCGGACTCCAGGACGATCGGCGGCATGTACGAGCGTACGCGATCGTCGACACTTCGGATCAGACCCCGATCCCATGCTAATCCCACAGTCGTCGAGAGGAAGCTTTTCGCGACGCTGAAGGTGTTGTCGACCTTCTCCGGATCGCCCCACTCGGCCACGATGTACCCCTTGTGAACGATCACGCCGCTCTGGGGCGCGCGTACCGTGAAGGGTCCGATCGCCTCCCCTCTCGGCTCACGCCCGAAGGTCATGTCATGGTTGAGGCTGAGGTCCCGCGGCGAGTCAGACTCCGCGGCGATGGCGGCCTGAACTGCGTCCGCGAGGCGCATCGGGTCGAAGCCGGCAGCAGCCGGATCGCGACGTTCCCAGTCGAGATGAGTTCCCGGCCAGTACGTCTGAGCGTCGATCGAAGCCGTGGGGGCGAGGGTCACGGCGACGGCGAACAGGAGGCTGGCCGCCATCGCCGGGGAGAAGGTGTGTCGGATCATAAGATGCTCGTGTGGGTTGGCGATGAGATTGGGACAGCCTAGGGTCGGCGTGCACCGGGCGCCACGGCCTCTCCCCCCCGACCTGCGGCGACCGTATCTTGGCGTGTCCGATCGGAGCAGCGATCAAAAGAGGGCATGACCGACACGACAACCGCGGTACCTCGTCTCGTCGAATCCCTCGCCGCGGCGTCTCGCCGGCATCGACTGACCCGCAAGCTGCTGGTCGCCCCCAGCTACGCTGCAGGCCGAGAGCTTCTGCGTCGCTTGGCGCTGGTGGGTGACGGCTGGGTGGGCTTCGAGGTAGTGACGACCCAGAGACTCGCCCAGAAGCTCGCGCAGCGAGGCCTGGACGACGCGCGCCTCGATGTCATGGATCGCTTCGAGCAACAGGCTCTGCTGGACCGTGCGCTGGATTCAGCGCTGACGGCAGAGGAAGGCGTTCTGGGCGAACTCTCCGAGGGGGTCGGATTTCGGGAGCGGGTGCACGGAGCGATTCTCGCATTGCGGCTCGCTGGTATCGGTCCGCGCGAGCTGGATAATGCCCGGTTCGGGCAATGGGAGAAGAAGCTCTTCCTCATCCGTGTTCTTCAGAGATACGAACGACTCCTGGCAGCGCGGCACCGGGCGGATACTGCCACACTGCTTCGACTGGCGCTGGCATACCTCGAGCACGAAGGGACACAGCTGCCTGCGGTCCTCGAGGCGGATCAGCTGTTGCTCGTGCCCGGCCTCTCGATGCGGGGTCTGTCGGGCGAGTTCGTCTCGGCCCTCGCTGCTCGTGGAGGGCGTGTGCTCGAGACCGACCCGGTGCTTGGACTCGACGTGCCGACGTCGCTTCTTTGGGGGAAGTGTGGAGATCCTTCGTTCGGCTCGTATCTGTACGACCCTGATGACCGGGACGGCTTGGGCGGGCTGGACTTCTTCTGCGCCGCATCGATCGATGCCGAACTCCGGGAGGTGCTTCGGCGTGTCGTAGAGCGAGGGCTCGCGTGGGATCAGGTCGAGATCGTGGCGGCCGATGGGACTGCGTACGGCTCGGCACTCCATGCGATCGCGGCCCGCCTCGGGATCCCTGTTACCTACGCAGTAGGTCTCCCGATCGAACGAACGCGCACTGGGCGGGTCGTGCAGGCATACCTGGACTGGATTGAAGAGGGGTTTCAGGCCGCTCCGATCCGACGCCTTCTCGAGGCAGGAGACCTCCGGGCGCCTCGGACACGAGGAAAGCACGCGGCCGCAGCACTGGCTCGACGATTTCGGAGCCTGCGTGTCGGGTGGGGTAGAAAGCGCTACCGGTCTCAGATCCGTGAGGCGCTCAAGGGTGTCGACCGCATGGAGCCGAATCGCCAGGAGCCTGAGGCGAACTTCGAACGACGACGCGATCGAACGCAGGCTGAACTCGAGGCGCTCCGTTCTATCCTCTTTCCTGCGCTGAAAGCGACACCGGCCGTGCCCGATCGGATGGGGGAAGGCGGCGACCCCGTCTCACCCGCCGAGATCGCGCGAGGGCTCCGGGCCTTCCTGCGTCGTGTGCCACGGGGACGTGGGCCCGATCGAGGTGCACGCGAAGAGGTCGGTCGTATTCTTGAACGCATTGAAGCGACGCTGAATCGCCGGACCGAGTTTCGTGCGGCTGTCTCGATTCTCCGTCGTCACCTGGAGCTACGTGTGCGTCCCGAGATCCTCGGCGATGACCCGGACAGCACGGGGGCGCCCTGGTCGTCGACCGGGGGAGCTCTGCATCTCAGCGACCTGGAACACGGTGGTTATTCGGGGCGTGAGGCGGTCTTCGTTGTTGGGCTCGACGCCGAGCAGATGCCGGGTGGGGTGGGCCAGGACGCGGTATTGCTCGACAGTGATCGGCGAGTCCTAGGCAGTGACCTTCCCACGTCGGCCGAACTCCTGCGGGAGAAGGTGTTTCGATTTGCGGCCTTCTTCGCTCGGCTCCGGGGCGACGTCACGCTGAGCTTCGGTGCATGGCAAGCCACGGAGGCTCGAACCGTCGGGCCGTCATCCGTGCTGCTGCAGGCGCTCCGGCTGGCTCGCGGAGACGCATCTCTCACGTTCCAGGATCTGCACCACGAGATGAGTCGAGCGATCAGTGCGATTCCTCGGCGGGGGCGTCCGGCGCTCGACGCGGACGACGTCTGGATGCTGGCGCTCGACACCGGGGCCGTCATGAAGCAGGGCGTCGAAGCGGTGCGAGCTTCGTTCACCGAACTCGACGCCGGGCTGACGGCTGCGCATGAACGGACCAGCGGTGAGCCCGGTCCGGTGCATGGCGTGATCGAACCCCGTCCTAACGAGCTCGATCCCAGAACGGACGAAGACGCAGTGCTGTCGGCGAGCCGGCTCGAGGCGCTGGGGCGGTGCCCACTTCGTTATCTCCACAGCTCGATCCTGCGGATCTATCCGCCGGATGATCCGGAGCTCGATCCCGACGTGTGGCTCGATCATCGGGTGCGAGGAAGCCTTCTCCATGATGTCTTCGAAGCAACCATGCGGACCGCTCGTGTGGACGGAATCAAGCCGGATGAGCCGGCGTTTGAGGCGCGTGCGCTCGAGATCTTATCGGATCGAATCCAGCTTCTGCGAGATGAGGTTCCGATCCCGGGTGAAGGCACGCTCCGACGGGAGACCGCGGCCCTGAGCGATGACGTGCGCTCATTTGTCCGGATGATCCGAAGTGACAGCCCCAAGACCGTGGCATTCGAGATGACGTTCGGGCTCGATGACGATGAGCCTGTGACGATTGAACTGGAGGGGGGGCGACTCCGACTCCGTGGCGCGATCGATCGGGTGGATGAGGATCTCGCCGGGCTGCACGTGATCGACTACAAGACTGGAGGCGCCTTCGGCTATGGAACCGACGCGTTCGATGGTGGTCGGCGCCTGCAGCATGCCATCTACGCGCGAGCGGCGGAGCAACGACTGGGCGGAGACGTCGTCGATGGGCAGTACCACTTCCCCACGAGGAAGGGGCAGAACCAGACCTTCACGTACGATCGTGCGAAGCTGGCCGGGGTCGAGGCGCTGCTCGAACTCCTCATGGAGGGGGTCGCCAGGGGGCATTTCGTCCCCACGGACAATCCGGACGACTGCAGCTTCTGCGATTTTTCGGATATCTGCCGGGCGAGTCGCGATCCGTACGGGAAAACCTCTTCACCTATGGCCGAGTGGTCGAAGGAGCAGGTCGGTATTCCTCTGCGCCCAGCTGTCGAACAGTTGAAACAGGTGCGTGCGTTCGAGGACTGAGCGAAGCGTCTCCGGAGGAGCAGCGCGGGGCGTCAGTAGGGTGGTTTGCTCGCCAGGATCCTGCTGAGTACGTCCACGTCGATGTTGCCGCCGGAGATGACGGCGACGATTCGCTGTTCGTCGGGAAGATGCTGGGTGGCAGCGGCCACCGAGCTGGCTCCAGCTCCCTCGGCGATCACATGCGCATGGAGAGCCAGCGTGCGAATCGCCTTGCAGATGCCGTCGATCGTCACGACGAGGGCGCCGTCGAGCAACTCGTGCGCGAGCGGCCACATGTCCGCGAGTACGCTGCTCCCTCCAATACCGTCGACGAACGTTGGCGTGCGATCCACAGCTACGGCTTTGCCCGCAGCGAGTGATGCCGAAAGTGGCGCAGCGGTCTCGACCTCCGACGCGAACACCTTCACCTGGGCTCCTCGGCCTCTTACGGCAGATGCGATGCCACAACTGAGGCCGCCACCGCCGTAGGGGGCGACGATTGCCTCGACCTCCGGGAGCTCCTCGAGGATCTCGAGTGCCACCGTGCCGTTCCCGGCGATCACGTTCGGATCGCTCACCGGGTGCACAAAGAAGCCGGACTCGGATGGGTGGCCGTGCTCCACCAACACCTGCCACCATTCGTCGTACGGAACCGGAACGACGTCGCCGCCCAGTCCTTTGATAGCTTCGGTCTTCGCCCTGGGGGCGGTGTCCGGGACAATGACGCGACACGGCAGACCGAGTCGTCGCGCCGCGAAGGCCACACCCTGCGCCATGTTACCCGCGCTCGCCGTGTAGACACCCCGCTCGAGCTGTTCAGGATGTGCGAGGCCGATCGCGTTCGCTGCGCCGCGGATCTTGAAGGACCCGATGGGCTGGAGGCATTCGAGCTTCAGCCAGATCCCTCCACCGTTACGGCCGTGTCCGTCGAGCTGGATCAACGGCGTACGGAGCGCTGCATCCGCGATCTGTTCGCGGGCGGCCTCGATGTCGGAGAGGGACGGCAGTCGGACGTGGTCGGGGGCGTTCATCGCGCCAGCATGCCGGCTCACCTCAGTTGTGTCCAGCGCTCGGCACAACCAGGGGTTACGTGATAGTTTCGCGCGATGATCACCAATCCGACCGCAGTATTCGCGCTTCTCGCGGCCGCCGTGGCACTGGCCGTCATCCTCGAGGAGCGGACCAAGACCTTTCGGGCGCTCGGCTCGGCGCTCGTCGGCATCCTACTCGGGATGCTCCTGTCCAACACGGGGATCCTCCCTGGCGAGTCTCCCGCCTACGACTTCCTGGGTGGGCCGGCTGTCAGCGCGGGGATCGTCCTGATTCTGCTGACCGTGGACATCCGGTCGGTCGCTCAGGCAGGTCCGCGCATGCTGGCCGCCTTTACGCTCGGCGGGATCGGGTCAGCGATCGGCGCTTCGACGGCGGCCTTCTTCCTGGCCGACTCGATCGGTGATGAGACCTGGAAGCTCGCGGGGCAGTACACCGCCACGTACACCGGTGGTGGGGTGAACTTCGCAGCGGTCGGGGCTGCTCTGGATACCAGCGGAGAACTCTTCGCTGCGGGGATCGCGGCCGATGTCACCATGACTGCAATCTGGATGGCGACGTGTCTGACTGTCCCTGTCCTCTTTGCCTCGCTGGATCGGAAGGAAGCGCGCGTTGTGGCGAAGGATGGAATCGCCGTGACCGATGGCAGCGCGGGAGTATCAGAGACATATCGGGGTGGTCCCGAGCGTGTGGAGTCTCAGGGTGGTGGCACCGCCAGCCTGCATCAGATGCTGTATTCGAGTGTCGGCTCGATCGGGCTTTTCGATTTAGCGATGATGGCGATGATCGTGCTCGGGACACTCTGGGTATCGGACTGGCTTGGGGTCGCTCTGGCGCCCATGCCGTCGGTGTTCTTCCTGACGACCATCGCACTCGTGCTCGCACAGCTCCCGCAGGTCCGTGCGCTCAAGGGCGCCGGAGTCATAGGCAATTATCTCGTGCTTATCTTCCTCGCCAGCAACGGTGCCATGTCGGTTCTGGCGAACATCGTCGTCATCGGGCCACCCATCGTGTACTTCGCGCTCGGGACCGTGTTGATTCATGGCATCGTCATTTTCGGTGTGGGTCGACTTGTCGGACTCGATCTGAAGACGCTCGCGGTAGCGTCGCAGGCGAATGTCGGAGGGCCGGCCTCGGCGATGGCGCTGGCGGCGGCCCGGGGGTATACGGACCGACTGCTTCCGGGGGTCGCTGTGGGGCTCGTCGGGTACGCGGCCGGGAACTACCTGGGACTATTCGTAGCCGCCATGATGCGAGGCGTGCTCGGCGGGTAAGGGTGCTGCACCCGCGGGTCCGGAGAGGTTACACGCCGAGCTCCGCTCGGGCCTCTTCTGCGGTCATGCAGTAGGGCCGGAGGATCTCGACAAGCTCCTCCGGTAGTGGTCTCGATTCCAGTGTGTCTCGCGTTGTACACACCAGCACCTCGTGCCCCGAGACCGCCAGTTGTCCGGCGTCGAGGTGGAGGACGTCGAAATTGATCTGCAGTGAACTCGTGCCGAAGCGAGTGAAATAGGCTGCAACCCGCAGCTTGTCGTCGAGCCTGGACGGGTAGTGAAAATCGGACTCCAGATGGACACGTGGCAGCCACATGTCCCAACGGTCGAACACGTCCGAATACGGCACGCCAGCCGAGCGGAAGAGCTCCATCTCGGCGAGTTCGAAGAAGCGGACGTACGCGCCGTAGAAGATGATCCCGGCTTTATCGACCGCAGACCAGCGAACGCGTTCGTCGATTGTGAAGAGTGGCATGGGGCCGCGTCGATGTGAGTTCTGATGCGCTCAAGCTGGCCGGGAGGCGGCCCTGGCGGTAGCCTCCCGGCCATGTCTCTACACCTCACCCAACCCGAGCGTGACCTCCTCGCCGGACGCTCCGGCGAAGCTGCCGCGTTGGCGATGCGCGTCGTCACCTCCGCGGCCGAACTGCTCGGAGCCGAGTCACTGGTGGAGATCTCGTCTGCCCACATTGACGGATGCCTCCATCACGGGGATGGCGGGGTCGAGTTCGCGGAGGCGCTGTTAAAGGGTGACGGGCAGGTGGTCGTCCCCACCACGCTCAACGTCGGTGCTCTGGACCTGCTTCATCCGAACGTGGTCCGCGCCGATGGGCACAAGACCGACATGGCCCGCCGCCAGATGCAGGCGTACGTGGCGATGGGCGCCGAGCCGACCTTCACCTGCGCGCCGTACCAGGTGGGTCACGAGCCGGGCGTCGGGGAACAGGTAGCCTGGGGTGAGTCGAATGCGATTGCGTTCGTGAATTCGGTTCTGGGCGCGCGTACAGAGCGGTACGGTGACTTCCTCGACGCGTGCTGCGCGCTCACCGGCAGGGCTCCGCTCTTCGGCCTGCATCTGGAGGAGAACCGGACGGCAAAGGTCATCGTGGACGCAACGAACGTCCCGGAAGCGCTCAAGTCACGAGACGTGTTCTATCCGGTCCTCGGGACATGGCTGGGCCTCGAACTTGGGCAGGAGATTCCGGTCATCAAGGGTCTTCCACGGACCACGACCCGCGATCAGCTGAAGGCCCTCGGGGCCGCTGCGGCATCCTCGGGAGCGGTGGCGCTCTTCCATGTAGCCGGGGTGACCCCCGAAGCCCCGACGGTGCAAGCCGCACTGTCACTCGGACGCGAAGAGGACTCTGCCGGTCCCGTGGAATGGGTAAGCCAGGCGATCCCGCATCTTCCACGAACGATCCACCTGGAATCCGGCGGCCTTCAGCACGCACTGAGCCGCTTGAGTACCGCCGCGGATACCGAACGTATTGATGCGGTGGCGCTTGGTAGCCCGCATTTCAGTGCGAGTGAATTCAGAGCGCTGCACCACTGCGTGCGTGGCCGCCAGCTGGGTGTGCCCTTCTACGTATGCACCGCGAGAGATACCCTCGCCGAGGTCGAGTCGGCTGGTATTGCGGATGAACTGCGCGCGGCTGGTGTTGAGATCGTGGCGGACACGTGCGTCGTCGTGACCCCGATCCTGCCGGCCAGGGACGGGGTACTCATGACGAACTCGGGCAAGTTCGCGCACTACGGGCCATCCAATACTGGGTATGACGTCCTCTACGGCAGTCTCGAGGACTGCGTGGAGTCTGCGATCACAGGGGACGTCATGCGCAGTGACGAGGTGTGGGCCTGGTGAACGACGCGACTTTCATCGAATTGACGGGCCGTCCACTCATCGCGGGTGAAGCTCGTGGTCCGCTCCTTCGCCTTACGCATCCGATCAGTTTCTGGGGTGGAGTCGATCCGGTCCGTGGCCAGATCGTCGACCCACGACACCCGGAGTTCGAATCCATCATTACCGGTACCGTACTGGCGATCCCTGCGGCGGTCGGTTCGAGCTCCTCGAGTGCCATCATGCTGGAACTCCTGAGGGAGGAGACAGCCCCGGCCGCGATCCTCATGGGGAAGGCTGACGCGATTCTGGCTCTGGGTGGCGTTGTGGGCCAGGAGCTGGGCTACGCACCGATTCCGATCATCGAGGTGGCACCCTCGGACCTCGAACGGCTTCCGGACGGAGCTTCCGTCACGGTCCTTAAAGACGGACGAGTCACGCTCAGCTGAGCTGAGCCCCTAGTCCTGCGACTCCGTTGCGCCGACTGCCTCGCGCTCTCTCTGCCCCAGGGCGATGCTCACGACGAGCACGACGAGCAGCGCCCACGAGTGCACGTTGTGCAGCCCGGCAGTCCATGGTGAGACCCGTGGCAACGTCTCTAATCCGGCGGTCATGGACGCAGCAAGGATGGTCGGGATGAAGAACGGAAGGAGGAACGGGTAGGTGCAGACGGTCACGTCGAGGATGTTCGCGCGGCGATAGGGCCCCACCCCGGCATTGCTGCCGACGGTGCGGGCCAGTGAGCCCACGGTGAGAATCGCGACCGCAGAGTGTGTGGTCAGAATGGTCGCGCCGCTGATCGAGCCGAAGATCCACCACTCCGCACCGCGGGCGCTGTCGGCTCGCTGTTCGACCCAGGCAATCAGACGGTCCACCAGGCCCGAAGCGGTCAGGCCTCCCACGAGCCCCATGAGCAGGATCGTGAAGATCGAGACGCCGAACGCACGTCTCATTCCATCGAGAATGATGCCGGTCGCCACGAAGTTTTCGGGGTCGATCGAAAGCAGATCTGATCGCCCGAAGCGGCCGAACACCAGCCCGAGCACCATGCCGAGGCCGATCCCGGCGAACAGGCCTACTACGAGATGAGTACGGCGGAGGAGTAGTGTCAGGACGACCGCAGGAACCGCGAGCATGATGAGTCCTGCCGGGTCACCCTCTCGGGTCAACCCACCCGTCGCCCCCGCCGCGCCGCCGAACAATGCGAAGACGGTGATCGCTACCGCGGCTGCTGGCAGGGCGTAACGCAGCCGAGAGCGAACGACACCGCCGAGGTCGGCGTCCTGTGTGGTCGCGGATGCGATGGTCGTGTCGGAGATGGGCGAGACGTTGTCGCCGAAGGTCGCTCCGGCCAGCACCGCACCGATTGCGAACGCTGGGTCGGCGCCGAGCGAGGCAGCGGCAGGATAGAGCAGGGGCGCGCACACGAGGATGGTCCCGAGACTGGTTCCAGTGGCGGTGGAGAACACGGCGCACACGAGGAAGATCGCGACGGCAAAGCCGCCACCGTGTACCCCGGTGGCTGAGGCGGCCCAGACAAGCGCGTCAATCAGGCCGCTGTCCCGGAGGACGACGCCCATGACACCTGCCAGGAGCCAGGCCAGGATAAGGAGCATGACAACGCGGTGACTCATCCCGTCGATGACAGCCTCCGCGTAGTGCGCCGGCTCGCGGGCCAGCAGCACGCCGACACCCAGCGCGACGATCAGGATCGGTCCGAAACCGGTTTCGTCCGGGGCCCCGGACAGCCCGAGCCACGAGACACCGGCCAGGAAAACCATGAACGGAGCGATGGCTCCGACCCATCCGCCCCGGAAGCCGAGCGAGGCATCCCGTGGGACGGGGTTGATCGACTGACCGTCGCTCGGCTGGTTGGGGCTGGAAAGGATCACGCGGTTCTCGGCCGGAGGAGCCACACCGTGTCGACCGCGAACGACCAGGTCAACATGGCGAGGGCCAACGCCGAGACTGTGAGCGCCATCGGAGCCGGAATGATCGGTCCGAGTGCAACGAGGAGGGCGATCCCCTGGATCACACAGACCAGCTTCCTTCGGAAGCTCGGGAACAGCTCACTGCGCAGCGCCGGCAGTATGAAGCTGGCCCCCACGAAGAGGTAGCGCATGGCGCCGATGAGGAGCACCCAGATGCCTGCGCGGCCCTCGGCCCAGACCAGAGCCGAGAGCACGAGCATCAGGAACGCGTCGGTCTCCATGTCGAGGAGTGCTCCGAAGGCGGTGGACGTGCCCGTCCGTCGAGCAATCCAGCCATCGAGCCCGTCGAGGATCATGATCACGGTCCCTGATCCCACAACCCACCAGCGGCCTCCCGGTCCAAGCGCCTCCACGTACACGATCAATCCAGCGAGCGAGAGCGTACCGATGGTCCGAACGAGGGTGACTCTGTTCGCTGGTCCCAGGCCGGGGCGGGGCAGAACGTCCGGAAGCGTCACGAGGATCAGCGCTGCGGTTGCGGCGTACAGTGCGCCCACAGTGACCACGTAGGTGGCCGGGAGGTCGAGAACTCTCCACGTTGCTACAGCGATGAGGAGCGCGAATCCCAGGCCAGCGGCGAGATCTGTCAGGGCCTGCCTGCGCGCTCCCCCTGAGGAAGGGGCTTTGGACATGTCGGAAAAGAACACTACACGCGAATTCTGGGTCCAGCAGCCCGGCCGCGGTGAGATCGTCACGAGACGACTCGACCCCGTCGGGCCGGGTGACGTACTCGTGCGTGCGCTCTGTTCGGGGATCAGTCGCGGCACCGAGTCGCTCGTCTTTCGGGGGCAGGTGCCGGAGTCTCGCTACGAGGCGATGCGCGCTCCGTTCCAGGACGGCGACTTCCCTGGGCCGGTGAAGTACGGGTACATCAGCGTGGGCGTCGTAGAGGCCTTCGGTGAGGACGTGGACGGCCTGCTTGGTGCGCGGGTTTTCTGCCTGCATCCGCATCAGGACCGCTATGTCGTGCCGGTTTCAGCCGTGACGGTGTTGCCTTCGGACGTCCCGGACGGTCGTGCTGTTTTGGCCGCGAACATGGAGACCGCCGTCAATGCCGTATGGGACGCACATGTCTCGGTTGGTGATCGTGTGCTCGTGGTGGGTGCAGGCGTGGTTGGGCTGCTCATTGCCTGGCTCATCGCCAGGATCCCTTCGACCGACGTGACGATTGTCGACCCCAACACGTTTCGCGCGGCGGCGGCAGAGCATCTCGGGATCCACTTCGCCTCGGAGGCCTCGTCGGGGATGGACGCAGATGTCGTCGTGCACGCGAGCGGAAACCCGGACGGCTTGTCCACCGCGCTGGCCGCAGCCGGTATGGAGGGCAGGGTGGTCGAGGTCAGCTGGTTCGGAGACCGGCCGGTGACGCTCCCGCTGGGTGAGGCATTCCATGACCGTCGAATCACGATTCGGAGCAGCCAGGTCGGCCGGCTCCCCCCGGATCGGTTACCTCGGTGGAGCTATGCCCGTCGCATGGCTGTAGCGCTCGATTTGCTCGCAGACGAGTCTCTCGACGTGCTCGTGACCGGAGAGAGTGAGTTCGATGACCTGCCCGAGGTGATGGAACGCCTCGCCCACTCGGGTGAAGACACGCTCTGCCATCGCATTCGATACACCTGATTTCTGAGAGGATATACGTGTACAAGCTCAATGTCCGCGACCATTTCATGATCGCCCACAGCTTTCGCGGCGAGGCGTTCGGTCCGGCGCAGCGGCTGCATGGGGCCACGTATGTGGTCGACGCCACGTTCAAGCGCGCAGATCTCGACGCGGACGGCCTGGTCGTGGACATCGCTCTGGCTGGAGATCAGCTGAAGGTGGTGCTCGATGCACTCAACTACCGGAATCTGGACGACCTGACGGAATTCGAGGGCCAGAATACGACCACCGAGTTCCTTGCCCGCCAGATCCAGGAACGGCTGGTCCAGGCGGTGCACACCGGCAAGCTTGGCCCAAATGCCTCCGGGTGCAGCTCGATCGAAGTGAAGCTCAACGAGTCGCACGTCGCTTGGGCGAGCTACGAAGCGGACGTGTGAGCCCGACCTCGGACGCGTTCCACCTGATCGTTCCCGGACCGCTCGACCAGCGGACAGGGGGATACATCTACGACGCCCGGATCGTCTCAGAGTTGGCCGAGGCGCGCGTTCCTGTTGCGGTCCATTCTATCGAGGGCCGCTTCCCGGACGTGGATGACCTGGCCCACGAGGCCCTCAACGAGCTGCTGGCCGGCCTCGCGGATGGCGAGACCGTGGTGGTGGACGGGCTCGCCGCAGGGGGACTTCCCGAGGTGATCGCGGCTCATGCGCCGCGTCTCTCGATGGTGGCACTTGTGCACCATCCTCTGGCCGACGAGACCGGACAGTCGCCGGAGCAGGTCGAGCGTTTTTTCGCGTCCGAGCGCGAGACGCTGAGGCACGTGCGGGGTGTCATCGTGACCAGCCCGTTCACCGCCCGCCGCCTAGCTGACTTCGACGTGGGTGAGGACCGGGTCCGCGTGGTCCAGCCCGGTACGGATCCGGCTCCCCTCGCAGACGGACCAAGTGCAGTAGATCCGCCGCGTCTGGTGTGCGTTGCGTCGCTCAGTCCGAGGAAGGGACACAATCTCCTCGTGGCAGCCCTCGACCGACTCCGCGATCTCGAATGGAGTTGTGTCTGCGCCGGTAGTACGGCCCGTGACGCAGTCTATGCGGACCAGGTGCGGGCCGAGGTCGAACGACGAAACCTCCGTGACCGGATCGAGTTCGTGGGAGAGCTGGAGATTGGAGAGCTGGAGGAGGTCTACCGGACCGCCTCACTCTTCGTGCTGCCCTCGCATTACGAGGGGTACGGCATGGCGTATGCGGAGGCCCTGGCGCGAGGGATCCCCGTGGTCGGTACCACTGGAGGGGCAATTCCGGATACGGTACCGGGCTTCGCCAGCGTGCTCGTCCCGCCAGGGGATGTCGACGCGTTGGTCTCCGCGCTTGAGGGTTTGCTGGTGGCTCCGGAGCGTCGGAATATCCTTGCCGAGGGAGCTCGTATGCACAGAGAGGCACTCCCGGACTGGGGAGAACAGGCGATCCGATTCCGTGATGCGGTGACCGACCTGACATGCGCTTCGTATGAGTGACGACGTCTTCGATGCCGGCTGGCTGGCCCTCCGAGAGGATGCGGACCACCGCTCCCGAGCGCACGATCTCGCCCAGCGGCTGGCTGAGGCCGGGACATCGATGGGCTGGTCGGCCGCTCTGGACTTGGGTTCCGGTACCGGGTCCAACCTGCGCTACCTCGCGCCTCGACTGCCGTGGGTCGAATCGTGGACACTCCTCGATCACGATGTGACGCTACTCGGCGGTGCTCGGGCTCCGACGGTACCCGACCCGATTCGGGTGGTTGGCGATCTGGCGCTCGAGGGAATCCAGGAGATCGGCTCGGCTCATCTCGTAACGGCCTCCGCCCTCCTTGATCTCGTCTCGAAGCAGTGGTTGACGCAGGCCGTCGACGCGTGTGCCGCGCGCGGTGCCGCAGCGCTCTTCGCCCTGAGCTACGACGGTGTCGTTCGGTGGGCCGAGGAGGATGCCGATGATGCCCTTGTGCGCGATACGCTCAACGAGCACCAGCAGCGCGAGAAGGGCCTCGGTGCGGCCCTCGGGCCGGACGCCTCTCACGCAGCAGAAACGCTCTTCGAGGCCGAGGGCTATGAGGTGGTCCTTCAGCCAAGTCCGTGGCGACTGAGCGGCCCGGCCGATCGCGATCTGACAGTGTTGTTGATGCGTGGCTGGATCGAAGCGGCACTGGAGATCCGACCGACCGAGGCAGCTAGGCTTCACGCATGGGAGGCCCGCCGGAATGAGGCGGTGACAGCGGGCCATTACTCGGTAGAGGTCGGCCATTACGACCTGCTGGCTCTCCCGCCGAGACGCGCCGAGTGAGTGACTGACGGATGAGTCGTCGAACGCTCCTCCTCATTGCTCGCGGCGTGACGAGTCTTGGACTCTTCGCACTCCTCGCGTACATCCTCGATCCGCGTGACGTCTCGGCTCGACTGATGGATCTCGATCCGGCATGGGTTGTGATCGCTCTGGTGGTTTCGATTGCCCAGGTGGTGGGCTCAGCGTGGCGGTGGCGGTTTACCGCGAGCCGGCTGAATCTCGACCTGCCCATGCGGCGTGCCGTGTCCGAGTACTACCTGTCGACGTTCCTCAACCAGGTCCTGCCCGGGGGCGTCATGGGTGACGTATCCCGGGCGTGGCGACATGCTCGGGAGGTCGATACCCGAGCGTCGATCCAGTCGGTGGCATTCGAGCGGATATCGGGCCTCGTGGTAATGAGTGCCGTGGCTACCGTCTCTGCGATCCTGCTTCTGGGTGATGTGTCGAGAGAGGCGCGGGCCGGCCTGGCGATACTGGTGCTCGGGCTGATCGCGTGGGGTGGCGTATCGGCGCGGCGCATGCGCCAGCGTGCTGAGGCCCCGCAGCTCCTGGTCGATGTGCGGCGAGCACTCCTCGACGGCGTCGCCCTCCCCGTCCAGCTTGTGACCTCGACCGCTGTCGTCGCTAGCTACCTTGCGGTCTTCGTGATGGCGGGGCGCGCCGTGCAGCTCGACACGCCAGCGCTCATGCTGGCGATGCTTGCGGGCCCTCTGTTGATGACGATGCTGGTGCCGGTGACGATCGCAGGATGGGGGTTACGTGAAGTAGCCGCCGCAGCGCTCTGGAGTGCCGCGGGCCTCTCCCCCACTGACGGTGTGGCTGTGTCCGTTTCTTACGGACTGATCGTGCTGGTCTCTAGTGTGCCCGGGGCTGTGGTGCTCGGGCTTACGCTTCTTCGGAGCGAAGATCGAGATCGAACAGCAGATCCGAACCCAGACGGAAGTGGCGTACTCGAGGTCGCCGGGCCTCGTCGAGACTCTGCACCTCCGGAAGTGTGACTCCCGGTCGTCCCGAGCCGATCAGTAACGAGGCGACGGAGACATGGAGTCGGTCGAGTAGACCGGCCTCGAGAAAGCGCGAGACCGTGACACCTCCACCCTCGATGAGCACGCGTGAGAGGCCGCGAGCATTCAGCTCGGCGAGGATGTCCCGCGGGTTGAATCCGGCCTCGCCGGTGGGCATACGCACGATCTCCACGTTGTCGTGCAAGATCGTCGTGGTTGCACCCGGGACGCATGGCGCGGCATCGACGCCCTGAATCCAAAGCGTAGGCGCTGCGTCATCCGTGAAGATCGCCCTCCCGGGATCCAGGCGGCCACGTGGATCCAGCGCAACCCGCACCGGGTTGGGGCCCTCAACCATTCGCACGGTCAGCCGAGGGTTGTCAGCAGCGACGGTTCCGGCCCCCACGACGACGGCGTGCACGAGCGCTCGCAGCCGATGGAGCCGCTCGATGTCCTCGGGACCGTTGATGTAGTGCGAGTGGCCGGAGGCGGTGGCAATGCGGCCGTCCAGACTCTGGCCGAGCTGCCCGACCACAAACCGTTTCGCGCCCTCGAGTGGCGCGAACACCTCGTCGAGGTCTGTGGGGATCACCGTCAGAAATCCGTGGTCGCGAGGCGCTCGACGGGGAACGCGTGGGCGTCCCGGATCACATCGGCCAGGATCGCCGCGTAGTGCTCCACGAGTTGTGCCCCTAGTTCGGCGGTCGCGAGCGTTGCATCTCCGGTGACACCGTGGGGGTTCAGGTCCTGAGCCATCCAGGCGAACGGTGCGACACCCTCAGGGCGTATCCAGGTCATCGTCTTCTCGAGCTCCTCCCCGAACGACTCGAATGGCTGTATGGCGTCAGTTCGGACCAGGTCATGGCGCAGGTGGAGCATCATGGCCGTCTCGACGGCGCCTCCGTGCAGACCATGGAGCCACTCCGACTCCGGCAGGCTGACCTTGGCCGGTCGCGGGAAGCGGAAGTAGTTCGACTTCACGACGAGCATGTCGAGCTCGGAGCGGATCTGGAGGGCGGCCGAGTCCAGGGCTGATTTATTTCCTCCATGACTGTTGCTCACGACGAGACGCCGCACGCCGGCGCTGTGGAGGCTGGCGGCGAGCCCGACGAGCGCCTCTTCGAGGGAGTCTGCGGACAGCGTCAGCGTTCCGGGGAAGGCGACGTGCTCCGGACTGGACCCAATGGTCTGTGTGGGCAGCACCACGAACGGCACGTTCTCGAGGCGCACTGCAGCCGCGTCGATGAGTCCGTCGCCGATATCGACGTCTGTCGACAGGGGTAGATGCGGTCCGTGCTGCTCGATCGCGGCGATCGGCAGGATCGCGACTGGATCGCTAGTGACCAGCGCGGCGATCTCGGGACTCGTGAGTTCATGCCACTTCATTCGATCGAATCCTCCGGCATCGGAAGCCGGCGAGCGTAGAGGTCGCCTGAGGAGAACATCTCCGCGGCATTGTCGAGCCATGTCCGGACGTCGTCCACGCTCTGCCATCTGTCCCAGGCGAAGCTTCTGCCCTCCCCGGTAATCGCATTGTACTCGTACTGGCCCAGGGATTCGAGTCGATCGATACAGGCGCGCGTCACGTCGAGCGAGCCCGCCACGAATTCGACCGAGAGCGCGTCCAGAGGCTGGGACAGGCCGGCGAGCACTTCGGCCTCGTGGCCTTCGACGTCGATCTTGCAGAACCGTGGCACTCCATGCTCCTCGATGAGCATGTCCATGGTTGTAACGGGCACCTCCGCTGAACGCTCCCATCGCACGCTTTGGAAGGTCCGGTTGGTCTCCACAATGGTCTCTCGCCACGCGTCGGCCAGCGTCGAGAGTGTCGGGTTGGCGTCGCTGACCGCGAGACGCGCCATACCCGCCTCACGCCCGACGGCGACCGGCAGGACGGTGACTCCCGGGCGGCGGCCCACGAGTCGGCGCAGCCAGGGCACGAGATCGGGCTGGGGCTCGAGAGCGATGACCCGGGCTCCGAGTCCAGAGAACGCGGCACTTCGGTCGCCGAGGTGTGCCCCCACGTCGAAGACCAGGTCTCCCTTCGAGACGAAGGGGGCGTAGAGCTCACGGAGTCCGCGCTGTCGCCCCGGACGCCAGTACACGACGAGCGATCTGCCAAGTCCGAGCAAGCGCCGCACTACGGTTGCCCCTCGATGGGGGGGGTGCTGTAGGCGTTCACGAACCAGTCGCGAAACGCATCCATCCGCGCCACGTCACCATCGGTCGGAGGCAGGACGCCCGGCGTGAATCCCCAGCGGAGGAATGGATCCAGGACCGCCGGATCACGCGCGATGACGTGGACCGGAACTGCACGACTCGCGTCGTCCCCGGTGATGAGCGGAGCAGGCTGGTGATCGCCCAGGGCGATGAGGACGGTGCGTTCATCGACGTAGCGAGCCGCGTAGGAGGCCATCGCGTCGATGGCATAGCCGACCGCCAGAGCGTAGTGCTCGCGCACCCGATCGCCATCCCGCCAGAGCTCTTCGGGCGTCTCGCCTGCGTCGGCGAAGGGAGCGAAGACCTCTCCGTCACCGATCGATTCCCAGTCCGCGAACACGGGAAGAATCGGGGTCCACGGCGCGTGGCTGCTGATGAGTCCGACCTCTGCGAACAGCGGTCGATCCGTCTCCTGGCGGATGGTGTTCTCCAGATATGACCAGGTGAACTGATCGGGCATGGTGACCCAGTTCAGAGGCGGTCCGGCGTAGGCGATATCCTGCCAGGCGTAGATGCGCTCGTAGCCGAAGCGGTCACCCTCGGGCCACGCCATCGTGATGGCAGGCATGAGCGCGGCAGTTCGGTAGCCAGCCGCCTCGAAGTCGTCGACGAGCGTGTGCCGGGCGCTGGCGAGGAGTAGATCGTAACGGAGCTGGTTTTCGAGCCAGAGTCCGCTCAGGACCGAGCCATGACCCAGCCACGACATCCCCCCCTGGCTGGGGGCGACGAGCTGCCCGGTGACGACCTCGAGTCCTGCTTCCTCGAAGGCTTCAGACATAGAGGTCAGCCGTGGCAGGATCGTTGGCGCGTACCGTTCGTCGGTGATCGCAGACATCCCGTACGACTCCACGAAGGCCATGATCAGATCTCGGCCATCGAGGCCTGACAACAGGCCGGGCAGCTCCACATACCTGTCCTGAGCGACGGTCATTTCGGCGGCGAATCGCTCGTTCTCCTGCATCATGCGAGCGACGTGGCGCACCTGATCCCGGGCGAGCTGCACTGTTGGGAGACCCATGACGACGCCTGCTGGGTGGGCCCACCTCAGGGGGATCGCTGCGAGTGCAAGCCCGAGCATGACGGCCGCAGTGATTCGCTGCCGGCGGTTGCTCGGTTCTGGATGAAGGGTCGAGAGCAGGTGGCCGACGAGCAGAATCGACCCAATGGCCAGCACGATACCTCCCACGATGACCAGCGAGCCGAGCACGGTACCCAGCGTACCCCGCAGCAGATTCACGATCGCGCTGACCAGCTGTACATCCAGGTAGAGGTTCAGTGGCCGCGCCAGGCTCATGCGCGCGGTCGTGTCCCCCAGCTGGAGCACCGACATCAGGATCACCACGAGCCCTGCGCCCCACGCGGCGACGCGCGTCCAGAGTGTGCCGGGGAGCAGCAGGAAAACCGCGGTCAGGATCACGGATTCGAGCGCGATCAGCTGCGGGCCAAAGCCACGGTTCAGGATCCAGATGGGGATCAAAAGGAAAGAATTGGCTACCACAAGGGTAGCGAATGCCCGTGCCCCTCTTGATGGCCGATTCCAGATCCTTCTGTCCATGTCACCCGTACATCGTTTTAGGCTGCTGCCCACCCTGCTCCTTGTAGGAGCGGTGGGCGCATGCATGAGCGAGGACGATCCTCGCCCGGCCACCGGTCGTGATGAATCCACTGCCGTCCGCGCCGGAAGCGCCGAGGACACTGGCCCTGTCGTGACGATGCCCGCCTGGATTTCGGACGCCAGCGGGCCGTCCCTGTTCCAACACGTTACCGAATACGCTCGACTTCGTGCCCGTGCGGCGTATCGCAAGCCTACGCCCGTGGTGCCGCGGACCGTTTCCGATCTGACCTACGTTCAGTACCGGGGCATCAGCTTTCGGGCGGATCGAGCGATCTGGCGTGGACGCGCACCGTTCGAGATTCAGCTTTTTCACCCGGGTGGTGGAAACGATTCGCCCGTCCGTGTTCACCTCGTGGAGTCCGGACGAGCGGTCCCCCTCGAGTTCGACGCGTCGCTCTTTCGGTACGGTGACGAGCTGACCGACATCGATGTCGCTGTTCCGGATCAGGCAGGGTTCGCTGGCCTGAAGGTCCTCTTTCCGCTGAACGACCCTGAGCGCATGGACGAGGTCGTGTCGTTCCTTGGCGCGTCATACTTCCGACTGCTGGGGCCTGGGCATGTGTATGGCCTGTCCTCGCGTGGACTTGCCGTGGATGTCGCGCGACCCGAGGGAGAGGAGTTTCCAGATTTCGTTGAATTCTGGCTGGTCCGGCCGGAACCTGGGGCACGAACCTTCACCCTGTTCGGGCTGCTGGATGGGCCGTCCGTGGCTGGTGCGTTCCACTTCGAGCTGGCTCCGGGAGATGAGTCGTCGCCGACCTCGATGGACGTAGAGGCCCGGCTCTTTGCGCGAGCGGACGCAGGCAAGCTGGGCGTCGCTCCCCTTACGAGCATGTACCTGCACGGCACGTTTGCCCGGGGGGGCGACGACGACTTCCGACCGCGGGTCCATGATTCCGAGGGACTCCTGATGCACACGGGGCGGGACGAGTGGATCTGGCGTCCCCTGACGAACAGTGCGGGCGTTCGTCTGACCTCACTACGAGACGAATCTCCGGCCGGCTACGGGCTGGTTCAGCGGGATCGTACCTTTGGCAACTACATGGACCTGGAGGCCCAATATCATCGTCGCCCCAGCGAATGGGTCCAGGTCCAGGGGGATTGGGGTCTCGGTGGGGTTGAATTGCTCGAGATCCCGACTACGACCGAGTTCAACGACAACATCGTCGCGTCGTGGGTGCCGGTCGAACCGTTCCGAGCGGGCGACGTCCGCACCTATCGATATCGACTCATCACGTTTGACGAACGGTTTGATTCCGAGGCCGATACCATCATCGGCGGCGGTCAGACGCTGGCGCAGGTAACCCGATCACGGATCGGCTGGGACGCGCTGCCGGGCCAGGCGGATCCTCCACCCCGGAGCCAGAGACGAGTTGTGCTCGACTTCGAGGGAGGCCTACTCGGTACCCTTACTCCGGGGGCCTCTGTGCTCGCTGCAGCCAGTACGTCGTCCGGCGAAATTTCCGATCTTCTCGTTCAGGTTCTTCCGGACGGCGGACGCCGGGCGACCTTTACGCTCATCCCCGAGGCGGATCGTGGTGCGGATATGCGCGTATACCTGCTTGTGGGTGATCAACCGGTGAGCGAGACATGGAGTTACCTGTGGGAGCCTGCACGTGTCCCTTGAGCTGAATACCCCCTTCGTTCGGGGGCGGCGAGTCGTGTATTTCGGACTCGTTGCCGGAACGACGGTCGCCGGTACGGTCATGATGGCCGGTATCGTCTCTGCTCAGGGACTGACCGTGCTGGAGTGTGTCATCCTCGCACTCTTCGTTCCGACCTTCGCGTGGATCGTGATGCCGTTCTGGACGGCGGTGATCGGGGTCGGGCTCAGGCTCTCCCGGCGTGATCCTGTCACGCTCGCGCCTTCCGTATCGCTCGAGCGGGCGTCATCGGCAGGCACCCTGTCGGTTCAGGCCATGCCCCGTACTGCGGTCGTGATCCCGGTCTACAATGAGAATCCCGACCTGGTCGCAGCACGTGCTGAAGCGATGATCCGTTCGCTACGGAGCGTCACGTCTGCTGGTGGGGCGTCGATCCACCTCCATCTCCTCAGCGATACGCAGGACCAGGTGATCGCACGGCATGAAGAGGTCGTGTGGGTCGAGCTTCAGGGTCGCCACCCGGAAGTGCCGGTGCACTACCGCCGTCGCGAGCGAAACGAGGGTCGCAAGGCGGGCAACTTAGGAGAGTTTTGCCGCCGTTGTGGTGACGATTACGACCTCATGGTCGTGCTCGATGCCGATTCGATCATGACGGGAGAGACCATCCTCCACCTGATCCGTCTCATGCATGCGAATCCGGACGTGGGGCTGATTCAGACGATCCCGTTGCCCGCGCTTCAGCGCTCACTCTTCGGCCGACTCATTCAGTTCGCAGGACGCCTGTACGGACCCGTACTCGCCGCGGGCCAAGCCTTCTGGTACGGAGACGCTGCCAACTATTGGGGTCACAACGCGATCATGCGCCTGCGCCCCTTCATGGAGCACGCGAAGTTGCCTGTACTGCCCGGCAGGCCTCCACTCGGAGGCGAGGTCCTGAGCCACGACTTCGTCGAGGGGGCCTTTCTGCGCCGAGCTGGCTGGAGGGTCGTGCTCGCGGCGGAGCTCCCGGGCAGCTGGGAAGAACTGCCGCCCAACGTCGAAGACTATGCCCGGCGCGATCGCCGATGGGCGCAGGGCAGCCTGCAGCACCTGAGGCTTCTCTTCGAGCCGGGCCTTCACCCGCTGAGTCGGCTCCATTTCCTGCTCGGCGCCATGGGCTACATCTCGTCTTTGCTCTGGCTGCTCATTCTTCTCGCTGGAACTGCGTACGTCCTCTTGCCTGTGAGCCACGGGCCTGTCGTCACGACACGCCAGATTGTGTCGGCTCCCGTGTTCTCGCTTCTAGCCCTGACCGCCATCGTACTGTTCGTGCCCAAGCTCCTGGGGCTGGTCGCGGGGCTGCTGCAAGAGCGTCAGGCGTTCGGCGGCGCAGTACGGATGGTGGCAAGCGCGTTTCTCGAGACAGTGTTCTCGATTCTTCTGGCTCCGGTCATGATGCTCTACCACGCATCGTTCGTTCTGGAGATCGTATTCGGACGTTCGGTCGGATGGGATGCTCAGGACCGTGAGCGCACTGACCTGACTTGGGCTGAAGCGCGGCATGCTGGCCGTATTGCTACCGCGGTGGGTGTCGTCTGGGGTGGTTTGACCCTCGCGCTCAGCCCACTCTTCTTTATCTGGATGAGTCCGATCTTCCTCGGACTCCTGCTCAGCATTCCGCTGATCCGCTGGACCAGCCTGCAGCGCCCCGGTCAACGGGCGCGCGCTGCCGGGCTGCTTCTCGTGCCTTCCGAGACAGTGGAGCCGAGTGAAGTGACCCTTGTGCGTGGCGTTCAGGACGCCACTGCTCTTGCGGACCTGTTGCGGGGTTCCGGTGTTCTCACCCCTCCGTCGGTCGTATCTACGACATTCCCTCCTGCAGGTCGCAGTATGGTTAACGCAGAACGCGGACTCTTCGATCTCCGTCAGGGGCGTCCGCTCCTGATCACGGATAAACATGCTACCCGACAGACCAGTACACCCTCCAGTGGCGTGCTCATTGCCGCTGTCGAGGGGTTGCAGGAGGCCGGACTCGACTGCCTCCGCGGTCTGGGTATGGAGCCGCTCCGCCTTGTCGTGACGGCCCATCGGGTTCAGGCGATGGGACTCTCGCCCGAGGAATCCAACGCGGTTCCGTCGGGGAGCTATTCGATCACGCTCCGGTACAATGTCGAGCTTGACGAGATCCTCGAAATGGCGTGCTCAGCCAACGCAGACCATGAGGCGACGGCCCGCATGCTGTCGTCGGCGGCATCCGCGGAGGCTGCGGGTCTGTCGCTTCTTCGACTCGCTCGCCTTCTGCCTGCCGTCGTCGCGATCCCCGTCTGGACGCCGCATGCGCAGCGTCTCGACGAGGCGCTCGCACGCGGTGAGATCCTGACTGTGGATGCCGCCGAGGTCCATGACTACGTGGCTGCGGCAGATGTCGACGTCGTCGCGATCAGTGAGGCTCCGGTTCCGCTGGCCGAAGCGGTCGACTCGCGATTCGTGCTGTTCCGAGAATCGCATGGGCTGCAGGAGCATGTCGCCATCATGGTCGGCAATCCGGCGAACTGGCCGGATCCGTTACCGGTACGGCTGCACTCGGCGTGCCTCACCGGCGACCTCTTCGGCAGCCTGCGGTGTGACTGCGGGGAGCAGCTTCGCGGGAGCATGAAGCTGTTCGGGGCCCGTGGGGGAGGCGTGCTTCTGTACCTCGCTCAGGAAGGCCGTGGTATCGGACTCCGGAACAAGTTCAGAGCCTACACACTGCAGGACGGTGGGCTCGACACCATCGACGCCGACAACACGCTCGGGTTCGGTCCTGACGAACGTCGATACGACGTTGCGGCGCGTATGCTCCAGTCGCTGGGCCTCAAGCGTATCGAGCTGCTGACCAACAATCCGGAAAAGATGCGGGCCATGGAGGAGGCGGGAATTACGGTGGTGGTCCGTCGGCCGCTGCACGGCACGTTGAACCGGCACAATCGGCCCTATGTCGAGGCAAAGGTGAACCGGGCCGGTCACTGGCTGAAGGACATGCTCGCGCAGCCCTTGTCGGGCGATTGAGGAGCGGTGACCACGTCTGACGAGTTTTCCCTGTACGACCTCCGGGTAGAGGTCGTTGCGGGGGACAAGCCTATGGTCTGCAATCACCCCGTCGGCGATTATTTCGAACTCTCGGGCGAAAATCTGAGCATGCCGGCTGGGCAGACGTTTCCGATCTACCCACTGGCGGCGCTGTTGCCGCTCCTGCCAGCCAAGCAGCGTGAGACCGATCCGCATGACTGGATGACGACAGACATGGAACTCGCCTGTCCGGACCCGTTGTGTGGCGGGCGCTTCAGGATCACGCGGACGGGTAAGACCACGTTTCGCCACTCGGAGGTGACCCGGGTACCGCTAGGTAGCGGCGACGAGGAGTGACTGGGGCGCCGCACCCTGTGACCGTCGACCGGTACGACCTCTCTACTCGGTACTCGATCAGTCGCCTCATCCACGGTGGATGGCAGTTCTCGGCCGGGCACAGGCTTTCCCAGGCTGCACTCGACGACGGTGTCGACGTGCTCGAAGCGTCGGCCGAACTCGGCGTCACGACGTTCGATTGCGCCGACATCTATACGGGTGTCGAGGAGCTGTACGGCCGGTTCCTGCGCCGCTGGGCATCGGGCTCGAACGATGCACCCATCCAGATCCATACGAAGTTCGTGCCCGACTGGTCCGATCTCCCGCGCGTCGACCGGACCTACGTGCACGGCATCATTGATCGGTCACTCAAGAGACTGGGTGTCGAACGCCTCGACCTGGTCCAGTTCTACTGGTGGAGGGACGAGATCCCCGGCTTCGAGGACGCTGCTCGCTGGCTCGATGAGCTCCGTGAAGAGGGGAAGATCCGCCATGTGGCCGTGACCAATCTCGACGTCTCGCGTCTTCGCTACTTGGAGGCTGCGGGGGTCGCGCCGGTCGCGAACCAGGTCCAGTACTCGCTCCTCGATCGGCGCGCGTCGGGACCTCTGACCAGACAGTGTGGGTCGTCCGACCTGCGGATCCTCGGGTTCGGGGCACTAGCCGGAGGTTTCCTCACCGATCGGTGGCTGGGAGAGCCGGACCCTGCCGAGCACGCGAATCGATCGCTGGTAAAGTACCGGCTCATCATCGACGAGTTCGGGGGGTGGCAGGCGTACCAAGCGCTTCTCGAGACGATGGCCGACATCGGCAGCAGGCACGGCGTCGAGGTATCCGCTGTGGCCATCCGGTGGGTTCTGGATCAGGCCGGAGTCGCGGCCGTCATCTGCGGGGGCACCCGATTGGGACAGATGAAGCGGAACGCCGCGGCGTTCTCGTTCGAGCTGACGGCCACTGATGTGGCGGCGTTGCAGGCGCACCTGGATCAGGCCCCGGGCCCGTCTGGCGACATCTTCGAGCTGGAGCGGGATCGCGACGGCCCCCATGGGCGGATCATGAAGTACGACCTGAATCGCGAATAGCGAAGGGTGCGCCGCACCTCGATGAGCGGGAAGTCCGGCTTTAGCAGAAGGGCGCCAGGCGATCCGGGATCACCTTAAGACATTGAGGTGCAGTGCCTTGACGTGGTTGATGCCACGGAGAGTCGGGAGGTCGGACACACCAGTGTGTCCGCAAGCCGGACGGGCCGTCACACGCACGGGCCGCGCCTTCCCTCGGTCGCGTCGGAGCGTCAGATTGGCGCCGTGACCGACACCGACGCCATCCCCCTCCCGTTCCCGGATGCCCGAGCGCGAGATCGCATCGCCTCGGATCTGGAGGCAAGCCTCTTCGTGGAGGCTGGCGCCGGTTCGGGGAAGACGACAGCACTCGTCGCGCGGCTTGTTACGCTCATCTCGACAGGCACGGCTACGGTCGATCAGATCGCAGCGGTTACGTTCACGCGAAAGGCTGCTGCCGAGCTTCGCGAGCGCTTTCAGACGGGTGTCGAGCTCGCACTCTCTGCGGAGCGGGGGAAGGAACTTCCCGACGATCTGATCGTCGAACGACTTTCTCTTGCGCTCGACGAGATCGACCGGGCCTTCATCGGGACGATCCACTCCTTCTGTGGTCGCCTCTTGCGAGAGCGCCCACTCGATGTGGGACTCGATCCGGGGTTCCGTGAGCTCCCGGTCGAGGAGCGTGCAAGGCTGCGCCGACGGTTCTGGGATGCCTACCTCGAGCGGCTGGCTCGGGACAGTGATCCTCGGCTGGAGAAGCTGTCGACAGCGGGCGTGCGGGCCGTCTCGCTTTATGGGCTCTTCGGCTTGCTCGTCGAGAATGAAGACGTCGATTTCCCCACCGAGACGACGCAGCTGCCTACGTCGGCTGAGCTCGCACCCATTCGGGAGGAACTCGAGGCGATCGTCGATACGGGCTGGGAGCTCATGGACGATATGCCCCCGGCGCGGGGATGGGATTCCCTTCAGGGGAAGATCCGGCAACTCCACTTTGAGCGGGCGGTCACGGGGTGGAAGGACACGACGGATGTCTTCGCGGCGATCGCCCTGCTGTGTAAGCCTGGGCCTCGTGGTCACAAGACGACGCTCAAAAACTGGCGCGACAAGGCGCTGGCAAAGGGCCTGCGTAGTCGTGTTGATGCGTTCGGAGTCGGCGACACGCCGGCGCACCAGCTCGTCAGTCGCTGGTATGCCTACCGGTATGCGCTGGCGATCGATCTTGGGCGGACCGCAGTGCGGGAATTTGCGGCTCACCGCATGCGCATCGGGAAGCTCGATTTTCAAGACTTGCTTTCGCTCGCGGCCCGCCTGCTCCGAGAGAACCCGGAGGTGCGTCGCCATCTCGGTGAGCGGTATCGTTGTCTTCTGGTCGATGAGTTCCAGGACACGGATCCGCTGCAGGCGGAGATCATGCTGCTCCTGTCGTCCGAACCGTCCGACAAGGAGTCCGGGTCGGACATCGCAGACTGGCGGCTCGCCACGCCGCGACCGGGGGCCCTGTTCGTCGTGGGGGATCCCAAGCAGAGCATCTATCGGTTTCGCCGGGCGGACATTCAGCTCTATGGCTGGGTGAAAGAGCGATTCAGGGTCTTCGGCGAGGTACTCACTCTGTCGACCAATTTCCGGTCTCGACCACCCATTGGTGATCTCGTCAATCAGGTCTTCTGCGCGCCGGACTTCTTTCCCGAGGAGGCGACTGTGGAGCAGGCCGCGTTCGAGCGCCTGGACACCCAGCCTCCAGACGGGGACGTGCCGTGCGAGGGAGTCTTTGTCTACGACATCGCCCCGGATCAGGACACGAAGGGGCGGGCTGCTGCGGACGATGGGCTCCGCATTGCCGCCTGGATTCGTGATCGGGTCGATGCCGCAGAGCGCGAGCCTGAGGACTTCCTGATTCTCACCTGGTCCCGAGGTCAGCTCGCCGAGTACGCGCGAGCGCTCGAGTCGCACGGACTTCCGGTCTCCGTGACCGGGGCCGGTGTGGGGGTGGAGGAGGAGATTCACGAAATCCAGGTCCTGCTCCGCTGCATGATTGATCCGACCAACCCGGTACAGGTCGTGGCAGCGCTCACCGGGCTCTTCTTCGGTCTCGACTACGAAAAGCTCACGGCTCACCGTCTCGGCGGTGGTGGCTTCGACGCCATGTGGCCCGGTGACGATGGTCATCCCGACGTCGTGGCCGCCATGAGGCGTCTTCATGCGTGGTGGCGTGTCTCGGTTGTTGAGCCTGCGGACATCTTTGTTAGTCGGGTTGCGAGCGAACTGGGTCTTCTGCCCTACGCCGCTGCCGGCGACCTCGGCACGCTGCGCGCGGGTGCATTGCTGTATGCCCTCGACTCGGTCCGTGCCGCGGCCCTGTCGGGCGACACCTCTCTGCCTGGTGCGCTAGAGGCGCTGCAGGCGGCGCTCGCTCTGCGCGAGGCCGAGGCCCCGCTCGAACCTGGACGACCGGATGCCGTGCGCCTCATGAACCTGCACCAAGCCAAGGGTCTCGAGGGCACTGTGGTCATTCTGGCCGACCCGACTGACCGCTCGTTGAGGCGCCCGGGACTCCACATGGCGCGGACCGAGGAAGGTCAGGCACGGGGGTACCTGCGCGTGGCAGGTGCCGCAGGAGTCCGATCGAGCCAGGATCTGGCACGACCCATCGGATGGGCGGGCCTCGAGGCGCGCGAGCAGAGATTCAAAGATGCCGAGGACGTTCGCCTGCTCTACGTCGCGGTCACGAGGGCGCGAGAGGAACTGGTCATCGCGCGTTGGCCCAAGAAGAAGCGCTCAGCCTGGGAACCGCTGCATACGTGGCTGGCCGATCCGGCTCACGCTACCGTGCTCGAGCTGGAGGCGCGGGAGTCAGGCGAGCGCGAGAAGCTGGTACTCACTTCGGAGGACGCCCGCTCACGTATCGCGGAGGCCAGAGCCAACATCGCGGCGCGAACGCGTCCTTCGTTCCTGCATGAGACAGTTACCAGTCTCACGAAAGAGCGGATGTCCACGGCTAACGTGAATGAGCCCGCTGGGCTGGAGTCCGGAGGCGGTCGGAGTGCTGAGTCTGGGAAACAGTCAGCCACGGAGGACCGCGTGTTGGCGTCGGACCTCCGTGGTTACTCGTGGGGGAGCGCGGTGCATGGTGCTCTCGCTTACGCGGCCACGAGCGAATCCGAGGTCGACCTGCAGGGCGTGTGTCGGAACCTGCTGGTTGAGCACGGTCGCCCGCTCGATGATCACGGTGAGCCGACTGAATTGCGTGAACTCATGGGCCTCATCCGTGCGGTGCAGTCATCACCACTGTGGACCCGGGCGCAGGACGCGAAGCGCATGCTGACCGAGATCGCGTTTGCGGTACCCGGGCTGACCGACGTACCTCCCGAGCCCGCTCCGGAAGCCGAGACGGCGCCGAGGACCTTGGTGGGCCGCAGGCAGCTCGATCTTTTTGGCGCCGACCCTGCCGGAGCCGATGACAGTGCCGAGTCTGGTGAGGCGACGGAGAAGGACGTCGCGGTTGTACACGACCGAGATCTGGAAGTGGCGGGTGAGCCTACCATGGTCCTTGAGGGTGTCATCGACCTCGCCTTCCGTGAGCGGGGTGGCTGGGTCATCGCCGACTACAAGACCGACATTGGAACCGATCCCGACTTTCCGGTGCGTGCGGCCGCGTACCGGCGTCAGGTCGATCTGTATTCGGAAGCGTGGGCACGGCTGACGGGTGAACCGGTGAAGGAGCGCGTGCTCTTCTTTACGGCGCAGGACCGCATGGAGCAGTGGTAGCGACGCCAGAGGCGGGTCTTCTGCTCTGCTACTGGCCGCTGGTCCTGACGTCGAGTACGCGCCCCTGGTAGTCACGTGGATCGACGTCTTCGACCCGAGTGACAAAGCGTTGGCCTCCGCCGGGTACGATTACCTCCACGTCTACACGCTGCCCTCCGGGGATGCCGAAGTGCACCGGGAGATCGGACTGGGCGTCGTAGCCGGACCCCGAGTCGACGCGGCGCGTGCCGAGTAGCTCACGAAGTCCGGCTGCGTAGATCCGGACTTCAGCGCCAGCCCGTGTGCTCCGTCCGGCCGCGTCGAGAACCCGGACCTGCAGCGAGTGCCATGAGAACTCGGGTCGCAAGAGATTCTGGAGGAGACTGTGTGTCCCGTCCGCAGCCGCTCCTGCCAGGGCGAGGTCGAGATCTCCGTCGAGGTCGAAGTCGACCCAGGTCGCTCCGTGGCTCGCGTTCCTGTCGAGGATCTCGGCGGGGGTCACGTCCATGAAGACCGGGTCACCTTCGCGGCGCATGAGCCAATCCCGGTAGTGGGTCTCTCCGCCGACGGTCCCATTCACGAATAGGTCGATCGAGCCGTCGTGGTCGAAATCCGCCCACGCACAGGTGTCGTATCGTGATGAATTCGCGACGCCTAGCGTCTCGGCGCGATTGAGCCAGCCGCTGTCCGTGTACTCGAGGAGTCCATTCGCGCCGTAGTTGGCGAAGAAGAGGTCGAAGTCGCCGTCGGAGTCGTAATCGACAGAGCAGGGGCGTACCGATCCTTCCGCCTCGTCGCCGACTGTGCGTCCACCTCCGCGGACGACATCGTCTGCGGACTCCGTGAAGCCCGTCGGACTGCCCTGATAGAGTCCGTTCGCATCTCCGTTCATGTTCGCCACGATCACATCGAGCCAGCCGTCTCCGTCATCGAACCAGACCGCGCCGACGGTTCGTCTCGGGTCGCCGAGTCCGAGCTCGGCTGCCTGGTCGGTGAACTGGCCCTCATCCTGGATGAAGAGGCGATTCGGTCCATCCCGCATTCCGAGATAGAGGTCGAGGTCACCATCGGCGTCGGTATCGATCCAGGCGGCCTGCCGGGTGGTGCCCACCTCGAGCTGCAGTCCGACCTCAGCTGAGATTTCAGTGAATCCGTCCGTATCGTTTCGCCACAGCGCGGTCACGGGGGCCTCACCGGCGTATCCGAGCAGGAGATCGGGGTCACCGTCCGCGTCGAAGTCTCCCCACGCCGACGTTCGGACCGAACGCTCCACCAGCAGACCGACCTCGGCAGCGATGTCCGCGAAGCCATCGATCCCGTCGTTTCGGTAGAGTCGGCTCGGCGTACCGTTGAAGCCGACGAAGCGGTCGGGGTCGCCGTCCTGGTCGACGTCGGCCCAGGCGTCGGTGAGCGCACCACCGTCCGCGAACAAATCTTCGGCGAAGGGAGCGAAGCGGACGGGTTGAGGCTCCTCCGGGCGGTCGCAGGCCGCCAGGACGAGCAGACACGAGCCGATAGACCACCGAGGTATGTGCCGCATCAGATGCTCACTGGATGTAGAGGTTCTGGCCGCAGATCAGCGGCCGTTCGGGCGCTCATACAACACCACGCCGTCCACGATCGTCATGTCTACGTCGACGTCGAGGATCCGCTCGGGATCCGTCTCGAGAATATTCTCTGAGAGTACAACCACGTCGGCGAGCATGCCCGGCTCCAACGTACCCTTCTCGTTCTCCTCGAAGGTCAGCCACGCTCCGTTGGCTGTATAGCCACGGATCGCCTCTTCTATGCTGAGCCGCTCTTCCGGACCATAGACCTCGCCGGACATGCCCTTCCGGGTGACAGCCGTGTACAGCCCGACACGCGGGTCGATCGGCAGGATGTCGCTACCGAGCGCCATGAAGATCCCGTGCTCCATCGGGACGCGAACCGGGTTGTTATGAGCGAGTCGATCGCCGTCAAGATTGTCTACGTACCGGCCTTCGAGTGTCCACGTGAAGTTCGGCTGCTGGGCGATCGCGATGTCGTGCTCCGCCATCAGGTTCAGCGTGGCGACCGGCGGTGTCACGGTGAAGTGGTTCAGGTAGTGGCGGTGATCCGATCGAGGATTCGCCTCGAGGGCCTCCACGAAGGCGTCGACCGTCAGTTCGATGGCCGCGTCACCGATGGCGTGGAAGCCGAGCTGCCAGCCGAGTGCGTTGCCCTGCATGATGAGGTCGCGGAGTTCATCCTCCGGGACGTTCAGGAGGCCGCGATACTCGGTCTCTCCTTTGTACGGCTCGATCGTATAGGCAGCCGGTCCGGTGAAGCCACCGTCGACGAGCACCTTGATGGCGCCTATGCGGAGGCGGTGATTACCGTCGCCCGTCCGGAGGCCGAAGCGCTCGAGGCGCTCTGGGCCCACCCAGCGGATTTGCACGGTCGAGCGGGGCAGCTCGTTGCCGTACTCCTCGTAGATGTCTTCCCAGCGCTCGTAGCCGCCGGGCGTCTCACCTGCCTGGATCAGGCTCGTGATGCCAAGAGCGAGCTGGTCGCGCAGCATCTCCACGTGGCTCGCGCGTACCTCATCGGGCGTTGCGTCCGGTACGAGACGGCTCACGATGCCCTGACGCTCGCGGATGACGCCGTTCAGACGTCCGTCCGGGCCCGTCTCGATGACGCCACCCTCGGGCTGAGGCGTCGCCTCGTCTACGTCAGCGAGCTCGAGCGCTAGCGAGTTAGCGACCGCACTGTGTCCGCCGGCGCGCGACAGAATGACCGGGTTGTTCGGCGCGGCTTCGTCGAGGTCAGCGCGCAGTGGCCGACGACCCTCGGCCAGCTCGTCCTCACTCCAGCCGTACCCGGTGATCCACTCGCCCTCGCCGAGCGTAGCGATCTTCTCCCGGATCAGCTCCTGGATGGCCACAATCGACTCGACCCCCCCGAGCTCGATATGACGAAAGGCGCGCCCCCGGATGTGGGTGTGGGTGTCATTGAAGCCCGGCATGACGAGCCGGCCGTCGAGGTCGATCGTCTGTGTGGCGGAGTACTCATCGAGCAACGCGGTGCCACCGACAGCCGTGATTCTGCCGTCCGTCACGACGAGTGTCTCTGCGAGGGAGAAGTCCTGATCGACGACAGCGATGGTTCCGCCCGTCAGGATCAGGTCGGCAGGGATGCGGTCGTCATCCGATGCACACGCGCCTACGGTGAGTACCAAGAACAGGACTCCCCACCCCGCGGAGGATCGTGACGGGCGACCCTTCGTCCGGGCGCTCAGGGGTCCTGCTCCCCGCTCGTGGCGGTGGAGCCTCGTACGCATGAATGCCTCCGGTCTTGGGGCGGGGTGTGGACCAATGCCGAAGCCCGATCTCCAGACGCTACCGAGAGCCGAACCCACACGCCACTCCTGCATCTACGCGACCCCGCCTTCTATCGTTTCATGGGAGAATCGGAGGGCCGCTTGGGCCGTGTTCTGGCTGCCCTGGACCGCCATGACATCAATCTGGTTGTGATCAATGCCGGCCCTCTACCCATCTCTCCTCCACTGGAACCGGCTCTGAGGCAGGTCCGGGTTCGAGTTGGCAGAGGGAGGCGGTGACCCCCTACTCGACGAGATCGACCGTTTATCGGACGACGACGGTGGCCCTGTGCTCGACGAGATTGGATTCATAGAGGTAGTCGATGTCACCCCGCCCGACGAGAACGAGGTTCAGCTTGAGACGGTCTCCGTGCCTGAGCCCGGTACGCTTCTCCTTCTGGTCGGCGGACTCCTGGCGATGGTGGGACTTTCGCTTCGACAAGGATCTCCTCGCCGTGGTCGCCAGGTGACCGAGCTCTCATAGTGGGCTTGCCATGACGGCTGTGGGTCCCGAGCGTCCGTTCCTGTCAGCGGTGATCGGCCAGGTCGGCATCGGAGCGGAATATCCGGCAGTGGGCGGTAGCTATGCCACATTCGAGGTGGTCGCCGGCAACGAGTATGAGTTGGTGGCTAGCTGACAAGCCGAGCCGGTTTCCGAACTCATTTGGATGGTTCCCGGGTCTGCTGAACCTGCATCCCGACAGGGCACCTGAACGGCGGGCGCTTTGCACCTGAGCTGTCCAGTCCGGCTCGAGATCCTCGAGCCTCCACTGACCAGGGCTCGCCGGGGTCGCTCCACAGCGCTCCGCTTTTCATAGAGTCGCAGGAACAGGAGATCGAACGGGGCAAGACCATCGGGCCTGTATCACTTCTCGGGTTGCGACCATGACGCGGCACCCTACGATGGGCGCATGAACGAAATGTCGAAGCGCGCTGTCTGCCGCCGGGCCTGTCTGGTCCTGGCCGTCACCCTCTCCAGCTGCATCCCCGGTGTCTCCGAATGGAGCGACGTCCATGAGGACGGCTCGTTCCTCATGTACCGCCGGCAATCTCTGATCGGCGAGGAGACGTTCAGTATTCGCTCGGATGGTGATTCGATCGTGGTCCGATCGCTGCAGGGCGAGAACGAGCGTGGCAGGGTCACCGGGGTCGAGACTGAGCTCCGACTCGATCAGGACCTGTCCCCCGCGCTGTACCGCAGCCGTCGGATCTCGGACAGCGACACCACCAACATCCTGGAGGTGGTCGCGACGGCTCAGGGCGTGTCCGTGCGCGAAAAGGAGACCGACGCGGTCTCCCTCTCTGCGCCGGATGGTTTTTTCCCCGTACACGGCAACGTCCCGGCTGCAGTCGAGGCGATGTTGTACCACCGCCACCTCGCGCTGGGGCTCGATGCCTCACCGACCCTGCCACGAGGCGAGGTCGTGATGACGCACCGAGGGACCGATGTCGTTCAGATCGGGGGATCGGACGTCTCGCTCGAGCGCTACGTGGTGGAGGGCATCAACTGGGGTCTCCGCACGATCTGGTTGAACCACGCCAACGATCTGGTCGCGCTGGTCTATGCGAACACTCAGTTCAGAGAGGCGATCCGCAGCGGATACGAAGAGGCGCTGCCGCACTTCATTGCCGGGCACGTGGATGAGCAGATGCGGACCCTCGCCGAGTACACGGAGGAGCTCCGAGATGACCCGGCTGCGGTCACCGCGCTCGTAGGCGGCGATGTCGTCGACGGTCTGAGTGACGATACCCATCCGGACATGACGGTCCTGATCGAGGCCGGCCGGATCCGGGAGATCGGTCCTCGAGCGGAGGTCGAGATCCCGGAGGACGCCGACGTCCTCGACGTGACCGGCAAGACGTTGATTCCCGGGTTGTGGGACATGCACGCCCACGCCAATCAGGTCCAGTGGGCACCGACGTACCTCGCGGGTGGGGTCACCACGATCCGGGATCTGGGGAATGAACTCGAGTTCGCGACGGCCTTTCGCGATGCCGTCGCCGAGGGCTGGGCGATGGGGCCGGAGATCCTGCTCGCCGGTATGACCGACGGTGCAGGCATCACCGGTAACGGCGTGGTCCGCGCCCGGACCGCCGCCGAGGCGCGCGAGGTCGTGGCCCGGTATGACGACGAAGGGTACAAGCAGGTGAAGATCTACACGGCGATCGAGCCGGATGTCCTCAGTGTGCTGACCGAGGAGGCCCACCAGCGTGGGATGACCGTGACGGGTCACGTGCCGAGAGCGGTCGGAAACACCGTAGATGCGGTGGCGCTCGGCATGGATCAGCTCAATCACCGCGGGCTGTTTCTGTCCGTGCTCTTCCCCGAAGAATCGGTGGCCGATCTCGGCGCTTTGTACCTCTTCGACCGGGACGTCAGCCCTGCTCGAATCGCACGGGCCGCAGAGTTCTTGCTCGAGCACGGCACGGCGCTCGACCCCACCATCTCTCTCGACATGCTGAGAAACCTTCCCCGCGGCACTCTACTGGAGACCGTGGAGCCCGACGTCGGCCGGATCGCATACGAGCTGTGGGAGGGCAAGCGTTTCCTGCCCGGTGTGGACACGACGCGTGCCGAGCAGATGGCCGAAGATGTACGCGTGGCCATGGACGTACTCGGGGCGTTTCATCGCGCGGGCGTGCCGATCGTCGCCGGCACAGACAACGGCGTCCCACTCTTCAACCTCTACCTGGAAATCGAGGCGTATCACGACCTCGCAGGCTTCTCACCGCTCGATGCGCTTCGCAGCGCCACCATCGTGCCCGCTCGGGTCATGGGGATGGACGCGGAAACCGGTTCGCTCGAGGTCGGCAAGGAAGCCGATATCGCGATCCTGGACCGAAATCCGCTCGTGGACATCCGAAATCTTCGCAGCGTGTCTGCGGTGATGAGCGATGGGGTCTATTACGAGAGTGCGCCGCTGTGGGGCGCGGTCGATTTCAGGGCTGCGGGTCGGTAGCAGTAGCGGGATCGCCCCCACCACTAGATGTTGCTCGCTCGCCTCACCGTCCATCGAGAACAGACCATGAAGCTCATCCCCACAGCGCGTCTCGTCCCCACGACCCTTCTCCTCCTTGGCCTGGGTGCCTGTGGAACAGACGCCCCTGACGATGTCGCGCCCATGGCTGAGGTCGTGGATTCCACCGCCAATCAACAGCTCGCCTGGGTCGACCGGTCAGGGACCGTGATGGAGTCGATCGGCCCGCGCATGAACTCGATCCTCGACCCGTCGATCTCGCCGGACGGTGAGCGGATCACCGTGCGTGGGCGAGAGGTCGAGGGCCAGACGGACTACCTCTACATCCTCGAGGGCACGGAGGGCGCGAGGCTCACGTCGAACGAAGGCTTCGAGCGCCACATGATCTGGTCCCCGGACGGGTCGCGGATCGCGTACTCGATCCAGGAGCCCGGTGGCGTCTCGAACTTGTTCGTCCGCGCGGCAGACGGTTCGGGTGGAGATCAACCGCTGATCGTGAGCGAAGGCATGCACAAGTGGTATCCGTCCTGGACGCCCGACGCCTCGACGGTCGTCTTCCACACGAACAACCCGGAAACGCAGGCGCGTGACCTCTGGTCCGTCGATGTCGCGACGGGGGAGACGGACGTCGTGGTCGGCGACGATGGGATCCAGGCCCTGGCCCGGCTCTCACGTGACGGTCGGTTCATCGCCTACCAGTCCGACCAGGACGGCCAGATGGAGATCTACGTCACGACCTTCCCGGCGTCGGATGCGAGGTGGAAGGTGTCGGCCAACGGGGGTACATGGCCGAAGTGGAGCAACGACGAGCTCTTCTATTGGCGGGGCAACGACCTGATGGCCGTGCGCTTCAGCGACGACGGCGGCTACTCCTTCGACCCACCGACGCGCCTCTTCACCGGGGCCCAGGTCGGGATGGGCGTGGACAACATGATGACGTCGTACAACCCGGAGTACGACGTGAACGCAGAGGGCACCCGCTTCGTGGTGACGCGGCGCCTGGAACGGTAGGAGGGGACCTCCACCTCCAACATTAATGGAGGAGGGAGGCACGCCCCGCGGGGCTAGCCCCACCCTACCCGCCTGCTAGCTTGCCACCGCCGCTCCACGTGGAAGACTGCCGCTCGCTCGCGGTCTCGATCACCCCAGCCCTCCAGCTCTCGGCCTGTTGCGACCCCTCCTGCTGATCGTCCTCCTCGCCGCCCCGGAAGCCCATGCGCAGCAGGCCAACCCCCTCCAGGCGCGGCTCGGGTTCACCAAGGAGGCCCGTGCGGTCGAGGTCACCGGCGAGCGCATCCGGGTGGACGGACGCCTCGACGAGCCCGTGTGGGCCGAGGCACCACCGATCAACGATTTCGTTCAGAAAGAGCCGGTCGAGGGAGTCCTGCCGACGGAGCGCACGGAGGTCCGCTTCGTCTATGACGAGCGGGCGCTTTATGTGGGTGCCCGCATGTACACGAGCGGCGGGCGTAGTGAGATCCAGGCCCCGCTCGGACGCCGGGACGACAACCGGCTCGCCGAGTCGATCCTGGTGTCGCTCGACACGTTCCTCGACAGACGTACCGCATACTCGTTCGGCGTGACCGCCGCTGGCGTGCGCCTGGACCACTTCCATCGCTCGGACTCCGAAGGCGACATCGACACGGGCTTCGACCCGGTGTGGGAGGCGAGCGTCTCCATCGACGAGGAGGGCTGGACTGCGGAGATGTGGATTCCGTTTTCGCAGCTCCGCTACAACGACCTGCAGGAGCAGACCTGGGGCCTGAACCTGCAGCGCTGGATCCCGTCCAAGAACGAGTCGAACTACTGGATTCCCATCCCTCGCACCGAGCGCGCCTGGGCGTCTCGGTTCGGCTCGCTTATCAGTGTGCGCGCCGGTGAGCCGGTTCGGCGTCTCGAGCTACAACCGTACGCCGCTGCGGGTGCGAGCATCAACGGTGACCGCGATCAGGCCGACCCCTTCGATGACGGACTGAACCTGGAGGGGCGGGCCGGCCTCGACCTCAAGATGGGCCTCGGCCCCAACCTCACGCTCGACGCCACCGTGACGCCGGACTTCGGTCAGGTGGAGGCCGATCCGGCGGTCGTGAACCTCACCGACTTCGAGGTTTTCTTCCCGGAGCGCCGTCCGTTTTTCACGGAAGGCAGCGCACTGCTCAACGGGCCCACAAACAACTACTTCTACTCCCGGCGCATCGGCGCACGTCCGACCGGGCCGGCCACCGGCGACTTCGTCGACCGACCGACCTCGACCACGATCCTGGGCGCCGCCAAGCTGACCGGACGCCTGCCCTCGGGCACGTCGATCGGCGTGCTCGCGGCGGTCACCGGTGCCGAGGACGCGCGGACGTTCGACGCCGACGCTGGCGCCTTCGGGGATGTCCGGGTCACACCCCGCAGCTCGTGGGGCGTGGGACGCGTGCAGCAGGAGTTCGGTGCCGACGGCTCGACGGCCGCGCTCATGGTCACGGGGGTGCACCGGGACATGGCCCCGGACGATCCGCTCGCCGATCGCCTCGCTCGGAACGCCTTCACCGGCAACGCTGAGACGCTCTGGCGGCTGGACGACGCGACGTACGAGGTCTCGTTGAGCGGAGGGTTCACGCACGTCGAGGGTGAGGCCGGCGCCATCTCCCGGCTGCAGCGCTCCAGCGTGCGCTACTTCCAGCGGCCCGACGCCACGCACGTCCGTTTTGACCCGACGCGCACCAGCATGAGCGGAAACAAGGCGACGCTGCGAGCGGAGAGGATCAGCGGCCAACACTGGCTGTGGACGATCTCCGCGGACCTCGAGTCGCCCGAGGCCGAGTTCAACGACATCGGGCGCATCACCACGGCGGACGGGGTCGCGTGGCGTCCGTCGCTCACGTATCGCGAGGCAACTCCCGGTCGGTTGTTCCGTAGCTACCGGTTCACCGTCAATCAGAACAGTGAGTGGAATCTGGGCTGGGAGCACCAGCAGACGACGCTCAACGGGACGGCGGCCGTGACCTGGAACAACTTCTGGACCACACGCTTCTCGACCCGACTCAACCTGCGCGCCCAGAATCAGCGGCTCACCCGAGGCGGACCTTCGATGGGTACCGGTCGCGGCTGGAACACGTCGCTCAACCTGGGCAACGGTGGCGCGGCCCAGACCCGATGGAGTCTGGGAGCGAACGTCGGCGGGGACGAGCTCGGCGGCAGCCGTCAGAGTGTGAACGGCCGTGTGTCGTTCGTGCCTGAGCCGCGATGGCAGATCAGCCTCGCTCCCTCGTTCGAGCACGGTGTCAACGCGCGCCAGTATGTGTTGGCTCGAGACGGTGGGACGCAGGCGACCTTCGGGCGACGGTATCTCTTCGCCTTCACGGACCGCACCACCTTGGCCTTGGAGACGCGGCTCAGCTTCACGCTGAAGCCCGACATGAACATCGACCTGTACGCCCAGCCGTTCGCCGCCAGTGGGCGCTTCCAGGACCACGGGGAGCTGGAGGCCGCAGGAAGCCGCTTCCTGCGCACCTACGGGTCGGACGGCACCACGATTGATCGAGCCGAAGACGGGAGCTACACCGTGCAGGATGGCGCTGAAACCTTCACCATCCCCAACCGTGACTTCAACGTCCGCTCCTTCCGTAGCACGGCAGTGTTGCGCTGGGAGTGGCGCCCCGGGAGCACCCTGTTCCTCGTGTGGCAGCAGGACCGGTCTGGGAACGCCCCCATCGACCAGCGCGCGGGTCTCGACGACGTGTTCGGCTCGTTCGCGACGACCGGCAACAACTTCTTCGCGGTCAAGGCGAGCTACTGGCTGGGCCGGTCGGTGGGTCGGTAGGGGGTACACGTGTGGGTCGGGGGTTTGCCGGTGCTGCGAGGCGGGAATGCCGGTCATCTCTTGCCGTACCTATATTCGGCTGAGAGCCGCCCAACCCGAGATGACCCGAACGACGCTTCATTGCTGACCACGCCCGCTTCATGAGACGAAACCACGCTCGCTTCTTCCTTGCCGGGTTGTTCGGCCCTCTCTCCGCTGTCGCATGCGTGAGTTCCGGTCCAGCACCCACAGGGTCGACGCCCAGCCCGGTCGAGACCGATGTCTCGCGGCTCGAGGCCCTGTACCAGGCCCGCACGGACAGTGCATTTCTGACGGTGCACGAAGCGGACGCCCGTTTCATGACCGGCATGATCCACCATCACGCCCAGGCGCTGGTCATGTCCGCGCTGGCGCCTCACAACGGCGCGAGTGAGTCGATCCGCACGCTTACCAGTCGGATCATCAACGCGCAGACTGACGAGATTTCGGTCATGCAGCGCTGGCTGCGTGACCGAGACCGCCCGGTGCCCGAGGTGGACGCCTCAGGGCAGATGATGGGCGGCCATATGCATATGGTCGGTATGCTCACACCGGACCAGCTCGACGAACTCGCGGCCGCACGAGGTCAGGAGTACGATCGACTGTTCCTGACGTACATGATCCAGCATCACAACGGCGCGGTCGATATGGTCGACGTGCTGTTCGCGACCGACGGCGCTGCGCAGGACGATTTCGTATTCAAGATCGCGTCCGACATTCAGGTCGATCAGAGGACCGAGGTCGCCCGCATGCAGCGCATGCTCGATGCGATGCTGTCTCGCGATAACTCATCACTAAATCAGACCACCCGCTCGAGGTAGAGACCCCATGACCGAGAATGCACCCCACGCGCCCTCAACCCCTTCGCGTGGCCTCCGTGGCTTGAGCGCAGCGGTCGGGCTCGCCGTCGTCGCCAGCTGCGCGGCTCCCTCGGTGGCCCCGACCGGGATGATGTCGAGCATCGCACCGACGATGCCCATGACGCCCCTTACTGTGACCCCGCCGAGCCCCGACCCACGTGTCGGACTCGATGCTGGTCTCTTCGATGCCGAGGAGGCGGCCTGGAATCTGCGCGTCGTCTCGAAGACCCCGCCGCCGGACCGCTTCGTAGGCCGCACGAACTCAGACCTGGCGTTCAAGGACAACTACGTCATCCAGGGCAACTACGACGGCGTCCAGATCTGGGACGCGACGGATCCGTCTGAGCCCACGACGGTGGTTACTTATGTCTGTCCGGCTTCGCAGAGTGACGTCTCCGTACACGGCGACCTGCTCTTCGTCTCGGGTGAGGGCATGACGGGCCGTCTGGACTGTGGTCCGGGCGGTGTGGAAGAGGCCGTGAGTCAGGAGCGGCTGCGTGGTATCCGGATCTTCGACATCAGTGATATCCGGAACCCGCGCTATCTCCATAACGTGCAGACATGCCGTGGCTCGCACACGCACACCGTACTCGAAGATCCGGATGACGCGGACAACGTCTACATCTACGTCTCGGGCTCTGCGCCGGTACGCCCGGCTGAGGAACTGCCGGGCTGTTCGGGACTCTTCCCCGACGAAGATCCCAACTCGGCGCTCTTCCGGATCGAGGTGATCCGCGTTCCTCTCGACAACCCGTCGGCCGCTACGATCGTCAGCTCGCCGCGTATCTTCGAGGACCTGGTCGCCCCACCCATGCACGGTCCCGCGCCCGACGACCTCGCGGCCGTCGACGCCGCCATCGCGCGTGGTGAATTCGTCGCTGACCTTGGGGGACAAACAATCGTGCTCCCAGCGCGCTTTACCGCTCCTGCTCTCGAAAGTATCGTCGCGGCCCGGGGTGGTACGAGCGTCACCGCTGCGGACAGCGCGGCGCTTCGGGAAGCAATTCCTGCGATGATGCAGCAGATGATGGGTGGCGGTGACGGTCGCGAAGAGATGGGTCCGACCCAGTGCCATGACATCACTGTCTACCCCGCGATCGGACTCGCCGGTGGGGCCTGCGAGGGCTACGGGCTGCTGCTCGACATCAGCGATCCCGTGGATCCCGTCCGGCTCTCGGCCGTGGCGGACTCGAACTTCTCGTACTGGCACTCCGCCACCTTCAACAACGACGGCAGCGCGATCCTGTTCACTGACGAGTGGGGCGGGGGTGGTGCGCCGAAGTGCCGTGCGTCGGATCCGTACGAGTGGGGCGCCAACGCGATCTTCACCATCGAGGGTGAAGACATGGAGTTCCAGAGCTACTACAAGATGACGGCTCCGCAGACGTCGCTCGAGAACTGTGTAGCCCATAACGGCTCGCTGATCCCCGTGCCGGGGCGCACCATCATGGCGCAGTCGTGGTACCAGGGCGGCATCTCTCTGCTGGACTGGACCGACCCGTCCAACCCGGTCGAGATCGCATTCCATGACCGCGGTCCGTCCGATGCGACCCGTATGGGCTCGGGTGGAAGCTGGTCGGTCTACTGGTACAACGGATTCCTGTACAGCTCCGAGATCTCACGCGGACTCGACGTATTCGAGGTCACCGCGAGCGCGGTCATGACGCAGAACGAGCTCGATGCCGCCAACAGCGTGCGGTTCGAGCAGCTCAACTCTCAGGGGCAGCCCGAGATTGTCTGGCCCCACACCTTCGCCCTGGCCAGGGCGTACGTCGATCAGCTCGAGCGGCATCGGGCGGTCTCCTCGGGCTGGATCACCGAGGTTCGCGCAGCGCTGGCGGGTGCAGAGCAGATGTCGGGCTCGGCCCGGACGTCGTCGCTGAACGCACTCGCATCGCAGATCAGAGGCGCGGCTGATGAGTCGCGTGACCCGGCGAAGGTGCGGATCCTGGCAGAGGCCGTTCGGGGACTGGTGGCGGCTCAGTAGTCGATCGGTTGTCGGGGGCGGGCGCTCGAGGCGTCCGTCCCCGACGGGATGCTCAGATCACGCGTGCGGTCGGCGACGCCTCGTTGACCGCTGCGTGCCCTCAGTGATCTCCGACGGAACCGAACTCCAGATGAATCCAGGCGTCGTTCCAGCTGCTCCGAGTCTCGGGGAGCACCTGGCTCAGCAGGGCGAGAAGCTCTTCGCCGTCGACGGGCTTCGTCAGGCCGGCGTTCGCGCCGTAACCCTGAGCGAGAAGTAGCTGGTCTCAGTTTGCGCCGGAAACCGCGATGATCGGAATCGTGTCACCCGAGCCCCGCAGGGTCTTGATCAGGCGCAGGCCGTTGAACACCGGCATACGCAGGTCCACCACCACCACCACCGCGGTGACTCCCTCGTCCTCTGGAATCTCGAGGGCCTGCGGACCGTTCTCAGCCGACAGAATGTCGTGGCCACCTTTGAGCAGTATTTTCCTGATGAGACTCAGATCGAGCTCTTCATCGTCAACAAGCAGAATCTTGACCATGACTGACGTGACGCTTGTGCAGTTCAAGAATTGTGCTGAGGACCACAGGAGATATCTGCCGGCGCAACAGGTTCCAGTCGTAGCTCCGGCGGTCTGGATCTTGGGCCTGGAATAGAGTTCTTCCTGGCCCGTGGTCGACGCCGGACGTCCGTGTCTTGAAGCCCGTAGCTGTTCGGGGGGCTCGCCACCCTGGGTGTCGAGTTACTTGCGAAGAACCCACGTGGTCATGGCGCGCATTCCCTGCACCACGGTCGTCTTCAAGGGGGCCACCCAGGCTGCACCCAGGCCGGCACTCACGATCGTGAGGTACGCTTCGTCGACGAGAAATCGCTCTGTTCCATCGGGCAGAGCGTGCCATCGCCCGTCGACCGGAACAGCAGTGTCCCCGAGCCCAATCGTTGATGCCAGGCGAGCGAAGTACAGCCCTCCGGGTTCGAGTACCCGCCACAGCTCCGACACGATGGCTTCGAAGTGCGCCTCATGTTCAGAGAAATGCAGGACCGCGCTGCAGATCACTGCCCCGAAGTAGGCGTCGGGAAAGGGGAGATCGTCGAGCTCAGCCACGCAGAAGTTCGAGCGAGGCAGAGGCTGCGCGATGTTCGCACGACGTGCTTGGATCTGGTCGATCTGCATCGGATCGCGATCGACTCCGTAGACCTCGGCTCCTTGGCGCATCAGGTAGTGAGCGTTTCGTCCCGGGCCGCAACCCGCATCCAGCACTCTCTGGCCTGAGTGGAGATTGCCCCTAAGTAGTTGGTCAAACACATAGATGTCGATCAGACCGAACTCGGCCTGAAGGTCCGCTGCATCACGGTGGAGATCCGCTGACATTCGACTCTTTTTCCTTGGAGAGCCCCGACGGCTCGGGATTCTATTGCGCCGTGCGGTTGCTGACGAGCGCGTAGCGCTCCCGAGACAGCAGCGGGCAGCACTCACTGCCCCGATCCCGAGCAGTTCAGCGAATCTGCTCAAGATCCAATAGGATGTTCACTTCGGCACCACATCTACCGGAGGATGTTCCGTCATGCGCCACGCCAGCCGACCTGTGATACTCTCGTCACTGGCCACCCTCTGTGGTGCCGCCGCGCTGCCCTTCGCTGTCGCGGCCCAGGCGCGTCCGGTGCTCATCCATGCGGCTGAAATACACACAGTTACGCGCGGCGTGATCGAGAACGGCTACGTCCTGCTGCAAGACGGGGTGATCCGGCAGGTCGGCACCTCTATTGAGGTCCCGCCCGGAGCCGTGGAGTACTCAGCCGACGTCGTCATCCCCGGAATGATCGATGCACATGCCCACCTGGCACTTGACCGCTCGAGCCGTTCGCAGATCCCGGGCCCCTTCACGCCAGAGTGGAAGGCGGTCGAAAACCTGAACCTGGACGACCCGATGATCCAGGTCGCCCTGTCGGGTGGTGTGACCTCAGTCATCACGCGGTCCGGGAGCGGGATTATCTCGAGCGGTCAGTCCGTCGCTCTGAAGATGAAGAGAGAGCCGGGTCCAGACATGATTCTCAAGCCGTACGTGGACTTGAAGATGGCTGTACGGCCTCTGATCAACCTGCGGCCCGGTCAGACGCCACAAACGGTGATGGGATGGTTCGCGACGGCTGACGAGTACTTCCGCCGGGCCCGTGTCTATCTGGACCTCAAGGAAGCCGCCGAAGCTGGTCGGATCGTGGAAGCCCCGGAGCCCGACGACCGGTTGGAGGCACTGATTCCCGTGCTTCGTGGCGAAGTGATGGTCCACGCCCATTCCCATTATCCGAGCGAAACGATGATGGTCATGCGTCTCGCCCGGAAGTACGGGTTCATCGATCGGTTGGCGATCGCGCACGCCGAAGAGGTCTTTCCGATGATCGACCTCCTTCGGGACACGAACATCATTCCGGTCATCGGCCCGATGATGATCGTCCAGTACTACAACGATCCCGAGCCAATCAACCTGCTCGAGGTTCTCCTGGACGCGAACATCACTGCCAGCATCCAGAGCGACATGTCCACGCAGCAGTTCAAGGACTTTCGTGAATACGGTGCGTTCCTGGCTCGCCATGGACTCACCGATCAGCAGGCGCTCGAGGTCATGACGATCAATGGGGCCAAGGCCATGATGCTCGAGGACCGAATCGGGAGTATCGAGGTGGGCAAGGATGCGGACCTCGTCCTCCTCGACGGACACTTTCTCGACCTCACCTCCGATCGAATAGAGCGAGTCTTTGTCGACGGAGAGCTGGAGTACGAGCGAGAGAGGTCCGTACAGCCCGACCGCCCGAGGAATGTTGGTCCATTCAGAAGCATGAGGGGCCAGATTGGTCCTGAGGACCGGACCTTCGCCATCACCGGAGCCCACGTCTTCACTGTCAGTGACGGCCCACTCGAAGACGCCACCATCGTCGTCGAAGACGGTCGCTTCACTCAGGTCCAGACCGGAGCAGCGCCCCCGTCTGGCATCCCGGTGCTCGACGTCGGTGGTCGGGTCGTGATGCCCGGCACCGTGATTGGCCGCGCGTTTGCGAACGACTGGGTCGGCGATCTGAAGTGGCAGGTGCAGAACGACGAGATCACGGAGCCTGTCGTGCCACAGATGAACGCGCTCTATGCTGTGGATCCGTGGTTCCCGTCGTATCGCGTGAACACCACCATGGGAGTCACGAGCATCAATGTGACTCCGGGGACGGTAAATGTCGTCGGAGGCAATGGCGTGGTCATCAAGACGCCGGGCCTCGACTTCGAGGAGATGGTCAGGCGGGAGCCTGGAAGCATTGTGATGTCTCTGACGTCTGCCACGACGCGCTACTGGTCGAATCAGTCCGGTACCCCAGTGACGCTGGAGGACGCATCGTCCATGATCCGTGTGGCACTCGACGGTGCCGAGGCCTATCGCGACGCAGCGTCGGCCCTTGAGTACGATGCGCGCCACGAGGCTTTCCTGCCGCTCTTGAGGGGAGAGGCTCCAGCCCTCATTCACGCAGATCGGACAGAAGAGATCCGCGAGGCGATGAGCATCGCGGAGGACTATGGACTCCGCCTCGTGATTACGGGCGGAGTCGAAGCCTATCGACTGGCCGACGAGCTCGCGGCGGCCGATGTAGGTGTCATTCTCGGAAACTCTGGCTCGTTCGCATCGGACATCAGGGGCGGCGGAGAGGGTTGGAGCATCGAAGGGCCTGCGATTCTCAACCGCGCGGGTGTCAAAGTGGCCTTCTTCGGCCCCGGTGCTTCCAGACGGGCGTCCCCCATCGGTCGACTGGGGGGAGAGCCAATTCTCAACTCAGCCTGGGCGTTTCGAAACGGTGTCCCCGAAGTGGATGCACTGCGGATGGCGACACTGTACGCAGCCGAGATGCTCGACGTAGCCGACCGTGTGGGAAGCATAGAAGCAGGAAAAGACGCCGACTTCGTGGTCCTCGAAGGGCATCCGTTCGACTACCGCGTCGTACCCCAGATGGTTTTTGTCGACGGAAGGCTCGAACACGGAGGCGCGAGCGGGAGCCGCTAGTCGATCTTCCTGGCGACGAATCCTGATAATCCGTTACCTGCCAGGCAAACCGTATACCTGACCATTGCTTGTAGGAGCGCAGGCCCGCCTGACCCCGGAGTCACGGTGCTTACAACTTCAGTTGTCGAGCGCTAACCCCAGGGCCCATCGAGCAATGTGGCCCTCGACCTGTCCCGGGGCCTGGCTACTCGTGTTGGACAAGACCACGATATCGAGATCAGACCCTGGATAGTGCGCCATCACTGTGCTGAAGCCATTGATTCCGCCGGTGTGAGCCACCCTGGCGTGTTCCCCAAGAGGAGCAAGACCGAGAGCGAGCCCATATCCGGTGGCGGAGCCATCGTTCAGCAGGCCTGACGTCGTCATGGCCTGGTAGCTGGCCGAAGAGACGACTCGTCCACTCCGCAGGGCCGCGGTCCATGACAGAAGATCCGGCACGGTGGAGCACAGCGCGCCTGCTGCTCCCGGGGTGTTCATGGAAATGCTCCCGTCGTTCAGAAGCCACCCGGCTCCCTGCTCATAGCCCTCCGCCCTGCCGCGGATGATCTGGGCCTCATGGCAATAGGACGAACGCGACAGACCCATCGGCCCGAAGAGGTGGGCATCGAGATAATCGTGGTAGGTCTCACCGCTCACCTCCTCGATGATCATGCCGAGCAGGTAGTACCCTGAGTTGTTGTACCGGTACGCCTCGCCGGGAGCGAAGTCGAACGGCTCGTCCTGGAAGAGCTCGAGCATCTCGGTGTGGGTGAGGTCCAGTAGTCCGGCCTTCAGCCAGAAGACGTCTCCGAGGCTCGTGTAGCTCTTGATCCCGGACGTATGCGTGAGGAGGTGCCGAATGCTCACCTCGTGACCCTGAGTGGGATAGTTCGGCAAGTACTGCGTCATCGAGTCGTCGAGGCCGATCAGACCTGCCTCCACCAGCTGCATGACCGCGGCGGCCGTGAACTGCTTCGTGAGAGACCCGATCCGATACACGGTCTCTGCTGTCATCGGTACGCTGTTCTCGATGTCCGCGTCTCCGTAGCCCTTCACCAGGAGCAGATCAGCGCCACGCTTCACGCCGATGGTCAGGCCTGCAACCGGCCCATCACGGAGCGTCGCCTCAGCAAGAGAGTCGATCCGGGCAACCAGCGCTCCTCCCCATATGGCGTCCTGAGACGCCGCACAGGTTGGGAGGCCCGAGAAAAGACAGGCCAGGATGGCGACATGAACGATCGGTCTCGAAGTCACCTTACTCATGGTCTCTCCAGATGGGGAGCGGTGGGGAGTGTCTGCTCGTTGACCCTGCGTTGCTCACAGCTCCGGGGCTCTGCTGCGGGCCCATGATGCCGCCCCGGGGCGTCAGCCGCCAATTCGCGCTGGACGATGGGGCACCAGGAGCACGATTCCCACTGAGTCAGCTGTGGAAGCGTGCGTCTGCGGAGTCATCGAAGCCCTCGGCGGTCTGGGCGCTCAGAGATACGATCGGTAGTGCGCAGAGGGAGTGGAGTGAGTAGATCGAATTGCGTCATCAGTTCTGTGCGCCAAGTCGCTCGAGTCCCCCACCGGCCTTCCACGCGTCAAAGCGCATCCGCAGCGTGGCCACCGGGCTCGCGCTCTCGTCGGTAGCGGTGTTCTCGTCGTCCACGTCGATGAACAGTGAATACTCGCCGTCGCTGTGCCCTTCTCCGACCGGGTCCTCGGGGCGAGCCGCAGCGATGTAGGCGACGTGCGCTCCACGGTGCCGACATCCGGCCTCGGTCTCGGGCACGGGCTGACTCCGACAGCTGCAGCGCGCGTCACCACCCGCCGCAGAAGCGGCTTCCATGCCGGCCATCACCCGATCGACGATGGTCCCCTCGTCGGCCAGGATGGCCTCGACCGCCTCGAGCACGACGTCGTGATTCTCGAGGATGTTACCCTGAACGGAGAAGTAGATGTTCTCCTCCCGGATCTCACTCTGGACGGCGAGGGACGCGTATCCGTTCCCCGTCCCGGAAAAGCCCGCCATCCGCCCCTCAAGATCGACGATCCCGAACTGGCGTCGTTCAAAGGCTGGATCTTCGGAGAGCATCCGGATGATTTCGTCTGGGTCGGTGCCGGCACGTATCTGCTCGAAAATGAGCATCTGATTCTGGCGTGTGCCATCCACACTGGCCTGAGCGGCGGCGACGCCGATCCCGGGCACGATCACCGCCTGGATGCTCTTGAGTCCGCCTCTAGTCCGTAGCCCCTCGGCTGTCACGCACGTAGCCGAGGCGATGACGACCAGACCCGTCTCTGCATCCACTGCGATGATGGACCACGTGGCCGATACCGGTCCGGGACTCGCGCTGAAGGATAGTGCGAGAAGGGCGAAGAGGATCGCCGCTGGGCTCCTGCTAACGTGCATGCGAGGGCTACCTGCGAGAGAGTGGAACGGAAGGGACGCTGAAAGTCCCTTCGTCGGCGTGCGCGAGCAAGGCGCTCCCCCGCGTTCCACGGCCCAACGACTCGGCGCCCGGCGACGAGTCGTTGGGCTGCAATCTCAGTTGGTTCAGGCCAGGTCGAACCGATCCAGGTTCATGACCTTGTCCCACGCCGCGATGAAGTCGTGCACGAAGCGCTGCTCCGCGTCGTCCTGTCCGTACACCTCGGCGATCGCACGAAGCTGTGAGTGTGATCCGAACACCAGATCCACCCGGGTGCCGGTCCACTTCACGCTGCCCGTCGCACGGTCACGTCCCTCGAACACGTTGTCGGTGTCGGATCTTGCCTGCCACTCGGTGTTCATGTCGAGCAGGTTCACGAAGAAGTCATTCGTGAGCGTGTGGGGACGATCCGTAAAGACGCCATGCTGCGCATGACCGAAGTTCGCGTTCAGTACACGCATTCCCCCGACGAGGGCGGTCATCTCAGGTGCGCTCAGCGTCAGGAGCTGTGCACGATCGAGGAGGAGTTCCTCGGCCGAGACGGCATAGGCTCCCCCGAGGTAGTTGCGGAAGCCGTCCGAGATCGGCTCGAGCACATCGAACGATTCGGCGTCGGTTTGCTCGTCCGACGCGTCCATACGTCCCGGCGTGAACGGAACCTCCTCATCGTGGCCAGCGGCCTTCGCCGCCTGCTCGACGGCGGCACAGCCGCCGAGGACGATGAGGTCCGCGAGGGAGATCTTCTTTGCGCCGGGCTGGGAGTCGAAGTCGGTCCGGATCCCGTCCAGGGTCTCCAGGACCCTCGCGAGTTGCTCCGGCTGGTTCGCTTCCCATCCGCTCTGCGGCGCGAGGCGAATGCGGGCCCCATTTGCACCACCACGCTTGTCGGAGCCACGAAAGGTGGCCGCCGAGGACCACGCCGTGTAGACGAGTTCCTCGATCGACAGTCCCGAGTCCAGGATCCGGCCTTTGAGGTCAGCGATGTCCCGCGCGTCGATCAGCGCGTGATCGACGGTGGGGATCGGGTCTTGCCAGATAAGATCCTCATCCGGGACTTCCGGGCCGAGATAGCACGACTTCGGGCCCATATCGCGGTGAGTCAGTTTGAACCACGCGCGGGCGAACGCGTCGGCAAACTCGTCGGGGTTGGCGTGGAAGCGGCGCGAGATCATTTCGTATTCCGGGTCCATGCGCATCGCCATGTCGGCCGTGGACATCATGATCGGCACGCGCTGGGACGGGTCTTCCACATCCGGCGCCATGTCCTCTTGCTTCAGATCCATCGGTGCCCACTGCCAGGCGCCGGCGGGGCTTTTCGTCAGTTCCCACTCGTAGCCGAAAAGAACGTCGTAATAGCCCATGTCCCACATCGTCGGGTGGGAGGTCCATGCGCCTTCGAGACCGCTGGTGATGGTGTCTCGGCCCTTACCGCTCTCGTAGTTGCTGAGCCAGCCGAAGCCCTGAGCCTCGACCGGCGCGGCCTCGGGCGTGAGACCAAACATGTCCGGGTCGGCGGCAGGGGTTACGTCGACAACGTCGCCCGCGCCGTGAGCCTTGCCGAAGGTGTGGCCCCCTGCAATGAGCGCAACGGTCTCGTAGTCGTTCATGGCCATCCGCTTGAACGTCTCGCGGATATCACGGGCGGAAGCGAGCGGATCGGGGTTCCCGTCGGGCCCTTCGGGGTTCACGTAAATGAGGCCCATCTGCACCGCAGCGAGCGGGTTCTCCAGTTCACGGTCGCCCGAATAGCGGCTGTTGGCCTTGTCGCTGGTAGCCAGCCATTCGGCTTCGGGGCCCCAGTAGATGTCCTCTTCGGGCTCCCAGGTATCCGCGCGCCCCCCGCCAAAGCCAAAGGTCTTGCCGCTCATCGACTCGATGGCGGCGTTGCCGGCGAGGATCATCAGGTCGGCCCAGGAGATCTTGTTGCCGTACTTCTGCTTGATCGGCCAGAGCAGCCGCCGCGCCTTATCGAGGTTGCCGTTGTCCGGCCAGCTGTTGAGTGGAGCAAAGCGCTGCGAGCCCGACCCGGCGCCGCCACGGCCGTCGCCCGTCCGGTAGGTGCCGGCGCTGTGCCACGCCATGCGGATGAAGAAAGGACCGTAGTGTCCGTAGTCTGCCGGCCACCAGTCCTGTGAGTCTGTCATCAGCGTGAAGAGGTCCTGCTTGAGGGCCCCGAGATCGAGTTTCTCGAACTCCTTCGCATAGTCGAAGTCACCGCCCAATGGGTCGGATATAGGCGAATGCTGATGGAGAATCGAGAGGTCGAGCTGGTTGGGCCACCAGTCGCGGTTCGATGTCCCACCTGCGCTGGTGCGGGCACCCTCACCGTGCATCACCGGGCACTTACCTGCGCTACCATCGCCATTGCTATCCATGAGTCATCCATCGTGTTGTGTGGCCTGATTTCAGCCAAGCAAAATCCGCATGCGCAGGTATTACGTCAAATCGCCAGATACTACGGATCAGAAAGCCAACTGGGGTGAGCGCTGAAGAGGACGGGCGTCGTGAGGCGACCGGGAGATCGTAAGGGAGGTCTGGGGTCGTGAGCGTGGGTATGGGGGGGCTTGTACAGGCGGATACGCAGGAGCGCCCGGATGATGCGAGGATGAGCGGCGGGTGCGCAGGCGGCGGCTGAGCCCGGGTGGGTGATGTTTCAGGCACTCCAGGTTCCGTCGTCCCAGGGAGGCCCTGATCGAAGGGATCAGGGCCCGGGGCCGTATCGCTTACGGTGTCCCATGGCGAGGGCGGGTCAGCCGCGAGCAGTTCGGCCTAGGGCGGGGTGGGGGCGACGGGCTGCGGGTGCTCTGGTTGATTCAATACATGCTTGCGGCAAGAACACCACTCATGTGGTCTACATCATCTTCCTTAAAAGCGAACACAGAGATTCAAACTCCTTGGCTGTCAGAACAGAAAAATCAAATTGATTCTTCACCTGTTCGACTGCTTCCTGAATCTTCGCCTGACTCACACCAGATTTCACAAGCTCATTCAGATCAATCTCGCGGGCCTTCACAAAGGACCCCAAGGTTAGATCCTTATCTTCCCGCAAGTGCTTGGCGAGCTCCGCCAGAGCCGAGATGGCCCGGTCACCTGTCTTGTGTGTGCCAGCTTTTTTCTTTTCGAAGACATGGCCGCACGTCTGACATTCACGTGTCCGTACGCCCATCAATTCGTCGCATGCGGGACACTGTTTTTTGCCGCGAGTGGGAGATTTCTTCTTTGACATGTCGTTCCTTGCGACTTACGCCGCTGGTCTAAAAGGGTGGTGCCGGTTTTATTTAGTCGGCCAGTCTGTCGGGTCCACTCCGATGTCATTTATCCTGACATCCACGGATAAGAAATCCAATTATGTGAATTCAAGCAAATGTTCTGTTTTTGACTTGCTTGTTTACCAAAAACATCCTAACAGCCTGATATAAAAATATGCCTGGTATCGCTCGAGACATCGCCGCCTTATTGAACCAATCGGCCCGTAGGTTGACGGCCTCGTCACGAGCTCTCCCCAATTTTATCATGGCCGGAGCTCAGAAGTCAGGGTCCAGCTCGTTGTACTCCTATCTGACCCAACATCCGCAGGTGTTGCGAGCAGCCCATAAAGAAATTCACTATTTCGACTCATTCTTTCATAAGGGCTCAGCTTGGTATCGGAGCCAATTCCCGCTTAACGGTCAACTCACTGAAGAGAAAATCACTGGAGAAGCAACGCCCTCGTATCTTTTCTATCCAGGTGCAGCCAAACGGATCGCCGAGTTGGTACCTGACGTGAAGCTGATTCTCCTGCTCCGCAATCCCGTCTCACGTGCCATTTCCCATTACCACCATCAAATTCGAATGGGTAATGAATCCCTAGGCCTCATGGAGGCCATTGACGCCGAAGAGGAGCGTAGCCGAAAAGCTCGAATCATACTTCAGAAAGACCCATCCAACTATCGAGCCAGTAAGGATCTACGTCAGTTTTCCTACAAGGAACGCGGTGTCTGCGGATAGGAAATCCAAACGGGGTGGGTCGGTTCACGAAGGTAAGGTGGTGAGGCGTTTGAGGAGGGCGCAAGCGAGGGGTGGGATGGTGCGGATCGGGCTGAGGCGGTTTTGACCGGGGTGGTCCGGGCCGGACGAAAAGACTGACTGTTCCAATCTTACCGGATATTGAGGCCATTCGACCCGAGCGGTCAGGAGGGACGGTGCCGCGCCGTCCGGATATGCGCAGCTTGATTCGGGCGCCCCGATCACAGGAGATGCTTGTGTGAGGTCACGCTCACATCCCGCGCTACGACCTGAACCAGATCCACCCCTCATTTCGCGCAACATCCAGATCCCCGGGCTCCACCACGTACCCGGTCAGGAAGTCACGTGCGGTGAGCAAACAAAGCACCGCGTCGAGCGCGTCGTCTGATGCCAGGGCGGCGTCAGCATGGCTCCCGAATTCAACGTACGGCTCCAAGTCCTGAAGGATGGAGGCCCGCCGATCTCGGGCCGCAGGGTCGGTGCCCTTGTACCCCGTGTCTGGAATGCCCCGTGCTCGGAGGGTGAGCGCCGGATAGACCTCGATTGTCGAGGTCTCCTCGGTGGGGCCCGGTGACCACGCGAGGGGGAGGGCGAGGCCGCTTCCGTCTCGCAGCGCCTGTAGGAGGTTCACGGCCTTCAAGGCCGCTCGTGCAATCCTGTCGGCTCCCACCTCCATGGGGCGCTTACCCGTATGCTCTCGGACAACGCGGTCGGTATGACGATGGAACAGGTCGTCGGCGGCGTATGGAATGGCCTCGCCCGCAGCGTGCTCTGCGAGTGCAGCGCCCATGGGCTGCGGCCACCCGAGGGGTGCATCAATCGCGATCAAGTTCGGTGCGTTGTCTCGTATCCAGGGCAGCAGAATCGGGACGATGCTGGTCTGTTTGGTCATAACCTCGAGTACGCGAATGCGATCGGCCTCGATGACGCCCAGCGCGAGTCCGCACTTCTTGTCCTGCGCAGCGCAGTCGATGCCGATGAGGTGGGTCATGCTCCCGCAGGCTCCAGAAATTCCACTGCTGTTCCTTTCGACTCGACCTGGCGCCCCGGGACGACTGCATGCCGTGGTCAGCTTACCGCCATCAAATGGATCGGTCGAGATCGTGCGCGCGGTCGCGCGGCTGTGTGCCCCCTGAGCTAGCCACCCTCACACCCACGCGTCCAGCGCCGCTCCCAGCCGCGTCAGCCCCTCCTCCAGCACATCCGCCCGACCCGCCACCGACACCCGGAAGTGCGCCGGCGCGCCAAAGAACCGGCCGGGTGTCACGCCTACTTCGAAGCGTTCAGCGGCGAAGTCCACGAACGGCTCCGCGTCCTCGACGCCCCGCAGGCGCGGAAAGCCCACGGACCCACCGAGTGGCTCGATCCACTCGAGCTCGTCGCGCGTCTCCATGAACGCCTTGAAGCGCGCCGCACCGGGTCCGAGCACGCCCCGCGCTCGCTCGAGCAGGCGGTCGAGGTGCTGGAAGGCGACGGCCCCGATCGTCTCTGACGGAATGGATCCGACCCCGTCGAAGACGTCGCGCACCCGTAGCGCACGCTCGGTCGTCTCAGGGTCGGCGATCATCCAGCCGACGCGCACGCCGGCAAGACCGTACGACTTGGTGAGGCTGTTGGTGGAGACGAAGACCGGGTCCCGCGTGGCGACGGGAGATCGGTCGACGCCCTCGAGCGCATCGAGGTATACCTCGTCGACGATGACCTTTGCTCCGACACCCCGTGCCAGGTCGCCGACGGCGGCCAGGGCCTCGGGCGTCGCGTACACGCCCGACGGGTTGTGCAGGTTGGTCAGCATGATCGCGCTCACCTCGGGTGTGAGTGCTGTCTCCACTGCGTCCGGGTCGAGTGCGAAGCCACGTTCCCAGCTGCGGTCGAAGGTCACGACGTCGGCACCGAGGAAGCGCGCGGTCCCCATGTGAGGATCGTATCCGGGCCACTCGGCGAGCAGGGTGTCCCCGGGCCGCAGCAGCGCGGCGAGCGCAAGGAAGTTGGCCCCGGACGCACCCGGCCCGGTCGCGATTTGCTGTGCCTCGACGCCGTATCGCGCGGCGATCGCCTCGACGAGAGGTGGCCAGCCGTCGTCGTTACGCCCGTACAGCTCCATAGCCTCGCGAGCCTCCGGGAACTCGTCGAGCGTGCACGGCAGGAGGTTCGAGCCTGATAGGTCACAGCCGGCTTTGTCGTGGTGCTTGGACCACGTCATGTAGGGAGCCCAGGTGTCAGGCCAGCGAAGGTCGGTCATGTCATCAGGTGCGGTCGAAGGGCGGAACGGCCATCTTGGCTGCTATGAATATCCTAGATGTCATCTCTGCGCGCCGCTCCATCAAACAGTTCACGGACCGCCCGATCTCGAACGAGGCGATCGAGCAGCTCCTCTCCGCCGCGGTGCTTGCACCGAACCACCGCATGACCGAACCGTGGCGCTTCTACGTGATGGGCCCGGAGGCGCGCACCGGTTTCGGCAAGGCGCTCGGACTCCGTAAGGCGAAGCGCGTTGATGAGCCGGACGCAAAATCAGCGGTCATCGAGAAGGTGCAGGCCACGCACCGTGCGTTGCCCGCCATGCTCGCCGTGGCGACGACGCTCGATGACAATCCGGAGATCCGGGAAGAGGACTACGCGGCCACGTACATGGCGATCCAGAACCTCTGCCTCGCGGCTCACAGCCTCGGACTCGGGACTCATGTGAAGAGCGGGGGCGTCATGAACGACCCCGTGGCGCGTGAGGCGATGGGCATCCGGGAGGGTGAGCGCGTAATCGCGACGATCGCCGTCGGCGAGCCCGCGGCGGTCCCGGACCCCAAGCCCCGACACAGCGCAGACGAATTCACCACGTGGGTGCCGTGACGGTACCTGCGTTCGAACCCATTCGATCGATCCACACGAACAGGACATCAGTATGACGATCCGCCGCTTTCTCGCCTCGGCTGCCATGGTCGGCGCCACACTCGGCGTCACCACGCCGGTCTCGGCCCAGACCATGCCGCCCGACGAGTACATGGAGCTCTCCCGGACGATCTTCTCCGAGCTCATTGAGATCAATACGACAGACTCCGAGCGTGGCAACAACACGCTCGCCGCTCAGGCGCTCGCACGTTACCTGCTCGATGCGGGCTTCCCGGAAGAGGACGTGCACGTGCTGGTGCCCGATGATGCACCGACGAAGGGCAACCTGGTCGCTCGGTATCGGGGCCGGGACAGCAGCCTCAAGCCGATCCTCCTGCTCGCGCACATCGACGTGGTCGAGGCGCTACCCGAGGACTGGTCGGACGACCTTAACCCCTTCGCCTTCACCGAGCGCGAGGGCTACTACTACGGACGCGGCGTTACGGACGACAAGGACGAGGCGGCGATTTACACGGCCAACTTCATCCGCATGCGACGTGAGGGCTTCATGCCCGAGCGAGACATTGTCGTCGCGCTCACGGCGGACGAGGAAGGAGGTCCCCGCAACGGCGTGGCGTTCCTGCTCGAAGAGCACGGGGAGCTGATCGACGCGGCCTACGCCCTCAATGAAGGTGGCGGTGGCATGGAGAGGGACGGCCGCAGGATCTCCAACAACGTCCAGGCGGCCGAGAAGAAATTCCAGTCGTTCACCTTTCAGGCGACGAACCCGGGTGGGCACTCGTCGCTTCCGGTCCGCAAGAATGCGATCTACGACCTGTCCGCCGCGCTGCTCGCTGTGCAGAACTACGACTTCCCGATCATGCTGCATGAGGTGACAGAGGCGTTCTTCGAGGGCTCTGCCGAGATCGTAGGTGGCGAGATGGGCGAGGCCATGCGGCGCATCGTGGAGAACCCGAGCGACGCGGAGGCTGAGCGTGTTCTGGCTCAGGAGACGAGCTACAACTCGCGACTGCGCACGACGTGCGTGGCCACGCTGCTCTCGGGAGGCCACGCAGGCAACGCGCTTCCGCAGCTGGCCGAGGCGACGGTGAACTGCCGGATCTTTCCGACTCAGGATCCGTCGGAGGTCCTGGCCTCTCTGCAGGAGGTCGCAGCGCCCTATGACGTCGAGGTCATTCCCCAAGGTGAAGCGCGCCCGAGCCCTCCCTCACCTCTGGTCGATGAGGTGCTCGGCCCGATCGAGCGTATCACGGAGCAGATGTGGCCTGGCGTGACGGTGCTGCCCGTGATGTCGACGGGCGCGACCGACGGCCTCTACCTGCGACGTGCGGGTATTCCCGTGTACGGCGTGAGCGGCATCTTTGGTGACATGGACGACACGCGTGCCCATGGCCAGAACGAACGCATTCTCATCGAGCACTTCTATGAGGGGCAGGAGTTCTTGTACCGCCTGGTGAAGGCGCTTTCAAGTGGAGGGATCGCGCAGTAGGTGCAGCTTCGCGCTCCATAGTGCCCATGTCTTTCATCCGTTTCACGATCGTTCTGGCTGCGTTGGCATGCTGTGCCGCGCCGTCGAACGTACAGGCGCAGACCGTGCTGGCGCGGGTCATCGATGACGCCAACGGTCAGCCGATTGTGGGTGCCCAGGTCTATCTCCTGGGTGCGGACGGTGAGGTCGCGCGCAGCGCACTGACAGACGACCTGGGTCGCGCCCTGTTCGTCGGTGTGTTCGGTGACGCCTGGAGCCTTCGAGCCGAGATGATCGGCCGCGCGATGACCGAGATCGAGGCGTTCGGGGTCGATGCCGGTGAGACTGTGTCGCATGAGATCCTCATGGCATCGAGTGCGATCGTACTTGAGGGGATCGAGGTGGCGGCCTCGGGGCGCTGCGAGATGCTGAATCGCGCCGAGGGACTCGCCGTGGCCGATGTCTGGAACGAGGCGCGCAAGGCACTCGCCGCGGCGTCGATCACGGACCAGCGTGGGCTCTACCGGTATGAGACGGTTCGGTACGACCGTCAGATTGATGCGTTCACGAGCTCGGTGATCTCGGAAGAGAGACAGAGCCGTGACAGCTACATGCGCACGCCGTTCGAGAGTCGGCCTGCTGACGAGCTCGTCCGCGACGGCTTCGTGCAGCAGGACGCCGGGGACGATGTGTATTACGCACCGGACGCCACGGCGCTGCTCTCTGATGTCTTCCTCAATGCGCACTGCTTCAGGCTAGCCCGTGAGAGAAACGAGGAGGGGCACCTCGGTCTCGAGTTCGAGCCGACAGAGGACAGGGGCGTCCCCGATGTCCGCGGCGTGCTCTGGCTGGATGCCTCTACGGGTGAGCTGCAGTGGCTAGAGTACAGGTATACCGGCCTGCGACGGGAACTTCGCTCGCCGCGGGCGGGTGGGCGTGTCGACTTCCGCCGGCTGCCTGACGGATCATGGATCGTTCCGGAGTGGTGGATCCGTATGCCGGTCATCGCCATGCGCGAGGATTTCGAAGGCAACGTGAATGCACAGGTCGTTCGCTTCCACGAGACGGGCGGTCTGGTGACCGATGTGCGCGAGGCAGGCGGTCGGGGGCTCGGGGCGATGGCCCAGACCGGCGGGATCGAGGGCGTCGTGCGAGATAGTCTGGGTGTTCCGTTGCGGGGCGTCCGGGTCGGGGTCGTGGGATCCAACCAGGAGGTGTACTCGAACGCTGAGGGCCGTTTCGGCATTACCAGTCTCCCGGCGGGTCGCTACCGAGTCAGCTTCACGGACGAGCGGCTCGACATCATGGGATACCGACCCGAGCCGATCGAGCAGGACGTGGTCCGAGGCGAGATGAGCTGGCTCGAGTACGTCACCCCGTCCGTCGGCGACGTGCTCTTCGAGGCGTGCCGCGATGAAGACGTGACCAACGGATTCACGCGGCTGGCTGGGTTGGTCGTCGATCGGGCAGGTGACGGCGTGCCGCTGGCCAGCGTGCGGTTGGAGTTCAGTGGGTTTCGTATGCCCACCGGCGTGATCTTCCAGGACAACACCTGGATGGAGACGACGACTACGAACACGGGCTTCTTCAAATTCTGCGGGGTTCCACCTGACACTCGCCTGATGCTGGATGCCACGCTGGGCGACCTCGCGGCCGAGCAGCAGGTCCTGAACCTTCCCGACTACGAGACCGGTCGTGTGGTCGTGCTTCGACTGATCAGCGGAACCGACCCAGGCGGTGTCCCGTATCAATGAGGTCCTCTCGCACGGATTGATGCCCGACACATGATGCACTTCTCCCGCCCGCTGCTCGCCCTTGTGGCTGCCCTGCTCGTGGCCCCTGCCGCAGCGTCTGCGCAGACAATCCTCGTCCGCGTCGTGGGTGACGACGGTGGCCGCCCCATGGTCGGGGCTGTCACCTCCCTGCTGAACACGTCGGGCCAGATGGTGACGAACACCCTGACGGACGAGAGGGGGCGTGCGCTCTTCATCGACGTTCCGCTCGGGACGTTCTCGGTTCAGGCCGAGATGATCGGGAAGGCCACCGCCCGGACGGAGGCGTTCGAGATTACGGCGGGTTCGACGGTGTCGCGCGATCTCATGCTGGAGTCGAGCGCGATCATTCTCGAGGGCATCGAGGTCTCGGCCGACGCGGGTCGGTGCCAGGTCCGGCCCGGTGGGGAGGGCCTGCTGGTCGCGGACGTATGGGCGGAGGCACGCAAGGCGCTCGCCGCCGCGTCGATTACCGACCAGGGAGGAGCCTATCGCTACGAGTTGATGAGCTATGATCGCCAGCTCGATCGGCAGAGCGGCACGGTTCTGTCCGAGGAGCAGACGCGGCGGGAGGGATACATGACGACGCCGTTCGAAAGCCGGCCTGCCGAGGACCTGATCGAGAATGGCTTCGTCCAGCCCGAGGGGCGGGACTTCCTGTATTACGCGCCCGACGCGTCGGTGCTGCTCTCCGACCCGTTCTTGGACTCGCACTGCTTCAAGATGGTCGCTGCTCGCAACGATGACGGGCTGGTCGGTCTCGGCTTCGAGCCCACAGGTGACGAGAAGAGCGTGCCGGATATTCAGGGCACCATGTGGCTCGACCCGCAGACGGCCGAGCTCCAGTGGCTCGAGTACCAGTACACCTACCTCGATGAGGAGATGACCTCGGAGATGGTCGGTGGCCGCGTCGATTTCGAGAAGATGCCGAACGGAACGTGGATCGTCCCCGAGTGGTGGATCCGCATGCCGATCATGGAGAACCAGACCGGGTTCGATCGTCGTGTGCGCAGCTATATCGCGCAGTATCACCAGACCGGTGGCCTGGTGCTCGAGGTGCGGGAAGCCGGTGGGCGGAGCCTCGGCCAGCGCGCCGAAACGGGGGGGATCGAGGGCGTGGTGCGTGACAGCCTCGGGGTCCCCCAGCGTGGCGTCCGAGTCGGCGTGGTGGGTTCGAATCAGGAGGTTTATTCGAACGCCGAGGGTGCGTTCAGCATCACGGGCCTGACCGACGGGCGTTATCAGGTGCGGTTCGTGGATACACAGCTCGAGGCCATGGGGTACATCCCCAATCCGGTCGAGCGCGATGTGATTCGGGGTGAGATGGCGCTCCTCGAGTTCTTTACGCCCTCGATCGGTGACGTGCTGATCGAGGCCTGTGAAGGTGTGGAGCGGGAGCGGGGCAGTGTCCTGTTGGCCGGAGCGGTCGTCGACGCGCGAGATCGTCCTGTCGTCAATGCTGAGGTCCAGGTGGTCTGGGAGGGTTTCTCGACCGCGGGCGGTGGAAACGTCGAACGTGTTCAGGATCTCACCGGGAGCACGTCGGGCTTTTCCACCACATCGAACCAGTCCGGCTTCTTCAAGTTCTGCGGTGTACCCGCGGGAGCCCGCCTGCAGATCCAGGCGTCGGTCGACAACAACCGCAGCGACGAGGTGGAGTTCATGATTCCGTCTACGCAGACCGGTCGGATGACGGTGCTCACGATCGAGGGTCGCTAAGCCCGATCTGGCGGGTCTGTTCGGCAGCTATGTAGCTTCGGCTGCTCCTCGACTGCAGCCCCGGAAGCCATGTCTTGCTCCTCCCGCACGTTCCGTTCCGCCTTCCTCCTGGTCGCGGCCCTCTCTGTCGCGATCCCAGCTGCGGCACAGGACCGCATGTCGGCCACGGAGCGTCTCGCAGAGTTCGAGCGTCACCGTTCCCTCGTCGCGACCTCTCCCTTCCGCGGCCTGCCCTGGCAGCGCCTCGGGCCGACAAACATCAGCGGGCGGGTCACGGACGTGGCCGTCGCCGAACCTCGTGGTGAGACCTACACCATGTATGTGGGCGCGGCGGGCGGCGGCGTGTGGAAGACCGAAAACGAGGGCGTGACCTGGACGCCGGTCTTTACCGAAGAGGTCACAGCCTCGATCGGTGACATCGCCATCGCTCCATCCGATCACGACCAGGTCTGGGTCGGCACGGGTGAGGCGAACATTTTCCGCTCCTCACATGCGGGCGCGGGCATCTACAAGTCGACGAATGCCGGCGACTCTTGGACTCACATGGGGCTCGCGGAGACGCAGACGATCGGTCGCGTCATCGTGCATCCGACCGATCCGAACACGGTCTGGGTCGCAGCCAGTGGGCACGAGTACCGCGACAACCCGGACCGGGGTGTGTACCGCACGCGTGATGGTGGGCAGACGTGGGAGAACGTGCTGTACGTCGATGAGATGACGGGCGCGATCGATCTGGTCATTCATCCGGAAGATCCGAACACCCTATTTGCCGCGACATGGCAGCGCCGTCGCGCTGAGTTCAACGATCCGCGCAACGAACCTGCATTCACGGGCTCGAACGACTACTTCACGGGCTCCGGTGTCTGGAAGAGCACGGACGGTGGCTCGACCTGGCGTCAAATCAACGACGGACTGCCTGAGGCACGCTACCGGGGTCGCATCGGCCTCGATATCGCCCGGTCGAACCCGGACGTCGTGTACGCGTTCGTCGATAACTACGAGATCGCGCGCGAAGCCCCCGAGGGCGCGACGGATGCTTACGGCCGCCCGCGCGGTGGCGTGATCCGGGGTGCGACAGTCTTCCGCTCGAGCAACGGCGGTGAAGGGTGGATGCAGACGAGCGAACAGAACGAGTACATGGAGGGTCTCGGCGGCACGTACGGCTGGGTCTTCGGCCAGATGCGCGTCGATCCGAACGAAGAGAACAGGATCTACGTGATGGGCGTGCAGCTGCACGTTTCGGAAGACGGCGGGCGCACGTTCGAACGGATTTCCGGCATGCACGTCGACCACCATGGCCTGTGGATCGACCCGAACAACTCGGACTACCTGGTCAACAACAATGACGGGGGCGCCTACGTCTCCTACGACGGCGGAGAAAACTGGCGGTTCTTCGTCGAGATCCCGGTCGTGACCTTCTTCAACGTCAACTTCGATCTGGGTGATCCGTTCCGTGTCTACGGCTCCGTGCAGGACCACGGATCGTACTCGGCCGAGGTCGATCTCAGCCAGGGCCGTCACGCAATCCCGGCCGTCGCGTGGCAGAACGCACCGGGCGGCGAGGGCAGTCACCACGCCATCGATCCGATCGACGAGGACATCGTCTACTCGGCCGGCTTCTACGGTTCGATCTCCCGCACCGACGTTGGCACCGGAGAGTCGACCCCGATCATGCCGCAGGTCGAGGAGGGGGCGGACCCGCTTCGTGGCCAGTGGCTCGCGCACTTCATCCTTTCGCCGCACAACGGCGACGTGATCTATCACGGAATGAACTACGTCTTCCGATCGACCGATCGTGGAGACACCTGGATGCGGATCTCGCCCGATCTGAGCGCGAACGATCAGGATCGACTCGGAGACATCCAGTTTCAGACGATCACCGCGCTGGCCGAGTCACCGATCCGTCAGGGTCTGCTGTACGCCGGGACGGACGACGGGTACGTCTGGGTCATGCAGAACCCGGAGGACGGGTGGACGGAGATCACCGACGGCATGCACCCTGGCCGATTCACCTCGGAGATCGTGGCGTCTCAATACGACGAGTCGACGGTCTACGTGACGCAGAATGGGCGTCGTAGCGACGACTTTGCACCGTACCTGTGGCGCTCGACGGACTACGGTCAGAGCTGGGAAAGCCTGGCGGCCAATGTGCCCACGGGGCCGGTGAACATCCTCCGTGAGGACCCGAAGAACGAGAACATTCTCTACGTCGGCACGGACGTAGGTGTGTATGTCTCGTTGGATCGAGGAGATACCTGGCAGGCCGTCGCGAACGGTATGCCGAGCACCTTCGTGCACGACCTCGTGATCCACCCGCGGGAAGACCTCATGGTGGCGGCGACGCACGGACAGGGCATGCTCGCCTTCGACGTACGCCAGCTGCAGCAGCTCACGCCGGAAATCATGGCTGCAGATGCGCACCTGTTCGCTCCTGAGGACGGCTTCCTTCCGCCGCAGGGCGGAGGCTTCGGTGCTCAGCATCAGAGTGCCTGGATGCACGTGTGGCTCGGCGACGACAGCACGGGGACGATCGAGATTCGGGATGATGCCGGAGACGTCGTGACTCGCCTCGAGGTCGGGGGGTTCGAAGGCCTGCATAAGGTCGAGTGGGGCCTCGAGCCGCAGTTCTCCGCAGGTGGGCAGGGCGGCGGGTTCTTCCGCCGCCGGAACTACGTGCCCGCGGGCACCTACACTGCGGTCCTCCAGGCGAACGGTATCGAGCTGTCCTCCACGGTGACCGTAGGACGCCGCTGAGGTGCAGACGGCCAGGCTGCCCGAGGGGGTCCGCAGGAGCGCAGGGCGCATGGGCATAGTCCGCGCGGGCGTGACTCTCCTGTTCATGATGACGCTGGCCATCGGGCCGGCTGACGTCGTGGGCGCCCCGCCCACCGGCGACGAGCTGACCGCGTACCTCGACTCCCTCGTTGCAGAGATGGGCATCCCTGGCATCACGGTCGGTGTCGCGTGGCCGGATGGCTCCGTGACCGGCCTGGCAGCCGGCGTGGCAGACACCGTGACGGCAGCGCGTCTCGGCCCGGATAGCCGTATGCTCCAGGGATCGGTGGGCAAGACCTACTTCGGTGCTGTCGCGCTGCAGCTGGTCGCAGAAGGCCGGATCCGTCTGGATGATCGTCTCTCGAGATATCTGGGCGATGAGCCGTGGTATCCGCGGTTACCCAACGGAGCGGAGGTCACCATCCGGCAGCTCATGAGCCACACGAGTGGCATCGTCCGCTATGAGTTCAACCCAGCCTTCCTCGAGGATCTCCGTGCCGAGCCGATGCGGACCTTCTCACCGACCGAGCGGCTCGACTACCTGTTCGGCTTCGACCCCCCGTTCGCCGCAGGAGAGGGGTGGGAGTACTCCGATACGAACTTCATTCTGCTCGCGATGGTGATCGAGGACGTGACCGGAGCAGCTGCGTATGACGAGATCCAGCGTCGTCTCCTCGACTCGCTCGGGCTCAGTGAGACCATCCGGTCGGACGCTCCGAGCGTGTACGGCCTGGTGAACGGGTACGCAGGCTCACAGAATCCGTTTGGCGTATTTGACGCGACAATGGAGCACGGGCGGCTCGTGTTCAACCCGCAGTTCGAGTGGGGTGGTGGAGGGTTCGCGAGTACGGCGGGCGATCTGGCGGAGTGGACCCGGCATGTACATGAGGGCCGGGCGTTCGACGAGACCCTGCTCGACGAGATGCATCAGGGCACGCCCGCGCCACTCGGCCCGGAGGCGTCGTACGGGCTCGGCGTGATCATGATGCAACTCTCCCACGGCACGGCGTGGGGCCACAGCGGATTCATGCCCGGCTACCGCACGGAGGCCTACTACTTTCCGGACCACGGCTTCGCGATCGCCGTGCAGATCAACACGACGGACAACAGCGTTCTGACGCGGTCGCCACTTCGTATTCTGGACGAGCTCGCCGGACGCATCATCACAGACCTCGAGGAGCGGTCATGACACATCTACGGGCAATGCCGGGCCTCGATGTGCTTCTGGCCGGTCAGGGTCCGGACCTTCGGGGCGAACGTCTGGGGCTGATCCTGCACCCTGCATCGGTGACGGCAGATCTGCGTTTCTCCGCCGATGCGCTCCTCGACGCCCACCTCCAGATCGAGGTGCTCTTCGGCCCCCAGCACGGTGCGCGCGGGGAGAAGCAGGACAATATGATCGAGTCGGATCACTACACGGATCCGGTGACGGGACTCCCCGTGCACTCCCTGTACAGCGAGGTGCGCAAGCCGACGCCGGAGATGCTCGACGGCCTCGATGCCGTGCTCTTCGACCTCCAGGACGTCGGGGTCCGGGTGTACACCTTCGTCTGGACCATGGCGCTGGCCATGGAAGCGTGCGCTCAGGCAGGCGTCCGCTTCGTCGTGCTCGACCGCCCGAACCCGATCGGAGGGCTGGTTCGTGAGGGGCCGGTGCTGCGGGAAGGCTACGAGTCTTTCGTCGGACTTCACCCCATTCCCCTGCGGCATGGACTGACGGCGGGAGAACTGGCCCGCTGGCTCGTGCGTAAGAGGGGAATCGACGTCGACCTGACCGTCGTGCCCTGCAGTGGCTGGCGACGGTGGATGGTGTGGGACGACACGGGATTGCCGTGGGTCCTGCCGAGCCCGAACCTGCCGACGCCGACTTCGTGTGACGTCTACCCGGGCATGGTGCTGTTCGAGGGCACGCTGCTGTCAGAGGGGCGCGGGACGACTCGGCCCTTTGAGCTATTCGGCGCTCCCTGGCTCGATCCCAGGGTCATGACGGACGCGCTCGGAACGGGCCTGGGCAAAGGGTTGGCTGTGCGGCCCTGCCACTTCGAGCCGACCTTCCAGAAGTACGCGGGTCAGGTGTGCGGTGGTGGCCAGCTCCACGTCACCGATCGGGACCGACTGCGCTCCGTTCGGGCGGCCGTGGCGCTGCTGGCTGCCTGCAGGAAGGTCGGTCCGGATCCGTTTCCCTGGCGTCCACCGCCCTACGAGTACGAGGAGACTCTCATGCCGATCGACATCCTCTGGGGCAATGACGGGCTACGGACCGGCATCGATGCCGGGGCGGGACCGGACGAGATTCTCGACGGTGTCGACGTCGAGCTGACGCGGTTCAGTGCTGAGCTCGAGCCCGACCTTTTGTACGAATAGGTCTCGCCGTGAGGGTCAGCGGCAACCCGCGGTCTGCTGGAACACTGCCGCGATCTGCAACTCCAGAATGTCCCCCGGGTCGACCTGCATCTCCTGGGTCTGGCACTTCGGGCCGGCGACCATGTTGATCTCGATGCTCATGAACGCCGACATTCGCCAGTCCATCTCGAACTCCTCTTCCTGCTTGCCACCGACATGACCGATCGACGTGCGACCGCTCGGTGAGAGCGCGAAGAGGCGCACGTCGTTGAAGTTCATGTTCCGCACCACGATTCGGACCTGCGGGGGTCGACTGGTCGAGGTGAACGCGTACGGATCTTCCGCGACGTCGGGGCTTCCTGTCGCACAAGCTGAGAGCCCGGCACACAGCAGCAGAGCCAACGGGGCCGATCGATAGAGGGTACGCATCACGGGAAGCTGCCGGATCAGCGTCGACCGGCCTGGCACGGCTGCAGTCCCATATTGGCAGGAACCACGAGCCAGACTCGGGCGTTGGGCTCCACCGCGAGCGAATTACTGCGGCATCCGCGTCCCCCCACGACATCGACCGAGAACGAGATCGGTATCGCCGCGTTCCATGCGATGCGGAATCGCTGGTCGGTCTTGCCCGTTACCCGACCGAGACGGATTCGCTGACCGGATCTCATCGCCCAGATGGTGACATCGTTGAAGTTGCTGTTCTGGATGTCGATCTGGATGGGATCTTCGGACGGGCTAGCGTTCGGAATCGACGAGGGGTCGAACGGATTGTGGCCAGCCGCCCCACCACCACAGCCCGCCAGGGCGACGGCGAGCGCGAGTGGAATCGCGCGGATCATCGATTTCAGAGAAGTCATGGTCATCGTAACGCACATCGTACGAGATGGTTCCGCCCGGGGCCACGCGCAGGGTACCGGTGTGTTTACCCCGCGGGCTCCGGTTGGATCGGCCCGGTCCGACGCTAGCTGCGCCGGCTGAGCTCCTCGTCGAAGCTGATGAGGTCGTACGGCTCCTCGACGTCCACGCGGTCGAGCACGGGGAGGTACGCGCCAAGGTCTGAAGATTCACCGACAAGCTCGCGATCGAAAAGCTCGAGGTCGCGTTTACCGGCGCCTTCCGCGGAGTCCGACGTCGAGAAGACAACCTCCCCGAGCTGGCGCTTGTCTAGCTTGAGGAATCGCCGCACCGTGTCACTGGCGCTGTACTGATCTCGGATGGCCGTGAAGCGGTAGTAGACCTCTCCATCCTCCGCGACCGAGACCTCCCCGTCGAGCGCCGCCACCAGCTCGTCCAGCAGGGTGGCGATCCCATTTCTGGTGGTTGTGGCGTTGGGCAACTTCGACTCCACGTGTGCGTGGGCCTCGCTCAGCGGCAGCGGGCGGCCCCGAAGTGCCTTGTCGTACACGAAGCCCGTGAGCACGCGCCGGACGTTACGACGCCCCCTCCTCCGGTTCTCGAACGTCACGCCCGTCATACGGACGAGCGGGCCGGTGAAGAACAGGACGCTGAAGACGACGGGCACGATCACCAGGGCCCAGAACGCGGCAGGGCCGCTGATGCCGAGGCGCGGAAAGATGAACCAGGGCGAGGTCGCCGCCGCGATCAGGGTGAAGGAGTTCATGCTCGCGACGATTGCGTTCGCCCCAGCCGTATTCCCGGTCAGCTCCAGCTCGGGCTCCAGCCTCATCCACGCGGGGTTCGGAGCCCGCTTCTTCTTCGAACCCTGTGTCGACGCCATGAGACCGGGGAAGGCGTAGACCAGTTCTCCGTCGGGCGACACAGCGGCTTCGCCGTCATAGGCACCGAGCAACCGGCCCATCTCGTCGTCTGCTTCCGGGAACGTCGAACCGGTGTGTTCGACCAGCTCAGCAGTCGTGAGCACACCGGAACGGGCCCGGATCAGTCGCAGCTTGCTTCGGTCGAGTTGCTTCTGAGTCGGCTTCGGCTGGTCGGGCCCGAATACGAACGCGAAGACTTTCTTGTAGAAGGGGACCCGATCTTCCTTCGGCAGCGTCCGCTCCCACCGGTGACCGTAGTACGGACGACCGATCCGCCAGCGCGGCCCCCAGATCCAGTACCAGTAGATCGGGTCGAAGCCGATCGACCCACCGCCTCGCCGACCGCCACCCAGACCACCTCGCGAGTTGTTGCCTCGCTGGCTGGCGAACAGTGCGGCGATCACGAGAACGACCATGACCACGAAGTAGACGACGAGCATGATCACGATCCATGCCTTGAACGCCCCGCGAGCCAACTGCCGGAACCGCGACCAGGCGCGGGCGAGAACTGGCTCGTTCCCCCGCTCGATCACACGGGCATCGAAGTCGTAGACGAGTTCACCGGAGTCGGTCACGGCCAGGTGCCCATGGTGCGACTCGAGCAGCGCTTTCAGGCCGGCGCGCACGGAGTCGGCCGGAAGCCCCGAGTCGGCGACGACGTCACCGACGGTGCCTGTCCCCTTCAGACGCCGAAGCGACGCGAGGATGTTGGCCTGTTCACCGGCCAGTACGAGTGTGCTCACGGGGCTGCGGGTTCCACACGGTTAATGCCGTCGGCTTCGTCCATGAGGGCGAGCACACGCTCGTCCGCCCCGTCTGCCGTGTTGAGGCTGACGAGCAAGAACGCCGCTGTCGACAGCACCATCGCTGGGAAGACCTCATGCAGGATCTCAGAGCCCGGCACGTACTCCCACCCCAGGAGCACACCGATGCCGACCACGAAGGACGTGATGACTCCGGCTCCACTCCCGCGGCGCCAGTGCAGCCCGAAGATGATGGCCGGGAAGAAGCAGGCACCGTAGAGGCTCCCGCTGAACGCCGTCAGCTCGACAATGCCGTCCGGAGGATTGAGTGAGATGACCGCGGTGATGAACGCGAAGACAGCGACCCAGGCGCGCGTCCAGAACATTTCGGCCTTCTCGGTTCGACCGGGTCGAAAAACGCTCACGATGTCGCGCTCGGTCGTGGAGGCCATGACCAGCAGGACCGAGTCGAGTGACGACATGGCGGCAGCGACCATTGCGACCAGAAGGAAAGCCCCGGGGCCTGGCCCGAAGACGTCGGTCAGCAGGGTCGGCACCACGAGGTCGGTGTCCTCGAGACCGGCGGGCAGGACGCGCCGTGCGTAGATGCCCACCGGGATCAGCAAGGAAAAGACCGCTGCGAACGTTACGGATGAGACGATCATCCCGGTCCGGATCGCCTTCTCACCTTGGAGCGCGAAGAAGCGGGACAGCTGGCGGGGCTCCACCGCGAACTTCACGAGCCCCGCGAACATCGTCCCCATCAAGACCGGAATCGCCACACCTCCTCCCCATGTGAAGAGCGCCTCACCTCCAGGTTGCGCTCTCACCTCGGTGATCGAGCCCAACCCGCCGGCTGCGTTCACCGTTCCGGTGAAGAGAACGATCGCCGCCAGGATCATGACTACGCCCTGAACCGAATCGGTCTTCACTACGGAGATGAAGCCGCCGACCATCGTGTACGTCATGACGATGAAGAACACGATCACGATCGAGACTTCGTACTGGATCTCGAGGAAGGTCTCGAGGAGGTTGCCGATACCTTTGAACACGGCCGTCATGTAGAACAGCGACGCCGCGATCATGATCAGCGCGGATAGGACCCGGGCTGGTGTGCTGCCGAAGCGGAAGCCGATGAAGTCCGGGATCGTGAGCGAGTCCATCGCCGCCGTGAAGGCCCGCAGGCGGGGCGCAACGACGATCCAGGCGAAGAGCGAAAAGGCGACCGCTGTGGGAATGAAGAGCAGCCACGGCAGCCCCCACTCGTACGTCCGGCCGGAGAAGCCTACGAACGAATTCGTGCTCGCGTAGGTGGCGAAAAACGAGAGGCCGATGACCCAGCCGCTCATGTTCCGACCGCCGACATAGTAATCGGCCAGACCCTTGGTCTTCCGATTCCCTGCCCATGCATGGTGCCCGATCATGACGGTGTAGAGCAGGAGCAGCGAGTGCACCATCCAGTACTCGCGCAGATTGCTCAGCACGGCGTCGATCATTCGTCGTTCTCCTCGATGAAGAGGTCGCGTACGGCAGGCTTGGTGACTTTGCCCATCGCGTTTCGGGGCAGTTCCTCTAGCAGGAGAACATCCTTAGGCACCTTGTACGGCGCCAGACGCTTCTTGCTGAAGCTCCTCAGGGCCTCGGCGGATGTGATTTCACCGGGCCGGAGTACAACGGCAGCGCACACACGATCACCCCAGTCCACATCGGCCACGCCGACGACTGCACAGTCGGCAACCGCGGGATGAGAACGCAGTGTGTCCTCGATCTCGAGGGCGGAGATCTTCTCTCCGCCCGTTTTCAGAATGTCGACCGAGTTTCGGCCGAGGATTCTCCAGGCACCGTCTTCGACGACGGCCTGATCACCTGTCTGGAACCAGCCCCCGACCGTGAACGCCTCCGCTGTCTCGTCCGGGCGGTGCCAGTACTCCCCGAAGACGGCGGGGCCACGGACCTGGATCGTGCCGGGAGTGCCCTCCTGCACTTCGAGATCGTCGTCGTCGACCAGTCGTGCTTCGACGCCAGGCAGAGGTGTGCCCACGAAGCCGGCACGACGCGCTCCTTCGAGCGGGTTCGACAGCCCCATCCCGATCTCGGTCATGCCGTAACGCTCCAGGAGTCGATGCCCTGTGATCTCCTCCCAGCGCTCGAGCGTGGGGACGGGCAGTGCCGCAGAGCCCGAGACCATCAGTCGGCATGCGCGCGCTCCCTGGCTCCAGGCCTCCCGGGTGTCCGTGTCAGCCGCGTCCCATGCGTCGATGAGCCTTCGGTACACGGTGGGTACGGCCATGTAGAGCGTGACCTCGCACCGGGCCAGACGCTCCCATACGTCGACGGCCCGGAATCTCGGGAGGACCTCACACGTCGCTCCGTGCCAGAGGGCGGATGTCAGCACGTTCACGATGCCGTGCACGTGGTGAAGCGGAAGATGCAGCAGGATGTGATCGTCCTGAGTCCATCCCCACGCTTCCGAGAGTGCCTCGACCTGCGCACGGAGGTTCGCGTGTGTTAGGACGACCCCCTTGGGTTTCCCGGTCGTGCCCGAGGTGTAGAGCATGAGCGCGGGATCCGACTCATCCACCTCCGGCAGTTCGGCGCGCGGGCCATCACGGAGCAGAGCGGGCGTCAGGAGCAGGGGGATCTTCCTGTCATTCGTGAGGTCCTGCAGGCGCCCGGCCAGCGAGGGGTGCGCGACGACCGCTTCGGGTTTCGCGTCGTCCAGGACCCAGGCCAGCTCTCGCTCCGGATGAGACGTCGCGAGCGGTACACCGAACCCTCCTGCCCGCCAGACACCCCACTGCATCGCGGTGTACGCCCAGCCGGGCGGAGCCAGGTAGCAGATCCGTTCACCATCGAGGCTGTCGCGGCCTGCGAGCAGACCTGTAGCGACGGCTGCAGAAGCGCTCATCAGATCGTCAAAGGTGAACGCTCCCTCGGGAGCGAGCAGTGCCGGGCGGTCATGAAAGGTGCCCGCGCGTTCGACGAGGCGCAGGCCTGAGGAATGGGAGTCCATGCGGAGAGTCTTGGGCACACGGCGTCAGGGTCGCCGCAACAGACCTCTAAGGACTGCCTACGGCAAGGCGTCGCAGCGCGGCCTTGAATCGAGCCCTGAGCGTCCAGCCGTATGCGAGTACCGTCCGCTCGAGTCGTGGACGTCCCCACGGTGAGCCCGGCCCGGTCACGTCCCGAATCAGCGCGAGCGGGAGGGGGCTCAGGTAGCGCACCTGATCCTCGAACCACTTGCTTCGGGCTGCGCTCCACGCCTGATCTGTGTGCGTCTCGCTCGTAGGTGCGACCTGGGCTGAGACGAAGTCCAGAAAGCGGCGCCCGGCCTGGATTTTCTCGGCCTGGTGGCTCTGGTGCGCACCCGTGATGTTCACCCGACTGGCGCGCCAGCGGACCCGAGGGCCTGTGATGGTGACGATCGGCTCATCTCCAGCGAAGGTGAACCACGCCGCATCGTCGGCGCACCAGGCGGCTGGATAATCAGGGAATCCTCCAGCGCCATCGAAGGCCGAGCGTCGGAAGATGTACTCGACGACGTAGCTGTTTCTGAGGCCCAGGAGCCGATCGAACACGAACTCCGCACCGGACTCCGTGGCTGGGTGCGTCGGGTTGTGCGCGCGAATGTCGCCGGCCTCATCGATGACGTCGGTATCGAAGCGCACGACGGAGACCTCGTCGGGGAGGCTCTCCAGACGCTGATGGAAGTGCGCGACGCACTCCGGGTGCATCTCGTCATCGTCCCCGAAGAGCCATACCCACGGTTCGCTGGTGAGCGCGATGGCGCGGTTCCAGTGATCCGTGAGCGACGTGCCCCCCAGGTTTTCGTGAAAGCGGTGGTAGACGAGATCCAGGCCGTCGTACTGACGGCACATCTCGGCGATCGCGGGCGGCCCGCCGTCGTCCGCGACATACACCGTGAAGCGCTGATCCGTCTGGGCGTGGATCGACGCTATCACCGATCTGAAGAAGTCGGGCTTCCATGCCGGAATCACGATGGCGAGTTGATGCATGGGAAGAACGTCCCTCGACAGGATGGGGGCGTCAACGCGGAGCGTGCCGACTATACTTGAGGCTCGCGCATGCCGTCTACGATCCTGCCACACGAGGTCTGCATGAAGCCGGCGGACCATTCGGCTCCTGTCACCCCCCGAGGTCTGCTACGCCACTACTGGCGTGTTGCGGACGTGCGCCGGTGGCATTTTTCGCTACCAGTCGGGCTGATTCTGCTCGCGGGTGCGTTCGAGGCGGCGTCGTTTTCCCTGCTGGTTCCGCTGACTGACGCCGTTTCCCAGAACTCGTTCGACTTCCTCGACAGCTCACGAGCGTTCGGCTGGATCACCGCACTCGTGCCGGACTCCGTCGCGAGCGGCCCGGGGCGTGACGCGTATCTGGTCGTCGTTACGGTCGGCCTGATCATCATCGGGCGGGTCACCAAGCTCGTGCTTGAGTACCTACGAAAACTCTTTGTCGTCTCACGAAACGAGCGGTACCGGGTCGCGGTCACGAACGACACATTTTCGCGGGTGCTGTCGTTCGGCCGTCAGTATTTCGAAGGCCAGTCGCTCGGACGCGTGGATGCGGAGGTAGGCTGGTCCAGCGCGGTGATCGGCCTGCTGGTGGCCGCCGAAGAGCTCCTGCGCTTTGGGGTCGGTCTGGTGGTCAAAGCCGCGGTCATGGTCGCAATCAGCATTCCCCTGTCGATCGCGTTCATCGTATCGCTCCCGTTCGTGAACATCTTCATGAGAACGATCAACCGGGCGGTAACCCGGATCTCGAGAGAAGGCGTCGAGGTCGAGCGGCGCCAGCGTGGGCGGGTGCTGGACCTGCTCGGCTCCGTGCCGCTGGTGAAGGCATACTCGCAGGAAGAGTCGGCCGCCGGGGCGTACGCCGAGGTGCTCCGGGAGGCGGAGGACATCGCCGTTCGCCGGGATCGCATTGTGAGCCTGCGCTATCCGGTGGAGGAGATCTTCATTCTGCTGGTGATGCTCGTCGTGCAGGCGGTCGTGATCTACGTGTCCGGAGAGGGCTTCCGACCGGGTGACCTGGCTGCCTTCGGTGCCTTCCTGCTGCTCCTTCAGCAGGCTCTGCCGGACTACAAGTATCTGAGCCTCTTCAGTCTGAAGGTGTCCGAGGAGTTGCCCCGACTCGAGGCACTGAGCGGTCTGTACTCGGACGACGGGAAGTTCATGGTGCCCTCGGGTCCCGACACCTTTGCCGGGCTGGGCAGGGCGATCGAGGTGGACGGGCTCACTTTTGGATATCGCTCGGATGTCCCGGTGCTTCACGACGTCACTGCGACCTTCCCGGCCGGCAAGGTGACGGCGGTGGTAGGTCGGAGCGGGGCCGGGAAGACGACCCTGGTGGACCTGATCGCGCGCTTCTACGAGATCGAGCCCGACACTGTTCGATTCGATGGCGTGGACGTCCGCTCCTTCTCCCTCGATTCACTGCACCGGGCTATGGCGATTGTCAGCCAGGACGTCTGGCTACTGAACCGGACGGTGCGGGACAACCTGACCTTTGGACTGGGTCGGCCGGTCGAGGACGACGAGCTCTTCGGTGCGCTTGGAGATGTCCTTCTCAAGGACTTTGTCCTGGGGATGGACTCGGGACTCGAGACCGAGGTGGGCGATCGCGGCGTTCGTCTGTCCGGCGGCCAGCGTCAGCGTTTAGCGCTGGCCCGCGCACTACTCCGTGACCCTCAGATTCTCATTCTGGACGAGGCAACGTCCGCGCTCGACAGCGTGGTGGAAGCGAACGTGGCGAGGGCCATCCAGCAGAGGTCGGCAGGACGGACGCTGATCATCATTGCACATCGACTGTCGACGATTCGTGACGCCGATCAGATCCTCGTTCTGAACGAGGGACGTCTGGTGGAGTCGGGTAGCTGGGAGGAACTACTCGCGCTGGGTGGTCACTTCTCCAGGTTGCACACGGCTCAGTACGGATCCGGTTCGTTGCCGAGCCGAAGCTGAAGCCAGGTCACCGCCAGATCTTCAGGCGCTCCAGCCAGCGCCTTGGGCGCGCCCTCCGCTCGAGACTCGCCTGTTCGGCCACCCAGTGGTCGGCACCGGTCCACGGCACTCCAGCAGTCTCACGACGATCTTCGACCACGCGCATCAGCTCACGGAAGGTGCGGTCGGGCAGCGGCGCGATGAAGTGCAGCAACGGCTTGGTGGGCCGGTCCGGGTCGAGCGAGTCGAACTCTGCGGGCCAGTACATCTCGCCTGGCTTGGGGAGTGGTGGGAGCTTGTGTCGCCCTCCGATGAGGCCGATCGCGATCTCGTCACCCAGCCACGCACCGCGGAGCCGAGACAGGCGCAGCTTCGGTTGGGCTTCCTCCAGGAAGCAGCGAAGACACTCACGCATGAACAGCTCGGCGGGTGCCTTCCGGAAGGCGAAGAAGCCACTGTTCGTCTTGAGGTAGTTGTCGAGGCCGAAGGTGCTCATGAGCCGGCGTGTCGAGAATCCGTGATGATGCTCGTTGTCGTCGCGGGTGAGCAGCTCGCCGAGAAAGGCGAGGGGACGGTCTGTGAGCGCGTCGAACGCGTGATCCAGAGCTCCGAGTACGAGGCAGTCCGCATCCACGAAGATGGCCTGGTCCCAGGGAGACGCTTCGGCGACCCCGTACTTCAGCGCCCGCCCGTGACGGAAGTCCGGGCCGACGGGTGCGACGCAGTCGAAGACCGTCCCGTACCTGGCCGTGACCGTCTCGGCGGTCGCCTCGTCGCAGACGAGCCCGATCGGATGGCGAGTGTGCTCGCGGAGCGACAGCGCCATGTCCACGGCCATCTCGAGATAGCGTGAGCTGCCTGCAGCGAGGGTCAAGTAGCCGCGTGTCGGGACGGACATCCCCCGACTCAGGCCGTGGTGGTGGTCAACTGCTGCTGGGCGACGATGCCGAGGCAGATGGCCCAGAACACGAGGGGTACGGCCCACAGGCCTTCACCCGCAGTCATGAGTACGGCAGTGCTCGCCAGACAGTACGCCACCACAAGGAGCTCCACAAAGAAGCTCCAGTGGAGCGGAGCCAGGTAGGCGTCGGGGGTGGCACGTTCCGGCTCGATCTCGCTGGGCATGTGGTGGGCCTTCGGCGTCCGGACGAACTCTCCGCCGGACGAGAGAAAGCCCTGGACCTGGCCGATGGTGTTGTTCACCATCAGGCCGATCCCTACACAAACGCTCGATACGATTTGCACGACCGAGCGCAACGACAGGCGTTCGTCCCGCTCGAGCACCGTGAGCGCGAAGCTGACCGGCGCCACGATGACCACGAGTGCCATGATCCCCTGGATCACCCAGAAGGTGGTGCGGTCCATGTACAGGACCGCCAGGGGCCAGAGCAGCAGGTTGGTCATCAGGATCGGGTGGATGCCGTACCCGGCAAGGAGGAACGCCTCGTCGATGCGGTCTTCGAGCACACTGCCGGCGGACAGGATCCGCGCGGTCAGCAGGCGGAAGCACTGTGCGTTGCCCTTGGCCCAGCGCTGCTGCTGCTGCTTGAAGGCGCGCATGCCCTCGGGTAGCTCGTTCACGACCGGGACGTCGCGCAGATACCGCCCCCTCCACCCGTTCAGGGCGCACCGATAACTCAGGTCCAGATCCTCGGTGAGTGTCTCGGCCGACCAGCCTCCGACCTCGTCGATCGCCGTGCGGCGCCAGATGCCCCCGGAGCCGTTGAACGTCGCGACGTTGCCGATGAATGCGCGGGTCGGCTTCTGTACGAAGAAGTGTCGGTCCAGGAGGAGGGCCAGAGACGACGCGAGAAAGCCCTGGATCGGCTCGCTCCACGCCCATCGGGTCTGCACGAACGCCACGTCATCCTGGTCGAATCCATGCCGGTCGACGAGCACCGTGCGCAGGAAGGACGGGTCGGGCACGAAGTCAGCATCGAAGACGGCCACGAATTCTGCGTCTGAGTGCTCGAGCCCCTCGGAAAGAGCGCCCGCCTTGTAGCCGGATCGATGGGTACGGCGAATGTGCTCCACGCGAATGCCATCGGCGCGCATATCGTCGACGACGCGGGCCACGATGTTCACGGTTTCGTCGTCCGAGTCGTCTAGGACCTGCACGTCGAACCTGTCCTTCGGATAGTCCTGAGCAGAGGCCGCTCGGATGATCTGTTCGGCCGCGCGCCGCTCGTTGTAGAGGGGCAGCTGGATGGTGACGAGTGGCAGCGGACCGGTGTCGCTGTCGTCGTCGTGATCCGCATCAGGCCGCGGGCTGCTGGTGACCATCGTCCGGATCTCTCGGCGATTGCGCAGGAAGCGCCACAGCATCCTGAACTCGACCGCTGCGAACGCCGCACCCGTAAGCGCAGCGATCCCGTACACAACGGTGATCATGGATGACATCAGGGCGGGGACGTGAGGTCGTCGATTCTGAGGAGGAACAGAGGTAGACGGTATGAAGATTCCCGGGATCACGGCACCCCTGCCTCGGGGCCGGGATCTCTGGATCTAGCGGCGGAACCGGAACAGGAAGATTGCGCCGACGAGGGCGAAGCCGACGGCTGCCTTCATGATCGCTTCCCGGTCCCATTCCTCGGTTCGCAGGGTGCGGGAGCGCCGTTCCTGATCGACGTGGATGCTGCAGTACGACGATTCGGTTTGGGTGTCACGCCTGCAGCGATCTCCCTTCTTCGTTTTTCCTTCGCACTGTGCCACGATCAGCCCCCTTCGCTGCAGTGCCGACGCCAGTTGTCGGTTCGTACTGGTACTACGGTTGGACCATCGATTCGGTTCACCGATGATGCACGGATGTTCGGCGTTCATGCTTCCGGGCGCATGACACGCCGGGTAGCTTGCCGGCCATGCCCTACATCGAACAGGTACCGGTCAGCGAGGCGAAAGGCCTCCTGAAGAAGCTCCTCGACGAGGCCATGGAGCGCGCGGGTCGCGTCTGGCACATCATCCATATCATGAGTCAGAACCCACGGGCCATGGACGCCTCGATGGCGTTCTACGGCGCTATCATGTGCGGGCCGTCGCCGCTGACTCGCTGGCAGCGAGAGATGCTGGCGACCGTCACCTCGAAGGCGAACGACTGCTTTTACTGAACGCAGTCGCATGCGCATGACCTCCGGGCTGAGGTCGAGGATTTGTTCGAGACGGACGAAGAGCGAGACGTCTTCGTGCACGAGATCGCGCGCGACTGGCGCGGCGCTCAGCTTTCGGAGGCTAACCAGGCGCTCTGCAGACATGCTGAAGTGCTCACGCATCATCAGCATTCGGCCGGCCAGCACTCGGTCGACGAGCTGCGTGCACACGGCTTTGACGACCGAGCCATCCACGATGCCACTCAGGTGATCGCGTACTTCAACTACATCACCCGCGTGGCGGACGGACTCGGAGTGGAGCCAGAGGATTTCATCGAGCCTTGGGGTCTGGAGCCGCTCTGATGGGGGCTGGCGCGGCGGTGTATATTGCGGCGTTCTGTTGACGTGAGGAGCGCTCGGCGCTCCACGCCTCCGACCATGATGCCCATGGATACCAAGCGCCCGACCGTTGCTGCCGCCGAGGAAATTCTCGGCAGCTATTTTCCGGTACTCGACCACGGCTTCGTTTCACTTGTCGACTACATGGGGTCGGACGACGACGTCGAGCGCGCGGCTCGGGTCAGTTACGGCTTCGGGACACGGAAGGTCTCCCAGACACGTGGGTTGGTGCGTTACCTCCGGCGGCATCGTCATACGACGCCGTCCGAGATGGTGGAGTTCAAGTTGCATTGCGCGATGCCGATGTTCGTGGCCCGCCAGTGGATCCGGCACAGAACGGCCTCGGTCAACGAGTTGTCGGCGCGCTACAGCCTCATGCCGCTTCTGTTCTATACGCCCGAGCAGGAGCAGTTCGAGCTCCAGAGCCGGTCGAACAAGCAGGGTCGGGAGGGCGGTGCCTCGCAGGAGGTGTACCGAGAGGCCGTCGAGCGATGGGAGCGACTTCGGGCCGACGCCGGTGAAGCGTATTCGTGGATGCTTGAGGAAGACGTCGCGCGTGAGCTGGCTCGCATCGACCTCCCCGTTTCGACTTATACGCAGTGGTACTGGAAGATCGACCTCCACAACCTGCTGCACTTCCTGTCTCTGCGGGTCGATACCAGAGCGCAGTGGGAGATCCAGCAGTTCGCGCGGGTGATCGCGGGCATGGTGAAACGCGTCGCTCCGCTCTCGTACGAGGCCTGGGTCGACTACGAGCTGGGATCCGAACCACTGACCCGCGTCGAGCGAGATCTACTCTCCCGGGTGGTCGAGGGGGACGACAAAGGGATTCGGGCGCGTGACGGCGCGAGTCTCAGCATGGACGAGATGAAAGAGGCCGGTCTTTCGCCCCGTGAGGCTCTCGAAATGATGGAAAAACTGAGTGCCCCATCGATTCCCGATTTCGAGCTGGACCTGTCGACCATGGTCGACGCGGACACGATGGCGTCGAAGATGTACGAAGCCGTGCCGAGCAGCTTCGAGTAGGGCAGCCTACTTCACCCAGACCGTCTTTGCGTTCGTGAACTCGAGGAGGCCGAGCGGGCTGAGCTCGCGCCCGTAGCCGCTTTCCTTCGTGCCGCCGAATGGCAGGCGCGGGTCCGACTTCACGATCCCGTTTACGAAGCAGTTCCCGGCGTCGAGCAGCTCGGCCGCGATCTGCTCACCTCGCTTTGCGTCCCCGGTGTAGATCGAAGCTCCCAGCCCGAATGACGTGTCGTTGGCGATACGGATCGCGTCTTCCTCGTCTTTCGCCGAGATGACCGTGGCCACAGGGCCGAACAACTCCTCGGAGTAGGCGGCCATACCGGGTTCGACGTCGGACAGGATCGTCGTGGGGTACCATGCCCCGTCCCGCCCCGGCAGCTCACCGCCGATCACGAGCCGCGCACCTTCCGAGATCGAGCGGGAGACCTGGTCGTGCAGTGTGTCTCGGAGGTCTTCACGTGCCATGGGCCCGAGGGCCGTGTCCGGGTCGGCCGGATCACCGACCGCCCAGTCGTTCATCGCGTCGACGAGCTTCTTCTCGAAGGCGTCGCGCACCGACTCTACGACCACAAAGCGTTTGGCGGCGACGCAGCTCTGACCCGTGTTGATGAGACGTCCCATGGCACAGCTTTTCGCTGCCGCGTCCAGATCGGCGTCGGCGAGGACCACGGAGGGGTCGCTGCCGCCCAGTTCCAGGACGCACGGTTTGATGGCGGCCCCGGCGCGTGCGGCTACGGCCCTGCCGGCTTGGACACTACCGGTCAGGCTGACTGCGCGGACCCGGGGGTCGTCGATCAGGTCGCCGGCCGTGTCCACACCAATGAACAGGTTCGCGAACAGCCCTTCGGGATACCCGGCATCATGGAAGAGCTGCTCGAGTGCTGCAGCGCACCCCGGCACACACGGTGCGTGCTTGAGCAGAGCGGCGTTACCAGCAGTGAGTGCCGGAGTGGCAAAACGGATGACCTGCCAGAAGGGGAAATTCCACGGCATGATGCCGAGCACGATACCAAGAGGGCGATACGTCCAATAGCTCGCCGTGCCGTCCGTAGGCGCGTCAACGGGCATCAGCAGGCCGGATGCCTGTTCCGCATAGTAGTCGCATATCCAGGCGCACTTGGCGGCCTCGGCCACCCCCTGGCTGATCGGCTTGCCCATCTCCCGGGTCATCAGAGCACCGTAGTCGTCCTTCCGTTCGCGAAGCAGACGACCGATCTCGAGCAGGGGCTGGATCCGGTCCTCGATCGACTGGAGACGCCACTCCAGGTGAGCCGCATGTGCTGCCGCGATCTTCTGTTCCACGGATGTGGATGACTCGAACGGTACCTCGGCGATCCGCTCTCCGGTGGCGGGATCGACGGCGATGAACGACATGGGGAGGGGCTTCCTTTCGACGGGTCGAGACAATGAGGCGCCATTCTAGCGGAACCCCGTTCGTCTCGCCGGGATTGCGTGGACGAGGTTACCATGCTGCCCCGCCCACCTCACCGATTCAATGGGAATCCAGCTCCCCCAAGCTACGCCACCGAACTCGACGCCGGCGCCATCAGCAGATGTTGAAGAGGCGCCGACGGTCGAGTTGCGCGCGCTGGATCAGCTGTGGTTCCAGGTCTCGGGGACGGTGTGCAACCTCCGCTGTAATCACTGTTTCATCTCGTGCTCGCCCGAGAACCACTCGTTCTGGTTCATGTCCCGCGACGAGGTCAGGGCGTCGCTGGATGCCTCGGTTCGCCTTGGCGTGAAGGAGTACTACTTCACGGGCGGCGAGCCCTTCATGAATCGGGACATGCTGGGCATTCTCGAGGATGCCCTGGCGCTCGGGCCGGTCACGGTGCTGACCAATGCCACGCTGCTGCCTCAGCGGACGGTCGATGCGCTGGCGGTGCTGGCGGCGGCGTCCCCGTACACGCTCGAGATGCGGGTGAGCATCGACGGGGTCACGGCGGAGATGAACGACGCGATTCGCGGGGATGGTTCGTTCGACCGTGCGATCGGGGCTGTCGGACGCCTCGCCGCAGCCGGTTTTCTGCCGATCATCACCACGATGCAGACGTGGTCCGAGGTCGAGACCGACGGCATCCTCGCCGCGTTCTGGGACGTCCTCGGGAAGGTTGGGTACGACCGCCCGCGTCTGAAGATCCTGCCTCCGCTACGCATCGGTGCCGAGGCCTCACGTGATCGCGGCTACGACGAATTCGAACGGGTGACCCATGACATGATGGCGGAGTACCCGGCGGAACTCCTCCTGTGCTCGAGTGCCCGTCTCGTGACGGCGTCGGGTATGTGGGCGTGCCCGATTCTGCTCGACTATGAGTCCGGACGGCTTGCGCACACGCTGGAGGAGGCGGCGGCCAGGCCCGCCGTCCTCGCGGAACAGGCGTGCTACACCTGCTGGGTAAACGGAGCGATCTGCTCCAACATGCCCGGCTTCGCTGCCGATCCGGCGTGACGGTGGGCCGGCGACCATGATCGGAGTCGAGGCGGGGGGGACGTACACGAAAGTTGCAGCGTTCGGTGGCGTCTACTCGAATCACCTCGCGCTCGGAGCTGCCATCGACGACGCGCTCAGTCGTGGAGCCGAGGCCGCGATCTGTCTCGGTGATCTTGGAGCCTTCGGCCCCAATCCTGACAAGGTCTTCCCGCTTCTTCGGGAGCACGGAGTCAGCGTGGTTCGAGGCAACTACGACGACTCGATAGCACGCGGCCTGGAAGACTGTCAGTGCGGGTACACGGATCCCCGGGACAATCACTACGCACGCCTCTCCTACCAGTACACGTTCCAGAACACCTCGCCGAAGAACCGCAGCTGGATGGCGACCTTCCCCGAGGAGATCCGATTCCGGATGGGAGCGCTGGACGTCCTCGCGTGCCACGGGAGTCCGCGCCAGACGAACGAGTTCCTCTGGGATTCCGCCACACCGACCCACTTTCTCGACAAGCTGGCTCAGGACTTCGATACGGACGTGATCGTCGGCACCCATACGGGCGTCCACTGGATGCGTCGCTGGGGAGACCACCGGGCCTATGTGAATGTCGGGGCCCTCGGGCGACCGGCGAACGATGGAAGGACTGACGTCTGGTACGCCATGCTGGAGGTTGTCGATGGCGACCTCGCCGTCGACTTCGTTCCGATCGGCTACGATCACGCGGCTCTGGCCATAGAGATGCGAGACGAAGAGCTTCCCGAGGAATTCGTCGAGACGATCCTCACCGGATGGTGGACTACGTGCCTGGAAATTCTGCCTGGAAAAGAGAGAGCCGCCGGGCGGTTCTGAACCTGTCGCGGGGCGGCCGGTGAACGGTGCTATCCGGCTCTTCGTGACAGGAGGCACGTTCGACAAGGAATACGACGAGATTCACGGCACGCTCGACTTCCGGGCCACACACATTCCGGACATGCTCGCCATGGCTCGGTCGAGGATCGACGTTCGGATTCGAACGCTGATGATGGTCGACTCCCTGGAGATGACGGAGGCCGATCGGGCTGTGATCGCGGACAACTGCCGCGACGTGCCCGAGCCGCACATCGTCATCACGCACGGCACCGACACGATGGTCGAGACGGCGCGGGTACTCGCCGAACACGCATCGGACAAAACCATTGTCCTGACCGGCGCGATGATCCCAATTGCCTTCGGGTCGTCCGACGGGCTGTTCAATCTGGGTGGTGCCTTGACCGCCGTTCAGGTGCTGCCGCCCGGCGTGTACATCATCATGAACGGGTGCGTATTCCCGTGGGACAACGTGCAAAAGAATCGCGAGACCGGGGTGTTTGAAGCGGTCGAGCAGGGCTGAGTCAGTCTGGCGGTCTAGCGGCCTGGCGGCCTTCGGCTCACCGGGAAGCCCAGACCCGTGGCAACGACCAGGAGGCGCAGCCCACCCTCACCGATCCCGAATGCCGGAAAGACGATCTTCGCGAGCCGGGGGATCACGAACGCTGCCGGCCCGTCGCTCACAACATCGACTCGGTACCCGGCGCCTTCCAGAATGGACTTGAAGAGCGTCGGTTGTCCTGCTTCGTCATCGACCACGAGGATGTGGTGGCTGCCTGGCCTCCTGGTTCAGCGGGAATGAGTGCCCCAGGTCGACGCTCTTCCGTGTCCAGGTCAGCCACCGCGAGTTCTGCCTGCCCGGCGAGGCTCGCCGCGAGATCCTCGAGCGACACCTCCGCAGCCTGGCAGACGGGATCCCATGCTTGAGTCATCTGGGCGGTCGCCGCGGTGTCCGCGTCTGCTGCACCGGTGACGTCGAGAGCTTCGCGGGAGGATTGTGGCGGAACGATCGAGACTGCCTCCTGAACTATCTTATTATGCGGTCGCGCAGCTGAAACGGTTGTTCGGGTGCCCCGGCTCCTCCGCTTTCGTAGATTCTCGACTTCAGGTGGCTGTCATCTAGCCTCCGCGGAGTGTTCAACCAGGAGTCCAGTCTGAGCTCGCCCCAGATCGCTTATGTCGACGGTCCGCGCCTCCGGCGCTCGCTGATCGCGGCTTGCGAGTACGCGGAGCGCCAGCGCGCCGAGCTGAACAGGATCAATGTCTTCCCGGTTCCAGACGGAGACACAGGCACCAACCTCGCCCTCACCGTCCGTTCGATCGGGGACCATCTCCGTGGGAGCAGGGGCCGTTCCGTCTCCGGTGTTGCGAGCGAGGCGGCAGAAGGAGCGGTTCTTGGCGCGCGCGGCAATGTCGGAATGATGCTCTCGCACTTTCTGCTCGGGTTCGCCGACAGCGTGCAGGACCGGACACGGATCACGACCGGTGAGTTTGGTGCGGCCCTTGGAGCAGGGGTCGAGCGCTTATACTCGTCTTTGGAGAATCCGGTCGAGGGCACCATCCTGACCGTCATGCGCGACACGGCGACGGCCGCTCGCCAGTCCGAAGCGGACGATTTCGTCACCCTCGTGGTTGAGGTTGTCGAAGAGGCTCGAGTGTCACTCTCTCGCACGCCCGAGCAGCTTGCAGTCCTCAAGAAGGCGGGCGTGGTCGACGCGGGCGCGAAAGGCTTCGTCAGCATGCTCGAAGGTGTCCTCATGTTCCTCGAGGGTGTGACCGACGCAGTCGACGCCGGTACGCGCGAGAGCGCGGGCCTCTCTGCCGTCGCATTGACGGAGTATCCGGAGGCAGAAGAGCAGTACCGCTTTTGCACCGAGGCTCTAGCCCGCGGCGACGCGCTGCCCACTCAGCTCGAGGCGCGCGACGTCCTCCGCGAGTTCGGGGACTCGCTGATCGTGATCCGATCCACGGACGTGCTCAAGGTGCACGTGCACACCGATGAGCCAGAGGACGTCTTCGCCTATCTGCGGTCCGTCGGCGACCTGGTCACGCACAAGGCTGAGGACATGCGGGTCCAGCACGCGACGATCGGCTCCTCTCGCGGTCACATTAAGTTGGCGCGCCGGCCGGTAACAATCGTGACCGACTCCGCGTGCGACCTGTCGGAAGAGATCATCCGAGCCCATGGAATTCATGTCATCCCGATGACCTTGGTGCAGGGTGAGCAGACCTGGCGAGATGGCGTCGATCTCTCCGCGACCGAGTTCCACGAACGACTTCGGACGGACGAGACCCTCCCGACCACGAGCCAGCCTGCGCCCGCCGAGTTCCTGGAGACGTTCCGGTCCGCCGGTGAGGAGGGTGAAGAGGTTGTCGGCGTGTTCGTCGGATCCACGTTGAGCGGCACAGTTGGGGCTGCGGAGGTTGCGGCGGGTCGGGTAGAGGATGTTTCGATCCGGGTCGTCGACTCACTGGGTGCCTCACTGCTCCAGGGCTTGATGACGCTCAAGGCCGCCGAGCTGGGTGAGCTCGGGTGGGACGCCGACAAGATCAAGGACGAGCTGATACGCATTCGGGGTCAGTCGGGGATCGTGTTCACAGTCAGCACGTTCGAGCGGCTCATCGCCTCGGGTCGGGTCGGACGCGGTAAGGCGCTTCTGGGGCGATTCCTGGGGGTCAAGCCGATCCTGGGTATGACGCCTGAGGGTGCCGTCGCTCCGTTCGGAAAAGCCTTCGGTGACAAGCGTGCGCGACCGGAACTGTTGCGAGTGGTGCGCGACCAGATACCGGCGGACACCGAAAAGGTGCGATTCGGCATCGTCCAGGTCGACATTCCGGAGGTTGTGCCGGAGATCACGCAGGCGCTCAAGGTCGAATACGGTGACCATGTCGATGTGCTGTCAGCGCCGGCCACCCCGGTGATCGCTACGCATACCGGTACCGGTGCGTGGGGCGTAGCTTGGCTCGTGGAGGACTGAGACGAGCGGTCAGCTCGACTTCTGCTTCCCGGCCACCAGCACGTCGTAGGTCGCCCTCTGAGCCGGACTCAGGTTGGGTGGCAGTCCAACGAGCAGGGTCTTTGTGCCTGAGTCGGACGGCATGTGGAGGACGAGTCCGCCTGCCTCGGGCCCTTCGTACGGGTGGGAACGACCGGTGTCATCGATGCGGACAGTGTCGCCGGGTGCCAGCGCGATAGCGAGGCGGCGGCCGTACTCGGTCCACGCGTGCATGGGGTTCACGTTTCCAGAGGCGACAGAGGGGATCAACGTATCCCGGTAGTAGGCGACCGCGTCCTCGTACCCGGTCGGGTTTGCTTCGCGTAGCTCACGCATCCGTTCGCGGTAGAACTCCCGCGGATCGCGGGCTCCACTGTCTTCGAGTGCTTCGTTGAGCCGTCGATCGGCCTGTGCGGTGATATCAGTGGTCATGTGGTGAGCATCTCGACGTACGTGTTTCACGTCAACGTCAGCTTTTCTCTAGCTTTCGTGCATGAACACACCGAACTCCCGTCATCCGGATCCCTTTGCACCCAAGCAGAACACGATTCCTGATGAGTTTCTCGAGATCGATTGGGCGTTCTTCGGCGAGTTATGCAGGGCGCTCGCGCTGAAAGTCGCTCGTGAATTCAATCCCGACGTGGTGGTCGGGATCGCGCGGGCCGGTGTCATTCCCGGGGCCGTGATCGCCTCGATGCTCCGCCTCGACTTCTATTCGATGAAGATCTCGCGTCGGAGTTGGGACGACACGATCAGAGACCGTCCTGAGGTCCTCTCCTCGGCGCCTCGGCAGCTCGAGGACAAGCGTGTCCTCATTGTCGACGAGATCACGACATCGGGAGATACGCTCCGTCTCGCACTCGCTGCGGTTCGCGACGTGCATCCCGCGGAGGTTCGGACTGCGACCAGCTTTGCACGGACGGGCGGTTATGAGCCCGACTTCAGTGCGATCACCATGAGTGCTAATGTCATTTTTCCGTGGGATCGGAAAATCTTCGACGGCAACGACTTCGTGGTGAACCCTCGATACGAAGGCTTCCTGGACGAGTAGCGTCAGACGCCGCGGGTCATCTCGTCGAGAAACTCGTCATTCGTCCTCGTCATCTTCATCCGGCTGATGAGAAACGAGATCGCTTCCTCCGGGGGCATGTCCGAGAGGAAGTTTCGCAGCAGAAAGACGCGGTTCAGTTCTACGTCCGTGAGCAGTAACTCTTCCTTGCGCGTGCTCGACCTGTTCAGGTCGATCGCTGGAAAGATCCGCTGCTCTGCGATCTCGCGAGCGAGCACGAGCTCCATGTTCCCGGTACCCTTGAACTCTTCGAAGATCACTTCGTCCATGCGGCTTCCGGTTTCGATCAGAGCCGTAGCGACGATGGTCAGCGACCCACCGTCCATGATGTTGCGGGCCGAGCCGAAGAAGTGCTTCGGCTTCTGGAGCGCCTTGGTGTCGAGGCCGCCGGACATGATACGGCCTGAGCGACGGATCGCGGCGTTGTAGGCTCGCCCAAGCCGCGTAATGGAATCCAGCAGGATCACGACGTCATTCCCGTGCTCGACCAGGCGCTTGGCTTTTTCCAGGACCATCTCGGCCACCTGGATGTGTCGCTTCGCTGATTCGTCGAAGGTAGACGCGATCACTTCACCCTGGACCTTCGCCTTCATCTCCGTCACTTCTTCGGGTCGCTCGTCGATGAGCAGAACAATGAGGTGAACGTCGGGCCAATTTTGAGAGATGGCGTCGGCCATCTGCTGAAGGATCATCGTCTTTCCCGCCTTCGGAGGCGACACGATCAGACCTCGCTGCCCCTCGCCGATAGGGGCGATGAGATCGACGATACGCATCGCGATTCCCTGGTCGTCGTCGGGCACCTCGAGGCTGAGTCGCTTCTCCGGGTAGCGCGGCTTTAGCTTGTCGAACTCGCCACGCTCGAGGGCGTGTTCCGGATCGGTTCCATTGAGGGAATCGATCTTCTCGAGCGCGATGTACTTCTCTCCCTTTCGTGGCGGGCGCACCTGGCCGACGAGCGTATCGCCGGTTCGGAGCTGGAGTCGCTTGATCTGCGCAGGACTGATGTAGACGTCGTCCGGGCTGCTCACGTAGCTCCACACCTGAGAGCGCAGAAACCCATAGCCCTCGGGGAGAATCTCGAGCACACCCTCACTGGTCAGTGAATCCCCCTGCTCGAGCAATGCGTGCTCGATCGCGAGGACCAGATCCTGCTTGCGAAGGGCAAGGTACTGACTGAGGTTCAAGCCTTCAGCCAGATCGTGTAGCTCTCCGACGTTCTTGCTCTGAAGCTCGGCGATATCCACAGAGATTTCTGTGCGGGGGAGGAGCCGGGCGCGACCCCGATGGGTGGCGCACGTACAATGAGAGAAGTGGCCCTCGGGCCGATGAGGAGCTGAGTGCCAGCGATCTCACGCTCCAATTACGTGGAGCGGGCTGGCAATCAGGAGACCGAACCGTCGTTCCTTCGATCCGGGCGAACGTAATGAGCGCGAAAAATGGGGTCAAGCATGATCCCTCAGCCTGGTTCGAGCTGCTCTCCGAGTATCGGCTGACGACACTGCCGTATGACACCGTGTTAAGCGGTGTGCTGCGGGAGGATCTTTCACCCGATCACCCGGACGTTCTGGAGGCGATCGCAGCGTGGCCGGCGCCGGTTCACCTGGAGCACGGCGTTGACGGGATCGATGTCGTGCTGGTGTATCAGTTGAAGGCTCCGAAGAAGGACTCCTTGCTCGTACACGCGCTCCTCCTGCTCGCGACGCTCGTGACGACGCTGGGGTCGGGTGCATTGATGGCTGGCGCAGATCCGTTCGCGACCCGCTTCCTCGAGCTGCCGGGCTTCACCCTGCCGTACCCGTCAGGCTTCGACGGCGTGAAGCTCTGGCTCGGTGCATCGTTCGCGCTCCCGTTTCTGGGCGTGCTGCTCTCGCACGAGATGGGCCACTTTTATGCAGCGCGTATGCACCGGGTGCGGGCGAGCCTTCCGTACTTCCTTCCGTTTCCGCCCTACTTCTCGGTGATCGGGACCCTGGGTGCCTTCATCCGTCTTCGGGGCCCTACGGTTCGTCGGTCGAGCCTCTTTGACATCGGGATTTCTGGTCCGCTCGCGTCGTTCATACTCTCTCTCCCGATGTTTGCCCTCGGACTCACTTGGTCGCAGGCGGTGACGGTCCCGGCCGATGCGCTGACACCCTTTGCGATTCGCTTCGGAGCTCAGACGGTCTGGCTGGGCAACGGCGTGCTGACCCACGTACTAGCGAGCGTGTTCGGGCCTGGCTCCTTTGGAGAGCAGCTGATCGTGCTGCATCCGGTTGCGCTTGCCGGGTGGCTGGGTCTGTTCGTGACGGCGTTGAACCTGCTCCCGCTCGGTCAGCTCGACGGTGGCCATATCCTCTACGCGCTGTTCCCTCGACGGCACGATCGCATTGCTCAGACGTTTCTTCTCCTGCTCCTTCCGCTGGGATGGTTGTGGTGGGGGTGGTGGGCGTGGGCTGCTCTTATCCTCGTGCTCCACCGAGGCAGGGTAAGTCACCCCAGCGTGGTCCTCCCGGAGTCGGTCATGGACGGGCCTCGCCGCGCGCTGGGTTGGGTGATGATTCTGATGTTTTTGCTGACATTTGCTCCGGTACCTCTGACGTTGTAAATCCCGAAAACTGTGAATGCGCTAACGGGCATGTGCTAGGTATCTGAAGCGCTTTGTGGCGATATCGATATCGAAAATCCTTGACTATTAAGGATGTGAAACGAAGCTTCGGGCAGATCGCTTTTTCCAGAAAATTACAAAAGAGTTTCGGCGTGGCACGACACAATCGTGAGGGATCTGGCGCAGACCAGCGCGGCTTCGAGTACGCGGTCAGCTATCAGCCGGACTGGCTGAAGCGTGTGACGGTCACGCGACAGCTCGAAACGGGCCGGCAGTCGACGAAGACGCTCTTCCGAAGCCCTGCGTCCGGTTCCGAGACCGAGCCTGGCGACCGGATTCGTACCCGTATCGTGTCGGCCGACCAGTCATTGGACTTCGAGGTCGCCCTGACTGACCCTCGCGCCTCCGTGAAGCGGATGCGCATCTCCTACGAACTGCCGGGCGGCAATGGACGAATGGAAGAGGTCGAGTTCATGTTGGAAAGTCAGGACCCTTCGGGAGACTAGCTGGTTCGTCCACTTTCCGGTTGTTGTATAATCGGAAATACCTTCTTTTCACGCCCCTGTCCGGACCGTCGGCCGTGGAGTTCTGCAGTCTCTCTCATCTGTCGCGCGGGTCGACTCCGCGTTCGTCTGTATGGATCGGATCGCGGCTCGGGTAGAGGCCGGAGAGGGTTCACTCGGTCGACTGCTCTCGGATTCCATGCTCGCCATCCGAGCGGAAGATGTTCTGTTTCAGCTCGACCTCCTTCTGTAGCGCATCTGGGTAAACCGACGCCGTCACTTTCGTCTTTCGATCTTCTGATTCAGGACCGTTGGGTCCGATCTGCTCAAGGGCCCTCCCGCCATGTCTTTTACCGATGATGATGCCCCCTCGGCCCGCATAGAGATCAGCGCGGGTGGCGTCGTCGTGAGGGCGATTGCGGGTGTGCACCATGCCCTGGTCATCCGGGATCCGTATCAAAAATGGGGTCTTCCCAAGGGGCATGCGGAGGAAGGGGAGACCACGGAGGAGACCGCGTTGCGTGAGGTTCTGGAGGAAACGGGTCTGACCGATCTCCGCCTTGGCGACGAGTTGGTCACGATTGACTGGGTCTTCCATGCTCAGGGCCACAAAGTACACAAGTTCACGACGTTCTTCCTCATGTACTCGGAGTCGGGAGATCCCACTCCAGAGGAACGCGAAGGGATCACGGCGTGCGAATGGGTTCGCCTCGATGCGGCCCATAATCGGATCTCCTACGAGAACGCCAGTGAGGTCGTGAAGGTCGCGCAGCGGGTGTTGGACTCCGGCACGATCGAAGCTGCCGGCTGACCAATCGCCCGGGCTCTGAATGTGGCCCGTTGCTCGCCCCCGGGGACCGATTAGACTTGAGGTCTGCCGGTCCTCACAACCCGTGTCGACCCTTTCCAATTCAGGACAGATCCCGACCCAGGGGCACCCTTCACCGGGCGCCGTAGGTGGTCGGGTTTCCGGAGCCGATGGCTGACAACATCCGGGATATCACGATCATTGGTGGTGGGCCGACTGGGCTCTTCGCCGCGTTCTACGCCGGAATGCGTGGTTCATCGTGTCGCATTATCGATTCGCTGCCTGAGCTCGGCGGACAGCTGGCTGCGCTCTATCCTGAGAAGTACATCCACGATGTGGGTGGCTTCCCAAAGGTGCTGGCGAAAGATCTTGTGCACGGGCTGGTCGAGCAGGCTCTCCAGTTCGATCCGGACGTGGTCGTGGACGAACAGGTGCGCGATCTGGAGCACACCGATGATCACTTCGTGCTTCATTGCGCGAAGGGGTCGTACGGTACGCGGTCGATCGTGATCGCGGGGGGGAAGGGCGCGTTCGAACCGATGCCCCTCAAGTGCCCGGGGTATGAGGAATTCATGCACAGCGGCGTCGAATACGCGGTGCGCGATCCCGAGGCTTTCCGCGGGCGGAAGGTTGTGGTCGTCGGGGGTGGAGACACCGCCCTCGACTTCGTGGTCATGCTCAAGGATGTCGCCGAGTCCATAACGCTGGTTCACCGTCGCGACGGCTGGCGGGCCCATGCTGCGACCGTGTCACAGGTGGAGCATGCAGCGTCTTCGGGTGAGGTCGAGCTGCGCACCTTCTACGAGGTGCGAGAGATCCTCGGGGACGGCGTCGTCGATCGCGTGACGATCTTCGACAACCGCACCGATGAGGACGTGACCCTCGAGTGCGACACGGTACTCTCCTGTCTCGGATTCAAGCCTGACCTGGGCCCGATCAAGTCATGGGGTCTCGAGGTCGAGAAGAACCGCATTCTCGTCAACGCGCTGATGGCGACGAATGTGTCGGGAATCTTCGCTGCGGGTGACGTAGTGAACTACGAAGGGAAACTGGATCTCATCGCCACGGGTTTTGCCGAGGCCGCCGTCGCCGTGAACAATGCAGTGCACCACGTCGACCCATCGGCCCGGGTGAACCCCGGCCATTCCACGAACATGAAAATCTTCAAGGACGAGTGAGGAACCGAGCATGATCGAACACGGCACGCCTCAACACGAAAAGGTCGTCATCATCGGGTCTGGCCCGGCGGGTTGGACCGCCGCGATCTACGCCGCCCGCGCAGAGATGAACCCGTTCGTGATCGAGGGAAGCATCAGCAGGACGATGATCCCCGGTGGTCAGCTCATGTTCACCACCGAAGTCGAGAACTACCCGGGCTTCAAGGAAGGCGTCGACGGCCAGGCCCTCATGCTGGAGATGAAGGATCAGGCGCTCCGCTTCGACACGAGGGTTCTCACCGAAGACGTTGTGGAGATCGACAAGGACGTCCACCCCTTCCGACTCACGACAACCAGCGGCACTGTCGTGACCGCCGACGCCGTGATTCTGGCCACCGGTGCGAATGCGAACTGGCTCGGCCTTCCGAACGAGGAGCGGCTGGCTCAGAGCGGTGGCGGTGTGAGCGCATGCGCGGTCTGTGACGGGGCGCTGCCTCACTTCCGTGATCAGGTGCTGGCCGTGATCGGGGGTGGTGACACGGCGATGGAGGACGCCCTCTACCTGACGAAGTTCGCGAAGGAGGTCGTTGTCGTGCACCGTCGTGATGAGCTGCGCGCGTCGAAGATCATGGCCGAGCGCGCCGTGGAGAACGAAAAGATCACGTTCGCCTGGAACACCGTCGTGACCGAGGTGCTGGGCGACGATGTGATCACAGGCCTGCGGCTCAAGGACGTGAATTCCGACGAAGAGCGCGAGCTAGCTGTCGGTGGTCTCTTCGTGGCGATCGGGCACGCACCGAACACCGGATTCCTGAAGGGCGTCGTGGACCTGAAGGAGAACGGCTACGTCGAAACGCCGGTCGCATGGCGTACGGAGACGTCGGTCCCGGGCATCTTCGCCGCGGGTGACGTCATGGACGACTACTACCGTCAGGCCGTCACGGCGGCGGGGACTGGTTGCATGGCTGCGCTCGAGGCCGAACGGTGGCTGGCGCACGGTGGCGCTGAAGCGCACACCACGGAGGCTATCGCGGCGGGAGACTGACCGGCCAGCTCGGAGAGGCTGTTCTCTAGATCGGCGGTCCGGAGGGCCCGAGCAGCCTGCCACCGTCGACGGGCAGGATGTGGCCCGTGACGAAATCGGCCCCGATCAGATAGAGCAGCGCCTGAACGACGTTCTCCGGGCTTCCGGTGCGTTGGAGCGCGGCCCGTTCGGCAAGCGGCGCCCATCGCTCCTCCGGCCAGTCGTCTGGGGGTAGAACCGCGCCTGGGGCGATCCCGTTCACGCGGACCTCCGGGGCCAGTGCCCGGGCCTGCACACGCGTGAGGTGGGCCAGTCCGGCCTTCGAGACCGCGTGGTGCGGGTATGCGCTCCACGCCTGCCAGGCAGACAGGTCCGTAATGTTGACCACACACCCCTTTGACTCGCGGAGCATGTCTGCGGCAGCGCGAACCATGAGGTGTGGTGCTCGAAGGTTCAGGTTCATAACCTGATCCCACTCGTCTGCGTCGACGTCCAGGAGTGAGACGGAGCGAAACGAGGCGGCCGAGTTCACGAGTACGTCGAGGCGCCCGAACGACGTCCGCACGGTGTCGATGAGCCGGTCGGCAGCGCGTGCTTCACGCAGGTCGGCCTGAACGTGTACCAGCGTTCGACCCAGAGACGTGATCTCTTCGTCGAGCGTCTCCGCCTCGGCTGAGGACGACCGGTACGCGATCACGATGTCGTGACCGGCTTTCGCCAGACCGAGGCTGATCGCTCGGCCGACGCGAACGGCTCCGCCCGTCACTAGTGCTACGCGTTGCCTGTTACCGCCGGTCATCGCGAAACTCCTTGTCCCCGGCGCGATCGAAGCGCCGTTTTCATAAGGAATACGGAAAAGCATTCATGCCGAACCTGACGGGCAAGGTCGCGATCGTGACGGGCAGTACCAAGGGCATCGGGCTCGCGATTGTGGAGCGGATGATCAACGAAGGGATGTCGGTTGTGGTGAACTCACGCACGGCCGACGACGTTCAGGCCGTGACAGACGGTCTCGGGAACAAGGCGATCGGGATTGCGTGTGATGTGGCCGATCCGGAAGCCTGCGCTCGACTCGTGGAGGAGACCGTTGAGCGTTTCGGGCAGCTGGATATTCTCGTGAACAACGCGGGGCTCGGCGTCTTCAAGCCGATTTCCGAGATGTCGATCGAAGAGTGGCAGCTCCAGATCAACGTGAACCTCGGCGCGGTCTTTTACCTGTCCAAGGCCGCGTTGCCGTATCTGAGCGCGACCGGAGACGGGTTCATCATCAACATCGGATCTCTGGCGAGCCGTAATACCTTCGCCAGTGGTACAGGGTACAACGCATCGAAGTTTGGTCTGCTTGGCATGAGCGAAGCGATGATGCTCGATGTCCGCCATGACGATGTCCGCGTCTCGATCGTCATGCCGGGCAGCGTGAATACGCACTTCAACAACCATGAAATGTCGGCCGAGCGTAGTTGGAAGCTCGAGGCCGACGACTGTGCACTGGCCGTGATGCAGCTGCTGGAGTTTCCGAAGGAGGCGCACGTGAGCCGGGTTGAGATGCGCCCCAGTCAGCCGGGCTCGCGCTCGTGATTTAACAATCCGGGTGCGGAGTCGATTCAGAGATGTGGTCGGGAAATCGTGTAGATGAGAAAGGGGGAGGGTGATCAAGTACTGCGCGAATCTTCTGAGTGCTCTTTTGCTCGTTCTCACGGCCTGCGCATCGGATGTGAGCCAGCCTGACGTCGGTGGCGGACAGGGCGAGCCCGGCGATCTGTCGAGCTACTTCATCTCTCCTGCATTGTGTGCAGATGAAGAGGGCCCGGAGTGTGCGTCTCTGCGGCTCGGGGATCCTCACCTGACCACGACCAGTCCCGCTCGGGGCAAGCTTTTCGCTTGCTCAGGGGGGAACCCGAACGCACCGGGGAGTGATCAGACACGCATCACCTGGATCGATTGGGCGGCTGGTACGTGGAATCTGCTCACCAAACCGTTCCTGCCATCGGGCTCATTCTCCCCCGGGGAGGGCGTCGCCCGCGTATCGGAGTCCGATGACGTTCGCAGTGTCGTCATCAACAACCTCCCGGTCGACGAAAAGATCGGTGATTGGCCTATGACCAAGTATCCTGAGTTGTCGGCGATCGATCGGAATCCCGGGGTGCCGGCAGCGAGAAGCTTCACGTTCAATATCCCGATCGAGCCGGTCGTGAACGAGACACCGTTCTGCACGTCGCTCGGAGCGATCGGGGTGACGCTGAACGGGGTGGTTCTGTATAACGCGGTCGATGCACGCGGAAACGATGCCGTCGCTCACGAAATTGTCGACGAGTTCGGCGGTCACCCGGCGATGAGCGATTACCACTACCACTTTCTGCCCGAGCGGCTTGATTCGGCGCCGATGGCGGACGGACACTCGGGGCTGGTTGGCTTCATCCGTGATGGATTCGGACTCTACGGGTACGATGGGTCCGGTGGTCTGGAATTGACCAATGCCGATCTGGATGAGTGTCACGGACACGACCACGCCCCGATGGGCTATCACTATCACGCGACGATCGAATACCCATATACGATCGGATGTTTTCGGGGTGATCCCGAGCCTGCATTCCTAGCGTCAACGTTGGCGTCTGAGTCAGGTGCGGATGCCGACGTGGTGCCCGAGGTGGATACGCAGGCTGTCCTCCCGTTTCTGGAGCGCATGATCTCTCACCACCTCCAGGCTCTGGAGTTGACCGCTCTCGTTCCGGACCGCTCGGATCGAGTTGGCGTGCGCCAGATCGCGGAGCGAATGCGGATCGCACAGGCCGAGGAGATCCGTCTGATGGAGTACTGGTTGCAGAACGAGATCTCTTCGGGTGTGATTGGTGACTCAGGGGAAGTCGAGCCAGTGGGCATGCCCGGGATGCTTTCGCCTGAGCGCATGCAGCGGCTCCGTGGATTGGAAGGCCGTGAGTTCGACCGCCTGTTCCTTCGATCGATGGTGGAGCATCACCAGGGCGCTGTGCGTATGGCCGGGGCCCTGTTGCAACGTGTGGGGCCTGCCGCACGAGGATCTTCGATCGACTGGTTTGTCCTGCACCTGGAGGCTGAGCAGGCTTTCGAGGTCAAACGCATGCTGCATATGCTGGACGACGTGTCGTCATAATCCGTTCCGGTCGGGTATGACCCCTTCATGTCGGGGTGCCAAGGCGTAGATTCTCGTCCGACGTTCGAGGGACACGCCGGCGTGTCCATTCCCACTGTAAGGACCGATAGCCGATGGCTGACGCGTTTCGCATCGAGAAGGATTCACTCGGAGAGATGAAGGTTCCGGCTGACGCCCTGTACGGTCCCCAGACCCAGCGGGCGCTAGAGAACTTTCCCATTAGTGGTCAGCGTTTCGGACGGCGTTTCATTCAGGCGATGGGCCTCATCAAGAAATCTGCCGCCACGACGAACGCCGAGCTTGGGCAGCTTGAGGTCGACATCGCCCGGGCCATCGAGGTCGCTGCGGGGGAAGTCGCGAATGGGCGCTGGGACGATGAGTTCGTGCTGGACATCTACCAAACCGGTTCGGGTACCTCGACGAACATGAATACGAATGAGGTCGTCGCTCACCGAGCTACGCAGATACTCGACGGTGAGGGGTCTGTGCACCCTAATGACCATGTCAACTTCGGTCAGTCTTCGAACGATACGATCCCGACGGCCATCCACATCTCGACCCGCGTCGCGATCGAAGAAGAGCTGGTGCCGGCTCTCCAGCATATGCACGATGCACTAGCCGTGAAGGCCAGGCAGTTCGACGAGGTGGTGAAATCCGGGCGCACACATCTCATGGATGCGACCCCCGTCCGTCTCGGACAGGAGTTCGCCGGCTACGCGACGCAGATCCGTAAGGGGATCGAGCGCGTGCGTGCTGCCGGCGTGGAGCTGGAGGAACTCGCGCTCGGGGGGACAGCGACCGGCACCGGCATCAACACGCATGAAGAGTTTTCGCCGCGGACGATCGCGCGCATTGCGGAGGCGACCGGGATCGCGTTCCGGGAGGCGGACGACCACTTCGAGGCCCAGGGCGCGAAGGACGCGGCTGTCAGCACGGCGGGTGCGCTGAATACGGTCGCGACGAGCTTCATGAAGATCGCCGACGACATCCGCTGGCTCGGCTCAGGTCCGACCTCCGGGCTTCACGAAGTTCGACTCCCGGCCATTCAGCCTGGGTCGTCGATCATGCCGGGCAAGGTGAACCCGGTCATGTCCGAGGCGATGATGATGGTCGCCGCCCGGGTCATGGGGAATCACACGACGGTGACCGTGGCCGGCAGCCGCGGCAACTTCGAGCTCAACGTCATGATGCCGGTTCTGGCGCACACGCTGCTCGAGTCCGTCACACTTCTGACGAACATCGCGCGGGCGTTCACCGACCGGTGTGTGGTCGGCATCGAAGCCAACGAAGAGCGGGCGCGGGAACTCCTCGAGCGAAACCCGTCGATTGCCACCGCGCTGAACCCCTTCATTGGCTACGACGAGGCGTCCGTGGTCGCGAAGGAGTCTGCGAAGCGAGGAGTCAGTGTTCGCCAGATCGTGCGTGAGAAGAAACTGCTGCCGGAAGAGCAGATCGATGAGGCGCTGGACGTTCGCTCGATGACCGAGCCCGGGCTACCAGACGCCTAGAGCCGGGCCGTCCAGTACTGCGCTCTCTGAGCTTGAGCGCGCACTTACCTCCGGCGCATTCCAGACAGTGGGAGAGGGACGATCCTGTGCTCTGACACACGCTTCATGAAGGCCGGCGTGTAGACACGAATATGCGTCCCGCGGTTGTAGACCTCGACCATGTGGAACTCGCCCGGGGAGAATGAGGCGAGGTAGTCGAGGCCTCCCATGTGCAGGGACTCGTCGACGTACACGATGGGATCGACCCGGCGACCACGGGACCAGATGCAGCTGGAGCCGCGGGATCCGTTGCACCCCGTGTAGAACACCCCAGACTGTGCGGCAATGAAGTCACGCGCGTTCATCGTCGTGGAGCGCGTCAGATCATGGGAGTCGAATGCGAGTACGCTCGTTGCTGCGGCGTTACGGCGAGACTGGAATCGGTCCGCCATGACCCGGATCCCCTCGAGCAGGATCGGCTCGGGCACCATCTCGATCTGCACAGCATCACCGAGCGCGACCTCTCCGGACCAGTTCAATGTCCGGTAGCCGAGCGCTTCGATCATTAGATCGAGTCGGCCGCCGGTGTGATCTGGAATTCTGAAGCGTCCGTCCGGATTCGAAATCGAGCCCCACTCGGTCCCTGTCAGCCCGACCCAAGCGCCGACGAGTGGAGTCCCACTCTCCGAGTCGAGGACCTGCCCGAAGACAGCAGAGCCCTCGTCGGGCTGTTCCTGGGCATGCAAGCTGACGGGGAGCAGGACCATCGCTAGCGCAGCAGCCAGTGCGCCGAGGAGGGAGGGTCTGCCCAGTTCGGCGCTTGCTGTTCCCGACCGAGTTCTGGCGTTCAGCGTCGTCATGAGGCAGGTGCATGGCAGGTCATCGAGCCTCCAAGAGCGAGTGACGCCAGGTGCGAGCACCTGACGCCACTCTTTGCACGCCCCCCCAGGGCGTGTTGCCCACCCGTGCTGGCGTAGGACTTTTGTGCCGACCGGATGACCGAGGTCGAACCGAGCCGGCGCAATATTCAGGCCGTTTTTCTCTCAAGGTCCAGATCGAAGATCATATCCGAGGTTACTTCCCCAAGCGGCGTACCGCCCCGAAGGATGACACGGGTTACGTCGCCATCAAGATAAAGAGGGTAAGCCCAGCTCCCGTATTGTACGACCTGAATCAATTCTGGGGCGCTCGCACACGGGGACGGGCTCACTCGTTCAGTGATCGCCCGCCAGACCCGGTCGACCAGCGCCATGCGCTCCTGAACCGAATCTGCCCAAAGTGCCATGCGGATCCGCTTGCGCTCTTCGAGGGTTAGAGACCGAACGATTCGGCGATGGCCACGGAACGAGTGCGAGAGGAGCAACGCAATCGCCTCGCCCTCGGGAATCGGCTCCAGTCCATGGTCATGGTAACCCGGCGTTCGCACTCGTCGGGTGTCAGATATGTCGAGGTAACCGTCGGCTGCGATTCGCATCTCTCTCTCCGCGTCTTCGTCAATCAGACCGCTGGTTGAGCGCTCTGTGCCTTCCTATAAGGACAAGTCCTGTGCCCAACAGCGGCGATGCTTGAAATCGAGAAGTAAAATCACGTAAGTGTTTGTCAAAAAGAGTCTTGCGGTGTTCCTGCGGCGCAGGAAAGAAGACTTTCGGTGATGAGGTCACGGAAATTTTTCGCGACAATACTTCCGACATTGGCAAACTTTTCCGACCTTCTATCATGACTCACGACATTGATGAACTAGGGGCACACGTGTCCGCGAGCGGGGGCGTTGACCGGGCTCCCGGTCGGGCTCGGGACATCGACGCGGCAGTCCTTCAGCTGTTCACGAAGCAACCGAGCCGTTGGGCGGAGTCCGTGATCGACGAGGAGACCGCCAAGGCATTCAAGGCGGCCAGGGTCGAGCAAGGGGTTACGGTCGCGGGCGCCCATGACTCTTACCTGATCAACCTGTCCACACCGGACCGTCGGTTGTGGCGGATGTCCCAGCGCTCGTTCGAAGCGGAGCTGCATCGGTGCGCGCTCCTTGAACTCGACTTCCTCGTGACGCATCCTGGGAACGCAACGGACCAGGAATACGAGGCGGGCCTGGAGCGCAACGCGAAGGGTGTGACCGAATCTCTGGAGGCGGTGGACGGCCCCACGCGCGTGCTCCTCGAGATCACAGCCGGGAGCGGCACGAGTGTCGGCGCGACATTCGAGAACCTCCAGACAATCATCGAGATGATCCCGACGGAGCAGCGCCACCGGGTCGGCATCTGCTTCGATACGTGTCACGCTTTCAGTGCGGGTTACGACCTGGTCGATGACTACGATGGAGTCTGGACAGCCTTCGATGACATCATCGGTCTCGATCGACTGGGGCTGCTGCACCTGAATGACTCTCAGCATCCGTTCGACTCACGTAAGGATCGGCATGAAGCCATCGGGGAGGGGAGTCTTGGACTCGAGCCCTTTCGTCGTATCGTGCTGGACGAGCGACTGGTCGGGGTTCCCAAGGTGCTCGAGACCCCGAAGGGTGACGACGGTGAACAAGCCGACATCCGTAATCTGACCGTGCTGCGCACCCTGCGCGTCGAGGGCTGAGTACTCGTGACCCCTGGCGGCACAGTCCCGTCCCGAAAAAACCTTCGCAAATAGGCGCACCGTCGTCTATATTTTCCTCAGGCAGTCGAGGGGCTTTTTATTGAGCCAACACTTCGAAGCCGGGACTGACTCCTGGACACGACGCTAAGCCCCGGAAGAGGGGAAAGCGGCAAGGTTTGGGGAAGTCGCCACTCGTGGATTCCCGGGCTTCAATGAATCCCCCCTCGGTTGCAGCGGGGGTCGTTGTGGGTTGCTTAGGCGACAGACATCGGCCCCCGCATTTTTTTAGCGTTCCTCCACGGGTCGAGCATTAGGTTGGGCGCGGCGCGGTATGGATCGCCCTGCGACTGTGCGGGTAGGCGTCGGTTCTGCTGAGGGACACTTTGAACGAGACGGAGCCATGCCAACGGTTCGCGTGACCCGCCGAGCACACTTCTGCTCGGCTCATCGTCTGTATCGCCAAGACTGGTCGGATGAGCAGAACCGGGAAGTCTTTGGAGACTGCTCGAATCCGAACTGGCACGGGCACAATTACATCCTCGACGTGACCGTCGAGGGTCCGGTCGATCCGGGTACCGGATTCGTGATGGACCTCAAGGCGCTCAAGTACGCAATGAAGGAGCGTGTGGTCGATGAGGTCGATCACCGTAACCTCAATCTCGAGGTTTCCTGGCTTGAGGGGATGATGCCCTCGACCGAGAACGTCGCTGTAGCCATCTGGAACAGGATTGCCGAGGTCATGCCGGATGGCGTGCGGCTGCATCGGGTCTTTCTGCAGGAGACTGCCAACAATTCGGCGGAGTACCTGGGCCGGGACGGAGAGTGAAAACATGACGTATGAGAGTGGTGCAGACCTTTCCGACGTAGACTTCGAGGATCTGGTGGCCGAGATGATCCGTCGGTGCGGAGACACGCCGGATCGGGAAGGCATGATGAAGACGCCCGAGCGCGTCGCGAAGTCGATGGCGTTCCTGACGAAAGGATATGGCGAGTCGCCGAAGGCCGTCGTCGGTGACGCGATTTTCTCGGAGAACCACCAAAGCATGGTCCTCGTGAAGGATATCGAGCTGTACTCGCTGTGCGAGCATCATATGCTCCCGTTCTTCGGCAAGGCCCACGTCGCATACATCCCGAACGGCAACGTGATGGGACTCTCGAAGGTCGCTCGACTGGTAGAGGTCTACGCACGCCGATTCCAGGTGCAGGAGCGGCTGACGGAGCAGGTCGCGCAGGCGGTCTGGGAGACGACGAACCCTCAGGGCGTCGCCGTCGTGATCGAGGCGTACCATCTGTGCATGATGATGCGGGGCGTACAGAAGCAGAACTCGAAGACTCTGACCTCTGCCATGCGTGGGATCTTCCTCCAGGACCACCGTACGCGGGACGAGTTCATGCGTCTGGTCACGAGCACGCACCCGCCCCTTTGATGAGCGAGAGCACGAGACTGTCCGGACTGACGTGCCTGGTGACCGGCGCGAGCCGTGGCATCGGGCGGGCGACCGCCGTGGCTCTGGCCGAGCGTGGTGCCCGAGTCCTGGCGATGGCGCGCAGCGTCGATGCCCTGCAGTCGCTCGAGCGCGATTGCGGTGCCACGCCGGTGGTCGCAGACCTCTCTGATGATACGGCTGTGTGGACGGCTCTCGATGAGGCCGCAGAAGAGGTCGGGGGCGTGCCTGACGTGGTCGTCAACGCGGCCGGTGTCTTCAGCGTAGAGGCATGCGCCAGTGAGACGGTGAAGTCGTTCGATGAGCATCTGGCGATCAACCTCCGTGGCCCGTTTCTCGTGACGCGCTCCGTGCTTCCGGGGATGCTGGAGCGTGGCTCCGGTCTGATCGTGAATATCGGATCGGTCGCAGGTCGGAAAGCGTTCCCGGGCAACGCGGCGTATTCGGCCTCGAAGTTCGGGCTGCGCGGTCTTCACGAGGTGCTCCTGGAGGAGATCCGTGGGACCGGCGTGCGAGCATCGCTGATCGAACCCGCCGCGACGGACACCACGTTGTGGGACGAACTCGATCCGGATGCGAATCCGGGCCTCCCAAATCGGGCGGACATGCTGACGCCTGAGCAGGTAGCGGCCGCTGTCGTATTCGTGTTGACGCGGCCGGCCGGTGTCACCGTACCGCACTTCGCTGTGGAGCGTGGCTGACGCGCCGCATGCACCTCCTGCTCACCGATCGTCTGACCTGTCCCCGCTGTGGTCCGGCGTTCGGCCTCATCCTCCTGGCCGACCAGCTGGCGGACCGTCGTGTCCGTGCCGGTATCCTGGGGTGTCCCAATTGTCGTGACTCGTTCCGGATCGACGAGGGGTTCGCTGACCTGCGTGCGCCGCCGCGCGGCCCTGTACTCGAAGGCCAAGCTGGTCAGCCTGAGCGTCCTGCACCTTCGGATGTCGAGCGGGTGGTGGCGCTGCTGGGGATCCACAGAGGACCGGGCACGGTTGCGGCATTAGGGGCGGCGGCGTTGTATGCCGTGTCACTGGCCGAGGCCGTGGAGGAGATTATGGTTGCTGCGGTCGACCCGGACACGAAGAGCTGGCCGGGCCATCCGGGGGTTACCCGCATGGTCTCGTCTCCCGGGCTTCCGTTCTTTGATCGCACACTCCGCGGAGCTGTCGTCGATGGCACTCTCGGCCCAGCGATGCTTTTCGAGGCGTGTCGCTGCACGGCGCCGATGAGCCGTGTCGTGGTCCTCCGTGCGAGTCCGGATGCACAGACGGTCATCGAGCAGGCAGGGCTCTCGGTGCTCGCCTCCGAGGACGAAACCGTCGTAGCCGCACGGGGCTGAGCGTTGCGCCCGGACCCGCCGGCTTTCTACCTTCAGCCTCCGCTTGGAAAACGCCGTTCGGGGTGTGACCCGGCGGCAACCCCGGTTCTCTGACCCACCGCGAATGGCGTTCTGGAAGAAGCTCCTCGGGAGCAACGACGATCAGCGCGTCGATTACTACGACGAGGGCGTCAGTCTTCTCGAAGACGGGAAGGTTCACGAAGCGCTCACCTCGTTCCGTCTCGCCCTCAAAGCGGTGCCCGGCGATGCCGTAGCCCTTCAGCAGATCGCGATCTGCTATACGAAAATCGGGATGGTCGTCGAGGCTGCGAAGACGTATCGACACGTGTTGCAAAAAGACCCGGGCGCCGCCGGTGCGCATTACGGGCTCGCGTTCATCCTGCTTCGCAGTGAGTCACCCTCTGACGCGATCCCCCACCTCGAGTCGTTCCTCGCCGATGCACCACCCGACGAGGACGCGGGGGCGCACGTCGAACACGCCCGTTGGACGCTCGCCCAGCTGCGTGACGGGCACGTCATCGATTCGCACGGAGTTTCGACTCCCGATCCAGCCACATCACCACACAAGGAAGACCGCGATGTCGGGTAATGTCCGGCAGGCTCGCCTGCGCTGGACCGGCGAGGGCCTCGCGTTTCGAGGAGGTCCGGATGGTGCCGCGGAAATCGGCATCGACAGCTCCGGGGAAATCGGTCCTGCGCCCATGCACCTCCTGCTCATGTCGGTTGGCGCATGCATGGCGATCGACGTGTTGATGATCCTGGAAAAGGGTCGGGTGCCCGTAGAGGATCTCGAAATCGAGACGATCGGTGTCCGTGCGGATGATCATCCGAAACGGTTTACTTCGATCGAACTGATCTATCGAATCAGTGGACCGTCTAGGGACGACCAGACGAAGATCGACCGTGCGATCGAGCTGTCGAAGGACAAATACTGCTCCGTACTTCACACACTTGATCCGGAGACTCGTCTCTCGATCCGCAGTGAACGGGTCTGAGCAGGGGCTTCCGTGGCGACGATACTCGACTATTACGCGAATGAGACGCCGGTCCCGTCGGCTACGCTGACCGGACTCTTCCTCGAAGCGATCGACCGATTTGGGGATGACGTGGCGCTACGGCGCTTCACAAGTCCTGAAGAGATCGCGGATATCAGCTACGCCGAGGTGCTCCGTGACGTCATGCGGGTGGGCGGAGCGCTCCGCGCCTCTGGCCTAGCGCGGGGTGCTCGGGTGGCGATTCTTTCGGAGAACCGCCCGGAGTGGGCACTGGTGGATTATGGAGGCCTGTGCGCCGGCGCGTGGGTGGTCCCTGTCTACCCGACACTCACGCCACCCCAGGTCGAGTACGTGCTCACGGACTCCGGCGCGAGTATTGTCTTTGCGTCGACCCCGGCGCTGGCTGCCAAGGCGCTGCAAGCGGCCGCCGGTTCTCCTCAGGACATCACGGTTGTCGCGTTCGATGTCGGCGCTCCGGACGGTGCACTCGCGTGGGAGGAGTTTCTGGCGCGTAGTGGGTCGGTCGATACCGACGAGGACCGGGCGAGCTTCCGCGAGGAAGCGCTGCGTGCCCAGCCCGAGGATGTCGCGACGGTGCTTTACACCTCCGGCACGACTGGCCCCCCGAAGGGCGTGATGCTGACGCACAACAACATCGCCTCGAACGTCCGAGCTACAGAGATGCATCTGAGCATCCTGCCCGGCGACACCACGTTCAGCTTTCTGCCGCTGTCGCACATCTTTCAACGGATGGCCGATTACCTGAATTTCTGGGTTGGCGTGACGATCGCGTACCCGCGGTCGCTCGAAACATTGATCGTCGATCTCAAACGGGTGGCACCGACCGTGGTGGTCTCGGTGCCGCGTATCTACGAGAAGATCTACAACGGGGTGATGTCGGCCCGGGGGCCCAAGAAGAAGCTGGTCGACTGGGCCGCCGCTGTCGCCGATCGGGCGGCGGATCTGCGTCTCGCGGGACAGGAGCCTCGTGGCTTCCTCGCGCTCAAATACGCGATCGCGGACAAGCTGGTCTTCTCGAAAGTGAAAGCGGCCGTGGGGGGGCAGCTTCGTTTCTTCATCAGCGGTGGTGGGCCGCTCGCACCCTCACTGAACCGGTTCTTCTATTCGATCGGGTTGCCCATTCTCGAGGGCTACGGCCTTACGGAGACGAGTCCGGTCACGAACGCGAACAATGAGGAGTACTTCCGAATCGGCACCGTCGGGCGTCCGGTGCCAGGCACGGAGATCGGTATTGCCAAAGATGGCGAGATCATGGTCCGTGGATCGCAGGTCATGAAAGGCTATTACAACAAACCAGAGGCTACCGCCGATGTGTTGTCCGAGGACGGCTGGTTCGCCACGGGTGACATTGGAGAGATTGACGCTGATGGCTTTCTCTCGATCACGGATCGAAAGAAGGACATTATCGTGACCGCAGGCGGGAAGAATGTTGCACCCCAGCCGATCGAGAATCTGCTGAAGACCCACCTTCTGGTGGAGCAGGCGGTACTCATTGGTGATCGTCGGAAGTACTGTTCGCTGCTGGTTGTGCCTGCGTTTGGCGCCTTGCGACGGTGGGCAGACGATCGAGGTATCCAGACCAATTCGATCGAATCACTCGTCGAGCATCCTGAGGTCGTCGCCGGTGTTCAGGAGGAGCTGTTTGCGATGCTCGACCACCTGGCTTCTTATGAACGCCCCAAAAAGCTGGCGCTGCTCGCCGAGGAATTCACAGTGGAGAACGGTTTGATGACGCCGACCTTGAAAGTGAAGCGTCGCGAGCTCGGTGCCCGACTGGGCGATCGGATCGACTCCCTCTACGAAGGCGAAGCGGCGGATTCCACCGCAATCTGATCTGGTGCACTCCTCAGACCACCCGACCGCTGTCGTCGTGCTCACGACAATGCCTGACGAGGAGTCCGCTGGAGGACTCGCCGCGCGCCTGGTCGAAGATCGCATGATCGCATGCGCCAATGTCGTTCCTGGGATCACGTCGATCTATCGGTGGGAGGGTGACGTGAAGCACGATCCCGAGGTGCTCGTCGTCATGAAGACGAGTGCCGGCCGGGCGGACGAGCTGACTCAGCGCATCGGAGCGATCCATCCATACGACGTACCGGAGGTTCTTGTGCTTCCCGTCCGCAGCGGACATGTGCCCTATCTCGACTGGGTCGCCGCGGAGGTCGCGCGCTGATGGCGAAGCGTCGAGCGAAGAGCGCAGCCGAAAAGAAAAAGCGGGACAAGTCGCAGGTGGAGCTCCTGCCGGACCTGATCGAGCCCGCCGTCGACGAGGGGCAGGACGATGAGCCGGCCCATGAGGCATCGGCGCGTGAGGTGCCTGCGAAACCCGACGTCCCGAAGATTGATGACGTGCGGCTGAACGCGGAGCCCAAGGTCGTCAGACCAGCTCCTGAAAGGACTCCTCCCCCAGACGATGTGACGCCTCCTCTACCTCGACCCCAGGGCAACCAGCTCGCGCGGGCTCGGGACCTGGTTCAGACGGGTCGAATCGAGGAGGCAATTGAGCTGTACTCCGAGATCCTGGGCGAGAACCCGCACAACCTGCGGGCGCACAACAACCTCGGGATCCTTCTGGATGAATTAGGTCAGCACCACAGAGCCGTCGAGCACCTGGAGGCCGCTCTGGAGGTTGAACCGGACAACGTCGAGGTGCTGACCAATCTGGCGAGCGCGCTCACGGAGCTGGCTCGCTTCGCCGGGGCCGATGCCTCGATCCGTAAGGCGCTGCGACTTTCGCCCGATGATCCATCGGCTCGTCTCGCCCAGGGTATTCTGTCGTTTCGACGGGGGCTTTATATCGAGGCGGAGGAAGAATTGCGATGGGTGTGTGAGCGGGACCCGGGGCTCGGCGAAGCTTTCTACTATCGTGCTGAGGCCCTGAATCGAACCAGCCAATTCCCCGAGGCTACCGAACTGATGCTGCGTGCCGCGGCGCTGCTTCCGGACGACTCTCGCCCCTTGTACACCCTGGGGCATCTATACGACCGGCAGGGCTGTCCGGTCGAGGCGGCCGAGATGTATCGGCGGGTACGCGACCTGCAGGTCTGATGATTCGCGTCCTGGTCGGCAGCTTGAGTGAACAGGTCGTGGAGGGGGTAGTCCGACCGGTGCAGTCTGACTTTTCCTCGGTCAGCCATGCCTCTAGAGATCTGGGTATAGCAGCTGGAGAGGCGATCGAGGAAAAGCTTCGGCGCGTGGGGTCGCTCCCGATGGGGGGAGCGGTGATCCTTGAGGCTTGGCCCGTCTACGCCTACCTGAATTCGCGCGTTCAGGATGGCACAGCGGAGGTAGGAGCGACGTCCCTCTTTTTCGGGGTCAGCGGCGCAGCCATCCTCACTATCCTTGCTACATGGCTCCCCCTCCGTGCTGGAATCCAGAAAATCCAGTCGGTCGAATTCTGATCACTGGCTAGCGAATCGGAGACGTATCCCATGCTGGAATCCATCAAGAACTTCTTTGCAACTTCGATGACTCCCTCCTCGGAGAAAGAGGCGTCCACGGGTGCCGAGGACATTCGGCTGGCTGCGTGCGCGCTTCTCCTCGAACTCGCCAACGCGGACGACGAGTTCACGGATGATGAGCGCCAGCACATGGAGTCGGCCGTGCGTCGTCAGTTCGGTCTCGATGCGACGGAAGCAGAGCAGCTGCTGGAGCTCGCGCAGAAGGAGCGTGAGGAGGCCGTGGACCTTTGGCAGTTTACGAATCTGGTCGCCAAGAACTACTCGACGGGTCAGAAGATGGTGCTGGCCGAGATCATGTGGGGGCTGGTCTACTCAGACGGGAATCTGGCGAGCAAAGAGGACTACCTCATGCGAAAGATCTGCAACCTTCTTCGCCTGGAGCCTGGTTACCTCGCCGAGGCGCGGCAGCGATTCAACGTCGGGAGCTAATTCGGGGCTCGGTGCGGCTCATTCGGGGGTGACATCGGCATCCCGGACGGGCATATTTCGAAGGAATGAACGACCCACTCGAACGGCGTCAGACCATGCGCGATCTCGTCCCCGGCGGCTATCTCTTCACTCACGCGGTCTTCTGGACCGTGGTGGGCATGGTTGCAGTCGGCACGAATGCCGTAGCGATCATTCTGTCGATCGGCCTGGGGCTTCTGGTCGTGGAGTCGCTGACACAGCGATAGCGACGGGTCTGCCCAGGTGGTCGAGTGGGCGTCTCCGTGTGCGGGGGCGCCTTTCCTGTGTCCATGATCCTGACGCTCAGGATGCAACCGGTTGCGGCGACTGGCGTACGATGGACTTGAACGTACGAACCAACCCATGAGCTCTCGATGACTGCTGTCTACTTGGTTCTCACGGCCCTTGTCGGTCTCGGGATCGGCCTTTGGTTTGGTATGCCCGGCCGGTTCTCTCAGACCCCGGACGACATCGAACAGATCATGAAGACCGGTGTGGGCCGACGCGTTCGTCGCAAGAAGACCTTCTCGCCCATCGCATGGATGCAGCGGCGGGTGAGCGCCAAGGACACGGCGTCCCGTGGACGACGTGGGGGACGTGGACGCGCCGGCTTCAAGCTGGAAGCGCCGGACGAGCGGGAGTGAGTTTCACCGTGCGAGGGTCGCACGGTCTTATCGCGCGGGCTCTTGCCCTGATTCCGATGCTCGGACTCGGAGCCTGCAGCGAGACGACAGGCCCCAATCCATTGCCGGCGGATGCGCTCATCGGCATCTGGGAATACGAGGTCCCGGGAGTCACCGAGGTGACAATCGAGATCGAGGACGGGGGGACTTGGTCAAGCATCGAGGCAGACCTCGTGAACCGCGTGTGCGATACCGCGGCTGGGGTCTGGAGTGCTACAGACGGTGTGCTCACCACCCAGACGACGGAGCGGTATGGAGGCCCGGTTTCTGAGCCTGCAGAGCAGACGCCCTACACGCGTTCAGGCAGCACGCTCACGCTCACCCCTCCCGGAGAGGCATCCAACACCTACGCGTTGGGCGGATCATTCCCCGTCTGCTCGGACTACGGGTGGGCGAAGATCGTGCTGTTTGCAGAGCTCGATGGGGTCATGACGGAGTTCAGTGACCCGTACGATGCTCAAATCAACCTCGAGACTAGCACGGCCGATGGAACCGTGAGCGTTGCGGGTCTTCTGGATCCCGAGGGCCTAGGCTCCGAGCAGTGTACTGCCTGTAGCTGGCTCCTGATCGACCTGTACCATGAACTCGGCGTGGCACTCTACCCCGGAACCTATCCGATTGAGCAGTTCGGTCCGACGGGACTGCGTGCAGAAGCCACCTACTGGCCGGACTTCCAGAGTGCTGACCCGACCTACGGGTCGAACGACTCGGACCCGAGTCTGCAGCCGTGGACCGGTCAGGTGGTCGTCTCCACGCTGTCCCCTCTCGTCGCCGAGGGCTCTTTTGAGTTCACGGTCTTCGACTCGGGCTCCGGAACCGGGCCTCCGTACCCTTCAGTCGTTCTGACGAACGGATACTTTCGCATCTCGTACAACTGACGTGGCTCTTCGTTTCTAGGGGCCGCCCAACCGCACCATCGCATCGACCGCGACCATCATCAGGCCGATGATCGCACCCAGCACGTAACCGAGCCGCACGATGAGTCTCAGCTCGCGGTCCGTGACCTTCCGCACGATTTCTTCCATGCGGGCGGTGGGGAAGTGCAGGACCTTGTCCTCCACCCGTCGAGCCACGTCGATGCGCTCGACGATGGTCGGTACCTGAGTCTGTAGCCAATCCCAGATCGGGTCACCCAGGGTTGCCTCGATGCGCTGAGGTCCGTCCTTGGGGAACCACCGTGCGGGCCTACCGACAGGACGATCCATCGTCCTCGAAATGAGACGCTGTGCGCTCGTCTCGACGGCCTTACGTGCTACGTCCGTCCGGGCAGCGACGGTGAGGAAGTCAGCGATCTTCTCGGTCGGGACACGCTCCAGGACATCACCCCACGTGCGGGCCCCGGCCTTTTCCATGCCCTCGTTCAGCTTCTCGAGGAGAAACTCACGTGTGGCGGAGTCACGGGCCATCGTGACGACCCAGCCCGTGAGTGTCTTGCGAGTCTCGACCATCGTCGGATCATCGGCGTCCCCAAGGACTTCGGTCACCGGGCGCCGCAGGAAGTCGACGATCGCCTGGTTCACACCCCGTGCGATCGCTTCCTGAGCCGCGGGATCACGCAGGATCTCCGAGAGGCGCTCGGCTCCCTCCGCCTCGATGGTATCGAGCACCTTGTCGATAGTGTCCTCGGTCATGACGACACGTGCAACGACTCGCTGGTGGAACTTCAGGTCACGCAGGAATCGCTGAAGCAGGTCGTGGATCGTGGACTCGAAGCGCTCCCGGGTGTCCGGGTCCTCGAGCAGGCCGCCCAGCCTTTCCGCCGCGAGCGGCAGGTAGCTCGCGATGGCCTTCTCCAGCGATCCGACCAGCCCGAGCGGCAGGATCTCCTCGAAGTTGCGACCGGGCTGAAGGAGTTTCTCCGACGCACGCTCGAGATAGTCCGAGACGGCACCGGAGAAATCGTCACTCTCGACCAGGTTCTGAAGCCACTCCTCGACGGCGGTCTCGACCGCGGAGCCTCGAGCTGGCGTCAGTATTCCCGCGATCGGCTCATCGGCGAAGGCACCGACCAGATCGTCTGCGCGCCTGAGCATCGATTCTTCGAAGCGCTCCGATGCGACGTACTCATCGAGCTGCTCCAGTCCCCGCCCGAGCGCGTCTTGGATCAGGGCGTCGATGTCGTCGGACACCGCGGCGGGTATGAGCTCACGAAGCGTGCCTCGCTCCGTGTGTAGCATCTCGTCGAGGAAGGCCGCGAGGCGTTGATCGAAGGCGTCCCGGAATTCAACATTGGCGAACGTGGTGGTCAGGTCTTCGGGCGTGAGCAGTCGGCTTCCCACGGTGCGCCCGATGGCGGCAGCCAGTCGCGGTTGGTTCTTGGGCACGGCCCCGTGTAGAAAGCGGATCGGCCACCGTCCGAAGAGTTTGGGTGGGTGGTAGGGGTGGAAGAGCATCCACACGGCGATCGTATTCGTCAGGCCGCCGGCAATCGCACCGAAGCCGATCTTCACCAGGGCGAGGACGAGTTCCTGGTTCATGGCATCATCGTCGTTCGTGCACGAGGACTCCGTGCACGTCGTAGACGTCGACCCCAACGGTGACACTGCCCGTCACTTCGAAGAGTGCACGCACGGGGAGTAGAGGCCCTGGACCCTCACCGGGGTGCATCTCGGCGGAGACGGCTCCCAGGCTGCCCTCGATCGCTCCGTCGGTGGACCATAACCGCCACTCGACAGGTACGTCACGACGCGCAGGCGGAAACGCCTCGGTACGCTCCCAGTCGACACGCACGTCGGACCATTGCATCTGACGCTCCTCATGCAGACCCCACACCCGGTAGGCAGGGGGCGTCTCACCTCCGTACTCGGAGTCACCGGCAATGATGAAATGGGCCGAGTCTCCTGACAGGAGGAACGCCCAGTCGCCTCCGGGCGGGAGAGACCCATCCGACGCGCGTGCCATGTCCAGGATCATCCCGTCGATACGCTGGTCGATGAGGTATGCCGATCCGGAGAGAACCTGGTACCGGTCACCCCGTACGTCGGTCCAGGCGGGATTGGCGTTGCCAAGAGCGAGCTCGAGTGAGCGTGCTCCCTGCTCGTACAGGATCCCGTCGAGCGCATCGCCGTCACGGACCACGAATTGCAGTCCCAGGTGGGGTACGAGGCGGGTCGGCGCCCGCGTGGGTGCGGTTCCCCAGCGTTCATTGTAGAAGCCGTCCCAGACACCCCCACGCGCCAGCCAGGCACGTGCTGCACGAGTCACGGTGTCGGGTTCTTCGACCGTTTGCATGAGCCAGGGAACGATGAACACACTATCTGCAGACAGGGATGCGAATACGAAGTTCCGTTCGTAAAAGCGACGGCCCAGGTTTCCGCTGTCGGCGGCGGCGGCCCCGCTTGCAGGCCCCTGAGGGAGTGGTGGCTCGGCATCCCCGCACGCGAGCGCCACGCCCAGCATCACGGAGCCGAGGACCCAGCTCTGCGCGCGACGATCGATCATGTCGATTCCTTGTATATCGGGTGCTGCGTCGGATCCAGGACCTGCTCTGGCCTAACCGAGAGGTCGTGGTCCAGGCCCTGGATGAAGCGTCCGATCAACCGCTTGCTCCGACCCCAGTCTCCCTTCTCCTTACGGGAGGTTGCAGTGACGTCTACGCGTGTCTGACCGAGGTGGTCGAGCCCGACCTGAATGTGGACATCGGTTTCGAAGCCGAAGATGGGCGTCTTGGCGAGGGCCTCGATCACGCCACGCTTATCATTGAAGCGTCCGATACTCCATCCGAGCAGACCACCACCACCCACCCGCATCGAGGCCTGCCAGACATCCTCGAACGGGATGGTGTAGGTCCGGCCCTGCAGACGGGGGTCTTCCGACTCCTGATCCGTGTGGGCCTGGTTCTCGTAGAGCTTATCGAGAAGGCCGCTCAACCAGATCCCTCCAGCCCGATGGCGAAGCGGATGGAGACATGCGCCGTCACGGTTTGATCTCCTGCCTCGATCGGAGTGTCGGCCGTGCGCATACTCATGGCCTCAACCTGATAGGGCACCGGCCCGGGTCGTGACGCGCTGCTGGAGACCTCGAGTGGCTCACCGAGCCCGCAGCCCAGGGACCCTGCGATCACCTGGGCCTCGGCGCGAGCGGTCCGCACCGCGAGAGCCATCGCCTGCGCTCGGGCCGGCCCGGTGTCCAAGGTGAAAAAGTTGATCCCCGCGACGCGGTTCGCACCGGACGCGATGGCCCGATCGATCACACGGCCGACCGCATTCACGTCCGAGAGCGTCGCCCGAACGTTGTTGAGTGCCATATACGCCACCACTTCGCGCACTCGCTGGTTCGGCACGTTCGAGTACTCCGGCCGGAGTGAGTAGCCGTGTGTGGCTAGCTCGAGCTCGTCGAAGCCCGCGTCGCGGCGGAGGGCACGGAGCACGGCATCCATAGCATCCGCGTTGGCCTCGGAGGCCTCACCGGCGGCGCTCCCTCGAGTCTCCACGGCGAAGGTTACCGTGGCACGGTCGGGATCGACCTGCACACTTCCGGTCCCACTGACCTGGATCCAGCCGGGACCCATGACTGGAGCCTCCTGCCCATACTGATCGGTCGGGATCTCGTAGGCACTTAGGCGTTGTAGTGACTCGTCTGCGGGAGGCGCTGGCTGCCCGCCTGCGCCGGGCCCGGCGCAGGCGCTCAAAGCGATGCCGAGCAGAACTGGCTTGCTCATCCTGTTCATGGAACTCGGGGTGGTTGGAGATCGATGGTGACCCGATCGAACCACAGCCGCAGCTCGATCCGTCACGGAAGCTTTGCGGATCGGGTTATAGTGTGGCGTGCTCGACCACAGCCCGCCACACAAACGTGAGAGACGATGAAAGCGGTTATCCCACTTGCCGGGAAAGGTACCCGTCTTCGCCCGCACACCCATCATACGCCGAAGCCACTCCTGAAGGTCGCCGGTACGCCGGTCCTGGCCTTCATTCTGGATGATCTGGTCGCGCTCGGTGTGACCGAAGTCGTCTTCATTGTCGGCCACCTGCGCGACACGATGCAGGCCTGGATCGAGGCGGAATATCCGCAACTCACGGGCCACTACGTGGTGCAGGAAGTTCAGGACGGCACCGCCGGCGCGATTGCTCTGGCCGAGCCGTTCGTCGACGAAGACGTGTTGATCATCTTCGCCGACGCAGTGCTCGAGGTGGACTATGGCCTCACGAAGACGCTTGGCGCCGAGTACGCAGCCCTACTTTGGGCCAAGGAAGTCGAGGACTACCAGCGCTTCGGTGTCATTGTCACCAACGAAGACGGGACGATGAAGCAGATCGTGGAGAAGCCGTCAGAGCCGGTCTCCAAGCTGGCCAACATCGGTCTGTACTACATCCGTGATCACGAACTCCTATTCGAGGGTGTTCGGCACACGTTGGCCACCGATCCCAGCCCGTCGGGCGAGTACTACCTGACTGATGCCTTCCAGTACATGGTGGATCAGGGCGCGAAGCTGGTCACCGCTCCGGTCGACGGTTGGTGGGACGCCGGGAAGCCCGAGACCCTCTTCGAGACCAATGGCCACCTGCTCGAGACCGGGTGGGGTGGCGTCGATCCGGACGCGACGGTCGAGGGAGCGGAGATCATCGAGCCCGTGCGGATCGAGCCCGGTGTGGTCGTCCGTGGAGGGCGCATCGGCCCGAACGTGACGCTCGAAGCCGAGACGGTCGTCCAGGACTCGGAGCTGAAGGACTGCGTCGTGGGGCCCCAGGCGTACCTGGAGCGCGTAAAGCTCCACGACTCGATGGTCGGTGGAAGCGCGGACGTCCGTGACGTCACGGGGAGCATGCGGATCACCGATCACTCGGTGGTGCACGGAGAAGGCTGAGGCCGGCGGACGTTCGCGGCCTACGCCGCCGGCGTGATCCCCGCATAGAGCAGGATCGTGTGTAGCGCTCGGATCGTCCCGTCCGGGCCGTTCACGTTGCGATACCACTCGTCCGTCGTGTGGGCGAGGCCGGCGTCTCCGCCGCACCCGAGGGTGAGGGCGGGGATACCGAGCGCCATCGGGACGTTGGCGTCCGTGCTCGAGAGAGCGAGCTGCGGCATCCGCCCGCGACCACGGGTGGCTTCGAGCGCGGCCTGAACGAGCGGCTCTTCTTCGGGCGTCTCTCCACCCGGGCGGTCACCGACGACCTCGATCCTGGCGCGCAGGCCGGGTTCGCGCCCCACCTCTTCATCGACGACGGAGCGGATCTGCTCCTGCAAGCTGTCGAGGTGCGAACTCTCCGAACAGCGTGTGTCTACCTCCAGCCACGCCTCCTGCGGGATTGCGTTGATGCTGGTGCCTCCGCCCGTCCGCGCGAGTGTGAGCGTCGCCCGGGGCTCCTTGGAGAGCGGGAGTGCCGTCAGTCGTCCGCCGACCCGATTCAACGCGTGGAGCGGATTCGCGGTTCCCCAGTCGACCCACGAGTGGCCGCCCGGCCCCTGAACGGTGATCCGATAGCGGCGGGATCCGAGGCCGTGCACGACGATCCGGTCCAGGCCGGCTCCGTCGAGTGAGATGAAGCCCGAGGCGCCTTCACCGTCGCCACCGCTCCGGAAGAGCTCCTTCACGCCGCGAAGGTCACCCATGCCTTCCTCTCCGACGGTGCCCACGAAGAGTAGAGGGCGCGCGGTCCTCAGCCCGGAATCCTGGAGCGCCCGCACCACGGCCATCATGCAGGCCAGCCCTCGTGCATCGTCGGAGATGCCCGGTCCCCTGAGGAGATCTCCCTCCCGGGTGACTGAGACGTCGGTGCCTTCCGGGAAGACCGTGTCGAGATGTGCCGACACCACCAGCGCCCTCTCGTCGGATGCGCCCGGCCTGTCTGCAATGACGTTGCCGGCCTCGTCGGAACGCACGTCGACGAGGCCTGCGGCATGGAACAATCGAGCCAGTCGCAGGCCGCGCTTGCCCTCGTGGAACGGCGGGGCCGCAATCTCCGACAGCTCGATCTGCGTCCTCAGCGTGGTCTCATCCGTTTCGACGAGGTAGCTGAATGCCTGCTGAACACGGGGGTCTTCGGCGATCGAGGAAGAGTGGGTCGTCACGGAATGGTCATTCGCCGGAAAGGAAGGTCGGAGGAGTCGGACATCAAGTTACGAATGCGTTACAGACGGTGCGCTTTTGCGTTACGAGGCTCGGCTAGAGTCAGCTCAGGAGAATTGTAACGACCGCTTCGCGCACGCTGCCGAAGCAGTTCACCTTCCACGTCGGCGTGGAGGTCATCGTGCGTCGTCTGGATACGGGTGAAGAGGGCGTACTGCCCTCGTTCGACGGCCTCCTGGATTACGGGGGACGCTGGAAACTGCTGAACTACGACGAGTTGTAGACCGTGCGTGTCCGTCGTTGCGCCGAGGCGCACCCTGTCTGCCCGACGCACCCTTGCGTTGCCCCTATCTTAGGTGGACGACTCACGAGCACTGAGGCAAGGGACGGCAGGAATGGACGAACGCTCGCTCATCTACGACTGGAACGACGCGGTGCCCCACTTCGATTGGGGGACGCTCGACTCGGTCCAGCTGGACGACGAGACGTTGCGCGACGGCCTTCAGAATCCGTCGGTCGTGGATCCGCCGATCAACGAGAAGATCCGTCTGCTCCACTACATGGATCAGCTCGGCATCCACACGGCGGATATCGGGCTTCCTGGGGCGGGGCCACGAGCGGTCGAAGCCGTCACGGCGCTCGCTCAGGAGATCGTCGACTCGAAGCTCGACATCGATGCGAACTGTGCGGCCCGCACCGTGGTGGCCGACGTTCAGCCGATCGTCGACATCAGTCAGAAGGTCGGCATCCCGATCGAAGCGTGCACCTTCATTGGCAGCTCTCCGATTCGGCAGTACGCCGAGGATTGGACGTTGTCGAAGATGCTCCGGGTCACCGAGGAGGCCGTGACGTTCGCGGTGAGCGAGGGGATTCCGGTCATGATGGTGACCGAGGACACGACGCGAGCACAGCCGGACGTACTGAAGGAACTTTACGGAAAGGCGATCGAATGGGGTGCGAAGCGCCTCTGCGTCGCCGACACGGTGGGCCACGCAACGCCGGCGGGGACGAAGGCCCTGGTCCGCTTCGTGATCGAGGAGATCGTCGAGCCGAGCGGGGAGGACGTCGAGGTCGACTGGCATGGGCACCGGGACCGCGGGTTCGGACTCGCGAACACGTTGGCGGCGATCGAAGCTGGCGCAACACGCGTGCATGGCACGGCGCTCGGCATCGGGGAACGCTCGGGCAACACGGAGATGGATCTGCTCCTGGTGAACTTGAAGCTGCTCGGCGTACACAAAGCCGACCTGACCATGCTGCCGGACTACTGCGAGCTGACCGCGGAGGCATGCCAGATCCCGCTGGTGCACTCGTATCCGGTCATCGGAGCGGATGCCTTCCGGACCGCCACCGGCGTGCACGCCGCGGCCATCGTGAAGGCCCATGCGAAGGGGGACGACTGGCTTGCGGATCGCATCTACTCGGCGATCCCGGCTTCTATGGTCGGTCGCAAGCAGGTAATCGAAATTGGGCCGATGTCAGGCCTGTCGAACGTGAAGTTCTGGCTCCGGGCGAACGGGTACGATGCGGACGACGAAGAGCTGTGCGAGCGCATCTTCCGCGCCGCCAAGAAGACGGACCGCACCCTCACCGAAGGAGAGCTGGAAGTCCTCTGCAAGACCGGCTGATCGCCTGCGATCGCCGATCGCGGGACGGACACCGAGCCATGAGCACATTCGTACAGGAAATCATGGAGACAGCGAAGATGACTTCGGCCCTACGCGTCCTCGTGGTCGAGGACGAGCCGGACATTGCGGCCCTGATCGCGTATCAGCTGACGCGTGAGGGTTTCCGTGTAGAGACGGCGGGGAGTGGCCCTGAGGCGCTCGACGCCGTCGGCCGGGAGGTTCCGGACCTGGTCGTACTCGACCGGATGCTGCCCGGGCTGAGTGGCGATGAGGTGCTCGTTCGACTCAAGTCGGAGCCAGCGACGATGAACGTCCCGGTTCTCCTGCTCACCGCGAAGCGAGAGCAGGAGGATCGGATCGAGGGGCTGGAGCTCGGCGCGGACGACTATCTCACCAAGCCCTTTTCTCCTCGCGAACTCGTGTTGCGCGCGCAGGCGATTCTGCGTCGCGTCCACGAGGCTGGCACGACCGAGGGCGGCCGTATTCTTCGCGCGGGTCCCATCCGACTCCACGTGGAGTCACATCGGACCTCGCTCGACGGTGAGGAACTGACGCTCACGCCAACGGAGTTCCGCCTGCTGCAGGCCCTAATGGAACGCCGTGGTCGCACGCAGAGCCGCACGCAGCTGCTGGAGAAGGCGTGGTCTGTGGAGTCCGGGGTCTCGGATCGGATCCGGACGCGTACGGTGGACATGCACGTACGCCGCCTCCGTTCAAAGCTGGGGCCAGTGGGCGAGTGGATTCAGACGGTCCGTGGCTTTGGGTATCGACTCAAGGTCCCCGAGGGGCTGGAGTAGATCCGTCGGGCCCTCAGATCGCTTCATGGGAGGCCGGCGGGGCGCAATTGGACTATGATGCCGAGATTCACCCGGGCCGGGGTTCCCCAGCCGGGCGTGCCTCAAGGCTACGAAGGAGCGGCATGGACGAAGAGATGAGCGGCGCTGTCGAGGCCCTGCTCGACCAGGTCGGTCACGAGACCGAGCCGAAGGCGCTCTTCGATGCGGCGAACCTCCGAGGCCAGGTGGCGATCGTGACGGGTGGGTCCAGCGGAATCGGACGTGCTGTCGCGCTTGAGCTGGCCCGATGTGGTACGCACATCGCCTTCTGCTTTCTGGACTCGGGTGCTGAGTCCAGGCTCGACGCGCAGGAGGTCGCTCGTCGCCTCCGCGAGATGGAGGTGAAGGTGTTCTTCCGCTCGTGCGACGTTCGGGAGAGCAAGGAGGTGAAATCGTTCGTCGCCGACGCGCAGGAGGAACTGGGCGGCGTCCAGATCCTCATCAACAACGCCGGCATTGGACGGGACGGCGCGCTGTGGAATATGGAGGACCACGAGTGGGAGGCGGTCGTTCGCACAAACCTGGATGGAGCCTTCTTCTTCACGCGTGCTGTCGCCCCCTTCCTCAGGGCCCAGGAGCACGGCAAGATCGTGAACATCACGTCTGTGCACGGGATTCGCTCGGAGTTCGGTATCTCCAACTATGCCGCGTCCAAGGCGGGACTCATCGGGCTCACACGGAGCACAGCGGTCGAGCTTGGTTCCCGAAACGTCAACGTGAATGCAGTGGCTCCCGGCTACATTCGCACCACGCGCCTCACCGACGGCGTTCCGTCCGAGATCCTCGATCGGGCTCGGGAGCGCGCCGTGCTGGGCCGGCTCGGTGACCCTCAGGACGTCGCCGGAGTGGTCCTCTTCCTGTGCTCGGAATCGGCTCGGCATATCACCGGTGCTGTGATTCCCGTGGACGCCGGGTATCTCCTCTGACGAGATCCGACAGCGAAATCGGCCGCTCCGCTGTCGTACTTCGGTGACATACACGTCGAGCCGGTAGATCAAACCGTTTGCGCTCGACCGGCGAGTCCTTCAAACTCTACGGATGCAAACACTTCGACGGATCTCGGGCTTGATCGACGGCCTGAATGACAAGCTCGGTATCGTGACCCGCTGGCTGGCACTCCTGATGGTCCTGACCGGCGCGATCAGCTCCGTGCTGCGCTACTTCGCGAGGTCTCAGCAGTGGCAGCTGAATCTCACGCCTGCGACTGAGGCGCAGTGGTATTTCTTCAGCGTCATCTTTCTGTTGGGTGCGGCGTACGGGCTGAACCACGACGTACATGTCCGGGTCGACGTGATGTACGAGCGTTTCAGCCTGAAGACTCAGGCGATCATCGATATGGCGGGAACGGTCCTGTTCCTGATCCCGTTTTCGATCCTGATGCTGTATGTCTCGTTCCCCGCGGTTCAGAATTCCTGGCAGATCAGGGAGTCGTCGCCTGATCCGGGCGGACTCCCGCGATATCCCATCAAGGCGCTGATCCTGGTGTCGTTCGTCCTTCTCCTTCTGCAGGCATTCAGCCAGTTGGTGAAGCAGACGGACGTGCTGCTGGGAAACGTTGCCGAACTGGATCACTACGAAGGTGAACCGGAGGCACAACTATGAGTCTCTGGGGACCAGCGATGTTCGTGGCCGTCCTCGCGATGATCTTCACGGGCTATCCCGTGGCGTTCGCGCTGGGTGGCACGGCTCTGATTTTCGCGTTGATCGGGTCGGCAGCGGGGGTGTTCGATATCCCGCTGCTCTTTGCACTGCCTGAGCGGACCTTCGGCACCATGTCGAACTTCACGCTCCTCGCGGTGCCCTTCTTCATCTTCATGGGCACGATTCTCGAGAAGTCGAAGCTGGCTGAGCAATTGCTCGAGACGATCGGCGTTCTCTTTGGACGTTTCCGTGGTGGTCTGGCGATCGGCGTGATCTTTGTCGGTGCGTTGCTGGCGGCGGCGACGGGCGTGGTCGGGGCCAGTGTCACGGCGATGGGTCTGATTTCGCTGCCGGTGATGCTGCGCAACGGATATAAGGACGAGATCAGCCTCGGTGTGATTGCAGCCGCAGGAACTCTGGGGCAGATCATCCCACCGTCCATCGTCCTGATCGTGCTAGGTGATCAGATGGGTGTCCCTGTCGGGTCGCTATTCCGGGCGGCGCTGCTTCCCGGTCTGGCGCTGACAGGCGCCTACGGCGTCTACGTGGCCATCATCGCGTTCTCGAAACCAGACGTCGCGCCCGCGTTGCCAATGGAGATGCGCATGAGTGGCGTGGAGCTGCTGAAGCGCGTTGTGCTCTCCCTGGTGCCGCCGCTGGCCCTGATCGTCGTCGTGCTCGGCAGCATCTTCATGGGTGTGGCAACGCCGACTGAAGCGGGTGCGCTCGGCTCGATCGGGGCGATCGTTCTTGCCTTGATGAATCGCTCCTTCTCCTTTGATGCACTCAACAAGGCGATGGAGGAGACGAGCCGGCTCACGGTCATGGTCATCTTCCTCCTGATCGGATCGACGGCATTCGCGCTGGTCTTCCGCGGTTTCGACGGAGACGTCTGGATCGAGACGATGTTGACGGGGATTCCCGGCGGTGCGCTCGGCTTCCTGCTCGTCGTGAACCTGGTCGTATTCATTCTCGGCTTCTTCATCGACTTTTTCGAGATCGCGTTCATCATCGTCCCGCTGATTGTACCGGCGGCTCAGATCCTTGGAGTCGATCTGGTGTGGCTCGGAATCGTACTGGCGGTGAACCTGCAGACATCGTTCCTGACGCCACCCTTCGGCTTCAGTCTCTTCTACCTGAGAGGCGTCACCCCGTCGGGTATACCGACCACATCGATCTACCGCGGTGTGATTCCGTTTATCGCGATTCAGCTGGTCGTTCTGGCCGGTGTGATCTGGATGGCCGTACCGAAATAAGACGCACACCGGACAGACTGTCGTCGCCGAGCGTCAGACTCGGTTTCAGGACGGTCTGTCTGGTGCTGGACTCCGCGTTCCGTGAGCGACAGGTTGGCCCCCATGGCCACCGTCACTCCAACCGAGCCCGCATTGTCCACCATCTGGACCGGTGGCCGGCGCAAGCTGGGTCGTGATCCCGTGCTGGGGCCGTGGGTGAGGAACGTTGGCACGATCCGGGTCCCTGTCGTGGATGATGATCCATTCTCGTACCTGGCCCGGACGATCTGTTATCAGCAGCTCGCCGGCCGGGCGGCGGCGACCATCCACGGTCGCTTCGTCGAGGCGCTCAAGGGCGAGGTGACGCCCCAAAAGGTGCTCCGCGTGCGAGAGTCGACGCTCAGAAAGGCGGGCTTGTCCCGTGCGAAGCTCGCGGCGGTCCGGGATCTCGCGACGAAGATTCGCTCTGGTGAAGTCGAGGTGCACGATCTGAGCGAGCAGTCGGACGACGAGGTCATTGGCCGACTCGTGAAGGTTCGCGGGATCGGGGTCTGGACAGCCCAGATGTACCTGATGTTCAGGATGTACCGGCCCGACATATGGCCGACCGGAGACCTTGGCGTACGAAACGGGTACGCCAAGGCGCACGGCCTCGCGGTTTCGCCAACGTCGAACGCACTCGAGGAACTGGGGGACGAGTATCGACCGTGGCGGAGTGCCGCTGCCTTTTATTGTTGGCGAATTCTGGAGACGGAGCTGGCGTGAGCCGCAGCACGACACAGCTGGACGATCGGCTGTACGAGTACTTTCTCAAGGTCTCACTGCGAGACGACGACATCCACCGTCGCCTGCGAGAGGAGACGGGCAGGCTCGAGAACGCCCAGATGCAGATCAGCCCCGAGCAGGGGCAATTCATGACACTGCTCGTGGGCGCGATGAATGCGAAGCTCGCGCTCGAACTGGGCACTTTTACCGGCTACAGCGCGCTCTGCATTGCGGAGGGGCTGACGGAAGACGGTCGGCTCATCGCATGTGACATCGACGAGGAGTGGCCGTCATTCGGCAAGCGTTACTGGGTCGAAGCAGGGATCGATGACAAGGTGGAGTTCCGGGCCGGGCCCGCAGCCGAGACCATGGCGCACCTGATCACCGAAGGAATGGAAGGGGACTTCGACTTCATCTTCATCGATGCCGACAAGGGTGGCCTCGAGGAATACTACGAGAAGGCGCTTCGACTCGTACGGCCTGGGGGTGTGATCGCTGTCGATAACACGCTGTGGCACGGGAAGGTCGTCGACCCCAAGGCACATGATGAGGACACAGAGTCCATTCGTGATTTCAATGCCACCGTGGTGGATGACCAGCGTGTGACGATGAGCCTGGTCCCGATCGGAGACGGCCTGACCCTGTTCCGGAAGAAGTAGGAGCGATACGAAACGGCCCGCCCTCCGTCAGGGGAGCGGGCCGCCTTGTGATCCGCGTGGAGCGGTTCAACGCTACACGCGATTGAAGGCCGAGACCTGGTACGCGAGCTCGTTGCCGCTCGCGTACGACCACTGAGCGTCCCGGAAGGTCCGGTAGGACTCCCAGACCTGTCGGAACGTCGCGTCCGCGGCAGCCTGCTCTTCCATGTAGGCATTCGACTCACGCCATGCCGCGTCCATGATATCCTGCGGGTACTCCCGGACGATGACTCCATGGTCATTGATCAGGCGCTGAAGGGCCAGCGGATTGGCGTAATCGTAAGCTGCGAGGCGATCCGCGAACGTCTCACCGCAAACGGCCTGCAGGATCTCCTGGTACGCAGTCGGTAGCTCGTTGTAGGCCTCCTGGCTGATCAGGAGACCCATTGTGACGCCAGGCTCCCACCAGCCGGGGTAGTAGTAGTTCTTGGCGACCTGATAGAAGCCCAGCTTCTCGTCGTCGTACGGACCCACCCACTCGGTGGCGTCGATCGCGCCCCGCTCTAGTGCCGGATAGATCTCCGGTGCGCCGAGGTTCTGTACGGTGACGCCCAGTCGAGACATGATCTCGCCGCCAATACCCGGGATCCGGAACCGGAGACCTGCCATGTCCGACAGTCCCCCGACCGGCTCGCGGAACCAGCCGCCCATCTGCCCACCCGTCGAGTTGCACGGGAAAGAGATCACGCCGAAGTCGGCGTAGATGGAGTTCAGGAGATCGAGACCGCCACCGTGCATCATCCACGAGTACTGCTGGCGTGTGCTGAGGCCGAAGGGGATCGCCGTGTCAAACGCCAGTGCCGCATTCTTGCCGATGTAGTAGTAGCCTGGAGATACGCCACACTGGACGGTTCCCTGCATCACCGCGTCCATGACCTGGAGTGCTGGTACGATCTCGTTTGCCTGGTAGACGCGGATCGTGAAGTTGCCTCCGGTGAGTTCCTCGACACGGCGTGCGACCCGAACGCCCGCGCCGTGAAGAATATCCAGACTCTCAGGGAAGCTGGTCGCGAGGCGCCAGTTGACGCGCGGGCCACTGATTCCGGCTCCGTCCACGGTCTGGGTGCTAACGGTCTCTGCGCCACCGCACGCGCCCAGCGCCGCGACACCCGCGGCTCCCGTGCCGGCCTTCTTGATGAAGTCCCGTCTCTTGATGGTCATATCTGCCCTGTGTCTGTCGTTCGATTCACTTCTGTGGCTGCAGCCGGCGAAGTCGTGCCCCGGACGCTTGAAGGCGGATGAAGTAACCCCACGTTCGGCCTCGGGCAAACACTGTCTGGCGCGGACCGGGTCAGCACCGGATAATTGCCTGACTCACGCCCTTCGTCGACCGCTGTCCCAAGGCTCCGATGCGTCGTTTCGCCCCTCAATCCATACGTCCACTCCATACCTTGCTGTTGGTATTTCTCGCCTCTGCTGCGCTTTCCGCGCCCGTATGGGGCCAGGCTCAGGAAACGGCCATCTCGGACGGCGGTATGGTCGCGTCCCAGCAGTGGATCGCGAGCCAGGTAGGTGCCGACGTTCTTGCGGCCGGCGGAAATGCCGTCGACGCCGCGATCGCGACAGGATTTGCGCTCGCTGTGACGCACCCTACCGCGGGCAACATCGGTGGGGGTGGCTTCATGGTGATCCGCTTCCCGAACGGTCAGTCGACGACCGTCGACTTCCGTGAAAAGGCTCCATTGGCCTCGCATCCCGACATGTGGCTCGATGAGGACGGAGCGTACTCTTTCGAGGTGCACCATCGGAGCCACAGTGCGGTGGGCGTGCCCGGGACCGTCGCCGGATTCGATAAAGCGCATCGGCTGTACGGTGCGGCCGACTGGACGGCACTCGTAGCGCCCTCCGTCGAGCTCGCGAATGACGGGTTCGAGTTGAGTCCGACGCTGGCTGGATCCATGGCACGCTTCGCATCGGGGCGAGCCAGTCAGTATGAGGCGACCGTCGCCGCGTTCACCAACGCCGGTGCACCCTACGCCGCTGGTGACACCTGGAGGCAGCCGGACCTCGGTCGGACCCTGGAGCGAATCCGGGACGATCGTGCCGACGGCTTCTACCGAGGTGCTACTGCGCGCCTGATTGCGGCCGAGATGAGGAGGGGCGGCGGGCTCATCACCGAGGAAGACCTCGATCGATACGAGGCCCGTGAGCGCTCTGCCATCGAGGGGACCTATCGTGGCTATGACGTGATCTCGATGCCACCGCCGAGCTCCGGGGGTGTGGCCATTGTGGCCGCGCTTAACATCCTGGAGGAGTATGACCTCGCCTCCATGGGGCACAACAGCGCCGAGTATCTGCACCACGTGGCTGAGGCGATGCGGCGGGCTTTTCGCGATCGGGCGATGTACCTCGCCGACGCGGACTTTGTGGACGTGCCGGTGCAGCGTCTGACCAGTAAGGACTACGCGGCCTGGCTGCGGCGCGATCTCGACTCCGAGCGCGCGTCCATTTCGCATCCATCTGATGTGGTGCAGCCGTACGAAAGCCCGGAGACGACGCACTATTCCGTTGTCGATGACGACGGCATGGCGGTCTCCGTGACGTATACGCTGGAATCCGGCTACGGCTCGGGTATCGTCGTACCCGGCGGCGGATTCCTGCTCAACAACGAGATGGGCGACTTCAACGCGGGCCCGGGCCTCACCAACGCAAGTGGCCTCATCGGGACCGAGCCGAACCTCGCGCGACCGCAACAGCGCATGCTGTCTTCGATGTCACCGAGCATTCTGGCTCGCGACGGTGATCTCGTTGCCGTGGTCGGGTCTCCGGGTGGTCGCACGATCATCAATACGACCCTGCAGCTCATCCTGAACATGGTCGACTTCGACATGGACATTCAGGAGGCGGTCGACGCGCCACGCATGCACCATCAGTGGCTACCTGATCGGATTCGACTCGAGGCAGATGCCGTGGGATCCGACGTCATCCAGACCCTCGAGGAGCTGGGGCACATTGTACAGATGGGAGGGCGCCAGGGCTCAGCCAATGCTGTTGGCGTGGACCCGCGGACCGGAGAGCGGATGGGTGCGCCGGACCCGCGGAGCACGGATGCCGGGGCAGCCGGGGCGCCCGGCAGGGAAGGTGAGCGTTAGGCTGTGTAACACCCTCCTGATATCGTGAACGGAGCTTTGGTTTCTGTGTACAACTGTCAGGAATAAGTTTTAGACCCGCCAGTTCGAGCGGCATAAGGAGTAGGTCGACGATGCGAGTACGGTTCGCTTCCCAAGTTCTTTCTACGGTCATGTTCGCACTGGTGGCGGTGACCGCGCCGACGGCGGCCCAGTCGACCGGTCCTTCACATGCGGGTTATGACCCTGCGGCGTCGGTCGGTGGCCACTATCACGAAGGTGAACTCGGCGAGAAGCTGATGATCCTCGAGAGCGCGCTGAAGTGCAGTTGCGGCTGCGGTCTCGATGTCCACTCCTGTCAGTTCCAGATGCAGTGCGGCACCTCTCCCGTGTGGTCTACCCGGATTCGCCAAACCCTCGAGGCAGGTGGATCTGTCGAGGCGATCCAGGCGAGCTTCGTGGCGGAGTACGGCACCGAGGTGCTCATGATGCCTCCCGCGGAGGGTTTCAACCTGCTCGGATACTTCCTCCCAATGGCTGCGATCCTCTCTGCGGGCATGCTCGTCGGGATCGTCGCACGAGGCCGTGAGACCCATGAGGCACTCGCTCCGGCAGGTCAGCTTTCCTCGGAGGAAGAGGACAAGCTGCGCGTGGCGATGCGGTCACTCGAAGAGTCGGAACGTCCCGACTGGTAGGATCTGCTTCTGGGGTCAGGAAGACCGAACTGATCCCAGACCGCCGTCGACACCCAGTGTCTGGCCGGTAACCCAGGATGCGTCAGGAGAGAGAAGCCATGCGATGGCTCCGGCGACGTCGTCGGGCTGTCCGATGCGCCGCAGGGTGTGCATCGCTTCGGAGGCTGAGCGCGCGGTCTCGGACGAGGTGATCCGCTCCGTCAGCGGTGTTTCCACCAGGCCGGGTGACACGGCGTTCACACGGAGGCCGGATTTGCCGTAGGTCGCCGCGGCCGAACGCACCAGTGCCTCGATTCCACCCTTGGCCGCTGCGATCGCTTCGTGGTTGGGCAGACCGATGGAGGCAGCAGCAGTCGAGACGAACACCAGGCTTCCCCCGCCGCTCTTCATCATGGGTCGTGCTGCTGATCTGAGGATTGCGAATGAGCTGGTGAGGTTTGTCCCGATCGTGTGATCCCACTCCTCGAGCCGGGTCATATGAGCCGGCTTGAGCAGGACGCTGCCGACACAGTTCACAATGCCGCCGATACCGTCGTGCCCGTCGACCCCTGCCTGGATCACGGCGTCGATCGATGGTGGGTCGAGTATGTCGGCGACGGCAGCTTCGGCATCGAGTTCGGTCGCCAGTGCCTGAAGTCGATCGGGGTCACGGCCGGAAAGCACGAGACGATGCCCCGACTTCGCCAGCCGACGGG